>TARA_R110000868_G_scaffold152537_1_pt1 | contig 460273 bp, 354 predicted proteins | sample TARA_R110000868 | Tara Oceans TARA_R110000868 (sample SAMEA4397489) | marine metagenome | biome: Polar Biome; feature: [SRF] surface water layer (ENVO:00010504); material: water (ENVO:00002006), including particulate matter (ENVO:01000060) such as... | depth 5 m | reverse complement strand
ACATTGCGAACTGGTGCTGATGTGACAAGTGAATATCTGGAAAAATCAGGCTGTTTTGCAGTGAAGAACGCGAACAAGTGGTGCGTGTTTCAGTGCACTGTAAACTGGGCACGCGCGCGACACAGTTTAGCGTTTATCGCTCGTGGCGCGCAGCGGTCAAGTTCATTTTATGCAGCGGGAGTGCGGGAATGTGCAGCAGCAGGTGGGGGAAGTTCAGTCCTGCAGGCGAATGGTGACGCTGGTGGCGTGGTGGGACAGGGAACGCCGACTGGTGAATTTTTACAAACAAACTCAGCGGCACGGCATGAGTCGCGGTTGAACGTGTTTAAACAGGTCTGGTACAGACCCTCATTCGCCGAAGTGTTGTTTGAGGAAGTCGAGGCTTTTGTTGTTGGACCAGCGGTGGCCGCCCTGAAAGAAGTCGGCGTCGATGTTTTCTTCGACATCCAGAACCTGATAGACCTGCTGCAGTTTGGCATAACCCTCGCGGGCGGCTGCGATGGGGAAGATTTTGTCTTCGATGCCGTTAATGAGCAGGACCGGGCGCGGTGCGTGCAAAGCGACGACGTCGGACATTTCGCCGAACCGCATCATCTCGGGCATGCACTGGCAGAGGCAATGTGGCATTGAATAATAGGAGGCACGGTAGGTTGAAAAGGCACCAGCGATCATGGTGAGTTTGACACGCTCGTCGAGGATGGGCAGATACATGGCGGTCGCTCCGCCTCCGGAGAGGCCGGCGGCTGCAATGCGGTTCGGGTCGACCTGGTCCTGGGTCTGCAGGAAGTCGATGACGCGCATGGCGTCCCAGCTGCGCTGGCCTTGCGGAGTGCTGCCGATGAGGAGTGCGTTCATGGTCATCTGCAGGCAACTGCGTTTGGTGTGCGAGACGCCGCGATCCTGGTCGCCGGCGGTTTCGTTCCAGCCCCGCATGACGATGGCGGCGGTGATGTAGCCGTGCTTCGCGAAGTAGACGGCGTAGTCGAGTTCGCTCTGGCGGGTCTTCTCTTTGTCGGCCTTGGTTTTGCCTTCATCAATGTAGGGAACGATGCCGCTGTGGCCGTGCATGCAGACAATCGCGGGTACTTTTTTCTTTAAGTTGTGGGGGACGAAGTAATAGACGGGAGCCCAATAGGCGGCTTCGGTGCGGATAAAGACTTTGTGGCGGGTGAAAGTGTCGAACTCTTTCTTTTCCGCCCATTTGACTTCCAGCGGAACCGGTTCAGGCATTTTGCCCAGGATGCGGGTGACGGTGGGATGAAACTGTTTTCGCCAGGCTTCGTGTTCGGCTTTGTTCGTGGCCTGCCAGGCCTGCAGCGGTTCCATTGTGTCAGCAAGTCGCTGGTAGCTCTCGGTGACGGTGAATGGTTTCTCGGCGGGATCACGATCTGCTGCGTTTGTCGGGGTGAGGAAGAGGCAGGAGAGCAGGGGAACGATCAGGTTGCGGGTGAGAGCAGTGAAATTGTGCATGAGGATTGGCCGTCGATCAAGAACAGGATGTGGGTGATGGATTGTGTTATTCTATTACAGGCGAAACTCGAAGGAAGATCAAGGGGGAGAATGTGAGCGAGACTGATCTGGGACTTTTATGAACCACGAAAAACACGAAAGTTATGTGTACGCAGTTGATGTCAGGGAATATGATGGAGGGAGTGGGCATTCTCTGTTTTAAAATCTTGATCCTGCGTGAAGCACCGGTAGCTGAAATGATCTCATCCGACAAAAGATCAAGGTTCAGGGAAAAGAAACTCATTCTCGGGAATACGATCGCGATTCTGTTGATTTCGGGAATCTTCTATTTCCTCTGTATCCATGGTTTCCTGTTTGCGAATGCGGCCAATACGGAGCTGCTGGCGATCTATGAGGTCGCTGAAGTGGGAGGCTCTTTGAGTGAACTGGATGAGAAAGTGGATCGGCTGCCACAATCCTGGATCACTACTTATTCTTCTCAAGACACAAGAATCTTTTCGGCCCCATTGCAATTTGGCGCTTCAGAATGGATCCTGAGAATCAAGGCTGAAGACGGTCTGATTACGTGTGTCAGAATTCATACGTCGGACTCGATTCGCTTTCATCCGCAGGCAGCACCTCCTGACAAGGGAAGTTGTTCATTAGAGTCATATTGAAGTCTTTGTCCGTTAGCCACCGGACAGAGACTGGACAGCTTTGTCTGAGTGGCGAGGGAAACGGGCGGGAAAACACATTTATTTACCGGTATCTCGTAATTCTTGTATATAATCGTTAATATGAGCTTCCGTCACTGAATATTAACTCGCCGGCGCTGTGGGGCGCCTTGGATATAACGACATGAAAAATCTGTCCCAAGCAGAAGAGATTGATGAAATCCGTACGCTGGTTCGCAAGAGCGGCTTACGGAGTACGGCTGCCCGGATCACGGTGATCCAGTTTTTGCGGCAGGCGACTTCACCTCTGACGCATGCTGAGATTGCCGAAGAGCTGACGCCGATGGGCTTCGATAAAGCCACCGTGTACCGCAACCTGATTGATCTGGCGGAAGCGGGTCTTGTCAAGCGAACCGAACTGGGGGATCACGCCTGGCGGTTCGAGCTGCGGAATCCTGATGAACCGGAAGACGCCGAGCATCCGCATTTTGTCTGTACCGAATGTGGCAGTGTTTCCTGCCTGCATGATGTCGAATTCAAGACACCGAAAAACAAGCAGTGGGCAGCGGTGGGCAAGGTGACCGAAATTTTACTCAAAGGCATCTGCAGCGAGTGCGACGAAGAATAAGTCGCTTCGGTTGTCGCTTCACTCAGTGAGAGTGTGAATGACCGTGTTCGGTTTCGGTCGCTTCCGGTCCGTGTGAATGGCCGCCATGCTCGTGTGCGTGTTCCGGCTCGAGGAAGCCGATGCCATACGCGAGGGCGATGCCCAGCAGCAGTACAAAGGAGAGCCGGAAGCGGTTATGCGAATGGAACTCCATTTCGGGCAGCAGGTCTCCCAGCGAGATACAGAGGAAGACGCCTGCGGAAAACGCGAGGGCACAGCCGATAATGATGTGCTGGTTTTCTGAAAACTGCTGCACGCCCAGGAAGAACAGGAGGGCACCCAGCGGGCACATCAGCGAAAAGCCGATATTCACCGCGTTCCGCCAGCCTGCAGACCAGCCACTGGCGGCCATCAGTGAGGTAATGGAAACGGCGTCTAATGGTTTGTGTAAGGCGATCGCCAGAAAGGTTCCCAGCCCGAACAGGGAGAGGAAGACTTCGTGATGCTGCTCAGCAACGATGCTGGCACCGAGTGCGAGTCCGTCAATCAGGGTATGCAAAGCCAGTCCGAAGGCGATGCCGACCCAGCTCAGATGATGCGAGTGCGCGTGCGTATGAGAATGCACGGGAGCATGCGCGTGATGATGGTCACAATCATGATCGTGGTCGTGTGTGTGACCCTCTTCTTCCTCCAGTTCGACGGTTCCATGCTGATGAAAATGAAAGGTACGCAACAGGAAGAACAGGGTGATCACTCCTGCCATCATCCACCAGACGGCCCGGTCGATCGATCCCATTTCAGCGACGGCATGCGGCAGCAGATGAAAGACGCCGATGCCCAGCATGAGCCCGCCGACAAAACTGATCAGAGTTTCCATGCGGGTGTGTGTTAAACGGACCAGGGAAGGCAACCAGCCCCCCAGTAATGAAGAACCGACGATGACGACACAGTAAATACCCAGCAGGGTGTAGGACCATGAGTTGTCAACGGGCCTGGTTGCATCTGTTTCTGGGACAGCGGTTTTCTGAATTTCGTTCTCGGTGTGGACATGCTCATGTTCCGCCGCCATGGTAGGACGCGTGAGAAAGAAACCAGGAGTGATCAGAAAGACGAGCAGCGGAATCGTTAATAACAGGAGCGTGATTCTCACGTCGTTTTTAAAAGGTGAAAGCGGTTTCATCGAGTTAAAAAGCCACCTGTGATTGTCACTGTAAGCAGAAGAGGATGTCGGGATGCTCACTACATCGGCACTCTTTGATTGTAATAGCAAACTAATTGCGATTGAATTTAGCTTTTCTCACAGATCAGTACAAGACTCCCCGGAATTCTTATCCCGGAAGATTCTGAACTTTTGAACTCTGATTATGATTTCAAGTTGTAAATATAAATAAAATAGATGCTTAGGCCCTGATGTTGCTGGTGAAATCCGCTATCGGAAGGGGGTGGAAGGATTTCGAGATGTATTGACTGGCGACTCGAATGAAGAGTCGAGGTTTGTCAGTCTCAGGCGGAGGGTTTCTTTTACCTGAACCAGATAGATTCAATTAAGTACAGTCTCTACAGCGTTTTATTGCGTCAACTTGTTCCGATTAGGCGGTCTGTTATGCGGGGGCATGCTGTGAGTTTGAATGTGAAGGATCTTCACCGTTTCTTAATATTCGCTTCAAATTTGATCCGCCGATAAGCCTGTTAAGGATCATATTGTTTCTGCAGAGTTGCTGAAACATTGATAAAACCGAAAACAGCCCGAAACGGATTCCGGGCCAATCACATCAGGGATGAAAATGCGCACATTTATCAAAACGGCAGGAATTCTCCTGCTGCTGGGAACGATGTTCCGCCCGCCAATCGTTCTGGCAGAAGACACGAAAATCAATTCCGAGCAACTCGAGCGACTTTTAAACCGCCTGGAACAGGCAGAAAAGCGGATCCAGGAACTGGAAGAAACAAAACCAGTAACGCCGCCTGCTACTCCTCAACCTGTTCCGTCACTGCCCCCCAAGCTGGAGCGTGCAGCGGGTGGGCTGGATGATTCCGACGAGATGCTGATCAACAATTACACGGATGACTCAGGCTCTCCCGCCTTCGAGACCCGATTGTCGACACTGGAAGAGGACTGGAAAAAATTCTCCGACTCCGAGCAGGAAAAAAAGGCAAAAGACGCCTCTAAAGCGACGACCCTGAAGGTCTTCGGACGTATCCATCTGGACGCCTGGAACTTTTCTGACAGCACTCCCGGGATTGCTGCGTTCAATAATCCGGGTGATCCGATGGATCCGGAGAACCGCTTCGAATACCGTCGTCTGCGTATCGGGGTCGGGGGTGACATCAAAGACAATATGCTTTACAAATTTGAATATGATTTTGGCGATCCCGGCGATCCGGCCTTCAAGGACGTCTATATCGGCTGGAAAGATCTGCCGGTATTCCAAACTCTGTTGATTGGTAATCAGAAGCGTCCGCTGGGGATGGACCACCTCAACAGTAGTCGATACAACTGGTTCATGGAACGTCCTCTGGTGATTGAGGCCTTTAACGAGGACGCCCGTCGTCTGGGGATCTGTGCCTATGGTGTTTCAGAAGAAGAAACATGGAACTGGCGATATGGTATCTTCAACCTGGAAAATATTGCCGGCGATGGTAAGTACGTAGGTGATGCCGGGCAGATGAGTGTGAACGGTCGTTTTGCTGGTACTCCCTGGTATGATGAAACATCAGGTGGACGTGGTTACCTGCACCTGGCGATAGCCGACATGTGGGCGAACCCGGATGGTGATACAACTGGTTCCGGATCGAACAATAATGAAGGCCGCTTCCGAACTCGCCCGGAAGCACGTACCGGGAGTACCCGCTGGCTCGACACGGGGCGTATTGCCGGAGCCGACTGGTTTAATACCTTGGGCTTCGAAGCGATGCTGACAGTCGGATCGTTTTCCGTGGTCAGTGAATACCAGGTAACCTATCTGGGACGCGGTGCCGAGGGACCGGACTTGACCTTTGAAGGTGCCTATGTCGAAGCCGGTTACTTCCTGACGGGTGAATATCAGCCCATCGATCGAAAATCGGGAACCATTGGCCGAATCAAGCCGCTGGAAAACTTCTTCATGGTCAATACCTGTGATGGAGAAACCGGTGGTGGCTGGGGTGCCTGGCAGGTTGTCGCCCGCTATTCCTATCTGGATCTTTCGGAAGGAAATATCACCGGTGGTGATGAGAGAAACTTCACGTTCGGTATGAACTGGTGGTGGAATTCGCATTCCCGCGTGCAGTTCAACTACGTCCATGCCCAGATCGATGATCGTGGTCCGGTAGATGGTTATACCGGCGGTCGGTCGGATATCTTCGGTGCCCGATTCATGGTCGATTTCTAATCCCGGCCCGACGAATTCGTGTATGATCCCGTTCAATATCAAAATATCACAGGAATTGAGTTTTATGAAATATACAGGAATGATTTTACTGGCAATCACTGCGATGGTGATGGGAGGGAATCAGAGGATTGCTGAGTCTGGTACTCCCAGCTGTGACCAGGCGCAGGGGACCTGTAACAGTAACTGCTGTTCACACGGGTGTAAGACCTGTCGGCTGCATGTGGAGACACTGAAGGTCAAAAAGCACTGTTATAATATCGAGTGCAAAGATATCTGTATCCCGCCGGTCCGTTTTCCCTGGCAGAAATGCTGCGAACTGAAGTGCGGAAAAATCAAGACCGTACGCGTATTGAAGAAGCACGAATACACGTGTGAAAAATGTGGATATAAATGGGATGTCGAAAATCTGTGTGGTGCCTGCTCGACGGGGAACTGTGAAACCACATTGCCTCCCGCGGTCAAGTCGGCTGCACAGCCACCATTGGCACCTGCGACTACCGTCAGAAAAAGGTAAACCCGAAGCTGTCTGGTAATGGAACGCCTGATCGTGGTCTTCTTTCTGATTTCTATTATGGAACACCCCTCTGCTTTGTCAGAAGGGGTGTTTTTTTATAGGGAGTGGTACAGAAAAGAATCAAACACAGGGTTTCACACTTTCAATGCAGTCAGGATCTGGCATAATTAATGGACTCTGCAGTACGACACGTGGATCTGGTTATACCGCTTGGACCGTAATCGCTCAGCTCAGTTCTCTTTGATTGTGTGACATCATGATTTGTATTTCTGTAACGCCGGAGTCCCGTAACTTTGCCAAGGTGGATATTCTGAATGCCGCCGCCCAGTCTGATCTGGTGGAACTCTGTCTGGATCGACTGATAAAAACTCCCGATATCGGCGACCTGATTTCAGGATTTGATACGCCGATATTAGTTTCCTGCCGTCGTCCGGAAGACGGGGGGCAGTTCAAAGGGACGGAAGCGGAGCGGATCCAGTTGCTGAAGCAGGCGATTATTGCGGAGCCGGAATACATTGAACTGGATCTGGAAACCGCAAAGCAGATTCCCCGCTTCGGGAAAACCAAACGGGTCATCAGTTATACCAGCCTGAAAAAACCACTGTCGCAGGTGGATGATATTTTTGACGAAATGGCGGAAGCGAAAGCCGACGTGATTAAATTCACCTGGCCGACACCAACTCTGCAGACCGCGTGGCCTCTACTGGCGGCGATCAGTCAGAAGCGGGACATCCCGGTTGTCGGTCTGGGTCTGGGAGCGGCCGGCATTACGTTTTCACTGCTGGGTGTGAAGTATGGCAGCCCCTGGATTTATGCAGCGCTGGAGAAGGGGATGGAAGCGTTTGAAGGCCAGCCGACAGTAGCGGAGCTGAACGAAGTCTTTCATTATCCAAAGATATCGGCGAAAACCCGTTTTATCGGCGTTGCCGGGCTGGGAGTCGCAGAGCGACGGACGATTGAAGTCTTCAACAAAGCATCACAGCAGCTGGGGCTGGATTACGTCTGTCTGCCTCTGGTCATCAATGATTTCAAACAGGTACACAAGATGCTGGGGATTCTGAAAATCCGTTCGCTGGTGGTGAGCCCGCGGATGGGCGAGTTCATCCTGCCCCTGGCGGAGCATCTGGAAGAGTCTTCTGAAAAGACCGGCTATGGTGATCTGCAATTAAATCAACCCGATGGCTGGCACGCATACGATACCGTCAGGCGAAGTGCCATCAAGAGTCTGGAAGTGACGCTGGAAAAGAAATCGCCGGGATCCAATTCGGCATTCCAGCGGAAAAATATTCTGGTTCTGGGGCAGAGCGGTCTGACAAAAGCGGTGGTTCACAGTCTGACTCAGCAGGGGGCCGTCGTGAGTGTCACTTCCCAGAATGACAAAGCCGCCCAGGGAATTGCCCGTGCCTTTGATGTGCGCTACGTGCCTTTCGCCAACCTGTATGACACACTGGCTGATGTGGTAGTGCAGACCGACCCTGAATTGAAACTGGGCCACAGTAAAGAAGAACTGAATCCATCGTACTTGCGGGAGACCATGACGGTCATGGATATCAGCCAGTTACCCGAATCCACCGAGCTGATGCGGGAAGCAGACAACAGAGGTTGTGAAAGCGTGTGTGTGGATGACGTCTATCGCAGACAGCTCAGTCAGATTTTCAAAGCGATCACCTCTGCAGAGATACCCGACGAAGTATTTGAAACCCGCAGCGAGTATACGCGTTAATTCTCAGTTTTTCTCGGGCACGCTGATCGCGGGGGACTGCAGCAGACGCAGACCGTTAAAAATAACGAGCAGTGAGGCACCCATGTCAGCGGCGATTGCTGCCCAGAGTGAGGCGTGGTTCAGCAGCATCAGCAGCATGAACAGGACTTTGATGCTCAGGGCGAAGATGATGTTCTGGCGAATGATCTGTAAGACGCGGCGTGAGTGATTAATTAACCAGGGAATTTTGGTGAGATCATCGGTCATCAGAGCGATGTCGGCTGATTCGATAGCGACATCGCTGCCGGCTGCCCCCATGGCGATGCCCAGGCTGGCGCGACTCATGGCAGGAGCATCGTTCACGCCGTCACCCACCATCGCCACGAATTGATATTCTTCCACCAGCGCTTCGATGACTGCGACTTTATCCTCCGGTAGTAATTCGGAATGCACCTGGTCCATGCCGACTTCGTCAGCGACTGCCTGTGCAGTGCCGGCGTTATCACCGGTGAGCATCACCAGCTGTTTGACGCCCGCCTGATGCAGGTCTTTGACGACAGCCGCTGAGGTTTCACGTACCTGATCGGCTAATGCGATGAAGCCGCAGACGTGAGATTCGTTACCGATGACCACCACCGTCTGTCCGGCGTTGGAAAGGGCTTGCAACTGCTGGTGCACTTCGGCCGTTTCTTCGTTACGTTCTTCCAGGTAGCGATGCGAGCCCAGCCAGAATTCTCTGCCGTTAATCGTTGCGGTAGCGCCTTTGCCCTGGATGATCTGGTAGTCTTCAGCCGCCTGATAGGAGACCTGCTGTTGTGCTGCTGCATCCAGAATGGCGACTGCCAGGGGGTGGTTACTGTGCGCTTCCAGGGCGGCTGCCCGTTCGAGTAACTCCGATTCGGTGTGTCCGTTCAGCGGGACAATTATTGTCACGACTGGTCTGCCGCGTGTGAGTGTGCCGGTCTTATCCAGCGCCAGTGCTTTCAGATGAGCGGGTGTTTCGACAAAGACACCTCCTTTGATCAGCACGCCATTTCGCGCTGCCGCTGCCAGTGCTGCGACGATGCTGACGGGTGTGGAAATCACCAGCGCACACGGACAGGCGATGACCAGCAGTACCAGGGCACGATAGATCGCGTTATCCCAGCTGACCTGAAACAGCGTGGGCAAGGTGATCAGAATGAGCAATGCGAGGGCCATGACAATGGGGGTATAGACTTTGGCAAACTTTTCAACCCAGAGTTCCGAAGGGGCCCGCTTCGACTGGGCTTCTCCGACCATGCGAATGATCTGAGCCAGGATCGTGTTTTCTGCCAGCTTGGTGCATTTCGCCTCCAGCAGTCCATCGCCGTTAATCGTACCGGCATAAATTTCGTCCGTCTCCCGTTTGCCGACCGGAATGGATTCTCCTGTGATGGGTGCCTGATTGACTTCACTGATCCCTTTGGTAACTTCGCCATCCAGGGGGATTTTTTCGCCGGGCCGGATAATAAAGGTGGTGCCCACTTCAACGGATTCGGCATCCACGGCGATTTCATTGCCGTCGGCACCGCGAATGCGGGCGATGGGTGTGGACAAATCCATCAGCGCGGCGACAGCGCGGCGTGCGCGGCCGACACTCCATGCTTCGAGCAGTTGTGAGAAGGCAAACAGAAATGCGACGGCTGCTGCTTCGAACCATTCATCAATACAGAGTGCACCGATGACGGCTGTAAACATCAGCAGGTTCATATCGGGACGCAAGCGCTTGAGGGAAAACCAGGCTTTGGGCAACACAAACCAGATACCGGCGATGATGGCGGCCAGATATTGCAGGCGGACCGGGAGCGGCATTGCGCCATGCGCCGCCTGCTCCGCGCCCAGGGCGGCTGCGAAACTGCCCGTCAGAAAAACGTGTGTCAGAAAAGCGGTTCCCATGCAGATCCCGCTGAGGGTGGTCAGTATGGTTCTGCCCTGTCGGGACCAGAGTGTGCTTTTCTCGGACTGTTTCACTTTCTCGTTCCAGAGTTCGGCGCGCATGCCGGTCTGGCTGATGGTTTGCATGATCGATTCCGCGGTGACGTCTACCGGTTGAGAACGAACTGTCATTCTTCTGTTAAGCACATCAAAGAACAGATGTTCTTCACCGCCGACCAGGGGAGAGAGTTCCCGTTTGAGAATGGTCACTTCTTCGACACAATCCATATCCTGAATTTTGAAAATCAGTTCGTTGGCTGGTTCATTCATGCAGAATCGATATTCAGAAAAGAGAGTGAGGAATCAGATGAGAATTCAGAGCTTCTGTATGCTGAAATCATAGCACTTCAAACCGGGAAACTGAAACTTCGGTTTTTTTTCTTCGCAAAATTCTGCTAAAAGAGATAAGATCCGCCATGATCGTTTTAACCGGTAATTCATGAGCGGAAGAAAATCAGACCACCCACTGTTTTCAAAACATAATTGACTGACATCATCGATAAAGGATCGACATGAGTAAAGATTATCTGGCTGCCCGCAGAAAAAAACTGATTTCGCTGCTGAAACGCAGGGGGGCCGAAGCAATGCTGATTACCAGCGAAACAAACGTGACTTACCTGACCGGATTCAGCGGGGATTCGAGTTTTCTGCTGATCGGCAAGGGGCAGACGGTGTTGATCAGTGACGGGCGGTACACGACCCAACTGGAGGAAGAATGTCCGGATCTGGATGTCTACATTCGCAAAGCGACCGAATCGATGATTGCGGCGGTGGAACAGGTGCTCAAGAAATCGCATCTGCCCCAGCTGGGATTTGAAAGCCATATTGTGACCTGTGAACTGCTGGATGCGATGAGTGGCATTACTCCTGCCGCCCAGTGGATCCCGATTGCCGGGCTGGTGGAAGAACTGCGGATGATCAAAGACGCGTCGGAAATTCAGGAGATTCGCGAAGCCGTTCAGCAGGCCCAGCGCGGTTTTGAAGTGTTTCGGGCGATGCTGACTCCTGAGATGTCAGAACTGCAGGGGGCCCACGAACTGGAACACGCAATGCGACGGTTCGGGGCCCGGCAGGCGGCCTTCGATCCGATTGTCGCTGTGGGAGAGCGGGCAGCCTTACCGCATGCGATGCCGACGGAAAAGCTGCTTGCTGACTCGCCATTTTTGCTGGTGGACTGGGGGGCGATGACTCAGAAAGGATATCGGAGTGATCTCACGCGGATGATCATTCACGGGAAACCACCGGCCAAACTGAAAAAAGTGTATCAGACAGTTCTGAAGGCACAGCTGGCGGCAATCAAAGCAATCCGGCCCGGAGTGCTCTGTCGGGACGTGGATCGAGTCGCGCGGGCTGTCATCGAAAAAGCCGGTTATGGCAAGCAGTTCACGCATAGCCTCGGACATGGGATTGGTCTGGATATTCATGAAGGCCCCCGCCTGGGGGGAAATGTGCCAACGGAACTGAAGCCGGGCATGATCGTGACGGTTGAGCCGGGTATTTATCTCCCTGGCTGGGGGGGCGTGAGAATTGAAGATGATGTACTGGTTACGCGGAAGGGACATGAGGTTATGACCAGTGTTCACAAAGATTATGAATCAGCTTCCCTCTGAGGGGGAAAGAAATAGTGTTCGGATGTGTGTTGATTGCGTTTCGTTCTAATTTGGATCATGAGGTCACCTTAAATGATCGTTAAAGGTATTAGGACAGGAACTTACGTTGCAGAGGCTTTGTCGGGAAAACGTGCCGGGTTGTGCCCGAATTTATTAGAGAAACTCCCCCGTTTCTCTTGGTTTTCTGATACGATTTGGCTTAGAATCTGGTTCTTAACATGTCAGGCGGGGTAGAGCGTGCGCGCAAGACGTAAGCGTTTGGTCCCTTTCCCATATGGTCAGCTGATAGAGTGAAAATCTGGAACGCGTTGCTGAGGGACGTTATTGTCAATCCGTCCTTAGTTTACAGCAGGCAATGCGAGTGCAGCATGAGAATACGAAATTAAGGTAGGTCAATGGCAAAAAACGAGGTGCCGAAAGGCGAACCTTTCGATTTGGAAAAACTTCAGACTCTGTTTGAAATGATGGAAAAGCACGGACTGACCGAGGTCAATCTGAAGCGCGGCGAAGAGACCTGGAAATTGCGTCGTGGGCCACAGGAGACCGTTTCGATGGTTCCGGCACCGATGCAACATGCAGTTCCTGCTCCCGTGGCCGCTCCTGCAGCCGCTCCGGCTCCTCCGACAGAAGCGGCACCAGCTGCTGATGCCGGTCCTGTGATCAAGAGTCCGACTGTGGGTACGTTCTATGCCTCTCCGAGTCCTGACGATCCCCCGTTTGTCAGCGTGGGTTCCAAAGTGGGTTCAGATACCATTGTCTGTATCGTCGAAGCGATGAAAGTCTTCAATCAGATTCCAGCTGAGATGAATGGAACGATCACGGAGCTTCTGGTGAAAGATGGCGAAGCGGTCGAATTCGGCCAGCCTCTGTTCCGGATCTCCCAGGGCTGAAGCCTGTTATCGTAGAAAGTTCGCGATGAAGCAGGTCATGCTGTTGCGTTCAGAAACTCAGATGTAGTGTCCTTTTACCAAGTCAAAAACACATGTTTCAAAGAATACTGGTTGCAAACCGAGGTGAGATCGCACTGCGGGTGATACGTGCCTGTCGTGAAATGGGAATCGAAACTGTTGCGGTTTTCAGTGAAGCAGATCGGGACGCACATTATCTTTCACTGGCCGACGAGGCGATCTGCATTGGACCGCCGGCAGCGACCGACAGCTACCTGATGATCAATCGGATTATCAGTGCTGCTGAAATCGGTAATGTGCAGGCAATTCACCCCGGTTACGGGTTCCTGGCGGAAAATGCACACTTCGCGGAAGTCTGCCGCAGCTGTAATATCGAATTCATCGGCCCGCCTCACGAAGCGATGGCTCAACTCGGCGATAAAGTCTCTGCCCGGGAAATCGCCAAGGCTGCCAACGTGCATGTGTCACCGGGGACCGAGGGGCTGGTGACGGATGAAGCAGAAGCACTCAAGGTCGCCCAGGAGATTGGTTACCCCGTACTGATCAAAGCGACCGCCGGCGGTGGCGGTAAAGGGATGCGGGTGGCCCGCAATGATATCTCACTGAAAGCCGGACTTAAAGCGGCTGCCGCGGAAGCTGAAGCCGCCTTCAAAAATTCCGGCGTCTATATCGAAAAATACATCGAAAATCCCAGGCACGTCGAAGTGCAGATCATGGCCGACAATCACGGCAACGTGCTTCACCTCTGGGAGCGTGACTGCAGTCTGCAACGACGACACCAGAAACTGGTAGAAGAGAGCCCGGCGCCGAACCTGCCTCACTCGGTTCGTGAAGACATCTGTAAAGCCGCCTGTCGATTGATTGAAGCCGCTGGCTACACCAACGCCGGTACGGTGGAGTTTCTGGTCGGACCCGACAACCAGTTTTACTTCATCGAAGTCAATGCCCGGATTCAGGTCGAACATCCGGTCAGCGAACTGGTGACAGGCATCGATCTGATCAAACAGCAGATTCGGATTGCTGCCGGTGAGAAACTGGATCTGAAGCAGAAAAATATTCCCTGTCTGGGATCTGCCATCGAACTCCGTATCAATGCGGAAGATCCCGAAAATGATTTTCGTGGATCACCCGGCAAAATCACAAAGTTGCGGGTTCCCGGCGGGCCGGGTGTCCGCTTTGACTCGCATATTTACGAGGGGTACACCGTGGGCCCTTATTACGATTCTCTGATTGGCAAGCTCATTGTCCACAAACCGACGCGTGAAGAGTCGCTGGCCTGTATGAGACGCTGTCTGGATGAGTTCGTGATTGAAGGGATCAAGACCACGATTCCCCTGGCGAAGAAGATCTTTAATCACTCGGCGTTCATTGAGGGTAAGGTCGATACCACGTTTATCGAACGAACCTGGTAAATTGTTCCCGGAGATTGGTACGACGAACATTCGGTCGTTTTGTATTGCAGCAGACCTGCGGGCATTCACTGCGCTCATCCGCCAGGGGTCCTGTGTCGGCAAAACTTCTCGGTTTCGGAAGCGAAGTTTCGCTCACTTCCTATTGTAAGCTGGTCATATTTTGAGTCTCTCAAACACAGTCAGAGACGTTACTTTTTTGAAAACAGGTACAGGTAGAATAATGAGAGTTGGTATTTTAACGGGTGGTGGAGATTGTCCTGGTTTGAATCCGGTGATTCGTGGTGCCGTACGCGTCATCTGCAATGCGGGCGGCGAAGTGTATGGTCTGCTGGAAGGCTGGCGCGGCGCGATTGAAGGTAACTACATCGAACTGAATTCAGAAAACACAGACGACATCATCTTCAAAGGGGGAACCATCCTGGGGTCTTCCCGTACCAATCCTTATAAGAATGAAGAAGAAGATGTACCCAAAGTACTGGCGACACTTGAAAAGCTGGGTCTGGACTGTCTGATCGCCATCGGCGGTGATGACACACTGGGCGTAGCCAGCAAACTCTGGAGCGATCATAAAGCCCCCGTGATCGGCTGTCCCAAGACCATTGATAACGACCTGAGTTCGACCGATGTAACCTTCGGTTTCGATACTTCCATTAACATCGTAATGGAAGCCGTCGATCGCTTGCGAACCACGGCCGAGTCACATCGGCGCATCATGGTGGTTGAAACCATGGGACGTCATGCAGGCTGGATCGCACTGTTCTCCGGTCTGGCAACGGCCGCCGATTACACGCTGGTTCCCGAACAGCCGATTGAAATGGACCGTATGATTGATGTGCTGAAACGACGTCGTGCCAACGGCAAAAAGTACGGCATTGTGATTGTCAGCGAAGGTGCCCAGTTCAGCGAAGAGTCCGGCTTGACCACCCAGGACGGCGAAGTTGACGATTTTGGTCACGTCAAACTGGGCGGCATTGGTGAAACCGTTGCCCGCATGATTGAAGAACGCACCGGTTTCGAAACACGGCACGTGACTCTCGGTCACCTGCAGCGTGGTGGTTCACCCAGTGCCGCAGACCGCGTACTCGGAACTCGCTGCGGCGTACACGCCGGCTGGCTCGCTCTGAAGCATCATTTCGGTTACATGGTCGCGCTGCGGGGAACACAGATTGTTCCCGTCGCCCTGGCAGATGCGGTCGGCGAAATGCGAGCCCTCGAAAAGAACTTCCTGGAAGAAGCAGAAGTCTTCCTGCAATAAACGGGAATATTTCAGTCACGTTCAAGAGACCAGGCGCTGGCAACAGCGCCTTTTTTTTCGCGCGGAGTGACGGTGCTGGTAAAATGTCCCTCTCCTGGTGAGAAAATCAGGTAGCCCCGGATGTAATCCGGGGTTGTCGCAGACAACGGGAAACTGTCAGTGAAAGCACTCTATTCAGAATCAGGTTTCCGATACTCTTTTTCACGGTCGGGTGAACTGTCTTGCCCGGACATGTAGGTAATACACGTTCGGAAACATGGGTAACAGACCCACTCCCTTTGCATTAATTACTTAACAATCCTGTCTATTTGGTAATCTCCGCTTTCTCGCTGGATTATCAGGCATGCGTCTGTTTAAGATAGTAGGACTGACTCAAACCAGCTCTTCTTAACTGTAGCCTGTATTCCGCTTGAATCTGCTATAGCCTGCCAGAGCGAATCACAATGGTTCTCAACGAATTGATATTCTCCCGGAGGGACTAATGACACTACAGCGCTTGCTTCGCTTCCACACCTCACTGTTTCTGACTCTGTTCTGTGTCACTCTGTTCTTCAGTCCTCAGTCCGTTGAAGCGGGAGATAAAGGTTTCAAGCCGATCTTTGACGGCAAGACGCTCGACAACTGGGACGGCGATCCCCGTTTCTGGTCGGTGGAAGATGGTGCCATTACCGGTCGCACAACCAAAGACAACCCGACCAAAGGCAACACGTTCCTCATCTGGCAGGGAGGAACACCGGGCGACTTTGTACTGAAACTGCAATACAAAATCATCGGTCACAATTCGGGCGTCCAATACCGCAGCTTCAGGTTACCCAATGCGGCCGACAAGTGGCGCGTAGGCGGATACCAGGCTGATATGGAAGCCGGCGATAAATATTCCGGTATTCTGTACGAAGAACGGAAGCGGGGCATTCTGGCTCTCCGCGGACAGAAGACAGAAATCGGTGAAGGTAAAAAAATTGATGTAGTCGGCTACCTTGGCGATACCAACGAAATCCAGAAGAAGATCAAAAAAGAAGACTGGAACAATTATGAGATCATCGCCCGCGGGAATCATCTGATTCATAAAATCAATGGCGTGGTGACTGCGGACGTGACGGATAACGATGCGAAACAGCGCCGCGCTGACGGCATTATCGCGTTGCAACTGCATGCCGGTCCTCCGATGGTCGTACAGTTTCGTGACATTGAACTGAAAGAGCTGCCGGCTGGCGACCAGACTTCTTCCCGGGACGGCGCTAAAAAAAAAGTAGTGCTGATCGCCGGTAAGAAGAGTCACGGTTACGGTGCTCACGAGCATCGTGCCGGCTGTCTGCTGCTGGCCGAAGCGTTGAACAACAGCGGTCTGGATATTGAGACCACTGTTGTGACGGAAGGCTGGCCTGAAGATGCCAGTGTGCTGGATGATGCCGACTCGATTGTGATCTACTGTGATGGTGGCGGACGTCATCCTTACAACGACCACCTGGATGAACTCAGCAAGCTGGCAGAGCAGGGCGTGGGCATGGTGAACCTGCATTACGGCGTGGAAGTGCCTAAAGGCGCTTCCGGCGATGCTTTCCTGCGCTGGATTGGTGGATACTTTGAAGAGTGGTGGTCAGTCAATCCTCACTGGACTGCCGACTATAAAAATCTGCCCGAACATCCGATCTCACAGGGCGTGAAACCATTCAGCATTAATGATGAATGGTATTACCATATGCGATTTCAACCTGAAATGAAAAACGTGCAGCCAATCCTGACGGCGGTTCCTCCCAAAGAAACTTTAAGTCGCCCTGATGGTGCACATAGCGGCAATCCGGATGTGCGGAAAACAGTTGGTCAGCCTCAACACATGGCGTGGGCCTACGAACGCCCGGACGGTGGTCGCGGGTTCGGCTTTACCGGTGGTCACTACCACTGGAACTGGGGACACAACGATTTTCGGAAACTCGTGCTGAATGCAATTGCCTGGACGGCGCATGCGGAAGTCCCTACACAGGGAGTCGAATCTGCATCTGTGACGGTCGAGCAGCTGGAAGCCAATCAGGATTACGAAAAACCGGACAACTATAATCCTGCCCGGATTAATGCCTTACTGAAAGAGTGGAATCAATAGACATCAATTGTTTAAACTGACCGATTGACACAGACCCGGGACAGCAACTTGAATCAATAAAAGGAAACTGACTCCATGAAGTACCGTTGGCTTGCCATCATTCCCGCCCTGCTGCTGACTACCAGTGCTGCAACATCTTTTGTATCTGCTCAGACCGAACATGATTCCAAACAGGCCGTACCCAACCTGACGGTTGCTCCCGGTCTGAAAGCGACGCTGTTTTCCTCCGAGCCGCAAATCAGCAGCCCGTCCAGTATGGATGTGGATTCCGAGGGTCGTGTCTGGATCTGTGAAGTCGTCAACTATCGCGCCAACCTGCGTGATATTCCCACGCGCAAAGAGGGAGACCGGATTCTGATTCTGGAAGATACGAACGGTGACGGAAAAGCCGACAAGACAACCGTATTTTACCAGGGCAATGATGTGAACGGATCGCAGGGGATCTGTGTGCTGGGCAACAAAGTCATTGTCGCTGCTTCCCCCAACGTGTTTCTGTTTACCGATGAGAACAACGACGGTAAAGCTGACAAGAAAGAACTGCTGTTCAAAATCGCTGGTGGAGAACACGATCACTCGGCCCACACTTCCATTTTCGGACCGGACGGCAAACTTTACTGGAACTTTGGTAACAGTGGAAAGCAGGTCTTCGACGCTGCCGGAAAACCGATTCTCGAAAGCAACGGGAAACCTGTACTGGATAACGGCAAGCCTTACTGGGGCGGGATGGTATTTCGCTGTAACCTGGATGGCAGCGATTTTGAAGTGCTGGGACACAACTTCCGTAACAATTATGAAATCACCGTCGATTCGTTCGGTACCCTGTGGCAGTCGGATAACGATGATGACGGCAACCGCGGCGTCCGCATTAATTATGTGATGGAATACGGGAACTATGGTTACCTGGATCAACTGACGGGGGCTCGCTGGAAAACGCCGCGGACTGGCATGCATGAAGAAATTCCGCTGCGTCACTGGCATTTGCGCGATCCGGGAGTGATTCCCAACCTGCTGCAGACCGGTGCCGGCTCACCGACGGGTATCTGTGTTTATGAAGGTTCTCTGCTACCCAAAAAATACCAGGGTGAAGTCATTCACTCCGACGCTGGCCCGAATGTGGTTCGTGCGTACCCTGTGAAAAAAGATGGTGCCGGCTATGAAGCTGAAATCGCGAATATCATTACCAGCGAACAGGACAAGTGGTTCCGTCCCTCCGACGTCTGTATTGCCCCTGATGGCTCGCTGTTCGTCGCCGACTGGTATGATCCGGGTGTCGGCGGTCACCGGATTGGTGATCAGGAGCGGGGCCGCATTTTCCGGATTGCGCCCGCAGATGCAAAATATGTATTTGACAAACTGGATCTCAGTACGACTGAAGGTGCGATTGCAGGGATCAAAAATCCGAACCTGGCGCGACGTTACCTGGCCTGGAACAAACTGCATGCCTTGCAGGAACAGGCATTGCCACAGCTGGAAGAACTCTATCAGTCTGACAACCAGAGGAACCGCGCTCGCGCCCTCTGGCTGTTGGCTGGCATCAAAGGCAAAACCGGCGAGTATGTTTCCCGGGCGATTCAGGACAAGAATTCCGATATTCGCATTACCGGCCTGCGTGCCGCCCGCCGCTACAAACAGGATGTGATTCCCTATGTCAGCCAACTGGTGAAGGATCCTTCGCCTCAGGTACGCCGTGAATGTGCGATTGCCTTGCATCACAACAAGTCACCTGAAGCATCCGCACTGTGGGTCACGCTGGCAGATCAGTATGACGGTAAAGATCGCTGGTATCTGGAAGCACTGGGCATCGGTATGGATGAGCAGGAGCAGAAATTCCTGACAGCGTGGCTCAAACAGGCTGGCGACCACTGGAATACGCCTGTCGGCCGCGACCTGATCTGGCGTTCAAAGATTCCGCTGGCAGTGCCTTACCTGGTCAAGATCATTGAAGACCCCAAAACAGACCTGGATACTCTGCCGCGCTATTTCCGTGCCCTGGACTTTATTCCGGGGACAGAAAAAAACAGAGCCGTTGCAGAGCTGGCATTGATGAAGGAACCACAGAACAAAAAACGCGAGACCTATATCATCGCGGAAGCAATTTCCCGCATGCCTGCCAACACGGTTATGCAGGATGCGAAATACAAACAGGCGCTCACCCAGGTCATCGACAGCAGCCGGGGGACATCCGAGTTCATCAAGCTGGTTCAGAAATTTAGAGCTTCGGATTATTACCCCGAGCTGGTGGAAATCGCCTCTCGTGCAGGGAAGTCTCAAACATCAGTGGACGCGATTCGTGCGGCTCTCAGTCTGAAACAGAATGCATTGATCCGCAAGTCGCTGGAGAATAAAGCCGATACGGAAAAAGAACAGAATCAGAAACTGGATCTGATCTGGGCGCTGGGAAGTGCCGGGCACAACAGTGCGAACGGGATTCTGCTGAAACTCATCACAGACCAGGATGAACCGCTGGTCGATCGACGCGAAGCGGTCCGCGCGATTGCGAAATCACGTTCGGGTGCCCATGCGCTGCTGGATCTGGCTGAGAAAAAAGACTTTGATCCCCAGCTGCAACAGACGGTGGCTGCAGCGATGTCGTCCACGATTATGAAAGATGTTAAAGAGCGGTCCGCCAGGCTGTACCCGGCTCCTCCCACGAAAGACAACAAACCTCTGCCGCCCATCAATGTGCTGGCGAGTATCAAGGGGGATAAACTGGACGGTCGCGTGATGTTCAACACCAAGGGAACCTGTGCCAAGTGCCACGTGGTGAATGGCATGGGAAAAGAGGTGGGGCCGAACCTGTCTGAGATTGGCAAGAAACTGAGCCGCGAAGCGCTGTTCGAATCAATCCTGTTTCCCAGCGCGGGCATCAGCCACAACTTCGAATCGTATACCGTGATCCTGGCATCGGGGAACGTGGTCAATGGTCTGCTGGTCAATAAAACCGACGACGCGATCACAATCAGAGATGCCGAAGCAATTTCCCGGACTTTCAAAATGGAAGACGTCGATGAAATCATTCAGCAGAAGATTTCATTGATGCCCGCTGACCTGCAGAAAGTGCTCACCCAGGAAGAACTCGTCAATATCGTCGAGTACCTGACGACGCTCAAACAGGCCGAACCCATCAAAAAAGCCAGCCGGTAGGCTGAGAGGATAACTTCGAAATCGATAATTAAGCAAAGCCACAGTCTCCTGCCCTGGGTCGGAGTACTGTGTGCTTTGAGGCGAGTAAACCCAATATTTCTGCTAAGTAATGATTCCAGAAATTGTAATGCTTCTCAGTTAACCTCAGTCAGTTTCTCTTTCTGATGTTTCACATAAACCGATTTATTTTTAGATCATCTGTGCTAACATAAATTTGTGAGAGTGTATTATTCAGCCTGGCAGGCTAACGACATGAAAAACAGGACTATTGTCACAGATTTTCCCCGGATTTCTGAGCTGGGATCTGACTTACTGCAGATCTCCTGGTGCCAGCGGGTTCGTACGCTTTCTCTTCCTTTCATGTTCTGTCTGGCTTTCTGGGTATTTGCCTGTTATGGGCTCTGGCTGTTTGCGTTTCTGGCGCTGGTTGCAATGAGCTTTATTACCTATGGGTCTACATCACATGATCTGGTGCATCACAATCTGGGTTTAAAGCGAAGCACGAATGAATTGTTCCTGTCTGTGATCGAAGCAATTTCGCTCCGTAGCGGTCACGCTTATCAGGTTGTTCACTTAAATCATCATGCACAGTATCCCGAGGAAGATGATATAGAAGCAGAGGCGTCACGCATGTCATTACTGCGGGCAATTCTGGAAGGATTTATCTTTCAGATTCGAATTTATCTCTGGGCTCTGCGGAATCCTCGTGGAAGACTGAGGTGGATTGTAGCAGAGGGGGTCGTTGTGATTTGCTTCATCCTGGCCGCAGTCATAGCAATACCATTTACTCTGATTCCCATCATCTATGTTGGATTGATGATTGCCGGCAGTTGGATCATTCCGTTAATCACTTCCTATATTCCGCACGATCCGCAGGCAGAAGATGCCGCTCATCAGACTCGGCTGTTTCGGGGAACTTTATTTCGACTGATTGCCTTTGATCACCTGTACCATCTGGAACATCATCTTTATCCGAATGTTCCACATCAGAATTGGCCGCGTCTGGCCCAACGCCTGGATCCCTGGTTTGAACAAATCGGACTGAAATCCATCCGTTTCTGGTTCTGATGAAATGATGTTTATCGCCGGGAGAAAAATATGATTGCGAAATGGCTGCGATTTCTGTTGTGGCAGCCTTACGCGCTTCTGTGTCGGCGTTTTCCCTTATGGCCATTTCGTGTGATCATCACGCAGCCTGTGGAATATGTTACTTGTATCCGCATTGATAATTTAATTACCCGGCTCTTAAGCCGGTTTGGCGGAGGATACGATTTTGCAGTCTGTTACCTGGTTGATGAATCACTGCTGGTCGACACTGGCTTCCCCTGGGCACGTCGCAGTTTGAGAAAAACTCTGATTGAACTTGGGGGCGTTGAGACGATCACCACCGTCGTCAATACGCATTATCACGAAGATCATACTGGAAATAATGATCTTCTGATTGATCTTTGCAAGGCACAGGTTCTGGTTCATCGGGATGCGATACCGGAAATGCGATTCCCGGCCGAATTACGCTGGTACCGCAGCTTTTTATTTGGTCCTGCCCAACAGGCTGATGCCAGTCCCCTCGGCGCTGCGGTAAAGACAGCACACACAACTCTCGAAGTGATTGATACCCCGGGACATTGCCCCGGACATATCTGTCTGTTCGAACCAGACAGAAAAATCTTATTCAGTGGAGATCTCTATATTGCTTCCGATCTGGACAGCCAACTGGGCGATGCAGATGGCCCGCTATGGATCACCAGTCTGGAGAAAGTTTTAGAGCTAAAGCCAGAGTGGTTATTTGATGCACATGGCACCGTTTTTGAAGGAGTGGATGCAGTAGAGGAACAACTACAGCGTAAACTTGCCTTTCTGAAAACGATTCGTAATCGAGTGTACCAGTTTTCAACAGAGGGACAGTCCATACAGGAATTGACTCGTAAAGTCTTTGATCGGCATGGTCTGATCGATTTTCTCTCATTTGGCGAAGGCTGGCTTTCGCTGATTACCGGTTCCGACTTCTCACGAAGTAATATCGTAAAATCATTTCTTCGCGAAAAGTTTCGGATAGAAAACGTAGTTGAGGATGCAGAAAGCATCGAGAATGAGTTTCAGCGTAATCCATCGTCTTCGATTGACGCTGATTTAATCTGACCTCATGATATTGGTTAGCTGTCTGGATCATATCTTGAGAAATTTCTGCATCCGGAAACAAATCAACTAACCCGCAGCGAGAAAATAATGCCTGATTCTGCCCGTTATCGTGAGATTGATGTCGCTGGTTCGCCGCTGGAAATGGGGCGGCAGACCGGAGAGGCGGCGCGGGAGGAGATTGCCGGGTTCTGTGAGCTGGCTCTGGATCGGTTGCGGGAGATGCTGGATGTCAGTAGCGAGCAGGCACACGCTCATGCAGAGCACTGCCTGCCTTATGCCGAGCAATACAGTGCCGATTCGGTTGCAGAGCTGCATGGCATCGCAGAAGCGGCAGACATCCCTTTCTGGAAAATCATGCTGCTGCAGATTCGCAATCAGTTTACTCCCGATGCGGATGCCGGCTGCACGTCGCTCAGTCTGCCGGCGACTTCTACGCGGGGACCGATTGTCGCTCAGAACTGGGACAATGATCCGGCTCTTGATCCGTTTACAATCGTGCTCACACGCCGACCCGTGGGAAAGCCTGCGCTGATGACGGTGACGCAGGCGGGGTTGATTTCATACGTCGGTTTCAATGATGCAGGCATCGGGGCCTGTCTGAACAGTCTGCCGGCTCCCAGCCGTACCACTGGAGTGCCCCACTATTTCACATTGCGCGAACTGTATGAGACAACCAGTCTTGAAGCGGCTGTCCAGGCAATTCGTCGAGCTGAGCGGGCGATCCCGGCGAATATCATGCTGATGACCCCGGAAGGTCCCGCGGACCTGGAAGTGACCCTGGAAACCGTACAGGTTTTGAGACCAGTAGAAACGGGCTGGATCACGCATACCAATCATTGTCTGCATCCGGAACTGTGTGCATATAACGAACAGTTCCCCGAACTGATCGGCTCGCATCCGCGCAAGGCACGCATCGATTCACTGTTGCAGGCGTATGGTGATGAAATCAGCGTCGACGACATTAAAGCGGCGCTCACCGATCACGAAGGATATCCGCGGTCGTTATGTCGCCATGTGAACGATGATGCAGACACCGGTTACTGGCAAACCGTCTTCTCTGTGATCATCGAACCGGAACAGATGCGGATGCAGGTTTCGCGGGGCACTCCCTGCAGTGCCGGTTATGAGTTGTACCAGCTTTGATATTTGAGAGTTCTTATCCAATATGAATCAAAACGCTGTCCTCAAGCGTGGCATCGAATATCATACCCAGGGGCAGCTGGACCAGGCGCTCGCCGACTATAGTCAGGTGATCGACAGCGCTGCGGCTGAAGATGCCGAACTGATGTGCCAGGCTTTGTATTACCGGGGATCTGTCTATCAGCGACTCGGTGAGCATCAGCGGTTGACTGACGATATGAACCGGATCATTGAGTGCCGCGGTGAAGTTCACATTGAACTCGTGGCCCACGCGTATTCGATGCGGGGGGAAAGTTATGTGGCTCAAGGACAGCTGGAAGCAGCGGTCTCGGATTATACTGTGATCATCGAATCACTGGAGGGACTGCCAACGGGTATGGTGCTCAGTGCGATACTGTGTCGTGGGGAGTCCTGTTTTGCACTGGCAGACTATGCCCGGGCAGCGGAGGACATCAAACGGGTTCTTTCCAGTCAATGGCTGGAATCGACAAGCCAACAGAGCGCACAGGAATTACTGGCAGAGTGTGAAAGGCGCTTAAGAAAAAGGTGATCTCTCTCAGGATCGGTCCGTGCGGGTTAACATCAGATTTTGCTCTGTCTGCCGAATATAACTGGAGAGCACTTCGACGAGCTTTCTGCGGTCAATGGGCTTAGTAAGATAGTCATCACATCCGGCTTCCAGACATTTCTGGCGGTCGCCGCTCATGGCATGGGCGGTTAGTGCGATGATGGGGCCTTGATAGCCGGCTGCCCGTAATTTTTGCGTGGCCTGGTAGCCGTCCATAACGGGCATTTGCATATCCATGAGAATGGCGTCGAAAGACTGTCCGGCCTCTTTTGCAGACATTGCCAGCTCGTATGAAATCTTTCCGTTTTCGGCAATAACCGTTTCAGCGCCCGCCTTACACAGGATAAACCTGATCAGCTTCTGATTATCAGGGCCATCTTCGGTCAACAGGATGCGGCAGTTTTTCAGGGGCAGATTTTCGAAAACATCGGGTTGCTGAATGCCTGTTTGTGGCGCACTTACTATGCGACAGGATTCAATCAGAGGCACATTTTCCAGTGAACCGGTCGCGATGGTGATGGAGAAAGTTGTTCCCTTTCCAGGCTCGCTGGCAATCGTGATTTCACCACCGAGCAGTTCGGTCAGTCGTTTACTGATCGTCAGGCCCAGACCGGTGCCACCAAATTTACGGGTCATCGAATCATCGGCCTGGGTAAAGGGTAAAAACAGGGAGTCAATATTTGCTGCATCGATTCCTATGCCTGAATCAATGACATCAAATTGCAGTCGAGCAGGTTGGTCCGGCTCATTGATGAGGCGGGTGACGACTTTGACTGCTCCGGTTTCGGTAAATTTAATCGCGTTACCGATGGTATTGATCAGGATCTGTCGTATGCGCGTGGGGTCTGTACTTATCGTTTCGGGGAGAGGTCCTTCGATCTGGAAATCGAGAGGCAGTCCCTTGGAGATCGCGCGAACATTCATCAGGGAATAAATATTATTGAGCAGGGTATGGGGAGAGCAGGGGACGTGTTCGACTTCCATTTTCTCGGCTTCGATTTTAGAGAGGTCGAGAATATCATTGATGAGCTTGATCAGAAACTGACCATTTTCTTTAATGGTGCGTGCAGCTTCAATATTTTCCGGTTGACTGACACCATCCAGCAGGATGTCATTGAAACCGAGAATGGCATTCATGGGTGTGCGGATTTCATGGCTCATATTTGCGAGGAAGGCACTTTTGGCCAGGTTCGCTGCTTCGGCTGCTTCAGCTGCCGCCTGCAGTGCCTGTGTCTGATGCTTCAGTTCTTCTGTCTTCTGTTCGAGAACCATATTTTTCTCGGAGATCATCCGGTTCGCGGTATGCAGCTCGTGGGTCCGGTTTTTAACTTCCGTTTCCACGAAGGCTTTTGTCTCTTCCAGTTCGGCACGCTGTCGTGCCATGGCTTTCATTTCCTGTACATTCTGTTGAATTGCGATGAACAGGAACAGGTCCTCGAAAATGATCCAGGCACCGTGTTCTATAATCTGCCAGGGATTAGCAGTCAGTACGCCAAAAATGGCCTGTGGATAAAACAGACCCAGAACTGAATGATCAATGACAACTACCGTAGTGGCAGAGATCAATACGCGCCAGTCTCGATAGAATGCCAGAAATGCCAGCGATCCGAAAATATGAAAATGAGTTTCAATCCGGCCCCCGCTGAGGTGAATGAGCAGGGAAGAGGTCAGCATCTGACTGATTGCGATAACGTGTCGGGTTAATGTGGTTCCGGGGCGGAGCAGAGTCAACATGACGGGAAACGCGGTGATCAGTCCGCCCAGCAGGCAGGCCGCCCAGACATGCAGGTGGGTCTGACTGTGAATCCCGATCCATGTTTGCGGTGTAATCCAGAAAGCAGCGGCCATCATTGCCAGCCACTGCACGACCATCAGACAGGCAAACAGACGGTCCGTTCTCTGGTAGAGCTCGTGCTGATTTTTCTGAAGCAGTTCTTCTGCTCTCCTCGCGACAGCGGGAAGACAGGGCTTTGTCAGAATGGATAATGACATTACAGTCCCCCCTGACGATCATCGTTTCGCTCTCCGAGCAATGGACATCCAAATGTGAACGTCTCGTCTTGCCCTGTTGATCCCTGCAGCAGAATTGATTCAATGGCAGATCTGCCGACGTTATCACCGGCATGTCCCCGGGAGCCGGTGATGCCGCCATGAAATAACAGTTTGCCTTGTGTATCATACAGCAGTGTGTAACCGGAGGTCGTCGCGTGGAATAAACTTGCAGTCGTACCATCAAGGTCGCTGATCAGCGTGACACCGGGAATCGCGGAGGCAGTTTTCCAGAGGTTCGTTTTTTCCCAACCTTCGGGAAATGCGGAAGATTTGAAAAACAGGATCCGGGCATCAACCCGTTCCGGGCCGAGTGACATGATCTTCGCCAGTTCACTCAGACTGGCAGCGGTACACGGACAGCGGGGATGGGCAAACATCACCAGCGTTGGCCGCATGGAATTAAAGGTTCTCTCGCTCTCAGAGGGCCAGTCGGAGGCGGTCAACGCAGTTTGACCAGGGGTTGACTGGTACTGCCAGAGCGTAGACATCCCATACACCACAGCGACTAACCAGAGCAGTGTCAACGCAGAAAACCACAGAGACCAGGGCTTCTTTTTTTCTGAAATTGAAAACGGACTCCCCGTATGTTGTCGAGGGGGCGCCAGGTTGCTGCTGAAATTCATAGTCGCTTCTTAAACAGGAATGCAGAATTCAGTCCGATATCTGCGAGAGTGAAAATAATGTAACTGATACCCAATCATATTTTGCATTATTCTGAATGACGGAAATTTCAATCGAATCTATGAGCTGGTTATCTGAATCAGGTTGCATCGGATACCAAGCCTTCATAATCCGCAAAGAACGATAAAAATCAGGAGGGATTACCGTTCAATTTTCGGCAGAATTACTGGTCAGGTGGATCAGGTGTGGAAATGTTGCATGAAGGAGAAAAACTCAGTATGTCACCCGACAGGAGGGACTTACCGGATGTTTTTCTGAGGTGCGGGAAAGAAAGAGAATCGTGATAGGGAGCGTAGTCGAGTCAAATGATTTTCAATACTGAGGTGGGGAGACCTGTTCGACACTGACTTCCATTCGAAGCAGGTCAACCGGATCACCAAACTGGGTGTAGACCGCGACGTCTGCGGCATCGCGACCGTAGGCAATCGCCACCCGTCCCCCGTTCAGATTGTTCTGGGTCGGATCGAAAGTATACCAGCGTCCGCCTACATAGGCTTCAAACCAGGCATGCAGGTCCATGGGCTGCAGTGTTTCCAGATATCCTACTACCAGTCGGGCGGGTATTGACAACGCACGACAGCAGGCAATTCCCAGGTGTGCCATATCGCGGCAGACCGCCTGTGATCGTTCATTAACTTCGCAGGCGCTGATGATTTCCTGTCCTTCACCGGGCGCGTATTTGATATTCGTGCGAATGTATTCGACAATTTTGTTGCACTGGTCGTAGCCGGGAGAGATACCTTCCACAAGCGAAGAAGCCATTTGTGTAAAGCGGTCCGATTCGCAGTAGCGACTGGGCAGCAGGAAGGGGAGAGTCTCTTCAGGCAACTGTTCGACGGGAACAAAGAAGGCGCCGGGAGCCGCATCAGAAGAGTCGGCGACTTGAATATCAAACGATGTCTGAACCAGAAAAGAGCCGGCAGGTGCCACCAGTCGCTGACAGAGGTTCCCGAACGGATCGGTGAATTCGATGGCAGAGACACTGGGATTCAGCACATACTGTTCACGAGCCACCCACTGCTGATCTCCACTGCGGGGCCGCAGCATGAGCAGAAAGGGAGTGTCCACGGGAATATTGAAGTCAAGTAAGCAGGAAGCATGCAACCACATAAAGCACATTTTCAATCAGGGATTCCCACGATTCTGATTCCGCGGGCAGGATTCAGAAACAGACAGTCGACGACTCAATCAGGGATCGTAGATGAAGACCCAGAGAGTGTAGAAGGCATTATCCCCCGGCGTGGGGTAAAAGATAGTCCCAATTTTCTCTGTCATGCGATTACAGACAAAATGTCGGACACACCAATTCAGATCAGCTCGCTGATCAGTTCCCGGCGTTCCAGGATATACCGGGGGCGGCCGCTGTGATCCAGAAATGTGGTCGACGGATCAATGCCCAGGTGGCGGTAAAGCATCGCCAGCACATTTTCGGGACGGTAAGGCGCATCGACGGGTGCGCCTCCCTGGTCGTCGGATGAGCCAATCACCTGGCCGGTTTTGATGCCGCCCCCCGCCAGAGCGACGCTCATCACGCGTCCCCAGTGATCGCGGCCGGCAGTCTTGTTGAATTTTGGTGTCCGTCCGAATTCGCCCATTGCGACCACCATGACTTTTTTATCGAGACCGCGCGCGTGCAGATCTTCCACGAGGGCCGCAAACGCACGGTCATAGGGCACCCCTTTTTCCCGCATCCGTTTGACCAGGTCACGATGATCGTCCCAACTGGGGCCGGTCACCCGCACCGATGCGACGGTCACGCCGTGTTCCACCAGTCGGCGGGCCAGCAGGATGTTCTGGCCGAATGGATTTCTGCCGTAGCGGTCGCGGGTGGCAGCATCTTCCTGTGAAATATCGAAGGCATTGCGAGCGGCATCGCCGGCGACCATCTCAAAGGCTTCGCGTGTGAACTGATCCATCGCATCGCCGACGCCGTTATTGTCGATGATTTCACAAGTGGCATCGAAGCTTTTCAAAAGCGATTTGCGGTTCTGCAGACGTCTGGAAGTCAGACCGCTTAACAACGTCAGGTTGGGAACCTCGAAGTTTTTGGCATCGGCATCGCGTGTGGTGATGAACGGGTTATACCCCTTGCCCAGCCAGGCGGCACGACCGTAACGCATATCGCGTGGCAAAGAGACAAACGCGGGAATCCCTTCAACATTGCTGCCGCGCACTTTGGAGGCAATACAGCCGATGCTCGGCATTTCGTTTTCTCTGTTCTGACGATCGCGCAGGTAATAACCGGTTTGTGTCAGATGACTGCTCGTGCCATGACTGCCGGAATCGTGATGAATCGAACGGATGACCGCCAGTTTATCAAAGACCCGCGCCTGCTCTTTCATGAACTCGCTGAACTGCACGCCCGGGACAGCGGTTTTGATTGGATTGAGCGGACCGCGGTATTCAGAGGGCGCATTGGGTTTGGGGTCGTAGGTTTCATGCTGCGCCGGTCCCCCCGCCAGTTCCAGAAAGATAATCGCCGTATCCTGCTTTGCATGTCCTGCTTCCGCGGCCTGTGCCTGCAGACGCAGAATATCGGGGAGGGAGACGCCCATTAAACCGGTCAGGCCTGCTTTGATTACGGACCGACGTGAAACGCCATCACAAAATTCTGCCGTTCGCTGAGACATTCCTGCTCCTTTCCCCGGTGAGTGTGGTGGGATTGTTGCGAGGTTATGGCAATCATTGCCTCTGGGTGGGAAAACTTCATTATATCGAAAAAGAACCACATATCAATGCTTGTTAATGTGTTCGGAGTGTTTTCCACAGGTATCCATTTAGAGAGGAGCAGAATGAGCGGTGGAGACCGAGGCACGAGGAAAGTATGTCGTGAGATAAAATGTTTCCCAAGGCATTTCAGGATCGAAAGAGGGCAGTCGGCAATACGTGCACACCATAGATGTCTTCCAGGTAAAAGCTGAAAGTCAGGCGACCAGGCTGGTTGTTCAGCATTCAGCCTCTTTCATGGTTTCCCGATTCTATTTCGCAGAATCCGGCGAAAATGCTCCTTACCCCCGGTTGGCACGCAATTCGCTTTTGTGCAGGGTGCCCTTGCTTAAAGGGTATTCATGAACAGTCATATCGGAGAAAACGATGATTGATATAAATAAAAAAGCCAGCAACGGCGAAGTTCCACGAGAGGGGGTTCTGGATACGATCGGTTCCACGCCTTTGATACATCTCTGCCGCTATCTGGGAACAGCCGACATTCAGCTTTACGCCAAAATGGAAGCTTTCAATCCGGGGGGGAGTGCCAAAGACCGTCCCGCCCGCGCCATGATTGAAGAGGCGCTCCGCGCCGGAACGATTGACAGAAATACCACGATCATAGAATCGACCTCGGGAAATATGGGTATCGGACTGGCACAGGCCTGCTGCTACTATGGTCTGCCTCTGATCTGTGTCGTGGACCCGTTTGCCCAGGAGCAGAACGTTGCCATCATGCAGGCATATGGTGCGAGAATCGAACGGGTCACGCGCCCTCTGCAAGGTGCCTTCCTCAAAGCTCGTCTGGCACGGGTGATGGAATTACTGAACGAGATCCCTCATTCATTCTGGCCTAACCAGTATGCGAATATCAAAAACCCGCTCTCTCACGAACAGGGAACGGTGCAGGAAATTGATGAGGCACTGAATGGTGAAATCGATTACCTGTTTGTGGCGACCAGCAGCACGGGTACGGCGCGAGGCTGCCGGGACTATCTGCAAAAACGGGGACGCCGTACAAAGGTAATTGCCGTTGACGCGGAAGGGAGTGTGCTGTTTGGCGGTCTGGCAGGTCGCAGGCGGATCCCCGGCCTGGGAGCAGGCCACGTTTCCGTTTTAGCAGCAGGGCAGAAATTTGATGATGTGAAACGTGTCAACGATCTGGACTGTGTGGTGGGTTGCCGACGCATGGTCAAATATGAGGCGATTCTTACAGGGGGATCGGCGGGTGGTGTGCTGGAGGCGATTCGCGCGATGATTCCCGAATTGAGAACCAAAGTGTGTGCCGCCATTCTGCACGATTCCGGCACCCGTTATCTCGATACCATTTATTCGGATCAATGGGTCGAGAGCGAACTGGGCTGTTCCATAGAAAAACTCCAGGCACGAATTGAGCAACCCGGCCAGGCGGGCAGGGTTGCTGGCCAGCGGGGTTCTCGTTTTACTCCTCATTTGCGTGAATATGTGAAGGAACATGCAACGATATGATGACGGCACTACAAACGGGTCAACGTTCACTTAAAAAAAACCGACCTGCTGCATTCGCTCCCTTCAAGATCGCTGTGGTGGGCTGTGGACCGAAAGGGATGTACTGTCTGGAACGGCTGGCTTACGAACTGGCCCGATCCCGTCAGCAGTCTGAAGTACACATCACGATTTATGAGCCGGCTCCTTTTCCCGGTGCAGGGTTCGTTTATCATCCGCGACAGCCGCACCATTTACGCATGAATTTTGCTTCCGAGTTCATCAATGTCTGGCCGGAAACCGTGCGCAGACGTGATCCGCAGTCATTTCCCACGCTCGTGGAATGGCTGGGAGATCAATATCCCCAACATGCTGATCCACGAGGCTTTGCACCCCGGGCGATCGTGGGCGAATATCTCTCGGCTGCATTTCAGAAAACGCTGCAGCTGTTCCCTGACTTTGTGTCCGTAACCCTGGTTTCGGAGAAAGTGACTGGCATTCAGGAAACAGGGGGACGCTGGTTACTCGCAGCAACAGACCGCGAATCTGTATTTGACGAAGTTCTGCTGACGACCGGGCATGAAGGCTGGCGGGCAGCATCGACCTCATGTTTACCCTCGGAACAGTTGATTGAAAAGGTGTTCCCCGTGGAGCAGATGCTGTCACCGGAGCGCATTCACCCGCAATCAACGGTTGGAATACGCGGTTTCGCATTAACATTTCTTGACGCCTGCTTCGCATTAACAGAAGGACGCGGCGGAAAATTTCGTTGTGAAGACCGGCAGTGGAGCTACCTTCCGTCCGGGGATGAGGTGCAGTCCATCGTACCTTTTTCCCGGACGGGACACCCGATGCTGGCCAAGCCGGATCACCGCTATTTCCAAAGCAACCCGAAACTGGAGCAGATCTGGGAACAGGGGCGTCTCCGTATGTTGAAACTCAAACAGCCCGCAGCAGGACTCGACTTTCTGACTTCAATCTGGCCTGTCATTTTGAAAACAGCAGAAGAAGCGCTGCTCACGCTGGTACCCGACCATCAGATTGGAACTCAGACGCCGATGGTCGGACTGCATCACTGGTTTCAGGACTGGAGCAACAGAACTTTCTCGCCTGCTGAAACATTTCAATGCCTGCAGCAGTCTTACCGAATTGCAACTGGCCAGCAGACGCCGGACGAAGCCTGGGCACTGGGGGAAACATTTCGGCAACTGTACTCGGCGCTGGTGCGCAGAATCAGCTATGGCGGGCTGGCTCTGACTAGTTGGATCGACTTTCAGAGACATGCACAGGTGATGGAGCGACTGTCCTTTGGTCCTCCCGCTGAAAATACAGGACGACTGATCGCTCTGATCGAAGCGGGACTTGTCAATTTAAATTATCTGCACGCTGATCTCGTTACAGATCGGAATAGACTGCTGCTGCAATTCAGAGAAAAACAGATCAGAGTGGATCGGCTGATTAACGCGGTCATTCCTGCCTGTGATCAGTTTGCGGAAAATTCACTATTGGAACAACTGCTTTCTTCAGGCTGGATCAGGCGGATGCTGGGCGCGGGGGGAATCGCCGTTGATGGCGCAGCCCGTCCGATCCAGCTGGAGGAACAGACAACAGAGGGACTCGCCATCATCGGACGTTCCACAGAAGGCTGTGTTCTGGGCAATGACACTCTCAGCCGTGAACTTCATTCCTGCCCGGACCAATGGGCGCGCAGCGTCTGTGAGCAGATTGCGAAAAGGGAGGCGAGATGAAAACGGTAGAACCAGCTACTTCAGCATCTTTTTCAACAGCGCAGACTGGCAGGAGTGTGCGCAGTTACTGCCAGGGGATGCTGCCGCTGACGGCGAAACTGGAGCCCTGGATCGCGGAGCTCTGCCAGAGTACTATTCTACCTGAGCTGGCGCAGGAACATGGATCCCCTCTCAATGTGCTCAATACGCAACCGTTTGAGCGAAATGCGAAGGCTCTGTACGACGTAGCGGAAGCCCAGGGTCTTGACTTTGATGTCTATTTCGCCCGCAAAGCAAACAAGTGTCTGGCGTTTGTCGAGACGGCAAAAAACCAGGGATATGGCGTTGATACAGCCAGCATCCAGGAGTTGCAGCAGGTACTCGCATATCAGGTCCCGCCAGAAAAAATCATCTGCACTGCTGCTGTGAAATCGGAGGCGCTGCTGCGGCTGTGTATCGAAGCTGGAGTGACGATCGCCGTCGATCATCTCGATGAACTGATGCAGACAGTAATTCTGGCAGAACAATTAAACCAGAGGGCGGATATCGCGGTGCGAGTCAGCGGCTTTCAACATCAGGGAGCCAGGCTGCCGTCCCGCTTCGGGTTTGATCTGGATGAAATATTACCACTCATTGAGGATCTGCAGAATGCTTCCCCGCATTGTTTACAGTATCTGAATCTGATCGGTGTGCATTTTCATCTGGATGGTTACTGCCAGGCACAGCGTGTCTCAGCCATTCAACAGCTGCTGCCACTGATCGATGAGTTACGGTCCCGGGATTTCCCTGTCCGGTTCCTGGATATCGGCGGCGGATTTCCAATGAGTTATCTTGAATCGGAAACAGAATGGGATACCTTCTGGCAGACGCATCGGCGGGCGCTGCTGGGAGAACACCGTCCGCTTACGTATCGAAATCACGGACTGGGGCTCACTGCGATCGACGGTACACTGATCGGTAAGCCGAACTGTTATCCCTATTATCAAAGTCCGGTTCAAGCGAACTGGTTGGAAGGTATACTCACATCAGAATGCGAAGCAGGCACGATTGCGGATTCGCTGCGAAAGCGGCAGATTCAACTGCGATGTGAACCGGGCCGCAGTCTCTTAGATGGCTGTGGCTTCACGGCGGCGCGCGTCGAATTTCGAAAACAGCTGCCGACCGGCGACTGGCTGATCGGACTGTCGATGAATCGCACGCAGTGTCGCACGAGCAGTGATGATTTTCTCGTCGACCCCTTATTGATCCCGGCTACAGAAGATTCCCCGCTCCCGCGTACGCCGGAAGGTATTTCTGGTTATCTCGTCGGCGCTTACTGTACCGAGTCGGAGTTGTTGAGCCTGCGGAAGTTACAGTTTCCGCATGGCGTGGGGATCGGTGACCTGGTCGTCTTCCCGAATACCGCCGGTTACTTCATGCATTTTCTGGAAAGCCGTTCGCATCAGTTCCCGCTGGCTCAGAATGTCGTTTATGATAATGATACGAACCAGGCTGAACTTGACTCGGTAGAAACATATTTATGACAGAAGAGCAAAGGGACTTGACCAATTCGTTCGTTGTCCCTGTTTTTAACATCTACTTCAGCCCCGCCGGTTCACCTGGCACCTGAATGCTGAGCAGATGATGCGAGGGCATTTTAGTGCCGCGTTCGACGATAGGGACTTTGCCGTCTTCTTCCAGATCAGATTTCTTCAGCGTCCAGAGCACACGTTTGTCGCGAGTGATTTCATACGCCTGCACGTCGTTGTTCATCCCTTTGCGATGATGATAGTCGGAGTTGATCACCACCAGGTTCCCGTTTTTGCGGACCTGCACGCCGACGGGATACAACAGCTCGAAACCCAGGTCGTCCTGCTTGTCCAGCTCCCAGGTGATCTTGCCTGCCGGGTCGACTTCGATGATGCGGTACGAGGTAATACAGGGGATCAGCGTGCGACCGTTCGCCAGGCGAATCGCGGTGAACGCGCGATCGTTGTCGTTCAGCTTAAACCGCCAGATCTCTTTGCCGTCCGCGTTGAGTTCGAGAATCACTTTGTTGTCGCGATACGAAATCAAATACGTGTCCTGCGGCGTCTTGCGGGCCTGCATATAGCGGTTGTGAATGTTCTTGCCGCCATCGGGCAGATCAATGCTGTATGTCACTTTCTGATCGCGGTCCACTTCCAGCAATTTCTGATTGCCACAATCCAAAATCAGCACCTTGCCGTCAGGTAGAGGCTGACAGGAATTGATTTCCTGCTTGCCCGGTTCCCGCGGGATTTTGTAGTCCCACACCGTCTCTTTGTCCGGGTTCACTTCCCGCACACCGTAGCGATGACAAAACAGCACGTTTCCGCTCGGCAGCTTCCAGGCATCATAGACCGTTTCGATGTCCGACTGCTGGTAATGCCAGACGATGTGATTCTGTTCGTCCAACTGCATGATCCCTTCGCCGTAGCCGATCAACAGTGGGTGTCCCGAACTCTTGTCTGCCCCGTTTGACGGGCTTCCTTGCAGAACAAAACCGGCCAGTAAAATGATCCAGAGGGCGTTGAAATATTTCATGATTTACTTTCGATAGAGCTTTCTGTGGGGTAAGCATCGCGTCTGTTGATCATAGTGTCACAAAAATTATGTGGAAGTCTCGGGGACCAGCTTGACCGGATACGTGTTGCCGGACGCGAACTGGGGGACATAAATCGCGCCGTCGGCTGCGACGACCAGATCGTGTGGATGTCGGAAAAAGCTGCCCTGCTGCTGCATCGGTTGTAACTTTCCGTCCAGATACTGAGGCGGGGTGCCACCGAGATTGGAGACGATTTTGTAATCACGATCCAGCACGGAAATATAGCCGCGACTGTCACGGTCTTTCGGCCAGTTATCCGCCAGGTGGGGGACAAACATGTGTTCGCTGACAATCTGGATCATCCGCGGATTCGAACCGGGCAGGGCGATTTCTTCAATCAGTTTCCCTTCCAGGGTGAGCCGTTTGATCGTCTGCTGATCACTCATCGCGATGACCAGTTCGGGGTCGCCGGGCCCGCGAGTATCGATCACACCTCCGTGCGGCCCCCAGTGTGCGATGCCCCCTTCCGGTCCGCCGAAGTAATGCAGCAGCTTGCCGTCACGATTGTAACGCATGATGTAATCTTTGCCGTAACCGTCGAGTACGAAAAAATCGCCGTCAGGCAGATGCAGCGTCCAGGCGGGACGATACTCTTTTTCGCTGGCATACTTACCCGTTGATTGGGGATACGTCAGCTCCATCAGAATCTCGCCGTCCAGAGTGGTCTTGAAGACGCGATGCAGGTTGAGGTCGGTGATGAAGAGCACTTCACGATCGTCCTCTTTGACGATCTCCAGACCATGCGCGCCGGGAAACCGCGTGCCCCATTTCTTCAGCAGTTTTCCGTCTTTGTCATAAACGATAACGTTATTCGCCAGGTGATCGGTGAGCAGATAAATCCGCCCCTGCGCATCGACGACCATCGCGCTGCAGTTCTTGACCGGTGTTTTCTCATCGAGGACACCCCAGCCGGCGACGGGGCGGTATTGAAACGCGCCCTGTCCCAGCACAGGCAACGGTTGTTCTTCCGCTGTCACTCGCGCCGCTCCCAGCGCACAGGCCCCGGAGAGCAGACTCTGGTAGAGAAAATCGCGACGATGCAGTAGGTTGTGAGGCATGATTGACTCCTGAGCTTTATTTGAGGAATAGAGATGCCTGTTCAATATTTCAATTTTAGTTTATGTTTCAATTACCAAAGTCTCGTTCACCGCTATCATGCCACTCACCCTCGCCCGAGTGATAATTGATCGATTTCTCATTCGTGATTTCAATCAAATTCAGATGTTCTTCAATTTTATAGAATTTATTAAAATCGTCATCCGACAGCATTAGTGCCTTCAATCGTCCTTTGGGAATCATTGGCTCTGTAACGGCCTCATGCTTTTTGATTGTCACTGCAGGCAGTTGCACAGACAGGGGAGGAATGACCGTACTGAAACGCCAGGATTCAATAATCGCCTCAGGCGTATTGGCATAAGCACCATACGCTCCATTCGGGTAACCAAACTTTTGAAGCTCCTGATACCAGTTCTCGTTATACTTGAGACCGATATGCTTTTTCTTCCAATCATAGTCTTCATTATAAAAGAACAGGCTCAAACCGTTGATCTCCATCAATTCTGTTTTCTTGTCTCTAGGATTATCGTTCACCGAGTTTGGCGATTCACCCAGAACATGAAGAAGTAACGGTCGTATTTGTCTGATATCGTAATAAGCAGTTTTGATCTGTTTCGCCAGATTTCTATTCTGCTTTCCCAGTGAAAGCCGTTGATAGCCGGAATTGTAGAGATTAAATCCATCCCGGTTATCTTCGAATGCATAATCCGGATCCTTATCCAGCTTCTTCAACACCTCTTCTGTTATCACGGTGTTAAAAAACGCGTCTCCAGGTAAAAAATACCCCGGGTAAGGAGGACGATCAGTGGCAGCCAGTCTCTGACCGTTTGCTAAATAGATCAGGAGTAAAAATGATACGGTCATGCAGCGAACAGCCATGCGTTTTCTCCTATTCCATTTTGAATCATCAATCATTCGGATTCACAATATTCCGCCAGTCGGGGTAGTTGGGCCGCTCTGTTGCTTTCGGGCCTCCTTTGACCGGCGGTGCAGGGGGGATCAGTGAGAGCGTCTGCTGCAGCATCGCGCGGGTCTGTTCTCCCTCGGCGCCGGCGCTCCCTTTTGTGAGGTTCTGGCTCTCGGTCAGATCAACGGGGACATGGAAGAACCGGCCATCGCGGTACAGTTTGAAACCGGCGTTCCGCACGTACTGATCCCCCTGGAATCGTCCCCAGTAAGGCTGGTAGTGATTCAGCACCCACTCCCGGGGCTGCCCCGCTTTGCCGTTGAGTTGAGGCAGAAAACTGCGGCCGTCGATGGGATCTGCTTTCCCCAGTGAGACACCCGCCATCGCGGCGAACGTCGGATAGAAATCGGTGAAGTCGATCAGGTCATTCAGCACCACTCCGTGTGGCGTGTGTCCTTTCCAGTACGCAACCAGAGGCACATGGGTGCCCATGTCGGTAGTCGAACCTTTACCGCCATGAATTGTCTGGCCGTTCCATTGAGAGGTGATTTGCACGTTCGTGCCATTGTCGGCGGTGAACAGGATCAGCGTGTTGTCCAACTGGCCGACCTCTTCGACCTGTTGGACCAGCTTGCCGACGATCTGGTCCAGGTAATTGACCATTGCGACAAAGTTGGCTTTGCGGGCCTGCTTGCCTTTCGGCTGTTTGTTGGCGGCCTGTGTCCGCGGTGCGTCGCCAATCGTATCGGGAGTGGGCACAAACGGATTGTGGACCAGCGTCGTCGGGTAATAGACGAAGAAGGGCTGATCTTTGTTTTTTCTGATGAAGTCACACAGGAAGTCTGACATGATGTCCGGCCCGTATTTCCCTGCATTATCTTCAATCGTGAGGAACTTACCGTTCTGCTCCAGAGGCGGACTCCAGAAACGCTCGCCGCCTCCGTCTTTGATCTTCGTGCCCGTCGTCACCTGCCAGAGACAGTATTCATCAAAGCCCGCTTTGAATGGTCGCGTATTGTCGTCGTGTCCCTCTGCACCGTGATAGAGCCCATTCAGCTGCCACTTACCGGCGATCGCAGTCTTGTAACCTGCCGACTGCAGCAACTGACCGAAGGTTTTTTCTTGCGGATTCAGGTAGCCGAAATGGGAGTAATTGCGAAAGTTGTATTTGCCCGTCATCAGCTTGACGCGAGACGGCGTGCAGAGGGGCGTCGAATAACAGTTGGCAAAGCGGATGCCCTGCTGGGCCAGCCGGTCGATGTGGGGTGTCTTGTAATCATCGGCACCGTAACTGCCGAAACATTCCCAGCTGACATCATCGGCCATGATGAGAATGATGTTCGGCTTGCGTGTTTCTGTCGTCGCCTGCTGTGCGACGGCATCGCTGGCAAAGTAGCCTGCTGTGATGATCAATACTAAACTGAAAACGAGTTGCTTCATTTCTGCTTCCGTTTCTTTTTCTTTCCGCCACCTTTAGTGTGCTGGTCGGCTTCGAGTTCGGTCTGCTGGCCTTTGTCGCCGCAGTGTTTCATCCAGGCATCGAGTTCTGCTTTCAGTTCGGCCTGCACAGCCGCGTACTCCGGTTTGCCGGCGAGGTTATGCCACTCGAACGGGTCCTTGTGGATGTCGTAGAGTTCAATCACGGGGCGTTTTCTGTAGCGGCGGACTTTATCGGCTGCGTCGGCATCGCCGGCGGCGGCTTTCGCTTCCCAACTTTTGAACTCGGGTGAATTCATGGCGACATTACGAAATTCGATTTCGGGTGTGAAGTTCCAGATGTATTTGAAGTCTTTCGAACGAACAGAGCGAATGCCGAACGTAGGGGAGCCGTTGATAATGCCGCGCGTGGTCATTTCGCCGAACACATGATCTTTGTGCTCCTGCTTCCCAGCGAAGACGGGCAGCAGACTTTTTCCATCGAGCACCGGAGCGGGTGTGCCTCCCGCGGCTTCCACGTAGGTGGGGACCAGATCGACGTATTCAATCATCGCGTTGTTGACGGTGCCGGGCTGAATTTTACCGGGCCAGCGGGCGATCAAGGCGGACTGCAGGCCGGAATCGTAACAGGTCCACTTGGCGAACGGCATGCTGCTCCCCTGTTCGCTGACGACGATGACCAGCGTGTTATCACGGAACCCATGCTGATCGAGTTGATTGAGGATGCCGCCGACTTCTTCATCGAACACAGTGATCTCCGCCAGGTAGCGGGTCATGGCTTCGCGCGTTTCCGGCGTATCGACAAAGTAGGGAGGCAACTTTAACTGGCTGGCGTCGTAGCGGGACGGATCTCCCTGATCCCAGGGCGTGTGAGGTTCCCGCGAGCAGAAGAAGATGCAGAACGGATCATCGCGTCCCTGACACTCTTTGAAAAAGTTGTCGGCTGCTTGTACCAGTCCTTGACCTTCCGGTTTCTCAAACGGAAAGACGCCTTTCGGTCCGACGTGGCTTTTCCCCGTGAGTGCCACCCGATAGCCGAGCGGTTTCAGGTAGTGCACGATGCTTTTCGTTCCGCGATTGGCCTGCGTGTGATTGGGGTAGGCTCCGGTTTTTACCGGATACTGGCCAGTATAAATATTGTGCCGGGTGGGGGAGCACATGGGGGCTGCCTGAAAGCAGCGGGTGAACCGCATGCCTTCGGTTGCCAGCCGATCGATATGCGGTGTATGTGCCTGGCCGCCATAACAGCCGATATCGCGAAACGTACAATCGTCGGCAATGATGAAGACAAAGTTAGGCTGCTTCGCTTCCGTCGAATCGACAACGGCAAAACAAAACATTGCCGTCAACGCGAAGAATGAAACCCCGTATCGCCTGCGCATGATATCACTTTCCTGAAGAGCGCCTCAGAAGATGGAACAGTAGATATCATGCTACCCGGTGAAGACGCCTGCGCACAAGCAATTTCGCTCAATTCACATTGTGTAAGCATCGTAAGAAAGTAGTATTGAATTTAATTCAGGTGAAAAGTTCTGGCTCACCTGCAGAACTCCGTTTATGATGGCGACAAGATTGTCCACGAGAGCCCGGACGGTAGCATTAACCAGATTCAGCAGATCAAAGTCCCGCCACGATGACAAAATGGCGGGACCAGGCATTCGAACCGGGCAAGCTTTAAAAGGAGAGAACGATGTTACACAAGATTTCATTTGTCGCTGTCATGGCGATTGCCAGTTGTGCTTACGCAGCTGATGCGCGGCCTCATTATGGGAAATTGACTGCTACTGAAGAGCTGATTCGACGAGAAATTCTCCGACTTGGTGGAGACTGGGAGTCAGGAGAAAAAACTAAGCTGGTCTCTTTTATCGGCGACAAATTCGAAAGCAGACATTGCGAAATGTTGACTCACCTCCCAACTCTAGAGCTTTTTTATGTGGATACATGTGCCATTGATGATTTTGCTTTGTCATGCCTTTCTCAAATACATCAGCTTAGGCGGCTCCAAATTGTAGAGTGTAAGCTGGAGCCTGAGAGCTTTTCACTGCTGCGAAGCAATCGTGAACTCAAGGAAATCATTTTTGATTCCGTTTTCATACCGGATCAACTAATGACCGAGCTTGCAAAACTTCCGAATCTCAAAAGTATTTCATTTAACGAGTGTAAAGGGATCACTCAAGAGCAGATCTCGACCTTAAAAGCGGCATTGCCCAACGTGCAGATTGGTTATTAAAACAGGGAAAAGAGACCTGGTCCATTTCAATGATCCAGTGCTCAATTTTCATCTCTCGGGTTGCGTTCATTTTTCCTAAAATGTGCGTCGGGTGGGATGTCTGGTTTTCGGGCAGTGTCGGGCGAGCCGACGAAGGGCATCCGTTGGTTAAGTGAGCAGAGCGAGGCGGATCTTTGATGTTTCTTTTTCGAGTATGTAATCTCATGATGATGTTCATTCGCATGTCAATTCCATTGATCCGATTTTCTGCAGGGGCACGGGGGCGTCAAGGGGAGATGAACAGAATCAGGTGGCGATATGGGTTGATGTATGTTGATAGAGGGGCGACATCGGGGTGTCGCGGGACGATGCCGGGGCGTTGTGTGTCGATCCGCACGACATGTTTGAGCAGGCTTTTGAATAATCGTGCGGAAACGAGCGGTTTTGATAGTGCTGACTTCGACACAGATTCTGTCTCTGCAGGTGAAGAAATACTGGACCACGCGCGCGACTCAGTTTAGCGCTTATCTTGTTTCGCGGCGCGGCGGAGTCAAGTCGAATTTTTTCAGTAGAGATGAGGGGAGAGAGTGAAAAGTATGCTGAGTGAAATGGAAAGTAAACGCGGGGTACTCTCGTTAGTTGTCTGTGGTTTGATTTTGATTAGTGGTTGTCAGGATGATCAAGGCGTCAATCCACGGTCTGAATCAGAAGCCAATTCGGTTCAGTCCGAGCAGTTAAAACAAGAGATGCGACTGGAGTTTGAACGGTGTCTTAAAGCTGCTGAGTCTGGGGATGCCATGGAACAAAGCAATTTAGGGGTCTTGTATGCCAATGGTGTAGGGGTTGAGCAAGATCCATTCAAAGCCATGGAGTGGTATCGAAAAGCTGCAAAGCAAGATAATCCCATTGCACAATATCACATCGGAAGCATGTATCTTAATGGGAAAGGTGTTAAGCAGGACCACAAACAGGCGATAGAGTGGTATCGTAAATCTGCCGAGCAGGGATTTGACGCTGCACAATTTAGTATAGGAGCAATGTATCGTGAGGGAGAAGGTGTAAAGCAGGATTACAGGCAAGCGATGGAGTGGTTTAGAAAGGCTGCTGAACAGCAGAATGCAGATGCACAATACAATATAGGATTCATGTATTATAAAGGAGAGGGTGTTAAGCAAGACTTAAAGCAATCGGTAGAGTGGTTTCGCAAAGCTGCTGAACAGGGAGAAACCGATGCACAATATAATCTGGGAATCATGTATGCTAATGGAAAAGGTGCTAAGCAAGACTACAACCAAGCGGTGGAGTGGTTTCGCAAAGCTGCCAGACAGGGACACGAATTAGCCAAAGAAACTTTATCGGAATTGGGAGAGTCTCCTTGATGAGAGGAATTTCAGGTGGCTGGACCGGGCTGAGTCAGTCGGCACAAAAAAAGGACTCAGAGCTGAAATGCCCTAAGTCCTTATGTTTCTAAGTGCCCAAGAGAGGACTCGAACCTCCACGGGGATTACCCCCACTAGCCCCTCAAGCTAGCGCGTCTGCCAATTCCGCCACTTGGGCTCATTTGTGACTGTCATCCAATCACCTGTACGGATGACTGAAAATGGTCTCAATGACGAGGATTTCCCAGTATAACAATCCGGGGAGGGCCATCAAGGGAAGTGGATGGCAATCTGGGGATGAAATGACCGGGATTTCAGGAAAATGCTCCTGCAATGCGTTTAAACTTCCCCTCCCTTAAAATCTGCATTTTTTGTAAACTGTACAGCCCTGATTTCAAGAGCAACGGAGGCCCGGCAGTGGAACTGCCCTGGTCTGCTGCTTTGGCCCGCTGTTCTGTGACGCGTTTTGATTCGAACAAGGATGTCCGATGCTGTTTCAAACTCGAAAGAATGAAAAACTCCCCGTGCACTGTCTGCTGTGGGGATTGCTCTTCCTGTTGGGCTGCTGTTTGAATCTGCCGTCCCTGTCTGCTGACACACGATCCCCGTCTGCAGGTTCGCCTCTGCTGGACGATGCGAATCTGCATGCCGTTCAGTTTCTGGGTAAAAATACCGGCTGGGCCGTGGGTGACCGGGGGGTGATTCGCAAAACCGAGGATGGTGGCCGCACCTGGCAATTCGTCGCCAGTCCCGTGGATTGTCCATTGAAGAGCATCTGTTTTCTGACGAATCAGATTGGCTGGATTGCGGGTGGAGGCACCGCGGCTTACGGGCATCTGAATCAGGGCGTGCTGCTGTTCACAAAAGATGGCGGGCAGACGTGGCAGGAACTGGTACAGCAACGCTTACCTCGCCTGCATTACGTGCGCTTTTTCGGGATGAATGAAGGTGTGGTGATCGGCGACAGTTCGGTGCAGCATGCGACGGGCGTTTTTAAAACCACAGATGGCGGACAGACCTGGCAGGATGTGACCGGATTCGAATCAGCCGGCTTTCGCAGTGCCGCGTTTTTTGATGTTAATACAGGGCTTGTTGCCGGTTCCCAGGGACGAATGACGCTCGTTGGTGGCGGTGCGGTTCTGCCTCCCCGATTTCCGCCGCAGGGATTACGCGGTCTGCAGGATGTCCAGGTTCCCATGACAGGAGCCGGCTGGATGGTCGGCGATGGAGCGCTGTTGAGAAAAACAGAGAACCGGGGGATTGTGTGGGAGATGCCGGAAACGGCGCTGCCCGATCAACTGAAAGATTTTACGGATTTCAAAACGGTCGAAGTGCGCGGCGAGCGGATCTGGGTCGCCGGTGATCCGGGTTCGGTGATCTGGCATTCGGACGATCGTGGCAGAACATGGCGGCAGCAGTGGACTAATCAGAGTGCGCCGCTGGCTTCGATTGATTTTGTGGATGATCAGCATGGTTATGCCGTCGGTGCGCTGGGAACAATTCTTTCGACCGACGATGGCGGGCGGACGTGGCGCTCGAATCATGCGGCTCCCCGACGTGTGGCGTTCATGTGCGTGCATGCCCAGACGCAGCAGGTTTCGTTTGACCTGCTGAGTAAATATGCCGGGGACCAGGGATATCGCAGCCTGGTGGTGTTGCCGATTCGTCGCGACCTGGGTTCGGAGGGGCAGAAGAATGTCGACTTGGATTTGCGACTGAATGAAGCGGTGACCAGTGTGGGGGGCGCAGTGGGGAGTATGGACTGGCGTTTTCCGGTACAGATTCCCGAACTGGAACAGAACGCAGATCGTCTGATTGAGGAATGGAATCGTCATACAGAAGGGCGGCTGGCGTCGGTCACGTTGAGTCGCTTTGTGGCGCAGCTGAGGACATGGCGACCGGAAGTCTTGATTCTGGATCAGCCGGTCGGAAAGGATGCGGCTTCGACATTGATGAAAGATGCGATGCTGCAGGCCGTGCGATATGCCGCTGATCCGACAAGATATATTGAGCATCGCGAACAGGCGGGGCTGGGGCCGTGGAAGGTCAGGAAAGTCTATCTGCGACTGCCTGAGGGAAGTTCGGGGAACGTGTCTGTAGACGCGGACGAATATCTGCCTCGACTGGGAACGACGGCTTCGACGGTCTCGGCGACCGGGAAACAGATTCTGGGGAAAGAGCTGAGTTCTGAAGCCGCCCGCAGTGTGTATCGACTGATTGACGTAAATGAGGGAGAGCAGGCGGCGGTGACCGGGGGTAGTCTGTTTGCCGGCATTGGTCTGGCGCCGGGTTCGGATGCCCGCCGGATGCTGAATGAGATCAACGCTGACGATGAAGAACGCAATCGCAAGCTGGCAGAGCGCCAGCGGAATATCAGAGCGATGGCAGCGAAGCTGATTGATGACCCCCTGTTTTCTGCACAGCTGATGTCACACTTGAAAACGATTACGCAGGGGCTCTCGCGTCGACAGGCGGCGTTGCAACTGGAGCAACTGGCGCAGCAGTATGTGGCCAGTTATGATCTGGTGAAAGCAGAAGCGACCTACCAGGAACTGGTGGAACAGTTCCCGCGCGAGCCGGAAGCGGTGCGGGGGATGCTGTGGCTGTTTCAACTCTGGTCGAGTGAAGAAATCGCGTGGCAACGCAATCGAGGTGTGCCTGTGGAGCGGACGCGATCGACGAGTAATCCCGCGCAGGCAGGAAGTCCGGTACGGAACGCATTTCAGTTTTCTGAGCAGTTGCCTTCGCCATCACTGGAGACGGTGAGACAGGTGGGCCAGATCAATACCGGGGCTCCCGAGAACTGGAGTACGCAGACTGCGGAGAACTGGAAGAAGCAGGCGCTGTCCGCGGTTCGCTGGTTCCAGAAGTATGCACCGGCGTTTTTTGAAACACCCGAAGTACAGATTCCACTGGCCTCGTTGTATCGGCTGATCGGTTCACATGGTAAAGCGGATGACATCTTCCATAACTTCCACAAGCCGGAAGCGAATGAATCGTGGAGAAACATTGCCAAAGCGGAGAACTGGTTACTGCATCCGGCGGATACGCCTCCACGGCCCGTGTATCTGTGTCGTTTTACGAAAACACGACCGGTGCTGGATGGGCTGTTGTCAGATGAATGCTGGCAGGATGCGAATGAGCTGACACTCTCAGAAAAGCCAGCCGCCGGGATGGAGAATCAGGCGGATGCCGGCGTCGATCCGTTGGACCGGGCGTTTGTGTTGTTGTCTTATGACAATGAAAATCTTTACATCGCGGCCAGTATTCCGATCGAGGCAGGTCTGGATTATCCGGCGGCGCCTGATACCGGGCGCGGGTATGATGCCGATCTGAAGCTGCAGGATCGACTGTCGCTGGCATTTGATATCGACCGGGATTACACCACATTTTACCAGATGGAAATCGATCATCGGGGCTGGACCAGTGATCGCTGCTGGATTGATCGGAGCTGGAATCCACGCTGGTATGTGGCTCGAGAAAAGGACAGTCAGAGCTGGCGGACAGAGATTGCGATTCCCCTGTCCGAGCTGGCGCCTTCAACGCGTTTGAAACGCAGCACGTGGGGACTTTCGGTGGTACGGATTCTGCCTGCGATGGGTCTGCAGGGCTGGAATCATCCACTGACGGTCGAACCACGACCCGATACGTTTGGTTTGATTCGTTTTGAATAGACGACTGGCGTTCGGCAATCGAAGACGATTTCGTATTTGCCGGCTGATCAACATTTCGTTGCCGAGATGAATGGCCTATCATGGCTCGAAGATGTTTTTCAGTGGAGACGTGAGCTCTGTAAGACTTTCCTTGAGCAGACTGTGGTTGAGATATGGGTTTGATTATCGGCATGGACGAAGCTGGCTACGGCCCCAACCTGGGTCCACTGGTCATTACTGCCAGCTTATGGAAAGTTCCCGATGATCCGCGTCAGTTTGATTTCTGGTCGGCACTGGAGTCGGTCGTTTCGCAAAAGAAGCCTCGCAAGAATTCCAGACATCTGCATGTAGCCGACTCCAAGCAGGTCCACTCCGCAACAGCAGGGTTGGGACCGCTGGAGCGTTCGACACTACCGTTTCTGCAACTGCAGAGTCAGTCAGAACGTCTGGCTTCACTGGGAGAATTATGGCGGTTACTGATCGCGACTCCCGCGCATCTGGATGAAGTACAACGGGAGCCGTGGAGTGGGGAACGTCGCTTTGAACTACCCTCAGTCGTCGATGCGGAGGCGGTTGAAGAGTCTCGGCAGAGTCTGCAGCAGGCGCTGGATTCAGCGGGTATTGAGCTGCGGGGGATCTGCTCGGAAATTGTATTACCCGAACGGTTCAATTCTTTGTGTCGGGAATATGGCAGTAAAGGGGTGATGCTGACGCGGCTGTGTATGAATCTGCTGACGCGGGTCTGGGACCGGGAGTGTTCAGAGCCGACGCTGATTATTGGCGATAAGCATGGCGGGCGGAATCGGTATGATGAATTCCTGGATGAAATTCTGGATGGAGAGATGATCTTTCGCGTCGAAGAATCAACCCAGAAGAGTGTGTATAAGATTGGCAATACGGAAGTCCGTTTTCAGACAAGAGCGGAGGAACATTTTCCGGTAGCCGTGTCTTCGATGGTCTGTAAGTACACGCGGGAAGTGATGATGGAACAGTTCAATCAATACTGGTGTCAGCATGTTACTGATCTGAAACCAACGAAAGGTTATCCCGTCGATGCGCGTCGTTTCAAAAGTGAGATTGCAATAGCACAGGAGCGGCTGGAGATTTCAGATCAGATTCTGTGGCGCGGGCAGTAACGTGTGAAGTCATTCTTCGATCAGAGTCTGTGACTGCGGCAGAAAATAGCTGCCAAGGATACCGACGGTAAAAACGGTTGTCGCGCCGATTAAAGTGTACCATGGCCAGGCAATTTCCTGTGTCATGGCAAAGGCCACGTAGAGTACGACCGTGAGTCCAATGACGAAGCCCAGCAGGGCGGATGCCTGTGAGGCTTGTTTGCTGAAGGTTGCCAGGAAGAAGATGCCCAGAATCAGCCCGGTGGAAATACCGGCAATCGCGAGGACATTGCCGACCACACTGCTGGAAATGGACTGGCTGGCAATGCCGACCGCGATTTGTGCACAGCCAAACAGGGCAGTGAAAACGCGGCTGAGTCTGACCAGTTCGGACTGCTGTTTGTGGGTTGAAGTGAGCGGCAGATAAAAATCATTGACAAGGGCGCTGGTGGTGGAGCTGAGTGAACTGGAGAGCGTCGACATGGCAGCAGCGAAGACAGCGGCCAGGGTCAGCCCTTTCACTCCCACGGGCAAATGGTCGATAATAAAAGAAGCGAAGACTTCGTCCGGTTTCTCGAAAGGAGTCACGGGGGGAAACGTCGCGTAGAACGCGGCGAGTGCAACGCCCAGCAGCAGAAACAGTGCGAATTGTGCAAAGACGAGAAAGCCGCTGAAGCCCAGTGCCCTGGCGGCGTCTTTCTGATTTTTTGCACCGAGGTAGCGTTGGATCATAAGCTGGTCGGCTCCGTGCGTTGCCATGGAGAGGAACATACCGCCCACCAGCCCGGCCCAGAAGGTGTAGCTCTTCGCGAAGTTCCAGTCGAAGTCGAACATGGTGAATTTGTGGTTAGCAGCTGCGAACTGCTGATAACTGCTCCAGCCTTCGGGCAGCTCATTGATGATCACAGCAAAAGCAAACACCGCGCCGGCGATATAAATGACGAACTGCAGGCAGTCGTTCCAGACAACCGACTTCATGCCGCCCAGGCAGGTGTAGATAATAGTGCCGATCCCGATGACGACCACACAGAGGGGGAGTGGGATGCCCACCACTTTTTCGAGAACGAGTGCAGTCAAATAGAGCCGGAGTCCGTCGGCGAGCGTTCGCATGATGATAAAGGTCAGAGAGGAGACCCGTTCCGTTGTGCCTCCAAATCGCTTTTTGAAGACTTCGTAAGCCGAGTAGATTTCACCTCGAAAGTAGAGGGGGAGTAGAAACATGATGACGAGGAAGCGGCCCACAATATAACCGAGGGGGAGTTGCAGAAACTGCAGGTTGCCACCCGGTGTAAACGCAATGCCCGGCACACTGAGGAAGGTGACGGTACTGGTTTCGGTGGCGACGATCGAGCCCAGGATGGCCCACCAGGGGAGTGTTTTCCCGCCGAGCAGGTAATCGGACAGGTCTTTCTGCCGACCACCGATCCAGGAACCGAACAGGACTACGCCCAGCAGATACAGGACCAGGATGATCATATCTGTTGTTCCGATGGCGATATTCACTGCGACGAGACCTGCATTCATGGAAAGTCAATCGGGTTGTGGGAGACTGGTGAAATGTGAGACAGATACGAACCTGATCAGAAGCGAGTGATACTGATTCAGAAACAGGGGTTCTATCCTTTCAGGATTCGAGAACCCGGTTATCATAGTAACTGGCCGATTTTGTTTTTGACAGTCCGAGATGATTTCAATGTATTGAACGCATCTGGATTATTTCCGTTCCCTCCAGGCAGATTCCGACAAAAAACATGTTAGAGCATTTGACGACCGAGCAGCGTAATCCTGCATCAGACCAGATTGATTCAATGAACAGCCTGGAAATTGTCCAGTTGATGAATGCAGAAGATGCGAAGATCGCAGGGGCAGTGGAAAAAGAAGCGGCGACGATTGCTACTGCCATTGATCTGGTTTCGGAAGCATTTCTGCAGGGAGGCCGGTTGATCTATATGGGAGCGGGAACCTCGGGGCGACTGGGTGTACTGGATGCCAGCGAATGTCCACCCACGTTTAACAGTCCGCCTGAACTGGTGGTTGGGTTGATTGCGGGGGGAGAAGCAGCGCTCACTAATGCGATTGAAGGGGCAGAGGATCATACCGAATCAGCCGTCTCCGATTTGCAGCAGCTGGATTTCGGGAAAGATGACGTATTGGTGGGAATCGCGACCAGTGGGCGGACGCCTTACGTGATTGCGGGCTTGAAGTACGCGCGCGATCAGGGGGCGCAGACGATTGCGTTGACGTGCAATCAGGAGAATCAGTTATCCGAAGTGGCGGCATTGACGATCTGTCCGGTGGTGGGGCCGGAAGTCGTGACCGGTTCAACGCGACTGAAAGCGGGGACCGCTACGAAAATGGTATTGAACATGCTGACGACCGGGGCAATGGTTCGCGTGGGAAAAACGTATGGTAATCTGATGGTAGATTTGCGGGCCACAAATCAGAAACTGGTGGACCGTTCGATTCGGATTCTGATGGCGTTTACCGATCTTGACCGTGAAGAAGCTGCGACGGTACTTCATCAATGTGACGGGAAATTGAAAACCGCCATCGTACATGTCAAACGGAACGTTTCTCCTGAAGCGGCTGATGAACTGCTGACTCAGGCAGAAGGGCACCTGCGACGGGTTCTGGAAGAGCGACCGTAATATGAATCTGCATTCAAAACAGCTGGTATTGGGAATCGATGGGGGCGGCTCCGCCACCCGGGCTGCGCTGGCGGTGGTTGCGGAATCGTTTGAGTTTCATATTGTCGGTCGAGGAATGGCGGGGGCTTCGAATTTTAATTCCTGTGGGTGGGAGGCTGCGACGGAACAGGTTCAACGGGCAATTCAAAGTGCATTTGAGTCGGCGGGAACCGAAGCACATCAAGTCGCAGCAATCTGCCTGGGAATGTCAGGCGCGGGACGCACTGCCGAACAGCAGGCCTGGTTGCGCTGGGCAGAGGAGAGCCACATCGCAGAACAGGCGCGTGTTGTGACGGATGCGGAAACCGTACTGGCAGCCGGGACGCCGGAAGGGGCGGGAGTAGCGCTGATTGCCGGGACGGGTTCACTGGCGTTTGGCAAAAACGCAGCAGGAGAAAACGCGCGTGCAGGAGGCTGGGGTTACCTGCTGGGTGATGAAGGGAGCGGATATCAGATCGCGCTGGCTGCGATGCAGGGGATTGCCCGCGCCGTCGATGGGCGTGGACCTGAGACACGTCTGCAGGCTGCGTTTCAGGATGCTCTCAATTTAAACGATCCACGGGAATTGATTGGGTACCTCTATCATACTGACAGAGAGCGAAGCGATATTGCGGGTTTATCACGATTGGTGTTTACAGCAGCGGAACAGGGGGATGTTGTCGCATGTGAAGTTCTGCGACAGGCGATCCAGGAGTTGACGGAACTCGTAAGCGCCGTGGTAACCCGGTTACATTTTTCCCGCGGGGATTATGCGCTGGCTTTGACGGGGGGCATCCTGCTGCATCAGCGGGATTTTCGCGTTTCTTTCATGGAGCGCTTACGCGCGCAGAGCCTGGAGCCCGCGACGATTGAATGTGTGGATGATGCGAGTCTGGGAGCGGTTCGACTGGGGATCCGGGATTTGCAGGTCAAGTGAATCACAGTCTTTTAGTCTTCGGGAAAATCTGAAGGGAGTTGCTGGTGTTTGATCGAGTAGGGGCTGCATTGCTGTTTCCAGCCACCATCGACGGTGATCGAGGTGCCGGTGAGGTAGCTGGCGTCATCGCTGGCCAGCATGACGATAACACGCGCGATTTCCTGAGGTTGTGCCCAGCGCCGGAGAGGGATCATGTCTTCCGAGCTGTGTCGCACTGGGTCTGTACCTGATTCCTGTTTTTGAGTGGTGTCATATTTTCCCATGGCCGTGTCGATGGCACCGGGATTGACGCAGAGGACTCGAATGCCGGAGGGGCCGTATAGGGTGGCGAGTTCATAGGTGAGTGAGTCCAGGCCGCCTTTCGCAGCGACATAACCGGGACTGATGCCGGCGGCCATTTGTGACTGAATACTGGAGACGTTGATAATGACTCCCTGCTTTTGCTTTTCCATATGTTCGGCGCACCAGCGGGAGAGAAAGGCGGGTGCTGTCAGGCAGACGCGCAGTGTTTTTTCCCAACTGGCCAGTTCAATTTTCCGCATGGTCGTAATTTCGCGCCAGGCTGCATTATTGACGAGGGCATCAATCCGCCCGAAGTTTGAAATACACTGTTCAACGGTGGATTGCGCGTATTTCAGATCGGAAAGATCGCCGAGGCAGCTCAGGAACTGCGCCCCGGTCTGCTCGATGCGGCTGGTGACAGGCTGCAGGTCATCTCCGGGGAGTGCCAGCAGTACGCAGTCGTAACCCTGTTCAGCGAAGCGAACCGCGGTTTCTCCGCCAATACCTCCAGCGGCGCCGGTGATGATGGCAACAGGTCGCTGATTCATGATCTGATCCTTTAATTTGCTTGACTGGGACTGAGTTGCGTGGTTTCGATGACTGGGATTAATGATGTTCTGTTTCCAGAATGACTGCCAGCCATTCGTTCTGTTCGACATAGGGTAATGTGCGGAGCCCGAGGATGACCCCCGTCTGGTTCGCAGAGACCGTCGTGACCTGATCGCCGGTGACCGAGGTGATGGTTCCGAGGGGATCGTCGGTCTGAACCAGATCCATCAGTTTGACAGCCGGTTCAAAGAAGCCCGAAACCGGCGCGTTGTTGTGCAGCTGCAGATGTCCGCTCTCGCTGCGGTCGTCTTCAATGTGGTAGAGAGGTGATTTCCGTTCGATGGAAATCTCCAGCATCTGCAGTTCGACCATTACAGAGAGACAGCCGGACGTGTAGCCGGTGACGGCATCCTGATTGCAGCCGCTGCCACCACTCCATTCAGCGTAGATGGCGGGGACACCGAGATCACGGGCTGCGGAAAGCGAGCGACCATTCAAATGCGCCGAGGTTCCCCAGACGACGGGCAGATTGAGTGCGAGTGCCATCCTGCGCTGCAGATCCAGGATTTCAGGTTCGGAGTGCAGCGTATAACCGGAGAAGGGGGCCAGGTTGGAGATCACGCCTCCGGTATGCAGGTCGATGAGGTAGTCGGCTGACTGAATGAGTTGTGTGGCCTGGCTGGCGATCTGTTCGGTAATGCTGCCTTGCGGCGATCCGGGAAAGGTGCGGGCCAGGTCCAGATCGTCCGGACCTGTGCGGCTGGTTCGTTCGTAAGCGGGTTCATTCACGACGGGAACGAGGGTCACCTTGCCGGACAGTTTTGCAGGGTCGATGCTGGTGATCAGTTTGCGGACTGCGGCCATCGGCTCATATTCATCGCCGTGGATGCCTCCAAAAATCAGTAGATGCGGACCGGGCTGAGTGCCTTCAATGATAACCGTTTGGAACAGGCTCTGCTCTGACATGGGACGATTCCTGGCAGGGTGTAAGGAAATGGGGGATCAACTGGGGCGATCGATTTTCCAGTCGATTTTGGCAGAGCTGCGTAATGACTGAATTGTTTTGTCCCAGAGGGAGCGCGAGAGGCTGCGATAAATTTCGCCGCGGACATCTTCCAGACTGAATTGTCCGGGGTGTTTCTTGTTGAGTTGGGCGATGTGAATTCCAAACGGGGTTTCAAACGGTTCGCTGATGGCACCTTCTTCGAGTGGAAAGATCTTCTGCGTTAAGACGAGGGGCATTTTGCCACGATAGGCAGAGGGTACGAGTTTGCCTCCGTCCTGTTTGCTGGGAGCAGTCGAGTGTTGTGCAGCTGCTTCTGCAAACGTGAGTTTACCGTCAAGAATCTGTTTGCGGATGTCAGCCAGTTGTGCTTTGGCTTTGTCGATCGATTCCTGGTTCGAGGGATCTTCCGGTTTCAATAAAATATGCCTGGCTTCGATACGGGTGCCGTCCAATTCTTCACGATGCTCTGCGAAGTAGTTCTGGATTTTTTCTGGTGTGATCTGGGTGCTGGCATAGATGCTCCATGCAAGAGGCAGTTCGATGGCGGCACGCAGTTTTTCCGGGGGAAATCCCATTTGAGACAAAGTCTGATCCGGATCCCCGTCTGTTTTCCTGATGATTGATCGAATACGGGAAACGCTTTGATCAAGCAGTTCAACGGGGACCTTGATCTTTTTATCAACCAGAAAGTCCTGGATCAGTCGCTGATTGATCAGACTTTCCAGAAGCTGAGCAGGTTTCGGTTTCTGATCGCCGGCCATTCTGCGGGTGAGTGTAGCGAAATCCAGGTCGGCCTGGGTGACCGGATGTCCGTTAACCGTAACCAGGACTTTGGTCGTGTCTTTTACTGCCGGAGCCTTATCGGCGGCTGAGAGCGAGTCTGATGCAGGTGCAAACATCAGGAGAGCCAGTGAACTGACGATGAAAATGGAGCGGAGAGAGATAAACATTCCAGGTTGCTTCCTGCGAAAAATCAATTCGAAATCAAAACCGGCTACGCTGGCGTATGATGGCTGATTGTAGTATGTCGGAGTTGACTTGTCAGTCTGAATCCGGTTTGCAAAATAATGAAATTCAAAGTTGGACTCTACCAGGAAACTACATAGAATCATGCGTGTCGGAAACGGTGTTCTGTCTGATTTTGGAAGAGAGCCAGCGTGCGCAGGTTTCTATTTGCAGATCTTGATTCATTTCTAACAGAGGGGACCAGTCTATGTGGTCGATTATTTTCGCAGAAGAAAAACCTGTAAAGACAGCAGATCCACTGCAGGCAGTGGGTGGAATCTGGGATACAGTGAAAGAATATCTGGCAAGGGAAGGAACCCATTTAGGCATTAATATTGTAATGGCCCTGCTGATATTTCTGGTGGGTAAATGGATTACCAACATTCTCAGTCGATTCTGTAACCGGTTGATGAAACAGGCGAAGGTCGATGATACACTGGCCCGTTTTCTGTCAAACATCATCTATACTGTACTGATGGTGGTCGTGATTCTGGCTGCTATTTCAAAACTCGGAATCAATACGAACTCCCTGGCTGCAGTATTAGCGGCAGCTGGTTTTGCGATTGGCATGGCCTTCCAGGGGACGCTGGGTAATTTTGCTTCGGGAGTGATGCTGATCTTATTCAAACCATTTCGTGTGGGGGATTATATTGAAGCAGGAGGAACGTCGGGCATTGTGGAAGAAATTCAGATCTTCTCCACCCATCTGCGAACCGGCGACAACATTGCCATCGTTGTTCCCAATGGTCAGATCTCGGGAGGAACGATCAGGAATTTTTCTAAAAAGCCAACCCGAAGAATCGATCTGGTGATTGGCTGTGGATATGACGACGATTTGAGGGCTGTTAAATCATTTCTGGAAGAAGTTGTGCAGGGAGATGAGAGAGTACTTTCTGATCCTGCTCCCGTTATTGCTGTCAATGAACTGGGTGACAGCAGCGTGAACTTTGTCGTGCGGCCCTGGGTTAATAATGCCGATTACTGGACAACACGCTGGGATCTGACCGAACGGATTAAGCTGGGCTTTGATGAGCGAGGCTTTAATATTCCCTATCCAACCCGTGATTTACATGTTTATAACGACTCGACTGCTACTGGTGACTGATAAAAGCTATTTTACTTCCTACTCCATCCGCCTCACAAAGTCTTGTGACAGAATTCTGTTGTGAGACTTTTTTTACAGATCAGAAGTACCGCAGTGTTGCCTGAAAATTACTTTCCGGGTGGTCCATATGATTTGAGAGATCGCTTTTTCAAAATCTGATCCCACTTATGTTCTGCTGAATTCGTATAAAAGAAACCATGATTGTCCGTTGATCCTTTCTCTAAAATCCGTTTGTAATACAGTGTTTTATCAGGAAGAATACGTGTTGAAATTAACACTACCCGGAATAATCGGAACGGAAAGAAATTAAATCGATCTGCTTGTCCAATATGCAGGGAGTTACCTCCACACATTCACTTCAGCTGTAGTTTATACTTACTTCAGAAGTCAGCGGGAAACACGAAGTTCTCGGTAGATTTTAACCTGAAATAATAAGCTTTCTGACAATTTCCAACGAAATAAGTAGCCCGGTTGATCAAACCTGGTAGATGCCAACTCAAGCAGGCCCGAGTTGACTTCTGTTTGGTCAATCGGGTCTTTTTACGCCTTGATTTGAATGAAATGGACCAGGCGGTTTCATATTTGAGACCGGTGCCCGAAATGGGCCAAGATGAAAAAATGAATACCATTGTTTTGCGGGGCATTTGTAATTATGTGAAGAATCCGTATTATATTAAGTTACAGCGACAGGACGTTTCACTTTTCTGCAGCTTTCACTCGCCAAGCTGCGCCAGTCTGATGAGGGCCTGTTCTCGCTTTTTAATGATGTTCAAGTGATTTGTTGAATTTATCTGGCAACCTGTCGTTGTTAACTTCATTTCTTTCTAAATACGTAGAGTGACTATGCAATCCCCACACCGACCGAGCTTACTACGAAAAATGAACGTTCGTAAGGTTCTGGAAGTAATCCAGAGCCAGGGAACATTAACACGTGCTGATGTCATGCGGTGCTCAGGGATCAGTGCTCCCACGGTATCTAAGGCCGTCAGTGCTCTACTGGAAGCCGGGCTGCTTGAAGAACGGGAGACAGCCGAGTTTTCTGTAGGACGTCCGGGAAAATTATTACAGCTTCCCCGATTCAGTGCACAGGTAATCGGGGTTGTTCTGGAATGGGACTACTGCTCGATCGTGGCGTCTGGTCTGGATGGACATTTGCATGAAGATAAACTGGATCGCTTCAAAACACCGCAGTCCTATTCAGAGCTGATTGAAATTATTTCCGGCAAGATTTTGAATCTGGTTGAGAAGGAAGAGATTCCTGCGCTGGGTGTCGGGATTACCGTGCCCGGTCTGGTGAACAGTAACGATGGTCGCATTTTCCTGGCATCGAACCTGCACATTGTCGATGGTCAGGCTCCCGCAGTCGACATTGCCAGCCGTACTGATCTGGAATGTGTGCTCGTACAGAAATCGACTTCTTTGTGTTTATCAGAGAAGACCTATGGAGCAGGTCAGTCCGTAGAAGATTTTATTAACCTGGATGTCACATCAGGATTTGGGATGGGAGTCTTTACTGGTGGTCAGTTACTGGATGGCCAACATGGTCTGGCTGGTGAAATTGCACATATCACAGTGGAACCTGAAGGGGGACGCATGTGTGGTTGTGGAAATCTGGGATGCCTGGAAACCGTTGCCACTGATTTGGCACTGACCCACTACGTTTCTAATCGGCTCGGGAAAGAACTTGAATTTGAAGCGATCGCAGAGCTGGTGAAGCAGGGTGAACTGGATATTACTCCCGAGTTAGATCACACAATTGAATTCCTGGCGATTGGTGTAGCCGCGGCGATCAATATTTTCAATCCGTCGAACATCTTTATCACGGCTCGATTATTCGACCTGCGTGATGACGTGTTTGATAAGATGTGTTCGATTGCAAAGAGTCGCGCCTTACAACCGTCTGCCAGTTCCTGTGAAATCGAACGTTCCAAAGGAAATAAATATCTGGGAGCCGTTGCTGGTATTATTAACCACCTGGCAAATTCATTAGGCCCACGTTTGACTTAACGTACGACAGGTTGATGGAAAGCTTCACAGTGCAGGGAGATCACCAGGAGATGCCATCTGCTGCCGATCAGATTACCCGCGAGTATATTCTGGAATCAATCCATTTACTGGAACAGTCTGTTCATAAAATAGAGCACTGTCTGAACCAGTTGGATCGTAATCAAATCTGGTGGCGGCCTGAACCGGAGCTTAACAGCATCGGGAACCTGATCTTGCATCTTTGTGGCAACTTGAATCAGTGGGCCGTCAATGGGATTCCTGATTTGACAGATGAGCGGCAGCGTGAGCTGGAATTCAGCTCAGAAGTCAGACTGACTGTGGATGAGTTAACTGGAATGATAACTCAGACCGTCGCGCAGGCAAGCGCCGCTATTCAATCGCTCTCACCTGAAACCTTACTGGAAACACGAGAAATTCAGGGTTTTACGGTGACCGTCCTGGGAGCCATTTCTCATACGGTTCCCCATTTCGTCGGTCATACCCATCAGATCATCTATCTCACACGTCTGCAACTGGGAAAAGCGTACCAGTTTGACTGGTCCCCAGGTTCGCAACAGAACCGTGTCCCAATTTAGCCAAACTCTTACGGTCTCAAAGTGTTTTCAAATACTCATTGTCTGCGATGATTCGTCAGGAAGCGCTCTGTCGAGAATCTCGTCTTTGAGAGGACGAAGTTTATTTTTAAGAGACAGTATCCACGTTACAATATCAACTCAGAATGTCTGTCTCTTCCTGATGAGGTCCGCAAAGGCGATAATGATATGTCCCGTAAAAGAAAAAAGTCTTTCAGTAAGACTGAGAAACGGGTTTCCAGCAAAACAGTTACTGCAGATCCACCAGAGGCGGGCCCCCTTGTGGAACCGGGGCAGCAATCATCCCTGTTTCCCCATGCGAGCCGACTCCCTGTAGAGCTACTCTTTTTGTCTCTGTTGCTGATCTGGACCTTTCTGGTTGCCTGCTTTCCGTTGCGGAATATGGATATCTGGTGGCATCTGCGGACAGGGCAATTGATTCTCGAACGAGGAACCGTGCCGTATTTCGACTGGTTCACTTTCATTGATTATGATCGTCCCTGGATCGATCTGCACTGGGGCTTTCAAATCCTGGTAACCTGGCTTTATCGCTGGGGGGGCGTGGATTTACTGGTACTGACCAAATCGTTCTGCCTGGCACTGACAATTGGTGTCGCCTGGTATGCTTCTGGCAGATCATTGCCTGCCTGCTGGAAAGTTTTGTGCTGGGTCTTACCGGTGATTTGTCTTTCCGGTCGTTCTGTTGTTCGTCCTGAAATGTTATCTCTGCTGTATCTTGCTGTCTGGATGTATGTCATCAGTAGACTGCCCTCGCATCCCAGGCTGATCTATCTGATCCCCATCATCACGCTCCTGTGGGTCAACAGCCATGCCTTATTCGTGCTGGGGCTGGTGGTCAGTGGAATATTTGTGCTGGATTATCTGATTCGGCTCCGGGCCCAGGGACGTTTTGGCATCGACGCGCCCAGCGATTCGCTGTCTGCTGTCACATTGATCAGGGCGGGTATCTTGACGGTGATTGCCTGTTTTCTGAACCCTTATTTTGAGCAGGGTGTCTTGTTTCCGCTGACGCTTTATGAAAAGTTTTCAGTCGATCAGGCATTTTATTCCGTGAGAGTCGGTGAATTTCAACGGCCGCTGGATTTCATCAGACAGCATGGCCTGGGGAACCTGTTTCTACTCTCACAGGTTCTGCTGGCGATACTGACTTTCTGCAGTTTCATTCCTCTGTTGCTGTCCAGGCGTGTGAATCCGTTTCGAATCCTGTTGTTTATTGCTTTTACACATCTGGCATTAAAGGCTTCGCGCAATACGGCCATCTTTGCTCTGATATCGGGAATGATCTTATGCGATAATTTATCGGACTGGTTTCTGATGACGGTGTCACGAACAGTGCAGGAGCCAAACGGAGCCGGCGCTGGCAGATCTTTCCGATTTTTTGATGAATCGTTTCTGAAAAACAGTACCAGTACGCTCATCTTGCTGTTTCTGATGACCAGTGTGTTTACCGGTTACTGGCATCAGTGGGGAGGCGAAGGGAAAGTACTGGGGCTGGGGGAGCAGGAAGCATGGTATGCCCATGGAGCTTCGAAATTCGCAGGACAGCCGGGGATGCCGGACCGTGCCTTTGTTTCGAATAATGGTCAGGCGGCCGTTTATATTTTTCATAATGGGCCTGAGAGAAAAGTATTTTTCGACGGTCGGCTGGAAGTCAATTCCAAAGAGACTTTTCAGTTGTATGAACAGTTTCAACAGCAGATGTCGTATAACACGTCTGGTTGGGCATATCTACTGGAAGATGAAGACGGGCAACTTCCCGCGATTATATTAGACAGTCGCTTTTCGCGAAACGAAATTAATGGCCTGTTAAACAATCCGCAGTGGCGACTGGTATTTGCCGATCCGGTAGCCGCCGTCTTTCTCGATCAAAAGACAGCAGATCGACTGGCGCTGCCATTGGCAGCCCCGACTCCACTACTGTATCCGCCAGGGATGAAAGTTATCAAAAGTGAATGAACAATGGCTGATTGGCAGCTCCTGAATTGACTCAAATTAAGCTGTCAAAATGAATTGGCGCTTGCAAAACGGAGCGGTTCACAGGACATTGGCTTGTACCCGGTCCAGGGGCTGGAAGAATTATTTTGTGTCAAACGACCTGCATGATTCCGCATGCAGGTCTCCATCCTATATTTGAAGCAGGGGAAACAACATGAGATTTTCAATGGTCAGAACAAAGCTGATCTATACCATTACGCTGGGGCTATTCTTAATGACCGCCGGTCTGCTGCAGGCTCAGGAAGCACAGCAGCAGTCGCACAAAGCGCCATTGTCAAAAATGGAACTGGAGTCGGGAGATTCCATCGTATTTCTGGGTGACAGCATTACTCACCAGTGTCTGTATACGCAATATGTAGAAGATTTCTTTTACACTCGTTACCCCAGGATGCGATTGAAATTCCATAATGCGGGTGTGGGGGGAGCCAAGGCCTGGGATGCGCTGGCGCGTTTTGATCGGGATGTGGCCGCTTACAAGCCCAAGTATGTCACGATACTGTTGGGGATGAATGATGGGCAGTATCAGCCATTCAATGAAGAAATCTTTCAGACCTATTACCATGACATGAAAGAACTGATTACAAAAATTGAAGCCATTGGTGCCAAGCCCATTTTAATGACCCCTACGATGTTCGACGCCCGGGCAGCCAGAATGGGTACGCGAAAGCGTGATCCGAGCGCCGTCGAATTATACAACTCGGTACTTGCCTATTATGGAACCTGGTTGCGTGAAGTGGCAGCGGAATCCGGCTTTGGATTTGTCGACATGTATGGCCCATTAAATAACATCACCATTACCGCACGTCAGAAAGATCCCAGATTTACATTGATTCGTGATGCCATTCACCCTGATGCTCCGGGCCAGGTGGTCATGGCTTATGCATTGCTCTCTGACATGAATGTACAACGTCGGGTTTCCCGCATCACGATCAGTGAAAAGGCCAATGGCGAGCCAGCAGCCGTTGCACGGGGAGGCAAACTGACAGATCTGGTATATGATGACGAAGGAGTTTCCTTCACCTGGCTGGCAGACAGTCTGCCCTGGGTTGTGCCCGAAGAAGCGAAACTGGGAGCCGAACTGACGAAGCTGGGGCATCGCATGAGCCAGGAAGCTTTGTCAATTCACGGACTGCCTGCGGGACGCTATGAACTGTCAATCGACGGAGAAGTCGCTGGTCAGTATTCGAATACGACTTTAGCACAGCATATTGAATTACAGAGTAATCCGAAAACGCCTCAATACCAGCAGGCGATGAAAGTAGCGCTGTTGAACAAAGAACGCAATGATGGGCATGTAAAAAATAAACGTAACAGCTGGCGCGCGTTTCAGCAGTTCGCCCGCATCAAACGACAACTGGATGCCCAGGCAGGCGAAAAGAATGCTCAACAGGTCGCTCAACTGGACCGACTGGAGAAGCAACTGGCCGACCAGGAAAAAGTTATTAAAGAGAGTGAAGCAGCTGCGATGGCATTGGAAGATAAGATTTACGAAGTGAATCAGCCTGTGGCGCGGAAATATGTCTTGAAGAAAGTAGCCGCTGGTAAGAAGCAGAAATGACCCAGCAACGACCCAAGTCAGGAAATTGAAAACAGGCAGCCGAAGAAGAATTCTCCGGCTGCCTGTTTTGTTAAAAATTCAATGTGATTCGTGTTTTACAGGAAGACGATCGTTAACAGGATCGACAGAGGCAATAACACAACACAGCTGTAAGCCATATATCCGAAAAAGCTGGGCATGCGAATGTTATTCTTTTCCGCGATCGCTTTGACCATGAAATTTGGCCCGTTACCTATATAAGTCATAGCACCCATGAAGACTGAGCCGAGGCTGATGGCGATCAGTGAGATTTCACTCACTCCAGCGATTGCTGGTCCAGTTGTGCCAGCAGATTTCGCTGTTTCAAAGAAGACCACATACGTAGGGGCATTATCTAAAAAGCTGGAGAGTGTGCCTGTTGCCCAGTAAAACTCCCAGGGGGCATCAATACCGAGTGAACCGCCATAAACGTTCAGGATTTGAACCGGTGCCTGCATACAGATGAAGATCCCGACAAACAATGCCGCGACTTCCAGAATGGCATCGTAATTGAAGGAGTTCTGTTGCCGGACGCTTTTAGGTGTGGCCAGCAATGAGATTCCAGCGAGTCCGAACATGCAGACTTCCCTGAAAAAGTGCGGCGCATGCCAGCCGTTTGTGTAAGGAACCGGTTTGGATGGATCAAACAATGCAACACAGAAGATCACCAGGAGCAACCAGAGAAAGTTAAGACCACCTCGAAGTGCGAAAGGCTCAATGGATTCGGGTGGTGCTTCGACCTTTTCCCGGTTTTCCTTTTTATAACGTACCGTGTCATAGATGAAATAAATCGCCAGCAGGCAGAGGTTCATCGCCAGCCACATTGGCCACAGATTGAGTGTCCAGGTGAAAGGAACACCCCGCAAAAACCCCAGGAAAAGTGGCGGGTCGCCGATTGGCAGCAGACATCCACCGGTATTACAGACGACAAAAATGAAAAAGATGACCGTATGAGCCACGTAATCACGCTTTGCGTTTGCTTTCAACAGGGGGCGAATCAGTAGCATGGCTGCGCCGGTTGTTCCAATGAAACTGGAGATTGCGGCACCGATGGCGATGATGGCAGTATTCAGCCTGGGGCGGCCGACCAGATTTCCATTAAAAGCAATACCACCACTGATCACATACAGGCTGAAGAGCAGGGCGATGAAAGGAATGTATTCTACTAAGATCGCATTTTTCAGAACGACGATGGCAGCCGGGAATCCGGGGGCAGACAGCTCGTGCGTTCCGTGATCGATTACCCCATGCCCATAAATGAATGTGTAATAGAGCAGGGTAACCAGACCCAGACTGACCGCGACCAGCAGGCGGTTTTTGTTATGTTCCCACCACTCTTCGGTTTTGTGAATCAGGGGCAGAAAAGCAATACACAGTAAAAGCAAGGCAAACGGAATGACACTATAGAAGGCAGGTGGCTCAGCGTGAGCGTGCTGATCTGCGTGTGGTTGTTCCGTGGTGGATACTAAGTGTGTTGCATCCAGTTGCGTAGACGTATCAGCGATTAAGTTCATCTCAATCGCCCTCCGTAGTTTGGGGATTATTGTAAGTGGGTTAAATCTGGAAAATCCATTTTCGTATTGAACTGCGAAAACAAGAACTCTGCTTGTTTACTGGCGGCATGTAAAATCTGTGGATTATGGCAGGATCGGAGATTGTGTACAATATCCAGATCGGCTTGAATCCAAATAGTATTTATGAATTTGCCAGCTGATTCCGATGTGCATCCGCAGCGATTGAACAGGGTTTCATTTCTGCAAGATATTGCTTAATGAGTTCAGCCGCCTGAGTGCTTTCCAGCAATTCCAGCGAAATTAAAGTTTTCCCGAGTACGATAGGCGGTTCGATCTGTAAAGCCAGCAGGTAAGCCGTCTGTTCCTGGGTCAGGAAATTCTGCTGGATGGCGATTTCACCGAATCGCAGACCTTTGAGCTCCTGCAGTTCCAGAATTTTGGAAACGTCATTCTCGGAGAGCATCTTTTCGGCAATGGCGAGTTCACCAATTCGTGACTGCTTCTGCTGTTTTGAGCATTTAAGCAGTGCTTTGGATATGGTCGGAATATCGAAGACTTCTTTTGTCACCAGCCAGCGACTGAAGCGGCAGCGTTTGATTAATTTGTGCAGTTCCTGCTCATTTTTGCTGACAATCGAACGAATATGTACCTGGTTTCGCCCGTTTTCTTTGGACTCATACATTGCCTCATCTGCTTCAGCAACCAGTCGTTCTGCAAATCCTGTTAAGTCTCGAGGAGGGATTCCCACGACGGCTCCCAGGCTGGCCGTGACCGGGACTCGGGCTCCTTCGAATTCGATGACTTCGTTTTCGATCAGCTTTCGGAGTCGTTCCGCCAGGTCGCGAATCCCGTTTTCAGTAGGATTATTGACCATGATCACGAATTCTTCACCACCATACCGACAGAAAACGTCCGAGCGTCTTGTGGATTCGCTGGCGACTTTGGCGACACGCTGTAAGACCAGGTCACCGAACTGATGTCCGTAGGTATCGTTCAGATTTTTGAAGCGATCGATATCTGAAAAGATAATTCCAATCGGTTGTGCATCGCGAGAGCAGGAGTAGAGTTCCTTCTCAAAATTTTCATTGAAGTAGCTGCGATTATAGGTTTTGGTCAGCGGGTCATGAATGGCTTTACTCTGGAGCTGTTTATTTTCTGATTCCAGCTTGTTTTTCTGTTCTTCAATGACAGCCTGTCGGGCAAACGCCTGTGTTGTATCGACCTGTGCCTTCATGGTCATCTGCACCAGTTGCTCGTTTGCTTTGGCCATGATTTCAAACGGGGATTCGATGTCATCCATATTAACCGCGAAAATCTGGGCGGCTTCCTCAAAGCGAACCTGTACCTGTTCCAGAAATCCATGCAGGTCATCGTGTGGCATGTTGTAAAATTCAGACGTTAAATCCTGAAGTTTCTGTAATGCCAGCCCACTGTTAACGGAACAGAAGTAGTCCCCAATTGCTGCAGAAGTAGCGATGATGGTGATCAGGTTGAAGTCGGGGTGTGATTCGAGAGATTTCAGTTGTGCGACAGAGTCATGGTGATGTTGGATTGCAGTCTGGAACTGTTCTGACAATTGCCAGCGTTCCATCATTTTGACACCCACCTCAGCGTGGTTGATTCCCAGTTCTGCTGATTCTACTTCAACAGACTCCCGTTGTTCTGTTTCAGCCTGTTCCAGAACAGATAATAAATCTGTCGGGATAGATCTGAGCATGGCGAGGTGACCAATATCCTGCAGCAGTCCGAGCAGGAAACTGTCGTATTTTAAATCATTTCCGGATTTTGCAGCTAACAGCTCTGCCGCTGCTGACTGGATGATAGACTGTTTCCAGTATGAGTCAAATCGAGATTTGAGTGGACCCTGAGTGATTGCTGATTCAGAAAGTGAAAAGCTCAATGCCAGCGACGTAACGACCATCGTCCCCAGCAGTGGAACAGCCCGCTCAATACCTTTGCATTCCGATCTTAATCCAAAAAATGAAGAATTACTCGCTTTCAAAATCTTTGCAGTAATTGCCGGGTCTGCTTTGATCGTATCAATCACTTCTTTGATATCTGTATCGGGATTCTTGGAAAGATCCAGCAATTTTACAGCGACCGCAGGCAAAGTAGGTAATTGATCAGAAGACCAGATTTTTTCAGGAGAAATCATTTTCTGTGACCTTTAAGGAAATGTAAATCAATCTTTTGAATAGCTGTAATTAAAAAACTCTGTTTTCACCGGACGGTGTCCCGTATTACTGCCGCGTCTCCAGGGGCCTCTGAACCGAGTATTATAGATTGAGAGACGCAATGGTAAATTATGATGCGTATCAGCTGACGATGGTTGTCGCATGCCGAGGGAGTTTCAGAAGAACAGCCATCATTGATCTACCGTGTTGTTTCAAGCGTTAGATGTGACCCAGCGTTCCAGTTTGCTTTTCAAGCTGTCGGGAGTAAATGGCTTGACCAGATAGTCAGAAACACCAGCCTGGATCGCTGTAACGACTCTGGCACGTTCTGCTTCTGTCGTGATCATAATGACGGGAATATCTTTGTTACGCTGACGGATTTCTTTCAGAAGTTGAAGGCCATCCATGTTTGGCATATTCCAGTCACTTAACACGATGTCAAAACTCGAGGCAACAAACAGTTCTAATGCCTGAACGCCGTCTTCAGCTTCTGTTACATTTTCAATCCCCAGTTTCGATAAGCATCGTTTCTGGATGGTCCTCATTGTGCCGGAATCGTCTACAAGTAAAACTTTCATGGAATTAGCCTTTATCTATTTTAAATTCGATTGGTCGTTCAAAATAACGTTTTGTTAAACAGGTCGTTTAGCGATCAGAAAACCCTGCTTCAATAGAAAAGGTTCCGATTTCTGAGTCAAAAGCAATACATATGGGAGACACATTAGATGGATAATGAACCGTGTGTCCCTTGCCAGTAATAATGTTTGGAATACTGATGGAGGCTTCCAGGTGTTCCAGTTGTGCCTTCGCTGATCCTGCAATCATGTTTGCCAATTCACAGACTGCATCACAGACTTCGTCGTTGATTTCATTTGTAGAGATACCAACCAGACGATCCAGAACGCCTATGCCGACGCTCTTGGAGAGGCTTAATACAAGCGTCCCGGCTGCTTTTCCAGAAATTCCAATGACGGCACTCAACTCGTGCTGAGGAATGAGGTCCTGTTTCAGACTCAATCCGGTTCGTTTTGGCGTACAACCCAGCATCATTTCAAAAACAGAGATGGTTGCGCTAATGATGGGATTCACAAATTCTGCGGTGAGTTCAGACTTACCGACGGTACTGGTTGACGTCATTATCTAATTCCTGTTTCCTGAGAATCATTCAACTTCAGTGATTCAGTTATTCTGAGAATTTTGTAGAAGTCATGATGTCGATGGATTTCCACTACTGTTGCTCGAAATACACAACAGAAGCCACACGACGAACGATGCTTCAAAATTAAATGTGCACTTACAGCATAGATCACGAAAAAATACATGTGCCAAAATATCAACACGATATTCCAAATAAACATTCTTCGTCTTGTTTGAGATTGCTGAGATTTCCGGCTGTATGAACTGTAGTGGAGGTGATTCCTGCAAAATTAAGGCATATCCCTCCTTGTGAAAAATGAAATTTATTTCCCAGGGCAACTTGCAGGCATTGAAAACATAGGAATCCCTCCTGACATGCTTCAGGTGATCTAATAGACTAGTATATAAGAGTTTATGGAATTCTGCTTTAATAGAGGATGGGATAGTCCTGTTTGTCGGTGCAGGAATCAATCACAAGCGTGAGTGAAAATGACGATAAAAGTATAGGTAAGATACTCTATAATCTGACAATTAAGAGTTGAGGAGTCATTTCATTTCTGCATACCATAAGGTTCTGGTAAGTGATATTTAATGAGTTCTTTCGCATGGTATAACTTCAATTCTGACATTGAACATCAGTTAAGAACTTATCAGGGATAAATCGTCATATCTGTAAAAGAAGTCTAAAAACAAATTCAGTCCAACTTTTTTGTATGCTGATAGACTTATAAAGTTTCCCGTTAACTAAAAGGCACAACTTGTCAATGGGACAGTTATCACAGCAAGACTGTTTTGAGTTTGTTCAAGACGTTCGAACGACATGTCACCAATTAAATAATTTTCTAACTATTTTACAGTGCCAACATGACTATCTTAGTGGATTGTCATCCGGTGAGATTGAGTCGGAGCTAGCAGGCGTCCTGCGGGATTTAGTCCCACCGATTGAATCTGCTACCAGCGATGTGCTCGAGCTTTCAAAGAAATGCAGAGATTTTCTGGAGGAGCAGAAGCACGAATAGTAGCTGCAGAATTAAGATTGAACCATTCGTTAATTGATATCTTTTAAATTCTCATAATCAAATTATACGAGGGCCAGCCAGCATGCTAACTTCAACAGATCTGATTCGAGTTGTTTTTGTCGATGATCACATGGTTCTGGTTGACTCAATCGTCTCCAGATTTCAGCGAGATCCTGATATCGAAGTTGTAGGGACAGCTACAAATGCTGATGAGGGGCTGGCTTTGATTCTGGAAACGGAGCCCGATGTTGTTATATTGGATGTAGAACTACCTGGACGTGGGTCATTTGATATCGCCGAAGAGATTTCTTCGCGACTGAAAAATACAAAAATGATTTTTCTGACAGGTTATCTTTCGGACATCTTCATCGAGCTGGCATTGAGAGTGAATGCAAAAGGTTACTTACTCAAAGGGGAACCGATTGAATCATTGATCCATGCCATCAAAAAGGCCTCTCGCGGAGAATACTGTTTTTCACAATCGGTCCAGGAACGACTGGTCTTTGATCACAAGAAGGAACGGTATTCAATTCAGTCAAAAAGCATGTTGACTTCCCTGACTTCCCGTCAAATCGAAGTCCTCAGACATCTGGCCAGAGGGAAGAGCGTGAAAGAAGTCGCCCGCTCCATGCATCTCTCGGAAAAATCGATAGACAGTCACAAATATCGGATCATGCACAAACTGGGAATTCATGATCGTGTCGAACTGGCCCGCTATTCGATTCGTGAAGGCTTGACGTTGCCATAAGTAATTCGCGATGTCAAATTCACGTCTCAAGAAATGATTGTACCTCGCTGTACGATAGCTCGATTGATCGCTTCAATCTGGGAATCTGACAGTTCAAACTCCAGTGCCTCTGCGTTTTCTCTGATCTGTTCCGGTCGTTTTGCTCCGCAAAGGGCGCAGGTAATTCCTGGCTGTTGAATGGTCCAGCGAACCACAATTTGCGCTACTGTTCGATTCATTTCATTTGCCAGTGTTCGCAGTACATCAAGAAAGTCCTGGTTTTTCTCCCATTCTTCTCCATGAAACATGGGGTATTTCTGCCGACCATCTTCTGGTGCGAACTGATGGTCTCGCGAAAGCTTGCCGGCAAGCAATCCTTTCATTAAAGGCCAGTAAGCCATTACAGAGACATTGTTTTTGATGCACCAGGGCAGACGGTCTTTCTCAATATCACGTTGCAACATATTGTAGCGAGGTTGATATGCTGAAATCGGGCAGACACGTGCAAATTCCTGAAGCTGTTCCAGTGTGAAATTAGACACGCCGACGGACAGGATTTTTCCGGAGGCCAACAATTCCTGGAATGCCCCCGCAGATTCGCTGACGGGAATTTCGGGGTCGGGACCATGCAGATAGTACAGCTCAACACGATCGGTGTTCAGCCTCTGCAGGCTTTCATCACACTCCTGCCTGATCCGGGCTGGTGATGCATCGCGCACCTGTTTTGTACCTTGCCAGTGTATCCCCCCTTTGGTCGCAATCACAATCTGGTCTCTTCTGTCTCCCAGTGCCTGTGCAATCAGTCGTTCGCTTTCTCCTTCATAACCATAGCAATACGCAGTGTCAAAAAAATTGATTCCCGATTCAAATGCAGCGTTCAGCGTGGCCAGGCTGGCCTGTTCTGTGACATCGACACTGGTGACTCCCGAAATCGGCCAGCAACCCATTGCGATCGGGGTGATTTGAATATCCGTGTTTCCGATGTTTCGTAACGGCTTCATGGTTTCTGTTCCTTTCTGCTAGGATCAGTGGGGGGAACTGATATCACAGGTAGATAGTATTTCGATTTCAAATCATTTAAAATGACCATCAATTCAGGCTCTCTGCAACAGTATCATATTGTTCTCTCGAAACAAATGAAGGTTCATGGCGATTATGTGTGCCCGATTTTTCCTGTTTTCACCCGATGAAGAAATCATGCGGCTGTTTCAGCTGGTGACGTTTCCACAGATCTCGCCACGATATAATATTGCTCCCTCACAGCCTGTCTTGGCCATCGTTCAAAATCAGGACGAGTACCAGGTCCGCCATTTCCAATGGGGATTCATCCCCGGGTGGTTCAAAAACCCGGCACCCGGACAGGCAATGATCAACGCACGATCGGAAACCGCATCCTCGAAACCGGCATTTAAAAATGCGTTTCGCTACCGTCGCTGCCTGATTCCCGCCAACGGGTTTTATGAATGGAAGAGTACCGGAAACCGATCCCGGCAGGCCATGTGTGTGCGGCTGCGTGAGGAACCACTGTTTGCGATGGCAGGGTTGTGGGAACAATGGCAGAGTCCCGATGGTACAGAACTCGATACCTGTACTGTCTTAACCACGGCCGCCAATCCATTACTGGAGACAATCCATCCACGGATGCCCGTCATTTTACATCCCGAACAGTACGCACGCTGGTTGAGTGCCGAATCGACGCCCGCACCACAGCTGCAAAAAATACTACAGACTTACCCGGCTGAGGAGATGCAGGTTTATCCGGTCAGCTCACAGGTCAATAAGGTATCTCATGATTCGCCGGACTGTCTCACGCCGATTCAGGAACAGAAGACTTTATTTTAAATAACTGTTGATTTCAGGCAGACTGGATCAGGTCAGCGATTCGGGTGGTTCAAAGAGCGTCAAAACGGCATGCACGTCTTCAAAATGTTCAAACAGATAATCTGGTTCACACTGACGGAGTTCTTCCAGAGAGTAAACGCCGGTGGCAACCGCGATCACGTTGGCACCAATTGCACGTGCACACGTGATATCGTTGGGGGTGTCACCTAAGACCCAGACCGAAGTTCGTTCGAGCAACTCAGCCGCATGGCGTTCCCGGATCTGTCTTAACGCTTCATGAGCGACATCGTCCCGGTCGGCATGATGGTCGCCATAGGCACCGAAGTCGAAATATTGTTGCAGCTCATAGTGTGCCAGTTTCTGTTTCGCACCCTGTTCGAAGTTTCCCGTCAGCAGACCCAGATCAACATTTTCCTGTTGGGAAAGTGATTCCAGGATCTCCCGAATTCCGGGCAGAACTCGACCTTGCTGCTCCAGCAATTTTTCGGCAAGCAGTTTGAGATAACCCTGTTCAAAACGCTGTCGGTTTTCACTGGTATTGGCAATGTTGAAGAATTCAAACAGGTCAACCATGATCGAATGATCGGTACGGCCAGCCGTAGGTATACCTTCCACAGGTGCAGAAACCTGAAATACTTCTTCGAGCATATGTAGAATGGAACGTTGTCCAGCTCCACCGGTATCGATCAGTGTGCCATCAATATCAAACAGACAGACATGCATGGGAACCAACATTTTATGAGTGTATTGAATGAACGAAAAGTCTCTGTATTCTATACACGCTGGATGGCTTCGGAAATACGGTTTCTCGAAACGGGCATGCCTCTTATTTCATGGCAGACGCGATTGACGACATCAGCATCAATCGTTGACAGGCTCTGTTCGAAACCTGCCAGCAACGCCAGGTCACAGATCTGATTGATTTTTTCAGGAATACCTTGACTGACTGACTGGATTTCCTGGTATGCTGCAGCAGAAAAGAGATCAGTCTGGCAACCTGACCAGCTTAAACGTGACGTAATATAGCTCTCTGTGGTTTCCTGCTCAAAGCGATCCAGTTCGATCGACAGATCGGAAATACGGGAGAGAGTGTCTGCCTGCGAGAGGTTCATCTTATCCAGAGCGAGGACCAGCGATAAAGAAGGGAACTGCTGGTTGCCGACATGCAACAGTCGCTCAAGCGCGGGAATGCATTCCGTTCGAGCCTGATCAACATGGTCTAACAGTAGAATCTGACGTCCCTGCGTCAGCTGTAAGCCGTTCAGATAATCTGTCAACTGTCGCCAGAGCTGCGGTAATTTTGTCTCGAAGGATGGTCCCAGACGTAAGCTGGCACAAACCTGCCAGATGAACTCTTCTTCTCCCAGACCGATCAGATCGATTAATTCAGACTGATGAGGAGTTCTCTTCAGTAACTGCTCAAAGACTTTTAATGTGAGCGTTTTTCCCGTTCCCGCTGGCCCGCTGAAAATCCCACATTTTTTCTGTTCATCTGCAATATATAATAAGCGTGCTAACGCCTCTTCGTGGATTTCACTTTCGAAGAAGTATTCCAGATCCAGCCGTTGATTGAAGGGAGCCTGTGTCAAATTCCAGAAATCGCAATACATGATTCTTTTTTGACCTGTTTGAATTTTGAGTTCGAACCTGCGTGTTCTGAATCTCTGCTACTTGCAGAACATGCCGGAAGAGAGATACCATCCATACTTGAAGAACGTGATGAGTCAGAAACCTCATTGGGATGCCCTGAACTCAAAACTCTTCTTATTGATAAAATCGGTCATTCGATGCTATCGGCATGACCGAACCCCGTCTGAGTTGTCTGATTTTTCTCAACTTGCGTAATTTAAAGAGTTTAAAGTTTTTCTGAGTGGTCGATTCCGAGAACATTTATGCCACATCGTTTTTTTTATGACGGGTCGTTTGACGTGGATCAGCTCCTGCTGGATGGCAGCGAGGCTCATCATCTGTTGCATGTCCTGCGGATGCAGGCGGGGGATACCGTTCTCGTATTTAATGGAACCGGGGCAGAAGCAGAAGGCGTCATCAGCAAAATATCCCGGAAAACAGTCGAAGTACAAGTGACAGCAAGACATGCAGCTCAGGCTAAATCGCAGACTCCCTTAATACTGGCGACAGCCGTTCCCAAGGGGGACCGCTTCCGCTGGCTTGTTGAGAAAGCAGCGGAACTGGGTGTGACAAAACTGGTTCCTCTCCTGACCCGACGCAGTAGTGTCGATCCAGGTGAGAATCGATTGAAAAAATTACAACAGACAATCGTTTCTGCAGCCAAGCAATCCGGTCAGATTCAGCTCATGGAGCTGGCTGAAGTGCAGAAATGGGACGAGTTCCTGTCAGAGATAAGTCAGACGGAGTGCCGCCTGCTGATAGCAGACCCGGCTGGCAGCGGGGTTGATTTCTTTCGATCAGGTGAAAAGCGAGAGTCACCGGTGGTCATCCTGATTGGTCCGGAGGGAGGCTTTACGCCAGACGAACTCCAGTCTGCGCAGGAAAAGGGAGCAAAATCTGTCAGGCTGAGTGAAGGGATCTTGCGCATCGAGACGGCGGCTATTTTGTTTGCCGGTCTGATTCGTTTGACGGAACCCAGTGCCGAAGCATGACAGAGTCGCCTCTGGTTTTAGTCACAGCTATTTAAACAGATAGCCCGAACGCATAAAAAGGGCAAAACTGTAAATGACCACTCCGGCGACTATCAGCGAACCGAAATTCAGCAGATTGCGCCCCGTTGACATTTTTTTCCGTGCTACGATCTGGGCAATCACTGTTACTACTGCGACCAGGGTAAACTTAAAGTAAACCATGCCTTTGATGCCCCAGCCTGCGATAAAATAATTCGCCAGCTGATTTGATTCCCGGAAATTACCAGTTACCAGCAGCAGGTAAGTCATGAAGACATCCAGCGCATTGACCAGAATAAAGATGCAGGTTTCGCGTTCCAGAGGTAATTGATGATTCCAGAACGAGCGCCTTTCTTTTTTCTCCTGTGGATCTGTTTCAGTTTCATCCATGACGGTATCTCGTTTGATCAATGGCGGGACAGGGAATCGTTTGAATTCAGATCAGTTTTCGCAATTGTTTCAAATATCCCGGAATCGCTTCTTTTGGTTCTTCTTTGGCTTCATATTCCAGAACAATAAAGTTTTTATAATGAGCGTCTTTCAGGATCTTTACAATGCGCGGGATATCTGCGGGAACCTCATTTCCACGGCCTCCCATTTCCACTTTGATCTGGGCATTGATTGCCAGGGGCGCGATTTTTTCCAGGTCCTGGTAGGGGTGCTCTGTGCGGAAGTTGCCACTGTCAAAATTGATCCCGAAATTCGGGGCTTTGTCGATGCCATCAATGATCCGCATCATCTGCTCGGGAGTTGAAGTGATTCCCCCATGGTTTTCCAATGCCAGACTGACCCCTTTTTTCTCAGCATACTTCAGTGATTCATTGATGCCTGCCTGGCACATGCGAATTGCTTCGGCTTCATTTCCCCCTTTGGGGACCCTACCGGCGAAAATTCGAATCACGGGAGCGCCCAGAATCGCAGAATAATCAATCCATTTCCGGGTCATTTCCAGCTGTTCATCCCGGGCGGTTCCTTTGGGTAGACAGAAATCGTTTCCGATAGCTGTCCCGGATACAGCCAGTCCCAGGGAACCTGCCAGATCGCGTGTTTCTTTCAGGTAATCTTCACTGACGGGATTAGGGAAATAGTAGCTGGTCAGTTCGCAGCCATCGAGCTTCTGTTCGCCACAGTAACGGACGAAGTCCTGAATGGTCATGGTGGCTGGTGTTTTTCTCTCACGGGTCTTCGGCCAGCTCTGTTGCATATACCGGTGGAAAGAATAGGCGGCCAGACTCAGTTTGAGGTGCTCAGGCGTCTCTTTTTTCTGAACTCCTGCTGCAAAAGAGGTGTCTGAAATCAGAGAACCTGCTGTCAAGGCAGCAAACCCCCAGGCTGAAGATGACTTCAGGAAATCACGTCTGCTGGTTTCGCCGTTAAAGGGGGAATCGGAATGGACTGCCATTATGTTTACTCCAGAGTTGAGTACCGTTAAGTCAGGTAAATTTTCGAAAAGCGGTTCCAGGGGAAAGTTCTTGTGTATTTTGACAAATCACTGAGCGTAAAGAAACCCTCGGTATCAAAAACAGACAGAATTGCAAAGTTTCTGCGGATGGCTAAACTTACTCTATTACTGTAGATATCACTGACAGGATTACTGTCTGTTTGTTACGATGTCGGGTTGGGCTGTCCTGGCCCATTTCGACAGAAAAATCATTTTTAGCCGGGCCATCATGCCCTTGAACGATTAGGAAGACTGGACACAATGCCTCGTTACGACGCCAAGCGGATTGAAACCAAATGGCAGACCTATTGGGATCAGCGCGAAACCTTCAAAGTCGGTGAATTTGTTGAAGGGAAAGACAAGCTGTACGTTCTCGATATGTTTCCTTATCCGTCCGGCGAAGGTTTGCATGTCGGGCATCCCGAAGGGTATACGGCAACTGACATCGTCTGTCGCCACGCCCGCATGCAGGGGAAACAGGTATTGCATCCGATGGGCTGGGACGCATTCGGCTTGCCTGCCGAGCAGCATGCGATCAAAACAGGAACCCCTCCCCGTATCACCACTCAGAAAAATATTGATACCTTCCGTCGTCAGTTGAAGATGTTAGGTTTCAGTTATGACTGGAGTCGTGAGTTTTCCACAACGGACCCGGATTACTTTCGCTGGACACAATGGATCTTCCTGCAGTTATTCGATTCCTGGTTTGATTCGGAATTCGAATGGACGGGACCTGATGGAAAACAGCGTGTTGGTCGCGCCCGCCCCATCAGCGAATTGCCGATTCCCGAAAAAGTGAAAACTGAAGGCGAAGAATCAATCCGTCATTATCAGAACCGACATCGTTTGGCATATCAGCACGAAGCGCCTGTCAACTGGTGTCCTGAACTGGGCACGGTATTAGCGAATGAAGAAATCATTGATGGGAAAAGCGAGCGGGGCGGTCACCCGGTAGAGCGGATTCCCTTGCGGCAGTGGATGCTGCGGATTACGAAGTACGGCGATCGGTTAATTGATGGACTTGAGGGGTTGGACTGGTCCGAGTCGATCAAGTCGTTACAAAAAAACTGGATCGGTCGCAGCGAAGGCGCAGAAGTTGATTTCTATGTGGGTTCAGGAGATTCAGACGCCGATCTGGAGCAGGGATTTGAATCCTGGAAGTCATCGCGCAGCGAAACCGGATTCCCGGAAGATTCAGAAGCGGATGTGTTACGCGTCTATACCACCCGTCCCGATACGTTGTTTGGTGCGACCTATATGGTACTCGCTCCTGAGCACGAATTCGTGGATCGCCTGACAACAACTGAGCAGAAGCAGGCCGTTGAAACATATCGCAAACAGGCCGCACTCAAGAGCGATCTGGACCGAACCGATCTGGCAAAAGAAAAAACAGGGGTGTTCACAGGCAGTTATGCGATCAACCCGGTCAATGGCGAGAAAATTCCGGTCTGGATTGCCGACTATGTTTTGATCAGTTATGGAACGGGTGCCATCATGGCGGTTCCTGCTCACGATTTACGTGACTGGGAATTTGCTGTTGAGTTTGGTTTACCGATCATTCCGGTCGTCGAGCCCCCTGCGAATTATGAGCCTTCGAAAGAGGAACAGGCTTTAGAGACGGAAATCGCCGGCGAAAAGCGAACTCCCTTCTCCGGAATGGGAACCGCCCTTCATTCGGGCGAATTTGATGGTATGCAGACTGCCGATTTCAAAAAAGAGATCACAGCTCGCCTGGTCGCGCAGGGCCTTGGTAAAGGTGCCGTCAATTATCGCCTCCGCGACTGGTTGTTCAGCCGTCAGCATTTCTGGGGGGAACCGTTTCCCATCTGGCATGAGTTGGATGACAATGGCAAGATTACGGGACTGATGCGTCCTGACCCGGAAGAGAGTTTGCCGGTGGAACTTCCCGAAATGAAAGAGTACAAGTCCGCAGGGACTCCCGAACCACCGTTGTCTTCTGCACCCGACGAATGGCTGTACAAAACAGATACGGACGGCAAGCGGTTGTTGCGCGAAGTCAACAGCATGCCTCAGTGGGCAGGTTCCTGCTGGTACTACTTGCGGTTTGCCGATCCTGAAAACAGTGAGCGATTTATCGATCCGGAAAATGAAAAGAACTGGTTGCCCGTCGATTTGTATATTGGCGGTGGCGAGCATGCGGTTCTGCATCTGCTTTACGCCCGTTTCTGGCATCAGGTCTTGTTTGACCGCGGGCATGTCACCTGTCCGGAGCCATTTCAGAAACTGGTGAATCAGGGCATGATTTTAGGCGATGTCGAACTGACCGGCTTTCAGCAGTTGGACGGCACCTGGATATCGGCGAAGGATGTGACAGAATCTGATGAATCAGAAACGAAATGGATCGAAAAATCATCCGGGACACCGGTCAACATTGTCAGCCTGGAATCGGATCAGGTGCAGAAACAGGGTGAGAATTTCGTACTCGTTGATCACCCGGAAATCTCTGTCAACAGCCGTGCTTACAAGATGTCGAAGTCACGCGGTAACGTCATCAATCCGGACGTCGTTGTAGAACAGTATGGCGCTGATGCACTGCGAATGTATGAGATGTTTATGGGGCCCCTGGAAGCGACCAAGCCCTGGAGCATGAGTGGCGTGGATGGCGTCAGTCGATTTCTGGGTCGTGTCTGGCGTTTGATCATCGATGAAAAACAGGAAGAGGTCACCTTAAGTCAGGCCGTCACCGATGATAAGCCCGATGAAGACCAGTTGCGAATTTTACACAAAACCATTAAAGCGGTTTCGGAAGATATTGAAAAGTTATCATTCAATACCGCCATCAGTCGAATGATGGAATTTACGAACGCGATGGGACCATTGAAAACCAGGTCCAAAGAGGTTTTGTCCGACTTCGTATTGCTGCTTTCACCGTTTGCGCCTCATATTGCAGAAGAACTCTGGAGCGTCCTGGGGCATACTGAATCTCTGGCATACCAGCCGTGGCCTGAATATGATGAGGCTTTGCTTCAGGAATCGGTCGTGGAAATTCCGGTACAGGTGAATGGGAAATTACGGTCGAAAGTATCAGTCGCAGCAGACGCCGACCAGGCCACTATGCAACAGACTGCTGAGCAGGATGAGACGATCGCCCAGCATCTCGAAGGAAAAACCATCGTGAAGGCGATCGTGATTCCCGGGCGTCTGATCAACTTTGTAGTCAAGTAACGAAGAGGGCAGGGGAACTGCAGTCTTGCTTTTACCCTGCCTTTATATTCTCGGGATGAATTATTCCTCTTCAAGTCGATAGAGAGGCTGACTGATTCCTGTTGCATCTACAGACCAGGGGAGCCAGGCGAACGAGACTTCATTCACCATGAGATCCGATTTCCGCGGGCGGACAGGGTAAGCTTCAATTTCCAGATCTTCCGGTCGAATTGGTTCTTCCAGTTCATCGATTTCCTGTTGAAACTTGTCTTCCAGATCAGTAAATTTTTGATTTTGGATTTCCAGCGCCTCTTTTGCCCGCCCGATGTCATCATGCTCTTTGGCAGTGCGGCCCACATTGCGGGCAGCCGTGGATGCTTTTCGGACATTGGTGGCACTGGCTATTTTTCTGCCCATGATCGCGCCGAAGATGGTGGTTCCGATCGAGAGAAACGTACTCATTTTTTTATCACTGTATTGTGCTTCTTCCCGCGCGACACGCTCTTCGGCTGTACGAATTCGATTTTTTATGGTGTCGAATTTGGATGCATATTTTGCTCTCAGTTTTTCAAGTTGCAGATCACGTTCTTCCCGCATCAATTGTTTGAGCCGCGCGCGAAAAGCGGATTCATTTTCTTCGGGATCAGAATAAAGTTTGGGGTCTGCACTAAACCAGAGATTCAGCGATCGTTCCTGATAGAGGTACGTTTTCAGTTCTTTTCCCCAGGTCTGGTACTGTTTCGGTTTTGTCAACAGGCTGTCGACTTCTGCAAACACGGCCTGGGAATCGGGCTCTGCATCATAATCCAGGTTGCCCGGCGGGATGAAGGTGGCTGCTTCCCAGACAGACTCCGGGACTGAACCGGTGACTGTCAACAGCAGCGCGACATCCTGCCAGATGTCGACCTTGGATTTGGCATCAGCGTAGCGCAGCCTGGCAAGACCGATCAGGCCCGGGCGATACACGAGTCGACTTCCCGTGGGGACGATTGTCGCAGCAGTGAAGATACGCTGCCTGATTTCCGGTGGAATTAACGGTGGTTGTGAAAGGTCTGGTCCTGGGGGTGTGCCGAGATCTGTTTCCGCTTTGACAGGCGTTGCTTCTAAAGCAGCTTCTTTCCGCGGATCCATCAGTGTTTTGATCTGGTTGCGCGTCAATGGTCCTCGGAGGTAGGATAGGGCCCATCTGGTCTGGAAGACAACGGGGGCGTCTTCATGCACATTGTGTAACAGGAAGACCCGGCTTCCCAGGTCCGACAGAATGGCTTCCATTTGCTGTCGCTGAAACTGGCTGCCCGCTGTTCCCGATGCACTTTCCAGTCCATCCAGTACCCGTGCTTTGTCTCGTTCAGTCTGCAGACGTCCGATAAACCAGGTACCGGTATTCGAGAGCCCTTTGTAGTCCAGGTCGACCGGGTTCTGTGTCGAGAGTACCACACCCAGGCCAAAGGCACGTGCCTGTTTTAACAGGGTGAGCATCGGTGTTTTGGAAGGCGGATTTGCCGTCGGAGGGAAGTATCCGTAGACCTCATCCATATACAGGATGGCCCGCAGGCTCGAAGTCCCTGACTGGCTGCGGACCCAGGCTAAAACTTCGTTGAGCAGGACGGTCACAAAAAACATGCGTTCGGATTCTGACAGATGTGCAATCGAAAGAATTGAAATGCGGGGCTTGCCCTGTTTGGTCATTAACAGTCGCTCAATATTCAATGCTTCCCCCTGCATCCAGGCTTCAAATCCCGGGGAAGCCAGTAGGTTGTTAAGTTGCAGAGAGAGCTGCATGCGGTCTTTGGCAGGGTAAAACATATCCAGGTTGAGGAAACCGATTTTGTCAAAGGGAGGGGACTGAATTTCCTGGATCAGGCTGGCGATGGAAAGGTTGCGTTTTTCTTTCCAGGCATTACTGAGAATATTGGAAAGCAGAATGTGTTCCCGGCTGTTGATCGGATCGGCATTAATCTTCAGCAATGCCAATAGTCCTGATACCGCGGACATGATGCGATCCCGCAGGGCATCACTGTTGTTTAAAACGGCTTCACTCGGGGCGTCAAATGATTTCAGAACAGAAACAGGCAAGCCGGCATTACTGCCAGGCGTATAAATCGCCATGTCTACGGTATCTCGCAGTCGGGCAATACGAGTGCCATCCTGCTGCCAGTCGGCCAATCCCTTCTTCCAGAGATCAGCAGTCCAACTGGCATATTCGTCGGGTGTCTTCCCTTTGCGGACTGCTTCACTTTCCTCTATCCAGGGGCGAAAATCAGCCGGTTTTAAATCTGGAAAATTCAGCAGCAGGTTTCCCAGGTCCCCCTTGGGGTCGATGGCGATCACAGGAATATCATCTATGGCCGCTTCTTCCAGCAGAGACAGGCATAAACCGGTTTTACCACTGCCAGTCATGCCGACACAGACCGCATGTGTAGTCAGGTCTTTACTGTCGTATAAAACCAGGTCTTCTTTCAATTGATCTGCAGGCAGGTCATATTCTCGGCCCAGATAGAATGCTCCCAGTTTTTCGTAGGGTTGGTCAGTCATATTTCACCATGAATGGAAAGAAGAAATGAGTCGGCTTTCAGAATATTGTCTGTATTACGGACCAGAGGGCGAGTATCTAAAAATGCCTCTCTGGTTCAATGAGAAATGCTTCAGAGTAGCGCACCATCTGAATGGTAGATAGCGTACCATGCTGCAGGTATGTTTTCACGTTTTGAGTCAGAATCTTAGCTAAAAAATGCGGAAGCGATTTTCTGGTGGATTCTTACCCCGCGGGTTCTTCCGATTCAGGAACAATGCAAAAGCAGGAAGAGACTTCAGGTGGAATCCGGCGGGGTGTGAGGCTTTCATAATTCACAAACGCCCAGTTTGTCTCCGCACGTACCAGAACTTCGGAATCGGCAGGGCGGAGTATCCTGTATTTTCTGAGAGATTTGACTTTCTGCAGGGTTGAGATCCAGGTTTGCACGACGATTCTCTGATCGATAAATGCAGGCTGCAGATATTCGATAAAATGGCTGCGTGCGACCCAGCCGATTTTCAATTCGCGATAACGGCGTCCCGGCCAGCCATTTGCCGTCGAGTGTGCGACTGCAGCATCCTGCAGCCATTTCAGATAGACCACATTATTGACATGTCCTAAGCCATCAATTTCGTCTTCAGTCACTAAATGCTCGTATTCATAAATGCGATGCATGGAATTTGTATCCCCGATTATGGTATGGTATCAGCTGTGAGACATCATGTTTCTCATGGCAGTGGCTCCGTTTCTGAGCTGTTAGCTCGGAACAGTGTAATTGAATCAAATCATAATTGAATCTAAGTTCCATGAATAATATAAAGTCGCTTCCACTGGTAATTGGTTTAGGTGAATTACTGTGGGATTGTTTTGAGGATGAGAGACGACCCGGTGGTGCACCGGCGAATGTTGCATTCCAGGCAAACCAACTGGGATGCCTGGGGACTGTTGTGACGCGCGTCGGTCAGGATGATCTGGGGACGGAACTGCTGGAATTCCTGAAAGAGCAGGGGTTGTCTGTTGACCATGTGCAGATTGACGCATCGTTTCCTACAGGGACCGTCACCGTAAAATATTCTGATGCGAACGATCCTCAATATACAATCCATGAACATGTTGCCTGGGACCATCTGGAATTCAATGAGGATCTGGCTGCGTTAATGCCGCAGTCACAGGCGGTCTGCTTTGGAACACTGGCGCAACGCGAAGCTGGTTCGCGAGAAGCCATTCATCAATGTCTGTCAGCGACAAATGAAAATTGTCTGGTTGTCTACGATGTGAATCTCCGCCAGCATTATTATGAACGAAGTTGGATTGAGCGCTCTCTGACAGCTGCAAAGATGGTCAAATTGAATCAGGATGAAGCGGGGAAACTTGGTGAAGTTCTTGGATTGTCAGCTGACGGCCTGGAGCAGTTCGCGAATCATGTCCAGGGAGAATATGGACTGGAAGCAGTCTGTATCACACGTGGTGCTGAAGGTTGTCTGATTTATGCTGGCGATCAGGAATTTAATATCCCTGGTTCCCCGGTCGAAGTCGCTGATGCTGTCGGTGCCGGTGATGCGTTTACAGCGGCTTTAATTTCCAGACGACTGCTCGGCTGGGGTTGGGAGCAGGCAGCATTATTCGCAAATCGAATCGGGGGACTGGTAGCGAGTCAGCCAGGCGCGATGCCGGTGCTGAAGCAGGAATTCGAACAGATCAGTCAGGAAATTCAGAACTCTTAGAGATCCGTTTCGTCAATTAATTTTAATACTTTGAATAATATAAGGATGAATGAGATGTTACGTCTTAGTCTACTCGCGTTGAGCCTGATGGTGTTATGTTTTGTTGGGTGTACTGGTGAAGTTCCCACTACCGGCGAACCGGAAGCCCCAACCAGTGCCGAGAATTATCAGGTCCTTCTGGAGACCACAAAAGGAAATATCAAACTGGAAGTGCATCCGGACTGGTCCCCCAAGGGGGCAGAACGGTTTAAGGAACTCGTTAAGAACGGTTTTTATAACGATGTCGCTTTCTTTCGCGTGATCGATGGATTCATGGCGCAGATCGGCATCAACGGGGATCCGGAACTGCACGCCAAGTGGCGCGATAACAATATCATGGATGATCCTGTCGTAGAATCGAACAAACGCGGCTATGTCTCGTTTGCAAAAACAGGAATGCGCAACTCGCGGTCCACACAGTTTTTCATTAACTTTGGTGATAACTCCAATCTGGATGGCATGGGCTTTTCTCCGTTTGCCAAAGTGGTCGAAGGTATGGATGTTGTCGATTCACTCTACAAAGGATATGGAGAAGGCGCTCCCCAGGGGGCCGGACCCGATCAGATGAGAGTCGTCGCCGAGGGAAATGCTTATCTGAAAAAAGAATTTCCCATGCTGGATTACGTCAAAAAGGCGACCATCGTTGGTGAAGAACCAGCTGAAAGCAAAGAGAAAGCTGAACCCAAACCAGAAACTGAAAAACCGGAATCTGATGATGCTGCTCCGAAATCAGAAAAGCAGACTGACGCACCCGCCTCTGAAAAGAAAGACGACGCAGCTGCAAAACCGGAAACCGAAAAACCGGCTACGAAAGAGTAGTCGGCCAGATCAGTCGTTGACCGGCATGCGCACAAAGGGGGACCGGATGCAGTCCAGCTCATCCAGTTCCCTGCTGGCGGCCTGAAAGCGACCTTCCGTTGTGCGATGGGTCATGATCACCAGTGGTACGATCGAAAATTCTTCGGAAGGATCGACTTCGGGTGCTTCATGTTGAACCAGACTGGCAATGCTGATTTCATGGTCGCCTAATACATTCGTAATGTCAGCTAAAACATGCGGGCGATCTTCCACGTTTAAACGCAGGAAGTAACGTCGGGAAATTTCCTCCCGCGGCATAATCTTGATCCCCTCACGAGGGTTCCAGAGATCCAGTCGAGGAAAAGTTAAAGCAGCTCTGCCGACGGCGACATCCACCACGTTCGCGACCACAGCGGAAGCCGTCGCCATCTGACCTGCTCCCATACCTGACAGCCAGACTTTGCCGACAGCGTCGCCTTCGAGGGCGATTTTATTGTAGGCATCTTCTACGTGGGCCAGTGGGTTATCGTTACGGATCAACGTTGGCTGGGCATGCATTTCCAACTGGCCATCCAGCAACTTGGCGACGGCCAGCAGTTTGACGGTATATCCTAGTTCTGACGCATATTGCAAATCCGCCAGGGACAGGCTGTCAATTCCCTGTCGCAGGAACTGATCGAGGCCGACTTTGATGCCTAACGCCAATTGAACCAGAATTCCCAGTTTCTGCGCAGCATCCGTTCCATCGACGTCCATGGCAGGATCAGCTTCCGCATATCCGATTTCCTGCGCACTTTTCACAGCGTCATCGTAACTGACATTGTGAGAGAACATTTCCGTCAGAATGTAATTGCTGGTCCCGTTCAAGATGGCTTCGATGGAAGTGATCTGGTTGGCTGTCATTGCCTGGGTGACGGTTTCAATGAGAGGCACTCCACCAGCGACGGCTGCTTCGAAGCAGATACAGCGTCCCAGTTCCCGGGCGCGTTGAAACAGGCTTTCTCCCTTTTCACAGAGGAGGGCTTTATTCGCGGTCACCACGTCTTTGCTGCTTTCGAGGGCGCGGAGCATGATGTCGTATGCGGGGTCAATTCCGCCAATCAACTGAATCACAACATCAATGGATTCATCATCAAGCACGGCGTCAATACTGTCAGTCAATACTTCGGCTGGCAGTTCAACGTTTCTCGGACGGGACAGATCCCGCACGACCGCTTTTTTGAGGTGAATCGGTCGTCCTGCCCGTGTCGTCATTTGTTCGGAACGCTCCAGCAGTATTTTCGCAACACCACTGCCTACGGTTCCCATGCCGATAATGGCTACGTTTAACGGAGAAGACGACATTCCAGATTCCTGAGTATTTAATAATTATGATTGCTGCTTGAGGCCATATTTCAGGATCGTAATATAAACGGTTCACCGGGAGAGTGGAACCATGGCCTTAAAAATCAGCTGATTTCATCGAGATAATATCGGTGGATTTAGCGATTTTGAGGGGCATTTCATGCCAGACAGATCAAGCGGGAGATGAAAAAAGAGGGGATCAGCAAGTGTGGGGATGGTGAGGGGTCAGTCACAGGTAAGAAGTTCTTTGGTGCCGACAAAATTTTTCCAGCTTTCATATTTCGCATGTTTGACTTGTTGGAGTAAAACCGGATTGCGGCTGGGTTTGGCTGGCTTCTGGAACAGTTTCATACCAGCCTGGGACGGGGTGCGGCCTCCTTTTTTTGTGTTACATCGTCTGCAGGCACTGACGATGTTTTCCCAGCTCATGCCCCCGCCATGCGAGCGGGGGATCACGTGATCCAGGCTAAGCTGTTTGAGGCTGAACTTTTTCTGGCAGTACTGGCAACGATAGCTGTCTCGAATGAATATATTGCGACGATTGAACTTGATGGTGTTATTGGGAATCCGATCGTAGCGGAGCAGGCGGACAACGCGAGGGACTTGAATTTCAAAATTGACTGATTGAATCCAGTCTTCCAGTTCATCCCGCTCATTAAACTCGGCACGCAGCCCGCTGATTTCAATCCAGGAACTGAAATCATAATTCATGTAAGTGCCGTCTTCCACGCTGATGACCTCTGCAATATCTTTACTGAGCAGACAGAATGCCCTTTTTGCAGAGATAACGTGAACCGGCGAGTAAGTCTTGTTCAGTGCCAATACACTTGCCTGCATGGCACTGGACTGTGCTTTCCCGGTCGTTGCTGAAATCATATGCCGCCCACCCCCCAGATCTCTAAGCAAGGTTATGGCAATATCAGGTACGTTTAATATCAAAGCGACTTTACGAAGAAACAATGTATAAGAATTGCCGGGAATGATACCTTAACTGTATCACCAGTCAATTCAAATTTTCAGATTCCGCGTATTATTCAGGCGCGTACCTTCTCCGCAGATATTTTACCTTTGAGGGAGCCCCTCAGGCAATAGCTTCCCGGGAATGGGGGAAATGTATACCAAAAAACAGCCGCTTCATCCCGCATTGAGATTTGGGACGAAGCGGCTATGGAATTCAAATCCGACTATTGCAGCCAGGACAGTGGTGCAGTCGCTGGAGGCATTTTAATCAGCTTGACGCAGGAAACGTCTTTGTGGCTGGATACTTCTGCAATGGCTGCCTCGGGAACTTCACCGTCGACGTTCAAGACAGCAATCGCTTCTCCGCCAGGTTGATTCTGCAGGCGACCTAATGCCATATGGGCGATATTGACATTGTGATTGCCCAGGACCGTGCCGATGTAACCAATCAGGCCAGGGACATCATTGTGGCGGTAAATCAGCAGATTACCATCCAGGTATCCATCCAGATAGAACTCGTCCAGTCGGGTCAGTCGCAGGAAGTCCTGGCCGAAGATCGTTCCCGCGGCTGAGCATTTTCCCTCTTCCGTTTCGATCGTTGCAGTAATCAAAGTGGAAAGCGTACCGGCTTCGGTTGATTTTGATTCTGAAATTTCAATGCCACGTTCTTTAGCGAATACCGTTGCATTGACGATATTGATCTCTGCTTCAAAGGCATTGGACAGCAGTCCGGCTGCAAAACTGGAAGTAATCAGTTTGGTCTGTTTGTCTGCGACTTCACCCCGATACTGGATCTGGACGCTTTTCAGGCTGCCTTTGGTCTGTTGAGATAAAAACAGTCCCAGGCGGTGTCCCAGTTCAATGTGTGGTTTCAGGTCAGCCATTTCGGCACCTGAAACGGGAATCATGTTGATCGCGTGACGGATTTCATTTTTAGTCAGGAAGTCCGAGATGATTTCTGCTGCTTCGAGTGCCACCATTTCCTGGGCTTCGTCGGTTGAGGCACCGAGGTGGGGAGTGGCAAGCATATTGGGAGCGTCGATCAGACGACGGTTTTCGGGTGGTTCCTGTGTGAATACATCACAGGCGGCGCCGGCGACTTTTCCGGATTCCAGGGCATCGGCCAGATCGTCTTCGTTGACGATACCACCACGGGCACAGTTGATGATCCGCACGCCAGGACGCATGGTCGCGATTCGCTCGGCGTTAATCAGGTCGCGTGTTTCGTCGGTCAGCGGTGTGTGAACGGTCAGGAAGTCACAATGCTTAACCAGTTCATCGACTTCTTTATAAAGTTCAATGCCATACTCGGCTGCACGCTCTGCTGACATGAAAGGATCGTAGCCGATGACTTTCATTTCCAGACCCTGGGCTCGATGTGCCACGGAAAGACCGATCCGTCCCAGTCCGATAATTGCCAGGGTTTTGCCAGCGACCTGGGTTCCCGTCAGCTTCTTGCGTTCCCATTTTCCTTCCTTCATGGTGGCGTAAGCAGGGCCGATGTTGCGGGCCAGCGCCATCATGAGGGCGATGGTCTGCTCGGCCGTACTGGTGGTATTTCCGGCCGGTGTGTTCATGACGACAATCCCTTCCCGCGTGGCAGCAGCGCGATCGATATTGTCGACTCCTACCCCTGCTCGCACAATTGCTTTGAGACGGGGCTGGCCTTTCAGAACTTCTTCAGTGAGTTTTGTCGCGCTGCGGATGATAATACCATCTGCCGACTTGAGTGCTTCCCGTACTTCTTCTGGCGATAAACCGGAACGAATATCCACTTCGATTTCCGGGTTATCTTCGAGAATTTTAAGACCGGCTGGCGAAAGGTTGTCCGTGATCAGGACTCGGTACATGGAACTCACTCACTTATTAAAATAAGGGAAACGGGTCAGGAAAACACAATGATGCCCTGATGATACAGAGGTATCGCTCATTAGCATAGTTCGCCAAATAATCGCGCCAAGGCAAATGGCACTGCAAAGTCGGGAATTCCCGAAACAGGGTCAGAGTTGAGGGGGCTGTCTCATTTTCGGATATAGATCCTTCTATTTATGTCTCGAAAGGGGAAAACTTTCTTTAAAAAGAGTATGATATTCTGTGCACATTCGCCGGAATTCAACAGGGATTATTATTTTTGAGAATTCATCGAAGAAAGTAGATATGAAGCGGTCTGCAATCAAAGTTCTGCTGGTTATTCTTTTGATCTTTTTACCCGTGATATTACATCAGGCATATCGCTGGATGACAGCATTACCAGATCAGATCACGATTGCAGCAGGTCATCCGGAAGGCCGTTATTACAGCATGGCGCTGCAACTCAAAGACCTGCTGGAAGAGCAACTTGGGACGAACGTTAAAGTTATTCAGACGAAAGGCTCGCTGGAGAATCTTGCTTTGCTAAGAGGTGGTAAGGCGGACCTGGGCTTTTATCAGCCAGGAGCTGAATACGTACTGAAGGGATTTCAAGCGGCACCGGAAAATGCGGATGCTCCGAAGCAGGTGGAATCGAACCGAATCTGTTTTATTGCAAATCTGTATTCACAGGTCGTGCATGTGATAGTACCGGTGGATTCTGATATCAAAAAGCTGGCTGATCTGAAGGGGCATCGCATTGCTCTGGGGGAACAGGGATCCGGAGATCTTGCCGCCAGTCTGCCTCTCTTAAAACATGCACAAATCAAACTGGAAGAAATTACACCCGCATACCTGTCTTACGAAGAAATTGAAGAGCAGTTCAAGCAGCAACAACTGGATGCAGCCATCATGACTGTGGGCATCGAAGCGCCGGTTCTGCATGAACTGCTTGATACAGGTAAATATCGAATTCTGGAAATTCCCTATATTGAAGCACTCACACGTAAAGAAACACATTTTGAGGAGTATGAGATCCCAGCCGGGATGTTCCGCCGGGCTGATCTGGTAGTGCCCCCACAAGACCTGCAAACGGTTGCCTGTGGCGCACACCTTCTTGCCCGGGAGTCGGTTTCCGACGACATGGTTTCGGGAGTGACGTCCATTATTTTACACCAGGATTTTTCAAAGCAGTTACAACTGAATGAATTGATTGAGGGAGGGAACTCCTTTGCCCGGGATAGTCAGGGATTTCCACTGCATGCCGGGGCAGATCATATCTATAATCCGGAACTGAAACCCTTTTTGAATTCCGAGTTTGTCGAAGTCACTGAAGGAATGCGATCTTTTATCGTATCAATGCTGATCGCGAGTTACCTGCTGTGGCGCCAGATTCAGAAACGACGTGAAAAAGCCAAAGAGCATAAACTGGACCGCTACATCAGGCAACTGCTTGCCATTGAGAATAAACAGATGAAACTGGATGGGAATCAGCATTCAGATGGTCCGGCGCTACAGATACTTCTTGACGAGGTGACGGCGTTACGACAGGAGAATCTGAAACAGTTTTCTGCGCATGAACTGAATGAAGACCGTGCGACAGATGCGTTCCTGGAGATGTGTCATGCTTTAAGTGACAAAATTAATGCCAAGCTGCTGGGCTGGAAAATTGACCGGCTGGGTGAGAAAATAAACAGAAGTCCTGAATCTTAACAGCTGATACTCAATTACATCCGGAATCGGAATATGCTGGCTAATGCCAACCTGATCAATGGTCTGATACTTTTGCTGGGAATGATACTCTGTTATCTGTTCGTATTAATTCCTTTCCTGATCTACTATGCCATTCAGCATATGCGGTCACCCCAGTTGATTTTATTGCCGGAAGAAGACTGGGGTGATTATCTGACAGGAAAGTGCAGGGCAGAATCAGACTGGTCAGGAACGAATCAATTTGAATCAGTCGGCGTGTATCGCTGGCAGCAGAATTACATCATTGTCTGGGAGAATGAATCGCGGGCGACATTTTTTCAGACGACTCTTTCACCGTATGGCAGGTTTCACAGTTTTACCACCATCTTCGCAGAGGATTACACCCTGATCACGGCCAATGATCGCGAGGCGTTAATCTTCCCGGCACCCCCTGGAAGGTTCGTCCAGTCATTCGGAGTTGAACAGACAGGCATTCTGAATGAAAAGCATCAGGCTGCCATTTCAGACCTGATGAGAGTCAAGCATCTGGAACTACCTGACGAGTTCCCTGAATTTGAGGACGCCTATCTGGCAAGTTTACGACAGCAACACGAGTTCGTCCGATCTGTATTCTTCTATCCGATCAGAGGTATCTGGTGGTATCATGTGGGCCGTCGAGTCAAATTCAATCGTCCGATTGACATACAACAGGTGATTCTGGAAAACTGAGATTTGATTTGAAACTCAGGTCTCAGAGGGTTTCTGCAATACCCAGAGCCCGCGATGAATCTGCCAGCCTTCTCTCCGTTTTTTTCGTTCGAAGCTGGTCTGGAAATCCATGTCATGTTCCGGCAGCTTTTCTTCAGGCGGTTCACGGCGGAGAAACTGACTGGCATGATCCATGAGGTTCGTCACGCGTTCAAAGTATTCTTCCACATCGGTCCAGAAGTGAAGTTCGCCTTCATTCTTTAACGCTTTGGTGATGCGGCTGACAAATACATCTGTAAAGATGCGACGTTTGTGATGACGCTTTTTCCACCAGGGGTCGGGGAAATAAACATGAACTTCTGAGATTGACGAATCCGGAATGAATTTGTCAAAGGCAATTCTGGCATCGCCGCCCAGCATGCGGGCATTGGATCGCTCGGCTTTCAGCAGGCGGGTGGCTGCCCGTCTGCCTTCCCGGTAATCAATTTCCATACCCAGGAAATTTTTTTCGGGGTGTTCTCCACTGGCATTGAACAGGAACAGGCCACGACCCGCGCCGACATCCAGGACGACCGGATGGTCATTCCCAAAGAAATTTTCCCACTGGAAAGGGCCTTCCAGGTCTTCAAGCGTTTGAAAGTAAGGGCGAAGGTCACGGGTAGGCTTGGAACGCGACATGATTTAAAGAGTGATGCTTTCAAATGTATAACTTACAGATTATTCAATGCACACACTGTAGAATAGATGACCTGCAGTGTAAATTATCACGAGAGCCTCGAAGTCTGTTTTTTGGAGATCCAGATGTTACCCGATTTTTTGATGCAGGCAGCTATCCAGGTCAAGTCAGCACTCGTGCAGCGCGATGAGAAACTGGTACTGGCAGAAAGCTGTACCGGGGGACTGGCGGCCACCCTGATGACCAGCTTGCCCGGGATTTCAGAGTACTTTTGTGGTTCTGCCGTGGTATACCGCTGGGATACAAAAATGAAATGGCTGGGTGTGCAGAGGGAGACGCTGGACGAATATACCGACGTGAGCCTTGAAACCGCCCGTGAAATGGCTGTGGGAGTTCTGAGGCAAACTCCAGAAGCAACGCTGTCTGCCTCGATTACAGGACATCTGGGGCCTGACGCTCCGATAGATCAGGATGGAATTATCTGTATCAGTCTCGCACGAAGCGATACAGATGAAACTCAAACTGGTGCAGAATGGATACTGGCTGAAAGTTACCAGTGCGACGATTTGCTCACCAGTCTGGATCTGAACACACAGACCGATCAGGAGTTAACGCTCAGGCAGCAACGCCAGCTTGCCGCCGCTCATCAATTTCTGAATCTCATTGCGGCGACCATAGAACCGTAAACTTTCGCTGGAATAGCTTCATAAATTGACAGGAATCTACCTGGTTTCCTTTGTCATGGCACAATCGGGATAACCGTCAAACTTTGCCAGTTCGGGAGAGTTGCCCTGGTTTTGCTACGTGTTGCAACCATTTCGTCCGGCACGATCTTCGTTATGAGTACGATATTCTGTGCTTCCCCTTGTATCGGCGCAACGTGAATAACCGAACTATTCATTAGGCCGTGAGTGGTCATTCGAGACAGTTCAACTGTTATGATCGATTCTGCCGGAACCGTGTCTGGCATCAGATCGAGTTGAAACAGCGGAAGAGAGCCTCTCTCAAAGTTCTCCGTCATTGAATTCACAAATCGGCAATTGCAAACTTATCGCTCTCGACTCTACTTTTTAGAGGATATCAAAATGAAGCGCTGCAGTATTTGGGCCGCAGTTCTTTCAGCGTCTGTCGCTGTTCCATTTGCTGGCTGTTCACACATGCCCACAGCCATGCTCCCTTCCTCCGCCAGGGAAAAAGTTCTGGACAGCAAAATGGCCGTTGCTCAGGATCTGGAAAACAAAAAAGAATTGGAAAAGGCTAAGAAAGCCTATGAATCCATTCATAAGGCTGATCCGGATCGGGCACTCGCCTGTCATCGGCTGGCCATCGTGAGCTACCGACTGGGTGAGCGCGATGAATCCCTGGAGTATTTCGAAAAAGCAAAAACACTTACTCCTGAAAATGCAGAGCTATTGAGTGATTACGGGTATGCACTCTACAAAATGAAGAAGTATCCTCAGGCCGAAGAGGTTTTGAGAAAATCAGTTGCATTGAGCCCCAAGAGCGAACGTGCCACGACGCGTCTGGCAACAGTCCTCGGAAGCCAGGGGAAAATGCAGGAGAGTTACGCACAGCTCTGCAAAATCAGTTCCCCTGCCGAAGCACATGAGATCATTGCTCACCTGCACTCAGAGCGTGGTGAGAAGCAACTGGCTTTGACCGAATATCAGAAATCTCTGGCAATGAGTAAAAGAGAAGCCAGTGGGCAGGGGGCGATCAAAAAAGGTTCGAAAGAATATGAACAGAACCAGAGGCTGTTAAAACGAGTTGAACAGAACATCGCACAACTGTCTACTGATCCTGCTCTGAAAAATTCCATGCCAGATACAAGGATGGTGAGTCATACACAGAAGTCTCAGGCCAAACCGGAGATGAAAACAGCCGGTCTGGAAAAAGATTTGTTCCCAAAAGTGAAGAATACTTCTGCGAACAAGCCAGAAATGAAAACTCAGCAGCCTCAGGCAAAAACAGAAGTCGCGGATGCCAAAGACTCTCCTTTCCGGGTGATTCGAGATCGATTACTGAATGAAAGTAAAGACACCGTTGTTGAAAATCCATTCCTGGCTGACCCGAAGCTGTCTGAATCTGCTTTCGATGAACCGCAGGTTGAAGTTGCTGTGAAGCAACCGGAACAGAAACAGGTGGCCAAAGTTGAAAAACTGATTGCTGAGGTAAAAAGTCAGCCCGAAACTCGCGAGAATATCAGTTTCAGACAACTGACGGATGAGAACGTCAAACGACTGGAAGACGCTGCTTCTGTAGAGAAACAGACCGTTGCTGTCGCAGCAGCTCAAGAACAGGTTGCTCAAGTCGCTGTCGCCTCAGAACAGAACCAGTCCAAGAAGAAACGATCTGCGTTTGAACTGATGCGTGAACTGCAGAACGAACTGATTTCTGACTTTACTCCACCTCAACAGGAATCATCTGCTCTGCAACCGGAATATCGTCTGGTGAAGCAGACTGGTCCTCAATTTGAGGAGCGAAATCCTTTTGAAAATGCCAATCATGTTACAACTGACGACTCCCCTTTTGAGGGAACGGCAGTAACACGAATCGGAAAATGGAAGCCAGTTGATCCCGCTACGAGCAAGACTTCCGGTACCAGTAATCTCAAGACGGTATCACGTCAGGTCGAAATTCAACCTGTTGCACAAAACCCGAAACTGGTTGTTCAGACGGCAAGTGTCAGTCAGCCCAAACAGGATCTGATTCAACCGAACACGGCTGAAGCTTTATGCCCGGGGGCAGAGGGTGAAGTCTTAAGCCTGGTGCGAGAGCTGAATTCAAACCAGGTGCCAGAACTGAAACAGACCATCCAGAGACTGGGTGCGATGGAATCTGAAGCTGCTGCTGCAGTGCCTGCTTTGCGATCTTTATCTCTGCATGACAATATGGGTGTACGGATTCAGTGTGCGTTTTCATTATGGAAGATCGAAGGTAATACTGATGACTCGGTGCCAACTTTGATTGATGCTATGAATTCATCTGTCGAGAGCGATCGCTCATTTGCCGCAGCGGTTCTGGCTCAGATCGGGTTTCATTCACAGGAACTGACTCCGATTCTGGTACGATCTCTGTCAGACAATAATGAATACGTTCGTCTGCATACGGCTGAATTACTGGCCCGTGATTCAGACTGGAAGTACCAGGCAAACAAAACCCTGGCCGATTGCCTGCTGTCGAAGGATGTGAATATCCGCTGGCTGGCCAGTTACAGTCTGGCAGATCTCAAACCGGAAGATGATCATGTGATTGCCGCTTTGAGTATTGCTTTACAGGATAAAGCCAGCCAAGTGCGTGCCGGTGCCGCTTACGCTCTGGGCGAGATCGGACCATACGCTCATAAATCGATTCCTGAACTGCAGAAAGCTCGTTTCGATACCAATTCGGAAGTCCGAACTGCAGCCAAGAATGCCTTGAGTCGTGTCCGTCGAGTGACACCACCTTCTGCGAACTGAAAACCAGATTTGACTGATTCTCAACGGTTTCAAGCTTGTGAACGCAGGTTTGAAACCGTTTTTTTTTGACCGAATCAGCTTTTTCTTTATCAGTAGCGATTCTGGAAAATGGCTGGTTTGATATTAACAGCCTGATATTGACTGCACTGATCAGCCCCATTCCCTGCCACGCGCTGGGGAGTATTCGTTTGCGAATCTTTTGAAAGGTGGCGTTCCAGTCGACCTTCCAGCGCTTCTTCCTTCTGTTCCATTTCCTGCTTTCGCAACTTTCGTTCACGAGTGGCAGCCAGTGCGCCCAGCCCAAAATAAGAGATCAGGCCAAATACGCCCATCATCAGATAGGTACTGTCCGCGGGAAGAGAAGAGGTCGTTCCCGTCGCCATGCCGAGTACAAAGATACTGATAATCAGGATCGAAGTGTGGCTCAGTAAGGGGCGTGTGCCTGTTTCTGCGAATGATCTTTTTCTAGAATGCGTCATTAGAGAAGTCAGTCCCGGGATGATTCGAAGTGGGGAATCGATACAATTTGGGCCTTAACGACTGGCCCTGTTCCCTTGAGCAATCTGGATCTGCTCACCTAAACTTAGTTCGTTTCCTGGAGTGGGTCAAAAAAAAGAAGGCATTTCATCCCTTTTTTGGAAAATGTGGTTGATCGACAACCGATTTTCAGCGAGTTTTGTTAGCACATTCGGTCTTGCCATTAAAATCGCTATTTAAATAACATCTGTTTCAGGAGTTGAGAGCGTCAGTGAAAATTGCTTTGGCCCAATTGAACCCGACTGTCGGCGATCTGTCCGGCAATTGTCAGAAAATTCTGGAAACAGTGAATCGCGCAGAACAGTCTGGCGTTGATCTGGTTCTTTTCCCGGAGTTGATTCTCTGCGGCTACCCACCCAAGGATATTCTACTCAGAGAAGGTTTTATTGAAGCCTGTGATCATGCTGTAGACCAACTGGCAGCAAGATTGAATCCTGATATCGGCGTTGTGATCGGTCATCCTACAGGACGCGACCTGCCTCAGGGGCGCATCGCCAATGCGGCCAGTCTCCTGTTCCAGGGAAAAGTCGATTCTCAAATTCATAAACTACTGCTGCCCAATTATGATGTCTTCGATGAGCAACGCTATTTTCGTCATGCAGATCTGAAACAGATTAACCCCGTTTCTTTCCAGGGTCTGAAGCTGGGTTTGCATATTTGTGAAGATGCCTGGTGGGGGCAGGCGGATACCTTCTATCATAATCAGCCATTTGAGCTTCCGGATCCAGTCAAAATTCTCGCGGAAGCCGGCTCAGATTTACTGGTCAATATTTCTGCCAGTCCCTTCGAGATCGATAAACGAAAGCGGCGCGGGCAGATTGTTGGTGCGCATCGGGATCGATACTCGATTCCCTACCTGTTTGTGAATCAGGTCGGGGGAAATGACGACCTGGTGTTTGACGGTCATAGTTTTGTAATGGATGCTGCCGGTGGCCTGGTATTGCAGATGCCAGGGTTTCGAGAAGACCTCCAGTTTTATGAGACAGGCCAGTCCGCTGACAGAGGACCAGGGGAAAGCGATGATCTATCCCGTGAAGAACAGCTTTTTGAAGCATTGGTTCTTGGTCTGCGCGACTATATGCAGAAGTGTGGATTTACAGATTGCGTATTGGGACTGTCTGGTGGAATCGACAGTGCGCTGGCCTGTGCAATTGCTGCAGAAGCGATCGGACCAGAGCGGGTGCACGCACTACTGCTTCCCAGTCGATACAGCAGCGATCATAGTGTAGCTGACTCACTGAAGCTGGCAGAAAATCTGGGGCTCGACTATGAGACGATCCCCATTGATTCAGTTCATCTTGCATTTGAGAATCTTCCGGTCATCGGCGATGACTTAAAACTTGAGCCAGCCGGACTGGCAGACCAGAATTTACAGGCACGCATCAGGGGAGCGAATGTGATGGTCCGCAGCAATCAGCATGGCTGGATGGCATTGGCGACAGGAAACAAGAGTGAGCTGGCCATGGGCTATTGCACCCTGTATGGAGATATGGCGGGCGGGTTTGCTGTACTCAGTGATGTATTCAAGTGCGACGTCTATCGAGTCGCCCGGTATGTGAATCAGAGAGCGGGAAGAATCGTGATACCGGAAAACATCCTCGAAAAAGCTCCGAGTGCTGAGCTGGCCCCAAATCAGGTCGACCAGGATTCACTGCCCCCTTACGACTTACTGGATGGAATTCTGAAAGGACTGATTGAGGACGAACGTTCGGTGAAGAGTCTGTCGAAGGAATACCCTCCGGAAACCGTGCACTGGGTGGCTGGACGACTGGATCGCAATGAATTCAAACGACGACAGATGCCACCGGGGATTAAGCTCTCTGCCCGTGCGTTCGGTTCCGGGCGCCGCATGCCGATGGCTGCCCGTTTTCAATGGGATGAAGAATAATTAATTTAAAGAAATGCCCCCTGACTCCGCAGGAATAAACGATGAAAAACTATCTCTGGATTCTGATTACGGTACTATTATTCGTCTGCTGTGGTCATCAAGGGCAGGCAGCCAATCCCGCACATCTGCCTTTCGCTTCACCGGAATCGGCGGGCATGGATGCCGGACGGCTGGCGCTGATTGATTTTGTCGTGCAACGAGGATTGGAACGTGATTCCATGCCCGGTGCAGTCGTACTGGTGGGCTACCAGGGAAAAGTTGTTTTTCTTAAAGCGTATGGTGATCGACAGGTCCAGCCTGAAAAAGTGGCGATGACTACGGATACCGTGTTTGATATGGCGTCTCTGACCAAACCCGTTGCAACAGCAACGAGCATCATGCAACTGATCGAACAGGGCAAAGTACAACTCAGTGATCCTGTCGCGAAATATATCCCTGAATTTGCCGTCAATGGAAAGCAGGACATCACTGTCTATCAACTGTTAACACACCAGGGGGGATTGATTCCCGATAATTCCATCAAGGATTATCAGGATGGCCCGGAAAAGGCGCTGCAGCGTATTTATGACCTGAAGTTATATTACGAGCCCGGAACCCGCTTTGCCTATACCGACGTTGGTTTTATTCTACTGGGTGATATTGTAAAACGCGTGACGGGGCAGTCGGTGCATGAATATTCGCAGAAACATATTTATCAGCCACTGGGTATGACTGAAACAGGCTATCTCCCGGCAGCGGAATTGAGGCAGCGTGCCGCGACCACTCAACAGCGCGAAGGGCGCTGGATGCAGGGCGAGGTACACGACCCACGGGCCTATAAACTGGATGGCGTCGCTGGACATGCTGGTCTGTTTTCGACCGCCGAAGATCTGGCCATCTATGCTCAAGCACTGTTGAATCAGGGACGTTCTGGAAAGAAACAGGTCTTGAAACCAGAGACAGTCGATTTGATGACCAGGGGTTACCAGGTCGTCGACATTAAACGGGGACTGGGCTGGGATGTTCTTTCGGGTTATTCTTCGAATCGGGGAGACCTCTTTTCCCGTCAGGCGTTCGGGCATGGTGGCTTTACCGGTACCGCGCTCTGGATCGACCCGGCACAGGACCTGTTTGTGATTTTTCTCAGTAATCGAGTGCACCCGGACGGGAAAGGTTCCATCAACTCGCTGGCAGGACGCATCGGTACCATTGCGGCAGCGGCCATCAGTCCTGCAGCAGCCCCGCAGCCTGCTTCGGATGCTTCATCGAGTGACAGTCTGAATGTTTTAACTGGCGTAGACGTACTGCAGGGAGAACAGTTTAAATCACTAAAAGGCCTGCGAGTCGGCTTGATTACCAACCACACAGGGCTGACCCGGGATGGAAAAAGTACCGTACAGATATTGAATGATGCTCCTGAGGTCAATTTGAAGACTCTCTTCAGTCCCGAACATGGCTTCGCGGGCAAGCTGGATGTGTCGAAGATCGGTGACAGCACCGATCAAAAAACGGGCCTGAAGATATTCAGCCTGTATGGTAAAACCCGCACTCCCACACCGGAAAGTTTGCAGGATCTGGATGTGCTCGTGTTTGATATCCAGGATGTGGGGGCCCGGTTTTATACCTATATTTCTACCATGGGAAATGCGATGCGAGCCGCAAAGCAGCAGGGGATTCGCTTTGTCGTACTCGATCGTCCGAATCCGATCAATGGAATGATATTTTCCGGACCGGTTCTGGATGAAGGTTCACAGTCGTTCGTAGGCTTTCATCGTATTCCCGTTCGTCATGGCATGACTGCCGGAGAACTGGCTCGGATGTTTAATACGGAAATGAAAATCGGCGCCGACCTGCAGGTGATTCGCATGCAGAACTGGAAACGCGAAATGTACTACGATGAAACCGGTTTGACCTGGGTGAATCCCTCACCCAATATGCGGAGTCTGAATGAAGCAGTGCTCTATCCCGGAATCGGACTGCTGGAGACGACGAATCTGTCGGTCGGGCGTGGGACGGATACTCCCTTTGAATGGATTGGTGCCCCCTGGCTCGACGGAGTGCAACTGGCCCGGGAATTGAATCGCTCGGGGCTGCCGGGGATACGATTCGTGCCTGTTCACTTCACACCCGCATCCAGTAAGTATGCTGATGAATTATGTGGCGGCGTGAATTTCATTGTGACTGATCGACAGCGGTTTCAGTCTGTAGAGACCGGCCTGGAGATTGCCTGTCAGCTACGCAGATTGTATCCGGAGCGTTGGGAAACAAAATCGTTTAATCGTCTGTTGGGAAATCAGAGCGTATTTGATGCCATTGTTGCCGGTAAATCGATCTCGCAGGTTCAGGCCCTGTATCAACAGGATCTGGCCGAATTTGGATTTCGTCGTGCAAGGTACCTGTTGTACTAAATGGGCTGTGCTGATCCTGTTGTCAGTGATGTTTTACCACTCGCTGGTATCAAAGATGACTTCTTTCGATCCGATGATCTCGGCATCGAAATGTTCCACAAGCTCCTGATCTTTATTCGGATAATTCAGTTGATTTAGCACATACCTCAAACAATTCAGGCGGGCGCGTTTTTTATCATCCGAACGAATCACCGTCCAGGGGCAGGCTTTCGTATCTGTCGCCATGAACATCGCATTTTGTGCTTTGGTGTATTCATCCCAGAGCCCCAGGCTTTTGACATCAATCGGGCTGAGTTTCCATTGTTTCAACTTATCAGTTTCGCGTGCTTTGAAACGACGGAACTGTTCTTCCCGACTGACAGAGAACCAGAGTTTAAACAGGTGGATTCCCGAGTTAACCAGCATGTTTTCCAATTGGGGTGCTTCACGAAGAAAGGTGTGATGTTCGGTGGGACGACAAAAATCCATAACCGGTTCCACGACACCCCGGTTGTACCAGGAGCGATCAAAAAAGACGATTTCACCGCTGGTAGGCAGGTGTTCGATATAACGTTGAAAATACCACTGCCCCATTTCTTTTTCATTTGGTTTCGGTAAAGCGACCACTCGGGCACCCCGAGGATTCAGGTGCTCCATAAAACGCTTAATGGTGCCCCCTTTGCCCGCTGCATCCCGTCCTTCAAACAACAGTACGATTCGCTCTCCGTTCAACTGAACCCAGCGTTGCAGTTTCAGCAGTTCGATTTGCAGGCGGGTGATTTCACGCTCATATTTTTTCCGCTTCATTTTGGTGGAATAGGGGTAGTTCTTACAGAGTATCTGCCCTTTCTCAGCCGACTTGACTTTTTTCTGAATCGATTCCGGAACGATGTCTTCGGGAAGCTTCAGATGGTAGGTGACGGGTAAGAGCGAGGCATCCTGAGACTTTTTGTCAGACTTGGAACCCATGAGTTGGCCTGTGTTTGAATTTTTTGAACCGGGAAAGCAGTTATGAGGATCGTGTGTAACGCTCATTATTATGAAGATCTGATGAGAAAATAGAAACCCGTTCATCAGCGGACCCCACTGGTTTGAGACGGCCTTGATATGAGTATGGTCTATAAGTGTTGTTTTAGCAGTAGCTTACGGCGAATCTTTCCTGTGGGTTGTTCCTCGTGCTTTCGAGAATCGAATTTGATCTGCCTGGGGGTTTGGAAACTTCCTCTTGCAGGAAAACAGCCTTTTTTTTAGTCTCCCTGCCACATTTCGACAGTTTTCCCCCAGATTCCAATTTCAGAATTCAACTGCCGACCTCTGTACCGTCTTCATTATTCGGTGGAGACTCAGGTCGACCCCAGAAAATTTCTCAGGAAAGTAAAGCCACCATGTGGAGATCTATTCTCATCACAGGCATGTTTGTTGTTGTGTGCGGCACTGGAGGCGGTCTCAGTTTCGCGCAGGAATTTCGAATTCGTACAACAATCTATCAGCATCAGCAGGAAGCAGATCCGATGATCGTTTCCCGCAGTGTTTCGATTTTTCACGCTGAGAAAGTTTATGATCACGTTGATGGATTAGGTGAAGTGACGATCTTTGACCCGATCCAGAAAAAACTGATTCTATTGAATGAATCTCGCATGATCAAAACGGTGATCAATTTTGATGAGATCAAGCATCTGCTGAATGTGGCAAGGCATCAGACCCAGGAATATATTCACGATCAAATTAAACGAGAAGAAACGAAGGGGAAAGCAATTGCAGGCCGGTTAAAATTTCAATTGGATCCCACTTTTGAAACTCAGTTTGACAGTAAGAAAAACCAGTTGATGCTGGAGAGTAAACTGATCAACTATCGTGTGCAATGTGTCGCCCCTGATCAGCAGGCATCGGTCGAGAATTACCTTAGGTTTGCAGACTGGATGGCACGCTTAAACTATGTTCTCCATCCTTATACGCTGCCGCCTGCATCGCGAATCGCTTTAAATGAAGAGCTCAGGACCAGAAATCTGATCCCGATTGAAGTAGATTTGCAGACACACCTGGACGAGAAACTGCACCTGCGAGCCGAACACAAAATACACTGGAAGCTGGATCACAAAGATCGTGGTCTGATCCATCATTGGGAAACACTTCGCAAGAATAAAGAAGTGAATACCATCACGATTCAGGAGTATCTCAGAAATCAGTTCGCAACCTTGAGAAAGTGATTTCCGACTCAAACGGGATACCGTCTATTTACCGATCACGGGTATGGTTGCCGGCGGTTCATACCAGTCGATTTTCTTTTCGAGCAGAATGGAGAGTTGTGCCAGATTCTGATTGAGATAATCAATCAGCGCCTGGTCTTTGTGTGGCTTCCAGTCGTACTGTAATAATTCCTGATATGCTTCTTCAGGAGTTTTCTTCTGAACCAGCATGCGATAGGCGGCGATGACACCACCCGTTCGCTGGGCACCTGCTGCACAATGAACTAAAACAGGCTTGCCAGCTTTTTCACAGCGCATGATTTCTGCAACGGCTTCCGCATAATCATCGACGTCGCCTGTGCCATCACCGATCAGATGCAGAACCTGATGGTCAATGTGCAGTTTTTTCGCAGTTTGCACTTCGGCTTTCAGATAAGGTTTCTGCAGGTCACTGCCGTTGAGCGCAATGACTTTCTCGATCTTATTTTCGCTGAGTACCGGTTCAATCAGGTAACTGGAGATTTGTCCGCTGCGATAGATTTTCCCCTGCTCTACAACGCCAAAGCGTTTCGCCACGATCCGGTCTTCCAGAACTTCTTCCCAGATCAGAACTCCCCCCCCAATCAGGGCGCAGATCAGAAGGGAGATTTTGATCAGTTTATGCTTTCGGGGAGATTTGCTGACGGGTTGCACAACCGCTTCCTGCTCTGTGCTGGTGCTCATTTTCATCCTCGCTATATTGCTGTATTAGTGCAATCTCGCTGATTTTCGGGGATTCCTGACCCCGGGTCTGCGGCATTGTAATTGAAGACAGCATTATCTGAACAGAGGAAAAATCAGCTCCCATTCCAGCAGGTGTCAAGCCGCTTCGAACGGGCTGGCATTCGCACTGGGGAAATATTTGCACATCAGAATGCCCAGTTCATAGAGCAGAATCAGCGGCATCATCATCAGGATCATGCTCATCGGGTCAGCAGGTGTCATGAGCATGGAAATAATAGCAATGATTAACACGGCCATTCGTCGTTTCTCATGATAGTCCTGAAGGCTGAATACGGAAATACGTTCCAGAAAGAGCATGACCAGAGGCAGTTGGAAGCTGAGTCCGAACATCACAGGTAAAGTAATCGCAAAACTGATCCATTCTGAGAGGCGGATCTGCGGATTAACCCCCAGTAATTTGTTAAAGCCCAGCAGGAAGTTGAGGACGAAGGGGAAGACAGCGTAAAAACAGAAGAGCGCCCCACCCAGGAACAGAAAAATGCTGATCGGCAGATAGATGTAAACGTATTTTCGTTCATGGGGATAAAGGCCAGCTGCCACGAACAGCCAGATCTGATAGATGACCCATGGGCTGGCAAAGACCAGGCCGGCGACAAAGGAGACCTTCAGGTAAATCGTCGTAAACGCTTCCTGCACCGCCAAAGTGACAGGTTCGGCCATCGTCTCTTCCAGGCTGTCGATTCGATATTGATAATCGCGGAGAATTTTTTGTAGAGTTTTTGTCTCTGCGGTTTGTGGCTGTTTACTGTTCAGACTGGCTATCAACTCATCAATACTGGCAGACGGATCGGCATCAGGATTTTCGGGGTCTTCGGTGATCTGGTGAGGGAGTTTATCCAGATTGTATTCTCTCAGAGCAGAATCAATGGGAGCACGGACAACGGCTACAATTTTGTGACCGATAAATAATGCACCCACAACGCAAATGGCAAGTCCAATTAACGCTTTCCATAAATGAACACGAAGGGCTTCCAGGTGATCCCCGAAGCTCATGGTAGATTCATCAAATAGATCGTGAGACTGTGGTTTCATCTGACTTTGCATTCTGGAGAGACCAATACCAAACAGCGTCACCACGATCTGCGTTGTACGGGATGAGCGGTAACGGCATCAGTAAAATGAGCGGGTACTGTTCAGAACAAATGGAATAATGTAACTGGCTCCTGAGGAATTCACGATATTGCAGGAATGTGAATCAGGAGTACCCACTCCATTTGCCCGCTGGATGAGCAGGAGGGAAGAGCGGTGGTAACTGATACTATTGTAAACAACCAGATCGCACTGTCAACCAGAGGCTTTCTGAAGATCCAGAAATCAGGGAGTTGCAGGTTCTGCAGGCTCGGCTTCCATCGCGGGATCAGCGGGGCCCGGCTCTTCAGGGGCTGCGGCATTCTGTTTCTCTTCAGGCTCGATGATTCCGTGTGCCTCCATGGAGTAGGCCATAATGTTGATTACGACGATAAAGAGGGTCCAGGTTAGCATGGTCTTGCCCATCTCTTTATCCTTGCTGGCATAACTCCAGCCCTTACCGAACGCATAGATCGAGACGAAAAAACCAAGTACGCAATGTAGTGGTCCGTCAATTTTATACATCTTTACCAGGGTGACGATAAAACAGACAAACAGTGTGAGTAAAGAAATACCAAACAGGACCCAGACCAGAAGCAAAGGCAAATAAGGGGTTACAAAATAGAATATGGTACCGATCCCGGCTCCTCCAAGCACCCCAATTACCGCGTGTTGTAGTGGATTAGTGATATTTTCATCACTCTTTTCGCGTTCAGCCTTCGAAACATATTTCGTTTCAGAAAGTTTTGTGATCAGGCCCAGGTCAGGTTTACAATGCAGTGCCAGCAGGCCATTCACTCTGGCGTTATAAATTAAGCTTGGAGCGTAAAACAGGCAGGCAAGCGCCCACAAAATAGAAGGTGCGATTAGAATGGATGCATCAATTTCTGCGGGGGTCTTACCAACAAATGGTCCCTCTTCAAAACCCTTGATCTTGTTTTCTTCTGCGTATTCCTTTGCACCGTTATCACGAGCAATGGCTGAGTTGTATTGCACATTCGAGAAAAAATCGTTCAAACCATTGCCGTAAACCGCTCCAATCGCAGCCAGGCAGCCAATCACAGGCAGGCTGGTAACCACGAAGACAAAACACCAGAATATTGCCGGTTTCACGAGGTTGAGAAAGACTTTTCCCAGTTTATGTATCAGCCAGCCCGGCGTGGAATCCACCATTGTCATGTGAGGCATTGCCAGGGGAAACATCAGAAAAGTGGGAATAAATCCGGCGGCGATCAGAATCACACCGACAGGAATGGAGTCGTTTGAAATGAAATAATAACCAAGGGTCCCCAGGATCGCTTCTGCCGGCAGACTGAACAGGACAACCCAGAAGATGAATTTCATTCCGAGTGCTGAACACAGAAAAAAGTCGAAGTTGATTCGTTTCAACTTGTCTTTTTTCTGTAACGCATAGCGAACCACTTCGGTCTGAATAAACCAGATCCAGCCGGGGATGGCCATGATGGAAACAAAGGCAATAAATCCCCAGAACGCCCGGGGAGGAGTTCGATGGCACCACATCATCATGAAGACCGCACAGAAAAACAGCGTGCTCGCAATGAATGAATAGAAGAAAGTCTTGACCGCCAGACCTTTATGATTTTTCAGAAATGTGAAGGCGTCTCCCCAGGATTTTGAATAAAACTCTTCAACTGCAGGCCCTTTGCGTTTTCGCTTGCGACGAGTTGCTTCACTCATGCGACCTGTGCTCAGGTCGACACCACAGTGGGAACATTCTACATCATCTTCATCGACATCCTGGCCGCAGCGGGGACAGATTTTTGCAGCCTTGTCTTCGAGCTTGTCGATATCCAGTGTGGCCAGGAAATCATCTGTATCTGCTGGTTTGCTGGAACGACTGCGTTTCTTGCTCTGTTTCGCAGCAGTGACTTTGACAGGAGCGCCGCATTCTTTACACCGTACCCGTTTCCCTTCAGCTTCATCTTTGACGGAAAAGGAAGTATTACACTCTTTGCAGCGAACCTTGATAGGCATGTAAGACCTTTGAGATGTTTTAGTGAATCCCTCGAAATCAATCCCAGTCGGCCTGCCCCTGAAAGGTTTCGTTGCCCGGTTACGGACCTGGGGATACTATAAGTCTGGCCGACTCTTTGTTTTCCAATTATCAACAGAGCACGGGGTATTTCGCAAGTGGACAGTCACTGAATTTCGAATGCTCCTGTTTTTCGACAGGAGGTAAATCAGAGTTAATTCAACAAGGGATCATGTTGTTTCACTTTAAGAAGCCGCTGCATCTCGAGCAATCGAGTACGTGTTTTCTGCTCCAGAGTCGAATGGTGGCTTCTGGAAAAATATGCGAGGGATCGATTCAGGCAGCGCGTTGCACGGCGGTAGCGGCCGGCGATCCAGAACAATTCTCCCAGATGGACCAGGTCCTGTCCCATCAGTGAGATGTTGTTTGTCTGTTTGTGGAGCTGATAAGCTTTTCGCAAACAGGAAACTGCACGTAGATGGTTACCCTGCAACCCCTGAACGATTCCCAGGTTCCCCCAATCCGCGGCCTGGGAATCCGGATCACCATACAGGATCTCGCGTGACAGAGAAATGTTCAGTAGTTGTTCTGCCAGTGAGTAGTCTTCCTGCAGGATCGCATCGTTCGCACGCCCGGTCAGATCGCAGGCTGCGTTATCCGAGAGTTGGTCCAGCTCTTCTTCAAGAGTCTGGTGGTTTGCCGAACGCAGGTCTCCCCAGGCAATCGAATATTGCTGAAATTGAGAGGCTAAATCAAAGCATTTCAGATTTCGATAGGCGACTGCCAGATTATGGCAGACGATGGATCTCAACTGGTTATTTCCCTCCTGTTGTGCAGCATCGAGCACAAGAGAGAATTGTTCTATTGAATCCAGGTGCAGTCCGGATTCAAGCAGAAATTGCCCCAGAGCCAGACTGCGTTCCCAGTTCTTCAGTTTAAAGTCGCTTGAGTAAAACAGGGCGCGGGCCTCCTGGGACTTTCCTTCTGAAGCCAACAGATGTGCCTGCTGCACGACCTGATTCAAAATACCTGAGCCTGCTATACTCGGTGTAGGGGGCAATGATTCTGACACTGCAAACTCCTCTCCTGTTTCGGATCCTGGGATATGTAGATAACGGAAACGAGAGAGAGTGAGTGAGATGAGAATATTTGAGGGAGCGGATCCCTCTGACCTGAATGAGAAATTTAAGGTCTGCCTTTGTTTGTTTTGTCGATATTACCTATTTTGACGGTTGTGTCAATTTAAAAATGTTCTAATCTCAATCAACTTTGGAAAATCGGCAAATCAGAGCTTCTGAATCTGGTAACCGAGTTTGAAGATGAGAGCTGCTGCCAATATGGCAGCGGGATTTCTGTTGGGAGAGACTGTCCGGCAGGAAATCCAGGACGAATTATTTAGAGGCGAAATCGCTAACAGTATGATAACAAATATCTTATGGATTATTCGTTAGTTGGGCACGGCGTTCGCAGCTAGGATCACCACGCTCTTGTCTGCACAGCAGGTATGAGTTAACCATGTGTTGTTGTGGATTGGCTCGACCGCCACCACAGATCATAAAACTATCCGATGTGAAGACATTCGAGTCAAAATTAAAATTCTAGGAGATCCCAATGGCGAAGAAGGCTGCCAAAGCAAGTAAAGGCGCCCGGATTGTCCCTCTTGGTGACAAAGTCGTTCTGAAAAGAGAAGTTGCAGAGTCAACCACAGCAGGGGGTATTGTCCTTCCTGACAGTGCGCAAGACAAACCACAACGTGGTGAAGTCGTCGCCGTGGGAGATGGACACGTCAAATCTGATGGAACAAAACTTCCATTAACCGTCAAGGAAGGGGACCGTGTCATTTTCAGTCCATATGGTGGGGACGAAATCAAAATTGGCGGAGAAGAGTATCTGTTACTCCGCGAAAGTGACATTTTGGCAACTTACTAAGTTGCCCCTGTTTTGTTATTAGCGGTAATCGCTCCCGATTCAGGTGAGCTGGTTACTCTTCCTTTCAAATTTCATACTGCGTACATGGAGAGATAGTGAAATGGCAAAGATGATTGCCTTCGATCAGGAAGCTCAAGAAGCGATGCGACGCGGCATCAGTAAGTTGGCGCGCGCAGTTCGAGTAACACTGGGTCCCAAGGGACGTAATGTTATTCTGGAAAAAAGCTTTGGTTCCCCGACTGTAACTAAAGACGGTGTATCTGTTGCCCGCGAAATCGAGCTGCCAGACAAGTTCGAAGACATGGGAGCCCGTATGGTTCGTGAAGTTGCCAGCAAAACTTCTGACATCGCCGGCGATGGAACCACAACTGCTACCATTATGGCAGAAGCGATTTACAATGAAGGTCTGAAATCGGTTGTCGCCGGTGTCAGCCCGATTGCCATGAAGCGTGGCATGGATAAAGCCGTCGAAGACATTGTGGACAAGCTCCACAAAATGTCGATCGAATGCAAGAACAAGAAAGCGATTTCCCAGGTTGGTAAAGTTGCCTCGAATGGTGACGAAGAAATCGGTAAAATTCTGGCAGACGCCATGGAAAAGGTTGGTAAAGACGGCGTGATTACCGTCGAAGAAGGCCAGAGCCTGCAGACCAGCTTCGAAGTGGTAGAAGGCATGCAGTTTGACCGCGGTTATCTGTCTCCTTACTTCGTCACTGATCCTCAGAGCATGTCCTGCGATCTGGAAGATGCCTACGTTCTGGTTCACGAAAAGAAGATTTCGAACATTAAAGACCTTGTTCCCGTCCTGGAAAAAGTCGTTAATGCCGGTAAGCCTCTGCTGATCATTGCAGAAGACATCGAAGGCGAAGCCCTGTCGACACTCGTGATCAACAAACTGCGTGGTACTTTCCGCTGCTGTGCTGTGAAAGCACCTGGTTACGGCGATCGTCGTAAAGCCATGCTGCAGGATATCGCCATCATGGTTGGTGGCCAGGCAATCTTCGAAGATCTCGGCATTCAGCTGGAAAATCTGCAGTTGTCCGACCTGGGAACAGCCAAGAAAGTTTCCGTCGATAAAGACAACGCCACTATCATCGAAGGTGGTGGAAAGCCTGGCGAAATCAAATCCCGTATCGAACAGATCCGTCGTGAACTGGAAAATTCAACCAGCGATTACGACAAGGAAAAGCTGGAAGAACGGATCGCGAAACTTTCTGGCGGTGTTGCACAGATCAATGTGGGTGCCGCGACTGAAAGTGAAATGAAAGAAAAGAAAGCTCGCGTGGAAGATGCTCTGCATGCTGTTCGTGCCGCTGTTGCCGAAGGCATTCTGCCCGGTGGTGGTGTTGCGTTACTGCGATGTTCTGCCGCCTGCAAGCCAACTGGTCTTTCACAGGAAGAAAAAGTTGGTTACGAGATCATTCTACGTGCCTGTCGTGCACCGCTGACATCCATTGCCAATAACGCCGGCGATGATGGCAGTGTGGTCTGCGAAAAGGTTTCCGAACTGGAAGGCAACATGGGCTACAACGCCGCGACTTCCAAGTACGAAGATCTGGTCAAAACCGGGATCATCGATCCAACCCGTGTGACGCGGTCTGCACTGCAGAATTCAGCCAGCGTTTCAACTCTGCTGCTGACCAGTGATGCCCTGATCGCTGAAAAGGGTAAGGATGACCATGGCGACGACGATCTGCACTAAGCTCAGATTTCGTCCCGTTTTATAATAGATTTAAAGCACCCGGCAGGAGACTGTCGGGTGCTTTTCTTAATTACGATGGATCGGCCTGGTGGGATTCGGGTTGTCTCAGCCCGGACGAGCGTTCACAGCAGTCCTCGTGAATTTCGTCTGGTTTTCGACTGCCCTGGGTCAGAATGTTAGAATGTGCGCATTGCGGACAGCAACTGATATTAGTACCATTTGCATCATTCCCGAGTTCCGTCAAATGATTATTTACTCCTTCATTTCCAGAAGATTGGTAGAGTTTCGTGGCAAGAGAAAAAGTAGTTTTGGCATACAGTGGTGGCTTGGATACTTCCGTGGCCGTCAAGTGGATCAATGAAAAATACAATATGGACGTGATCACTTATACCTGTGATCTCGGCCAGGGTCGCGATGTAGACGGAATCAAGGAAAAAGCGATCAAAACCGGTGCGGTAGAAGCAGTCATTGAAGACACCAAGAACATGTTTGTCGATTTCTTTGTCTGGCCTTCTCTGATGACGGGGACGATGTACGAAGGCAAATATCCGCTGGCGACCGCACTGGGACGCCCTCTGATTGCACATCGAATGGTTGAAGTCGCCAAGGAGCACGGTGCGACAGCAGTGGCACATGGCTGTACCGGCAAAGGAAATGACCAGGTTCGGTTTGATGTTTCATTTCAGACGCTGGCACCCCAGTTGAAAATTATTGCTCCCGTACGTGAATGGAAATGGACTCGTACCGAGGAACTGCAGTATGCCAAAGAGCATGGCATTGAAGTAGAAGCCACGAAAGAAAGCATTTTCAGTATCGACCAGAACTTATGGGGACGTTCTGTGGAAGCCGGTATTCTTGAAGATCCCTGGGTCGCCCCGCCTAAGGAAGCTTATAAATGGACGGTTTCCCCCGAAGAAGCTCCCAACCAGCCAGTGGAAGTCACAATCGAATTTGAGCAGGGACGTCCGATCGCCGTTGATGGAAAAGAGATGGATGGCGCTGAGTTGATTCTGCATCTGAATAAAATCGGTGGAGAAAACGGCGTCGGTCGCATTGATCATGTTGAAAACCGCCTGGTAGGGATCAAGAGTCGCGAAATCTATGAAGCACCTGCTGCTGTCATTTTGCATAATGCCCACCGTGAACTGGAATACCTGACTCTAAGCAGGCAGGCGCTGCGATTCAAAACTTACGTCAGCCAGACCTGCAGTGACATCATTTACGATGGCCTCTGGTACAGTTCATTCCATCAGGACCTGATGGGATTTGTCGAAAAGAACCAGCGTTTTGTTTCTGGAACCGTTCGAGTTTCGCTGTATAAAGGAAATCATACAGTGACCGGTTTGAAGAGTGAGCACAGCCTTTACAGTCCTGAACTGGCAACCTACGAAGAGGGCGACCAGTTTCCTCATGAAACAGCCCTGGGTTTCATCAGGATCCATGGACTGGCTCAACAGACTCAGGCACGTCAACAGTTATTGAAAGGGGAACCCAGTTCCAAACCAACCCGGATTATGCCCCCCAGTCAATCTGACAAATCCTGATCAAGCTGGTTCAGACGCTCGGTCAACCCGTTTTGAATCTCATCAACTGGCCAGTTCCAGCAGCCATGAGCGATGGTTCGGGCTCACTTTAATACATGTGGTCGCATGATGGATCAATCGACACAGAAAGGACGGACGATCGCAATCGGTGATATTCACGGTTGTGATGTGGCGCTGGGTACGATTCTGTATCATCTCGAGTTGACTCGGGAGGATACCTTTATCTGTCTGGGCGATGCGGTTGACCGGGGACCTGGTACCAAACATGTGATTGAGATTCTACTGGATCTCAAAGCCAGCTGTAAGCTGATCATGATCAAAGGCAATCATGAAGAGATGATGCTGGATGGTCTGCAGGGGGGGCACTGGGAATCAATCTGGCTGCAGCATGGCGGCAAAGAAGCAATCGACTCCTACGGTGGTCGCTACGATCTTATACCGGAAGAGCATCGTATTTTTATGGCGACTGCTTTGGATTATTATGAAACAGAGACAGATATCTTCGTCCATGCAACGGCTGTTCCCGGCGTTCCTCTGGAAGACCTGACCAAACAGGAACTCCGCTGGGACCGGATCACAGGTCAGGAAGCCCCTGATCCTTCCGGGCGTCGGATCATCTGTGGACACACGGCACAGAAATCAGGAAAGCCGCTGGTGTATGAGGGCTGGGCCTGTCTGGATACCGCTGCCTACCGGGGAAACTATCTGACTGCGATTGACGTGCACACCAATGAACTCTTTCAGGCGAAGCAATCAGGAAAATACCGCGACGGCAAAACACTGGAACGCTATCTGATTAAGTAACCGTAATGCAGCAGCAGGAAGCTACCTGCTGCCGCACGCGAACCGGCCTCCGATCAGTTTGTCAGATGCATCACTACCATTTTCTCTTCGCTCATTTCCTGAATCGCATACTTAGGGCCTTCTTTGCCTGTCCCGCTGTGCTTTAACCCGCCATAAGGCATGGCATCAGCCCGCCACTGGCTGGACCAGTTAATATGCAGGTTGCCACTTTCTACTTCACGGGCAAATTTCATAGCCCGGTCGAGATCCTGAGTGAATATACCGGCCGACAGTCCGTAGGTCGTATTGTTGGCCATTTGAATCGCGTGTTCGATATCGTCAAAGTAGGACAGCGCGACAGCCGGGCCGAAGATTTCGTCTTTTTCGACCTGCATCTCAGGGTTGGTGTTATCCAGAATCGTCGGGGCATAGATGGCGCCCTGGCGTGTTCCCCCTGTTACCAGCCTTGCTCCCTGGCTGACCGCTTCGTTGACCCATTGTTCGACTCGTGTGGCATCGGTTTCACGAACCATCGGGCCAATTTTTGTTGTTTCTTCCAGCTGGTTTCCGGTGTGCAGGACATCCACTTTTGATTTCAGCAGGTCTACGAAATCGGACTTGATCGCAGAGGATGTCAAAATGCGTTGCGCAGAGATACAAACCTGGCCGGCGTTGGCGTAGCCTGCCATACTGACTGCCGTGGCTGCCTTTTCCAGGTCAGCGTCATCCATGATAATGACGGGACTGTTGCTTCCAAGTTCCATGGTAACTTTTTTCAATCCCGCCATTTCGCAAATTTTCGTCCCCACTTCATAGCTGCCTGTGAAGCTGATTTTGCGAATCCGGGAGTCAGTACAAATGGCGCGGCCGATTTCCCCTCCCGGCCCGGTAATGCAGGCAATCGCTTCTTTGGGCAGTCCGGCTTCCAGTAGCAGTTCTGTCAGCTTGAGCGCCGATAATGGGGTATCGCTGGCCGGCTTGATGAGAATCGCATTCCCGGCAGCAATGGCGGGACCAACTTTGTGGCAGACAAGATTTAAAGGAAAATTGAAAGGGGTAATCGCGGCTACGATTCCGCAGGGGATGCGAAGCGTAAACCCGAGTTTGTTCTGTCCGCCGGCATTCCCTTCGAGGGGAATCATTTCTCCCGTCATCCGCCGGGCTTCTTCTCCCGAAAGGCGGATGACTTCCGCACTGCGAGTTGCTTCGACCTGGCTTTCCGCCAGAACTTTTCCTTCTTCCAGACTGATGGTCCGTGCGAAATCATCTTTTCGCTCCAGCATCAATTCAGACGCTTTCTGGAGAATCAGGCTACGATCATAGGCGGTCATGGATTTCATGATCCGGGCACCCTGCTCCAGAACCGAGACCGCTTTCAAAACATCGTCGCCACTCCCCTGTGGGATCGTATCAATCACTGACTGGTCAAAGGGGTTGATCACGTCGATTGTTTTTGAAGATTCCTGCCAGTGTCCCGCGCAAAACATTTTCATATTGATCATTCCTTTAGGGAAAGTGGTAGCCAGGTAATGCATTACAAATCAATTTCAGAATAGACGTGCTGATAGAATCTGACAACCCAGACAGGCAGCGGATTTCATCTCTGAAGTAACGAAAATTACATAAGTAGTATACCTTTATGGCTTTAAGTCTGCGGGGTCCGGGCAGAGATTGATCTTGGCAGAAATACACGAATCTGTTAGAAAACGTCTGCTCCTCAGGAGGCAATTCTGTCTCCCCATTCATTTCTCTCAATCAACTGCTGTGGCGGACACATCTCGGCAGTGAGTTTCCTTCGACAAATTTTCCTTCTATCAGGTGGATATGATCATGGCCAACCTTCGATGTGTGGCGCCGTGGATAGTATGTAGTATCGTGATACTGCTTGCAGGCTCAGGTTGTGAAACGTTGCCAGAGTGGGATTCTGAATCGATGCCCACAACTCATACGGCTGAAAAACGGGTCAGCCGGGCGGAAGAATATCGTACGCGGTTTCAAACCAAGCGAGATCCTGAAGCGTTGAACTGGATTCTTAAGAATCGTCTGCACTCTGGAATGTCACGGAACAGTGTCGAAAAAGAGATTGGCGAAGAAGGCGAATTTCAGGAAGCTTCCAAGTGGCTCAAAGCCACGGGAGGAACATTTCGCACGTCCGACGACGCATATCGTTGGGGGCCTGACGAAAGTGGTCGCAGCGTCTACCTGATCTTCCGCGATGATGTACTGGTCAATTTCGATCCCAAAGACTTTGATCTGGACTAAAGTGTTATCAGGCTTGGAATGGCACGTTAATCGAAATGGTCCGCACGCTTGATGGCGTGCGCGCCTGACATTGACCACCTGTCAATACAGGATTGATGGACCACCAGACTGTGACCAGTTTTACCGAAGCGGCTCCAAAGCCATTGGGAACGAGCAGATTCGATTGAGGGCGTTATGATCAGATGGAATACGCGCTAGTCATGCTGGTTACTGAATCTGTACCAGGTCTTTTTCTTTTTCGCGATTCAGTCTCAACTGTCCACAGGCCGCATCGATATCATCCCCTTTGCGTTTTCGGACCGTCACATTGACACCCCCTTTCGCGAGAGTCATGAAGAAGCGATCAACGTCCTCGGTGGTGGGAGTCTTGTATCCTGTTTCTTCGACCCCATTGGCGGGGATCAGATTCACGTGGGCGTTGCGGTGCTTCAGCAGGCAGGCCAGTTCATGTGCATGGGCGGGACTGTCGTTGACCCCTGCCAGCAGGATATATTCAAATGTGACACGTCTGCCGGTCGTCACATAATAATAGTCGGTGGCATCAAGAATTTTTTGAATACCGATTTTGTTGTTTGTGGGAACGATCTGATCACGAAGTGTGTCGTTCGGTGCGTGTAACGAAACGGCGAGGATGTAGGACTTGTTGACGTCAGCCAGTTCGCGGATTTTAACAGGCAACCCGACCGTGGAGACAGTGATTTTACGGGCTCCGATGCCCATGCCGCCTTTATGATTCAGCGTATCCAGCGCGGGGATCAAGGCCGACAGGTTCGCCAGCGGTTCACCAATTCCCATGACCACGATATTTGAGACGCGTTCTTCTTCCCCGATGATTCGATCCAGGCGTAAAATCTGTTCCAGGATTTCCCCCATCGTCAGATTTCGGGTTAATCCCAGCAAACCACTGGCACAGAAGACACATCCCATGGCACAGCCGACCTGAGTGCTGATACAGACGGTGTTTCTTTTGGGTTCCCGCATCAATACACATTCGACATGATGTCCGTCATGCAGTGCGAGCAGCAGTTTTTCCGTGCGATCTTTCGATGTCTGATGCTTGACGATGCGGGTTGAAAAGAGTCGAAAATTCTCCTTGAGAAGGTCTCGGAATTTCTTGGAGATATCGTGCATGGCGTCAAAGTCATTGACACGCTTGGTGAAAATCCAGCGCCGGATCTGATCTGCCCGATACGAGGAAGATTCGTGATCGATGCACCACTGTGCAAGCTGATCCCGGGTCAAATCGGTAATCAATGGGAGCAGAGCGACTTCGGAGGCAGAAGTCTGTGGAATCTCATTTTCAGAAGGCAGCATTAGGAAGCTCAGGCACGTGGGGTTCGCAGTCAATCCAAAGCGCGGCGAACAGGTTTTGCAATATATTGCGATTTCGAAAAATGCCCGAAATCTTGTTCAGGCTCACGGATCTCTGTGCGTATCATACCGGAGGCCAGACCAGATGACTACTATTTCTGTGTGTACTTTTCTAAATCCCGCCCAGCAGATGCACTCAGTCCGACTTGTTTACGGTACATTCGTCTCTTCAGGAGGAGCGGGGAAGCTGACCACGGTCCCTTTGTTCTTCTTTTGCACTGCAGGTACTTCATCGGCTTCGAGATCAAATGAGAGGGCAGGGATCGGAGGAGGAGAACTCGGGATCGCAGGCAAATCCGGAGTAGAAAGGTCGGGGACTGCCAGAGTTGGCAGTTTCGGGGCGGATTGTGCCTGTAGCTGCTGTTGCTCAGGTTTGATTTGCGGCTGAGGAAGGGATTGTGACATCTGCGGTGCTTCAGCAGGACTGTTCAGGGGCTGTCGCACGATTCGTCGTCCATCATCTTCAATCGCATTCCTGTTAAACGCGATTGTCTGTCCCTGAATCTCTGCTCCCACGACACGATAGTGTTGCCCGGTGGGCGCTTTCAGGGCAGTCAGCAGATTGCCGGAGTCCGGCTGATTACGATCCTGTGGAGCCGATGACAGCTTCAATTCCAGGCTGGAGCCATCCGGATATTTTAAACGCAGCCTGGGTTGCGAGTAGGCAACATTCATCGTTCCGAATGGGTTTCCAAACTCAGCAACGCGTTCAAAACGTGCCTGAACTTCATTATTCCCGGCGGCCAGCCTGGGACGGGTATAGGTTTTATTTGCCATGATTAATTCTGCATTTGACATATGCAAATGCCAGTTGCCAGTTGAGGCAATGACAAGATCATCTGCGCCGAAATGCAGTTGAGGATAAACATAGAGCGAAGATGCGATTTGAGACGCTGCTACCGGTGGCATTCTTTCAGCCCCCAGAAACATGGCGCATTGAATCAATGTCGGTACAGGTACAGCCTGGACAATTTTAGGCTGATTCAACTGTGCCATCATTTTCGTTTTATCATTCGTGGCATAATAGAGTGAGAGTAACGCAACCGAACTCTGGTTTGTTTCCAGGTCGACATCCAGGTTCCGCAGAATTGCCTCTTCTGCTTCGTCATGTTGTTGATACTTTTGCAGGATGCGAGAGCAGAGCAGGTTCGCTTCCCAGACATCGCTGGAGTAGGTCTGGGATTTGAGCGCCATTTTTGCTGCGTCTGGTTGTCCCAGGTAATCGCGGATGCCCGCGAGATTCGCCGTTCCGGATGCCAGCATGTCATCACGACGAAAGTATCCATCGCCGAGGTTTGCCAGTTCGGTATAAGTATGAGAGGCAGCAAAGAGCTGACCCTGGGCCTGTTGTGTGCGCGCCACATAATACCAGTACGGTGGGTAATGGCTCATGAAGCGTTCCAGGCGCTTTAGAATTCGCAACCGTACACGCGGGTTCTGTTCCTGCATCGCCTGGTCGAGCGTCTCAAGATCATCATCACGAATTAACCAGTCATCGGGAATCTGTTTTTCCTGAGCCAGTTTCCAGAACGTATCCAGAAACAGGGTAGAACGGGAAATGACTGCTTCCATTCGTTCTTTGTCTACTTTCCAGACATCCAGATCTTTCTGGGCTTCGACATTTCGATAGTCCCACCAGCTGTTGGCTCCGTTTCGGATTGCACTGCCGAATTGCAGCGTTAACACATCTGTGGTTAAAGCGAGTGCATTGGTGGCGACTTTCTGGCGCGCCTGGTACTTGTGCTTATTCTTGAAGTATTCGCGTTCCTTTTCCGCGATCTCTACCTGACCGATTTCGTCCAGAACCGCAGAGTAAAGTTTGACGACTTTTTCGTCTCCGATGCCGTTCAGATTCAAATTGTTGAGAATCTTTTCCCGCTCTTCAAACATGACCTCTTTGGTGCCCGATTTCTTAATGCGGTAGAAAGAAGCGCGGCAGTAATTGAGGGCAATCGCTGTCTTACCCGCTGTGGGGTCAGGTTCTTTTCGGGCTTCCTGGGCATGTAACAGATCCAGAGCAGGGCCACAGAGCATCAGGGCCACCAGCAATCGAATTGTTGCACTTCGAAATCGAGTCGGCATGTGATCTCCTTAACTGCCGATCAGTATCAGTATTCTGGCAGGAGTTTGGATAATAACGTGGATGCTTTGCACATCGATGCAGGAAATTAATTTCATCTCCTTAAATCTACACGATGAATCTCGTCCCGGTGGAAATTCCCTGCCTTTCTTAATGATTTTTCGAGTGGTGCAACGTCTGATTGTCCGGTTGTGTAAAATAGGTTGAGTCTGGTGCCTGTTTTGAAAGCAGGCAATCTCTGGCTGTCACGAGCCATAAAAAAATCCCACAGATTTCGGGATGAAACCTGCGGGATAAAGTATGAGTAATGGTTCGTTTTTTCGGTTCAGGCCGCTTTTGAGATCTGCGGTGTATCTGAATACAGCGTGGGGAATTGCGGTGAAGAGAGCCGTCCCAGACTTTGAGCGATTCCACGAACTACTGTTTCCTGTTGAGCTTCCGTCAATTCCGAGAAGATCGGCAAAGCCAGACATTCACTGGTAACCAGTTCAGTCTGAGGCAGGTCGCCCGGTTTGCAGCCCAGGTATTCAAAACACTGCTGTAAATGAAGTGGACGAGGATAATAGATTGCACAACCGATCTGTTTTTCGCGCAGATCCTGAAGTACCTTATCCCGCTGGCCCCCTTTTACGCGAACACTGTACTGGTTGTAAACGTGGCGTCGATCGGGGAGAACCGTGGGAGGTTCTACACAGTCCAGCAACTGATAGTGCCGAAACAGGGCATTGTATCGTCTAGCGTTTTCCTGACGTTCGGTCGTCCATTTATCGAGGTGACGCAGTTTAACTCTCAGTACTGCTGCCTGCAGTGCATCCAGCCGACTGTTGATTCCGACCTCGGCATGCTGGTAGCCACCCAGATCGCCATGAACTCTCAAGCGTCGTATGCGTGTTGCCAGATCCGGATCGTCTGTTGTTACCAGTCCACCATCGCCGGCCCCACCCAGATTCTTTGTGGGGAAGAAGCTGAAGCAACCAACGGTGCCAAGGACACCGGCACGGCGTCCCCGATATTCTGCACCAATGGCTTGTGCCGCGTCTTCAATAACAGGAATTCCATTACGAACGGCATTTCTCCAGATGGGTTCCATATCGGCACATTGTCCGAAAATATGGACTGGCATGATGGCTTTTGTCCGATCCGTGATTTTACTTTCAATGGATTCAGGGCAGAGATTGAAGCTGACCGGATCAATGTCCGCAAACACAGGTGTTGCACCAACGCGTGCGATACAACTGCCCGTGGCAAAGAATGTAAAGGGACTGGTAATCACCTCATCACCAGGGCCGATTTCCAATGCCATCAGAGCCAGAAGTAAGGCATCGGTACCAGAGGCAACCCCGATCGCATTTCGGGAGTCACAATATTCAGCAATATCGCACTCAAACTCAGCAACTTCGTCACCCAGCACGAAGGCCTGATCATCGAATACTTTCAGGACTGCTTCCTGAACCTCCGATTTGATTCTCTGGTATTGTGCGACAAGGTTGATGAAAGGGACAGGGGTGGGGGTGTTGTTTGTCATTCAGCGACTCCATTCGCTATGGGAATCCGGGAGTTCCGTGCTCAAAAACCGGTCAAACTGGTAGTTTTGAGAGATTTGGTACACCAAATTATCAGGTTAGACATTGAGAGATCGATACTCTTGAGGGGATTTCCATCCTGGAATTCTCAATAGTAAATCGATATTTCGTCGGTAGATTATGTTGAGAACCCGTTTGTGTCAATATGTGTCGAACTGAAAACTGGATCGGGCGATCCGGGGGCATCTGGGGGGCGGAAAAGGGTCTGAAGCAGCGAATTCGGCAATCAGCCAATGATTGTTCCGGGGATTGCCGATAGTAGTAGCATACTCAAGATTCAGGGGAAAATTGCAGTCTTGACACGTGTTTTTGCGAGATCTACGATGAATCGAGAGTTCGAGGTTGAAACGACATTCCCAAATCGACTATATAACACTAAATACCTCTCTTACTGAACGATTAAAAACCTGTTTCAGCAAGACTGGTAGTTTTTTGATAGCAGAAGCCTATAATCTCTGAGAAGGCTTCGAGCAGTTTTTTGCCTAATCATTCAGAGCAAAGTCCAGAAAGGAAAACTCATGGCACACGTGGTTACAGAGGCTTGCTTCAATTGCAAATATACAGATTGTGTCGTGGTTTGCCCCGTAGAGTGTTTCTACGAAGGGGAATCAATGGTATACATCAATCCCGATGAGTGCATCGATTGTGAAGCCTGCGTGCCTGAATGCCCGGTTGAGGCGATTTTTCATGAGGACAATGTTCCAGAAAAATGGCAGGAATATACTCAGATCAATGCGGATAAATCACAGGAACTCCCTGTGATCACCGAAAAGAAAGAGCCTCTGGCTGATTCGTGATTCGGCTGGATTGTTCAAAATAATAAAACTCCCCATTACTGGTTCAGTAATGGGGAGTTTTTGATTAATTGATGACATTGAGTCGCTGTCCCAGTTCGCGTAAGACTTCAATATCGCTTTCGGGTCGGGTCGGACTGTTTGGGTGGGTTTTGTTCGTTTTGATCCAACCCCGCAGATGCAGAAACTGTGCTGCTGAGTGTTTATAAGCGGGGGAAGGACTACGGAAGGTGAAGTAGCCCAGGTATTGCAGTTGATCGTTCAATTCATAAAAGGCGGGATCACCGGCTTCCCAGAAGGCATCTCGTCTGGCGAACAGATCCGGGGCAAAGGTACTCAGTCCCAGCAGGTAATCGCTGCCATACTGGATCATATCAATGCCAAAGTCATTGCCCGTAAAGACCTTGAAATCGGGACGTTTCGCGTCGCGTAGCTGCAGGCGTTCCCATTCCGGTTCTCGATGAAAAGAGGAATGCTTGGCACCGATACATTGCGGAATTTCCATGAGTGCTTCGTAGGTATCCAGATCATAAACTGAACCGAAAGGGGCCAGATCGCGGGTCAATTCAAAGCCGATAAAACGGTCAGTGTTCGCGGCAATTGTCTGGTAAGCGGCGACGATCTGATCGGGTGACTGTTCTACCAGACCAAACGACTGAAAGATCACAGGAATCCCGCCGTGCGACTGGATCAAATCAATTTTTCTCTGATAACCGGCGGCATCAAAGCTTGCTCCGGGCTGATCGGAGACAAAGGCTCCCGCGACAAAAGGACCGCCGTTCAGGGTCTGTTGCGTCACTTTCAAGACTTCGATAAAGGTCGGTTCCTCAATCAGATTGACATAACCTGTATCCATATTCACAGCGGGTGTGATCCCGACATCGGCGGTGCGTGAAATATGTGCGGAAAGTGAATCGCGGTCGATTTCCCCCGATTCCAGATAGGGGAGCAGTACAGCAGAAATCCCGGTGATTTTCCTCTTCGGTTTGATCATGCTGACGGGGTCATAGACTACGGGAGGGGCTGCTTCTGGCATTTGGTTGATCCTTGCTATATATTGAACGGGTTGTATTCGGTCGGTCATCTATTGACTGTCAGGATACCAAATTAGCGCTCAATCGTGGAGGCAATCATGAGATTTCGGCACAGAGATTCTTTTGCTTTACTGTTCATCCTGTGTTTTACTGTTTTGTCCAGCAATACCCTGGTTGCCGCTGAAAAACAAAAACCGAATGTCCTGTTTTTATTTACGGATGATCAACGGGCGGACACGATTCATGCTCTGGGTAATCCCCTGATCAAGACGCCCCATCTGGATCAGCTCGTGCAGAGTGGCTTTGTCTTCAACAATGCGTATTGTCTGGGCAGTAATTCCGGCGCTGTTTGTGTCTGCAGTCGAAATATGCTGCTCAGTGGGCGAACATACTTTCGCTGGACGGGTCGCTACGCTTCTGCTGAAAAGCCGAATTTCCCCGATTCCATGAAAGCGGCCGGGTACTACACCTACCATCATGGTAAAAAAGGAAATACGGCGGCGGAAATTCATAAACGGTTTGATCAGTCGAAATATCTGAATGATACCCATGCCCGTCTGCTGGGACAGCCTGGTAAAGAAATCGTTGATGATGCGATTGAGTTTCTCCAGAAGAAAAATACGCAGCCCTTTTTCATGTATCTGGCGTTTGCCTGTCCTCACGATCCCAGGGTTGCCGATCAGGAATATATGGATCATTATGAACGGGAGGAGATTCCGTTGCCCGCAAATTATCTGCCTCTGCATCCTTTTAATAACGGAGAGCAGGTGGTGCGCGATGAACTGCTGGCCGGCTTCCCTCGGAGTAAAGCGGAAATTCGAAAACACCTTCATGATTACTATGCCGATATTACCGGTCTGGATCGTCATATCGGGCGACTGATAAAAGCCTTGAAAGAGAGCGGGGAGTACGACAATACGGTTATCATCTTTTCTTCCGACCATGGTCTGGCGGTAGGCAGCCACGGACTGATGGGGAAACAAAGTCTGTATGAGCATAGCATGAAGTCTCCGCTGATATTTTCAGGGCCGGGAATTCCACATGGTCAAAGTAACGCGCTGGTGTATCTTTACGATATTTTTCCCACGGTTTGTGAAATGGTCGGCACTGACATCCCACAGGGACTGGATGCGGAAAGCATCTGGCCGGTGATGGCAGGTGAGAAATCGCAAATCAGGGAGACACTGTTCACCGCTTACAAAGACGTCCAACGTTCTGTCCGCGATGATCGCTGGAAACTGATCACCTATCCGCAGATTAATAAATCACAGTTATTCGATTTACAGAATGACCCTCAGGAAACCAGAGATTTATCCGGGCAGTCTGCCTGCCAGTCTCACACTGATCGTTTATGGGCAGCGATGCAGGACTGGCAGAAAAAGACAGGCGATTCCAGTCCGCTGGTATCAGAGACTCCACAGGATGCCACTTTCAAAGCACCCACGCCAGCGGAACTTGAAAAAGTCAGGGAAAGCGGGCAGCCTAAGAAGAAAAAAACGAAGCAGCAGTCCTCTCAAAAGAAGCAGTAACGATATGGTATCAGAAGATCGGGCACCGATTCGATTGGATCAATTTCTTAAATTTCAGGCGGCAGTCGGAACTGGCGGGCATGCCAAAGTGGTCATCCAGGGGGGAGAAGTGACGGTGAACGGCGTCGTAGAAACACGACGACGTAAACAGCTTGCACCCGGAGACATTGTCGGATACGCCGGTGAAGAATGGTGCGTCGAAATGATTGACGAGAATTGATTATCGTGTGCTGCTGCGGTGGATGTTGAAGATTCCACCGATGACAATCACACAGACCATCAAGAGTAGATAATCAGTCGCCGTTGCGTTCTGCCAGGCATTGAGCAGATAATCCATCCAGCCATCGATCCAGAGTTCCATCGAACGTCCCCCCGTTACTGGCCCGCAACAGTCTGTAAACTAATTAATTCTACAACCTGATTTGCTCAGTGCATGATCGAGTTAAAAATTGACGCGTTTACAAATATTCATGGTTGCGTTTTAGAAACGGGGAAGCTGTTGCAGTTCCTCGACCTCTCGGGCTGCCTCCTTGAGTTGAGAATCCTCAGGGATCAGTTTGTTTAACTGTTTTAAAGTGGCGTCTGCTTCTGTAACCAGGGAATAAAACAGCTGCTGCTGAAGCAGTAACTTCAATAATTCTGGCTGATTGGGAATCAATGTATTCGCCCGTTCAAGCAGGTCGAGTGCTTTGCCCGGAACACCGAATTCCTGATACCACTCAGCTAGTGTCAGCACATCCTGTAAAGTGGCTGCGCTATTATGTTCAGATTTTACCTCATGATTTGTTTGGATGTTTTTGAATAGAATTTCAACTCTCTTTTCTCTTTCCAGCATTTTCAGGATCTCGGAAGCCTCCGATCCACCTGATGTGACTGCGAGATTTAACTGCTCCACAGCAGCTGATTTATTGTTTTTCACAAGATGCACCTTAGCCAGCAGAGTGCAAAGCGTGGCATGGAATTCCGGCTGCAGTTCCCCTGCTTCAAGTGATTTGATCAGATACCGTTCCAGTTTATTTATCTGACAGTTGTTCCAGTACTGCGTGGCGGATTTCAGCTTCTTTTCCTCTGATTGATTCACGGAATCAGATTGGTTTGAGTCAGTGTTATATTTGTCTGCCAATGCCTGTTGAGCGATATGTATTCCCTGGAGCAAATTTGCTCGAATCAGTTTCTGACCAGGCGTACTGAGAGCTACTTCAAATTCGTGGATTGCTTTTTCGTACTGTTTTGTTTTGATATAACTCCAGCCCAGCAGAAATGAGAGATTGACGTCTTTGATATTATTCTGTTGCAGCTTCCGGATAAATTCAATTTCTTCCTCATAGTGTCCGCTGTTAAACAGTTCCCCTGCGAGCCCTGACTGGAGGTAGGAGCGATGTGGAAATTTTTCGTAGGCCTTACGCGCGAGTATAAGCGATTCATCTGCAGAGTAATATTCTTCTCTAATGGTGCCACTTCGATTTGGTTCGATTTTGATTACCATTACTCCCTGCTCATCGTAAACCGGATTCAGATGATAAACCAGATCTTCATCCAGCAGATACCAGGAGAAAATCAGTCCATGATTTTTATTGAGAGTAACCAGGTAATTTGCATGAAATTGTTGAATTATCTGATGCAGCTTTTCGGCGGAAATCACATCAAAGAAAGCCAGTTTTTGATAACGCTGAGCTGTGGTCGCTGTTGCAGACTGACGAGCGATGATTCGGCTGTGGGCTTCTGAGTTCTGGTTGATCCACTGACCAGCGGCGGTCCAGTGACTGAATGAACTTCCCGGCATTTGGTGAGAATAAAAGTGTCTGGGATCAGACAGCATTTTCAGATTAGCGTGAATCAGCTGATAGTCGGTTTTTATCTGGATACTCACAAAATACAAGACGATCACCGAGCAGGCCCCGACTAAAGCCATCCGGAGTAATGGTCGAGAAAACTGAAAGTGATTTGCGAATGCGATATAACCTGCCGGTAAATATGCCAGTATGATCGGTATGAGAGGAAAAGTGAATCGCGGTTGCATCCATGGCCAGAGCGACAGTGCCGCCAGACTGAGAACCAGATATCCAAGAGCAATCATTCCCCCTTGTCGCCGGCAATTCAGCATGCCATATATTGAGATGAGAATTAACATCGCAGCCATAAACAGATATAACCGTCCAGGACCCGGTAGATAGGAAATATTATCCAGGATCAGTGCTGAATACCTGGGTTGAGATTCGGGCATATTCGGGAGAAGCTGCTGAGAGAGATGGTCATAATGCGACGTGATTCTTTGGATCATTCGTATCAGGGTTCCTGCAATTCCCTGCGATTGTAATTCACCAAGCGCGATTGAAGTGTATCCCGACTTGCCAATCGAAGCATTTCGAACCATCCAGAGACCTGAAGCCAGAATTGAACCAGAAACTCCAATAAGCCAGGGCCAGCGTGCTTTACGGAAGACTGCCCAGATGCCTGCAGACAGGATCATCAAGATCCCGATGGTTCTGAGAAAGGGGAGAAAGATTATTAAAATGGTGAATATAATCAGTTGACCTCTTCCAGGATGATCCGGTCGAAGGGCCACGACATAGAGAATTGCCAGCGAACAAGCCATGAACGGAATTTCGCTCATCACCAGCGTAGAAAAGAATAATGTGTAGGGATTGACGGCTAACAGTCCGGTGATGATCAAAGCGGTCCAGTAAGTACTGGTTTTGACAGTTGTGCTCTGGTCAGTCTCTGGTTTCAGCAGGCTGATGATATAAAGATAAAGCATGGCTAACAGTGCCAGGCTGGACAGCCAGACGGTTGCTTTTGCCAGAAGCACATTATAAGGGGCAATCAATGCCGCCGGTGCCAGGAGAACTGACATCCCCGGAGGCCGATGCGAATAAAGGGGTTCGCCAGGTGTATCAATTTCTCGATAACCGGTTCCATTAACCAGCGACGTCGCCATCGTTACATAACGGCCACTGTCCGGAGTATAGAAATAGAGCTGATTCCATCGTGCCAGTATCATGCCGGAAAAAATAACCAGCAATAGCAGGATGCTGTATTTATGCAGACGGGGAACAGGTTGAGCGAGAGCGTTCATGCGGTGGCTCGAATTTTCAAAACGGGTTGTGTATGGGAATGAGACCTCTAGGAACAGGAGAACCGCAAATCTTATTCCTCTTCAATCAGGGAAATGCTTGTGAAGCCAACATCGCCGTGAAGTGAGTGAAGGGAGTGGTCCTGCAGATTGTAGTGCTGTTCAGGAGGCTTTCCGAAGTGGTTCTGGTCGAGCCGGCTCTGTTTCTCTGTTGTTGACATCTTTGAAATGATGCATTAAATCAACAATGTTGATAATTCGAAACAATCTCGAATTTCTCAGGCCCATCGTGCTGCCGTTGCATTTTGAAGCCAATTCTTTCACAATTCGGTGCGCGTAGCGCGATCAATACACGGATTGTTCAGGGCTGCATTATGATCTATTTCGATTCTTTCAAGTTTATCACAGGTGTTTCTCATGGATGACGAACGTTTCCGCTCTCTTAAAAATTCACTTCAGACTGTTGCTGAAACTGAAGAACTGGTTGGTTTCCTTGAAGAACAGGGGACATTCTCTTTTCCGGCCTTGGAGAATGGACTGTTTCCTGCGGCTATCGCACATGAATCGACGGGATACCAGAGTATATGGGTGCGAGACAATATTCATGTGGCGCACGCGTTAAATGCAGTGGGAAAATCCGGGCCAGCCTGCAGAGCGATTTCCACCTTGACGGAGTATTTTATCAAGCATCGGGATCGGTTGGACCAAATCATTTCCGGACAGGCCAGTCCCAGTGAAGTGATGAAACGCCCTCACATTCGCTTTGATGGCAATACTCTTGGCGAAATCGATGAAAAGTGGGCACACGCACAGAATGACGCGCTGGGGTATTACGTCTGGTTTTATTGCCTGTTGCTGACACAGGGAAAACTGGAACCCGTTTCAGGTACGCTGGATTTACTGGCAGCCTTCGTGCGGTACTTTGAATCAATTCGTTTCTGGAAAGATGCAGACAGTGGTCACTGGGAAGAGGCCCGGAAGATAGAAGCATCAAGTATTGGCACTGTGGTCAGTGGATTGAAAATGCTGAAACGCTACCTGGATCAGAGCGGGAACTGGAGTCAGTTTCGTTATGCCGGGACCCCCGTGTCTGCGGACGCAGTCGACTCACTGGCTCAACAGGGGCAGGCTGCCTTGGATGAGATCCTGCCTGCAGAGTGCATCCAGGCAGATCCCCTGCTGTCACGCAAGTATGATGGTGCGCTGTTGTTTCTGATTTTCCCGCTGGGCCTGATCCAGGGGGAACTGGCAGAGACGATTATGGAAGATGTTCGATCTCATTTGATGGGCGACTATGGAATCCGTCGTTATCTGGGCGATTCTTACTGGTGCGCCGACTACAAAGAAATGCTGGGTGAAGAAGATCGCACGGTTGATTTCAGCGATGACCAGTCCAGTCGGGATAAACTGTTGAAGCCCGGGCAGGAAGCGCAATGGTGCATTTTCGATTCTATCTTGTCGATAATTTATGGTCAGAGGTTTCTGCAGTCAGAAAACCAGGAAGATCTGGAAAAGCAGCGGTTTCACCTGGATCGCTCACTCAGTCAGCTTACGACCAGTGAGTCTGTATTTGGCCCGTATAAATGTCCTGAATCATACTACCTGGAAAAAGGCAGATATGTGCCGAATGACATCACTCCGCTCTTATGGACGCAGGGCAATCTGATGATGGCCCTGCAGCAGTGGAAGCAGACTTTGAAGGCTCCGTCGGATAACTAGAGCACATCACATTTAACCATAGCGTCTCTCAATCTAATATACTCGGTCCCAATGGTCCTGACGACGCTACAGTAAAACTGGACACAGTCTAGTTCAGAATGGTTTAAGACAGAAGTTGTTGAATCAGCCTGGTGTAAACAGACTGGTCTGCTTTATCAAGTGCCTCCAGCGCGCGATGTAAGAGTTGAATCTGACGTGACGTGACAGGCACGGGTGTGTTTTGATCAGGAACTTCCGGGACAAGTTTTTGAATCAATCGATCCAGCAGGATGTCGATGCCTGATTTTGTGATTGAGGAGACTGAAACCGCACTGTCGGGAAGAGATTGTTTCCAGCGGCGTGGAAGATCCGTTTTGTGCGCGACCAGGATTGAATCAGACCATAAAGCGATCAGTCGCTGGTCGTCTGCCTGTTCTGGCTGGCTGACATCGATCAGGATGAGATTACAGTCGGATGATTGCATCATCTGTTCTGCGCGCTGTATTCCCGTTGTTTCGAGAGCATCAGCCTGTTCGCGAATTCCCGCAGTATCGGAAAACTGAATGGGCCAGCCTTCAATTGCCGTTGTAGCAGTGAGGACATCACGGGTTGTGCCAGCCTCATTGAATACAATCGATCGTTCATAGCCGAGGATGGCATTGATCAGACTGGATTTGCCCACATTGGGACGTCCGGCGAGAACCACACGCCAGGGAGTTGCCAGGTGAAGTCCGAATTGCTCCCAGTACAGTAATTTCTCGATTTGTGATTGAAAGTGACCCGTTTTGAAGGATTGGCCATCGACAGGCAGAAGTGCTTCAAATGCTGATTTTAACAGGCCTTCTGACTGGCGCAGCAAAATTTCTGCAGTACGAAATGTGGTTGCTGCGGTGAGCCTGTCCTGGAGTTCGACGTCTAATTCTGTTCGAGTGAATTTCGCCAGTTGCTCCCATGAATTGCGAGAGCAGCCTTGTTCTTCCAGGTCAGAAAGGATCCGCTCTACAGCAGCCATTCCCCCGTGACAGTGAATGTCGACCGTATTCTGATCGAGACGACAGACCACCAGGTCTTCATTGCTGCCTTGACCCCAGAGCCCATATACAATTCGATTCAGTGGTTGTGCTTCCAGTGATTTCTGATTAGCTGCATGGAAACAGGCATCGATCGCAGCTGCCACTGATATCAATTCGCCACATACGCGTATGGTCGCAACGGCTCCCCGACCGCGGGGTGTTAACAGCGCCGCGGAACAGGAAACCGGTTTCTGATTTTCAATCGATGGCGACATATTGTTTATCTGATCCCGCTGATTTTTTGTGCCACGATTGCCAGCCCCTGCAGTGTTAATAATGGCTCGAACCGGACCAGGTCATCGAGGTGCGGTGCCAGCAATGAAGAGCCTCCACCAGTAAGCAGAACCAGTGGCGGTTCAGGACTGCTGTTAAACAGGGAATGGTTCTGAAACTGGTGAATCAGTTCCCGTACTGCACCGAGCTGTCCCCAGAATAAGCCACTGCGAATCGCATTTGTTGTATGTTTGCCCAGCACGACTGGTTCTTCCTGTCGCAGATCAGCGACAGGGATATGTGGCAGAAGTGCGGTATAATCATGCAGCGATTTTGCCGAAAGTTCAAATCCTGGCAGAATCGATCCTCCAGCGAAATGGCCATCAGGTGAGACAACGTCCACAGTTGTCGCTGTTCCGGTATCGACGATAATGGCACCCTGATTAATATTCCGCAGGATATTGGCGGCGATCGCGTTCAATAACCGGTCAATCCCCACTTTACGTGGCTCGTCTACTTCAATGTTCAGCGGGAAATCTTCAGTATTAAATACTTCGAGTGGTGGCAGAAGCGGAAGCAGTGCCCAGTCCGTAACGATCTTTTTGATTCCCCGTGGATTCGAACCGGCGACAACACTCTGGCAATGTTCTTCAGGCTGATTGCTTAACCAGTTTCTTAACTCATCCCAGGGAACCGGCTCGTCGATCGCCATCGACACGGCGTGTTCTACCAGAGGGAGCTGCTTGCAATCTTTAACGGGAAGGTTTGTGTGCAGAACCACGAACTTGATTCGACTATTGCCGACATCGATGGCCAGTTGTTTCAGTGAATGTGTCATGAGAGTCTGCTTTGTCTGATTCATTTTACAGTCAGACTAGACTGTTTCCAGTTTTACTGTAGCGTCTCCAGGGCTATTCAGGCCGAGTATATTAGATTGAGAGACGCTATGGTTAAATGTGATGCGATCTAGAACAAAGTCCGATCATTCTCGTTCTCATCGGAATCTTTTTTGGGAGAACTGCTTTTGCGTCGACCTGTTTTGGCAGGTCCTTTCGTATCGATTGATGCGGTAGAATCGAACTCTTCCAGTACCGGGTTGCCATCTGCATCGACGCGGGTCAGGATTTCAATTTTCTGCTCGGCTGATTCCAGAGACTGGTAACACGAACGGAGCAGTTTCACTCCACGTTCAAAGTGTTCCATCGATTCTTCAAGGCCGGCCGTCCCTTCTTCCAGCGTGGATACGATCTCCTGCAATTCTGCCAGTGATTCTTCGAAGAGGGGCGTGTCTGACTGTGCTGCTTTTTTCTTTGCCATAACTGAGATCTTTTATATATCAAAATGATTGACTGAGTAGGAAAAGTGACAGGAATCCATCAGGAGTCTTTGCGGATTTCCTGAATCTGACTGATAATTGTGCCATCGGAGATGCGTGTGTGGAGGACCTCACCTGGCTTTACCTGACTGATTGATTTTACAATATTCAAAGTGGAGGGTTCGTCTTCTGTTTCTTTACGCGTGATGCTATATCCTCGATTCAATACCTTAAGTGGACTCAAGGCATCCAGGGCAGAGCTCAGGTGTCGGGTTTCGGTCTGATATCGAGAAATGATTTCGCGCGTGCTGCGTTTCAGTCTGCGGTCCAGTTCATCTACCTGCGCAGCCCGCTGGTGAACCAGATCGAGAGGGCGAGTCAATGCTGGGCGGCCGGCAATGGCATCAAGTTGCAGGCGAACCTGTCGCGCACGTTGCTTCAGGTTTGTGACAAGTTGATTCTGCCAGTGAGTCAACGTCGCCAGCACATCGGATTGCAGCGGAACAGAGAGTTCTGCCGCTTCACTCGGTGTCAATGCCCGACGGTCTGCGACCAGATCGGCGATGCTGATATCAATTTCGTGCCCGACTGCGCTGATGATGGGAATCGGGCAGGCAAAAATAGCACGGGCCACCACTTCTTCATTGAAGGCCCACAGATCTTCCAGGCTGCCGCCTCCGCGTCCGGTGATGATGGTATCTACCCCGGGAATGCGGGCAGCTGTTTCAATGCCTGCAGCAATCTGTTCGGCGGCGCCTTCTCCCTGCACAGCGACCGGTACGATTACCAGGTCAGCGGCTTTCCAGCGTCGTGTGATCACCTGGAGCATGTCGCGCACTGCGGCGCTGGTGGGGCTGGTTACCAGCGCAATTTTTCGCGGGAACTGGGGAATCGGTTGTTTGTGCTCGGGATTGAACAGTCCTTCCGCTGCCAGCTTTTCCTGCATCTGGCGAAACGCTAATTCCAGTGCACCCACGCCCTGTGGAATCAGCTGTTCAATATTCAGCTGATACGTTCCACGCGCCTGGTAAACTTCGACCGGTCCGGCTGCGATGACTTCCATGCCATCTTCAATCTGGAATTTTAATCGTGATGCAGTCCGTTTCCAGATGACGGCTCTTAACTGGGCAGAGTCATCCTTGAGAGTCAGATAGACATGGCCTGAATGGGCCATAGTGCAATTAGAGATTTCTCCCACCACCCATGCGTAAGGGAAGTTCGCCTCCACCAGATTTTTAATCTGGCGCGTGGTTTCGGTAACGGAAAGAATTTCGGGTTCTGCAAGTGACATAAGCTCGCGATCAATTATCAGTATCAGTAGATCAGGGTAGCAGTGAATTCAGATAGGAAATGCCGCTGCGACAGTCTTCCAGCTTGCTTTCACCTTGTGTACGATCCACGGTGAGCCATCCCTGGTAACCGGTTTCCAGAACCAGGGGTAGAAAGTGATCCCACACGACCATACCTTTCCCCAGCGCGACTTCCGACCCTTCGCCATCCATTTCACGCACGGCATCACGTAACCGGTATGATTTGATCCATGTATACAATTCACGAATCGTTTTTTCAGGATCCTGTCGCGTGTAAACCATTTCCGCGGTATCAAAGTCGATGCCGACAAAGCCCGTGGTGACGTTTGAGATCAGTTCACGGATCACTGCGGAAGAGTTCTTTTCACAGGCGAGACAAAGGTCTGTACCAATATGCGAGGCATGTCGCGCCAGGTCATTCAGTACTTCACAGATCATCGGGAAATTGCTGCTGTCGGTAGACTGAATTGTTCCCGGATGAATGATCAGGCAGGGAGCTTTCATCCGCCAGGCGAATTCCAATGCGGATCTGATTTGCGAGACACGTTCATCGAGAAATTCCGGATCGACCAGAGTGCGACGGGCCGGGAGCCGAAGCGAGGCGACAGACAGGTTAAATTCTTCCAGCAGTTTGCGAAACTGTCGTTCGCCGGATGCGCCAAAAGAAACAGGTGAAATTTCATTCTGAACATCGAGCTGTACTCCGCGCGCGCCGATCTGAGCGGCTGTTTTAATAGCGCGTTTGATGGGCTGGCCAAAATGGCGGGTTGCGACGGCGAGTTTGAAGCGTGACATTATTTTCCTTAAATCAATGCTATTTGCAGGCATTTTAACTGTGTGGAATAACTGTGGCAATCGGATTGACTGGCAAAGTTTATCTAACTGTCTGTGAAATGAGAATGATCTCCCCGCGTTATCAGATCAGGATCCGGAAAATGGGCTTGATCAGTCTGTTCCTGATTGAGATTCCAGCAAAAAATGGTCGATCTTGATTAAAGAGAATCAATCCTGTTCGGAAACCTTCCATGATACTGTCATCGCTTGCGACCTGCTACCTTGCGTTACTCGCCGGTTTACCTGTTGAGGGTAATCTCGTGGAAGATACGTTACCCATTCTGTCCTATTCATTTGAAACCAGGCAGGATCAGGATTTCGACGATCTGCCAGACGACTGGTCGAGAAGAAAGGGGCCCGGTTATCCGCAATATGTCGATGTGCGAATTGATCGAAACCTGGGACATAGCGGTCAGCAGAGCCTGCATTTTGCAGTGAATGGGGGGCATGCCACCATTTATTCCCCTCCCGAAAAAATCGATGCTGACCATGCCTACGTGTTTCGCGGTTATGTCAAAACACAAAGATTGCTCCATGATGCTGCGTTGATTTCGATTTCATTTCTGGATCATAAACGTCAGCGTGTTCAGCATTTTGTCAGTCAACCTGTGTCAGGTACCCATAAGGACTGGGTCGAAGTAACGCTGGGCCCTTTGACTCCCCAGGCCAATGTGCGGTTTATTGTGCTTGGTTGTCATGTCGCTCATAACGATCAGAAAGATATTTCAGGCGATATCTGGTTTGATGATCTGTGGGTGGGCAGCTTACCTCAGTTGGATATTCTCAATAATTACCATCGCCATTTTGTCGACCATTCTGCTGAAATCCGGGTCAGCAGTCGTATCAGCGGCTTGAACCCGGACAACCAGTATCGTCTGGATCTGGAACTGGTCGACAATTCGAATCGACACATTGCCGACTCCTCCCTGGCACTGGTAACAAAACCAGAAGATCTCAAGGCAGTTGAACACAGCCGTTTACTCGATGGAAATAATCATACGGAAGTCTGGCGCTTACAGCCGATGGAGTATGGTTTTTATGAAGTCAGATCCAAACTGATCAGGGACCAGAAGTCCATACTGGAAAAGAAAACCACGTTTGCTGTGATTGATCTGGTCAATCCCAGAGCTACTGGGGAGTTTGGCTGGACCATCTCTGAGGAAAGCGAGAATCTGGCTGTCAAAGAACTGCCGGAAATTGCAGCTCAGGCAGGGATCAACTGGATCAAATATCCTCTCTGGAATGTAATGGAATCTGATGATATCCATCGCACGAGCCAGGTTGCAGAAATGCTGGACCAGTTTTCCAATCGGGGAATTACTCCCGTGGGACTGTTGAATCATCCACCGAAGAAATTACGATCACAGTTCGCGAAAGACTGGCTGGGAGTGAGCGGGATTTTCACAATGCCGTCGAGCTTCTGGTCTCCTTCTCTGGAGGAAGTTTTTGCCCGCTATACCTCTCTGGTGAATTACTGGCAGCTGGGAGGCGATGATGATAACAGTTTCATAGGGCTGCAGAACCTGAATGAAACTCTTAAAAAAGTGAAGTCGCAGCTGGATTTAATCGGTCGAGATACTCATGTAGGCATTCACTGGGACTGGAAGACTCCGCTGCCGACAGACAGCATGCCCCAGAGTTTTGTATCCATTAATAATGCCGAACGACTTTCCCCAGTCGAACTGGCACGTGAGCTTCAGAATGCCCGATTGTCCCCTGGTGGCAGCCCGCGCTGGGTAACACTTACTCCACTGCCAAAAGATGAATACTCTGCTGAAGCGCGGGGGATTGATCTGGCAAAACGCATGGTGACAGCAAAATACCTGGGGGCAGATGTGATTTTCGCATCATCCGTGTTCCACGAACAGCACGGATTACTCAATCGAAATGGATCCCCGACTTTATTGTTTCTGCCCTGGAGAACCGTTGCAATTGCATTACAGGGGGCGCGGTATCAGGGTGCCTTCAATATGCCTAACAAGAGCACGAATCATGTCTTCATGCGAGATGATGAGGCGATTGTCGTCGTCTGGAATGACGAACCAACAGAAGAGGTGATTTATCTGGGTGAAGATGTGGTCGCGACTGACATCTGGGGCAGACGCATTTCTCTGGAGCGTGACGCGAACACGCATCGTCATACTTTACGGGTCGGTTCTTCTCCCATGATTCTGCGAAAGTGTAATCAACAGATTGCCAACTGGAGGCTGGCGGCTCAATTTGAGATCGGCAAATCCAGAAGTGAGTATGGAGGTCACCCAGATGCGGTGCTGGGGAGAAATACATTCCTGCAGAGCGTTCGTGGGAAAGCGGTTTTAAATGTACCCAGGGGATGGGAAGTGGAACCACAGGAATGGGTCTTCGATACCGGTGCAGGTGAAAAATACCGCCTGGAAACTTTCATGACGTTGCCTTCCAATGCAAGCCTGGGCAGGAAGGATGTTTCCATCGATTTTGATATCTTTGCAGAACGCAAATATTCCATTCGGGTCCACAGGCCTTACCACGTAGGTTTAGGCGATATCATGGTTCAGGTAAATGATAAAAAACTCAAGGGAAACGTACTGGAAATCGAACAGGTGATTGTCAACAATACTTCGCCTCTTGAGACACTTCAGTTTCGCTGCAGTTTGTTTATACCGAACATGAAGCGTATGCAACGATTTATTACCGAACTGAAACATGGTCAGGACCGAAAGTTGTATTACATTCCGAATGCAGACGCTTTAAAAGGAAAAGAACTCTGGCTGAGAGCCGAACAGGTGAATGGCCGGCGTATTCTGAACTACCGCTGGACAGTGGGCGAGAACTGGGATAAGCCTGATACGATTTCAAGAAAGCAGAGAAGAGCAGAAGACATGATCAGGGTGCGATAACGGATCAACTTTATTTCAGGCAGCAGAAAGATCATCATCTGCGTCTTCCGCAATTTCCGCCGTCTCGTGCTCTTCGCTCACTTCTTCGGCAGCAGATTCCAGGTCTGTTTCTTCTTCGGTCTCAGCGACTGGTTGTCCCGGCTTTTCGGGTCTGATCCGTAGAGTTTCGCCCATCGGTAAGTCATCCAGGTTTTTCAGCCCGAAAATTTCCAGAAATTTGCGTGTCGACTCATATAGAAACGGTCGACCAAGTGAGTCATCTTTTCCACCGATTCTGACCAGTCCACGATCCATTAACTGCTTTAACATTTCAGCGCTCTGGACACCCCGGATTGATTCAATGTCGGCGCGGGTAATGGGTTGTCGATACACAACGATGGCCAGTGTTTCCATGGCGGGAGAAGAGAGTTTGAGGGCCGCCTGTCTCTGGTGTAGTTTGTTCAGCCAGAAGGAAAATTGCGGTTGTGTCATCATCTGGTAGCCAGTTGCGACACGTTTGATGTGAAACGCGGAGTGTGTCGCTTCGAGTGCCGCATTGAGCTGGTCAATCAGTTCTTTGGCTTCACTGGCATTGGCAAGAGTTGCCAGTTGCGCTATTTTCCTTGTGGAAAGTGCACTGTCGGCTACGAAAAGCACTGCTTCCACTTTAGCCATCTTTAAGGTCCGTCGGGTTTCAACGTCCGAACCGGAATGAAACTGCAGCTGATGATCCAGCTGGGAACGGATTAAAAAATTCCAGCGAAAGGCATTCGCTGATGTCTGCCGGGCAGGAGAGGCGAGACTGGCAGACGCCGAGACCGTCCTGTCTCTGTTGAAGGAGCAATATGGAAGCGAGTCGCGATGCAGCATTAATGTATTACCGAACCGTAAAGTTTTGAGAGTAGGTCGCCACTTTCTGGCTGATTTCGTCTTCCACGGTCAGTTTCATGATATGGGGGCCCAGAGAAATATTTCTGGGGATTTCAAACTTATAACTGTGAAAGTAATCTTTGCGGACATTGCGGCAGAGATCTTCGGTTGTATCGAAAGGAATCTCTGCAACCAGATCTCCATTACTGCCTGCTTTGAAAATCTGAATTTTCGATTTGAGGAGTGTGCGATACATGCCATCCGCGGTCAGTTCGCTGGTGAAGTTTTCAATTTCAGAATACACAAGAACCGGACGGCCTGGAGTGTACTCATCTCGTTCGAAGCGTTCGTAGCTTCCGAAGCTGTTAATCTTATGACAGAAAGCGACATTTTTCAGGGAAAGGTTAGCTTTTTCCTGCAGTCTGGCCGTCGCCTGGCGGAGTTGTGTAACAGTTTGTGTCGCACGGTCCGCCTGATCAGGGATGGCATCCTGATCAAAATAATTTGCAACCGCCCAGAACGTCTGCTGCCAGAATTCCTGATCGGCAGGATCGATTCCCGGGATCGCCTCCAGTGCGCGTTCGTGCTGATTTGCCATCAGGTACAGCATGCGAAGATACACATGACGTTCGATATAATGTTGTTTTTCAGCCGGAGTCGAGCCTGGTTGAAGCTGTGAAATTTCTGCTTCTGCAACAGAGATCAACTGCTGTAATTGATCTGCGGAAGACAGGTTTGCTGGATTCGTGTCTGCATAACCCGCAGGCGTAGCCAGTTCGACTGTCTGGGGTACCGCAGGTTGCATCTGGATATTTGAGGGGGGCAGAGTCTGTGGGGCATTTTCCTGCTGTCCGATAATCGCGGTACTCGTTCGAGAGATTCCACTTTGTAAAGCGGACGTTCCCTGCTGAAACGCCGTCGACAAGCGATTTTTCAATGGTCCGACAACAGGAATATTATTGAGTCCCTGGCTGATAGTTTGTGAGGTGGAATAAGCCTGAGATTGAGTTGGTCCCATGGCAGGCATCCCGTTTTGAGGATTGGGACCGATCCCTTCCAGATTTCCCAGCTGAACCGGATTGCTTGTCATGACCTGTTGGTTTGCATCAGGTGAAATCTGGCCTGGGGGTGCCAGTTGCTGGCCACTGGTCTGAATGACGGGGGCTTCAGAACCACCTGGCACACTGTGTCCCAGTCCCGGCAGGGAGACCTGCGAAAGAGAAGCTGTATCGTTCTCTGCAAGTTGCTCATGCTGCATACTGTTTACCATTCTCCGTGTACGAAGAATGTTTTTAATCATTTCCGGATCGACACCTTTGAAGCTGCTCAGGTATTGAGTGCGTTCCTGAGGAGTCGCATCTTTCAATTCTTCGTTGATGTAGGCAAGCAGTTCTGCATTATGGGTGATGACTTTGGCTGGTGTCTGATCTTCGACACCGCCTTCTTTTTCTGTCTCTGGACTGGTTTCCTCTGATTGATCCGCGGCAGCGACTGTTGTTTCTGTTTCTTCTGTATTCTTAGTTTTCGGCCTGGCTGCAAATGACTTTCCCCACTTCCATGGCGCAGCGGGTGCTGTCCAGGCCATTGACTGTTTGCCTGGTGCAGAACTGCAGCCATTGAGTGATAATAAAATTAATACAGCAGGGAAAACCATGCTGAGCCGGAAATACTTCATTTCGTTGCCCGGATCATTGGGGTAAAGGGCTCAATTAATGGAGGAGCACTGTACTTGTGCCAAACATTGAATCATTTGAAGGGGATTGGAGAATCAGGTCGAAACTGAATCTGTAACGAGTATCTGAAATGACAGGACACGCGTTTTATGAAAAATCATAAAATGAAGCAAGATCGATTCAAGATTCAGACGAGTCCAACCGGCAGAATGGAGCAGCCTGGTTCCATGGGCGGGCCGTCTGGCAGGAAATGTGAATCCGGACAGTGTGTTTAAGTCTATTTATAGTAATCTCTTAGTGTGTTTTCTGCGCGGCATTTCAGAGAAGGTCTTACCACGATTTGCCTGCATGTTATTTATTTCGTGTGTACGCTTTGATGTGTAATCCAGGCAGTCTCAATGGAGCACGATTCAAATCAGGAGCATGGTTCCAACAATATTATCACCACATCATTCAGTTTGCGGGCAATTCCCAATTGCTGTCGAATAATTCTGCCCAGACGGTTTCATTTTTAAATGTGCCATCTTTTTGTTTTTGAAACTGGATGACGGCAATATCTCCCAGTTTGGGAAAGAGCCAGGAGTTGGAAGCCAGAAAATCTTTTTCATGCATCGTATGGCCTGAATTGATGACAACATAGCGATTTGGATTTAACGGGTTGGGATAGATCAGGGCAACGCCGTGGTTTTGTGTATCATACTTTTTGCCATTCACCGTAATGTACTCTTTGGTCCATTCGACTGGCAGGTCTTCCAGGACTTTTGCGATCATGGCATTTGATCCCGGGTCCCCAAACAGAATCAGATTTTTGTTCTGGATGTCCTGGTCGGAAACTTCAGTATCTTTGATCACAGGAACTTTCGCTCTCAGCCATTTGTCGAATTCTTTTTCAAAGAGTGACAAGACAGAAGTTGCCCACTCATTCTGTTGTGGCGTCCATGGTGTGCCGGTTCCGGTGACGCAAACAAAGGGAAGCGTAAACGCATCGTCAATCGGGCCTTGCAGGTCGTGGCGTTTTCTCAGGTTGGGGTTTTCGATGAATGACTTCGAATCTTCATACTTTAAAACGTCCCAGCCATTATTGCCTTTCACAAAATAAACTTGTGGCAGCAGGCCATTCGCCGCCGATTCGAGTGGCAGCATATTCCCGTCGAGTTCCACCTTGGGGGCAATATTTCGAGCGATTGAAAGTGCAGCAACGTTCTCGGTAGTCAGAATCAGGTTACCTGATTCTTCATCCACGCCACCTTCGACCAGGGTAGGCTCATACATCTCATCAAGCTCTTCAATTCTTACCCATTCGCATTCATTGAATTTTGGTGTGTAGGTAATAAAGCGAATCTGTTTTTTACCAGGCCAGCCAGGACGTCCTGTCTTTGAGTGTTCTAACAGTTTGGCCAGGAAATCCTGATAGGCGGGCATACGAGACTGATGCGCTGCTTCAGGACTGATATACAGGGGGATTTCAATATCTTCTGATTTTGCTTTCTCAACCATTCTGGTGCTGGAAACCAGTTGTTTATCTTTTCCGCCGCCATACGTCACGACAGGAACATTCGCCGCATTGAGGGCATAGTCAATGGAGTCGTAAATATGCAGCGTCTTATCCTGGTAGTGGGGAAGCTTGTCTTTATGGTTCTGGTATTGATAAAAGTCGACAAAGCCAGCACCCGGGCCGACGCCGCTCCAGAGTGAGGGATAATGCAGACCGATATGCCAGGTACCAGCGCCTCCCATTGAGAAGCCACGTAACGTGATCCGCTGCTTGTCAATCAGGTATCTTCTTTTGACGTCAGCAATGGCTTCATGAACGTCTACTTCTCCACTCCAGCGCCAACCGTTGTCAGTACGGCCGAAGGGATCCAGGTGTAACCAGTCATGATCTTTACGGGGGCCTTTTCCGTTGGGGTGTGCAATGAAAAATACTTCGTTGCGTTTGCCTCCCCGACCATGCAGTTCGACATGCAGTGGCCAGCGATGACTGGATTTCTCTTTATAGTCAGAGGGAAACGTTAATGCATAAGGTTGCACGGAACCATCGATCTTTGAATAGTAGCCAAAAATGACAGTACCAGTCTGCTCAGTCCATTCCGGCTTTCCTGCTTTGAGTTGTTCGGCTCTCTGTTGTCCTGTCTTCAATACCTGAAAAGTATCTTTGACATATTGTGGTTTGTAAAACTCATTATGCCGTAAGATCCATTCAGCGGCCTTGGCGTACACTTCGACATCCGCCAGAAGTTCCCGTTTGATCTCCGGATTCTGTTTCAGTTCACTGATCTGTTTCTGTAGTGCTTTCAACTGTTTCTCAAGTTGAGCCTGATCTTCAGGACTGGGGGCTTGCGCCAGTAGCAGGGCAGGATTTGAGGACAACGAAACCCAGAAGGTCAGTATGAAAAGAACGGGAGCAATGCGGAGGCGATTCATCTTTAAACCCTGAAAAATAAGGGAAACGAGATCATGTCTGGACGCTGGCCCCAGACTTAATGACTGATTTTATCACGTGCTACACGGAAAATCAGTCGCTGAAGGAGTTCAGTTCAGGGAACAGTAAGAAACGGATATGAACAAAACCCGTATTTACAGTATCACGGAATGAAGGGCCAGGCAAGAGGTACGATGATTACGGTCATCAGCCAGACAATCAAAGTTAATGGACCTCCTATGCGAAGGTAGTCGGCATATTTATACCCACCCGGTCCAAATACCATCAGGTTGGTCTGGTAGCCGATCGGCGTTGCAAAGCAGGCCGCTGCGGAAATTGTGATCGTGATCACGAAGGGCATGACATCAACATGCAACGTCGCAGCAGCGGCAACGGCAATCGGGAAAATCAGAGTCGCTGTCGCTTTGGCTGTGATCAGGTTGGTGAGAACCAGGGTGATCAGTGAGAGGATCGCCAGGACGATCAGCGGACTGTTATTGGCCATGCCAGTAAAGCTGGATGCAATCAGGGCGGCTGCACCGGAGTTCTCAATGGCCCGGCCGATACCCAGACCGGCAGCGATGGTAATCAGTACTCCCCAGTCAATCGACCGCTTCGCTTCGTTTGCGCTGCAGCAGCGGGTCGCAGTCATCAGTCCGGCGGCAACCATGGCGGCGACGATCATCTTGATGTTAAAGAGTGCCACCATCAGGATCATCGCCAGTAAGATCGTGCGAGCAATCCAGGCACGTTCATGGCGCGGTGGTGTGGAATCTTCCACCTGACTGACGAGAAAAAATTCACGGGAATTTCTCTGTTGATCAATAAAGGAAGGATGTGCTTCTATTAAAAGCGTATCGCCGCGCTGGAGTTCAATGTCGCCGATTTTTTTGTTGATGCGTTGTCCATTGCGGGCCACGGCAATGACGGCTGCATTGTAATTTGACCGAAATCTCGCGGTGCGAATTGACATATTGATGAATCGAAAACTGTCTGAGACAACTGCTTCGATGAGGCAACGCTCAGACCGGGGGCCTGAGAGTTTAAACAGCTGGTCTGTTGCCGGTTTGAGCCCCGGAATTTTCTGGAGATCAATGACGGATTCCACGATTCCCACGAACACCAACTGGTCATTGGCGGCCAGTCGCTCATTGGAGGAAACGGCGGCAATGACGTCGTCTTTCCGGTCGATTTCCATCAGGTACATTCCCGGCAGGTGACGCAGTCCCGCCTGTTCGATCGTTTTGCCAATCAGGGGGCAACCTGGTTCGACAATCATTTCCACGGTATATTCACGAGGATCGTCCATAGGAGTGATCGCTGGTTTGCGTTCTGGCAGGAGCCAGCGGGAAAAAACCAGCAGGTAGATCAAGCCCACGATCATGATGGGGACACCTACCCAGGCGATTTCAAACATGGATAATCCGGGGCGATGTGCCTGACGTTGCAGCAAACCATCTACCACGAGTGTTGTGCTGGTACCAACCAGAGTACACAGCCCTCCCAGAATGGCAGCGTAGCTTAAAGGCAGCATCAGGTGTGAGACTGAAATCCGCATTTTCTTGGCCCAGTCGGAAATGATGGGCATCATCATGGCGACGACGGGAGTGTTATTGAGAAAGGCGCTCAGGACCGCTGAAGGGAGCATGACCCGGGCTTGCGCATCGGTCAGAGATTTAGGACGCCCCAGCATTTGCTGTCCCGTGAAGGCAAATCCACCTGTCTGTCTGATGCCTTCGCTGACAACAAACAGAAAGGCAACGGCAATCAGACCTTCATTGGCAAAACCGGCGATGGCATCTTCTGCCTGAATCACGCCTGTCACGACCAGGATCGTGAGCCCGCCCATTAAAATGGTGTCGGCGCTGGCACGCAGAAACGTCAGGGAGCAGATGACTCCACTCAATACCAGAAACGTAACTACAATATGCCAGTCCATGTGGGTCAATAATTCATAATCAAAAGATGAATCAAACAGTGTACGACTATTGGCTGATACCCAGTTCCTTCAGAGTCTGGATGAGTTCTGGGTGTAACAGACCATTTGTAACTATGACACCCTGATTGTTGGCGAGTTCGTAGCCCTGGTCAAATTCGAGCGGTTTTCCGTGGATGTCTGACACGGTGCCACCTGCTTCTTCAACCAGTAAAACCCCTGCTGCATGATCCCAGATCTTTTCACGATACCCGGCACGTGTCGGCAGTCGCATGTAAATATCTGCCTCCCCTTGTCCCACGACGGCATACTTTGCCTGACTGTCGAGTCGTCTGGGTTCTTTTTCAATTCCCAGTTGATCTGCGATCTGTTGTGAATGTCCATGCGAGCTATGCCCGGATTCGACAGATTCACAAAAACGAGATTCAGGGAAATCTTTTGTTGTAGTCGCATGAATCGGGGATGAAGCCTGAATGCTTTCCGATTCAAGAGGCATGGCGAATGCACCCTGGCCGGCGACCGCATAGTAAATCGTACCTGAAGCGGATTCATCTTCAGGGCAGGGAAGGTTAGGGCAACCTAAAACTCCGACGACAATTTTACCGTCAACGATCAGTGCAAGCGAAACGGCGTATTGTTCTTTTCGCAGGAAACCTTTGGTGCCATCAATGGGATCCAGAGTCCAGAATCGATCACTATAAGTTTTCGCACCACCATGATCGATCCAGGAACAGACCTGTTCCGGCGATGTCTCGGGAATACCTGCTGACTTCAGTTCAGAGACAATCTTCTCCAGAAACTCATGGTTTTCAGACTCTTTTAACTCACCAGCATCTTCTTCGCCGATGACAGGGTCCGCTGGAAATGCCTGAAGCAGCTCGCGGCAGATCACTGCCTGGCTGCTGAAATCAGCGATGGTAACCGGACTTTTATCTTTTTTTTCCAGTACTTCATCCGTGATCGCCGATTGAACAGAACGACAAATCAGGGAAGCCTGTTTGACGGCAGCGAGGGCTATTTGTAGTTCCCTCTCATAGGGGTTCGTCATATTTTATACGATTCTTCGATCTGTAAACAAACCAGAAAGTATGTTTTCACTTATCAGTCAGCAGGTGTTACAGAGGCAGTGATACCGGTTGATTCTGCTCACAGCTTAAGGCAACTGCTTCTGTAAATTCCATATATTTCACGCCTGATGCAAAGTCGGTGTGATGGACGATTTCTTCACCTCGAATCGCTCCGATAAACTCTGCTTCGACGCGCCAGCCAGCTTGATCTTCCAGTGGTACCTGAATTTCTTTTAACTCTGTCTCACCCATGTGACCGACGAAGATTTTCTCATCGGGAGTGAAATGGACCTTAATTGTACCATGGCTTCCATACAGGTGAATCTGCAGTCCCGGGCCAAACAGGATCGAACCACTGAGGTGGTACATGGCATTGGCTCCGCCCTGCAGTCTGGTTACGATTTGCAGGCTGTCCGGGATGGTTACATCAGCATAACCAGCGCCTTTCGCCGAGGGACGCTGAGGTTCAAAAATAGCGCTTTGCGCGAAGACGCGTTCAGCGGGAGGAACCCAGCGACTGAGAGTTTCGTGCAGGATTCCCATCGTGAGTACATTGTTCCCACTGATTTCTTTGTCTTGACGCCAGTGCAATTTCTTGCTGAAGTCCCAGAATGAGTCGTCTGCTCCCAGTACCACGACTTCCCGTAATGAACCCAGGTATTTCTGGGAGATCAGCTTTATGACTTCCGGATTGTATTTGAGGCCAAACGGGCTGGGGACAATCTGGGCGATCAGGTCGGGTCTTGCCTGCGATACCTTGAGCATCTGTTTTGCTTCAGCCAGGTTTCGTGCCATCCTGGCTTCTGTCAGAACATGCTTGCCTGCTTCCAGAGCCATGCAGGTGATTTCACAATGAAGGTCCGGCCAGGTCCCGATCATCACGGCGTCAATTTCGGGGTCTTCAACCAGTTCTTTCCAATGAGAGTAGGTTTGTGGGATCGCATATTTACGAGCCACCTTCTCGGTCGAAGCAGGAGTCGAGTTCACAACTCCCACAATTTCGACATCTTCAATCGCTTGAAATCCTGGAATATGGCGGGCTTTTGTATTGGCGCCTGCACCCACTATTCCGATACGGATCGTTTTTTTACCCATTAGTGTACGTAGTCCCGATGGTCCAAGATGCATATTTTGAAATGAACGATATTCAGCTGACCAGCATCAGCATTTGCCTGTGGTCTGCCTGTTTCAAACGTATTCGACGATTCTAACGAGCTGAATTCTGGAGGACCATTCACACAAAACAAACAATTAAAGGTTCCCCGAATTCTAAGGGGAAAATGGTTGTTTTGGTCCTGATTTTACACCAAATTGCAGCACGGCACTGTGTTTGTGATCACTAGGCTGCTGATTTCTGTTGAGGTGGAGCCTCGATCTTCTCCAGGATTGCTGCGGCAGCCTGGGCTGACGCGCCAGGAATTACGGTTTCGTCATACAGTGAGGAGAGTTTATGTCGGGCTCTTTCCAGTGAAAGCGGGGTGCTGAGCCAGTCGCCTAATATGGTGGTAATTTTCGCGACGTCTTTGACCGGCGATCCCACAGAAGGGAATTCAGGCATGATTTCTCTGTCCGCAATCAGATTCGGCAGCGACATGTATTTGCAGGTGATTAATAAGTGCGCCAGGCAGTACATGCCCCAGTGGCTGCGATAAATTACAACAGCCGGAGTTTTTCTGGCCAGTAATTCCAGGCTGACTGAACCCGATACCATCAGGCAGCAATCAGCAGATTCGATAATTTCAGATGTCTTTTTGAGATAGATCTGAATTGGCAAATGACCGAGTCTGGCTTCCTGAATAAATTGCTTACAGAGTTCAAGGTGTGTCTCCCTGTAGCAGGCAACAGGAAATGTGACTCCCGGTAGTTGATCAGCAAGCTGATCTACTATTTGCAGCATGAAAGGAAAATTCCGGCTCACTTCACTGGTACGCGAACCAGGCAGAATTCCTACGCTTTTCTCTGATTGTTTGAGTGTGCTCAGAATGTTGCTGTCCAGTTTTTTTGACGCCACTTCATCGAAGAACGGGTGCCCGATGTAATCGACTTTTACTCCTCTGGATTCGTACCATGCTTTTTCGAATTTCAATCCAGACAGGATATAATCTACGTTTTTACGAACGCGGCGAATACGCCAGGGAGCCCAGGCCCAGAGCTGGGGGGGGAGGTAATAAAATACCGGGATGCCCAGTGCTTTCGCTTTTCTGGCAACCCACCAGTTGAAACCGGGAAAATCCACCAGAATGACTGCATTCGGGCGGTGTGTCTCCAGATATTGTCCGGCCTGCCTGATCAACTGGATGAACTTAAAAATGAGTGGGAGTACATTGAAGATCCCCATGACCGCATAATCGGTGAGCCTGACTTCAATCTGGCAGCCGGCGGCCTGCATTTCAGGACCTCCAAAGGCCGAAAAGGAAACATCCGGATTTCGTTTGCGAATTTCTTCAATCAGGTGTGCTGTATGCTCATCGCCACTTGGCTCGCCCACAGAAAAAAACAGATGCATCAGAGTATCCTCTTCCAGTTCTAGAATCGAGACGCGTCGAGGAAACATGCTCGGCACAATTCGCGATGGCAGGTTCGGAGTAACAGTGAGACCGCATCGCAGGTTACCGCAGCGTGTCTCGACCTCTTATCATCGGTCCAAATCGCCCTGCAGACGCTTCAGAAAAAATGGATACAGGCGAATCCTCACAGACGATTATGCGAGACTGTCCTCCTCAAAACCTCGTAAAGTTATGCTGAATAAGGGCTTTTGGTCAACCCCGATTTGTCGGAGGTTTTGACGGGGGGATAGCCGGAACTGAAAACAGCTCCCTGAAAAATATTCAGGGAGCTGTTTGATATGATCATTGTGTGGTCGAACTCAGCTGTTTTCCGGAAAACAGTCTAAGCTCTGCAGTCAGATGGATTAACCTTCGGCGGTTGCGGGTTCTGTTTCTTCAGCAGCAGCCGATTCAACGATTTCCAATCCAGGTACGTTGATCGATTTGATCAGGACTGTGGTGTATTTCTGGCGGTGACCCGTGTGTCGACGAGAATTCTTCCGGCGTCGAAACTTTTGAATTTCGAGCTTTTCACCCTTAAATTCAGGATTCACGACTTCTGCTTCAACAGCGGCTCCTTCAATGGTAGGAGTACCGATGGAACTGGCTCCTCCACCGTTGGCCAGCAGAATGCTTTCAAAAGTAATGGGATCGCCTGCTTTTGCTGTAGCACGGTAGTCGATTGTCAGGGTATCGCCTTCCTGAATCGTATATTGACGGCTGCCATCTTCGATTACTACAAACATCCTCAAACCTTCTTTTCTTCTTACACTTTGATCAATAATTTGCTGAAGACGGATTGATGTATCAAAGTCAATCCGGTTTGTATTCAGAATCAATCGCGCAATGCCATTGATAGTATATAGTTAAGCAATTATGCTTTACTGCGGCAATTCGGTTCAGAGCGGCTGCTTTGCGCAGAACCTGTTCCATTCACACGAATAGCGAGCAGGGCATTGTAAGGTGTCACTTTTGAAATTTCGAGTCAGAAACCACTAGAAATTTACTTCATTTCCAATATCGTCATAACATCGCGCCATTAAATGCTCAGGCTCAACGTCTGTACGAGCGTTTATGATGATCGAAGTCTGAGCGGTTTCTTCGAGTTGGGTAATGTCTTTGCGGCGTTTGTTATTGAGATAGTTGGCAACATTTTCGTGTACATTCAGTACAAGTCGGGAAATGTTTTTCTTGTTTACGGTGGTCATCAGGGTTCGCATGACTTCAATCGCCATGCTCTCAGCCGTTTTCACCTGGCCGGTTCCGCGACAGGAAGGACAGTCTTCGTACATGCTTCTTCGCAGAGAAGGGCGAATTCGCTGGCGTGTCATCTCGATCAGGCCAAACGGGCTGATGCGTAATACCTTGGTACGTGCGCGATCTCTTTTGACGAGTTCTCTCAGTCTGCGTTCCACGGAACGACGGTGTTTTTCTTCCCGCATGTCAATGAAGTCAATCACGATCACACCACCAAGGTCGCGCAGTCTGATCTGGCGACTGATTTCTTCTGCCGCTTTCATATTCACTTTGAATGCCGTTTTTTCGGCATTGTCATCTGCCCGATAGTTTCCACTGTTGACGTCAATGGCGACCAACGCTTCCGTCTGGTCGATGACAATGGAACCGCCTCCCTTCATGGGAACATGCCGATTCTGGATGCTGCAGATTTCATCATCCAGTTTACTGTTATAGAAGATGGGGTCATTGCCTGTATAGTGTTTGACCCGATTGACGTGTTTGGGAAGCACGACCTTCATGAAGTCTCTGGCACGCTGGTAAGCCGTGGGTTCATCAATGTAGAGGGTGTCGATTTCACTGTTATAGATGTCACGAATCGTCCGGATCATCATGTCACTCTCCGAGTAAATTTCTACCGGAGTGGGCAGTTTTTTGATCCGTCCTACGATGGTTCCCCAGAGCCTCAGCAGATAGTTCAAGTCCCGCTTGAGGTCATCTGCAGTCCGATCGATTCCAGCTGTACGAACGATAAAACCGAGGCCTGGTGGCGGAGCCAGTTGAGTCAGAATCGTTCTCAGATCCTTACGGACATCTTCATCGGCAATTTTGCGGCTGATACCAACCCGTTGCAGTCCAGGCATGATGACCAGGTAGCGTCCGGGAATACTGATGTAAGTGGAGAGGGTAGGGCCTTTATTGCCGAGCCCTTCCTTGATGACCTGTACGAGGACTTCACTGCCGCGTTTCAGGATTTCCTGAATGGGAGGTTTATTGGCAACGCTGCGTTCGTTTACGCGGCGTCCCTTCTGGTTGCGTCCGCGTCCTGGTTTACCGTTTCCGTCCCCATCGGTCAGGTGTTTGTAATATTGATGCTCAATATCACTGACATGCAGGAAGCCGTTCCGGCCTACACCGAAGTCAACAAACGCAGCCTGGATGCTGGGTTCGATGTTGACCACTTTTCCCTTGTAGATATTGCCTACCAGGTTTTCGAGACTGTTTCGTTCAACATAAAGTTCTTCAAGAATGCCGTCTTCAACGATGGCAATTCGGCTTTCCTCCGGTTGGAGGACATTAACCAGCATTTCCTTTTTCATGGAATACCCTTTGTCGTGTAATACGACGAAAACTGTATTCCTCATCAGCCACGGAGAAGGTGGACCTGCTACGCATTGAATGAATCAATGTCCTGGTGGAGTCGGCCCGTTGCCTGCGTAGATACTGGAACAGTCCAGTGCAGGCAGGTCTCGTTAAATGATTTGTGCAGCGGGGGAATAAATCCCTGTGAACACAATCCAAGAGAGGTTTCGTGATGCGACTGCTGAGTCGAATCATTTCCTGGGTGAAGTTGCGAAAGGTCAAGGTCAGATCATTATCCGACTGCTCACTGACGGCAGTTCTTGTATTCGATTCGGGCAGGCAGCATTTTTGCATGAATTGCCCGTCGGATATCAATAACTGGTGCGGCGGTGAGAACAGAGCCGTGATCTGGTTGGACTTTTGCTGGTTCTGAAACTGTGTTGCGAAAGCTGCAGCATAACCCTTTAAGGCGGCAAGTGCCGTCTTTTGAATGATTTCCCGGGGGTAGTCTGGTGGTTTGCTCATGCTGTCATTGAAAACAGAAACAGGACGCAGGAAATTTCCTCAGACTGACCAAATAGATCAGGTTTGATAATGGGAGATTCCAATATTGTTCTTTGTTCTGTTCACGCGATTAAGTTTCAGGGTCAGGAAATGATGTTGAAATACATTTCGTCTGGATGAAATTTGTTTGTACGCAATCCACTCACCACCGAGGTGAGCTGGATGGCCGCTGGCTGATTGGTTGAATATCAGTTTCAGTCGGCGGCAAGTTGTAAACGTATAAATGGGGGTGATAGATTCCAGCGATCAGGCAGGTCTCTATCAGAAATCTATTGCTTACTGACAGGCTGACGTGATGAGAGAACCAGCTGTTTTCGACACATGGCGGTCACAGTGGCAATTCTTCATCAAACAGGTCAGGGCAGATTTTGTACAGTTCTCCTCTTAAATAACTTTCTACATCCCGGGCTACGTCGATGGTCATAGCGTGTGCCGCTATTTCCTCTGCCCGGGAGATTGTCAGGTGTCTGATTACCTCTTTTACTTCCGGAATCGCCAGTGGCGTGGCACTGATCTGCCTGATTCCCAAGCCTGCGAGCAGGGGAATCGATTTCAGGTCAGAACTCATCTGTCCGCAGACGGTCACCGGTATGTTTTTATTGTTTGCAGCCTCCACAACCATTTTGATCAGCCTTAAAATCGAAGGATCTGATGAGTTGTAGAGTGCTGAGACCGCGGGGTCGGAGCGGTCTACTGCTAGAGTATACTGAATTAAGTCGTTTGTCCCAATGGAAAAAAAGTCAACTTCTTCCGCAAACTCTTCTGCCAGCAGGGCGGCAGCAGGCACTTCCACCATCATCCCAATGGGGATATTGGGGTTAAATTCGACTCCCCGCTCTTCGAGGTCCTCCAGTACGTCCCCGACGATCATTTTGGCCTGTCGCCATTCCAGCAGGGTGGAAATCAGGGGAAACATGATCCGGACGTCACCATGGACGGCAGCTCGAAAAATGGCCCGGAGCTGAGTTTTGAAGAGTGGTAAATCGCGCAGGCTCAATCGTACACTTCTCAGGCCCAGGGCAGGATTCATTCCTTCTTTCGCCAGATGCCGATATCCCCTGGGAATCTTATCGGCTCCGAGGTCGAGTGTCCTGATGACAATGGGCCGATTCTGGGCAGCCTGCACGACTTTGCAATAAGCATCGTAGTGGACTTCCTCGGTGGGTTCGGTATTGGATTGCAGGTAGAGAAACTCTGTTCGATACAGGCCAATTCCATCGGCGCCCCGTTCGGCACAGTGTTCGACTTCATTGGGAAACTCAATATTTCCCATGACATGAATTCGAGTGCCATCTTTTGTTTCCGAGCGGATTTTTCGTCGGGATGCCAGGCGGGCGGCCATTGATCGCTGTCGTTCGCCTGTGTCTTTGTACCTGGCAAGCGTTTCCTCGTCCGGATCAATGATGACTTCGCCATTGTTGCCGTCAACAATGACCATGTCACCACCGGAAATGTCGGAAAGAAACTCTCCCAGGCCAACGACTGCCGGTATTTCCAGTGCTCCCGCCAGGATGGAAGTGTGGCTCGTGCGTCCACCGACTTCTGTGGCAAAGCCCAGAACAAACTCCTTCGCCAGTCCTGCCGTTTCGCTGGGAGTCAGATTGTTAGCCAGAACAATGATGGGGGTTGTGAGATTTGAAAGCTCTTCCCGTTTCTCTCCCAGCAGTTGTTTCAAGAGTCGTTTTTCGAGATCGATGATGTCGCTGGCACGCTCCGCCAGATAATTGTCACCCAGATGCTGAACGAGCTTGGTGTATCGTCGGAATACCCGGCTGGAGGCATGCTCTGGTGAATAGCACTTTTCACGAATCAGGGTTTCAATCTCTTCCCGCAACCGGGGAGAGCTGACCATTTGTAAATGGGCAGCAAAGATGGCCCCGTATTGTTCGCCTAATTTATCGGAAGCGAGCCTCTCGTTTTCTGCGATTTCTTCACAGACCGCATCAAGGGCTGATTTCAGGCGGGCGATTTCGGTATCGATGACATTGACGCTGACGAACTGACGTGGGATGCGAAAATCCTCCGCACCCAGAATGAGTGCGGGACCGAAATTGACTCCCGGAGAAACAGCGATTCCACGTTTAACAAGCATTCAATCAGAGCCTAATTTGGCGCTTTCAACAGACAGGCAACTGGTGGAGTACCACGCAGTCGAATAGTACGGGGGTTAATCTGGCAGATCAGACAATTCTTCGAATTTCTTGTATCCAGACTCAAAAAACTGAACAATTTCTTCCATCAGTTTGCTGGCATCGTCGCCATTTGCTTCCAGGACAAGTTGGGTTTCAGGCAGCGCTTGCAATCCAAGGAGGTCTATGACCTCCTTGGCATTTCCAGACTGATCCCCGTTCGAAATCTTAAAATCGCAAGTATAGTCACGGGCGATTCGTACTATTTCTGAAATAGGACGAAGGTGGAGCCCTTGTTTCATTTTGACAGTGACAATCTGACGGCAAACAGATTCTTGCATGGCACTAACTGATAACTACTCAAGCAACCTGAAAACAAATTACTCGCATGGAGATAATGCATGGAGATAATGACCGCTGCTTTCAGTGAGATTTCGTAATTACCCCTTTCCACATAGTTCAATCAACCAGGAGCCACAGCGAAGCATGTGTTCTGAAAATCAGAAATATGGTCAACTTAGGCAGGAATAGTCAGTCTTTTTCGAACAGGATCTCGCACTCACCTTAATCGAGTTGATTACTGTCAGCCTCATTCAGCAAATCTACAATGTCTTCTACGCTTTTGGATTGACGTAAAAACTTACAGAAATTCTGGTTTCTCAGGTGTCGGGAAATGTTTTCTAATCCACGTAAGTGATCCCCCGGACGGTCCAGAGGCGAAATCAGCAGAAACAGAATGAAAACGTCTTCTCCATCCAGGCTGGCAAAATCAACACCATCAGAAGACAAAGCGATGGCAGCAGTCAGATTTTCTACTGAGGAGTGCTTGGTATGAGGAACCGCAACTCCGTTTCCAATTCCCGTTGATCCCAACTCTTCACGTTTGAGAATTGCTGAGACGATGCCTTCCTCGTCATCTGCTGAAATGCTGCCTGCATTCTTCAAGCCGGCAACCATTGTACGGATCGCTTCTTCTTTCGTTGTGACATTCAATTCCGGAATGATCGCGTCCGAAACCACGAAGTCTGTTAACTTCATGTATTTTTTCCTTCTAACTAACTACATCTGCAAAAAATCAGTGTTTGCGGTCGAGACGCAAAACTAATGTTGTGAACTATGACGCCCGGTACTGATTTGAATTCAATCTATCCACCGCGGGTCACACTATAAGTATTGTAAGCGAGTTTTCTTCAACACTCAGCAAAAAACAGGCTGAGGTTTAGAAATTATTCAGTTTCAGTTTCGGTATCCGATTCTGCTTCCGCTTCCGCCAGGCTGTTTTCCGCAATCTCATTCAAGGGGAGATCGCGGCGATGATCCTGAATCTTTTGTTTATACTTTTTAATCTGTTGCTCCATCTTGCTCAGGGCTGAATGGAAGTTTGATTTTACTTCGTCACCCTCTGCGTGGGCTACAAAATTATGTTTATGTTCTGCGTCAACGAGGATCTCGACCCGGTTTTGGTTTTGTCCCTGGTCGATCGTGATCTGAATTGCTGTTACCCGCTCAAAGTACGTCAGTAACTTCTCAGATTTTTCAGTAATATAATCACGGAGACTATCTGAAACGCTACCATGCCGACAAGTAATCGCAACTTGCACTGACTGTTCTCCTGTAAAAAAAACTACCCACGTTGTGTATACATGTGTGAGTTGATCTGGGTCTGCCAATAGATGATGCTAACAGATTCTAGCTGGCCGGGTCCAGATATACCAGTCACTAATTCTTAAGCTTGGACTTCAAATATCAGGACCTTTTCCGCTTATGAGGGATCAGATATGATTTTATAAGTGACGAATGAGGAGTCGTATGTTTAGTTATGAGCTTGCTGGAGCGGGACATCTGGCTTTTCAAACCGGACCGACGCTGTGATGTCGGGACAGATTTCAGCATTATCGGCTTCGATTGTCTCACATCCTGCTAATAAACAGTATTTGAACCGGCTGACAGCTGAGATGTGTTTACTGGTTCGTTTTCCTGAGAGTGCTGCGTTATAATATAGTATACGTATTCCGGTTATCATCTGGTGTTCGGTTCACAGCATATATTGAAACCAGTTCTGGTAAAATGTCTGTTTAATTGAGAGGTAAATTAGTAGCCTATGCCTACTTATGTTTATGAAGTAGTTCTCCCGGATGGTACCGCAGGAGAACGGTTTGAAGTGATACAGCGAATGAGTGATCCCATTTTGACGACTCATCCGGAGACGGGAGAACCTGTCCGTAAAGTGATTACGGCTGCCTATTTTTCAGGTAAGTGGTCGGACGCTGAAGCGAAACGCACAATCAACGATGACAAGCGACTGGGGGAACTCGGGTTTACCAAATATGTGAAATCATCCAAAGGCACTTATGAAAAAAGAGCCGGTGATGGCCCGGATCTCATTTCTGCAGATTGACCATCAGAAATCAAAAAAGCAGGGCAACGATTTTCACCTTGCCGAGCGAAACAGTGAATGTGGAGGAGAAGGTTGTTATGAAATCGGAAAATCTGTATTTCATTCTAGGCTTATTGATTAGCGCTGGCATGATCTCTGCGGTTCAGGCGGAACCGCCATCTGTTGAAAAGTCTGAGTATACCAATACTCAATGCGAGGGAACTTATCCCCATCATCTGCAGGGACTCTGTGTTGATGGACAGGGAAATATTTTCTGGAGTTTTACAACAGAACTGGTCAAAACCAACGCTTCCGGAAAAGTTCTGGTAAAAATCCCCGTAGGAAATCATCATGGCGATCTCTGTTATCACTCAGGAAAAGTATTCGTTGCCGTGAACTTCGGTGATTTTAATAATCCCGAGGGGAAAGCCGATTCCTGGGTTTATGTCTATGATGCGGAAAAGCTGCTGTTGATTGCCAAACATCAGACTCCCGAGGTTACTTTTGGAGCAGGGGGAATTGCCTGCCATGCCGACAGGTTTCTCGTTGTGGGAGGCTTGCCCAAAGACGTCAACGAAAATTATCTCTATGAATACGATGCCAGTTTTAAACTCATCAAGAAGCATATCTTGAAAAGCGGTTATACGTTGATGGGGATCCAGACGGCATGCTTTGCTGATAACAAATGGTGGTTTGGATGTTACGGTTCCAAATTACTGACAGCGGATGTTAATTTTAATTTTTCAGCTAAGTATGACCTGGACTGTGCACTGGGAATCGATCGGGTCAATGACAAGTTGTTGTTGATCGGTCGCAATACGAAGAATGGTAAGCAGTACCAGGGTCAGGCACTGCTGGCAGTTCCTGATGCTGACAAGGGTTTCATTATCCGTAAATAACCGGGAATAACAGAAACTCAATAGTAATGTCGCGGTCATGAAAACTATCAGTTTCCACCACCTCCCTGGAGGTTGGAGGCTGCCAGCCCAAACAGAGCGCCTTCGAGCAGATGTCGTTCAATGAATGCACCGATGGCCTCTGATTTTGTGTATTGCAGGATGACATAGTCGCCGGGCTGAATTAAAACCCGCTGACTGGGAGTTCTCACTGCTTCATAGAGATCTACTTTGATCGGCAGTTGTGTGCCATTAGGCAATTGTCTCAGGATGATGGCATTACTCGCGCTGATGGTGACATCCTGGTTTAAGGCGGAGGGGCCTCCGGCAGACTTGTTGTTTCCGCCATTTTGTGATGCCTGGGCAATCGATACTGCGCCGAGGATATCCAGGTCGTAATCCCGGGGCAATGTATATTGCCCGCCACCCAGCAAGCCACCTGTGTAGAATATTTCCGTATCTCGCGATTCGATAAACACCACGTCGCCATCATGCAGAATAATTTCATCACGCGTGAGATGGACCTGTTCTCCAGGGCTCAGGCGAATGGGAATTTTAATGATTCCCGAGCGTTGCATTGTGGAGTCATTGATGATAGTTGGCGCCATGAAGTCGCCCGAATAAAAACTCCCGTCACTGGAATAGAGAGGCTGTCCGACTTCAAATTCCGGGTCTGCAGGAGTTGGTGAATAGTGTGGAATCGGAGTATAGGAATCAGATACCTGCTGAATATTCTGTTCTGAATCAGAGTTGTCTGATGTATGAGTGCCTGTCTGGATGGGTTGCGGACACAGTGGCTGATTCATCCCATGCGCCCCGCCTCGGATGATATAAATGGAATTTTCTGCGTCCAGCCCGGGCAGGCCACCTGTTTCCGCAAGGGCATGCAGTACGTCATTATTATATGCAGGGAGATTGATGACTCGCCCGGTACCTCGTTTCGACCTTCCTACGTTCAGGTTACCGACGGTTGTACCTACGATGTCGTTGGAGTTTTCCTGGCGGATGACAAGAACACGATAGGATCGAGGCTTTTGCAGGCTGATCAGAATACGGTCACGGCCTTCCCGCAGAATACTTTTTTCCGTGGTGTATTTGCGACGAATGGTTTCTTCCAGTTGTGTCAGCGTTAACCCACGTGCGAAAACGGTTCCGATGAGTGGCAGTGAAATCGTACCATCTTCACGTATCGGAATCGGGTAACCCAGAGAGGGGGCAACCTCTTGTGTCTGCGGAAAGTGGACGGGAGGTACATCTTTAAACTGCCCCAGGACACCCTCGATATAGACGCCCAGAACGTCGCCTGAATCTAACAGGTAATGCTTGGGGGCAGGTTGACGCAGCAGAGACAGATCGATGGTTTCTTTTCCTGACCGAACTTCCCCTTTGTATTCAGTAGGCAGATATTGAGCGGGAACCCCTTTTAAAGGATGGAATGCAGCGCAACCATTCCACATCACGGTCAGACAGAGCACACAATAAATGTGCCACTTGAATGCGTACATTGGATTTCGATATGTTTGCATCCTGCTCGAACCTTTTAATTCGACTACTGCTTGTCTTAATTCAAACGACATTCTGTCGGCCATGTCCTTGCTCAGATTCCTGTGAAACCAGATTCGAATTTCCCTGGAGAATCGTGTTTCATCTTCTGTCTCGATAGTCTGGGAGTGTTTCAATGGTCGAAAAACGGTTTGTATTCGAGTGATTAATTTGTTCTATCTGACGAGTATCTCGAGCTGTTGCGGAAGTTGGTGCATCGGGTAATGGCGTATAAGGATATGACTGTAATGTATAAGGGCTCGGAGGCGGATCATCATTGATGTATGGTGGTATTGCAGGCTGCGGGGGAGCCGCGGTTTCCGGTCGAGCTGTCGGCTGCTCAATCACAGCAGGAGGCTTGGGAGCTGTGACAGGGGGTTGCTGATGCAGTTCTGTTTGCGGGAGTACTGGTTTAACGGGTGGTGGAGTATATCCTGGCAGAGCCGGCGGAGGTGGCAAAGGCTGATGGTGCTGTGGCAGACTCTGTTGTGATTGTCCGGGTTGATTCACCGTTGGCTTCGGTAATTTGAGTTCCTGAGGCTCCGGGCGAGCGGGAGGATTAATGATCGAAGCCGGAGGTGCTGAGTGTGACTCCGAATGAACTTCTGGCATCGGTTCAGAAGGATAAACAATATCAGAGTTCGAGTATTCGACTGCTGGTTGATTCCACCCGCTTAAAGAATAGGGAGTGGCAATTTCATCATACTCATACCGTCCCCCTGCCAGGGCATGCTCTGCACCCAGTTTATAACCGGTAAACCACTCCTGGATTTCCAGGTATCCTTCGGGAGTCCGGTAGTGAGCGGCCCAGTACTCCTCAGGTGGCACGGGAGGAACTTCTCCAGATTCACCCAGTGCGATATCAATATATGCCTGTTGATAACCTTTACGGAATGCCTTCGAAGGTTTCTCTTTACAGTTACAGGAAATTGTTTTGAGGGATTCGCGAGCGCATTTTTTTGCCGCGTGTTTGACGACAATTTTGTCGAGGTCAGCCTGGTAGCCATCCAGTGAATGGTAGGGGTGGGGAGAGCATTTATCTTTGTGGAAGAAAAAGCATTTTTTAACCCGATTATATGCGGGGGAACAGATTCCGTATTCTTCTTCACAGTCCGTATGCGCGCAGCCGGTTAAACCGGATAGAATCAAAAGCAGAAACGTGAAGCATACGCCCCGGAATTCGATTCGGAAGGCTGCAGGAAAATAATGTGTGATAAATGTTTTTAAAGCCACCAGGGAGACCACCGTGCGCAGATTATGTGTTAATCGATACGCATGGTTTATCGGATTCGTGCCATTCCGTTGTGTACGGTTTTTCGTATCTTGCGGATTATCCGGGGGCGTAAGACAGATACAATCGTTGGATGTTCAAGGATCGGCAGAGTTGCCGTATTCCGGAGGGTCTGCGTATTTTTCCTGTCTTTGCGCCGAGGGTTAGACTGGGGTGAAGGTCTGATGCCGATCGGCAGGTTCTGCCGTTCAAAAATGCCAGAATCATTCGGCTGCGAAGTAATCTTTCAGCAGTCGAAACACACGACCTGCCCGTTGTTGAAATACTTCGGGTTGTTTGATCCATCCCATGGGGGTAATGCGAGTTGCAATTTCAACCTGAGAGGAAGTCTGGCGTCTGTTGCTGTTTGATTTTTTGGTAGACGAGCCGAAGACGACTTCTATTTCAACTGGTTTTCGATCGTCTGTCTTGCCCCAGAAGGGAAGTAATCCAGCTTTACCGAGTCTCATTACGGCCCGGTTGGTACTGACTTCGGTCAGACGCGCGTGATTATCATTTACGAAACCACCAAGTTTGTAGACGATAAAATCTGAAGAGATCAGTGCATTGAATGTGCTTTCAAATTTCATGCCTTCTGCAGCGGTCGCTTCAGGCACTTCATCGGGAATGATCTCACCGGACTTCATCTGTTCGCATGTGAGGGCGCGGACTTTATTTCGTCCCGTTTCTTTCGCCTGGTATAAAGCGCTGTCAGCCCGATGGAACAGACTTTCTAATGAATCACCGGGTTCATATTGAGAGACGCCAAAGGAAGCTGTGACCCTGATGTTTGACTGGTTCTCCATTTTCAGATTGGAAACAGCCAGTCGTAAGCGTTCTGCTTTTTTGACTGCATGTTCCAGTGCTGTTTCAGGGCAGAGAATGACAAATTCTTCTCCACCATAACGGCCCACCAGTTCTCCAGAGTAAGTTTCATGCTGAAACAATCGCGCCAGTTCTACCAGAACTTCATCACCGGTCGAGTGACCATAACTGTCGTTTATGTTTTTGAAATGATCTGCATCGATAAAGATCAGACTCAATGGTTCCGGGTTCTGTTCCTTCTGGATGCGGGACAGCATGATTGCCAGCTGTGTTTCCAGTTCACCCCGGTTGGCCACCGATGTTAACGCATCCAGGCTGGCAGCCAGTTTCAGGTCATTGTATTCTTTCGGGCGTTTCAGGCTGCGTGACAAGTCTCGGAAAATTTCTGTAACACCAATCAAACGGCCGTCATCGCCAAACATCGGGACAGACTGCACTTCGATATTGATCAGTCGGCCACCCGGTCGCTCCAGCATAAATTCGGTCGTCATCGGCTTGCCGTTGGCAATGACACGGTTCATGGAGCATTCAGCTGAAGTGAGATTGGTACCTTCTTTATTTGTGAGAGGCAGGCTGCCGCTGGTCCATGATTCTCCCAGCACATCAATGGCCCGCAGGTCAGCCAGCTTTTCCAGTCCCGGACTGAGGACGACAAACTGAAAATCAGCATTGACGATATAAAAACCGTCGTAAAGACTTTCAATCTGAAACAGATAGGAGAAGATGTTGCTGATCAGGTTTGCTTCGATTGCTTCCCGCTCTGTGAAATCTTTAGGCTGGAACAGACGATTGACTTCCTGCAAAGCATCGTGGAAAGCCTGCTTTTCGTTCTGTTCCCAGCGAGATAGCGCACAGACAATATTTCCATCGAACTGCGTTCCGGCTGCTTCCATGAGAATCGACATGATTTCTTCATGTTTTTTCCCCGTGCGATACACCTGGTCTGTTGCCAGTGAGTCGTAGGCGTCTGCTATCGCCAGTATGCGCGCTCCCTGGTTGACTTCACTGCCGATGAATTGATAACCATTCGTGGCACCACTGAAGTGGTAACGGGTCTGCGACAGGATTGTTAATACTTCATGATCGGTACGGCAGGCCTGCAGGACATCAAGACCAATGTTGTGGTAATGCGACATCAGCTCAATTTCATCTGAAGTCAGTTTACCAGGCTTGAAGATGATATGATCGGGGACGCCGATTTTTCCGATATCGTGTAAGAGGGCCGCGACTTCCAGTCGTTTGAGATGGATTCCTTCCCAGCCTAAATTGGTAGCGATCCCTTTTGCCAGAAAAGCAACACGTCTCGAGTGGCAGAGTGTAGAAGCATCTCGTGCCTGTAATGCTGACAGCAGTTTACGGAGATGTTTCCGGGAAATCACCTGATCAATCAAGTCACCCGTGTCAGACTCAAGTGAATATTCTTCAAAGTCTTCCGATAGTGAGATCAGCTGCCTGAGAATTTTTGAAGAGCCCATATTATAGCTCCCATGGACCGAGGATGATCTCGGCAGAGAGTTATTCGATGCTATGAGGGGGCTGTTCATCTTGCGACCTTTGGTATATTGAGCAGAGCTCTAACACAATTTGTTCTGATCGAACGCTTGTGCCTCGCGTATCACAATCAATTCTCTTTTGGCAATATCTGTGTTTCACAACGGAATGGAGATTGTTTCAACAGTCGGTTTTTAAAACAGAGACATGACAGAGTGTACTGGTTTCAGATGTTGATGTCTGTTTTAAGATCAAAAGACATTGCAGGTATACACCAAATCGAATCAGTTAAACTAAAGCTAGGTTGCAAACGCAGGATGTCAAATTGCAACATGCGAGTGGAGGGATCAACTGCTCCGACTGTTCGCTGAAATTCCGGGTGGGGCAATTATCGGTAATTGAAGGATTCAGCGGGTTGGGGTGAACCTGACGGCTGTGTTGATTGCAGGGGCGGGAAATTCCAGGTTCGGTCAATGCTTACCGATTATAAGCGACAGTCGCGGCATCGGCCCGGGACCGAACGACCTGTCCCAGCGATTCATATTCATCCTGTGGGATCCGTTCGGCAGGGCCTGTGATTGTGAATGCGGCGATACCAATGCCATTGCGATCCAGAATGGGTGCCGCGATGCAGCGGATTCCCACCAGGCCTTCTTCATGATCAACGGCATAGCCACGTTGACGAATCAGATCCAGTTCATTGAGAAAGGCGCGTCTGGATGTGATGGTATGTGGGGTGAAGCGTTTAAAGTGAATGCGGTTGACCAGGTCATCGCGTTCATTGTCCGGCAGAAACGCCGCGATGGCCTTTCCAGGAGCGCAACTGTAACAGGGAGCGCGGGCCCCGATCTCGGCAGAATACTTAAATGCATGTCGCGCCAGCATCTGTTCCAGGATGACGATCTCCCGGTCGATCAGGCAGCAGAGTTGGGTTGTTTCACTGGTCGTGTCGCGCAGTTCCCGCATCGGACCGATGGCACATTCCATCAGTGGTCGATCCTGAACGCTCGGTGGGATCAACTGCAGGAAGCGATTTGTCAGGTAATACTTTTTAGTGGTCACATCGCGCGTGACATAGCCGAGTTCTTCCAGGGCTTTTCCAATCCGCAATAACGAAGCCTGGGGTATGGTCAGTTCTTCGCTGAGGGCGCTTAGCGTGCAGCCATGCGAGTGGCGGGCGAGGTGCTCCAGCAACGCGATTCCCCGCTGCAGACTGGGTGAGGCGGCTGCTTCCGATTTCCGTTTTGTGTCAGGAACGCTCATTGTTGTTGACTTCATATATGAAATAGGTTTCAATAGTGAAATATGATATGGGCCTTTCTGGCGCGTGTCAACCTCTACAGCCGGGCAACCGGCATTCGATTGCATTACAATACTCTATTGAATGTCAGCAGAAGGATTATGCCATGCGTGCAGGTGGTTCCAGAGGAAACGTTTTGACAGTTGTGATCTGGCTGAGCCTGGTTGTTTCCACTCAGGCAGCAGAACTGTTTGAAAATGTCAGGACTGCTGGTGCTGATTTCGATCGGGTGATGGCTCCGTTAATTGCCGGGCATTGCCTGGATTGTCATGCCGGCCTGGATCCCAAGGCGGGGTTTGATTTTTCAAATCGAGCCGCTGCGATCCGAGGTGGGGAAACGGGATCGGCCCTTCAGGCTGGCAATCCGGAAGAGAGTCTGTTGTGGCAGTATATCGAATCTGATGCCATGCCCCCCGAGCACCCGCTCACTGCAGAACAAAAACTGCTGTTCAAACAATGGATCTCAGCTGGTGCTCCCTGGGGTACCGATCCGATTGATGCCTTCAGTAAAACCACTGAAAAGCGAGGCGGTTATGACTGGTGGTCTCTGCAGCCTCTAAGGAATCCTGTTGTTCCAGCGTTTTCCAATGACGATGGGGCTGATGAGGATTGGGTGCATAATCCGATCGATGCTTTTATTCTGAGAACGCTACACCAGAAAGGGCTCAAGCCTCAGCCAGTTACTGATCGTCGCACCTTAATACGACGTCTTTCCTATTCGGTAACTGGCTTACCTCCCGAACCGGAAGATGTGGAAGCCTTCCTGAAAGATCAGTCGCCGGATGCTTATGAAAAACTCGTTGATCGCCTGCTGGCGTCTCCACACTATGGAGAGCACTGGGCAAGGCACTGGCTGGATGTGGCGCGGTTTGGTGAGAGTAACGGCTTTGAACGAGACCAACCGCGATTGAATGCCTGGCCTTATCGCAACTGGGTGATTGAGGCGTTGAATCAGGATATGCCTTATCACCGCTTCGTGAAATTACAATTGGCCGGTGATCTGCTGGAACCGGACAATCCAGATGCGGTTAAAGCGACTGGTTTCCTGGTGGCAGGGCCGCATGACGTGGTGATTCCCATCAGTAAAACGATGCGGGCGACAATGAAACAGGATGAACTGGAAGACATTGTCGGCGTTGTGGGGCAGACATTTTTAGGCTTAACGGTCAATTGTGCCCGTTGCCACGATCACAAATTCGATCCCATCAGTCAGAAGGAATATTATCAGTTTGCAGCGGCACTTTCCGGGGTGGGACATGGGGAACGGAATCTGCCTGATCCCGCTTATGAAAAGGCGCAGCAGGAACTGGCGCAGGCGAAGAACAAGCTTCGCGAAACTCAAAGGGTACTGTTTGGATTAGAGTCCGCTGCGCGACGACGGGTTCTCGCTTCACGGGCAACACAGGAGCAAACAGAATTGCCTCTGGCGATCACTTCCCCCGTGGCAGCCTGGGATTTTCGGAAGAGTACTCAGGACCTGGTTGGTGGTTTACAGGGGACTTTACATGGTTCTGCCAGGCAAACCGAAGAAGGGCTGCTGCTGGATGGAAACAAATCCTATCTGAAAACAGAGCCACTCAAACAGGCATTGAACGAAAAAACGCTGGAAGCCTGGGTGAAGCTGACAAATCTAGATCAGCGGGGGGGAGGCGTACTGAGTGTGCAGACCGTTGATGGCAATATTTTTGATGCCATCGTTTATGGAGAACAACAACCGGGACACTGGCTGGCCGGCAGCGATCACTTTCATCGCACGAAATCTTTTCAGGGTCCACAGGAACAGGAAGCCATTGAAAAGGAAGTTCAGATTGCCATTGTGTACTCCGCGGAGGGAAAGATTACCGCCTATCGAAATGGTCAACTTTATGGCAAGTCATATCAGTCACGCGGTCTGCAGTCGTTTCCAGCCGAAAAAACGGAAGTGCTCATTGGTTTGCGCCACGGTTCGCCTGCTGGAAATCGACTTTTGCAGGGAGTCATCTCGAAAGCGCGTTTGTATGACCGGGCACTGACGGCTACAGAAATTCAGCAATCTGCAAAGGGGGGAGGTACTTTTTTCTCTGAGGAGGAACTGGTTGCCACGCTTTCTGCTTCAGAACAGGCAAAACGAAAAACAATGCGCAGGGCTCGGACAGAGTTGCAGGCCCGAATCAAGCAGCTGCAGTCAATCGAACCTGAAAAAGTATATGCGGCAGTATCCCATGAGCCGGGTGTCATGCATTTATTGAAACGAGGCAGTGTCGCAGCTCCCGCAGGGGTTGTCAGTCCTGGAGGCATAAAAGCGATTCAGGGGGTCAATGGAGATCTGGAGCTGGCCTCAGACAGTTCCGACCACGATCGCAGGATCCGCTTTGCAGACTGGGTGACCAGTTCCAGGAACCCGCTCTTTGCCCGGGTGATCGTGAATCGAGTCTGGCATTATCATTTTGGGAGGGGGCTCGTTAATACTCCTAATGATTTCGGCTTTAACGGAGGTGACTGCAGCCATCCGGAATTACTGGACTGGCTGGCTCGCAGACTGATTCAGGAGAACTGGAGCCTGAAATCACTCCACCGTTTAATACTGCTTTCTGCCGCTTTTCAGCAGTCAGCTCAACTCGACCCGGATGCGTTGAAAGTCGATGCAGACAATCAGTGGTTGTGGCGCAAAAGCCCACAGAGAATTGAAGCGGAGTCGATTCGCGATTCCATCTTGAAAATATCAGGACAGCTGAATTCCCAGGTCGGGGGACAGGGATACCAGGACGTGAAATCCTATTTTTTCAAAGGGACCCAGTTCTATGAACCCCTGGATCCGACAGGCGAGGAATTTAATCGCAGGTCAATCTATCGATTTTCTGCAAGAGGCGGACGACACCCTTTGCTGGAAACGTTTGACTGTCCGGATCCCTCGACGACGACACCCGATCGCCCGTCGACGACGACGCCACTTCAGGCACTCTCACTGATGAATACCTCTTTTGTCTTACGCATGTCTGACCAACTTGCAGAACGCATCCAATCGCGAGTCGGTTCCGAAGAGGAGAAACAGGTTGCAGAATTGTTTCTGCTGGCTTATCAACGTCATCCCCAATCTGCAGAGTCAGCAGCTGCATGCGAATTCTGCGAAAAACACGGACTCTCTGCTTTATGCCGGGTTGTACTCAATAGCAACGAATTTTTATATGTGAATTGAGAGCGGAATGTTGTATCAAAAAACAGATCAATCGGAATCAGTCTCAGGTTCCCATTCGATGTCGCGTCGTGAATTCTTTTCCTGGGCTCGAACCGGCCTGGCGGGAACGGCGCTCATGGATTTGCTGTTACATCAGAAATCGGGAAGAGCGTCCGAGTCTGTCAGGCAGACTTCACCGGCTCCTCATTTTCCACCCCGGGTCAAACGGGTGGTTCATATCTGTCTGATCGGTGGTCTGAGCCACCTGGATTCCTTTGACTATAAGCCTGCGCTCAAAGATCTGCATGGCAAGGCGATGCCCACGGATAAAACTCCCGAGACCTTTTTTGGTAAGGTGGGCCTGTTACGCAAAAACGATTTTGAATTCCGCCGGCGCGGGCAGAGTGGACTCTGGATCTCCGATCTGTTTCCGCATATCGCGGCGCAGGCAGATGAGCTCACTTTGTTACGGTCGATGAAAGCAGATTCCGCCAATCACACGCCTGCCACCTTTCAGGAAAACACCGGCTTTCGCTTGAATGGTTTTCCGGTGCTTGGTTCCTGGCTTTCGTACGGGCTGGGATGTGAAACGGATGAACTGCCTTCGTTTGTCGTTCTGCCTGACGTGCGCGGCTATCCCGCTGCAGGAACCATTAACTGGTCGAATGGTTTTTTACCTGCTTTGCATCAGGGGGTGCCCTTTCAATCACAAGGGCCGGCAATCCGTGATTTATTCCCCGAACGAAAGATCTCGAAAACAACGGAACAAGCCAGTCGGCGATTATTGAACCAGTTCAACCAGGGCCACCTGGAGCGGATGGGCGCGAACAGTGATCTGGAAGCCCGGATTCGCAGTCATGAACTGGCCGCGAAAATGCAGCTGGCAGTCCCGCGGGTCACCGATTTATCTGCTGAAACTCCGGCCACTCAATCTCTTTATGGCTTTGATTCCGAAGTCACAGCTCCTTTTGCCCGTAACTGTTTACTGGCGCGACGTTTACTGGAGCAGGGGGTTCGATTTGTGCAATTGTTTTCCGGAGGCCCGTTTGGATCACCGCGCATCAACTGGGACGGTCATGAAAATGTCAAAGGCAATCATCTTCGTGAAGCGGCCCGGATCGATCAGCCTGTCGCGGCTTTAGTTCAGGATTTGAGGCAGCGGGGAATGTTGGATGACACTCTGGTTCTGTTTTCCACGGAGTTTGGGCGGACCCCGTTTACGCAGTCTGCTTCGGATCAGGTCGGTACCGGCCGAGACCATAATATGAATGGTTTTTCGGTCTGGATGGCAGGCGGCGGGCTCAAACATGGCTTCAGTTACGGTGCGACCGACGAATTTGGCTGGAAATCAGTCGAAAAACCGATTGCCTGGCACGATTATCACGCCACCGTGCTCCACTTACTGGGGATCGACCATACCCGTCTCACCTGGTACCACAACGGAATCGAACGCCGCCTGACGAATGTGCATGGCGAAGTGATTCATGAAATACTTGCCTGAAATTCACATCGACTGGTTGTTTTCGGACAGATCATCTTGATTTTTCAAGAAGATATTTTGTGTGCGTAGACGAATCGACTAGAATGGCTATAGTGTGTTTTCTTAATCGGCATCAAGGGGCGCTTACTTCTGTCTGATTGAATGGATCGTCCTGTCTAAAAAATTAGTGAAATGAATACTTTACAGAACCCTCGAAGCAAGTCCGATACCAGACGGGTACTGATCATCGGCGGTGGTTTTGCCGGATTGAACGCGGCACTGGAACTGGGGGGAATTGCCGGAGTGGAAGTCACTCTGGTGGATCGTCACAACTACCATTTGTTTCAACCACTGCTCTATCAGGTGGCGATGGCCGGGCTCAGTCCCGCGGATATCGCCACCCCCATTCGCAGCCTGCTCTCCGCCTATCGCAATACCAGTGTTTTGCTTGGTGAGGCAGAATCAATCGATCTTCCCGGACAAAAAGTCAAATTTGATTTCGGTGAGCTCGAATTTGATTACCTGGTACTGGCCTGTGGTGCTACACACAGTTACTTCGGTCATAATGAATGGGAAAAATATGCACCCGGCCTGAAGACGATTTCCCAGGCAACCGAAATTCGCAAGCGTGTGCTGTCTGCGTTCGAGCATGCAGAACGCGTTACCGACCCGGATGAACAGAAAAAGTATCTGACATACGTGATCGTAGGCGGCGGTCCTACCGGTGTTGAACTGGCAGGTGCCATCGGGGAGATGAGTCGTTTTACCCTGTCGCGAGATTTTCGCCGGATCAACCCCAGCCACACCCGCGTCATTCTTGTGGAAGCAGGACCACGCATTTTGCCCATGTTTTCCGAGCAGCAGTCGAACCGGGCCGCCCGGGATCTGGAGAAGCTGGGTGTTCAGATCTGGACTTCCTCTGTGGTCACGAACATTAATGATGAAGGAGTGGAATTAGGAGATGAGCGAATTCGTGCTGCCACCGTGTTGTGGGCTGCGGGAGTCGAGGCTTCTGAGCTCGGACAGGCAGGAGGCATGCACGTTGATAATCGTGGTCGCGTTCTGGTCGAACCGGATTTGAGCCTGGAAGGATATCCGAATGTATTCGTGGCTGGCGACCAGGCCAGTTATACGCATCAGACTGGCAGTCCGCTACCGGGAACGGCTCCCGTTGCATTACAACAGGGGCGATTTATCGGTAAAACGATTCGCAATGAAGTCAAAGGCAAGCCACGCAGTAAGTTCCATTTTCGGGACAAAGGGCAGATGGCAACAATTGGCCGCAGTCGGGCGATTGTAGAAATGGGACGGTTCAAGCTGGCCGGTTTTTTTGCCTGGGTGGTCTGGCTGGTCGTACACGTCTTTTATCTTACCGGTTTTAAAAACCGCGTACTGGTCGTGATGCAGTGGGCCTGGTCCTATCTCAGTTTCAGACGTGGTGCACGACTGATTGTTGACCGCGGCTGGAGTCCTGCTGAAGAGCAGGAGCCAGTAACAGAGACCGAAAATGAGGAAGTCACTGTTCCTCCCGAGCATTAATCGAGAAGGGCGTGCCTGTCAGGTCAGTTGGAGAACTCTTCGGGAGGAATGGGACTGCCATGCGGGTCCTGGTCGGTCTCGATTGTGTCCTCATTCAGCTTTTCACGTAACTGGCGATCGGTGAAATGTTCCAGTCGTTCGGCCTGCCTGTGAATCGTTTCTGTGGACATGCCCGCGTGTTCGACCAGGTAGTGTTCCCAGAGACGATGTGAGCGAACCAGTTGACGTGCCTGGTCGCGACCTGTTTCTGTCAACTTATAATAACCGTTTGTGCCTGTAATCTGTCCCCGACTGGCCAGATAACGGAGTGAGAGACTGGTTGATAAGGCGCGGGAGAACAGAATCTCGCGCAGATAACCGGCATCAGGTTTACGGTCCGGGTCACGTTCTTCAATCCGATACATCAACGCGATGATGTCTTCTGCGAGAATCTTCCACGACAGGAACTGCCGCCGAATAAAAACGACCAGGATGCCATGCCGGGGACCAAGCAATGCCGCCAGCACAAACAGCAGACCTGCCGTGACTGCCATCATGCCGGCAGTTGAAGTACTTCCATAACCAAACCAGTGGGGCACGGTAATGGCGCTGATGTGCCCCGTGATGGCTGCGATGATTGCCAGGATGACACTGAGGACGATCATCCGCCCCAGTCGATCCGTGAGCATGTACGCAGCAGCGGGCGGCACTACAAACATAGCCACTACAAGAATATTGCCGACCGTCTCGAAACTGGCGACCGCTGTGATGGCAACCAGTGTCATCAGGGTATAATGAATCAGCGTGGCATTAAATCCCGTGGTCGTTGCGAGCGCCGGATCGAATGAACTGAGTTTGAGTTCTTTGAGAAAGCAGACCACAAACAGCAGGTTGATCAACAGGACAATGGAGAGCACGGCGACAACGCGGGGGATTTCCCAGCCTGCAACCAGGACCGTATCGAGGGGCGTCAGTTCGATTGCTCCATAGAGTACACAGCCGGGATCCAGGTCAACATGATCCGCAGCCTGAACAATCATGACCAGCCCCAACGCGAACAGGGACGTGAAGACCACTCCCATGGAAGCGCCTTCGTCCACTTTACCAAAGCCGCGAATCCACTCCGTGAACAGTGCCGTTAAAATACCAGCGATGACGGCACCCACAAACATGGGCAGACTGCTGCGGCTGTCGCTGATAAAAAAAGCAGCAGCGAGTCCGGGCAGAATTGCATGGGTGATCGCATCTCCCAACATGCTCATTTTTCGCAGGACCAGAAAGTTCCCCAGCAGGGCCGTTGCGACAGAGCATAGAATTCCCGCGACAATGATCCAGCCGTCCAGATACCAGCTCCACTGGCTCAATGCTTCTCTCAGAACATTCATGAACCAGGCCTCCGGGAATCGGGGGCAGACGAATCGGAATTCCCCGGTTTGAGCTGGAGGGTATGAGGGCTGGGCAGGATGTCTGTGGATGATTGCTGACTCAGTAATGTTTCCAGTTCAGATATGACTTCCGGTTCCAGTACATGTTCAATGGCATCAGCATCCCGATCGACTTTGCTGGAAGCAACGTCGGCATACGTGATGAGGTACAGTTCCCATAGTCGATACTCATGAACGATCCGTGCGGCTTCAGTCAGTCCCAAAGGCGTCAGACGTATCTGGTTACCGTCTACTGTTTGAAGCAAGTCTTGCTGGCTGGCACGATGAATGATCGAGTGGAGGTCTGTCGGCAGCCAGCTGCGCATCTGGTAAAGGTCTTTGATGGGAACGAGTTGGTTCGTCTGATCCGTCAGTAAATTATGTGCTTCCAGGTATTCATAGATGCTGCGCAACAGGTGTTGTCGATCGACTTTTCTATTAAGCTGATAGCGTCTGAGCTTGCGGATCAGAATTCCCCGGGGAACGCCAAAAACCATACTGACCAGAAACATACTGGTAGCGACCAGCACAATCATCGCTCCGGAAGGAAGGTTCGGGAAAATGGCACTCATGGCGGAGCCAACCATCCCACTGAGCGCTCCGAGGATTGTGGCAACGAAAGACAGGTAAAATATCTTTTCTGTCCAGAACCGGGCGGCAGCAGGCGGAATGACCAGGAGCGAAATCATCAGAATCAATCCGACTGCCTGCAGACCGATGATCGTGACGACGACAACCAGTCCCATCAGGATCATGTCGAGCAACACGACGGGAAAGCCACGCGAGTGGGCGAAACCTTCATCGAAACAGAGCAGTGTGAGTTCTTTATACAGGAAGATGGAAATCAGCATACAGGACAGTCCAGCACTGCCGATCAGCCAGGCGTCGCTGGCGACCATGGATGCAGTCTTGCCGTAAATAAATGATTCCAGGCCCGCCGCATGCCCCGTCTGCATCTGCTGGACGATTCCCAGTAAGGCGACTCCCGCTCCAAAAAAAACGCTGAGTACAATCCCCAGGGCAGCGTCTTCTTTTAAGCGGGTGAGATTTCGAATCATCAGAATGGATGCAATTCCCAGCAGTCCGCTGATCGCTGCTCCCGACAGCAGCACAGGCAATGTTTTGCCATTCATGCCAAATGAGGTCGCGAGAATGAAAGCAAGTGCGATGCCGGGCAGAGTGGCATGACTTAACGCATCACCCATCAGCGCCCGTTTTCTGAGCAGGGCAAAACTGCCGATCATGCCGGCTGACATGCCGAGTAACGTCGTCCCCAGGATGACGATGCGCGTGTTATAGTCTTCTAAAAAGAAAACACGTTTCCAGTCTTTCCATTCAGGAATGGAAATGCTGCGGTCTGTAATGGATCTCTGTGAACCAGGTGAGTTCGCACCGTTGGCTGCGAGCAGCGGAGCATAAGGGCAAAGACTCATCAGCAGAAATACAATTACAAACAGTCTCATAAAGACTGCTCCCGGCGGCGCATGGTTTCGGTCGCTTCTTCGAGCAGGGTCAGACGGCCGCCATACGTTTTCTGCAGATTTTCGGGTGTGAAAACATCCGCGGTCAAGCCATGATCAATTACGCGCATATTCAGCAGGATGACATAATCAAAATACTCGGGAACGGTCTGCAGGTCATGATGGATCACCAGGGCCGTTTTGCCGGCTTGTTTCATTTCCTGCAGGATCTGGACGATGGCTTTCTCCGTGGCCGCATCGACGGCAGCGAATGGTTCATCCATCAGGTAGAGATCGGCGTTTTGCACCAGGGCGCGGGCCAGAAAGGTTCGCTGTTGCTGTCCGCCTGACAGCTGGCTGATCTGGCGGCGGGCATAGTCGGCAATTCCTACACGATCCAAAGCTTCCAGCGCACGATCTTTGTGTTTCCTGCGAACAGGCAGGCACCAGCCGATTTCTTTATAGAGTCCCATGGTGACCACATCCAGGGCATCCACGGGAAAATCCCAGTCGACACTTTCACGTTGGGGGACATAGCCTACGCGATGCCGATTTTTCTGATAAGACTTGCCAAAGATCTGAACCCGTCCGGACGCTTTGGGGATCAGATCCATCATGGCTTTGAGCAGAGTACTTTTCCCTGCGCCATTCGGCCCGATGATTCCAATCAGCTTTCCCGGAGGAATATCAAAGCTGACGTCCCAGATCACCGGTTTGCGGTGGTATGCGACGGTGAGATCATATACAGAGAGCGGTATCTCGGCAGGTGACGCATCGTTTTGCCGATCTGGTAATGGACTCTCGCTGATATTCATGAGCTTAAATTTATTTCATTGATTGAATGATTGAAGTGAAAATGGTTCAAAACAATCGGGAAGTGAGCAGCTTGAGTTAAATCACGGAGTGAGTTTGCCCTGCATGCCTTTTTCCGGGGCGGTGCCGCCCAGTGCCCGGGCAACGATTGTGAAATTATGGTCGAGCATTCCCATGTAACTCCCTTCATAGCTGCCTGCTTCTCCCATGGCATCAGAAAAGAGTTCGCCGCCAATCACTATTTCATGTCCTTGCGCTTTGGCACCATCAATTAACGCGGTGATGTTCTTTTTGGAAACACTACTCTCCACAAAGACGGCTTTCACATTTTTGGCGACCAGTAGATCCACGAGTTCATTAATGCGTTTCAAACCGGCTTCTGATTCAGTCGAAATTCCCTGGACTCCCAGCACTTCCAGTCCATACGCGCGCCCAAAATAATTAAAGGCATCGTGTGATGTGATTAATATGCGACTGTTTTCCGGGATCGACTTTATCGTTTTAAGCCCATACTCATGCAGAGTTTTGAGTTGCTGTTTATATTCGTCGGCGTTTTTCTGATAGACTTCAGCATGACGGGGGTCATACTGGCTCAATGCATCTTTCACTGCATCAACGCATAGCGACCAGGTCGCGACATCCATCCAGACGTGGGGGTCGTAGTGTCCGTTAAAATCGTCGGGCTCCAGTAGTGATTTCGGATCGATCAGTTCCGTGACAGCGAAGACTGGCTTGGTGCGCGCGACCTTGATCAGGGTATCAGCCATTTTGCCTTCCAGCATCAAGCCGGAATAGAAGACCATGTCGGAGTTCATGATGGTCTGTACATCGTCACGGCTGGCTTTGTGCATGTGGGGGTCGACACCCGATCCCATGATTTGCGTTACGTCTACATATTCGCGTCCTACATTCTTGACGAGATCGGCGACCATGCCGACCGTCGCGGCTACCGGAATTGGATAGTTCAACTGCTCCTGGTCAGGAGATTTTTCGGGAACCGAAGCCTGTTCGGACTGACAGCCTGCCAGCAGGCACAGTATGAGATTGAAAGCGAGAAGCTTTCGCATTGATTAACTCCAGGAACGGGTTGGGTGTAAAGCGCCTGTTAAATGTAGCCTTGGCTACATTTGTTTTTATTTTAACAGAGTCCGTGATTGTGTCAACTCCAGTGAGAAGCGCCGTGCTCAGGGTTTCAGGTGGCGGTCAAAGAAACCGATGACGGCAGGTCTGAGATCCTGCTGGCTGGGTTGCAGGTGGAAGCTGTGTGGCGCCCCCTCAATAATCAACAGTTCAGAGGGCATCTTCTCTTTCTCCAAGGCTGTCTGCAGCAGCTGTGACTGTTCCAGCGGAACGGTTGTATCCTTTGTGCCATGCAAAATCAGGAAGGGAGGATCGTCTTTTGTGAGATGAGAAACGGCAGAAGCCTGTTGGCTGAGTGCTTTTTCTTCTTGCGTGAACGAGTCCAGCAGGTCGCGTGATTTTGCCAGGGTAATCAGGTCATGTGCACCATACATGGGAACGACGGCTTGAATGCGAGTTGAAAAATCGGCATAGGGTCCTTGCGGATCGAGTGCGGGATCATCGCCGGTTACGGCGAGCATGGCGACCAGGTGACCTCCCGCCGAGCCTCCAATGGCGCCGATATGGTCGGGATCAATCTGGTACTGTTTTGCATGTTTTCTTAAATAGCGGACCGCGGTTTTGCAGTCCTGCAGATGACCGGGCCAGACCTGTCTGAGGTTATCGGTAAACCGGGAGTGCCGTTTCGCAAGCTGATAATTAATACTGGCGCAGACATAACCGGCTTTCGCCAGGTTGTTTCCGATATTCAACTCGCGGCGGGCTGCTTTATCACCACCGTGCCAGCCACCGCCGTGAATGATCACAACAGCGGGATAAGGGCCGCTCTGAAATTGTGGATCGGGCAGATACAGGTCCAGCTTTTCGCTGCGTCCTTCGCCCAGGTAATCGAGGTCTTTTTTCACTTGCACCTGAGACAGTTCCTGTTTCACCCGTTCGCTGGGATCAATGAATTTTACGTTCTCTTTTCCAGCCAAAGCGACCAGGTTTTTGATATCAAACTGCTTCAGCAATCCAAAGCAGAAGAGCTCCGGAGCCTGATTGACAGATTGATCCTGTTCAATAATTTCTTTCAGAGAACCAAATGAGCCTTGCAACTGCACGCTGGAAAAGGCCTCCGGATTGATGGCCGCTGATACGAGTGTGAACAGACTGCTGCGGGGACCGAATGACTGAATCTTGACAGAAGTCTGCTTTTTCTGGTCACGTAACCAGTGCGCAATCGATGTTAACTGGCTGGCTTGGATACCCAGTGGACGTTCTCCGACAGCGGCGACCAGTAGACCGTACAGAAAGTCGCGTTGACTGATTTTCGATTCACCGAAGTAGAAGGGGTCCACTGCCAGAACGGTTTCTCCCTGTGCGAGCAACTTCTGAACCTGTTCTGCCAGGCTTTTACGACCTGCATCTGCTACCAGGATCGTCGTGGATTCAGAATCGCCGTTGGAGAATTCGACAGCGGGGACCGTCCAGTTTTGATCGATTTTCAGTTTCCAGAATGTGACGGTTGTTTTGCCTGTTGTTGCCTGGCTGGATTGTAATGCCTCGAGTGGCGTGTCTGCGGATTTGAAGTGCACGACCTGCTTGAGTGCAGCGCGCTGTTTTTCAGGAGTGCTTTTCGTACGTCGCGGCAGATTCTGGCAGAGCTTGAGAGCCAGTGTATGAAAGTCGGCATTGTTTTCGGGCAACTCTACATTGAGTTCCTCTGCTGTTTTGAGTTCGGCCTTACATTCCATTTCCTTGACCGGTAAGGGTTTGCCCGGTTCCGAAAAGTGAGCCGACAGCATGCGGTAGAGGGCCTCGCGATTGTCTTTCAGAAAGTTGTGATCGCCGGGATCATCGTTGACGTGCTTCTGCAGATTCGTTTCTTTGTCGTAGAGTTTAAAGATCGGGAAAGCGGCTTTTAACAGCGGCGGTTGGGCATAACCGGATTCAAAGCAGCAGTTGTCTTTAGAGTTGTTTGTGAGCAGGGTGGGGCGGGGTGCCCGCATCGCTGTTAAATGTGTGTAGTCGGCATAGACGGCCAGATCGTTGGGAGTCTGTTCGGAGTCCCCCAGATCTTTTGTGTGATAAACGCGCGTCAGGTAGCTGGAGTATCCGGCAACCGGGTTGGAAAGAGTGACCCGTTCGTCGAGCGAACTGATGAAGATGGTCTGCCAGCCACCGCCTGAAAGACCGGCGACCGCGACGCGCTTCGGGTCTGCATGGGGGTGTGATAAGAGTACATCAAGGCCTCGTTTCATCGACAGATAAAAGGGCGCCAGTCCACTCGTACCACACAGATCCAGTTGATTCATTTTGTAATGGGTGAAACCGGAAACGTTCAACTGGCCCATACCCAGCCATTCGATGTTGAGTGCCAGCATGCCTCGCTTCGCCTGGTTAATACAGCGTACCTGTTTGTAGTCTGCGGCTTTCCCATTGCGGTCGTGTCCATTCACATTCATGACAACGGGGACTTTACCTGTCAGCTGATTGGGAATGTACAACAACGCGGGCACCCATAAGCCGGGCAGTGCTTCAAAGCGTAATTTCTGGATTTTATATTCAGGACCGCCTGCGATCGTTTCGAGCCAGTCGACTTTCAGTTTCGAGTCCCGCCATTTTGCGGCTTCACCACGATAGACGACTTTATTCAACACGTTGCTGCGAACTTGCGATATATATTTTTCCCATTCCTCAACGTTACTGATTTCCGGCATTCCGGGAACCCGTGGTGCAATGAAGGCCTGCACTTCTTTCCAGGGAAGATCTTTTTCCAGAACCGGCTGAGACAACAGGCTCTTTAAATCGGGTTCCGCTGCCTGCGAGAGGGGGGCTCCCGTCAGGAGCAAACAGGAGAGCAAAAGAGTGGCACGGACAGACTGCGTAAGCATAGTTGTATCTCCCGGTGGATGCAGGCGGGTGTGATTCGAGGCTGTTCAAATGGCTTCAGAGATTCCAAATCGAAGGGATGACAGGCACAGTTCCACGCCATCCCGATCTGATTTCACTCTGCTGACATCTTTTTATTTTGCGAGATGGACCCAGTCAGCACAAGTTGGTTAATAAAATTAAAGAATGTCTGGTCACAAAAAGGTACGTGTCAGAATGCCATTTGGTGGCTTTATTTACCTTGACCCAGTTCAATGGAGCGACTGGTTGCTGCGCTGACTGCGTTCATCAGGCTGTTTCTTAAGCCACCTGCTTCGAGTGCATGGATCCCTGCGATTGTGGTTCCGCCGGGACTGGTCACCGCGTCTTTGAGTGTGCCTGGATGTTCGCCTGTCTGCAGGACCATCTCGGCTGCTCCTTTGACGGTCTGAGCTGCCAGTTGCGTGGCGATCTGCCGTGGCAGACCCACGCGGACGCCGCCATCGCTGAGGGCTTCAATTACCTGGTAGATGTAAGCGGGGCCGCTGCCAGACAAGCCGGTGACTGCGTCAAGCTGTGACTCGGGGACTTCAAACGCGATACCGACCGTGGAAAGTAAGGACTCCACCAGAGTCGCATCTTCAGTGGATGCCTGTCCGCCCCGCGCGAAGGCGGAGGCCCCCTGTTTGACCAGGCAGGGAGTGTTCGGCATCACGCGGATCATGCGGGTGAATTCTCCCAGGGTATCCAGGAAGAGCGACAGCGGGCAGCCGGCAGCAATGGAGATCAGGAGATGCTGGCTGGTGACAGAGGATTTGATTTCCTGCAGCACATCGGGAATCTGCTGGGGTTTGACCGAGAGGATGATGATTTCTGCCTGTTCCATGACCCGCTGATTTGATGAAACTGACCGTGCACCAGTCTCCTGGGCGAACTTTTCACTGGCGGCTTCATAAGTGTCGCTGGCACAGACGTGGTCTTTTGTTGTGAATCCGGATGAAATTAATCCTGCTGCAAGAGCGGTTGCCATACGACCAGCTCCGATGAAGCCGACTTTGGAGAGGCTCTGTTTTGTCATGCTGATGCTGCTTTCTGCTGCCTGTAGTTGTGGTGATCACCTGCGGAAGGACGCCGAATTTGGTCTGTCCTTGAATTTTCAAGTGGATATTGCCTGATTGCGGGGGCATAAACTGCTAGAATAAGATAATGTATGCCGAGTTACGTACGGAATTGTAACACCTACAGTCAGAATGTGCACCAGAGTGCGTTCTCTGGAAGATTTACCATAGTGTGAGCTGATTGCGAGATGAAGATTGCTGGCTATAATAAGTTGGACAAACCAACCGGAAATGAAAGCCAAACGATAATGTCTGACTTGATTCCACCCCCGATTCGCGTGGGGGCGGTCTCCTATCTCAACTCGAAGCCTTTGATTGAAGATCTGGAAGAGCTCGCCGATAATGCGGAACTGATGTTGGATTATCCCAGTCTGCTGGCGGATGATCTGGCTGCCGGGCGGATTGACGTTGGATTAATCCCTTCAATTGAAGTAATCCGCAGCTCAGAATATGAAATCATTTCCAATGCCTGTATCGCGACGCAGGGACCGGTGTTGAGTGTTAAGATGTATAGCAGGGTCCCGCTGGGGCAAATCAGAAGGCTGGCGCTGGATATGGGGTCCCGGACGAGTGCCACACTGGTTCGCATTATGCTGGCAGAACAATATGGGGTTTATCCGGAAGTCGAACCGCTGCCAATTGAGCAGGCCATTGATTCCAGTAGTGCAGATGCCATTTTGTTAATTGGCGATCGTGCCATCCACGCACCGGAGGCGAGTTTTGTGGCGACCTGGGATCTGGGAGAAGAGTGGTTACGCTGGACTGGTCTTCCCTTTGTCTTCGCGATGTGGGCCGTGCGGCGAGATCAGGACACAGGTTTGCTGGAATCTGCTTTATGCCGGGCACGAGATAAAGGTGTGACCCTATTGGGTGAAATTGCCCGTCGGGAAGCACCGAAGCTGGGCATTGACGAATCGGTAGCCGAAAGTTACCTGAAGAATAATTTGAGTTTTTACCTGGGACCCGCGGAATGTTGCGGGTTACGTTTGTTTCAAGACTTAGCCATTAAAACGGGACTTGCGCCCGAGGGGGTTCCTCTTGTCTTCCGAAATTGCATCTCTGCTGGATAAAGCTGTCGCCGGCGAACGTCTGAATCGAGAAGAGGGACTCAAGCTGATGGAGTCTCACGATCTGGTTGCGCTCGGTCGTGCAGCCAATGAGGTCACAAAACGACTGCATCCGGAACCATATCGTACTTACAATATCGATCGGAATATTAACTATTCCAATTCCTGTACGGCGGTCTGTGATTTTTGTGCCTTTTATCGTAATCCCAAATCTCCCGAAGTCTATGTGCTCAAGCCTGAGCAGTTGTATCAGAAGATTGAAGAGACGATAGAACTCGGCGGGGATCAGATTCTGCTGCAGGGGGGGCTGCATCCGACGCTGAAGCTGGAATGGTATGAGGATCTGCTGCGTGATCTGCGCGAACGCTATCCGACTGTGAATGTTCATGGATTCAGCCCGCCTGAAATTCATCACTTCACGAAAGTCAATAAACTCTCTCTGCGTCAGGTGCTCGAACGACTCAAAGCTGCTGGCTTAGGGAGTGTACCTGGAGGCGGGGGAGAGATTCTCGTCGATCGTGTTCGCAAAGAGATCACACGCGGCAAAGTCCTGACCGATGAATGGCTGGAGGTAAATCGCGTCTGGCATGAACTGGGGGGCATTTCGAGCGCCACGATGATGTTCGGTCACATCGAGACACTGGCAGAACGGATCGAGCATCTGGATCGTCTACGGGAACTGCAGGATGAAACGCATGGCTTTTCCGCGTTCATCTGCTGGACACTGCAGCCCGACCACACGGACATGGATTATGTTCCACCCGCAGGTGCGTTTGAGTATTTGAAGACACAGGCCGTGAGCCGTCTGTACCTGGATAACTTCCAGAATATTCAGTCTTCCTGGGTCACCCAGGGGGAAAAAACCGGTCAGATGGCACTCTTTTTTGGTGCCAATGACATGGGTAGTCTGATGATTGAAGAGAACGTGGTTTCTCAGGCAGGAACCACTCATCATCTGACTGTTGAGACCATTCGACGCTGTATCTCTGAATCGGGCTATATCCCCAGGCAGCGGAATGTCTTTTATGACTATATCGATGATCCCGATTCGAGCGGTCCTGCCAAAGGAGCAGGTCACGTTCCGCTCCCCGTGCTCAACTGACAGAAAATTGATTATACAATCAGCTTAGGGACGCCGATTCGCGGTGATAGGCTATGCTTAGCTGTAATAATAACGTATAAGTGAGCCTCTCTCACAGTTGATTGGCGCGATGCTGATCGTCTGAATAACGCGGGCATTGGGGATAATGGACGGATATGATTCACGTCGAAGGTCTGAGCAAAAGTTTCGATGATTTGCGTCGTGGCAGTATAGTCGCGCTCGACTCAGTGAGCTTTGATGTCCAGGCAGGAGAAATCTTTGGTTTACTGGGGCCCAATGGAGCCGGTAAGACAACCTGCCTGCGCATGTTGAGTACAGTCCTGCAGCCGACAGGTGGTTCGGCGACTGTTGCCGGCTTTGATGTCGCAACCCATCCCCAGGATGTCCGGAGCCAGATTGGATTCATGTCCTGCAATACCGGAATCTATGACCGGATGACTGCCTGGGAAATGGTGGAATATTTTGGTCGACTCTACGGCATCGAAGAGCAGGAGCTGCAGCAGAGACTGGATCGTATTTTCACGACGCTGCAGATGCAGGATATCAAAGATATGCTCGGTTCCAAAATGTCGACCGGGATGAAGCAGAAGGTATCCATTGCCCGCACGATCATTCATGATCCCCCCGTTCTGATCTTTGATGAACCGACAACGGGACTTGATGTTCTGGTGGCACGCGCCGTATTGAAAACGATCGAAGCCCTGCGTGAAGAAGGCAAGTGCATTATTTTTTCGACTCATATCATGCGTGAAGTGGAAAAATTATGTGATCGCGTCGCGGTGATTTACAAAGGAAAAATTCTGGCAATCGGTAGTATCCCGGAACTGGAAGAACAATATCACGAGTCGGATATGGAAGAATTGTTTTTCAGTTTAATCCAACAGCATGAAGACCAGCTGGCGATGAAGGCTCAATAATTCAGATGATACAGTGGAAGAACATCAAGCTGATTTTAATGCGTGAATTACGCGACCAGATGCGCGACCGCCGCACTTTGTTTATGGTGGCAATTCTTCCGTTGCTGCTTTACCCGGCAATGGGTATCGGCATGGTGCAGATGACGGTGTTGTTTTCCGAACAACCCAGAACCGTTGTCATGCTGGGCGCTGATGAATTACCAAAACATCCTCAATTACTGGACGGGGATCAGTTTGTTTCCAACTGGTTTACAATTCCCTCAGATGCTGACAAGCTGCGCGTGATTACGGACAGCCAGCCTGCGGATACAGAGAACCCCGATTCTGAGTCTACAGATACTGAATCAGATTCCGACCGTGAAGAGATTCTCAAGCAGGCCCGTGAGCTGGAACTTGAACTGAAACAGCATCAGAATCTGCTGGACGAATGGGATAAGCTGAAAGACAGGGAAGACAGCAGCGAGGCTGAGCTGCTACTCAATGAAATTACAGAGACAAAAGAACGGCTCAGTAAACAGTTTGCTGAAAGTAAGATCCAGGTACTGATCATCATACCCAAGGGGCTTTCCAAAGAACTGGAACGTGTGAGTGAGCAACTCGCGCGACATGAGCCGATTGACTTCGATCCCGCAGTTTCATCACGACCACTGGTGCTGGAAAACAGAGCCGATGAGAAATCGAAGCTGGCGTTTATCCGGGTTCAGGAAGCGATGCAGGCCTGGGAAAAAGCGATTCTTCGAGCCCGGCTGAATCGAGCCAACCTTCCCATTTCTTTACCAACGCCCATCAATCCGGAAGTGATCGACCTGGCGCAGGATGACCAGCTGGCGGCGAATCTCTGGAGTAAACTCTTTCCCGCCCTGCTGATTATCATGGCTGCCACGGGCGCCTTTTATCCGGCGATCGACCTGGGGGCCGGTGAGAAAGAGCGGGGCACGATGGAAACGCTGTTAATCTCACCTGCGAAGCGAACAGAAATCGTACTGGGTAAGTTTTTAACAGTGCTGGTTTTCAGTGTGTCGACGGCGTTATTGAATCTGGCCAGTATGGGTTTTACCGGCAAGCATATGGTCAATGTGGCGGGAACCGGGGCCCTTTCCAAAATCGGGGATCTGTCGTTTCCTTCATTTTCGGCGCTGTTCTGGATCGTCGTACTGTTGATTCCCCTGTCAGGGCTCTTCAGTGCCTTGTGTCTGTCGCTGGCCACGTTTGCCCGCAGCAGCAAGGAAGGCCAATATTATCTGACACCGTTATTGATGGTCACCATTGGTCTGACCGTTTTTTGCTTATCCCCCGCAGTAGAAATCAATCCTTTTTACAGTTTGATGCCCGTGGTAGGTGTGGCTCTCCTGTTGAAAGCGATGCTGTTGTCGACCGTCAATGCCGGAATTTTGTATGTGTATGCAATTCCGGTCCTGGTGACGAGTATCGGATACAGTCTGCTGGCGCTCTGGTGGGCCATTGACCAGTTTCAACGTGAAGATGTGTTATTCCGCGAGGCCGAACGGTTTGAAGTCGGCCTCTGGTTGAAGCACCTGATGCGCACCAAAGACGCTTTGCCCAGTTTCGCGGAAGCGGGATTCTGTTTTGTCATCATTATGCTGCTGCAGTTTGCAGTCATGAATACCATGCGGGATGCCATCCAGATGGCGACGAGCGCAGAACGCCCGACGCGCATGATGCAGCTGCTGATGATTCAGCAACTGGCGATCATCGCGACTCCGGCTTTGATGATGGGCATTATGCTGACGACCAGCATGCGAAAGACGTTTCGTCTGTATCTGCCTCGCTTCGGTTTCTGGATAGTGGCGATTGTCCTCGCGTTTGCCCTGCATCCACTTTCACAGGAACTGGTTTCGAGTTTAAGATGGTTCTTCCCCGCATTGCCGAAGGGGACTGTTGCTGTCCTGCAGGATATGTCCGATCCGAATCAGGCGATCTGGCTGATTTTACTGGCGTTTGCGCTGGCACCTGCGGTCTGTGAAGAACTGGCTTTCCGCGGTTTTATCTTAAGCGGCTTTGGTCGACGCGGCCGTGCCTGGCTGGCGATTATCCTGTCGAGTGTCACCTTTGGTGCCATGCATATGATTCCGCAGCAGGTCTTTAATGCAACCCTGGTCGGCCTGGCGCTGGGTTTGATTGCCGTTCACAGTCGCAGTCTGTTTCCGGGGATTGTGTTTCACTTTATCTATAACTCCCTGTCAATCTACCGGGGTCGGGTGCCTGAAAAATGGGTTCCCGAAAATGGTCTGCAGCATTTCGTCAGTATGGGGCCTGAGGGCCTGCGGTATTCCTGGCCTTTACTGCTGATTTGTGCTGCGGTCGCGATTGTACTGCTGCGATGGGTAATACTTCAGTCCCAACCTGCTCCCGGTCAGCCGGCGGAGTCGTTGTCACTCTCCTCCTATGATCGCAGGCTCACTGATTCCAATTAAGTTTTGATCTGATATAATTTGAGCCGGTTGTAATTATGCCTGCCATCAATGTTTATTAGACAAAGTGATATATTGGAACGTCAGATTTTAGCAGCGCGCTGGGTGTATCCTGTTGAGGGACCTCCACTGGAACGGGCCGTCGTTGAACTGGAAGGTGCCCGGATTGCCGCCGTGTATCAGGGGGAGCATCCCCGGGCAGTTGATCTGGGCAACACTGCTCTCATCCCCGGTCTGGTGAATGCACACACGCACCTGGAATTCAGCCAGCTCGAAACGCCGCTGGGTCCCACGCAACCGTTTGCCGAATGGATTCGGTCGATTATGAAATCGCGGTTCACTTGTTCCGTTCCCGCCAGAGATCGAATTCAGCAGGGAATCGAAGAGAGTCTGCAAGCCGGGACGACCTGCCTGGGTGAAATCGCAACCGGTTCAGAGAGTCTGCAGCTGTTGAATGCGGATGATCGAAAACCGTCGGCTGTGGTTTTCCGGGAATGTCTGGGCTTCACCCCAGATCGAATTCAAGAGCAGCAGCAGATCGCAGCAGATTATCTGCAGCTGGGCACGGATCTGGAGTTGAGTGCTGCCGTTGGTCTGGGATTGAGTCCACATGCGCCTTACAGTGTGAATCCCGATTTATATCTGAATCTGATCCAGCAGGCGCGTGATCAGGGAGTTCCGGCTGCTGTTCATCTGGCCGAGACAGAGGATGAGCTGGAATTTTTGAGTCAAAAGTCCGGGCCCTTTGTTGATCTGTTAGCTGAGCTGGGGCTCTGGGATCCGCAGATATTGCGAGACGGGATGCGACTGTATGATTACCTCGCTCCCCTGGCGGAACTCACCTCGGCGCTGGCCGTGCATGGAAATTATTTTGGGGATGCCGAGATTGAATTTCTGAAGCAGGCGCCCCAGATCTCTGTTGTTTACTGTCCGCGTACACATTATTACTTTGGCCATCGTCTGCATCCCTGGCAGAGTATGATCAGTCAGGGGATCAATGTGGCTTTGGGGACAGACAGTCGGGCCTCAAATCCCGATCTCAGTCTCTGGAAAGAACTGCAGTTTCTGCGTGACAAGTTCCCGGATGTTCCAACGGATCTTATTCTGGAGTGTGGCACTTTAGCGGGCGCCCGTGCACTGGAGCTGTCGGATGAACTGGGGACGCTGACCGTCGGGAAACGGGCGGATCTGGCTCTTGTCCGTCTGCCTGAAGGTTCTGTTCCTGCTTCAGGAAGTGATCTTTTGTTGAATTCCCGGTCCTATGTTTCGCGAGTCATGCTGAATGGCGTCTGGATCAATTGATTTCAGCAGAAATACCGTTACCCTATTATCACCAGTCGGCGCATTTTATTTAATGGGGGGCCGCCTCCTTTTATTGATTCATCTCAGTTCGGTAATGCGCGAACCCGATCTGATGCGCGAGTGTTGCGGGTGAACTTCTCAGTTGTTGTTGAGGAACCATGTTAATGGAAAAAACAATGTCAATCGAATTTGGTCAATCTGTGCCACAACAGCTGTTTGCCGTTTCTGATGAAGAGTTTCTGCAGTCCATTCAATGGAAATCAAAGCCGACGGGCGATCTGATGAAAGGTGCTCAGTCAGGTGACCTGAATCGGTTCTGTAAAGGTTTATCCGCCAACCTGAAATCAATTGCGAAGCAGAAGCGATCAGGAAAACTGGCTGCTCAAATGCAGTGGTCGACACTCTGGTCCGATGAGTCGGTGGACGAAACCTGCCGCACTTCCGATTTGATCAGTCTGATTCGATCAGCCAGAAAGCTACCGGCGCAACTCAAGAAAAGTTCCAAAGGCTCGAAACGGAAAAAAGCTCCTGATTTGAGCTTCGATGAAATCAGTCGCCTGCTGGTCAGCTGGATTGATCAGATTTCGTCCGCCGATCCATTACTGCCTTTTGAAATGTTATTGTTAATTGAATTACTGGAAAACCTTGGTACTCGACTGGCACCCGCTGCTCTGATCAGTGTCTGGAGGACCTGTCTGTTTTCTGCAGTGACACTTTGCTTCAAACTGGAAGAAACCGATTTTTCAGAGTTACCCGAAGACCAGGTCGCGCTGATTTCCGGAGAACTCCCCTGGCGTGCCGGTTTACTGTTCTCGGAGATTTCCGGGGCAAAGAATTTCCGTCAACTGGGGCAACAGAATTTACGGGACAGTTTTTTCGATCGGACTGATACTGATGGAACTCCGCATGCAGACTTTTTCCCCCGGCTTGATTACTGGTTGATTACGCTGACGCGAGCGACTTATGCAGGCCAGATCTGGGGCAAAGCATTATGGGATCAGGAAGCACACGAACGATTCCAGTTGTCGGTTGAGAAAATCATTGCGGCCTGCGACGTCAGTGGTCAGATTGCGCTTTGCCCGACACATACAGTTTCACATCTTGAGTTACTTTCAGCAGCGGCCTGCATTGCCGGACTTCAGTCCAGGAGTGCAGAGCGATTGTATTTAAAATCACTGCAGACCGTCAAAAAACGATCCGGATTTTTTATCCAGTCCGAGGATTGTCCTTCCAGCCAGTCTGACTGGGCTGCACAGGCATTGATGAGAAATTACTGGTCTGACAGTTCCAATCTACTGGTTGTCAGCTGGAATGCTGAACTGCCTGTGATCAGTCTGACTGCGATGGGGAAATTACTGTTTCAGGGAGCCTGGGATTTTTCATTGACGGTTAACGGAGAAACGGTGACCGGGGATGGTGAGTGGAGTTGTGTCTGCTGGAACACGGATGAAGATGCGGATTACCTCGAACTGCACATGGACCTGGATTCGGGATTTCGCCTTGAGCGTCAGCTGTTACTTCCCCGCAACCAGCACTTTGCTTTTCTTGCGGATATTGTGACAGTGACAGAAGCGGCTAACATTGAGTATCGTTCGGTACTGCCCGTTTCTGCGGAACTGGCGGGGCTGGTCGACAGTGAAACACATGAGTTGACACTCAAAACCAAAGGGTTGTCGGCCCGGATCTTTCCGATTGGATTGCCCCAGGAACGGGATTTCTTTCAGCCCGGCAGCCTGACGTTTAATGAACAGCATCAACTGATATTGCAGCAGCAGGCTTCGGAAGCAACGGCCCTGTACGTGCCCTTGATTATCGACTGGGAACCCGATCTGAAACGCAAGGCGGCAGACTGGTCTCGACTGACCGTCAGTGAATCGGGAAAAATATCATCCCGGGATGAAGCAGCCGGACATCGGTTGCGAATTGGGTCACATCAGTTGCTGGTGTACCGCAGTCTGAAAAAAGCGGAGCATGCGAGAGCTGTTTTGGGGCATCATACCAGTTACGAATCTGTCATCGGTCGCTTTGACACGAATGGTGATTTGAGTCCTCTGCTGTTTGTAGAGTAAAGGCATCGAAACAGGGCGATTTCTCTCTTTCTGAAGTGGCGGGGTACTCAGGGAGCCCCGGAATTCTTACAATGAGCGTTTCAGAAAGTAAAAATTCAACCCTGAAACAACTTTCTGACAGCGTCCTTACCTGCACGCAGTGATATTAACTCAGACGGATTGAGTACTGTAAATTTCATGTCTCATTCGTTAGTCTTACATGTACTGCTTCTACTGTAAGTGGATGGAAATCGGGTGTTCTCAATGGATATCAAAGCGATCATCTTTAACAGACTGGGTAAACGGCAGCTTTTCAATGTCTGAACATAATACGGTTTGTCGGTCAGATGTCTCATCAAAAATAATTCGAATGATAGTGCTTCACTAATCTGAAACGATCGAGGACAAGAGAATAATCATGTCAGAAGATACTTTTGCAGTTCTGGAAGAATTACAGCAGCAGTCTCCGAAAGCGGTTTTGGATCGACTGGTTGAAACCCTGACATCGCAGAAAAATTATCACCGTCTGTTTGATGCTTTGTTGATGCAGAAAAAACTGGCACTTGGTACGGGCCTGTTACAGCCCACCAGTTTTGATAATGTGCCGGAAGATCAAAAGAAAGAATTCGAAGAGGCTTACATTGCTGCTGCCCGTCAGGTGGGACGTTTATTACTGGATGACAAAAAGTATTCTGATGCCTGGCTCTACTTTCAGACGATTCAGGAGCCTGAACCGGTGGCGGACGCCTTAAAGAAAATCAATCCGCGAACCGTACCCGAAGATAAAGTGGAAGAACTGATCCAGGTTTGCGTTTATGAAGGCGCTAACCCGGAAAAAGGATTTGAGATCATGTTGCAGGTCAACGGAATCTGTAACACGATTACCGTGTTTGACCAGATGAATGCCCAGTTGAAGCCGGAAGGGCGTCAGCAGGTTGCCTGTCTGCTGGTCGATCAGTTGTATGGTGATCTCGTTCAGTCGCTGCAATACCAGGTGCAACAGAAGGTTCCCATGGCTCCCCCCACCGACAATCTGCGAGAGCTGATGGCGGGTAGAGACTGGATGTTTGAATCCGGCAGCTATCATATCGATGTTTCACATTTGAATTCGGTGGTTCGCTTTGCCCGTCTGCTGCCTGACAAAGATCCTCACATTTCAAAAGTCATAGAATTATGTGAATACGGTTCCCGGTTAGACAGCCAGTTTCAGTATCCGGGAGAAACTCCGTTTGAGGATTTTTATCCGGCCCATATGCATTTTTTCAAAGCCCTGGTGGGAGATGAAAATGATCAGAAAATGGGGATTGCCTATTTCGAAAGTAAACTGGAGCAGGAGCCCGATGAAGACGACAAGCAGATGATCGCTTATGCGATGATCGATCTGTTGACTCGCGTGGGTCAGGACGAGCGGGCTATCGAACTGGCGGAAACCTATCTCAGCCAGTTTGAAGATCCCAATACATTTTCCTTTACCGACCTGTGTCTCAAAACTGACCATCTGGATGTGTTGCAGCGCGTTGCACGGGGTAAAGGAGATCTCGTCACCTTTACCGGCGCTTTATTGGATGCAGCACAAGCAAAGTCGCAGGAATCCTGATTGATCCGATCTGAAATCGAGACTCCCGCATGTCCCACCTGTCCCATAATCGTGCTGCCTGGAATCGACTGGCGGAAGTTCGCAGCCAGTTTACCAAGGTTGCGACCGATGAAGAGTGCCACTCTCCCTTACAGACGCTGGATTCACGCGGCTGGCTGCCTGAATCCGTCACGGGCCAGCATGTGCTCTGCCTGGCATCCGGAGGGGGCTGGCAGTCGATACTCTATGCCTCAGCCGGGGCGCAGGTCACTGTCGTCGATCTGAGTAACAAAATGCTGCAGTTGGATGAACAGGAAGCCCGCAGGCGCGGTTTGCAGGTGAAAATTGTTGAAACATCGATGGATGATCTTTCTGATTTGCGGGATGCGCAATTTGATATTGTTCATCAGCCTGTGAGCACGTGTTATGTTCCCGATGTGGAAGCCGTTTACCGGGAAGTGGCGCGCGTGCTTCGTCCGGGAGGACTTTATATCAGCCAGCATAAAACCCCCACGAGTCTGCAGATTACCAGTCGCAATCAACAGAATGACTATGTGGTGGGTCTGGAGTATTATCAGCAGGGCGCGCTGCCGAAAACAGATGACCGCTCTTACCGGGAGGACGGCGCGACCGAATACCTGCACCGCTGGGATCAACTGGTTGGCGGGTTATGTCGTCAGGGATTCGTGATTGAAGATCTGCGCGAGCCGGTGCGTGCAGATCCCAATGCACCTGTGGGGCATTTTCGTCATCGAGGCCGGTTTGTTGCACCCTATGTTCGTATCAAAGCACGGCGCATCGAACAGCGTGTGCCGGCAGGAACGCCGGCTGCAATCTGGGTTCCCTGATCTATTCTGCGGCATAATGAATGAGTGAGTAAACATCACAGCCATTCATTTTTTCCCTTCCATTGAGGAAGGCGAGTTCGATCAGAAAGGCACAACTGACGACTTCTGCCTGTGAGTGTTTTGTCAGCTCGATACAGGCGGCGATGGTTCCTCCGGTCGCCAGCAGGTCATCTACGATTAATACCCGGTCATCGGAGTGAATGGAATCGGTATGCATCTCCAGCGAATCGGACCCGTATTCCAGTTCGTAATGAAAGGCTTTGGTTTCAAAGGGAAGCTTTCCCGGCTTGCGAATGGGGATGAACCGGGCGCCTAACGCAAGTGCCAGGGGGGCTGCGAAGATAAAACCACGTGCTTCAGCGGCGAGTACCGCCGTGATCTGTTTATCACGATAGTAAGCAGTCAGGCGGTCAATGACTTCCTGAAAGGCTTTTGGTTCAGCGAGGAGAGGCGTGATGTCTCGAAACAGAATTCCCGGTTTGGGAAAATCAGGGATTTCACGAATATACTTTTTCAAGTCGAGTTCTTCAGTCATTATTGGTGTTCTCTTTCTGAGAGTCTGTTTCAGTTTGTGCTGCCTGTTTCAGTTCAGGCAGCGTCTCAAGTTTTTGTCTGGCTTTCCGGACCATGTCTCTGGCGACCTCTGCCTGGTCGTGTTCGTAGAGTACGATCAGTGCCTTCCAGACACGGGCCGCTTCGTCAAATTTCTTTTCGTTAACGAGTGCATCGGCATTTGCCATGGATTGTGTCAGCATGATAAATCGTTCCGCGGTGCGTGAAGAATCATTTTGCAGTTCATTCAGCATCTGCCGCGCGAGATCTCGCATTTCGTCCTGTTTGGTATTATCAGTGTTATTTGAGTTTTCGTTAAGAATATCAACCAGGGCAGTGAGTATGACCTCTGCCTGTGCCAGATTGCCTGTTTCGAGGTAATGTTGTGAGAGCAGCATAAACCTCTGGGCTTCATTTTGCGGGCCGGTACGTGATCTGCGTTTGGCAGTCATACCTGCCCGTGAGCGAATTTCATATACCTTGATTCTTTCCAGAAGTGGCTGGACATCTTCCTCCCATCGCTCCGGATCTGCATCCAGGAGGGGCAACAAAAATTTATCACGTGCCGTATACCATTCCGGGTTTTCGGGTTGCTGTAAGATTTGCCGACCCTGTGAAAACATTTCCTGAGGCGTCAGTTCTCTCTCCTGAAACCAGACGTATCCACCGGCAATCAGGATGGCCAGCATACCCAGCAGGAAGTAAGTATTGTCGAAGATCTGACTCAGTTTTGAGCCGGTACTTTCTGATTCAAGCTGCGCCCGCATCAGGCCCTGCATTAAAGTTCCCGCACCGGCCTGGGGTTCTGATGCAGATTGGACGAGGGTCGGCGTCACTGAGGGATCACCGGTTCCTGAAAGTGCGTAGGTATCATCAGAGGTCGACATTTCATATTTGTTGAGAACCTCCTGCAGGCGGCGGGAAAGAACATAGGCATCCGGAAATCGTTTCTGGGGATCTTTTTCAAGCAGTTTACAGACAATTTCTTCAAGCCAGATGGGGAGATCGTCCACGTATCTACCTGGCTTATCAAACTGGCCGTACATCTGTTTCTGAATGATGGCCAACATGGTTTTTCCACTGAAGGGAGGTCTGCCGGTGAGCATGACATACATCACCGCACCCAGGGAATACAAATCGCTTTGCCTGGTAACGCGTTTGCCTTCTGCCTGTTCCGGTGACATGTACTCTGCAGTACCGATAATTCCCCCGGTGACGGTGAGTTTTTCGGTAGCGAATAATTGAGCGACACCAAAGTCAGCCAGTTTGACGGTGTCATCGTCTTTCAGAATCAGGTTGGAAGGTTTCAGATCCCGGTGAATAATGCCGGCGTCATGTGAGGCTTTCAGAGCGGAACAGATCTGGATGGAGATGTTAACGACGGTTTTCCAGTCGATGCGTTTTTCGCGTCGGAGGCGATTGGTTAACGTTTCGCCTTCGACGTATTCCATGACATAATAGTAGATGTCGTTTTCCACGCCGCTGTCGTAGAACTCAATAACATACTGATTATGCATTTTTTTCAATGCTTCGATTTCACGATGAAACCGTTCAACAAAGCCAGGCTCGCGTGCCAGGGCACCGGGGAGAATTTTGATGGCTACCTGTTGATCGGTGTGGATGTTTGTTGCCAGGTAGACCGAACCCATTCCGCCGGCGCCGATTTTTTTCCCGATCAGATACTCGCCTAATCTGTCCGGGGCGGATTCATGTTCGTGCGTGTTCAAGGTCGTTGCTCGATGTTGGAATGAATCAGTGGCCGCTGATTCGAGAAGTTCTGTTTATGGAAACAAGAGTTACTTGTACAGTGTCTGATGTGAGGTAGAAGTCTATAATCTCAAAAATATTTTTGTGCGCTTAGATTGTGTCGGGTTTTAGTGTAGCGTCTCCAAGGCGATTTGGGCCGAGTGTTATCAATTGAGAGACGCTATGATTAAATGTGATGCGTTTAAATTTACTTCTTTCCATTATGGTTGAATCCATGTCTGATGCAAGAACGAAGGCGATTCTGTTGATAGCCCACGGCAGTCGACGAGACGAAGCAAACCAGGATCTGGTGAAACTGGCGGCAATGTTACGCGAACGCTGCGAATTTGGGGTTGTTGAATATGCCTACCTTGAACTGGCCGAGCCTGCGATTCCTGAGGGCGCCGCCCGCTGTGTGCAGGCAGGCGCTGCTGAAGTGTTTATGTTACCTTATTTTCTCTCTGCCGGGGTGCATGTTCAAAATGACCTGGAAGAATTTCGGAATCAATTCAGCCAGGCGTATCCCGAAGTCAGGTTTCGTCTCTGTGCGCATCTGGGTTTGCATCCCTTGATGCTGGAGATTGTACTGGATCGATTGAATGAACCCGTTGATGAGAGCGTCGAATAAAAAAAGGACGCTCCGAAGAACGCCCTTTTCTCGCAATGAAAAATCATTTCAAATCTTAATTGGTTTTCGTTTCAGAAATCTTACCGAAGGCTTTAAAGGTGATTGGTTCACCCCGGCCCGCGATGGTGACGGTGAATTCTTCTGAGTAGTCACCAGGTTTGTTCGGTGGAACAATTGTCAGCGGTAAAACGTGAATGGGCTGGGTTGTTTTAGGCATTCGGATTTTGAAAGCTTCGTCGTTTGACTCGCATTCAATTTTATTGATCTCGAAAGGTTTCTTACCACGCAGTACCACGTTCACGGTTTTTTCCTGACCGGGAACCATCATTCCCAGTGAAACCACTTCGGGTGTGATTGTGATGTCTGATTCGACTTTTGCTTCAACCAGCAGAGGCACTGTCGTGAAATTGACATCGTTGGTTTTCAGCATGATCTGTTCGCGGATTGGTCCCAGCGGTGTATTGGGAGCCAGGGTGAGAATCAGATTGTAGTTGACACGTCCACCACCGCGGGCCGTTTCAACGGCTTTGACGGTCAGTGACGGATCTTTGGATTGAATCCCGGTGATTGCCCAGTCATCGCGGCCGGCATAAGCGAGTGCCACTGTGGTTTCTGCACCTTTACCGACTTCGACTGAACCGAAGTTGGCGGAGCCCGGTGTGAAGACAACGTCCGTTCTGATGTAGGCCGTGATCGGAATTCGAATTTCTGCATACTGTGGTGCGTCGATGGTGATGATCACGTTGGAATCTTTACGTCGTTGAAAACGTGCGGTATCCATTTTGACCTGAATATAACCTTCTTCGCCACTTTCCAGAATGTTCTTGGAAGGTTCGGCGGCGGAACAGCCACAGGTTGTGCGGACATTGGAAATGTGCACTGGATTGTCGTAAATATTTTTAATTTTCAGACGGTATTGAGCATCTGACCCCCGGGCAATGACCCCGAAGTCGATCTTGTCTTTGTCGAACATCTTCTGAGCCCATTCCTGACCGAATGAACTCGAGGTACTCAACATAAACAGACAGGCACTCAAAAAACCAAATCGGAAACTGCTCTTACTTAACATTATTGAATCTCACTTCTGCAAAAAAAGAATTAACTTCGATGTATTAATTAAGTCGAGGCACTGAGATTGGTTAATTTGGTAGGAACGTTTACCGACTTTCAGCACACCACTTTACATCGTCTAGTGCAGAATCCATTCACAGAGACGTTTCACACTACTTGTAAAATCGGGCTTTCAAAAACGTTTGCAAATTTCAGAAGCACAGAAAATGCAATCGCTTATCAGGCCTGGATCAGATCGCCAGCATTATACTGATTTTATGTGCCCGAGATCAAATTTGATATTCAGAACATCAGATATACTGGCTTGTGTGACAAATACATCAGTCGGCATCGACACTTTGGTGATGGCAATTTAGTTCTCATTAGTTGAAAAGTCAATGTTGTCTCATTCTGGTCACTCCAGCTATCCCTCAACGGATTATACGGTGTAAACCAACCCGTTCTCATCGGTCTGACTGGGTTCATCATGCTGTCGCAACCAGTTTCTGTAACTGGGTTTGGGGGAATACTGAGTGTACCTGAATTATTCACTATAACTGGTGAAGCTTTATTCAATCGGATTGTTTTGCCAGAGATAATCGCCAGAGTTTGGCGTGCTTGTCCAGGCGCACTGATGTGGATATTTTTCCAGTTCGTCAGGACTCTGCAAGCTGTTCAACTCCATTCGGCATTCCGCTGGATTCTGCGATTTCTGTCCGACCGCTTCAAGGGCGCGTGATACGCTTTGGCTGAGAGTGTCTTTCCCAGGAAAGCATTCTGACAAATACACAAAGCTGATCACCGGACAACTGTGTTTGCCTGGTGAATGATAAGGAAGACAGGATCTCTTTCATTATCAGGCTGGTTGGGTTTTCAATGGAAAATCTGCTGGTTCGTTTCACACAAAAATAGAGTGCTAAAGATTACCGGGATATTGTTGATGAGAGCATCGCTGGACGCACAGTGATGTCAGGAACATCAGTTCGGTCTCATTATTTCAGGGAGCAACGGGTTAATATGATAAATAAATTCACTGCCAGGGCAGTTCTGACCGGAATGTTTGTTCTGGGTATGAGCTGTCTGGCGATACCAGGCCAGCTGGAGGCTGGACATAAATGCGGACATGGTCATTGTAAAGGAGGCGGGCTGTCACTGTTTCATTCCGGAAAGTGCTGCAGTCCCTGGAAGCTGGGCCATAAACATAAATGTAATTCCTGCTGCGGGGGAAGTTCCTGTGGCGGTGGATCTTTAGTCGATCATTATTATCAGGGAGCCGTCTATGGTATGGGAAACAGTTCGCGCGGCGGTTGCCAGTCGTGCCAGTCTGGAAGTGGTGTTGCTGATTTTGATGGGATGCCAGCCGGTGGTGTGTCGCCGCAGTTAGGTTTGCAACCCATGCCGATGCAGGCGGCGCCGATGCGCCCGCGGATTCTGCACTATCCGGGTACGATGGGGACTGCTTATATGCGTCCGACCAGGATGATGCCCGCCGATGGTCCGGAAGGTCATCCTCGGGATGCCGGACTGGATGTCTATGCACCGGGCGCAACCGATATTCGGGTGGTCGCTTTAAATCGTCAACGGGATGAGATGATCGGCTATCGAGATCCTGCCAACGATGACATCTGGGAATTCGTGACCAAGCGGCCTTTGATACCTGGCATTCCGCATGTTTACCAGGTGTATGCGATTTTTCCTGAAACGGGTCAAGTTCCGCAAACACAGCGCGTCAGACTGATTATGGGACGCATTGTTGAATTGAGCTACAAGAAGTACGAATCAGGTCAGTCGGTTCCCCAATGAGAAAGTAACCATTTCTAAGAGTATACTTTTTCCTCTTCAGAAACGGTTGGGTAATTCGACTGAAACCGCGCCCTGTTGAGAGCAAGGTAGTTGATTGTGTCACTAAGTCTGGCTGCTGATTAGCCAGACGGAAACGACTCGGCTATCATGTTCTGAACAGGGCGTGTTCTTTTGTAAGGTCACCGCCGACTCATTTCATGCTGTAGTGTTTGCAGGCAGGCTGATTCGTGGACGAAGTGGAATATCTGAGAATCATCTCCGGTCAGAGACAGGACTGGCGCGCCCGTCTGCTGTATCAACCCGGCCTGCGATTTCTGAGTCTGCTGTATCGAAGCGGTGTCGGTGTTCGCAACTGGATGTTTGACCGCCGACTTCGACGTGTCAGAACGGTTGAGGTTCCCGTGGTCAGTCTGGGGAATCTGACGACGGGAGGGACAGGAAAGACTCCTTTCGTCGCCTGGCTCACACAGTGGTTTCAAAACCATCAGAAGCAGGTGGCACTGCTGAGTCGCGGCTACCGGGCGTTACCTGGTGAAGTGAATGATGAGAAACTGTTGCTGGACCGATTGTGTCCCGGCGTGCCTCATTATCAGAATCCGGACCGTTGTGCTTCGGCTGAAAAGGCCATCCGGGATGGGGCCCAGGTACTGATCCTGGATGACGGGTTCCAGCATCGTAAGCTGGATCGAACTGTCGACCTGGTTTTGATCGACGCTGTCTGCCCCTGGGGGCATGGCGGTCTACTCCCGCGGGGATTAATGCGCGAACCGAAATCGTCACTCAAGCGAGCGGACTTTGTAATCCTGACACGCGTCGATCAATGTTCTGCGACAGAACTTGCGCAGTTGCAGCAGGAATTAATCAAGCTGGTTCCCGCCGATCGAATGGCGACTGCCACGTTTCAGCCCCACGCTTTGATCAATGTGGCTGATGAGACCCTGTCGCTGGAATCGGTCAAGGGGAAGCGGGTCTGGGGATTTTGCGCGATTGGAAATCCTGCTGGTTTTCGACGCACACTGGAGCAGTCTGGATTTGAAGTGGCAGGGCTTCAGGTGTTCGCGGACCATCATCATTACTCCAGTGATGATGTGCAGGAGATCGGGGTCCAGGCCAAAGAAGCCGATGTCGATCTGATTCTAACGACCTGCAAGGATCTGGTTAAGTTAAGTGAACCTATGTTTTGCGGTGTTCCGGTCTGGGGGGTCGAAATCGGTGTTGAATTGCGGGATGGGAGCGAGTTTCTCGAGCAGATATTACAGGGGCTTGTAGATTAAATGTCCCTCAAAATCGGGTATGCGAGGTTTTGAATGGTTGCCTGTGCTGGATTTACTGCAACAATTCACGATAGATTCTGTATTTTCGCCCGCTTTGATCCCAAAAATTGACGTAATCCTGTTTCATAGATACTTGATTTTGGTAGTTTGTTGTGTCATCCTGAGTAGAGATGACATTCACACAAAGCGGGTGTTTTGTAGAGAATACGGATCTCGCCTGGCTTGTTACCTTCCTACAGTGCGGCTTTCCCGGTTTGAAGCAACAGCGTCAATCAGGGTTTCCGTACTCCTTCCCCACGATGGTCTGATCAATCATATTCAAATAGACGAGGTATTTTAATTATGCGAAAGTTGAATCTCAACCAGATATTAATCACTGCTCTCCTGATTTCTGGATTCAGTTTCCTCTCACCTGTGTCAGTCTCGGCAGCAGAATGGGGATCGGTCACAGGCCGGTTTGTCTATGATGGTGAAGCTCCCAAGCCTGTCGTGCAGCGGGAAAAAGGTGATCCTAACGTCAAAGATCCCACAGTCTGTGCTGCCATGGAGCATCTCAATAACGATCTGGTCGTCAATCCGGACAACAAGGGGATTGCGAATATCTTCATGTACATGAGACGGGCTAAAAATGTACATCCTGATTTGAAAGAATCTAAAAAGAAGACACTTGTCTTTGATCAGCAGGGCTGTACTTTCGAGCCACATGCATTGTTTGTACGGACCGATCAGAAAGTCATTGTTAAGTCAGGTGATCCAGTTGCCCACAATACTCATACCTTTCCGCTCAAAAATCAGGCGGTGAATTTTATTCTGGCTCCCAATGATCGTGAAGGAAAAGAAGTCGAAAACGTCATTTCCGAAATTCTGCCGATGCAGGTGAAATGTGACATCCATCCCTGGATGACGGCCTACTGGTTGGTTCTGGACCATCCTTATGCTGTTGTCTCTGATAAAGATGGAAAATTTACGATTGAAAACCTGCCTGCAGGTAGAAACACTTTTTATCTCTGGCAGGAAAAAACAGGTTACCTGGATCGCAAATTTACAGTGAATATCAAGCCGGGTGAAACCGTTGACATGGGTGAAGTCAAATTCAGTCCCTCTCAATTTAAAGATAAATAAGCCCTCTCTGCATGACAGAGATATTAGCTACGGACACGTCCACCAGGGCGTGTCCTTTTTAGTGCCTGTAAACCGTTTTTGAAAATGGTGAGGAATTCAGGACCATGCAGATACTTCGCGGTTGCATCGCTCTTTTCGTATGGGGAGTGTTCAGTTTCTCAACTGAAATCGGACGGGCGCAACCGGAGCCGCAGGTCAAAACGTCTCGCTTTCGAGAGTCTGTTTCACTGGACGTGAATAATACGGTGCTCAAGAAAATGGGTTCCGTACGGGATTATCTGTCTGAACAGCAATGGGAAGATGCAGTCAAAATTCTGATTCAGATTTCGGATGAGTATGGCGACTCGTTGTATCCTGAATCTGCTGGCAGATATTTGCGGGTCTCGGAATATTGCCAGAATCTGCTGGCGGCATTTCCTCCTGAAGCAATTGCCATTTACCGGGAGAAAGTAGATCCCCGCGCCAAACGCTGGTATGAAGAAGCGCTGGCCAATTCCAGTGAGCAACCCCTGGTCAACATCGCCGAACAGGCTTTGATGAGCAGTTACGGGGATGATGCTCTGAATCTGCTGGGAGAGCTGGCGTGGGAGCAGGGTCAACTGGCGGAAGCACGGTCCTGCTGGCGTAAGCTGATTCCGCGAACTGCTTCTGATTCCCCCGTCTATGATGCCGGATTATTTCATTATCCTGATACGGATTTACCGGTTCCTGAAATTCTGGCACGTCTGATTCTGGTCAGTTTCTTTGAAGGGAATTTCAGTCAGGCTGACTTTGAATATCGTCAGTTTCGCAAAAAGTTTCCGGAGACAGACGGAAAGCTTGCAGGAAAAGAGGGGAATCTGTCAGCCTTGCTGGCTGAGATTCTGGCTGATCACAGCCAGGTTTCGCTACCTGCCAATCAGGGAGAGATCAAAACATTTGCCGGACATCAGTCGCGGAATTTCAAAGCAGCGCAACAGCCTGACATAGGTGCGATTGCCTGGAGATTTCCCGTGCCGATGGTCTGGAGTCAGGAATTTACAGCGAAACCGGCATTTGGATTACGCGTCCCCCCGGGGCTGTTTCCCGTGGTTCATCAGGAACATGTTTTCTTCAATGACGCCGAGCGCATCTATGGCTTAAACTGGAAAACGGGGTTACCTGCCTGGTCCCAGGGGCAGGAGTCCAGTCCGATTCTCTATCCTTCTGACAGTCATCTCGTGGCCCGGCTCCCTTTTCGACCCGTGGTCGGCGTGCCCCGCTATACATCGACGATAGCCGGAGGTCGCCTGTATGCCCGGATGGGATCGCCGGTCACCTCCGTTGCCAAAGACGAACGGCTGGGGCTGTTTTCTGATCTGGTCTGTCTGGATCTCAATCAGGGCCAGGGAAAGCTGTTATGGAAGATCTCATCGGCCCAGCTGCGAGAGCAGAATTTTGTCTGGTCTTTTGAAGGGGCACCGGTGGTCTCAGGCAACAGACTGTATGTCGTATTGCATCGAGGGTTTCCCGAAGTACAGACGAATGTGGCCTGCTTTTCTGCAGACACGGGCGAAATGATCTGGAATCAGAAAGTCTGCCTGGCCTTAAGAAGTATTGAGGAAGGCGTCAATTATATCAGCCACCTGCTGCTGACCCTGGGAGAAGATCATCTCTACCTGTCGACGGATATGGGGGCTATTGCCTCTCTGGATACCGTTGATGGAAAGTTGAACTGGCTGGTAACCTATTCCTCCGAGGATAAGACAGACCGGGATGAGATGAGCAATCACATGAAAACAGGACTGGTTCCCTGTCTATATGATCGCGGGATACTGTTTGCTGCCCCCCAGGATTCGTCGCAGCTGATGGCGTTCGATGCGGAATCCGGATTGCTGCTCTGGCAGCGGGAATGGCCGGAACAGATACGAAATCTTCTGGGGGTGACGCCGTCCACCCTGGTCGTCAGTGGCAACAGACTGTTTGGGCTGGATCGAGCGACCGGCAGGATTAACTGGAAAACCGGTTATCACGATCCTGAAGGTTTTGGCTATGGCAGAGGAATCCTGGCCGGCCAGTATATCTACTGGCCTTTAAGAGAGGAGATTCTTGTCGTTCATACGGAACAGGGTTACCTGAAACAAAAAATATCTCTACGGAAGCATTATGGGGAGTCAGGCGGTAATTTAGTGATCGCCGGGAATCAGTTACTCGTTGCCCAGCCTCGCAGGCTGACGGCATTTGGAACCGATTCGCGTATTCCGGTTGATGACTCGAAAAACGTTTCCGCGTTAAATGTTAAATAAGAATCAAGAGTACCGTTAACAAAACATGATTTTATACTTTTTAGACAAGGTGAAAGACATGACATTTTCGTATCGTGAAATCCTCGCTTCGATGTTGAGTATTGCCTGTATGTGCGGCCTGAGTGCAAGTGCGTCGGGTCAGTTAAATGCACCGCCGGGCAAACTCGAAGTGGGTGACAATGCACCTGCTTTTACTGCGAAGGATGACCAGGGTAAAGGCTGGAAATCAACCGACTATGTCGGCAAAAAAGTACTGGTCGTGTATTTCTACCCTGCTGATTTAACGGGTGGTTGTACCAAGCAGGCGTGCGGCTTTCGCGATGATATGAAAAAGCTGCAGGGAGAAAATGTGGAAGTGATCGGCGTCAGTGGCGATTCCGTTCGCAATCATCAACTCTTCAAAAAAGAACATGATTTGAATTTCACTCTACTGGCTGATGAAGACGGCGGCGTTGCCAAAAAATTTGGTGTGCCTCTGAAAGCAGGCGGTTCTATCAAACGCACCATCGATGGCAAGGAAGAAACCTTAACCCGCGGTGTGACAGCAGCACGCTGGACTTTTGTGATCGACAAAAATGGCAAGGTTGTGATGAAAAATACCAAAGTCAAAGCCGCTGACGACAGTAAAGCGATTTTGGAAGTGGTGAACCAACTGAAATCGTAATTACGGATTTGCCTGATTCTTCCGTGGAAAATCTCTGAATCAGGCTGACGGCTCATCCGCAAAAAGCATCTTTCGTACTCGACAGCCAATGTACTGGCGGCGTACAATTGATGCTGCGGGTGAGGTAGTTCTTATCGTTATTGAGGGGGGAGTTGAGCAGTGCATGCTGTCCGTGCCACCAGAATTCTATTGGCTGTCATGTGTGTTTCCCTGGGGAGCGTCGTGTTTGTGACAGGATGTGGAACATCGGGACAAACGCCTCAATCGCTGACCAATGTTGCTGATCAAGAGTCAGAATCCTCTGCGGCAGAAATTTCCGGAGTAGAAGGTTCTGAGAGTGATGCAGATCAGGATCAGACCGAACGGGTGACTTATCAGTCGGGGATGGAGATCGGCGCGTTTCCCATGCCCTTTGAAGTGGCCGATGTGACCGGGCCGAATAAAGGAAAAACGTTGTGTTATCGCTGCCTGTATGGGGAGCGGCCTGTGGTGGGAATTTTTGTCAGAGAACTTGATGAGCCGACGACAGCGTTGATTCAAAAAATCGATTCGGAAGTCGCCGCACATCAGGATGAGAAACTGGCAGCGTTTGTTGTGATGCTGACCGATACCCCCGCTGAAGTAAAAACGGAACTGGAGAAGATCGCCAGTAAAAACCAGATTGAGCATATCCCATTCACTGTTTTTGAAGGAACAGCAGGCCCCCTGGGTTACAATATAAAGCAGGATGCCAGTCTGAATGTGATGATGTGGGAAGGTGTTGTTAAAGCGAACCGGGCCTGGCAGGCAGGGCAGTTGAAGCCGGATGAAATCAGTGAAGTCATTGCTGATACAAGATTGATGATTCATTAACGCTGCTGGATTATTCAAGTGGGACCGCTGGTTTCGATGCACTCCCGGGACCTGTGTTTATTTAAATCAGATTTATGGAAAGTGGAATTCCTGCATTTGCCTATGGTTTCTCAATTAATACCATTTCGACTCCCTGGAAGATGCCATCAATATATTGCTGTAGTGGCGCTGGTTCTGATTCAAAGCCTCATTTCCAATGTCTGCTGCCATGCGCAGCCTTTGCGCAATGACGGGCCAGGCGGTGGGGTTTTAGAGAGGGATCGGGATCTCCACGCACTCTTTCCGACCAGTCGTCTTTATTCCAAAAGTTTTCAGGATGCAAAGCAACTGCTCAATGAGCAGAAATATCCGGTTGCAATACCAGAGTTACAGTCGATTCTGGATGCTCCTGAAGATTATCTGAAAACGGATTCGGCAAATGGATATGAGAGTCTGAAAGAGGCAGCACAACAGCTGATTGCAACGCTTCCTGATGCCGGCAGACGCTATTATTCTCTGCAATATGGCCCTGCAGCCGATCAAATGCTCCAGCAGGCAGAAGACCTGGATGATAACTATCTTCTGCGCGAAATTGTGCGTCGCTATTTCTTTACCAAGGCGGGGGCAGAAGCAGCTTACGCTCTGGGGGGCTACTATTTCGAACGCGGAGATTTCCTGGCAGCGACACAAATCTGGGAGATGCTGCTGACCCAGCATGAACTGGCGATTTCAAAAGAACCGCATCTGACATTTAAACTGGCTGTTGCCTGGTATCATCTTGGTAACATGGGGAAATGTCGGCAGGCATTAATGCAGCTTTCGCGTTTGATAGAAGGGGGTGTTTACCAGTTTCCTAATGGCACGAAAGTTCCACTGTTCTCGGCAGATGAGAATCCGGTAGAGTGGTTATCTCAACTGACAGGCAGGCTTGATCTGCGGGCAGTGCGGGAACAGGATAACTGGAGCATGTACCGAGGCAGTCCCGCCCGGACCGCGTCTGCGGAATTAGCGGTTCCTTCTGCGAAACCCCTCTGGCAGTACTCGACCATTCAAGATCCTTTTCTGCAGTTGCTTAAGGACCCGCCACCAGTAGAGGAAATGCTGCAGAAACTGGGGGAACATCGCCGCAAGCATATTGCAGGTGTTTTACCGGCGGCCAGTCCCCTGGTCATTCACGATCAGGTGATATTCAGAACCCATCGCAATCTCAAAGCCGTTTCCCTGAAGACGGGTAAATTAAGCTGGGAGACCACACTTTCGGATGCACTGTATCAGGAATTGCTCAAAGATCCCCAGAACATGGATGAAGAATTTTCTGGAACGCCACAGACGCCTCTGGAAAAGTATCTGACCCAACGCGGCTGGCAGGATTACACGGCAGGGCATTTAAGTACCGATGGAAAACTGGTCTTCTGTGTGGAGAACCTGGGGTTCATCGCGGGCTTTTATCACTTCAGCAGGCTGGACCGTGAGAATGTACTGGTTCCCAACTCATTCAATCGACTGCTGGCATTTGAGGCGGATACCGGGAAATTTGTGTGGGAACTGGGGGGGCCACGACTGCAGAATTCGATTCATTATTCGGGACATTATTTTCTAGGGGCTCCTTTACCCCTGGATGGGAAGTTGTATTGTCTGGCAGAGGAAGGACGTGAATTTCGCCTCCTGGTTCTGGATGCCGCAACAGGGGAAACCATCTGGACACAATCTTTGTACCGCAGTGACTATCCCATTGCCCGCGATTATACCACCGATCGTCGTCCGCTGGATCATATTCGTCGCAGGATGGGATTAAGTCCCTCTGCAGCACATGGAGTACTGGTCTGCCCGACGGGTTCGGGTTGCACGATCGGCGTTGATCTCAATCAGCGTAAGCTGCTCTGGAGGCAGATCGATACCGGCGGTAAAGAGATTTCCATGTTTGCATTGTTTGCCCGCGATGCCAACGAAAATATGGAAGGCTGGGCTGAATTCTCTCCCGTGATTGTCGGGGACCGTGTTCTCATTGAATCAAGAAAGTCACAGACACTGCAGTGCCTGGATCTGTTTGATGGGCGTCTGATCTGGTCGCGGCCCAGACGAAATAACCTGTTTATCGCGGCGGTTCATGACGGGAAAATTCTGCTGGTGGGAAATGACCAGATTGAAGCGTTGAAGCTGAGTGATGGCTCGCTTGCCTGGCCGAAACCACAGCATATCGGGGCTCCCAGCGGCCGGGGAATTGTGGTGAAGAATACCTATTACCAGCCTGTTGAGACGGGAGAAATATTGAGTATTCGTCTTGATGATGGACTTGTTCTCGCCAGAACACGAGTAGATACCGAAACCCTGGTTGGGAACCTGGCAGCAGCAGGAGGCATGCTGGTCTCGCAGAATGAGTCTGAAGTCGTCGGTTTCCGGTCGGTCACCGCGATCGAAGAACAGATTCGACTGGCGAGCCAGTCAAAACAGCCGGAAGACCAGGCTATGGCGCAGTTGCTGAAGGGAGAATTGAAACTGTTTGCCGGGGATGTCTCACAGGCGGTGAAATTCATTGATCGTTCGCTTCAGGTTCAACCGACACTGCGTGCCCGGCGGCTGTATGCCGATATTTTCCTGGAAAGTCTTGATCATGATTTTACAAATAATGAGAACCTGATTTCCAAAATGGAACGCCTGCTGGTCGACGAGGGGCAGCGCAAGCGATTCTTCCAGATTCTGGCAGTGAATTATCAGCAGCGTGGAAATCTGCAGGCAGCGCTGGAGAATTATCTCAGATTGTCTGAACTGCAAGGCCTGCTGGAGTCGGAGCCGGTGAAAGGGGGGGGCTTTGTCCGAACCGACCGCTGGATCCGGGCCCAGCTGGAACTGCTTACACTGCGGTCCTCTGACGAAGATCGAAAGAAGATTGCAGAATTCTTTTCGCGATATTATTCAGAAAAACTGGTACGCGCAGATCGTGCCGTCCTGGAACGATTTCTGGATTGCTGCGGGAACCTTCCTGAAACTCAGCAGGCCCGGATAATGCTGGTAGCCAGGCTGGAGCAGGAGATCGATACTGCGCCGGAAGAAGAACAGGCTTATTTGCAGAGCTCACTGATGCGGAATCTGGAGCATCTTCGTACCTCGAAGCAGTCAGTTGTGGCCGCCTTCGCGACAGCCAAACTGACTGAGATTTATCTCGCCGCAAACCGTAATGTTCAGGCTGAAGAATATATTGAAACGCTGCGGACGCGCTGGCCGGACGTGGTTTGCCTGGATGGTAAAACCGCTTCACAACTGGCAGAGCAGTGGGAATCACAACTGGAGTCCACGCAGTCACAGCAGGCATCGCCATGGCAGGGAGAGTCAGTTCAGATTTATCGAGAGGAGCAGGAGAAAGGGCAGAACACTTCGCTGACGGTTGAGATCATTGGCCTTTCCAATACATTGTTCAATAACTATCGACTGGAAATCGGGCCGGCAAAAGAGTGGCTCTTTGCCTACGACGGGCAGGGGCAACAGCAATGGTCATTTTCTCTGCTGAACGCGGAAATCGAAGTTCCCCAGCAGCCTTATTTTTCAGCACGTGTTTTTCAGCAGTATCTCGTTGTCAATTTTGGTTCTGAATTTTTTGTACTGGATACCTTGAATCGCGATCCGGAAGGCCACCCGTTACTGCTATGGAAGCAGCGTCTGATGTCGGGTCCTCCCAGTGTGCGAGATTATATTTCAATTGAACGTACGGGAGTGGCACCCGTATTGCGCGAGTATATTACGCGAAACGCGGACCGTGAATTATTAGGGCGGATCGGGACAATCAACGAGGAGTTTATCTGTTACCAGATCGGTTCTGATCTGGTCGCCGCCGATCTGCAGACGGGAAATGTCTTATGGAAGCGACAGGGCATTGGAATCAGCAGCAGGCATTATGGCGATGACGAGTATGTGATTGTGATGGTTGGGCAGGAACAAACTGAGCTGCGCTATGATGTGTTAAGTGGGCAGAACGGGAAATTGGTTAATACGTTCAAGCTGAATCAGGGTGAGACACCCATTTTTGCTTTCGAGCGCTATTTGCTCACATTAACGGTCGAAGCGGATCAAAGCCGACTCCTGCAACTGAAGGACCTGACAAATGCTGAGGCAGTCTGGAGTCAGAAGCTGAGTGAGAATTCCACTTATACACTGGGGCAGAATAATGAACTGGTCATGATGCACCAGGATGGGACGATTGCATTTCTGGATCTCATGACAGGCGAACAGAAATTTGAAGTCAAAGGGCAGCCCGCAGCCAAGATCATTAACCTGCTGGTGCTGCGAAATTCGCGTCAATACCTGGTATTTGTCAGCCTGCCTTATGTTGCCAGGGAAAGAGGGGAAGCTAACAGGAACAGGGTGGTGTTTCGATCGTTGAGCCTGACTTCCTACCTGTTTAACGGAATGGTTTATTCCATCGACCGGCAGAGTGGAGAATTAATGTGGTCACTGCCTCTGGAAGCTCAGGGAATTGATTTTTCCCAGTTTCTGGATTTACCGGTGATGACTTTTGGCATTCGCAGGATCAGAGGAACTACCTCAACCGATGGAACACAGGTTGATCTGCAGGTGGTTGACCTGCGAAATGGGGATGTGGTTCTCAAGGAAACCACGACCAGTAATCGTCTGCGGATCTGGGTCGTACCTGATCTGGAACATCAGAATATTCTGATTGAACCATTTCAGATCCGCCTCAGTTTTGAAGATCCGCCTCTTACCGCAGAAAAACCGTAGCGGGTATGACTACAGTCTGATATTAACGTTCTGGACTGGGACCTGGTTACTAGTAGCTTCTGCAGGTTGATTTGGATCGAGTATGATCGATCAAGAGACACTCTCGTTAATAGTGCTGCGCTCTAATACTTATCCTGGTCATCATCATCGTCGTCATCATAGTCCAGATCATCGAAATCATCATCGTCGTCTTCACGATCAGGGTGTAACGGATTATCCGGGGCAAAGAAGAAGTCTCCCAGGCCCATCGGCATCATATTCCCGCCCAGGTTCTGTTTCCGTTTTTCAGAGAGCGATTCCAGATCGAGGGCATCTTCTCCCAGGCAGGCTTTCAGTGCTTCCAGCCAGACGACATCTTTACTGAGAGGATGATCTTTATCCTGGGCCGCACGTTTCAAAGCCAGACGCAGTACGTTGATGCCGTCACGGCTTGAGAAGTCCAGCTTCAGACTGTGTGACTGCTGCAGAAAGTCAACGGTCAGGTCGAGCATATGTTCGTCCGCAAAAGGGAGATGATAATGTAAGATCATCTTTTCATCTTCCCGATTGGGGTGTTCGAGGGTGATACTGGGCTGCAGGCGACTTAATATATAGTCGGGAATTTCGAAAGTGGATTCGTCCTCATTCATGGTGACAGCACAGCGGAATTCCGGGTGCGCGGGAATGGTCACGCCGGCCACAATCGATTCCACGTAGCGACGATGATCCAGCAGCGGTGCGAGGCTGGCCCAGGACTTCTCGTTCATACGATTGCCTTCGTCCAACACACAGATGCCGCCGCGAAGCATGGCGGTCACCAGGGGAGAGGCGTGATAAGCGATCTTGCCACTCTCAGCCAGCACGGGAGTGACGAGCAGGTCTTCCGGTCGGGTATCAGCCGTGCATTGAAAGATGTAAAGCTCCTGGTCTCGCGTGCGCGCGCCTGCGATTGCCAGCGACGTTTTGCCAATACCCGGCGTCCCCACCAGTCGCGGCGTCAGAGGCATGTCTTTTTCGTCGATCACCAGCCAGCAGGCGAGGAGTTGCTTTAATGCTTCGTGTTGACCAATCCAGTCACTGGTAGTCTGATCAGCACGTCCCAGGTGCAGTCCTACCCCGTCAATTTCTACGCTTCGCGACATTCGATCAATTTCTATTAGTTAGACAGTCAGTGTTATATAGGAATGTGGATACAGAAGCTGAAACTACCTCAATGTATCCAGACCTGATTATAGGCGTCTTGAGTCGTTTCTGATAAGTCTGGTCTTCCTTCTCTTCAAAGATGAGACACAAATTTGGTGGCTCCTGTTCAGAAATGTTTTTTGAATAATTCTTTAAGTGCTTGAATCAGAAGAGGATATCGCTGCTAGATACAGGTGAACCAGCAGGTGATCAAGGGAAATGTTTTTGTGAATCCGCTTGCCGGTTGATAGAATAAACAGGTTTCCCACACATGAAAACTATGACGCAGTCGCGTTATTACATATCTGAAGTGAGTACGCACGTCCTCAGCGGTTTTGAAAGCATTTCTTTTGAAGTGTGGCTCATTTATCTTGTGTTTCTAAACGCCAATTTAGAAGGGGGGAGGAGCGATGGATAAACCAATTCTCGCTAAGGACATCATGATCACGAAGTTAATTACATTAACTCCGGATATGGATGTACTGGAAGCAATCGGAATGCTGTTGAAGCATCGGATTTCAGGAGCACCCGTATTAGACGCCGATCATCGAATTCTGGGTGTCTTTTCTGAAAAGTGTTGCATGGATGTGCTGATTAAAGCCAGCTATGAGCAACTGCCTTCGTCACAGATCTTTCCCTTCGTGGATACAGAGGCCCGCTGTATTTCCGAAGACACCGATTTGCTGACGATCGCGCAGATCTTTCTCAGTACGCCAACCCGCAGGTTGCCCGTGGTGAATGAAGATCGAACACTGCTCGGACAGATCAGCCGGCGTGATCTGCTGCAGGCAGGAAATAAGAGTCTGCAGTTTCGTACGAATCTTCCACAAGAGAAAAATCTGCTGTATCTGAGCGGAATCATGAACCGGGAAGAATCCCCCATTTCCTGACCGGATAAGCACTTAGTTATATGATGGGGCTTGAGACAAAGTGAATTGCCGAGAAAAACCAGCTGGACCTGATTCAGCTGGTTTTTCTCGTTCCTGACGGTTTGATTTTATCAGCCGGTCAACTAAAATCAGGGCCGTCGCCGTTTCCAGGTGTAGAACAGGCCAGTGGTCTGAACCAGGGTTCTCAACGGCGTGCGAACGATTATTTGACGAATCTACTCAAGTAAAGCTATCTATTCGAAGGACTTGCAGCATGGACCAGGCAGAAATTTTACTCGACGCGGAAGAGAGAATGGACAAAGCGGTTCACGTGTTCCAGGGGCAATTGCAGGGCATTCGAACAGGGCGCGCGACTCCGGGTCTGGTCGATTCCATTCGTGTTGACTATTACGGATCCCCGACCCCTTTAAAGCAGATGGCCAATGTCAGTGTGCCTGAGCCGCAACAGATTCTGATCCGTCCCTTCGACGCCGGGATGGTCGGTGAAATTGCCAAGGCAATCACTGCCAGTGATATGGGCCTGGCACCCAATACCGATGGGCGTGTCGTGCGGTTGAATATTCCGCCTCTGTCTACAGAGCGACGTCGGCAGATGGTATCACGAGTCAAAGAACTGGCTGAAGAAGCCCGGATTTCCATCAGAAACATTCGCCGAGATGCGAACAAGCACGCTGATCAGTCGGAAAAAGACAAGGTGATGGGTGAAGATGAACGTGACGATACCAAAGATCAGGTGCAGGAACTGACCAAAAAGTTCGAAGGTAAAGTCAACAGCATGGCGGATGCGAAAGAAAAGGATGTGATGGACGAGTAGTCTTCGTCGCATTCTTTTTCGCTGCAGTTACGCTTTCACTTTTCTGCACATTTTTTAATTCAGGAGTACCTCGAGTCAACTTGAGGTATTCATTTTCAGTATTCAACAATTCAAACTCTGTAAGATAAGAGACTGGTTCAACTTTCCATGGCAAAGAAGACAATCGAAAACGTAGACGTTGCAGGTAAAACCGTTTTAATGCGGGTGGATTTCAATGTTCCATTGAATGACGAGCTTCAGATTACCGATGACCGCCGGGTGCGTATGGCGTTGCCTTCCATTAAATCTGTCATTGACCGTGGCGGCCGATTGATTCTGATGAGCCACCTCGGACGTCCTACAGGAGAAGCCAGCGACTCCAAATACAGTCTGAAACCCACAGCGACCTGTCTGGGTGAACTGCTGGGGCAGGATGTGGCCTTCGCCACCGATACCGTCGGTGAAGATGCGAAAGCCAAAGTCGCTGCTTTGCAGGATGGCCAGGTTTTGATTCTGGAAAACCTGCGGTTCAATGCTGGCGAGAAAAAAGGAGACGCTGCATTTGCCGGCGAACTGGCTGCCTTCGCGGACATTTACTGTAATGATGCCTTTGGAACCTGCCACCGCACCGACGCTTCGATGGTGGCTGTACCCGAAGCGATGTCCGGCAAACCCAAAGTCGTCGGCTTCCTGGTCGCCAAGGAAATTCAATATCTGACCGATGTGATTGCCAATCCCGAACGACCCTTCGTTGCAATTCTGGGAGGGGCAAAGGTCTCTGATAAAATTAAAGTCATCGATAACCTGCTGGGAATCTGCGATAAAGTGCTGATTGGCGGCGCGATGGCTTACACGTTCTCGCTGGCTCAAGGTGGAAAAGTCGGGGACAGCCTGGTTGAGAAAGACAAAGTCGATCTTGCGAAAGAGTTAATTGCCAAGGGGGGCGATAAACTGATGCTGCCCGTCGACACGCACTGTGGCGATGACTTCAACAGCAACTGTAACAAACAGGTTGTCAAAGCGGGAGAAATTTCCGATGGATTCGAGGGTCTGGATATCGGACCTGAGACCGCAAAAATCTATGCGGAAACCGTGAAATCAGCGAAAACGGTTGTCTGGAACGGCCCCATGGGTGTGTTCGAAATGACCCCGTTTGACGCAGGAACCAAGGCGGTTGCCCAGGCGATCGCGGACAGCGATTCGACCAGCATCATCGGCGGGGGAGACAGTGCCGCCGCGATTCAACAGCTGGGATTTGCCGACCAGGTTTCGCATGTCAGTACCGGCGGTGGTGCCAGCCTGGCGATGCTGGAAGGTCAGGAATTCGCTGCCGTCAATCTGCTGGACGAAGCCTGATTTCCTGCTTTGTCTCCCATTTATGAACTATACACAAAACACAGTCTGTTCGTTAACGGGCTGTGTTTTTGTTTTGGGGGAAGGAGATGCTCGAAATCCGTGAGCAAACAGGTTAAAGTAGAAGTCATGTTACCTTTAGAGGGAAACTGTGACCTGATAAAAAATCAGGGGTGCCATTGCCGACTTGCCCGACAGTGTGAATAGTGTGGAGACATTCAATGCGAACAGTCTCCGTAACGGGATGATTTGAGTATTGGTTGCCGGGAAGGATTCGGCACTGTGGGACCAGCCAACAGTGGCACCCTCGGTTAGTCAAATCAACTCTGTGATTTTAGTTTTTATATGAGCTGAGAAAGACTGTCGGTAGTTGCCAACTGCAGCATCATTCGTTGATCGAGTTACCTGCCTGGGTGCCACTGTCGGCTTGCCCGACAGTGCGAATTGTGTAGAGGCATTCAATGCGAATAGTCTCTGAAACGGGATGATTTGAGTATTGGCACCCTCTGTCTTTCGATTTTTAATCAGCTTCCTTGGCACATGAATTCAAGTTCTGTTTGACTATGGGGGAAGTGAGATGAGCGCGGCGTTATTAGATGCAAAACAGATTGCTGCGTTTCAGCAGGATGGATTTCTGGTTGTGCAGGAGCTGTTCAGCCAGGAAGAAGTGGCGCTGTTAGGTCAGATTGGTCGCGCCGACCTGGCCATGCAGCAGGCGACTTTCAGTCGCGCCGATGGAGAAGGGGGCGCGGTCAAGCTGAATGTCGAGAACGAAGTCGGCGAAGATATTTATGGTGCGATTGCCTCCTGCCACCGTGTCGTAGACCGCATGGAAGCGCTGCTGGGAGACGAAGTCTATCACTATCATCACAAGATGATTCAGAAAGAAGCGAAAGTCGGCGGCGCCTGGGCCTGGCATCAGGATTACGGCTACTGGTACAACAATGGCTGCCTGTCTCCTGATATGGGCAGTTGCATGATCGCCGTTGATCGTGCGACAGTCGAGAACGGCTGTCTGCAGGTGCTCAAAGGGAGTCATCTGCTGGGCCGCATAGATCATATGAAAGTCGGCGATCAGACCGGCGCTGATCCGGAGCGGGTTCAGGCAGCACTTGAGCGGATGGAATTGTTCTACTGTACCCTGGAACCGGGGTCTACCATCTTTTTTCATTCCAATCTACTGCATCGTTCTGATCAGAATAAGAGCGAGCATCCGCGGTGGGGTTTCATCTGCTGTTACAATACGCGTCATAACAACCCCTATAAAGAATCGCGTCATCCCCGGTATACCCCTCTGAAAAAACGTGATGATGCTGATGTGCTGCGCGTGGGGCGTACTCAATGGGAACAGATGCAGGCCCATCCTTCGCTCTGAATAATGAATCGACTGTTGAGAAAATTATGGGAGAAGCAACAGGTTCCACCGCCGATGAGCAGAGCCGAAAATCGGCTGTGATCAAACAGATGGCCTTTGATTGTGGCTTCGACCTGGCCGGCCTGGCACCGGCGATCACTCCTGCCGGCTTTCATCATTTTCTGGAATGGCTGAATCAGGGTTATGCGGGTGAGATGAGTTATCTCGAACGCCGCAAAGACGCTTATCAGCATCCACAGCATGTAATGAGTTCCGTGCGCAGCGTCCTGATGTTGACGTTGAATTACCGGACGGAAGATCCCCCGCCGGTCACGGGAACGGAAGCGCGGGTCTCGCGCTATGCCTGGGGAACCACCGATTACCACAAAGTGATTCGAAAAAAACTGAAGCAGCTTTCTCGTCAGATTCGGGAGAAGTATCCGGATTGTGAAACGCGGGGCGTGGTGGATACCGCTCCCCTGCTGGAACGGGATTTCGCACAGTTGGCCGGACTGGGCTGGATCGGGAAAAATACGCTGCTGCTCAATAAGTCGGAGGGGAGCTGGTTTTTTCTGGCAGGGCTGCTGCTGAGTGATGAACTGGAATACGATGAGCCACATCATTCTTCGCATTGTGGCACCTGCACACGCTGTCTGGATGCCTGTCCGACCGATGCCTTTGTCGCAGGGGGGACTCTGGATGCGCGAAAGTGCATTTCCTATCTGACCATTGAATTGCGGGATCAGCCAATCCCGCAGGAGTTACGCCCCGGTTTAGAGGACTGGGCGTTTGGATGTGACGTCTGTCAGGATGTCTGCCCGTGGAATCGTAAAACGCCTCTGAGTCGTGAAATCGCGTTTCAACCCGTGGAAACATATGCGCCTCTGGATGCCTGTGAATTATTGACACTGAATGATGCACAGTTTCAGGAACGTTTTCAGAGTACGCCCATGTCTCGCTCAGGCAGAGCGGGTTTATTGCGGAATGCAGCGATTGTGCTGGGGAACCGGGGAGATGCGAGTGCCGTGCCTGTGTTGAAAAACGTACTCAATGATCGAGAGCCTTTAATCCGCGGGGCAGCAGCCTGGGCACTGGGAAAACTGGGAGATGCAGAGGTGCAAACCTTTCTGAAAGAACAGTTGGCTGTCGAACCGGAGCCGCATGTCAGGCAGGAACTGCAACAGGCAATTGCAGATATGAATATACAAAGCAAATAAACTGGAAAATGCAGCGGGAAAGTATCAGGCTCTAATGGAAAAAATGGATGTCGTAGATTACGATCATCTGAAGCAGCCGTGATTCAAAACACAAATAAATGCCATATATAATATAATAGATAACGGGAGTCAGAGATGGGCGATCAAATTCTTATCGGAGTCAATGGAGCCGCTGGTCGGATGGGACAGCGTGTGGCAGTTCTGGTCTATCAGGATCCGGATTTGAAACTGGGAGCTGCTTTAGAGTCAGAGAATTCGCCGGCTCTGGGGAAGGATGCTGGCGAAGTGGCAGGCATCGGCTCCATCGGGGTCGAGATCCAGTCAGAGTTGACGGATCGTGTCGATGTGATCATCGACTTCTCCCTGCCCGCCGGTCTGATCAAAATTGCCGGCATCTGTGCCGAACGGCAGATTGGTCTGGTCGCTGCGACAACAGGTCTGACTCCCGAACAGCGGAATGAAGTGCTGACAGCTTCACAGACTACCCCTCTGATTCTCGCACCCAATATGAGCCTGGCAGTGAACCTGATGATGAAACTGGTCCGCGAAGCTTCTCATTCGCTGAAAAATTCGCCGGGGGGCGTCGATGTGGAAATCATCGAACGGCATCACCGGTTTAAGGAGGATGCGCCCAGTGGAACCGCTTTACATTTCGGCGAAATCGTCGCCGATGAGATGGGCCAGACGGAACACGTTCACGGTCGGGCAGGACGTCCAGGGCCACGACCTGTTTGCGAGATTGGCTATCATGCCTTACGCACCGGCGATAATGTCGGCGAGCATACCATCGTGTTCGGCATGATGGGGGAAACGATTGACCTGACTGTGCGCGGGCATACCCGTGACAGCTATGTCTATGGTGCACTCGCGGGAGCGAAATACCTGGCAGCTCAGAAGCCCGGTCTGTACACAATGGCGGATGTGCTCGGTCTGAATTAGCCCGGATCCAGGTTCCCCGCAGCAACTTCAGGGTTATCTGGCCGAGACTCATCGCGCAGAGCCACGATGGTAAAATGGGTGAGCAATGTTCGCTTGTTTTGCCAGGTCTATCTGGTTTACCAAGTCTGTGAAATGGTCAAGAGTCCTACACTTCGCAACCGATAGAAGAAGAGCGCTGACTGCGTCTCTTTAGAGCAGGTAGACAGGGAACTGGTGATTGAATCGCCGACTCTCTGAGGCTCAGGGATTGAGTTCTTATCTGCAGTTACCAGGTTATTCAGCTCTCGAAGGAACGAGTGATGAGTTGGCTTAAGTCTCTCAATTATAAACGTTTTCTGCAATTATTCTCGAAAAGCAGTACTGCGTCAGAGCCCCGTTTTCTGTTTCGCTGGAATCAGACGACGAAGGTTTTTGCCGGTCTGCTGGCGAGCGTGTTTTCGATGATGGCATTATTGTCATTTTTCGGATCGCTGGAAGAACCAGTCGAAGACAAGGGGGCTGAATCGCTCTCTCCCGTGCTGGGTGCCAGTGATGAACTCTCCATGGAGTTTGGCCTCGATGCGGAATTGCCTCTGCAGGATCAGGCGATCACAGATCCAGACGCGAAGCCCCCTGTTCAGCAGGATGCGCTGATTCAAACCGTCTCGGTTGATCATTCATCTTCAGCAGACGCAGATCAGGCTGCGGTCTTGCATGCTGTGGGACAGCAATCAGGAAGCCCCCATGGACAAATTCAGCAGGTTGGGGGAGAGCACCCGATCTATGTGACCCCCAGAGGATCAGCGGGAAGTCGATCTGTTTTACAGGATAATGAAGCGGCCTGGCTGACAGGGGAAATTGAATCGCTTGAATAATCGTCGGTAAACAAACTGGATTAACGTCCTCATATCAATCAATTGAGTGTCAGAACAAACACCCGACACTGAAACATACGCGGGAAACAGAGTTTATGTATCAGAGCTACTGGAATCTGAAAAGTGGTCCCTTTGAAGAAAAGATGGACGCTTCTTTTTTTTACGACAGCAATCCGCATCAGGCAGGCTTGTTAAAGCTCGAATATCTGATTGAAAACAGCAAAGGAGCCGGCCTGCTGGTGGGTGGGTCTGGTCTTGGCAAGTCGTATCTCTGTCACGTGCTGAAAAGTCAGCTGGCTGAAATTTATCAGCCGTTCGTACATCTCGTATTTCCGCAGTTGTCGCCCATTGAACTGATTTCATATCTGGCAGTCGAACTGGGAGCAGAAGAAGCCGGTATTGAGCCGCTGGTTCCCGGCAAAGACCGGATCGTCCGGGCCCTGCATCGACAGCTGCAGATATTGTGTGAGCAGGGTTACAAGCCGGTCATCGTGATTGACGAAGCGCATCTGATTGTCGATCAGCGGATCTTCGAAACATTGCATCAACTACTCAACTTTCAGCAGACTTCCGACATCGACTTCACACTGCTGCTGGTAGGCGATCAGTTACTGCTCAGTCACCTGCAACGCTCGTCTCAGCTGGATAACCGGATCGCCGTGCGTTGTCTGCTGAAATCGTTTTCCGAAGAAGAAACGCAGAGCTACGTGGAACATCGCCTGCAGGTGGCAGGCCGTTCTGGACCGGTCTTTGCACCAGAGGCATTTCAGACACTGTTTGAGCTGACACAGGGAAACCCGCGGAAGATCAATCGACTGTGCGACCTGGGTCTGCTGGTCGGTTACGCGGATGAACTCTCCCTGATTACGTCCGACGTGCTGGAAGCCGTCGCCGAAGAACTGGTGACGTCGATTCCGGATTAGGCTGTGTCCCGCTTTTACAGTAACGTCTCCAGTCCGATTTGGACCAAGTGTCAGAGCTTGAAAAATGAGGATTGCAATGAAAGCGATGGTGCTTAATTCATTTGGCGGACCGGAATCGTTCGAACTTCGTGACGTACCCAGGCCCGTGCCGCACTCGGGACAAGTCCTGGTTCGGGTACATGCAACCTCCATCAATCCGTTGGATTTCCAGGTCCGACGTGGCGATTATCCGGACTTGGTGCAACTGCCGGCCATTACCGGACACGACGTATCTGGCGTTGTCGAAGAAGTCGGGCTGGGAGTGACCACCTTCTCTCCAGGAGACGAAGTCTGGTACACCCCGCAAATATTTGACGGGCCAGGAAGTTATGCCGAGTACCACATTGCTGCCGAAAGCATAATCGGAAAGAAGCCTGCTTCATTGAGCCATCTTGAGGCGGCAAGCCTGACTTTGGTTGGTGGGACTGCGTGGGAATCACTGGTCGTACGTGCGGCGCTACGAGTGGGGGAAAGCATTCTGGTGCACGGCGGCGCGGGAGGAGTCGGTCATGTGGCGATCCAACTCGCAAAAGCCATGGGAGCGAGGGTGTTTACAACCGTGCGCGAAGCAAACTTTGAGTTCGCACGAAGTTTAGGGGCCGATGTGCTCATCGACTACAAAAAAGATGATTATGTCGACGCCATTATGCGGGAAACGGGTGGCCGTGGAGTCGATGTCGTGTTCGACACCATCGGCGGCAACACATTGTCGCGCAGCCCCGACACGCTCGCGCAACTTGGCCGCGTTGTCACGATCGTGGACATTGCTCAGCCACAAAACGTCATTCAGGCCTGGGGTAAGAACGCGAGTTATCACTTCGTTTTCACAAGACAAAACCGCGGCAAGCTTGATGAGTTGAGCGCATTGATAGAGCGCGGTCAACTGCAGCCACACGTGGGCGCAGTCTATTCGCTTGCCGATATTCCGCTCGCCCATGCCCGGCTGGAGAGTCTCAATAACGGTGTTCAAGGAAAGGTTGCAATTGCAGTCGACAGTCGGCTTATATCGTAAGACCCTTAAAAAGGGCACAGATAAAAAGGTGCCATTCGTTTCTGACACCTTTATTCGGTCAAGCAATAGGTTTCTAACGCCCGTTATTTCCCTTTCTGCGTACTTGCCCGTGGTTTCGCTTCGATCCAGACGCAGTAGCCGGGTAACAAGGTTTCTGCCGTCTCTTCACCTTCGAATGATTTTGGGACATAGCGTGTGCTCAGAAGTTCCAGCTTGTCATTCTGTTTTCGGGTGACGTGCTGGACAGAAAAAGGTGTCGGGAACCATAAATTGACATTGATCATGGAAAGCATAAAGGGGAGAGGGTTCAATAAAAAAAGTCCTGACCCAGTAATGCGATTATGCGTTCTGTTTCCGATCACATCACTTTTGATGTTGAAGCGCGAATGCACTGCCAGTGAATGCTGGTTTCATTTGTCGATTGACCGGCATAAAAGATAACCAGAAGTTCATTGTCAGGCAACAACGCTGTCGCAGGCAAACCAACAGCGAAATTGGACATCTCCTCCCAGGCAGCAAGCATGTCGCCTGGTCGCATCAAATTTTGGGATGCTCCCTGCGAATAGAGTATTATTTCACTCTCAACTGGCCAATGATGTCCGCCATCTTTGCTGGTGCGAAGCTTGATAGTGGGGGTTTCTGTGCGATCTACATAAACCATCACAAGCTGACCATCTGATAAACGCACTGGTGCTGCCGGCTGACCAGGAACGTCAGTATCCCAAAACGTCGACCAATCGTCATAACTGGTTTCAGTCTTTCGTGCGTGTATATTGAGATATTCGCCAGTCTCTCGATCAAACGTCCAGAATAAATCTAACAGGTCATTTTCGCCGATCAGTGCGGGGCGTTGATCCCAATAAAATATCCTCAATGCCGGGTCATCACTGGTGACAATGTGATTTGACCAGGTGTGACCATCATTGTCAGAAAGCAGCAGGATCGAACGATGATGCCAGGGTGTCTTGTCGAAATAGGGCTTATTGAGTTCAAGTTGAATCGCCAGCAGGCTGCAGTCCTCTGCATCACGGAATTGAAGAATCGGTCCTGTCAACGGCGTAGGAAGATGGTCGAACTCACTACTGACAAAGGTCGGCGACGACCAGGTCAGGCCATCATCTTTTGATCGACTCAGACAAATTCGAGTATCGAGTAACCCCTCCGTCTCTTCATTGAAAAATGCTCGTGAGGGATCACGAGCATCGACCCAGCAGAGTGCTGCGATGAGTGTGCCATCTTTCAAGGCCGTAAGATAGGCAGCGCGAAAACTGCCTGGAGTCAGTTTGTCAAATTGAGGTGGTTCAAAAGGCCTTATCGGCTCTGACCAGTTGGCCCCTCTGTCATCAGACCAGCAAAGCAGCGGGTGTTGGCCCGACAGGCCACTTTTTTCAGGCGCTGCCCGAAAACTCACTAACCAGCGTCCTGTCGTGGAAACGCACACGCCGGGGAATGCGCAACTTTGTCGGTCAGTTCCAATATGAGACGGATAGACAATTCCTTGATCGATAATCTGCATGGTAAAGTTGCTCACGAACCTGAACTCCATGATGAAAAACAATCAGACATGGAACCAATTCCTTTACTCTTCTTGACAACATCCAAGGCAGTCGCTGCCCCCTTTAATCTCTCCTGGCACTCGGCTCACTTTAAGGCTTTTCAGGCGGAGGTTTAATCTCAGTTGCCGGTGTTTCTGTTGTGGTGTTTGCTTCAATGATCGCTGTGGAAGCTGATTGGGGTTGTGACTCTTTCGCTGGTTCCGATTCAATTATTTTTTTACCTTTGAGCAGGCTCTTTGCTGTACTCCACCAGGCCACCATGTGCAAAATCACCATTACCGTTCCGGCGATCAGGAAGAACCACAATCCGAGAAACAATAACCACTCTTGAAGGTCTTTAGATGTAACTTGATCCCGCCACTTACACCATTTACCTTCATATAGATCTAATAACAGGTAATCCCACAGAAGAAACAGACCAAGCAAAAAGGCAGAAAGCACCATGGGAATATCAGCCAGAGTCAACCACCCCAACTTCTTCCTTAGATCCCATTTTTTATCTTCTGTCTTTTGATCATTTTCGGGCAAATCTTGAATTTTTTGAATTGCGATCAGTCTAATGGCAGAAAGATAAGCAGATAAAGTGACGGCTAACCCAAAGATCGCCAGCAGGCTACTTGTCTCAGTAATCATGATTCAACTCCTCTCGACTGTGATCAGGGTCAAATGAAAAAATACGCTGACAGAATGGCTGAAGAACCATTCGTCAGACTCAATTCGAGAGTGCCTGCAAAGGCCAGTTTAACAGATGATTTCTATTGTCGAAAGTAGTTATTTGATTTCTGCTGCTCAAACAAATCACTTCCAGGGACAGAGAAAAGGGGACAGGGTTCAATGATAAAAGAGTCCTGGTATCACGGGTACGAGCAGAATTGAACCAGACTGACAGGTTTGATGTAGCTGGTTATATTGATAAGAGCTCATCCCTGATGGCCATCAGGGATGAGCTGCGACTTTGTAGATCGTCGAGTCCTGGTTAAGGGGGCAAGGTCGCCCTTTTGCGGTTGATCTTCGGCGGCAAGCCTCAGAATATTTCTGCGAGCAGACTCTAAGGAGTTGACTAAAGCCGCACCACCATGCTCGTCATTTTCGGCAGCGATAATCTCTAAATCGTTCACGCCGATGAAGCGAAATACCGTCCGTAAGTGGGGATCAAGATGGTTATTTTTCTCGTTTCGACCACCGGAACCGTAACCACTATCACCACGGGAGATCACCGCAATCATCCGTTTACCATGAATGAGCGGTGTATACGGTGATTCTTCGTTATCGGGATTAAATAAGAACGTTCGACCGATACGCACAATCTGGTCTATGTAAGCTTTGAAGCCGCTTGGCATTCCGAAATTGTAAAAAGGAATCCCGGCAACAATCACATCAGCCAGCAATAGCTCGTCTATCAGTTCGTTGCTCAATCGCAAGGCATCCTGCATTGCCTGGCTGCGTTCGTTCGGTGGCGTAAATGCCGCTGCGATCCACTCTTCCGTCACGTGTGGCAATGGGCTTCGTCCAATGTCACGATACGTCACGGTGCCGTTTGGGTGGTTGACTTGCCATCTTTGCACAAAGTCGGCTGTGAGACCACGAGTGTGAGAACGGTCGCTGCGGGGGCTTGAATCAATGTGGAGCAGGTGAGGCATTTCAGTTCTCCTTTTCAAAAAAAAGTATGGGTATCTGAATTACTTTAACTTTGCTGGTATAATTGCCGTTCACGAGGCAGATTCAACCGGGCACAAATTTGTGGGGTACTTTCTTTTAAGTAGGGTGCGAGAAAGATGAGTGAAATAGATGTAACCGAAGTTTTCGAAAAATGCCTGGGTTGTCGCTATATGGTGGCACTGCTCCGACGCATTGAGCAAGGCATTCAACGACCGGGTCAATTGGAGAAGGCAGTCGATGGGATGACTGCGAAAGTCCTTTCGGAGAGACTAAAGCGACTCGTCGAATATGGCGTCGTTACAAAGACGAGTTACCCCGAAATTCCTCCACGAGTCGAATACACTTTGTCTACATTTGGTCATCGTTTGCTGGAAATCATCGACGAAGTTGACATTCTTCATAAGGAAGCTCGGTTGAAGAAATGACAAACCGACCATGGGTTTCCGCCTTCCAGTGCGAGTGATCCGGAAGGCGTAGCGATACTGTTTGTTACGATATCCCCCTTTTTTTCGTACGATAACTGCACACCACACGCCGAGATATGCAGGTGATCTCTTCTCGTTGATGGTCTAATTCCAAAATCAAGACCCTTTCGTCATAATATTCGCTTATGCCCCTGGTGAAACAATAAGGGTAAACACAAATGCATGAAAGGTTACCGTGTGCCACGGTCCGGCTCGTCCGGCCGTGCCGTGAAAGTTGGGAATGCTTGGTTCTTAAACAATCGCTGCAGCTACGACCTCCTGCTCGCTCCGCTCGGCCCGAATAGCATTCGATCTTACTCACTTTCACTTTCGTGTGGTTTCGTGTTTTTCGTGGTAGAAGCAACGGGTTTGTTTACTTCATCGGTTCCCATTGCTGTGTGAAGCAGGTTCGAACATCGTCAGGCGGGCGGAGAGATGGTGCCGACGCTGCGGCGGGGCTGGTCGGGCTTATTGATCTGGTTTGAAAGTCTGCTCTGACAGTTTCCTGTTGTCTGCGACAACCCCGGTTCCCTAATCTTCTCGTTCACATCAGCCGCGAATCTGGCATAGTTCGGTAAAAGAACCGGAGCTAACGCGCTGCGGCTAATCTGGGACACGCTTCTTCGTCATCCAGTGGTTCGGGATTTTCATCTGCGGGGGTGGGAGACACATCTTTTATAATGCTGTGTGAAACGTGAGATGTGAGTGTCATACCATCACTGTTGGGCGAGCCAACAGTACAATCCGGTCGGGTCGTCCGGCCGTGAAAACAGAGTAGGGGAAGCCTGGTTCTGGATAGTATGAGGCAGTTGCGACCTCCTGTTTGCTGCGCTCGGCCCGGGTGTATATCTGGGCCTACTCTAATCTTTGGAACTGGGTCGGCAGGCACTGTCGGGCAAGCCGACAGATGGCACCCGGCAGTTTGATATTGCTATCACAAAAAAAGAAAGCATACGAAAAATATGAAAGGACACGAAATGGGATGGGGTGAACTGCTGCAGTTTGAGTGTAGAGCAAGCCATGACAAATGCATTGTCGGGCCAGCCGACAATGGCACCCGATGTTTCTACTATGACTGGCATGGTTCTGTCTGCCTGTTACTGGTCTGGTGGTTTGAGGTTTGTTTTCATCGTACCTGGGAAATCTTATGGAAAGGCATGGGGAGGTCAAGCAGGATGAACAGAATCGGGTGGCGATATGAGTCGATACGGGCACGATATCTGACGGTGCTGAGATGGTACCGGGTCGAACGGCTGCGAAGTGCGGCGACCCGCAGGCATACATCACGAACAGGTGTGGTTTCAGGCAGTGCAAATCTGGAAAAAACAGGCTGTTTTATAGTGCAGACCTGGAACAAGTGGTGCGTGTTTCGGTGCACTGTAAACTGGTCACGCGCGCGACTCAGTTTGTCGTTTATCGTCACCGGCGCGCGAGCGTCAAGGGGAGTTTATGCAGCGTGAGTGATCAAATGAGGGGAATAGAAACTTCAGGTCTGAACGGTGCTGACTGCTGGTCAGATCAGATCTTGTCGATCCCGAGACGATTTCTAAAGTGATTGCCTGTGTGGATTGTTTCGCTCTCCGGTCTGGAGATTTCAAGCCTGGACGGGATAGCAGAGAAAATACTTATTTCATAATGATTTATGAGAAGCGGGGGTGGTTTCCATTTTGAAAAGGAGTGTCTGATAGTGATATGTTTTGGTCTGAAAAGGAATCGGTTCCCTTTTTTAATTTCGTATCATAAATAGCTTAGACGTCCATTTCTTTTTCGGGATTGATCGTCCGCTCATCTATCAATCGTTCTGAGTGAAATTCCACTCTGCAATATATCTGACTGCTGTGATCAGAGATCGCTGACTTACTGATTATCATGTTCTGAAATTTATGAATAAGTGAATCAGCCTGCCCTGATCAGACAATGAATTTCATTCGGGGTAAAGAGTGTTTCAGATTATTTTTGACGAAGGTGAAAAAATGAAACAGGAGCAATGGCAGAAACGTGGATTTACACTGATTGAGTTGCTGGTCGTGATTGCAATTATCGCGATTTTGATCGCTTTGCTTCTCCCGGCTGTTCAACAGGCGCGCGAAGCGGCGCGGCGTTCCACCTGTAAAAATAATCTGAAGCAACTTGGATTGGCACTTTATAACTACCATGATACTCACCGAGTTTTTCCTCCGGGGAATATTGGTCGTTGCAGCACGCCCGACTTGAACAGTTCGGGGCTTGTGCAGTTGTTGCCGAATCTTGATCAGGCACCTCTGTATAATCAGTTCAATTTTAACGGCACGATGTATACCTGGGAAATATCAGGCTGTAACAGTGGATTGATCGGGACGCACGCTGATGATCCTTCAACCAATGGGAATCTCGCGCCAGTGCAGGAAGTACTGCCGGCTTTCCTTTGTCCCAGTGATCCGAACCCTACTCGTATTCCTCCTGGACAAACATGTTATGCTCCCACTTCTTCTGATACGATGCATGGTGGAGCCGGGAGAACCAATTATGACTTCGTTTCCAATTTAAGAAACTGGAATTCGTGTGCCCCCTGGAATTCGATCAATTTGACGACGCGTGCCATGTTTGGTGATGACAGCAAATGCAGTGTGCGAGACATCATTGATGGCAGCAGTAATACCGTGGCAATGACAGAAACGACACGATCGGTCCGGAATGGGAATTCGACAGCCTGGGGTTATCGCGGCCATACGATGGTAGGCGTGAGCTTTGAGCATACCGGTATCAATGTATTCGCCGTTGATGGTGCCGGTACGGGAAGGCTGGACAGCTGGGGATATGCTGGAAGTCTGCATCGCGGAGGAGTTCATATTCTTATGGGAGATGGTGCCGTCCGCTTCCTCAGCGAAAATATCGATACCACCACACGGATTAATCTGTCCCGCATTGCCGATGGTCAGGTTCTGGGTGAGTTCTAGACGGAGTCCCGTTTTACTGTAGTGTCTTGAGGGCTGTTTGAGACGAGGATCAAATTACTGTTTCAGGCAAACCAGCGAAATGAACGCTTTAAAGGGAGAGTCAGGAATGCGGTTTCGAGCTTGTGTTCTTTTGATTGTTTCAGGCTTCCTGGTCGGTTGCGGTGGGGCTCCTGCAGCGACACCGCTTCCTGAGACGGTACCAGTCACTGGTGTTATCACATTAGATGGGCAGCCGATCGCTGCTGCGGCAGTCACGTTTATCCCGCAGGGGCAGACCAAGGGTATCGAATGTCAGGGGACAACTGATGAAGGGGGGCGTTATCAACTTCAGCAACAGCATGGCGCGGAAGGTGCCCCTCCCGGAAGTTACAAGGTGGTCATCAGCCGTCTGTTGCGTGGTGATGGAACACCGTTGCCTGAGGAGGGGGCAGGTGCGGGAGGAATTGCAGTTGAGTCACTGCCGCCCCGGTATAGTGACGTCCGTGTTTCGCAACTGACAGCCGTCATTCCTCAAGCTGGTGGTGAGTTCAATTTTGATTTACAGAGTAAGAAATAATTTTCAGGAGGAATATTAGATTTCAGCAGCGTCACGATTCGTGTGGCTGGTCGGAGCGGCAATTTTGTCGCAGGCCGAAAGTCAAATCAACTGAAGTTCTGTTTCTATTATGCTGCTCTATGAAGCAGATGCTTCAAATAATGTGGTGATTCAGTCACGATTGCATCCTGTTCTGTTGAACTCTTGATGAATCTGTGAAGCAGCCCTTGCGAACAGAAGGGTTTCGCGTTCACAATAGGCGAATTCAATTCCGCCCGGAATCGGGTATATTGTCGCATTTTCAGAGCTTTCTGTATCGGATCATGATTGAACGTGATCGGTTACGCTTTCGTTTGATGCTCTGACAGTCATCAAGGTGGATGTTTCGATGTGGTCTTCGCGTCTGTTCTGGAAGCTGTTCCTGGTGTATGCCGGTTTAAATATAGCGTCAGCGATTGTCTTTGTTCTGATCGTGTCTGGGCGGCAGCAGACCCAGGTGGAAGATCAGGTCGAGCAGCGACTGCATGATTCCGCGGTGATCATGCGCAACAGCCTCGAAGGTGTGTTCCAGGACGGCATTTCTGAATCATTACAGGAAAAAGTCAGAAAACTGGGAGCCGAGACCGGCACACGTTTGACGTTGATTGACAAGGACGGGATTGTGCTGGCAGATTCTGACCAGGATAATCTGGATCTGGTACGTGAGATGGAAAATCACAAGAACCGGGTGGAAGTCATACAGGCGATTTCGACTGGTTTCGGGAGTTCTAAGCGCATCAGCCCCACCTTAAGTGAGCCTATGTTGTATTACGCCGTCCTGTATGAGAAAAATGGTGAGCCACGGGGCGTCGTGCGGGTTGCCATTACGATGGCGAAAATTCAGAAAGAGATTTCGTCGATCGAAAAGCTGATCTGGACCATCGCATTGCTGGTGAGTTTAACAGTCATGCTGCTGACTTACTGGGTCGTGGCGCGGATGATCCGTCCATTGACGATTCTGACTCATGCTGCAGAATCCATAGCGAATGGGGATTATGATCAGAAGCTCTATTTTCCGCAGCATGACGAGTTGGGAATCCTGGCGCAGTCTTTCAATCATATGAGTAAGGAGATGGCAGAGCGTGTACGTCAGTTGCAGGCCAGTGGCGACCGTTTGAGTACTGTTCTGGAGGGGATGGTCGAGGGCGTGATTGCGATCAATGAACGGCAGCATGTCCTGTTTGCGAATGAATCTGCGGGCAGGCTGTTGTTTTTCTCACCAGAAGATGCGGAGGGTAAGGCGCTGTTTGAATCGGTGCGAAATCATCAGCTGCAGAAATCTGTAACGGAAGTGCTGAAGACACTGGAGCCTCAGCGAATGGAAGTGGAGCTGGAAAGTACCAGCGACCGCATTCTGGGAGTCACGACGACTCCGTTGCCGGGAACGCCCTGTCCGGGGCTGGTGATCGTGCTGTTTGATATGACGGAATTACGCCGCCTGGAGTCGCTCCGTCAGGAATTCGTTGCCAATGTATCGCATGAATTGAAAACGCCACTCAGTTCCATCAAAGCGTACACGGAAACACTCATTCGGGGTGCGATGGATGATCCCGAAATCAATAAGACTTTTTTGCTGCGTATTGAAGAGCAGGCTGACCGGCTGCATCAGCTCATTCTGGATCTGATCAGTCTGGCCAGTATTGAATCCGGAAACCAGGTATTTGATATTATCAATATAGAGCTGAGGCCGTTTGTGGAGTCTTGCCTGGTGGATCAGCAGAAAGTGGCCGAGTCAAAACAGATCGAACTGTTAATCGAAGAAAGTGAGCCCGGGATCAAAGTGAAGGCCGACGAAGAAGGTTTGCATCAGATCCTGGGGAACCTGATTAACAATGCGATTAAATACACGCCCGACCAGGGACGCATCACCATTCGCTGGCAACGCGAAGAGGGAAATATGGTGTTGCTGCAGGTGCAGGACACCGGAATCGGGATTGCGGAAAAGTATCAGGCCCGCCTCTTTGAGCGATTTTTCCGTGTTGATAAAGCCCGTTCGCGTGAACTGGGGGGGACCGGTCTGGGGCTCTCCATCGTGAAACATCTGGTTCAGTCTTTTAATGGAACCATCGGCGTCACCAGCAAGGTCGGGGAAGGCAGCACGTTTTCGGTGCGGCTGCCTCGGGGATAGTCTTCACAATGTGAAACGCCGTAAATGTATTATCCCATAAGGGTTAAGGTGAATACACCAGGCATTTTGATGTTCTGGAAAGATTAAGTACTTCACGGTTTCTTAATACAACCTTAACAAATTGCGGTTATGGTAACACGCGTCTGAGAGAGACCGTTCACGTCGTTGCTCTTCTTGTCCGAAGTGTCTGGCGTGGAGTTTAAAGCACATATCAAACTTGTTTACCAGTATATCGCAATTGGGAGAGACAGACGAAATGATCACAACGAACATCGGGAAAGTATTGGCTGTGTTGAGTCTGGCCATTGGAATTTCCCTGATTGGTGTTGGATGCTCAGGAGGCGGCAACAACAGTGCTGAACCAGGTGCTCAATCAAATGGTTCTGAACCAGAATCTTCAGAAGCAGGGAACCTGGCTGGAGACGTCAAGATTGACGGGTCGAGTACCGTTTACCCGGTGAGTGAAGCTGTGGCAGAGGAGTTTCGTGCGGTTCAACCCAAGGTCCGCGTGACGGTAGGCTTTTCCGGAACCGGCGGAGGCATGAAAAAGTTTATCGCCGGTGAAGTGGATATCTGCGATGCCTCTCGTGCGATGAAGGAAAAAGAAGCAAACGCGTGCAAAGAACAGGGAATCGAATTCATCGAGCTGTCCGTCTCGTTTGATGGTCTGGCTGTGATTGTGAACCCTGAAAATACCTGGTGTGACTGTTTGACTGTGGGGCAGCTGAAAGAACTGTGGCGACCTGAAAGTGGTGTGAAGCAGTGGAAGGACCTTGATCCTAAATGGCCAGCAGAAGATATCAAGCTGTACGGTCCGGGAACAGACTCGGGAACGTTTGATTATTTCACAGAAGCGATTGTAGGCGAGTCTAAAGCGAGTCGGGCAGATTACACAGCCAGTGAAGATGATAATGTGCTGGTGACAGGGGTTTCCGAAGACAAGAACTCTCTGGGATACTTCGGTTTTGCTTATTATGAAGAGAACAAAGAAAAGTTGAAACTGTTAGGAGTAGATGGCGGAAAAGGTTGTAAGAAGCCTTCCCTGGAAACGGTTCGCGATAATTCTTATGCACCGTTATCCCGCCCCCTGTTCATCTACGTGCGGAAATCTTCTCTGGAGCGACCTGAAGTTGTTGCCTTTGTGAAATTCTATCTGGAAAACGCGGCTGCCCTGTCTAAAGACGTGGGTTATGTACCAGTTTCCGATGAAGTTCAGGAAGCGAACATGAAAGCTTTTAATGGAGCTATATCCAAGTAATGGAAGATCGTTCAAATCCGGAACAATCGACTAAGATCGAAAGTGGTGAGGCAGCTGTACTTCAGCTGTCTCGCCCTTCGTCATTAGAAAAAGCAGGCGGGCTGTGGTGTAGTCTGCGTCCTGTTTATGAGGGGTGTATCCACTTTGTACTATTTATCTGTGCCAGTATCTCTATTCTGGTAACAGTGGGAATTGTGGTAGTGCTGCTCTATGAGTCAGTGCAGTTCTTTTACGATGTTCCCATTCTTGAGTTCTTAACTGGTACCCAGTGGTCACCGTTATTGAAGCCTCAGCATTTTGGTATTTTACCCCTTTTGTGTGGCACGATGCTGGTTGCCGGAGGGTCGGCAGTCGTCGCAGTGCCCATTGGTCTGGGGACTGCCATTTATCTGAGTGAATACGCGTCTCCCCGTTTTCGCGATATCGTGAAACCGATGCTGGAAATTCTGGCGGGGATCCCTTCAGTCGTTTTCGGATATCTGGCGGTTGTGTTTGTGTCGCCTATTATTCGTGAAATCTTTCCCAGTGCTGGCGTCTTTAATGCTGCCAGTGCCTGTATCGTAGTCGGGATTATGATCCTGCCGATGATTATTTCCCTGAGTGAAGACATATTGCAGTCGGTCCCGCTTTCTTTGAGGGCAGCCGCTTTTGCCCTGGGGGCTAATAAATTTGAGGTGACAGTACGCGTGATTGTGCCTGCTGCTTTATCGGGAATTATTGCCAGTTTCCTGTTGGCAATCTCACGTGCGATTGGAGAGACGATGGCAGTGACTCTGGCGGCCGGTGCCACTCCCAAGCTGACCTTGAATCCGCTCGAAAGTATCCAGACGATGACCGCCTATATTGTGCAGGTGAGTCAGGGGGATACACCCACAGGCACCGTAGAATATCGAACCATTTTTGCGGTAGGCCTGGCCTTGTTTATTACCACGATGATCATGAATGTGATTGCTCAATATATTCTCTCTCGAGTAGGGGAGCGTTACGAATGAGCACAAAGCTGGATATTTATACGACAAAGCGACGCGGGCGTATTAAAAATATGCTGTTTACCTCAGCCTGTTTCCTGGCGACCATCACCTGTGTGTTGATGCTGATGGTGTTGATCTGGAATATTATTGTGCAGGGAAAAGACTGGCTGAGCTGGGGATTTATTGATCATCTGCCTTCCCGTTTTCCGCATAAAGCGGGAATTAAATCTGCCTTGTGGGGCAGTATCTGGTTGATCAGTCTGACAGCGATGTTCTCTGTTCCACTGGGAGTCGGAGCCGCAGTCTATCTGGAAGAATATGCACCACGAAGTCGCTGGCGTAAATTGATCCAGTTAAATATTGCCAACCTGGCTGGTGTACCTTCGATCGTGTACGGTATTTTGGGACTGGGCCTGTTTGTGAGGGCATTGTCTCTGGAGCGGAGTGTGCTTTCCGGTGCACTGACACTGACGCTGGTGGTATTACCAATCATTATTCTCGCTTCACAAGAAGCACTCAGGGCCGTTCCCGATTCGATAAGGCGGTCGGCTTATGCTCTGGGGGCAACCCGCTGGCAGACCGTCTGGTATCAGGTTTTGCCGGCATCCCTGCCTGGAATCATGACAGGTGTGATTTTATCTCTGTCACGTGCCTTGGGCGAGGCTGCACCTTTAATTGCAGTGGGAGCAATGGCTTACGTGCCTTTTGTTCCGGAGAAGTTAACTGATGAATTCACCGCATTGCCAATTCAGATTTTCAACTGGACTTCCCGACCCCAGGAAGATTTTCATCATCTGGCTGCTGCAGGGATCCTGGTTCTGCTGGTGGTTCTGGTCAGCATGAATGCGATTGCCATTTTTGTACGTCATAAATACGGGAAAAAGATTCGCTGGTAATATGGATGGATTTTGTACTACCTCAAAAACAGAGAAAAACATCGACACAGTTTTGATCAAAATTATCTATAATTGGTCTCAGCAAGGATTTTCAATCCATGGCTTCAACACCTTCGGTTAAAAATAATATGCAACCATCCGACAAGACGACTTCCGATCAATCTAAAGGCCCGATCGTCCGTCCTTCGATTCCAGAGGGAAAGAGCATGCGGACGGCCGACGAATTAGCCCAGGCCACTGAAAAAATCAGTGTGAGTGATTTGTCGTTTTATTATTCGGAGAATCGTGCATTAACAGATATCTCGCTTTCCATACCAGAACGCTGTGTAACTGCCTTTATTGGTCCTTCGGGTTGTGGCAAGTCAACATTTTTGCGATGTCTTAATCGAATGAACGACATGATTGAAGGCACTCGGGTAGAAGGAGAGATTCTGTTGGAGGGGCAGGATATCTATTCGTCTCGAACAGATATCGTCACATTGCGCAAACGGATTGGAATGGTATTCCAGAAGTCCACACCCTTTCCTAAATCCATTTTTGATAATGTCTCTTTTGGTCCTAAGATCGCCGGCATTCGCAAGAAAAAAGATTTATTCGAGATTGTAGAACGTTCACTGCAGCGCTCTGCTCTCTGGGATGAAGTCAAGGATCGTTTAAGTGAATCGGCCCTCAATCTTTCAGGGGGGCAGCAGCAGCGGCTGTGTATTGCACGGGCTCTGGCGAATGATCCGGATATTCTGCTGATGGATGAGCCGGCTTCTGCACTGGACCCCGCATCCACTGCACGGATTGAAGATTTAATCTTCGAGCTGAAAGAGCAGTATACGATCGTGATTGTGACACATAATATGCAGCAGGCCGCGCGTGTTTCTGACCAGGCTGCGTTTTTCTATCAGGGGTTGCTGATAGAATCGGGGGCGACTGAAGAGTTGTTTACGAATCCCAAGAAACAACAGACCGAAGACTATATTACAGGCAGATTTGGATAAGCCGATGACAAAGCACTTACAGCGCGATATGGAGTCACTTGAAAGGGAGATCATCACACAATCTTCGCTGGTTGAAGAAATGATCTCCAAGGCCAGTCGTGCGCTCTATGAAGTTCATGTTGATCTGGCGAATGAAGTCATAGAGAAAGAACGCGCGATCAACGAGAGTGAAGTGAAAATCGAAGAAGAATGTCTGAAAATTCTGGCATTGCATCAACCGGTCGCCGTGGATTTACGTGAGACGGCAACCGTGTTGAAAATCAATAATGATCTGGAGCGAATTGCCGATCTGGCTGTGAATATCGCAGAACGGACCATTGGGCTGTCGCACTATCCCAACTTTCGCATCCCGGCTTCTCTGGAACCGATGACGAAAGTCACCGTCTCCATGCTGCGTGATGCCATTGATGCCTTTATTGATTTTGATTCAGAAAAAGCACGCAGTGTCTGTAAGCGTGATGACATTGTTGACGGTTACAACCGGGAGATCATCAATGAAATTTATCAGTTGATGCAGACAGATCCCAATCTGATTAAGCCGGCATTACATTTCTTTTCCTCAGCTCGCCATATCGAACGTATTGCCGACCATACAACTAATATTGCTGAAGATGTGATTTATCTGACCGAGGGTGAAATTGTCCGCCATCGTCATAAAGAAACATTTTCTACCTGATTCTATCTCATTAAGATGGTATAAAAAAAGATATGTCAAAGAAACGCATTCTTGTGATTGAAGATGATCGTTCTCTCTCTGAAGTTCTCGCATATAATTTGCGACAGGAGAAATACGATGCCGTGGTTGCCCTGGATGGAATGGATGGCTTGCGTCAGGCGCAACTGAAAACACCGGACCTGATCATTCTGGATCTGATGCTTCCCCAGATGGATGGGCTGGAAGTCTGTCGCCGGCTCCGCTCGGATCCGGTCACCAGCAATGTTCTGATACTGATGCTGACAGCCAAGTCGGAAGAAACCGACCAGGTGGTAGGTTTCACATTAGGAGCCGATGATTACGTCACCAAACCATTCAGCGTCAAGATTCTACTGGAGCGGATCAAAGCATTGCTCAGACGTCGTGAAAGTAACGGCGAAGCATCAGATACGATTGTCAGTCAAGGAGTGATGATCGACCGCAGGCGTCATCGCGTCATGATTGATGATGTCCCGATCTCGTTGACTCGGAGTGAATTTGAACTGCTGGAGGCGCTTGTCCGTCAACCGGGTCGGGTTTTCTCTCGTGCAGAGCTGATTGATGCCGCCCTGGGAGACGACGCCCTGGTTCTGGAGCGAACGATCGATGTGCATATCCGGGCCTTACGTCAGAAGCTGGAAAAGCATTCCGAACTGATTGAGACAGTCCGTGGAGTTGGTTATCGTTTCCGCGACCCTGATACTGCCTTCAAAAAACAGACTACATAAAACGTTCAAGCGAATCTTGAATAAACAGGCCTGCTGTAAGTAAATAGCAGGTCTGTTTTTGTATCTGAAGTATGAAGCAGGCTGATTTTCACGGATGAGTATCTCTGTGGGTATACATGGGAATACTTTCCAGGAGGTGTCTCTCCCATAACACAAAAAACTTATTTGAGAGTAGTTGACAGTTCTCAAAAGTCCGATATACTATTCTTAGTTGAGACTGAGTCTCATACTCTACTTGCAGTGAGGCCAACCAGAAAACGGGGTTTAAAGACCGTTCCTACCTGATCGAATCCCGTAATCACCATGCAACCAGCTTTCAATTAAAAAACATCAGTCACAACGGATGCGACTGATGCCAGGGTATAACGCGAAATGTCTACCGTTACCGAGAGCCAGTTTGAACGATCCACGGCAATCCCCGTTCCTGAGATTGCTCCCCGTCGAAAATTTCTCTGCCACTGTCTGAAAGTGACGCCAGAAGAAGTCCAGCAGTGCATTACTGTCAGCAATGCTGAGACAGTGCATGAAGTGACCCGAGGCTGTGGTGCCGGGAAAGGTTGCACGGCCTGCCATTGTCGGATTAAAGACCTGCTGGCAGGTTCCTGCGATGAGTGTGGCCAGTCCAAGCGGCGTTGCCTGTGTGCGGCGCAGCCAGCTTAGTCTGCTTTTTACCACCAAAGCCCCTTTTCGGGGCTTTTTCTGTTTGTTAACAGTCCGTAAACCGCCGGTTTGCTCTGTTATTCGTGGATCTGTCCTGCCAGGTAGTTCTGGATTCCAACCTGTTTGATCAGTTCCATCTGCGATTCGCACCAGTCGATGCTTTCTTCAGATTCAACGACCATCTGATCCATCAATTCGCGGCTGCCAGCATCTTTTTCTTCGTGACACAGTTCAATTGCCGAGTTATAGGTAGACACGCCTTTCATCTCCAGTTCGAGGCTGTTCTGGATCTGTTCCTCTACCGTTTTGCCTACACGAATGACATCGTATCGGGCAATTTCAGGCACTCCTTCCAGGTACAGGATCCGGTCGATGACCTGGTCAGCGTGTTTCATTTCTTCAATGGATTCATCATAAAAGTGCTTGGCCAACTTAGCAAAACCCCAGTCTTTACACATTTTCGATGAGATAAAATACAGGTTGATGGCTGTCAACTCGATTGTGAGTCCCTCGTTCAGTGCGTCGATTATTTTCTGACTACCCTTCATTGGTCTTGTCTTTCTCTTTTTGTTTTCTGGTAATGCTGCCTTCAACCTGGAGACACGCTGCTTGTAGTATTCGTGAATTGGGGGATATGTTCCAGACTGAAACTGTCTAAAATCCGCTATTTTCCAGTATTGAAACGAGATCTCTCTCGTCACGGCCCGTCAGCAGAAAAATTTGAAACAGATTCTCAATTTAGATCTGTTTTATGGTTCCAGCTTGAGAAGTTCGACTTTGCGGAATTCAATCGGATGGCTTTCCGACTGCAGCGATATGGTACCTTTTTCAAGCATGAGGGGGGCACCCTGCTGAATCAGTTTTTTAGCATCGCCATCCTCGGGGTCCAGCTGAGGCTTCGTGTAGGACAGCACTGTTTTTCCATCGATGATGTGTTTGATGATTTTGTTTCCTCGGACTTCGACTTCCACGGTGACCCATTGATCTCCGTGATAGGTTTTGGAATTCGAGTTGACACAGTGTGGTTTAAACAGCTTGTCATCCATGACAACGTGCGTACCCGGCGTACACAGATTGGCGGTTGTGCGGGTCCCTGTCCCTTTGCCACCGAGTAACTGCACTTCAATGGAGACAGGAAATTTCTGGTCTTTCGACATGCTTTCCGGTGTCTGGCCGTGAACCATGATTCCACTGTTGCGCAAGGCCCAGCCTGGTCCCCCTGTGGACTGCTCCCCGGTGAATCGATATTCGACACGGATGACGTAATGGGAAAAAGGAGTTTTGTAGAACAGGTGTCCGAATTTTTCTGCAAATTCACCGTACTGATCATAGCCCACTTTCAGTAAGCCATCTTCAACGCGGAATGTATTGCCAAAGTTCTCATTCACATCGTAGCCTCGGATTTTTACCGTCCAGTCATCCAGGTCTTTTCCATTGAATAGTGGGATCCATTTTTTTTCCGCAGGGGTATCGTCTGCAGATGCAAGCGGACCAATACAGAGGAATAAAAACAGGCACAGGCAGAACGTCAGGGATGAGGCAGATTTCACGAAACAGTTCCTTGATCACGGCGCGGGTAATACAGGCAGGACAACAAACGGTTCGTTGACCATGAGTCTTGAGTTGTCAGGCAGGATGAATATACGGGTTCATCCGGTCGACCAATGATCGATTATAAACTGCGCAACAGCAAATGACACGTTTTTGCGATCGAACTTTGCAGATTTCAATGAGTCTCAGTAAAGCGTGTCAGGTAATGAACTCCATACACAAAAAACGCCCGTTATTAATAACGGGCGTTTAAATTCAGTAGTGTACCAGAGAACTGGTTTCGGCGGGCTTAGCTGCCGGACTCTTCTGTTTTAGGTGCAGCGGGCTCTTCGCCACCTTCTGGCACTTCAGCGCCGGCACCGCCTGTTGTGGAACCAGCTTCAGCAGGAGCTTCTGCTGCGGGAGCTTCTTCTGTTGCAGGGGCAGGAGCATCTGCTGCAGGTTTACCGCATCCAACGGCCCATGCTGAAATACTGATAGTTGCCAGCACGACGAACAGTCGGCTCAGTTTTGTGAAAGACATTATTGTCCCTTCCGAATAGTTGTTGTAGAAAATGAGTCACTTGGTCTCTGTCTATCAAAGACATTGTCTAAAAGCATTAAAAAATGAGATACGGCAGATTTCAAGCGACAATCATCTTTTACACTCATATTTCAGTTTGAAATCACTGATAGGCAACTGTTTTTTCAGTTCAGTTGACTCTTCCCGGCGAATAGAAAATCGGAACTGAAGGGGTGAACCGGATTAACGGGTAACGGTTGTCCTTGAGAATCAGGCTGATTGGGATGCCAAAAACTGGGAAAAAGGTCAAGATGAAATCCGGGTAAACCCTCATTTTCAGTCAGAAACTTAAAGAATCGGTTTTTTAGAATTCTCAAAATTTTTATAAGAAACTTTGATATAACAGTTTGCTAATTCGTTCAGGGTTTGTCACACTTATCTCAGGTTGATTAACGCTGAAATGGTTTTTTATCTTATTCGCATAAGTGTCCAATTCACCGGCAACCTGATTTTGTCATTATTTTGCGTTATAATACGCTGTGCGTATTTTTTCAGTGTGTCACTATTTATGAGCGAATTTGCTAAAAGTGGTGATCAGTTACAGAGTGACAATAAACTCCGTTTTATTGTCGAGAGACTTTTAAGTTAGAGGATGGGCTTTATGGCCACTGGAACAATCAAAAAAATTACTGAAAAAGGGTTTGGCTTCATTAACGATGGCCAACAGGACATCTTTTTTCATCTCTCATCACTGGATGGTGTCACATTCGATCAACTGGTTGAAGGCCAAACTGTAGAGTTTGAAACCGAAAAAAGTGATCGAGGCCTGCGTGCAGTTCGAGTTACTACTTCCGAGTAGAATCTAGACAAAAACATTTCAATCCCACGCTTCTACGGTATTGTGTAACATCCCGAGCCCCTGTATCTCGATGCAGGCCTGGTCTCCAGGCTGAAGATATACGGGGGGTTTACGGGCCATGCCAACTCCGGGAGGTGTACCGGTAAAGATGATATCGCCGGGTTCGAGTGTCAGTATCTGAGACACGAACGCGATTACCTCTTCTATGGTAAAGATAAACTTATCGGTATTGGAATTCTGCAAAACCTCTCCATTAAGTGTCAATTTGATGGAGAGGCTGTTTGCATTTTTGATCTCATCTGCCGTTACCAGATAAGGGCCAGTCGGAGCAAATGTGTCCGCTGTTTTTCCCAGCAGCCACTGTCCGCCCGGACGTCCAATCTGCCAGTCGCGCGCCGAGACATCGTGGCCGTTCATATAGCCGGCAACATAGTCTGAGGCGTTTGCCTGGGTCACGTTACGACATGTTTTACCGATCACCGCCACGAGTTCGGCTTCATAGTCAACTTCGCGGGCTACAGAGGGAATCCGTATTGGCTGTCCTGAGCCTGTCACGGAACTGCTGAACTTGCTGAAACAGACTGGTTCATCAGGGAAGGGCATGCCTGTTTCTTCTGCATGGTCACGGTAATTCAACCCGATACAGAGCACTTTTCCCGGTGAGGGAATCGGTGCCAGCAGTGTACCTGTTATTTGGCGGTCTGCCTGTTGAGCCTGCTCTGCGGCTGCCTTTGCGCGCTCCAGACCTCCTTCCACTGCCAGAATCCCTTTCAGCGATCGTGGCAGGTTCTCGTCGAAGGCTGACAGATCAAAAAAGGTCAGTTTGTTGTCCTGGTCAATCACAGAGGCAACTTGAATGCCATTTTCTGTCTGGATCGTCGCTAACTTCATGCTAGTTATCTCCTTGGATTGTATTTCTGGGACTTTAGGAAGCAGGTTGCAGGTCGTTTCAGATTTGCTGAAATCTTATGTCGCTGCTTCAGGTGGGGGTAGTGAACGCCAGGATCATAGCTTTCTGTTTCATCGAGATACAGGTCTGTTACTGCTTTTCCTGCCGTGGGTTTCAAATAACTGATACGTAAGATTTTCTTCTCGGCGGCGGAATGTTATGCTGTCAGCTGTGAGTTTTCTCTGGTTGACAGCAGGAACTCAGATACAAAAACTCTGTTTCAGCTCTTATTTATTCGGATGTGATCATGACAAAAGCGACCTATAAAGATGCCGGTGTTGACCTGGATCTCTATCAGAAAGCAATGTCTTCCATTCATCCTCTGCTGGGAAAAACCCACCTGGCGCAAAAAGCACGGGTGATGGATCTGCCAGGCGGTTTTGCCGGCCTCTTCCGTTTGAATAATCCTGAACCTGGACCCGCGGGACGAAAATATGAAGACCCGGTACTGGTTTCCGGGACGGATGGAGTCGGGACAAAAATCAAAGTGGCCATCGAGGCTGAAACTTATAATACGATCGGTATTGATCTGGTCGCCATGTGCGTCAACGACTGTCTCTGCCTGGGGGCCGAGCCTTTGTTCTTTCTCGATTATATCGCCTTAGGCAAGGATGACCCCGAACGACTGGTCGAACTCATGGAAGGGGTCAGCAAAGGTTGTGTCCTCTCGAAATCTGCGTTGCTGGGCGGGGAAACAGCAATTATGCCTGACCTGTACGGCGATGGTGACTTTGATATGGCAGGGTTCTCTGTCGGTGTCGTCGAACGCAATCAGGTTCTGGACGGACACGCGATTCAGGCGGGAGATGTCGTATTGGGGCTCGAATCGAGTGGCTTTCACTCCAACGGTTATAGCCTGATCCGCAAAGTGGTCTTTGAAATGGCAGGGCTGGGGATTAACGATCCGATTGAAGAACTGAATCAGCGAACCGTGGCCAGTATCCTGCTGGAACCAACCCGAATTTATGCTTCTGCCATCAATTCCGTTGTACGCAGCTATCCTGGTCAGATTGTGATCAGCGGAATGGCACACATCACAGGGGGAGGTTTGGTAGAAAACATAGAACGGATTCTACCCGCCAATCGTCGTATAGAAATCAAGAAATCAGCCTGGGAAGTTCCACCTGCATTCAACTGGCTGCAGTCACTCGGAAATATTGACGAAGAGGAAATGTTCCGCGTCTTCAATATGGGAATTGGGATGGTCGCCATCGTCAGGGCAGATCAGGCGAAAGCGGTTCGTGAAAAACTGCACGCCAGCCAGTGTCCCACACATATACTGGGTAAAGTCACTCAAGGCGATAAGCAGGTCACGTTGATCTGAAGCTTCAGTATTAAAGTCGCAGGTGGATTTTGTTCTTTTCCAGATGCCGCACGATCAGCCAGGTGATCCAGAAAAAGAGCACGAAACTGCCCCAGGCATACCAGGCGGCGGCATCTTTCGTCGTAAATGGTTTGACGGCTTCTCCGACCAGGTCATGCAGGATATAAGCTACCAGTGCATTGGTACCGAGTGTGTGGAACAGTGGGATCTGCAGATTGCCCCGGTCACAGGCCAGGTGGAACAGCAGGTAGACAAACAGGGAAAGTCCGGCCGTGAAGACCAGGTAGGAAAGCGTTCCCGCCCGCTGACTCATCATCCAGTAATTCCATTGCCGCTGATCCTGTCCCGGCGGTTTGACAAACGGCGGCTCCGCCAGATAGGACGAAAATGGTTCTCCCTGTTTGGATTTCCATTGTGATTCGTCCGGGATGATCGGATGGGCAGCCAGTTTCTCCGTCGCGGGGCGTTCTGAAACCGGGACATCATAGAATCGTGTCCCACAGGAAAGAGCCCAGCCCAGCAGCATCAGAGTAAAAGACCAGAAGAGAATCGGCTTCACGCGGGGCAATCCCTCCGCTTCCACCACCCAGTCACAGGCCAGCGTTCCGATAATCGCGGGAATTGTCCAGGTTAAAAAGCCCAGCGGACCGCCATCAATGCCGTTCGGGGGAGAATTCACCCAGATGAAATAGAAGTAATAGGACAGAATTATATGTGCCACTGCGGAGAAGATCATAAAGCCAATCCGCACCGAAGACCGCGCACGAATGACAGGGGTAATCCACAGAGACGTCAACGCGATGTGCATCAGCGTCTGGAACCAGTTGCGTTTGAGCGGATCGGCGATGGCCCCCCAGATCCCCAGTGACTGTAGTTCCTCCCAGGTTTTTGCGACGGGAGAAACGCGGTAGATAATCAGCGAAACCAGCACCAGTCCCAGCAGCCGTCTCACGACGCGCGCGTAAGCAGAAACAGCGCCTGCAGTCTGAACCCGCCTGCCAAATGTCAGTCGAAACGCAAATCCAACCGCGAACAGAAAGTGGGGCATGATCGTATCCGCGTAACTGCAGTACGTATTGTGATGTTTGAGTACCACCGGGCAGACCACAAAAAATCCCATGTAGTTGACCAGAAACATCCCCGCTACAGTGTACCCCCGAAACTGATCCAGAGAGACAATGCGATTATTGGGCTTGTCAGCCATCGCAGCCGGGGCGGTGTTCGTCATGCTGTTTCGTCGATTCGAAGAGATTAATTAAAAAATGTGGTAGGGATTAATCTCTGTTAATATACGGTTTGTCAGACGAATTGAAACAGGCTAGTTCTGAATTTGCTGATCTCTCAACAGATATTAATGTCAAGAACTTCGGTGAGAAAGCTGAATCAGATGACGAGCCAGACTGCAAAATTGATGCCTGCCTGAATGAAGGCACTGATCGGGCCCAGGATCAGATTGGTGATTTTGTTCCCGAAGATATTCAGATGAAAGTTTCCGATCAGTAACAGGACTGCTCCCACGAACATGATGACCCAGACCGGTCCTATCATCACAAGATCCATTCCATGCGGGGTAATGTTAAAAACCTGTTTTGCGAGACAGGCCAGTAACATGATTAGAAATTCTCCACCCCAGAATACGTCATAAGCCAGGAGATGAAATCGTTTTAAGCAGGAAGCCTGAGGTTGATGTATCGTAGTGACCTCTCGTCTGAATGCAGAAACATGATGGTCGGCGTACCGGTTCTGCAACCGGTTCTCTTATTCAGGCGAGTTATGGGGGGAAAGATCACGCGCTGATCAGAATTTTTTGATTAATCTGCCTAACGAATTTACAGGGATAAATTTGTTGACATATCGGGTAGGCAGGTATAGTTTGGGATCATTTCGTCAAATCAGTGAACTGCATTCAGATACTTGAGAGCCAGCATGACTATTGAGATATCCTTATCTACCTGCCACGTTGGCCAACAGATGGAACAGATCGAATGTCCCATGTCAGGTGAACTGGTTGAGGTTCCTGTTCTGGGTTCTGTGAATCCTGCCGAACGGGCGGCCCTCACAGGAGTGCTGGAACAATATCAGGCATCGCTGGCGGATGAAGCGGGAATCTATTTTCCCGAATTCTCGGACTGCAGCACAGCCGAAGTCGATTTCAAAGGACTTGTCGAGGATCTGCCCTTTACTCAAGGGACGATTAAAATTGAATCCGTCTCCACAGAAATAGCAGAATTTCTGTATGCCATGGCAGTGGCGGGAAATCTGACGATCAGACCACTCAGTGACTATGGCGAGATTCTGGTGACCTCTCCAGAAAATGCACACGAAATATCAAATCGCCTGGTTGTGACAACCCTCATTTCTTCTGCAGAGGAATTGAGAACCCAATTGCAGGCAGCTCAAAAGTTCGAGAATTGGCGAAGTTATACTAGCGGCGGATATGAAATTTCATCACCGTCTGTGTCTAAAGGTCGCCCCGTAAATCGCTGGAAACTGGTGATCACCTTATTTATCTTGGGCGTACTTGTTACATTCTTTTCAGGATTCGCAATCTATACCAGTTATGCTCAAATTAGTGAGATTGGGAGAACATTACACCGACTCAGGCAGAATCCTCAGCCACGTTATATCCGCGTTGGAGGCAGTCCCTATCCTCATGATAATCCGAGATTCAAGGAATGGAACAAACAGCTGTATGAGCTGAACAAGGCACGTGAGCATTATCGAACCTTCATCAATTTTTTACGATACAGCAGAGTCGCAGGGGTTGCCATAGTCGGGATCGCCGTTCTGTTTTTAGTTCTTGAAATTATGAGAGACAGGGCATACAGAAAGAAATGCCTCGCTGGAGGAACATGAAATCGAAATTTTCAAAAGTCGTTGACCAGTTCAAACAAATTCCCAGGTCGATTCTAGTCTTTTAATTGGGGAATTTCCTGTGATTCTGTCCGCGGCGGAACTGGCCCGGGGTCGTTCCGGCCTGCTTTTTGAAGGCGACGTTCAGGTATTCAGCATGACGGAATCCAGTCCGCTCTGCAATTTCTATTAATGAGAGTTCGGTTTCTTCCAGCAGCTGTTTCACGCGATCCAGGCGGATGCGCATGATCTCTTCATGAGGAGAGCGTCCGATGATTTTCTGGAAGCGGCTTTCCAGGACCCGCCGCGACAGGGGAATCGATTTCAACACGTCCTGCACATTGATGCCATCGCAGGCCTGTTGGCGAATGAGGCGGACGGCATCAGATATCAGTTTATCGTCGATGGCCTGGATGTCCGTAGATTGACGCGTTGCGATGCCCAGGGGTTTGATCAGTTGTGCTTCCGATGAAACCGCTTCGCCCGCAATCATACGATCCAGCAGGGCAGCGGCTTCGTAGCCGGTCAGCCGGGTATTGGGGATCACACTGGAGAGCGGTGGCTCGGAAAGATTGCAGAGGATTTCATCATTATCGACGCCGATGATGGCGACTTCTTCGGGTACGGAAACATTGATCGTGCGGCAGACGTCGAGCAGTTGCTGGGCTTTTATATCGTAGCAGGCCATCACTCCCACAGGTTTGGGAAGTGCACGAATCCAATCCGCCAGGCGTTTCTGTTCGGCTTCCCAGGGAGGTGACTGTTTTCTGCCCGTCGTCTGAGGATATATGTGACAGTGTAAACGCGCTGTCTGAATGCATTCCTGGAAATGCGATTCCCGCCAGCGGGACCAGTTAAATCGATGATCGCCACAAAATGCAAAATGTTGAAAGCCGCGATCAATCAGATGCTGGGCCGCCAGTGAAGCGATCGCGTGATCATCAGTCTCCACCCAGGGGAGTGAAGGTGCCAGACGGGCGGCGCTCACATCTACGGCTGGGACTCCCGAATTCACAACCGCTTCCGCGATCTTTGTGTTCTCAATCCGGGCGATAATGCCGTCGCCATGCCAGTTATTCAGCCAACTGACCGGAACATTGCCTCTACCATGTTCGGGCAGATAGATCGACCAGGAATGGTGCTCATGAATATAAGACATGATCCCGCGTAACAACCCCCGGGCATAAGAGTTAGAAGATTCAATCAACAGGGCAATCGAAGGGCGCGATTTCATGAGTTCAGGAACTTGCGTTGTGAGTAAAGGATATTTCTGAAGAACGTAATATTCTTAAGGAAAGCCGATATGCTGAAAACGAAAACGAAAAACAGTCCCTGAAAATGCTGAGTAAGACTGAATTCGATGCGGTAAAATATCTCAAATTATTCTGCGCAAGTTTACATGGTAACTGGTCGGTCCTGATTTACAATAAAGAACATGGGTACGACTCCGATGTGACGAAGGTTCCGTTCGGACAGAAGCATCTCCTGCAGTATTGAAGGATTACCATGAGTGAGAAACAGATTAATGTTGCCATTGTCGGTCTCGGTTTTGGAGCCGAGTTCATTCCCATCTATCAGGCACATCCACATGCCAGCATGTACGCGATCTGCCAGCGATCGGAAGAGCATCTGAATCATATTGGCGATACCTTCGGGATCGAGAAACGGTATACATCGTATGACGAACTGCTGGCAGATCCAAATGTGGATGCCGTCCATATTAATACGCCGATTCCCGATCACGCACCACAGTCGATCAAAGCATTGAAAGCGGGTAAGCATGTCGCCTGCACCGTCCCGATGGCGACGACGGTGGCCGAGTGCGAAGAGATCGTCAACACAGTCAAAGAGACCGGCCTGAAATATATGATGATGGAAACCGTGGTTTACAGCCGCGAGTTTTTATTTATTAAGGAGATGTACGACAAAGGGGAGCTGGGAAAAATTCAATACATGCAGGCCAGTCACCCGCAGGACATGGAAGGCTGGCCTGAATACTGGGAGCGAATGATTCCCATGCATTACGCGACGCATGTCGTCAGTCCGGTATTAGGCATGGTCAATGGTCGCGCTGAATATATCAGCTGCTTCGGTTCCGGCACGGTGAATGATGAAATCGCCGAGAAATCAGGGAACCGATTCGCCGTTGAGACCTGTCACATCAAGATTAAAGATTCCGACATTGCCGCCCACATCTGGCGATTCCTGTTTGATACCGCCAGGCAGTATCGTGAATCGGTTGACGTTTATGGGACGAAGAAATCATTCGAGTGGCCGTTAATCGAAGGGGAAAATCCGGTCCTGCATACAGCGAAGAGGCCCGAACCGGAAATCCCGAAACGTGTGGAAGTTCCCGACTACGCGCACCTGCTGCCACCTGAAATCCAGAAATTTACCCGCGCGATTCACGATGCCGGGCATCTTTCGTTTCTGCAGGGGGCCGGGCATGGCGGTTCGCATCCGCATCTGGTGAATGCGTTTTTGAATTCTCTGGTCGAAGGCTCTGATCCCTGGCCGAACGCACCGCTGTCTGCCAACTGGACCTGTGTTGGAATTCTCGCGCATGAGTCGGCAGTCGCGGGTGGCGAACTCAAGCCACTACCTGCTTTCACGCTGGAATAGAAGATGTTCTGAATCCTGCAATTAACTGAAACGCTTCACGAATCCATTTTTATCTGATTTATCTTTCCGAGGGGAATCGTTATGGCTCGTTACTCCCTGTTTCTGCTGTCACTACTCTTGTCTGCAGCGCCGCTCTCTGCCGCCGAAGAGTTCATTGTCCATCAGTTTGAACGCAAGCAACTGGGAGACAAATTCTACGCAGAAGGAGCCACATTCGCCGATCTCAATCAGGATGGAAAAACGGATGTCATCTCGGGGCCATACTGGTACGAGGGGCCTGAATTTCAGAAACGGCATGAATTCTATCCGGTCAAGGAATGGAGTATCAACGGTTATTCCGATAACTTTTTCGCCTTCACTTGTGATATCAACAAAGACAAGTGGCCCGACATTGTGATTATCGGTTTTCCGGGGAAAGAAGCATTCTGGTACGCGAATCCGCAGAACAAAGAGAGGCACTGGAAAAAGCATCTGGCACATCCCAACGTCGATAATGAATCGCCCACCTATACCGACTTGACCGGGGATGGGGAACCAGAGCTGGTCTTTCATACCGGAGGCCAACTCGGGTACGCCGGCCCGGGGAAAGATCCGACTGCGCCCTGGCAGTTTCATGCGATTTCTCCCAATCTCAAATACGGTCGATTCACACACGGACTGGGGGTCGGTGATGTTAACGGCGACGGCCGCGCAGATATTCTTGAGAAAAATGGCTGGTGGGAACAACCGGCGGAAATCAGTAAGCCCGGTTTCTGGACGCGACATCCTTTCAAGTTTACTAACGCTGGCGGCGCCCAGATATATGCTTACGATGTCGACGGCGATGGCGATCAGGATGTTATCACCAGTAAAGCAGCCCACGCCTACGGCCTGGCCTGGTTCGAGAATGTGAAGGACGGCGACGACATCACATTCGTCGAACATCGCATCATGGGCAGCAAACCGGAAGAGAACAAATATGGGGTGGTGTTTTCCCAGCTACACGCCGTCGATCTAATCGATATGGACGGCGACGGAATTAAAGACATTGTCACCGGTAAACGATTCTGGGCTCACCAGGGGCACGACCCGGGAGCGAAAGAACCTCCCGTGAATTACTGGTTCAAAACGGTACGCTCTCAATCGGGCGTTGATTTCCTCCCATTCCAGATCAATGATAAATCAGGAGTCGGAACACAGGTTGTTGCCGGCGATCTCAATGGCGACAAGCTGCCTGATCTGGTGATCGGCAATAAATCCGGCGCATACGTCCTGCTTCACAAAGTACAAAAGGTAGCTGAAGCCACCTGGAAGAAAGCACAGCCAAAAAAGTTTGTTCCTGAGAAAGTCTCCGTAAAAAATGAGCTCAAGCCGGGAGAGTTTTACGCCACGAATTCAGAAGGAAAACGGCTGAACGTCGACTTCGAACTGGGAAATCTGAATGACTGGATTGCAGACGGCAAAGCTTTTCAGTCACAGCCAGCCAAAGACGATATGGTACACGCCCGTCGTACCGACATGCGCAGCAACCATCAGGGACAGTTCTGGGTCGGCACCTTCGAGTTCCTGCAAGACAAGCCTGTCGGAACATTGACTTCAGCGACGATTCAAGTCGATCGTCCTTATGCCAGCTTCTATGTCGGTGGCGGGAAACATGATTCCACGCGAGTCGAAATCGTAGATCATGCCAGCGGCAAAGTGATTGCCAAAGCCAGTGGTCGTAACAACGAAGCCATGCATCAGACGCTGGTCGATCTTTCCAGGTACCAGGGTAAGGAGATCTTCATTCGCCTGGTCGATCAGCATCGGGGTGGCTGGGGACACATAAACTTCGACCATTTTCGCTTCCACGATCAGAAACCCGCGTCCTTAAAAGTGTCCAACAGCGATGCTCGCCCAAAAGATCATACTCAGAAATACGATGGTCTGCCGGGCTCCAAGGCGGCTGAGGTGATGACCGTTCCGGAAGGATTTTCGGTTTCTCTTGTCGCTGCCGAACCCGATGTCCAGCAGCCGATCGCCATGACGATTGACGATCGCGGACGACTCTGGGTCGCTGAATCGTATGCTTATCCCAGCAAACAACCGGCAGGGCAGGGCAAAGACCGGATCCTGATTTTCGAAGACAAAGATGCCGACGGCAAATACGAGACTCGAAAAATCTTTCAGGATAAACTGAATCTGGTCAGTGGACTGGAAGTCGGCTTTGGTGGCGTCTGGGTGGGACAGGCTCCGTATCTGCTCTTTATTCCTGATAAGAATGGCGATGATAAACCCGATGCCGAACCGCAGATCCTGCTGGATGGCTGGCATTACGAAGACACGCACGAAACGTTGAACTCATTCATCTGGGGCCCCGATGGCTGGCTCTATGGGTGTCATGGCGTGTTTACTCATTCCCGAGTCGGGAAGCCCGGCACCCCCGATGATCAGCGCCAGCCCATCAACGCCGGAATCTGGCGGTATCATCCTACCCGCCACGAATTCGAAGTCTTCGCCCATGGCACCAGTAATCCCTGGGGCGTGGACTTTAACGATCAGGGGCAGTGCTTCCTGACCTGCTGTGTGATCCCTCATCTGTTTCATATCGTTCAGAACGCCCGCTATCGCAGACAGGCGGGACAGCATTTCAATCCTTATACCTACGATGATATCAAGACCATCGCGAAACACAGACACTGGACCGGCGGTCAATGGAATCAGTCGGACCGGGTAGCTTCTGATCTGGTGGGAGGTGGCCACGCCCATGCCGGCGCGATGATTTACCTGGGGGGAAGCTGGCCTGAAAAGTATCGCAATCAGTTGTTCATGAATAACATTCACGGTGCCCGTTTGAATCAGGATCAGCTGGCGCGTAAAGGTTCGGGCTACGAAGGGGATTTCGCTCCCGATTTCCTGTTCGCCAACGATCGTTCCTCACAGATTCTCTATCTGCGATACGGACCGGACGGGCAGGTTTATTTTATCGACTGGTACGATACGAATCAGTGTCATCATCGCGAGTTTCAGAAACATGATCGCTCGAACGGTCGTATTTTCAGGGTCGCTTACAACAATGCCAAACCGGTCAAAGTCGATCTGCAGAAACTGACCAGTGCCGAACTCGTCAACTTGCAGTTACATGATAACGATTGGTACGTCCGCCAGTCTCGGCGCATTCTGCAGGAACGGGGACCCGATCCGGAAGTTCACGCCCAACTGGCAGAAATGGCTTTCCAGCATGACGATGTCACCCGACGTTTACGGGCGCTATGGGCTCTGCATGTGACCGGTGGTCTGTCAGAAGCCAAAGTTATGCAGGCATTAAAAGACCCCAGTGAATTCATGCGGGGCTGGGCAATCCAACTGGCGCTGGAAACAGAAACCCCGACTGAGGCGTTGCTCGCGAAAATGGCTGAACTCGCTCAGAGTGATCCTTCTCCCGTGGTGCGGTTGTATCTGGGATCCGCCGTCAATCGGTTGCCTCTGGATCAGCGCTGGGACATCCTGTCTGGCCTGGTCAGTCATAAAGCAGATCAGAACGATCACAATCTGCCTTTGTTGTACTGGTATGCGATCGAGCCGTTAGCACCTCATAATATGCAGCGGGCGTTTCAACTGGCGGATGCTTCCAAAATTCCTTTGATCGAATCCTATACCCTGCGTCGGATCGCCGATATCGGAACAGCCGAGGCCGTCGCTTTCCTGGTGGAACAATTGGGACAGTCGACAACAGCAGCGCGGCAGAAAGTCTTTCTCGATTCCATTAACAGTGCGCTGCGGGGACGGCGTCAGTTCCCGATGCCCGATCCCTGGAAGGCCGTCGGTCAAAAGCTGATTGCCAGCAAAGACCCGGTCGTGAAATCAGAATCGCTGGCGCTGGCGGTGACCTTTGGAGATCCGGCGGCAATGCAGCAGTTACGCGAAATCGTGGCTGCTCAGAAGAACGATCTGAAAGGTCGTAAGTCGGCACTGACTTCTTTAATGGGAGCAAAAGACCCGGAGCTGCAGCCAATTCTGGTTCCATTACTGGATGAGCAGGCCATGCGAAGGGAAGCCTTACGCGGGCTGGCGGGTTACTCTTCTGCCGGGACCGCGTCTGAGATTCTTAAACGTTATCCGCAGTTCGATCTCAATGAAAAACGGGATGCCCTCAACACGCTCGCCAGTCGGCGCGAGTACGCACATCAGCTGGTGGCGGCTGTGGAAGCGAAAGAGATCGCCGCCAAAGATCTCTCTGCGGAAATCATTCGCCAGCTGGGCAATCTCAAGGATCAAAGTCTGAACGAAAAGATTGGCAAAGTCTGGGGCATCGTGCGCGAGTCCGCCGCCGATAAGAAAAAACAGATTGCCAGCTTCAAGAAGATGATCCAACGCCCGCATCCCACCCCCGATTTGAATCTGGGGCGCGCTGTATTTGCCAAGACCTGCCAGCAGTGTCACAAACTGTTTGGTACAGGGGAATCGATCGGACCCGAGCTAACTGGTTCCAATCGGGCAAACCTCGATTATCTGCTTTCCAACGTGATTGATCCGAGTGCCGTGATGGCGAAGGACTATCAACCCGTTGTCATCGTCACCGAGTCGGGACGAATTGTGACAGGCATCATCAAACAGCAGGATCAGAACGCGGTCACCGTCGCAACTGCGAATGAGACAGTCATCATCCCCCGCGATGAAATTGATGAGATGAGCCTGAGCGATAAATCAATGATGCCGGACAATCTCTGGAAGCAGTTGAGCCGTCTGGAAGTCCGTTCGCTGGTCGCGTATCTGGCTGGTTCACAACAGGTTCCCATGAAGGCGACTCCCGATAATCTGAAGCTGTTTTTCAACGGTCAGGACCTGGCTGGCTGGACCGGAAACAGTCAACTCTGGTCGGTCGAAAACGGCGAGATCGTCGGACGTTCGCCGGGAATCAAACAGAATGAGTTCCTGGTCAGCGATCTGCAGGTAAGTGATTTTGAACTGACGCTCAAAGTCAAACTGACCCCCAACACCGGCAACAGCGGCATTCAATTTCGCAGCAGCCTGGAACCAGGCAGCCATGTCAAAGGGTACCAGGCCGACGCGGGCAAAGGCTGGTGGGGGAAGCTTTATGAAGAACATGGCCGTGGTCTCCTGTTTAAAGAATCGGGTGAAGCCTATGTTCGTAAAGGGGAATGGAACGAGTACCGCATCGTCGCCGTTGGTTCACAGATTCGTACCTTCATCAACGGAAATCTCTGTACTAATCTCAACGATCCCCAGGGAGCCAAAACAGGCATCATCGCCTTCCAGATTCATTCCGGCGGACCCATGGAGGTTCGCTTCAAAGATCTGGAATTAAATCTGGGCCCCAAAGCGGACTGATCGCACCACAGTCAGACTGGTTTTCACCGTGAAAGCCAGTTTGACCGTCTGTCAGCTCCTTTCGCATCGACGTCAGTCGCCTGTCGGAAAAAACTGAATAAACTCCCCTTGACGCCTGCGCGCCGACGACGATAAACGCGAAAATGAGTCGCGCGCGTGACCAGTTTGCAGTGCACTGAAACATACGCCACTTGTTCTTGATCGTCACTATAAAACAGCCTGTTTTTTCCAGATAATCAGTTCTCAGATCAGCACCCGTTCCTGATGTATGCCTGCGGGTCGCCACACATCGCAGCCCTTCGTTCCGGCACCGCCACTGATCACTCCAGCATCGGTCCCATATCAACAGATATCGCCATGTTTTATCGTTCATCCCTCTTGACCTCCCCACGCCCTTCCACAAAATAATCCACCATGCAACGGAATACATACCACAGATCGAACACGAGACAGACCCCGATAACAATAACAAATATCAATGTCCTCTCACCTGCGCGGGAGAGACTGTCGGCCTGCCCGACAGGGCTTACGTAAACAGCACCACGATCTGGTTCACCCGCCCCCCCCAAAAAAAATAATTATAAAGATCAGCTCCGAAGCACCGCAGATGAAAATCCCGAACCAGTAGACACCGATCACGGACTGGAAGAATCGGATAGCCACGGATGCAATCCGGGCCGAGCGCAGCGCAGGATGTCGCAGCTCGCGCGTACTGTAAAAGCCTGTATTTGTAGTTTAATTACCTGTCAAAGCTTTGCTGTTGCGCAGAATGCTTTGCAGAAAATCCAGCTTCGGCTGTCCGTTGATCGTATTCAGGGATGTTATCTCTGTCAGAGTCGTTCGATTGCGGAGTGCCTGCTGCGGACTGCAGTTCAGTGATTCGATCGGCAGAGAATTGAGGGGGGACAGATCGAGTGTGGGAGGCCCCCCTTTCAGCGTGAGTTTGCGGAGCGAGTTCAGCATGCGCAGGGATGAGATGTCGTGAGACTCGGGTGCCAGAGTCAGAGTCGCCTCAACGACGACGCCCTCTTCAATGACCGGCACCAGGCCGACCCCGTTCGCGTCTTCACGAAGTTTGCCAAGGATTGCTTTGGTCCGCACACTGGCAGGTTCCTGTGCATAAGCAGATGCGAATGCTTCGGCGGCGCTCTGTTGTGCGGCATACTGACTCCAGAAATCACCCGCTTCGCGTATTTCATGGGCATCCCTTCCCAGCCGTTTCAGGGGCAACTGGAATAAAAGTCGCTCATCCTGTTCCTGAAAGAGCGGCAGGCTCAATGTCAATTGTTCCAAAGGCATATGCGCCAGCGGTGACAGGTCGGAGACCAGGGTTCGTTCGAGACTCAATTCTTTCAAAGGCATGCCTGCGAGTGTTGACAGATCGGAAACCTGGGTGTTCTCAATGTGAAGTGTGGTCAGTTCCGCTTCTTTCAGTGGTGACAAATCGGAAATGCGCGTGTTACTGCAGTAGAGCGCCTGCAGGGGCATCCCACTCAATGGTAACAGACTACTGACATGAGTCTGGTGTACTGCAAGGTGCGTCAGATCCATTCCCTGGAGGGGAGACAGGTCGGCCACTTGAGTGAAATCTAAATTCAGATTAGTCAGCCGCATCCCCTTCAGCGGAGACAGATCCGACACTTGAGAGCTGTTCCAGAGAAACAGAACCTTGAGTGGCATGTCCGCTAACGGGGACAGGTCTTTAATCCTGGTGTGGGCACCATACAGGTGATCCAGTTTCATCCCCCGCAGAGGCGAGAGATCGGAAACGCTCGAATTGCCGACATCCAGATGTGTCAGCGGCAATCCGACCAGCGGAGAAAGGTCCTTCAATTTCCCGTGTGTCAGATGTGGCCCACCGCATCTGAACGAGGTTAGTCTTGATAATGCTCGTACCGGCCAGACTGCTGAGATATGCGGCCCCCCATTACAGGACAGACCGACCACATGACCGTTTTCGATTGTTTCCTTCAGTTTGCCATCAAAACCAGGATTGACCTCCATCAACTTTTGAGACACCGCGACAACCTGGTCTGTCGCTTTCATGCGGGCTACTTCGTCAAAAAATTTCTGTTGTCCGGCATCGGGTGTCCAGCGCCCGTTTGACGTGCTGGTCTTTTTCAATTCGCTCCAGTCGATATCACATTCGGGCAATGCCTGGGCGAGACGTCTGATGCCCTCCGTCGTTACCGGGGTTTTATTCAGGTACAGGTTGCGAAGATTACGATTCTGCTCCAGGTACTCCAGTCCGACATCATTGATATTGGTCTGTTCCAGATTCAGTTGGCCCAATTGGGAGGCACCAGACAGAATCGCAAGTGTACTGTCATCTGCCTGGGTCAGCGAGAGCATCAACATCTCGAGTTTTTGCAGACTTGCATATCGTTTCAAAATCGAGAGATCTTCTGCTGAAAGTTGCGTGTCCCCCAGCCTCAGATCGCGCAGATCGGGGAAGTCGGTAAAATATTCCAGTCCCTGCTTTGTGATATTGGTCCCCCATAAATCAAGCCGCTGCAATCCGCGATTGTCACTCAGGTGTGCGAGACCCGCATCGGTGAATTCAGGAGAATAGGCTAAGTTCACAAAACGAAGATTCTTTGTACCTCTCAATGCAGCCAGACCGGTATCGGTAACCTTTTTCATGTTGATCAGCTCGACGTGAGTCAGGCGAAAGGGACTGTCAGGGAGTTCCTTGATCGATGCGATGAGTTTTTTCTCTCCCTGACGGCTGTCATCGTCCAAACGTACTTTTCCCCCGATGGAGAGGACATATTCCGCAGCACGACGGTCGGGATCAACGACTTTTGAATCGGTCGGTTGAGCTGCCGGTTCCCGGCTCACGCGCACAACCTGTCGTCCGTTCCGGGTGACTGTGATCAGCTCCTGCTGCAGGACTTCACCATTCTTCGTAGCCTGCAGCTGATATTGTCCCGGTTTCAGTCGAAGTTCTTTGACGCCGGCACCGGTAATCACCATCTCCTGTCCATCGATGGAAATGCTGACACCGGGATCATCCACTTCGATCACCAGCGTTCCTTCAGGCGAGAACAGGCGAATCACGGTTCCCCGCACATTGGTGATGCCGGTTGCTTCGGTGAAGCCGAAACTCGAAAGCAACACAATCAGAACCGCTGCGAACTTCATCCAGGGGAACAGTCCCCGACGCATTCGCTTCGAACTCTCGGGAGATTCTTCCACGGGAGGGATCTTCAACGCGATTTCTTCATGAGTACCCGCTAACAGGTCAGCGACTTCCTGTGCCGAGGTGAAACGTTTTTCAGGTTCTTTCTCGTGCAGTTTTTGAATGATAGTTACCAGCCAGTCAGGGACTTCCGTAATGACTTCCTGAATATTGCGTGGCTGCTCATCAACGACCCGTTTGAGTACGGCCAGCGTTGAGGGCGCACGAAAGGGAGCCCGTCCGGTACACATCACATACAGCACGCTGCCCAGGCTGAACAGGTCACTCCTCTGATCGAGTCTGACGCCCTGAACCTGCTCGGGGGACATGTACAGCGGGGTCCCGGCGATGATGCCGCTCTGGGATCGGCTGGCGTCATCCGCTGCGCGAGCCAGACCGAAATCGGTGAGCTTGACCTGGCCTGTACCTGATTCGATCAGGATATTGGCCGGCTTGATATCCCGATGAATCAGTCCCTGCAGATGTGCTGCCTGGAGTCCGTTGGCAATCATCTGCCCCAGTCGACAGATGGTCTGGAGTTCGAGTGGACCATTTTCGTCGAGTACCTGCTGCAGTGTTTTGCCGTCAATGTATTCCATCACCAGAAAGGGGAGGGGAGCTTCCTCGACCGCATAGATATTGACGACATTTTCATGACGAATCGCCGCGGTGGCCCGGGCTTCGCGCAAAAACCGCTTGCGGGCAGGGGAAGTGGCAGCCATGGCCGGCGTCATGACCTTGATGGCAACAATCCGGTGCAGTCGCTGGTCGAACGCCTTAAACACGATCCCGCAGCCGCCCCGACCGATCAGTTCCTGGATATCGTAATGGCAGAGGCTCCCCAGCGAACCTTCAACTGTCGGCGGTTCCAGAAAACTCAGATCCAGGTCGCTTTCGAGCGGACTGTCCTCGACCGATGCAACCCGCGTCACATCGCTTGCTTTTCTGATCTGGTCCACGGCGGGAACTCTCAGGAATTCTCCCGAGCGCGCGTATTCTTCAAGTAACGCATCCACCTGTTTTCGCAGCAACCGATCATCGCCGCATACCTGGTCGAGAAACGCGGATCGACTCGGAACATCGTCGATCTCCAGTGCTTCATTAAATATTTCCTGTTCGTTCATATTCAATATTTCTCTAAATGACTCACCCTGATTATTTAGGTTCTCTCGTCAGGCCTGAATCATCTGTTGTATCCTGGAAGCTGTTGACACATATCATCGCGATTGATGAATGAACACTATTATGTAGTTGAGTCTGACTTGAAGAAAGAGAAGACATTGTGAAAAACAGACCGACCATCGCCAGACACCTCTGTACTCCGTGTTTCATTCATGACAGTCCGGCTCTGCGGAGACCTATTGTGCCCAGCGCCCTTTTTTGAAGTGACCCCAGGGATAATAACCATGCTTCAGGGAGACCCGGTCATTGTACAGCCGGACGCGCACGTCTGTGGTCTTGCTTTTCAGTTCGATATAATCGGATTTGCGGGCCGCCTCATGAAAGCGAACGTGGCTTTTGCCTTTATTCTTCACTTCCAGCCAACTGTGGTCCGGCTGAATGGAGTAAACGGCCCCGCCGTCGCGGACGTAAACGCGGCGTCCATCAAACAGGTAGGGAGAGATCTCGTTGTAGGCTTTTGTTTCCAGCCAGGACGCCTTCGACTTGTCTCCGTTGCGAGTAAATTCGAGGATTTCACTGTGGTAGGCTTTCTGCATCGACGTGACCGCCACCACGATCTCCTTTTCAAAGTGGATCGTCCGGATCACCGAGGGCAGAATTCGTTTCTCCTTAAACCGTTTCCGCTGTCGTTCAATTAAATAAGCACCATGCGTATTGCCTCGTTTGATGGCAATCGCCTTCTCTTTCTCGAACAGTTCATCTATCGACTTCATCGCTGCCTCGACACGCTCCTTGAATTCCTCCCGGGCGATTTCCAGATCACTTTTTCCATTCCGTCCCAGATCCGGTCCTGCATAAGCCAGAATCATGATGACTCGATTCAGGTTCTGCTCCGGGTAATTACTCCGCTGCAGTGGCTGAGAATGCTCTTCAAACTGCCCGGCATCAATGACTTTCTGTTCGATCATTCTGGAATTGAGTTCTCCGTCAAACGACCTGCTACGAAACGGCACGCGTCCATTTATGTCGTCGGCGGGTAAGACACTGGGGATCAGAAGGATCACCAACAGAGAGAGCATGTTTCTGGGTTGAAATGACACGAATCGGCCTCACGCAGCAGGGGAATCTGGTAAACAGAACAAAGAGATGACAGTCAGATCTCTTTGAACCTCGCTACCATTCAGTGCGTAGAGCGGCGGTTGGGGACGCCAGAAATTCTCAGGAATTTTCGAAATTACTGCGCATTTCCCGGCGAAGCCAGGCTTTCGCATACGCCCACAGGCGGTCGGCAGAGCGGGGCGATATTCCCATTACTTCCGCAGATTGGCTTAGCGTAAGTCCCGAAAAATAAAGAAGTTGAACCAACTCTGTGGCTCGTGGGTTCACAGCGGAGAGCCGGTCAAGTGCCTCATCCAGCGCAATCAGATCTTCCACCGGTTCAGGAGAAATAGCGGGGCTCACATCGTCCAGTTCCAGACGCACCGCATGCCCACCCCGTTTGAGACTTCTGCGAGTCCGCGCGTTTTCCACCAGAACACGGCGAATGGCAATCGCAGCCGCACCAAAGAAGTGTCCTTCCCCGTTCCATTCCGCGTCGTTTCCCACCAGGCGCAGATAGGCTTCATGGACTAAAGATGTGGCCTGTCGGGCATGGCCGGACTGTTCTTTCGCTAAATAATCTGCTGCGAGTTTTCGCAGTTCATCATAGACCAGAGGCAGCATTTTTTCCGCGGTATCCTGGTCTCCCGCCTGAACGGCGTGCATCATTTCAGTGAATCCAGACATCGCAGGCACAGACTTTCGTAACGGGATTACTCGAAGTTTCTCAATTAAAAGCGGGACGACTCGTGGGGAACACGAGCAGCACCCATCCCTGGCGGAGGCACGCAACAAAAAAGTGACACGCTCCTTCCTTAATTTTGTACAGGTTATCCTTTATCTTATCAACGAGGCCGTTGATTTCTATGACAAAAATTCATTTACTATACCGACTCCACTACTCATGCCGCGTACTTCCACAGCCTTGCTGGCACGCGTGATTCATTTCGAGTACAACAGATGCAGAGTACCGCACACCATGTAGCGCCTGGTGTTTTACCGGGGGAAACAGCATGCAGGAACAGTCGAGAGTTGCCATTCTGATCGACACCTCGTCGGGTCATGGACGGGGGCTGCTGAACGGGATGATCAGGTTCCAGCGCGAAATCGGATCCTGGTCGGTCATCTTCCGCTCGCATAAGCCCGATCAACCGGCGCCCGCCTGGCTGCCAAAAGCAGACATTGATGGTGTCCTCGCCCGCATTCCTCACAAGCAGATGGCCGACATACTCCATAAACGCAGGCTGCCCGTGATCGATATGCCTTACACTCGGGAAGGTTTCGGTTTCCCCTGCCTGTTTACCGACAATCAGAAAATCACGGAACTGGCAGCGCAACATTTACTCGACCGGGGGATTCGCCATTTCGGGTTTTGTGGCTGGCCCCGCGGTTTGAATTCCCGCATGGATGAACGCTGTGACCTGTTCGTACAAACTCTCGCTGATGCCGGCTGTACCTGCAGTCTCTTTCCGGAACAGAATGACCGCTGGGACGCCAGCCACTGGGAGAATGATCAACAGGGCATCGCCGAATGGCTGATGACATTACCCAAACCCGCTGGAGTTATGGCCTGTTATGATGACCGGGGGCAACATGTGCTTGAGGCCTGTCAGATCGTCGGCCTGAAAGTCCCCGATGAAGTCGCCGTCATCGGTTCCGATAATGATGATCTGATCTGCAAACTCTCGTCACCCCCGCTCACCAGTATCGACGCCGGATTTGAACGCATCGGCTACGAAGCGGCTTCCCTGCTGGAACAGATGATGAAACAGGGGGAGCAGCCTGAACCAGTCCAGCTGTTTCCTCCGGCCCGACTGGTACAACGACAGTCCACCAACATCGTCGCCGTGGAAGATCAGGACCTGGCAGCAGCCCTGCGATTCATTCGCGATCATGCCAGTCAGAGAATTACAGTGGAAGACATCCTGGCGGAAGTTCCCATCTCCCGCAGCAGCCTGGAACGGCGGATGAAAAAGTTTATCGGCCGCACTCCCAAAGAAGAAATCCTGCGCGTTCAGCTCGAACGCGTGCAGCAGTTGCTGGCAGAGACGCAGTTATCGCTGACAGAAATTGCGTTCAAAACGGGTTTCGATCACCCGCATTACCTGGCAGCCTTATTCAAACGCAAATTTCAACAGACACCAGGCAGCTTCCGACGCGCGGTTCGCAAGTGACGGAAAATGTGAAGACGTTTACGAAATGTGTGATAGTTTCTCCTGACAGCACTCGCTAGATTGGGACAATAAAGCAGGGGAAAACAGGCGTCCTGTTTATTCATGGTGCTCCGGTAAAGGGAGAGACGATGCGATTCAATGCAGCATCCAACAGAACCACTTTTTTTCTGATCAGAATGGTTGTTCTGTCTTTTTTGATCTGGCAGGCCTTTGAAGTACGCTGCCTGGCACAGGGCTTTTCGCCCGGCGAAGCGGCCCAGCGCATGACGGTCGACAGCGACTTCAAAGTCGAGCTGGTCGCTGCTGAACCGTTAGTTCGCCAGCCGGTCGCGATTGACTTTGATGATCGTGGGCGGCTCTGGGTGCTGCAATATCTGCAATATCCCAATCCTGCCGGTTTGAAACGGGTTAAGGTCGATCGCTTTTCTCGGACCACTTATGACCGGATTCCCGAACCTCCCCCGACCGGGCCGAAAGGCGCCGACCGCCTGACGATTCTGGAAGATACCAACGGCGACGGCGCGTTTGACAAAGCGAAAGATTTTATCAGCGATCTGAATATCGCGTCCGGTTTTGCCTTCGGTTATGGTGGCGTATTTGTGCTGCAGACGCCATACCTGCTCTTTTATCCGGATCGCAACCGGGATGATATTCCCGACGGCGATCCGGAAGTGCTGCTGAAAGGCTTTGGCATGGAAGACACCAGTTCGGTCGCCAATTCACTGGTCTGGGGACCCGATGGCTGGCTGTATGGAACACAGGGAACCAACATCACCGCCCACATCCGGGGGATTGAATTCGAGCAGGGCATCTGGCGCTATCATCCGGTGAGCAGGAAATTCGAACTGTTCATGGAAGGGGGCGGCAACATGTGGGGCCTGGATTTCGACGAGTTTGGCAATCTCCTCGCGGGCACCAACTACGGCGGCTATCTGATGTTTCATGTGAAGCAGGGAGCCTACTACGAAAAGTCGTTCGCCAAACACGGTGAACTGCATAATCCGTTTGCGCTGGGCTACTTTCAGCACGTGCTTCACAAAAACTTTCAGGGAGGACACGTCACGGTGGGCGGCATCCTGTATCAGAGCGATCAGTTCCCCGCCCCATACCGCAACAAATATATCGCCGTCGATACGCTCGGGCATGCCGTCCGCTGGCATCATGTGCTGCCGGACCAGTCCACGTTCCGCAGTGAAAATGGGGGCGTCCTCTTGCAGGCCAACGATACCTGGTTTGCGCCCAGCGATGCAATCCAGGGGCCCGATGGAGCTGTCTACGTCGCCGACTGGCACGACCAGCGAACCGCGCACCCCGATCCGGATGCGACCTGGGATCGCAGAAACGGACGCGTGTTTCGTATCAGCCATCGATCTGCCAAACCGGTTCGGCACGTCGATCCCCACTCCCTTTCCAGCGAACAACTGGTCGACGTGTTGAGCAGCAGCAATGCATGGCAGGTCAGACGCGCACGCAGGATTCTGGCAGAGCGACGTGACAAGCAGGTTATCGACCAGCTCAGAACGCTCTCGCAAAATCCAGATAATCCATCACTCGCTTTACAGGCGCTCTGGACGTTAAACACGCTGGGCGCCTTTGATCAAAATCGGGAAAGCAGTCTGCTCGCACACCAGGATCCCCACATCAGGGCCTGGACCATTCGGCTGATCGGTGACACAAAACAGGTCTCTGACGAAAACGGACAGAAACTGTTATCGATTGCCAAAACTGATACCAGCCCGACCGTCATCAGTCAACTGGCCAGTTCTGCCAAGCGGCTCCCCGCAAAACAATGTATCGCTCTGGTTCGCACGTTATTGAATCGCAGTGAATTCAGTATTGATCCCCACATCCCCCTGCTGACCTGGTGGGCGCTGGAACGATATTCGATTTCAAGTTTACCAGAGGTACTGCAAGCTTTTTCCCGTCCGGGCGACTGGCAGAATCCTTTTCTGAGGGAGGTGATCCTGGGACGTCTGATGCGTCGCTATGCCGGCGAAGGGAGCAACGCAAGTCTGGTCGCCTGTGCCCGGTTACTGGCAGCAGCCCCGGAGAAAACAGAGCGCAGACGGATGATTTCCGAACTGGATGCCGGGTTGAAAATGCTGGGTCGCGAACGTCTGCCCGGCCTTCCCCTCGGTCCCAAATACGGTAATATCGCTGCCATCACTCGCGTGGAGAAATCGAATCAGGTCACGCGATTGAAAACCCTTCCCCCGGAACTCGCCGACCAACTAACCACGATCTGGGACGACAAAACCACCGACCCGCTCATCATTCGTGTCGCCATGCGGCTCGGTAGCAAGGCCGCTTATGATCGTGCCCTGGCATTGGCGACAGATAAAACATGCACAGAAAAAACACGTTTAGACATGCTGGCAATCCTGCAGGAACTGGGGGACTCTCAGGAATGTCGGGATAGGGTGTTAAAGCTGGTGGGCGGTTCGGAAACGCCCACCATTCAACTGGCGGCACTCAATCTGTTGAGCCGCTTCGCTGATGAGCGGATTACAGAGCGTCTTCTGGCTCAGTATGAAAAGATGGATGCAACTCTGCGATCAGAGACCCGCGATATTCTGCTGGGGCGCGCTGACTCTGCGTTCGCATTTTTGCAGGAAATCGATCAGGGAACCTATCCGCCAACAGAAGTCACTGCCGATCAGTTACGAAGAGTGGCCTTACACAATGATGCCAGGCTGAATGAAATCGTCCGCAAGCACTGGGGTAATATTCGCGCAGGGACACCGGAAGAAAAACTGGCCGAGATCCGGCGCATCTCCAATGACCTGCGTGCCGGTTCGGGAAATCTGGATCAGGGGAAACTGCTGTTCGAGAAACAGTGTGCGACCTGCCATAAGCTGTTCGATACCGGCAAAACAATCGGGCCGGACCTGACCAAAGCCAATCGTCAGGACCAGAGTTTTCTGCTGGTCAGCATCGTCGACCCGAATACGCAGATCCGCAAAGAGTATTTGAACTACGTACTGGTCACCGTCGATGGACGCGTACTGAACGGACTGCTGGTGGAAGAAACTCCCGCCAGTGTCACACTACTCAATGCCAAAAATGAACGCACCACGGTCAGCAGAGAGGACATTGAGGAGCTGAAAGCGTCTCCCGTTTCTCTGATGCCGGAAGACCTGCTGAAAAAACTGACGCCCCAGCAGGTCCGTGATCTGTTTCAGTATTTACAAACAAAGAAATAGAGTAACATCAACAGAAACAGAACGTTGATGTTAGACAGCGCATCGTCCGCTCTCCCGAAAACACAGGAAGAAAATGTGATGACACAGCTTCGAAATGGGAACGTTTCATTCTTCTGCCTTGTGGTAATCTTATGTTCCACGCTTCAGGCTGTTCCTGCCGACGAACCGCCGCGGGTGTATCAGAACCGGTTGAAACTGCTCAAAAATCCGAAACCGCTGCTGGCAGATCATCCGACATTCGTGCAGCCGATTGAAGAAGTGCGCCGCTATGCAGCACCGATTCTGGTTGATGAGGAAGGTGCCGACCTGAGTGTACGTGCCTGGAGATTCTCCTACAATGCGCGGGGCATCATCGAAATGCCGAACCGCCTGCGCGCCGATAAGACAGCGGTGATTATGGTCCATCCCTGGGGAATTGACGATGGTCAGGGTTGGCGCACACCCGAACCGGCCGGGGTCTGCGATTTCTGTACGCCGACCAAAAATCATCTTGCCGCACAGCATACGCGTACCGTGATTGATCCGTTTCTCAAGCAGATGCGGCCGCAGGTCTCGCTGGTGATGTTTAGCCTGATTGCGCCCGTCGATCCGATTCGTAAAAAACTGTATCGCACGTTTGATTATCAACCCACGGAGGAAGAACGGGCGGAAGCGAAAAAACAACTGAAGGCGCGACTCGACAGCCTGCCTTATAAAGGAGAGCCTTTGATCGAGACACTCACGCTTTCCAGCGATCGACCTGTGATCGATTACTTCCGCCAGTTTCCGGGCCTGATGTCGGGCGATCAGTATAATGGCAAAGGCTTCTGGAATGTGCCGGTCCCGGTGACCGCTGATGTGACCGTGCATAAAGATGACGTGCTGATTTTCGACCAGGAAGGGTATGCGCCTTTAAAGAAGTTTCTCAACAAGCACGGCATTCGGCACATTCTGCTGACCGGTTATGCGACCGACATGTGTTTCTGTAAAACGACCGCCGGTTATGAGAATCTCTCAAAAGACTTCAACGTCTTCCTGGTAGGAGACGCCACTCTGGCAACGTTCCCCGCCAACTCAAGTCCGCGTTATGCCACCAACGCACACATTTCCTTTGCCTCGATCAATCACCTGATCACACAGGTCTCGTGGATTAAAAAACTGGAGAAGTAAATACTTTCGTCAGTATCAAGACTTTGTATTAGACTGTGTCCCGTTTTGCTGTACCGTCTCCCAGGACATTTGGGTCGAGAATAATAGTTCAAGAGACGTGATGGTGAAATGTGATGCGCTCTAGTGGGAGCCCGGATCTTTTGGTTTCTTTGTCTCAGTGTGCCTGGACTGGGTGGTCAACCAGAGAGGGACATGCAGGTCCCAGTAGATGGCAGAGCCGCGCAGGCAGAGAATCAGTAACGAACAGACTACACCAGTCACAACGGCGTATGCCGGGAACCAGGTCAGCAGGAAGACATACAGGATGCAGCCACAGGTTACGGGAATCGCATAGAGTTCACGGCGTTTCAACAGCGTCGGTTGTCCCGCGAGTACATCGCGCAGCAGTCCGCCGCCAATTGCGGTCAGCACTCCCAGCAGGATCGGCGCAATGGGCATACCGAAGTCGAGCCACATCACTTTCTGCGCCGCCTGGATGGCAAACATCGAGACCCCCAGCGCATCGAGGTAGAGCATGGTCCGGTGAATTTCCCTGCGGGTCAGTAAACGCTCGGTGAGAAAGGCGAAAAAACTGGCACCCAAAGCGACCCAGATATAGTTCAGGTCGGCTGCCCAGAAGACCGGAACTCCCAAAATTAAGTCGCGGATCGTGCCGCCACCAATGGCGGTAATCAGGCCCAGCACGCAGGCACCAAAAAAATCGATGCCCCGTGGAGTTACCGCCAGCACACCCGTCACCGCAAAAGCGACTGTTCCCGCCATCCCCAGCAGATATTGTAAGGTGTCTACACTCATCGTTTACTTTTTGACGAGGATCATGCTTTTTTGACAAATTCTGATTTCAACTGCATGGCACCGATGCCGGGGATTTTACAGTCGATGTCGTGATCGCCTTCTACCAGGCGGATGTTTTTGACTTTTGTGCCGACCTTCACGACGGTAGAGGAGCCTTTCACTTTCAGGTCTTTGATCACCGTGATCGTATCACCATTGGTCAGTTCATTACCGTTTGCATCTCTGACGACCGGGCCCGCCGACGCGCCTGCAGCAGTGTCACCTGGACTCCACTCGTGACCACAGGACGGGCAAACCAGCAAATCCCGGTCTTCATACGTAAATTCCGAATCACATTCCGGACAGTTCGGCAAATCGCTCATCTCAATTCCTGCAGTTGGTAGGTCACATCATCAGTCGCCGGTTTCAATAATCGGCATCTCGTTACAATAAGATAACGTTTCGCCGTGCGCAGGAACAGTCAGGACAATCGCTTATTCCGCAGTGATAGTTTCCTGATCCAGGTATGATCTCGATTTCAGCTTACTGTCTGAGAAGGCAGGGACTATTCGCGCTGTTCTTCCCGCAGCGGTTTGATGTGATACGGAATGCCTGTTTCATCGGTCTTTCTCCAGACAACATCAAATGTGCCCCGATATCCAAACAGGCGGCCCCAGGTGCGGTTAGTGACTTCCACCTGGATGCGATACTTTTCGTCGTCGTCGTCATACCACTCGCACACATCGGCAATTCCCGAAAAAAATAACGGAAAGGAAAAGCCAAGCGGTCCTTCATAAAATCGCTGCGCCCCGGACCGGATTCGCATGCCTCCCCGTTCATCCACTGACAGATCCAGGTCGACGGCGAGATGCTGATGTGATCCCAGGTAATCGACAATCCGGTTTCGCTGTTCGCTATAAATCATATACGCATCGAAGCGCCGTTGTTTGCGGCCTTCGAAGGTCCGTATCCAGGTCACCGTTTCCCGACCGAACCGGTCCTGGTAGGCATAGTTCTCAATGGTGAAAGGAATGTGACTGCCATGCTCGGGAAACATGATACGTCGCCACGTTCCCAAGTACAGAAAAGGGACCGTGTAGAATCGGCCGCGCCAGAGTTCATCCATGATTCCCGTGCCGATCGAGGCGATTCTGTCTTCACTGCTGAACCCGAAACGTTCCTGGATCTTCGGGTGCAGTTTCTCAAAATCGGATCCAAGGACCCGCTGATAAATCGAGGCCATCAGTCAGCCTCCGGTTTTTTTCTGAGACAACGTCGCGCGGAAGGCAGATCGTGCATCACGGACAGTCCCAGCAAAGCGACGACCGCCAGCAGCAGATTCAGACTGACCGGATTAAATGCTGCCGACAGGTATTGAGGCGAACTGATCGCCACGCCGATCGTGGCCAGCAGCATCAGCAGTACGGTTAACACCAGCGGCCAGCGACGATGAAAACAGATCAGCACGGTTGCCCCCAGTACCACTTCTGCCATCCCCGCGATAATCAGGAACGCAGGGGCAACGGATGCGGCGACCCCCGCGTCTGCCAGCATCGCCAGTTCGTCCGTGTGTCGCGCGATCAGCTTGGGGATCAGCCCCTGGTAGATCCAGACGAATGCCACTGTCATTCGCGCCAGGCCGTGGATCAGGGAACGCTGCATCGATACTGCCGGGTCAATGCCTTGCTCAATCCATAATCGCAGTCGATCGAAACTCCAGGCGGTCGCCCAACCCATCAGCGGACGAAAGACGAAGTGGTCGAAGGTACGACCCAGCCAGCCGAACCGCGTCTGGTAATCGTAACCCGTGACGAACCGTACGCCGTCCTCCAGGGGAGTGTACTGCCAGTAACCGGCGCCTTCACGAATCAGGGACTTGGCATCGTCCGACCAGAAACGCAGCGACGAGGTGCGTCGGCCTGTGGTTTCATCGCGACTGCCAACGGTCTCGCCTGCGCCTTTGATGCCAAGACCAAAGCCCAGTCGCGTTGTATATTCGAAGCGCTGCGGTTCAGATTCCTCGGCGCGGGGGAGACAGGTGATCGAAGTGAAGCGGGCGTCCCAGCGTTCGTGCCATTCCGGGTTCTGGGTTTTTTCCCACAACTCTTCCAGCGAACCATGAATTCGTGTTTCCACATAGATGCCCATACCGGGTTCCCATACGCGTCAGAGAACAACACCCGTGACGGAATGTTAGTTGAACGATGAAATCACAATGTGACTGTTACAGGGAAGTACATTCCTTATAGCATGTACGCAACAGGGAATAAAGCAATTTGACGATCCTGGCACACGCAGACTGCACGCGGATAATGCGCATTTAAAAAACAGAGTCTCCGGAAACTGGGAGAAGTAACATCCGCTGATTGATTTCAAGTCGAGCCCGTTGCCCTGTTTTGATGCGAATATACGACTTTGACGTCACTCCAGAGTATGCTAAGATCCCGGCCAACAGGCATCGCCCCTCAGCAGGGTTGCCTTTTTTCATGATTAAAAATGCTCACGGACTTCCTCTGAACGATAAAGGAATCGCCTTGGATACTCTGATTCTGTTGCTCATCCTTTTTACATTCTTCGCGATGAGGTGGCGCAAGCGCTGGTTCGTCTATCTCCCCTTCTTTGTCTCCCTGATGGCGACCTTCCTCCTGTTTCTGTGTCACGCGACGGATTCGCTGAAACTCAATTTCTGAATCAGTCTTCGCTAGTGTGCCGGTTGCTGTAGCGTCTCCAGAGTCATTTGAGACGCATATCTAAAGACGATATAAGGAGAGACACTCAGATGAACAAGCACCTTGGGTTCTGGATTGCTCATTTTAATATTCTTGCAGTCTGCATGGTCCTGCTGGGCGCTTTTGGTGTTCAGTTTGGAGAGCAGGAAGTTCCCTGTCCGCTGTGTATGCTGCAGCGAATGGCCATGATGCTGTGCGCTCTCGGGTCATGCTATATCATCTTGCAGGCCAGGTCAGGGTCGCTCACTCGAACTGACTTTGCAGCAGGTTATGGCATGAGTATCCTGGCTGCCGTCTGTGGCGCATGCATTTCGACACGTCAGATTCTGATTCACATTGTTCCCCCCGATCCCGGCTATGGTGACCCTGTGTTGGGACTGCATTTATACACTTGGGCTCTGGTGGTCTTCCTCGTAGTGCTGATCGATAGCGGACTCAATCTGATGTTTGTCCCCGAACTGGTAACGGATCACCCGATTGAATTCAACTGGGTGTCGAAGGCTGTCATTGGCATATTGGGAGCAGTCATTCTCGCCAATTTGCTCAGTGTCTTCTGCCAGGAAGGCTTTCACTGGGTTCTACCGGATGACCCGGTACGCTATGAATTGTTTTACGATCTCGGTCTCTTCAAATCGCCCTGATCAGGCCAATCACTGCGAGATGCCAGAGCTCTGGTTTCGCCCACTCTCAATGGATAAGCAGGAGACTGTTACCTGTCTGTCCCTCAGCGAATCGACTTATGCGAACCATCGCAGGCGGGCAGTTTTTGGGAAAGGCCACAGGTGCAGTCATGGATGCCTTTGCCATCAAGAATCTGCGGGATGTATTTCTCAACCCTGTTTTCGCGTGTTTTAGATTGTTTGGCGGCTGAAAAATGCATCAGGTAAGCACGCTGCCTTCCTGGTGTTAGCGCTGCAAATGCCGTCTGCAGCGCCGGGCTCTCGTCCAGTTTCTTCTGAAATTCTGCTGGTACTGGTTCGGCTTCTTTTTTGACGTCGACCTTCAACCCGGCTTTTTCAACCTCAATCGCTTCCTCAATGTAAGCTTTCAGGACCGGTTCCAGTTCGATGATTTCCTGCAGACTGGTGAACCGCACCACGCGCGCCGCCTGTGTATTCTCTCCCGGCTTTGTGAGTATGTCGAGGGGATCTTTGAGCAGGGCGCCTTTGAAAAAACTGAGAACACAATTGTCACTGAAGGCACCGATCAAAACGACGTTTTTTTTCTGAAACGTATAACAGGGGGTCCGCCACTTGAATTCTTCGGTGAGGGGCGTATCAACCACGATGGTGCGCAACGTCACCAGTTCTTCCTGCCAGAGTCTGGCCTTGTTTAAATAGATCTCTACATCGGGATTCATTTTTGTCAGGTCCTCCAGAATTGAGCAGGCTTCAGCTGCACTTCCCGTGATACCACTTCATAAAAAATCAGTCAAAGAACCCGCATTCCTGCAAGTACACGACGCTCTGTTTCACCCGGTTGTGATGTTCTTCCAGGCTGGGGTCCGGTTCGCCTTCGATGCCTTCAATTTCCAGGCTGTAGGGACCTTCGAAGTTGTGGTCTTCCAGAATATAGCGAACCTGCAGAAAGTCGATGCCTCCCGCTTCGCCCAGTGTTGTGAAATGCCAGTCTTTGAATTTGCAGAACGAGTCTTTCAGATGCACGTGTCTGACATACTCGACCACTTCATGCAGCGACTCCAGCACATTCTCATGTCTGTTGTAGTAGTTGATGTTACCCGTATCAAAATTGAGCTTGAGCTGCCTGTGATCCAGATCCTGCATCGTGCGCAACATGCCGGCAGCGTTGACGCAGATACCGGGATGTGTTTCAAAACAATAGGTGATGCCTTTTTCGCCAGCATAGTCGCCAATCGCACGCAAATTCTGATACAGGGTTTCCCGCTGTGATTCGTCTTCGATTTCCCCCGCACCGCCCACCACCAGGCTGACGCCCAGTTGTGCCGCCAGATCGAGTTTCTGTCTGGTCATCGAAACAATGGCAGGATCTAAAGGATTGCCGCTGGTGATATTACAACTGGAGAGTTGCACATCATTCTGAGCAAGGAGTTCTTGCACACGTTGAATGTCGTCCGCGGTCGATGCATTGGTCAGCAGCGGCATTTCTTTAAAGAACGAAGCAATGCCGTGATTCTTGATGTTCAGTTCAATATGCGAGAGACCGGCGTCGTGGATGTGCTCGATGGCGGCGATCGGACCAAAGCGACCATAGGAGTTTGTCAGGCAGGAAACGAGAGCGGCCATGCTTTCCACTTTCTATCTTAAGGATCGGCGAACCGTTATTGCAGTACTGCTGATAGAATGTTACTTTGAGCCAGCGCCAAATTCAAAGTGATCTGGCAAAAGTCTTTCGTACAAAGCGTTTTTCCTCGGCAGAAACAGCACAGGTTCTCACATGGATGAGGTTCAGATACAACTGAAAGCAGCATTAGCCCATCACCAGGCGGGAGAACTGGATCAGGCGGCCACTATCTATCAGCATGTACTGGATACGAATGCACGTCAATGGGAGGCCCGCTATTATCTGGGAACTCTGCAACTGCAGCGCGGGGACCTGGATCAGAGTATTCGCACTTTTCTCCAGGTGGTGCAACTACAGCCGGAACTCCCCGATGTGCATAACAATCTGGGCGTTGCCTACCATGCCGCGGGGAAGTGGCAGGAGGCAGGTCAGTCCTTCGAACAGGCCATCCGCCTGAATCCCCATTATGAGCGTGCTTATTTTAATCTGGGATCATTGTTTGAGAGCCGTGGCGTTTTCAGTGAAGCAGTGAAGTGTTATCAGAAGGCGCATGATTTAAGTCCCGGCAATCTGGACACTCACCAGAAACTGGCAGACGCACTGAAGTCAGCCGGCGAATGGGCGCGGGCGGAAGACATCTACCGGGAACTGCTGGTGGCAAAACCGGGTGACTTTGATCTGTCGATGAAACTGGCTTACGTCCTGGTACTGCAACGTCAGTATCAGGAAGCGATCATGCTGTATGAGTCGATGTTGAAAATAAGTCCCGACCACTACCAGATTCTGGTCAGCCTGAGTTATGTGTATGAAGCAGTCGGGAACATTGACGCCGCGATTGAGGCGGCAGAGCGTTCGATTCAAGTTGCTCCGACACAGCCAGAGGGGTATAACAACCTGGGGAATGCATTCAAACTGAAACATGACCTGGAAAACGCCAGCGAGAATTTCAGAAAAGCAATCAGCCTGCGTCCTGATTTTGCAATGGCGGAATTCAACCTGGCGACAACCCGTATGCTGCAGGGAAACCTGCAGGATGGCTGGCGCGGTTACGAACGCCGCACGGACATTGCCGCGAGTCCGCAGCAGCAGTATCCCGGTCAGCAGTGGCAGGGCGAACCGTTAACGGGGAAATCCATCTGCCTGTGGTGTGAACAGGGCTTTGGCGATACACTGTTGTTTCTTCGATTTGCGATCGAACTGAAAAAACGGGGCGCCGCACGTGTGCTGGTTCTGTGCCAGACAGAACTGGCTGCATTGCTCAAACAGGTTCCGGAAATCGATCAGATTCTGAAGGCAGGAGACCCGCAACCGGAGTGTGATTATCAGTGTGCCCTGTTGAGCGTGCCCTTCTATTTGGAAACCAGCCTGGAGACAATTCCTGCAGCGGTTCCGTTTCTCCAGCCGCTCGCAGACAGGCAGCAGTACTGGGCCAGCTTACTTTCCGATTTACCGGGAGCCAAAGTCGGACTGAACTGGTGTGGAAATCCTGACTTTCCGAAAAATGAACTCCGTTCGATTCCCTTAGAGTCATTCCTGCCGCTGGGAAAAAGAGAGGACATTCAGTTGATCAGCCTGCAGCAGGTGAGCGGACTGGAACAGATCGAAGCCCTGCAGAACGAATGGAATCTCTGGCAGCCGGGACCCGAATACCAGGCGGACACAGGAGATTTTTCGGAGACCGCCGCCTTGATCCAAAATCTGGACCTGGTGATTACCGCAGATACGGCGGTGGCTCATCTGGCAGGCTCACTGGGCGTGCCGGTCTGGATTCTGCTTTCGCGGCTTCCCGAATGGCGCTGGCTGCTGAAACGCGCAGACAGCCCCTGGTATCCGACGGCGCGGTTGTTTCGACAGACAGTGCTGGGGGACTGGGAACCTGTCATCCAGGCGGTTCAGACCGAGCTGGAGCAGACGCTGCGTTCGAACTAACGCGGAATCTATTGAGAATTCAAAATAGAGGGGTATTCCTCAACTCGCTGAACGGGAGATTCGATGAACACCGCTAAACTCAAGTTCAGAAAGAGGATGCGTCTTCAGGACAGTCGCTGACACTTGACGGGATTAATCCAGCTCAAGCGATTATTCCGGTCCCGTGCTCAAGGCAGTCTGCAGGTTGAATTTGACCCGCTTTTCATTGCGGGCTAAATTAGAGTATCTCTCTCCCTGTCTTAACCCCGTCAGCATTTCTGCAAAGAATGCTTATCTTCCATCGAAATAATCATTTGAATTTTGGCAGACAATCTGAGTCTGACGTCAGTTCCGTTACGTCTATAAAAGAGCAGATCCATGCGACAAGCCGTGAGAGCCTACCCGAGTGATGTGTTTCCAAAAACGATTAACGAAGACGAAAATTCAGAATTCTACCAGCAGAAGCGAGACGCGTTTCTTCGTGAGACGACCAATACTCCCTGCCTGCGGCGAATTCCGGAATTGAACAAACTGATCGATTCCGTGGTAGCCAGCTGGTATCTTGAGCCTTCATCCATCAGCAGCCGCGAATGGCATCGCATCCCCTGCAGGCGTCCGCTGGGCCTGGCCGTCTTTAATCCTCAGACCAGGCAACTGGAGTCCGATCTGCAGATCGTGACAGGACGCAATATTTCGGTTCGAGGAATTTCTTTCACGCATCAGGCTCATATTTATTCCCGGGAGGTCGCAGTGACCTTTGACCTGGATCAGCCGGTACAGGAATTTCTGATCGTGCGCCTGGCCTGGAGTCGTTTCTCGGAAAAACGGACGTTTCAGAGTGGTGGTCAGTTCCTGTCTCAGATTGAAGTCGTCGCGGAATGAACCGCTTTCTGCAGGCGGATCTCAGTTCCACTGAGCCAGTTCGGCGTGCACCTTCTGCAGCATCAGCTTGATATCCAACTGCTCGGATTCGGGACAGCTTTTCAGGCAACCAGTCAGCAGGTCGGCTGCCAGTCCCAGCTTTTTCGTTTTAAAACTGAGGGCCGCCAGATCCTTACGGTGTGCATTGGAAAGTGGATTCAAGGCACACAGTCGGCGTTGCACGTTCCAGGCTTTGGGAAAATCTTCGCGCTCTTCGTGAATCCGTTTCAGGTTCATCAGCATGCGGACAATAATTTCCCGATGTGTGGCCGGCTTTAACAGTCGCAGCAGAACATCGCGGGAAAAGTCGCCTAACTCCGCGAGGTGAATGATACACTCTTTTTCGTTATAGATTTTTCCACTGGAGTAGGGATCGATGAATAACGGGCCCGACTGTGATTCGTAACGCACCAGAAACTGCATGGGGGCCGCGACTCCCTGGATCTCGATCCCCAGTTCATTGCCGACGGCCATATAGATCAGGGAGAGCGCAATGGGCAGCCCCTGTTTTGTTTCGATCACATGATTCAGATAGCTGCCTTCCGGCTGATGGTAACAGACCGTATTTCCCGCCAGTCCATGCTGTTTGGCCAGACAGTCGACGAAGCATCTGATCAAGGTCTCATCGTCATTGGCCAGCGCCACCTTCCCGGAGAGTTCACAGGCTCTCTGGCGGATCCAGATCTTGACCTGTTCAAACTGCAGTTCAGGCTGATCGTCGCGTGCCAGTTCCAGTGCAGCGATTGTCAGGTCAACCTGTTTGTCATGCAGCAGGAGCTTGGAAAATTCCTGGTCCTGTTTAAACTGGAATAGTTTTGAAATGTCCATCAAAGACAAACTTGGTACTGGAGTGATTGGATAGTAGTTGGCAGGAGGGTAAACAATTTTGAGGAGGCAGCATCACTTATTTATTTGTACCGGAATTCCGGTTCGAGCATCAATGCCATTTTTTCACGGAATGAGGAAAAGCTTGATTCTTTGTAAAAAAAACAACAAGGCAGGATCGGGACAGGCCGGATCTTATCACAGTCAGGGATGCCCGGTCAAATCGGTCTGAAATAAACGACTTCCGATCTGCTGCTTAGATTGACGCTGGCAGACCGAGTCGACAAAATGGGCGAATCCCTGGTATGTCAGAATAACATTGTTTGAGAGAGAGTCTGGTAAGTTTAATGCAATTTTTGCCTGTAGAAGAGCAGTTGGCTATCCTCCGACGTGGTGTGGAAAAGATCGTTCCCGAACAGGAACTGGCCGAAAAATTAAAATGGAGCCGCGAGACGGGTACGCCGTTGCGTGTGAAATATGGAATCGACCCCACAGGGATTGACCTCCATCTGGGACATACAGTTCCCATGCGAAAAATGCGTCAGTTTCAGGAACTGGGACATCAGGCGGTCATCATTATCGGCAATTACACTGCCCTGGTCGGCGATCCCAGTGGTCGCGATGAGACCCGCGCCCGCCTGACTGCAGAACAGGTCGAAGCCAATGCCGTCGATTACCTGAATCAGGTTGGGAAAGTCATCGATCTGGAGAATGCGGAAGTCGTTCGCAACGGCGACTGGTTCAGTAAAATGAACTTCGCGGCGATCCTCGAACTCTGCAGTAAAGTTACCGTCGCACAATTGCTGACCCGCGATGATTTCTCAAAACGATACCGCGAAGAAGCCGCCATTTATCTGCACGAGTGCCTGTACCCGATCATGCAGGCCTGGGATTCCGTCGAGATCAAAGCTGACATCGAACTGGGGGGCACAGAACAGCTTTACTCCTTCATGCTGGCCCGCGATCTGCAGAAAGACCAGGGGCTGCGACAGCAGGTGAGTGTCATGTCACCCATTCTGGTGGGAACAGACGGCGTGCGCCGCATGGGCAAAAGCCTGGGCAATTATATCGGCATCAGTGAATCGCCATACGAGATGATGAAAAAATTCATGCAGCTTTCTGATGACAGCATGCAGATGTTTTATGAACTGCTGACCGACTTTCCGCTGGATGAAGTGCAGACGATTCTGGCCGGCCACCCCAAAGAAGCCAAAGTCAAACTGGCAAAAACGATTATTGCTGAATACCACGATACCGCCGCCGCTGAGGAATCGGCCGATCGCTGGCAGCGGGAAATTGGTTCTGGGGGTCTGCCTGAGGATATTCCCGTTGCAAAGATTTCCCGATCCGAATTGAATGAAGACGGCACCTTACCGGCTGCAAATTTACTGAAGCAACTGGGTCTGTGTGCTTCCACCAGCGATGCCCGGCGTTCGATTCAGCAGGGAGGCGCGAAAATGGGGGAAGAAAAAGTGAAGATTGAAACCCATGATCAGGCGATTGCGGTGGAATCAGGCATGTTACTCTGGGTTGGCAAGAAACGGTTCTGCCAGGTGGAACTGCTGGATTGACTTGTGATCTGATTGAAATCCGCCGCCTTTTACAGGCAATCAGGGGAAATAATTCCGCGCGGATTGCATTCGTAAGAAATACTTCGTAAAACGATATTTTAAAGGTGAATTTCAAGATTCACGATCTCACGTTCACAACAAAGATGTGAACGGAGACTCCTGGTTTTAAATGAAATACAGAAAGCAACAGTAATGGCAACAGGTTTTGGAATTGTCGGCTGTGGCATGATTTCGAATTTTCATGCAAAGGCACTGGAAGAAATTCGCGGTGCTAAGCTGGTCGCCTGCTTTGATCGATTTGCAGCATCAGCAGATAAATTTGCAGAAGCGAATGGTTGCACGGCCTATCATGATTTGGATGAAATGCTGGCAGATCCCGAAGTGGATGTGGTCACCATCTGCACCCCCAGCGGGGCACACATGGACCCCGCGGTCGCCGCTGCCAAAGCAGGCAAACATGTCGTGGTGGAAAAACCGCTGGAAATCACACTCAAACGCTGTGATGCAATTATCGACGCCTGCAAAAAAAATAAAGTCCAGCTGGCGACCATCATGCCTTCCCGCTTTGGTGCCGCCAATCAGGAACTGAAAAAAGCGATCGATAAAGGCCGCTTCGGTAAACTGACCTTAGGCGATACTTATGTCAAATGGTGGCGGACACAAGAGTACTACGATTCCGGCGGATGGCGTGGTACCTGGGAAATGGATGGCGGCGGTGCCTACATGAACCAGGCGATTCATAACGTCGACCTGCTGTTCTGGTTCATGGGTGATGTTGCCGACGTGAATGGCATGACCGGTACCCTGGCTCACAAGCGGATCGAAGTCGAAGATACCGGCGTCGCCACCATTCGCTTCAAAAACGGTGCCCTGGGTGTCATCGAAGCCACCACCAGCGTCTTTCCCGGCCTGCTTAAGAAAACCGAAATCTCCGGTACCAAAGGGACCGTGATTATCGAGCAGGACGATGTACTGCACTGGGAGTTTGAAAAAGAGAACGCCCGCGATGAAAAGATCCGCACCGAACTGGCAAAGAAGAGCGGCAACACCGGAGGTGCCAGTGATCCGTCTGCGATCTCCTATGCCGGTCACATGGAACAGCTCAAAGACTTCATCAAGTCGATCAAAACCGGCAAGAAGCCGTTTGTCGATGGAAACGACGGTCGCAAGAGTGTAGAAATCATTCTGGCGATCTATCAGTCTTCCTGGACCGGAAAACAGGTGTCGCTGCCTCTGAAACGCGATCCCCGGATTCCGAAAGCAAAATAATGCGGAACGGATGCCAATTGAAGCAGGACGGGTTAAGGAGAGCCCGTCCTGCTTTTTTTATACGTCAACCACGGGTGGGCCTGGATGTAATCCGGGCCGAGCGTAGCGAGCAGGAAACTGACAGTGTGACGTTCCTGAAAGCGAACCACCGGTTTGCTCATTGGGCTGTCATGGTGTGAGGTAGGAAAGAGTCTCGTGAGTGCGTGAGTTTACTCTGACAGTTTCCTGTTGTCTTTGACAACCCCGAATAGCATTCCGGGCCACCCGACATTCTTCTCTCTCAACCACGGTTGTTACTTCTCGCCAACCAGATTCTTTCGTGTCCGTTCGTGTTTTTCGTGGTAGGAAAAGAAATTTGTTACTCTGATTCGTATGGCTGCTCAGCCTCTTTCTGCTGGCGATACGCGTGCATGACGTACATAAAGCACATGAAGTCATACACGGTATGTGTGGTGACCGGGATCAGCAGGTTTTGTGGGGTGAACAGAATCAGCAGCAGGCTCATGTAAACGCCCATCAGCGTCGCCACGATGACGTACAGCCGCGTGATCGAATGTAATATGCCAAACAGAATGTTGGTGAAGATGATGGCGACAATCACGCCGTATTGCGTTGCCCAGGATTGCAGCACGCCGCGAAACAGCATTTCTTCCCCCAGGCCGATAAAGATGCAGAGGATGAACAGTTCCCACACTTTACCGTGTTCCACGCGGGGCCCCAGTTCCTCAAGCAGGAACTGCTGGATCTGTTGAAATCCTTTGATGGGCAGACGGGACGTTAAGAAAAAAAACAGATACAAAGGCAGCGCAGCCAGTACGCCAATCAGGAGATCCGTCCAGTTCCAGTTCAGGTTGGTAAGCGGGCTGACACCCAGTCCCCAGCCGACGCCGAAGGCAATCACAATGATGCCGATGGAAATCAGAGAGCCACCCAGGATGAAAGATTGCTGTTCCGGCGCAGTCGTCTCTTCAAATTCTTCTTCTTCATCATCCCAATCGTCCATGGATAGTATGTTCACTCTCTGTTTCAGGATTTTACTGGGATTATAGCACCAGGTGTCCCAAATCCAAATTCTGATGAGTTCGCAAAACAGCCAGGTTTGCCTGTCTTTACAGTAATGTCACAGTTTCGAAACTGCATCTTGCAGAAACTCACCATCTCGAATACATTTTCCCAATCTTAACAGGAAGTTTTATGAATAGCAGGCGACTCAATAATGGTTTGTTGAGTTTCGTTCCTGATTCTGTTCAGCCCACTTATTCTTTTAAAAAAGAAGCGGTAGTGCAAGGATGCTGCACCGTTTACGTCAATGGCTCTGTCCTGATCTGGCGATCGATCTGGGAACGGCTAATACCATAGTCGCGATCCAGGGCGAGGGCATTGCGCTGGACGAACCTTCGGTCGTAGCGTTGCATAAAGGCAGCCGCAAGATTCTGGGCAAAGGAACCGCCGTCGGCAAACTGGCCAAGCAGATGCTGGGCCGCACCCCCGACAGTATCATTGCCGTCCGCCCACTCAAAGAAGGTGTGATCACCGATTTCGAACTGTGTGAGGCGATGCTCCGCTATTTCATCCATAAGGCCCGCCACCATTCGCGCGGCCTGCGACCCCGGGTGGTGATCGCCGTTCCGGGTAGTATCACACCGGTCGAGAAACGGGCCGTGTTCAACAGTGCCGAGCGCGCCGGCGCCGGTCGGGTTTATCTGATTGAAGAATCCAAGGCGGCGGGCATCGGTGCCGGACTGCCGATTTCAGAACCGATGGCGAGCATGGTCTGCGATATAGGTGGGGGCACTACGGAAGTCGCCATCATGAGCATGGGCGATACTGTCGTCAGTAATTCGGTTCGCATCGGCGGCGATCGTTGTGACGAAGCCATTGTCGAATATATGAAACAACATTACTCGCTGCGGATTGGCGTACAGACAGCAGAAGACCTGAAGCTGGAACTGGGCAGCGCCTATCCCCTCGAACAGGAGCTGACCGGCGAAGTCAAAGGCCTGGATATCATCAGCAGTATTCCCCGCAAAGCGATCGTCACCAGTGAAGAACTCCGCGATGCCTTACATGGGCCGCTGGAATCCGTCCTCAACTGCTGCAAGCAGACCATCGAACAGTGTAAGCCGGAACTGGTGGCGGATCTGGCCGATAATGGGCTGGTCCTCACGGGCGGCGGCGCGTTACTCCGTGGCCTGGCGTATTACATGAGCGAACAACTGGGGATTCCCGTCCGCGTGGACGAGGACCCGCTCCGCACCGTCGCGCGGGGCACCGCGATCTGCCTGGAACATCTCAGCCAGTGGCGACATGCCTTTGATAACGGCGATGGTGATTTTTAAAGGACGGGCCTGCAGTCTATGAAACGCGAAACGCGGTTTTCGGAAATCAAACTGGTTCTGCTGGCACTGCTGGTTTCAGGCTGCCTGTACGCCATGCCGGTTGTTTATTCGAGCCGACTGTATCATCTGATTCGCGATGCAGCCCGGCCCGGATTGATACTGGTTCAACAGATCAAAGCCTGGGAATCCACTGTGGCAAAACCGGAGTCGCCCGATCCACGCACGGAGCAGCTCGAACGTCAGTTGAACGAAAGTGAACAGGCAAACCGCCGACTCGAACTGCAGACGCTGCAGGTCTCCGAAGAGTTACAGCGTCTCAAACAGACAGGCGTTCCCAATTATCAGACACACTCCAGCGACCGCCTGCTGGTTCCGGATCTGCTCGAAGCACAGATTCTGGGTGAATCAGCAATCTCACTGTTGCGGGAAGGACAGTTTCTTAACCAGGGACAAGAGCAGGGAGTGTTCGAATCGTCATTCGTGCTGGAATCTGATTACCCGCTGATCGATCAGGGGACCGCGCAGGGGATCAAAGCCGGGTATGCCTTGTATGCAGGGCAGGCCGTGATTGGAAAAATTGACGAAGTCGGCAGCTGGACCAGCAGTCTGATTCCCATCACATCGGTCAAATATCGCGGCTCCGCACGCATTGCCCGACGCACAGAGCAGGGCTTGCAACTGGGGACCGATGGAATCCTGGTGGGGCTGGGGGAAGGCAAATGCGAACTGCTGCAGATTCCGCCTACCGAATCAATCCAGGTCGGCCAGGATGTCTACACGGGAGAAGTTGATCGCGAGCTCCCTTTAAGCATGCAGTCCACACTGGGGCAACCCATGTATTACGGTCGGGTCGTTGAAGCAGAACTGCCTCGCGGTGCGGCGTACTGGAAAATCATTGTGGAGCCGGCTGTGAAACTTTCGGAAGTCAAACAGGTCAGTGTGCTGCGACAGATTATCAATCCGCGACGGATGCTGGCAAATTGAAGGGGACCGCCAATAATGAAACTACTCAGCCTGCTGTTACTGGGATATGTCTGTCTGATTACTCAGATCAGTGTGATTCCTGAACTGAGCCCCGACGGCTATCGTCCGAACCTGATCGTTCTGGTAACAGGTCTGGCATTATTCTGGCTCCGCGATGCGCGTGTCATGCTTTGTGCACTGCTGGCGGGACTGGTCTGCGAAGCATTCGATTCCGCGATTCCGGGTACCGGCGTTTTTCTGCTGACCACGCTGGTCTGGCTCGCTTATCGGGTACAGATCCACTTTCAACTTCGTTCCCTCTTCAGTCGGTTTGTGCTGCTGGCCTGCCTGTCATTTTTATTCGACAGTCTGTTCCAGGTTTTGAACCGCATGGAGGCAGGGGTAGAACTGTTCTCTGAACTGTCAATCATCGTGCAGCAGTCAGCAGGAAACGGTCTGGCAACCGCCGTGTTGGGACTGTTGATACTGATCGGTTTAAAACTGATTCCCGTCGATCTTCGAACACCGCCCGCTGCTTCAGCCGGGTATTCCTCGCAGTATTCCCGCTGATCACATTTGTAGATATTCCTCGTTGTCCCAATCACAGAACCGTATTCAATGCGTAATCGTCCCGGCAGTAACCATCTGAATTCAGAAAGCGAAGCGAATGGGAATCCGTTTCAGGTGGATCGTATGCCCGGTCTGCGGGTCTGTCTGCTGGGGCTGTTGCTGCTGGCGCCGCTGCTGGTGGTGAGCGGACGGTTAATGTTCATCCAGATGATGAATGCAGAGCATTTTTATGCGCAGTTTGGGAAGACAACCGAATCTTTTGAGACGATTCCCAGTCGCGACGGCCGCATTGTCTCCATCGATGGGCGCGTGCTGGCCATGGATGTCGAACGCTTCGACCTGCAGGTACATTATCGCTGGCTGGAAGAACCCCCCAATGAACGCTGGTTAAAACAGCAGACGCTGACGCTGTTAAAGCCCGTGGAGCGTCGGCAGAAAGAAAAGGTCGAGGCCGCCCGTGAAAAAGTACTCGCGCGACGTCAGCAGTTGTGGGAAGAGCTGGCGCTGGTCATGCGGGTCCCGGAACAGGACCTGTTGACCTCCGGTAACGAGATTCAAAAACGCGTCGAAAACATTATTGACAGCGTGAATGAGCGAGCAGAAAAAAAACGAGCAGAGACAGCGCCGTCCGAATCCGTCGAAGAAACGACTGAAACAGAACCGGCAGACTACCCGCAGGCCTTCTGGAAACTGTTGAAAGAAACATTAACGCGGCCTCCGCGACGACCGCGGCGGGAACGCATTGTGGTACGCGAAGAACTGGATTATCACACCGTCAAATCGGGGATTCCGCGTGAGATTGCGCTGGCGATTTCCGCGCATCCGGAACACTTTCCCGGCGTGAATATTCAGGTCGCCACCCTCCGCGAATATCCGCAGAAAACGATCGCCCCGCACGAATTGGGAATACGACATCGTATCGATGAGAAAACCCTGGCAGCCAGGCAGGAACGGTTTCCCGACGGAGATCCGCTGGATTACCAGGAAGGGGACCGCATCGGCAAAATGGGAATTGAACGCTCGTACGATCGATTTCTGCGTGGCTTGCGTGGCTTAAAACGCGTGGTGAAAAACCGGCAGGGAGAAATCATTCGCAGCGAAGTTGTGCGCGAACCCAAGTCAGGCGATGATGTCGTGTTGACTTTGAATACACGGCTGCAAGGCGAGGTTCAAAATCTGCTGGATCAGTCACTGGGCGAACTGGCACAGCAGAAGGACGAGAATGATGCTCCCACCATGGAGCCTTCCACAGGCGGCTGTATTGTAGTTCTCGATGTGCGCAGTGGCGCGATTGTGGCAACTGCTTCTGCGCCGCGGTATGACCTGAACCTGCTGTTGAATCCCTCTCCGGAAGAATGGCAGGCAGTGCTGGATGATCCGCGTCGACCCCTGTTTCCCCGGGCGACACAGATGATGCTGCCTCCAGGCTCGACCTTCAAAGCACTGACTTCCATTGCGATACTGGAAAGTGGCAAGATTGATCCGGATGAGATGTATCCCTGCCGCGGATATCTGGATCGACCTGATCGACATCGCGACTTTATTTACCGCCACTATGGCGTCGGCCACAACGACATCAATCTCACACAGGCGTTATGCCAGTCCTGTAACGTCTACTTTTTTCAGGCAGCCCGCACGATGGGGCCGGAGACGCTCTGCCACTGGGCCGATCAACTCGGCTTCGGCAAACCAACCGGAATAGATATTCCCGGTGAGCGCGGCGGTCATCTGCCCGATCCTGCACCCGACCGGAAAAAAGGAAAGTCCCCCTGGTATCCCGGTGACACGCTGGGCATCGCCATCGGTCAATCCCGGTTGACGGTTACGCCACTGCAGATCGCGCGTCTCATGGCGGTCGTTGCCAATAATGGTGAGCTGGTTGTTCCACATCTGGCTTACAGTATTGTCCCCTCGGCGGAATCGACGACCACCACCCGCCAGATCATCTCGCATCCCCAGCGCTACGTAAGCGGCATTCATCCGGATACACTGGAACGGGTTCGGGAAGGCTTGATCGATGTCGTAGCGAATCCTCACGGAACCGGCTACAAAACGGTACGGATGAAAGAAATATCCATCGCTGGAAAAACGGGGACCGCGGAGACCGGCGGAGGCAAAAATGATCACGCCTGGTTTGCCGGCTTCGTACCAGCCACCCGACCCAAATATGCGTTTGCCGTTGTGATTGAGCATGGCGGTTCCGGCAGCCGTGTCGCGGGACCGGTCGCACAGAAACTGGTGCGGGCGATGCTCGATACCGGATTACTTCAACCCACGGCAGCCAAACTGCAGGCAAACTGAATTCAATCGATTTTACTTCGTTGCTTTTTTCTGCGGGATCAACGCTTCCGGCTGATCAATATTCAGATAGTGCCCATGATCGGCGGTGAGAATCACAAGCGTCTCATCCCAGTTGCTGTTTTTCTCCACCCAGTCCGTAATCACTTTGAACGCGTCGTCGCCGCTTTTGACAGCGCCGATGGCGTTGTCCAGATTGTTATCGTGGTTGGCCCAGTCGACATCTCCGGCTTCCACCAGCAGCCAGAAACCCTGTTTGTTCTGGCTGAGTACAGAAAGTGCCGACTCAGTCATGTCTGCCAGTGTCGGGTTTTCAGCGATATCTGATTCAGAGTAAACTTCAGAACTGTTCTTTAATCCCGGAGCGGGCTGGTAATCGCCGTTGGCTGTCTGATAGGGGAGATGGGCCGCGTATTTCTCGACGCCATACACGCCCAGCAGTCGTGTTTTATTTTTGATGGCGGCGTCGGTTGCCTGTTTCAGGCCATCTTTCCCTTTGACCTGGGGAGTTCTTAAAGCGACCGTATATTTTCCACCCTGTTTGACGTCTGCCTTGTTGATGGTTTCTTCCGAAATGTATTTCCAGCCGGGCACGAAGTTCTTGCCATGCGATTTGCTGCCCGTCGGTTTTTCCATGGTGCCAAAGCCACCCCCCAGCACAACATCCATTCCGGGCAATGCCTGCTCGGGATGGGAAATGGATGTCTGTCCCAGCAGGTCACGAGCCAGGTCCTGGTAATCATTGCGGCTGACATTGTGCGCATAAGTGGCAGCAGGTGTGGCATGAGTAATGGGAACACTGGTAACAACGCCAACGGAATAACCTTTCTCCTGTGCTTCGTGTGCGATCGTAGCGACAGGGGCACCGTTGGGATCGACATTGATTGCGTTATTGTATGACTTAATGCCGGCGGTCATGGAGGTGGCCGTATTCGCCGAGTCGGGGTAAGCGTGCTCACCATATTTATTGCCGGGACTGCCAATCAGATATTTTTTATCATTGCCTGCGGTCCAGGGATTGGAGCCCCCTTTTTTGGCGTTGTATCCGCCGCGCATTTTTCCACCGGCGTTGAGTACACGTTGCCCATTCACATCCACGTTAGAACCATCGTTGTGTGGTGCCGTCACCATGTAGCCAAACTGGCTTGTTCCGTCAGCCGTGTAATCCTGAAAATGGAAACCGGTTCCCCGACCGCTGTTGTACTTGTCAGCCGCGTTGTAATACAAAGCCGCGGCGCGGGTCGTCTGCCAGTCCATGCCATCAAATACAAACAGGATGATATTCTTTTTGCCCGCTTTGAGCGCTGCCTCCTGGATATCATAGAGGTTGGTCTGGTCCAGATATTTAGCTTTCGGGTTCAGCGTATTCTCAGGCAGAAATCCATAAATGGCTTCGAGTTTTTTTTTGTCGCGATAAGGGCTGTTTTTCCCTTTGTACGACTTCAGATTATAACCGGGTACACCGTTTTTGGTGCCGTAGGTGTAGACCGGAATCAGCCGCAGGGAATGACTGGACCATTGGGTATAGTCATTCGGATCAAATCCCCAGTGGGCGACCGGGCTCTTCTTATGCTTAATCGCTGCAGTCTGGATCTTTCGAATGTGATCTTCAGTCGGTTTTTCCGCCTGGGCAGGAGTCAGATTGAACAACAGGATCAGAATCAACAGGCGGGAAGAAACAGCAATATTCATGAAAGCCTCTGGGTAGATGAAAGCAAAATCGTTGTTGGTGAAAACCGGCAGGAGTGGCATCATTATAGTCACAGCCAGTCACTGTTTGTAAAGCGCGTGGTGTGAAGCCTCGGTTAAGTTTCAGAGATAGCAGCTTCGTAAAATATTCGACGCTTGATGCGCAACGAAAACACCCTTCCGTGGTTCTTATGTATAGTGTTGCGGAGCTGTCTCTGGAACAGGGTAGAAGCAGTCATTATGAGGAAAACAGAGCTCCGTCAGATCAGAAAGAACATGTACGAACGATACATATTGCCTGATAATTGTGCAAATTTCAGGAATGGTATATGTTTTGCATTATTAAGATATTCTGTAATACCATAGAATCTTCAAGGAATGACTTACTCAGATCAGGAAAACAAGATGACTCCTCGGGAAGTGCTCGCCCTCTGTCGTGAACGGGAAATTCAAGCCGTTGATTTACGGTTTATGGATTTCCCTGGAACCCAAAAACATTTCACTATTCCTGCTAAGATATTAGTAGAGAAGAGTTTCGAAGATGGCTTTGGTTTCGATGGCTCCTCAATGCGTGGCTGGAAAGCGATTAATGAAAGCGACATGCTGGTCGTTCCCCAGCCTGATACCGCCTTCGTGGACCCCTTTATGTCCAATACGCTGGTGATGACCTGTAATATTCAGGACCCGATTACCCGCGAAGACTATGCTAAAGATCCGCGCAATGTTGCCCGAAAAGCAGAAAGCTACATGCGCTCGACAAAAATTGCCGATGTTGCCAATTTTGGACCCGAAGCAGAGTTCTTTATCTTCGACGACGTACGTTTTGATCAGAACGAGCACGAATGCTATTACCACGTGGACAGTATCGAGGGTCAGTGGAATCGTGGCAAGGCAGGCAGCACCCAGAACGCCGGTTATAAAATTCGCCATAAGGAAGGTTATTTCCCGGTTCCTCCTGCAGATACGTTACAGGAAGTTCGGACGGAAATGATGCTGGCGATGATGGATTGCGGCGTTGATGTGGAAGCACAGCACCATGAAGTGGCAACCGCAGGTCAGTGCGAAATCGATATGAAATACGCGCCGTTGTTAAAGACGGCTGACAATCTGCTGCGCTATAAATACATCGTCAAAAACGTCGCCGTCCGACATGGCAAAACCGCTACCTTCATGCCTAAGCCGTTATGGAATGATAACGGTTCCGGACTGCATCTGCACATGTCCCTCTGGAAAGAAGGTAAACCGTTATTTGCAGGTTCGCGTTATGGCGGACTCAGTGAGATGGGTATGTACGCCATGGGCGGGATTCTCAAACATGCGCCGGCCCTGTTTGCCTTCTGCTGCCCGACCACGAACAGTTACAAACGTCTGATTGCCGGTTTTGAAGCCCCCATCAATCTGACTTACAGTTACCGCAATCGATCCGCGGCGATCCGCATTCCCGTGCACAGTCCGCACCCCGAAAACAAGCGGTTCGAATTCCGCTGCCCCGACTCCTCTTCCAACCCTTACCTGGCGATGTCGGCCGTATTGATGGCGATGCTCGACGGCATTCAGAACAAGATCGACCCCGGACACCCCCTGGAAAAAGATATCTACGATCTGAAACCGGACGAACTGGCCGAACTCCCCAGCGTACCCGACTCACTCGAACACGCGCTGCAGGCATTACGCGACGACCATAAGTTCCTGCTGACCGGCGATGTCTTCACCGAAGATGTGATTGATACCTGGATCTGGTACAAGACCAATCAGGAAGTCGCTGCGCTGCGCGAGCGACCCCATCCTTACGAATTCGCCATGTACTACGATATTTAAAACGGGGATTTCCGACATAAAGCATTACCAGGCTCGCGATCCGGTTCTGCTGCGCATCAGCAGAAAACAGCGTTATTTGCTGTGTTCGGAAGACGGTTGTGTTACCATGCTGGAAGAGAGGCTTTGACCCTCTTTCATGTAACCTGCCTCAGAAACGATTTTCGTTCCCGGAGAAATCCTCATGAAACGTGCATCTGGTATTTCGTTCTTTCTTGTCTTGTTGATAGTCTGCCAGACAGGGCGTGCCGGCGAACCGGGATTGCACGATGGCTGGCAGGCGAAGACGCCTCGCGAAGAACTGCGTCCCGACATTTCCTGGAAAGCGGACGCCGGCCCCGATCAGCGGGGCGCCTTCTTGATCCAGGCAGATGGCCGCGAAGGTTTGATGGGACATATTCAGAAATCGTTCCCTGTCGCCGGGGGTAAAACGTATGAATTCACGGCGCTGCGAAAAACTGAAGGCATCGAACTGGTCCGCCGTGCCGGTACTGCCCGTCTGATCTGGCTCGATCAAAACGGAAAGCGAGTCACGCGGGATAAACCTTCTTTCGCGTCCTATCGACCGGGAGAGCATCCGCGGGCGGAACCCGAATTTCCCGGAGATCAGGAAACGGTTTCCGGCTGGACGAAGGTCGGCGGTGTCTATCGGGCTCCTGAAAATGCGACGCAGGTTCAAGTCGAATTACATTTTCGCTGGGGGCCCCCTCATTCACAGATTCTGTGGAGCGATATCAGTTTAAAGCAGACCAAAGATTTGCAGCCCCGCATTGTACGTCTGGCGACAATCCATCATCGTCCCCAGTCAGGGAAAAAGCCGAGTGACAAACCCGCCCAGTTCGCAAAGCTGATTGAGCAGGCCGCGGAGCAGAAAGCTGATCTGGTTGTTTTGCCGGAATCGATTACCGTTTACGGCACTGGTTTATCCTATGCCGAAACCGCGGAGCCGATTCCCGGACCTTCCACAAAGTATTTTGGAGAGCTTGCTAAAAAGCATGACCTGTATATTGTCGTCGGTCTTTACGAACGGGCAGAGCACCTGATTTATAACGTGGCGGTGTTGATGGGCCCCGATGGAAAAATAGTCGGCAAGTATCGCAAGGTGACACTTCCCCGTGGCGAGATTGAAGGGGGTGTCACACCCGGTCACGAGTATCCCGTGTTTGACACCCGTTTTGGAAAAGTCGGCATGATGGTCTGCTACGATGGCTTCTTCCCGGAAGTCGCCCGCGAACTGAGTAAGAACGGAGCTGAGGTCATCGCCTGGCCGGTCTGGGGCTGCAATCCCCTGCTCGGTGCTGCACGTGCCTGCGAAAATCATGTGTACGTCATCAGCAGCACTTACACGGATACCTCTTCCAACTGGATGATCTCCGCAATTTACGGACATGATGGCAAGCCACTGGCACAGGCGAAAGACTGGGGTACCGTCGCGGTTACTGAAGTCGATCTGAATCACCCGCTGTATTGGCAGAGCCTGGGCGATTTTAAATCCCAGATCGAACGACATCGGCCGATTGTAGATACGAAACCCTGACACTAGTTGGAGTCACGTGGCTGCGATGAATAAAATGCGAATATTCTTACGGAGCATTCACGACATTACCCGTAGTATTGACGGTGACGCCGTTATTGTTGGCTGAGAGATCCGAGAGGTCCTGGATTCTGATAATGCCTCCGGAATTCGTCGTAAAGTCGAACGGTTTGTGAGCCGTATTACCAAAGATTGACATGGTCAAATCAGAGCCGGCGTTTTCCGAATAGATCAGCAGGTCGCCACTTGTGCCTGCATTGTCTGTAAAGATATTCTGAGTGACCCGCATATTCGCCGCTGCCCCGTTTTTCACATCGACACGCACATTAAACAGGTTGGGGCCGATTCTGTTACTGGTGATGAAAAAGTCATGGTTCGTACCCTGGTTTATTTCGGCAATCAGGCCGTAGTAAAAGACGTTAGAGTCGGTGTAGTCAGAGAGGATATTATTATTGACGGTGGTTGTTGTAGCTCCGCTGGTCTGATAGTCCAGCCAGATTCCTCTGCCGTTCGTGGCATGATCGTTGCTGGCGATCTGGTTATTCGAGAGAGTTGTGTTTGCCGACCCGTTCAGATAACTGACATGGATTCCATTGAAAATGGCTGATCCAGCAATACTGTCGTCATCGTTCAGGATGATGTTGTCAGTGATCGTCGTCTGTGCCAAACCAGTAGAATTGCCCGTGTATTTAATTCCTCCAGCCAGCGAGAAGTCGACGCCGGAGATCTGGTTGTTGCGAATCCGGGCCGTAATATTACCGGCGGTCGTGGAGACGTTAATCCCGTTGTCAGAAGTCTGCACGAGACTGGAAATGATATTGTTGTCAACGGTCAGGTCCGTATCACCGTTAAGCTCTACATTGATGGCGTCATCAAAAGCTGTCGAAACACTTTTAATCGTGTTATTGCTGACCGTAATAGTACCGGAACTGTCTTCGATATCGATGGCGTCGTCACTGACGTCCTGCAGAGTGTTATTGAGAATGGTTATGCCTTGAGAATTGGCGATGGCAATTCCTGAAGTCGAACCGTTTGTAATCGTGTTATTGGCAATCGTGATATTCTGTACGCCATCCGCCATGACAGCCGGGTTGGCACCGCCGCTGATAATATTAAACCCGGACAGCACACTGTTATTGCCCATAATGAAATTCCCTGTGACCTGGGGAGTCAGTCCGGTATTCGAATCGGGCAGACTGACCTGTCCGATCTGGGTGTTCAAAAACTGGGTCGGGCCGGACGAGAGCACCTGGGTCTGATCGGCGAGGGTGAATGTCCCGGTTTCCGAATCGCTGCGATGATCGTAGACTACGACATCACCGGCCTGCGTCCGCGGATCGGCAAAGGCGGCGGCTAACGTGGCATACGGGTCTTCGTAAGAGCCATCGCTGTTCCCTCCGCTGGCGACATGCATGAAGTAATACGGGTTCCCCGTGGCAGGATTGATCAGCAGTCCCCCATTGGGATCCTGGATGGACTGGTTGTCGACTACTATGCTGCGGAGGCGTTCCGGCGATTCCCCCAGTCGGTCGCGAGCCGGAATATCGGCTTTCAGTCCATCGCGTCGTCCCGTGATACTCGGCCAGGAAATCGACACCGAAAAATTAACCGTCGTATTGAACACGCGATCGTTCTGCACACCCAGATTCAATGCAACCATATCTGAAATGCGATTCTCTACGCGGGTTTTCCACCCCCACGCCTGTTGACTGCCGGGTGCCTGAAAATGATACCAGCCGGCAAACGCCCGCACATCCATCGAGTCACTGGTCAAAATTTTTCGTCCCGCTTCCATATCCACGCCGGTCATCGCGGCCTGGTAGTAACGGGTCAGTATGCCACCGTAGAGATAATGCCCGGTAAACTGACTGGGTCCGCCGAGCGTGTGTGACGTGCCGACCAGTGAGCGTCTGCTGCCTGTAGGCACATACCAGTTCAAACGCGCATCCCACAGGTCGCCCAGCGTTTCAATACCGCCTGAAACCTGGCTGAAATTGCACGTGCCTGTGTCGCGCGTGTCGTAGTACACATATCCGCCGATCGTGCGTCCCCATTCGGGCAGGTACTGGCGGGCACCAAAGCCCACATTGGACCCCAGGTTCTGGTTCTGATCATCCAGTAACAGTCGCGCATCGAGAAATGTGAGCCAGTTGCCATCTTCCGCTTCAAGTAAAGGCAGAAAACCATCCAGCGAAGAGAGGCCCCCGATCCGACCAATGGTATCACCGGCCTGATAGCGATAGCCGAAATGGGGACGGTAACGTCTGAACCAGGCAGAGTCGCCAAAGAGTTCTGACACATCACCGGTCACGTTTTGTGTTTCGGGAACGGGGAGTGTCTCAGAAGAATCAGCCAGGAGCGAGCAGGGGGCGCAGCTCAAAATCAGCAGCCCGAGAGAGAATAGTTTCATGGAGTCCATTCCACTTGATGCAGCACATTACTTTTCTAGAGCGCGTCACATTTAACCATAGCGTCTCTCAATCTATTATACTCGGTCCAAATGGCCCTGGAGACGCTATAGTAAAACTGGACACAGTCTAACCTTTGCCTTTTCTTCGACGAAGAAACAGGAGGTCTATAGAAAAGATCAGGGAAAAAATGTGTGAACAAGCGAACTGTTCCGGTTAGTTAAAACAGGATGCACAGTGAAAGTTCAGAGTATCAGATTTCCACTGGAGTATCGCATCAGTCAAGCCAGGGCAGGAGGGAATGACCTGTATCTGAAAAGGTCATTCATCGTTTTAGCAGCATTGCATTTATGGAGCATTCACAACATTACCGTTGGTATTGATTGTGGCACCATTGTTGTTGGTTGACAGGTTCGGCAGATCTTCAACCGTGATGGTCGAACCAACTGTGGCAGAGAAGTCCAGGGCGGTGTCCGTCGTGTTTCCAGAGACATCCAGGAAGGCGGAGTTTGTACCAAAGATGGTGACCACATCCAGACCGCGACCGCCCACGCCGGCACTGCCATTCAACAGGTTGTTTTGCACCTGCACCGTTGCCGAGGCGCCTGATGCGTTATTCAGCAGGATCTCAATTCCGTCATCAAAAAGTCCACCCGTTTGCGCAATCTGGTTATTGTTGATGAAGGCACTGTGATTCACGCCTCGATCAATGTCCAGGGCAATCCCGTCTGTAAACAGTGCCGCATTGTTGTCATCGGAAATGGTGTTCTGGGTGATATATGATGTGGTTGTCCCTGTTGTATTCAAGTTGAGATAAATGCTGGTTCCAAACAGGTTCACCAGATCGTCGGAGTCGATCGTGTTCTGCGAGATCGTCGTCGTGGCGGAGCCATCATCGTAAATCACGTTGATCGCATTTCCAAAGGCCCCCGCGGTATTGTTGATTGTGTTGTTGGAAATGTTGGTCGTCATCACCCCATTCGCAGTACCGTGGAATGTGATGGCATCGCCGAAGGCGCCAATTGTGTTGGTGATGGTGTTACCGGTAATCGTGGTGTTTACGACGCCGGTTGAGTTACTGGTAAAATCAATCCCATTTCCGAAGGCGTCTACGAAACTGGTAATCTGGTTGTCTCTGATTCGAGTCGTCACATCTCCGGAACTGGCTGTGACTTCAATTCCCGAACCGGCAAGCGCAATCACACTGGTAATGGTATTGTTGTCGATGTCAACGTTCGAATTTCCATTGAGGGTGACGTCTATACCGGTACTAAAGGCAGTTACAATACTTCTGATCGTGTTGCCACTGATGGTACCGTTTCCATTACCACTCACCGAGATGCCATCAGAGTCGGCATTGTTGATCGTATTGGAAGAGAAATTGAAGTTGTTGACATTCACCCCGTTGATACCGTATGTACTGGGTGAATTGATCGTGGTGTTTTTGATGGTGATATTATTCGAGTTGACGATTTGGACGCCTGAGAACCCACTGTTATTGAGTGTCCCGCCGTTGAGTGTGACGCTCCCGCTTACATTATTGATATCCAGCGGTGCCAGAGTGGTGTTGCTGGTGTTCAACTCGGCAATGGTGATATTCGCTGAGCTGTCGTCGATATCAACGGCCGTCGATCCATTGGTGGTTGTGATTTGACCGAACTCAATGGTTCCGCCAGAATTCGCAATCACAACCGCATTACCGTTGGTATTCGTAATGGAGCTGTTGGTAAAGGTCACATCAGCCGCGTTTTGGCTGCCCGTAATTGACACGCCCAGCCCATCTGTTTTCGTAAGGGGGGTTTGGTCGAATGTGGCGGGGCCTGTTAAATTTGTCAGGCTGATAGCCGTACCAACTCCGTTATGATTGATCGTATTGTTCGAGACCATCAGGTTCCCCACGCCATTGGCAATAATCGAAGAACCAGCACCAGTGGTGGTGATATCAAACCCGGACAGCACGCTACGGTTATTCAGAGTGAAGCTACCCGTGATATCGGGATTGATGCCAGTGCCGGAGTCAGGTAACTGGATCTGGCCGATGGTGGAAGTGATGAACTGCGTCGGTCCTGCTGAAAGGACCTGCGTGTTGTTTGCGAGAGTAAAGTCGCCTGTTTCCATACCGTTGCGGTGATCGTAGACAACCACATTACCCTGTTGTGTGCGCGGATCAGCAAAGGCGGCGGCCAGTGTTGCATATGGGTCTTCATAAGAACCATCGCTGTTTCCGCCGGTGGCGACATGCATGAAGTAAAAAGGCAGTCCCGTGGTCGGATCGATGACAAGGCCGCCATCCGAGTCCTGAATTTCCTGATTGGCAACGACAATGCTGCGGAGTCGTTCGGGGCTTTCACCCAGTCGATCCCAGGCTTTCAGGTCAGAACGGGGGCCTCCTCGCAGGCCAGTGATACTGGGCCACTGGATGCCGACAGCAAAGTTGACGGTGGTATTGAAAACCCGATCGTTCTGCACGCCCAGATTCAATGAAACCACATCAGAGATGCGGCTCTCAATCCGGGACTTCCAACCCCAGGCCTGTTCACTGCCTTTGGCCTGGAAATGGTACCAGCCTGCATAGGCGCGAAGGTCCATTGATTCGTTGGAGTAGAATTTGGCACCTGCTTCCATATCCAGGCCTTTCATTGCGGCCTGATAGTAACGGGTAAAAGTACCCCCCGTCAGATAATGACCGACGAATTTATAGCTCCCACCACTGGTGTGTGTCGTTGCATACTGATTGCGTGTCTGGCCGGTAGGGACATACCAGTTGAGCCGCGCATCCCAGATGTCCCCCAGTGTTTCGATACCGCCAGAGACCTGATCGAAGCTGGCATAACCTGCATCACGGGTGTCGTAGTAAATATAGGCCCCGATGGTGCGTTGGTATTCGGGAATATATTGACGGGCACCGACACCAACATTCGAACCCAGATTATGATTGTCATCACCCAGCAGCAGTCGCGCGTCGATGAAGGTCAGCCAGTCGCTGTCTTCCCCTTCCAGCAATGGGAAGAAGGCATCAAAGGAGGAAAGCCCGCCGATGCGTCCGATGGTGTCGCCGGCTTCGTAGCGGTATCCGAAATGCGGCTGATAACGGCCAAACCAGCCAGAATCGCCGAATAGTTCAGAGACATCCCCATTGATCTCTTCCTGCGAAACACCCGATGGCTCCACAATGGGATCGAGAGTCTCAGCTGAAATTGAGTACGGCGCACAGAGTGAGATCAATAAAGCAAGATAGATGCGTTTCATGGAGTCCATTCCAGTAAGAATAAGCTGTTATCAACTCAGTCGTCTAAAAGGCTCCACACGCTGAACTGCAATTATTTGCAGTGGTTCACAAGTCTCGAACAGGTCCTGTTCAGGTTCGGTGAGTCAAAATAGGATGCTGTTGCGGATTAAGATGATCGGTATTTTAGTGTGAAATTGAGGGGAGCAGCCAGTCACTGGTATTCTGAACCAAACTCAAACCCAGTATCAAAGGCAACATATCATGTCTTATTTATAGACAGATGGGGCCGGTCTTCAATTTTCAACGTACTGCCCAGCCTGTATCCACTGCGAACGGTATTACCACTGATTGTGCCATTACTCGAACGGGTCAACAGATCGTGCCCACCAACCCGATACGGGCTATCACCGTTCAATGTTTCACTCCACTGCGTGTAGATTTCACTCAGGCATCTCGCTTTTTGAAACTCCACCACTGGTTCTGTGGGATCAGTGCGACAGCCATCACGGCAAGTTGTGAGAGCATAAACAGCCCCAGTGCTTTCAGGACTCCTTCGGTGAAACCATAAGAATGCAGTCCGACACCGAGTTCGTTCACACCAAACCAGGACCAGCTGGTGACGATGTTTCCGCCGATCGCAAGGATGGCCAGACCACGGTCTTTGACCATGCCACCCCAGCGTGCGTGTAGCACAAGTGCATTCCAGAGCACGATGATCAATGCGCCGTTTTCTTTAGGATCCCAGCCCCAGAAGCGGCCCCAGGAATCGTCGGCCCACAGACCGCCGAGCACGGTACCAAAGAAACTCAGGATGATCGCAAAGCAGAGGACGCCGTACAACATGCGTATCACTTCTTTGCCTGCCGTTGCCGTCATGCGGGGAGTACAGGTACCCCACAGGATATAAAACACGCCGAGCAGACCCGCGACAAAAGTCGCCGCATAACCGAGTGTAATACAGACCACATGGGTGGCCAGCCAGAACTGTGTGTCCAGAACTGCCTGCAGCACGGCAAAGGTATCACCATCGCCGGCGAGCATGTGCGCAATCAGCAGTGTCGAAAATCCAGCGACCGAGGCCAGTAAACTGCCGATGCCCAGTCGATTGATTTTTTCAATGACAATTCCCGCCAGTACGGCTCCCCAGCCGATAAAGACAGCCGAAGAATACAGGTTGGTAACCGGTGGTCGTCCCGAAATATAAATCCGGCCAATCAGCGCGAGAGTATGCACAAAGAATGTGAGGCAGATCAGCCAGAACGCCGCGTTGCCCAGCGGTCTGGGCCAGAACAGGAACGAGAAACAGACCATTACAAATGCGAATATGTAGAGCACAGAGCAGTAAAAAAAGGGTTCAAAGTGATTGAAGAATGCTTCGAAATCGACTTTGGACAGGCTGGTGTAAGGCAGATCTGCTTTGTGCTTGTTCAACCAGATCTGGTAGTTGCGTACTTCTTTATTGAATTCACTCACATCATCACTGGCATACGCCACGAGCATTTTCGTCCAGGCCTGTGTGGCTTCGTTTTCCTTATCCTTGGCAAAGCTGGCTTTGACCAGGTCGCGGGTCCAGGCATACGAATAAGTCTGCCATTGATCATCATTCTCACCTTCGCCTCCCGGAGGAATGGCGCGGGGCGGGTTGCGACGCTCCAGCATCCCATGGCGGCGGATCGCTTCAATCAGGTCATCGCGGGCCGACTCAGCCCTGATTTCCGGCGGTTTGAATGCTTGAATCAGCAGGTCGACGGTACCGATTTTCTTTTCGAGATCGAGTACGCGCGATTGGTACAGGGTCGCTTTCCCTTTACCCGCTTTTCGTGCCAGATCAGACTGTTTCATCAGTTCAGGCATTTCTTCGATAAAGTCGTCAAACGAATAACGGAAGCCAGCGCGCTTGGACAGCTTGAGCGTGGTGAGTAAATCCGGATTTTCAATCCGAATGACCTGGTATTCGAAGGCATCCTGTGGTTTGGCAATGGTATCCAGGAACCATTTGATGGCCGGTTGCTTGTCGCCGTCCTGATCTGTGAATTCCTGTTTACCCGAGATAATTCGCAGACTGTTGCGGGCCAGGGTATCAACGGGCTTGGTCCGGCCTTCATATAAAATCGGCAGTTGGCCGAATTCATACAGGTTCATCTTATTGGAATCCGGTTTCGGTACCCGGGCTTTGCTCATGAGGTAGCCGCCAAAAATTACGACAATCAGAGCCGGGATCAGGTACTTCGTCAGTTTTTCCTGCAGGCGTGCCCGGTTCTGCCAGGCCAGATCATTTTCTTTGCCAGCTGGTATAAACTCATTGACGTCTGACGGCTCGTTTCGCTGTTTTTCACGACGGTTCAAGTATCGCAACAGCGTAATCATGAAGTGATACAGCATGCCCACCACCACGATCATGCAGGAGACGTAAGGAATCATCCAGCCGACATTCGTGACGACGGACAGGGTTGTCATTTCCTTTCCAGTGGTCGGATCAGCATGGTAACCGCTCTGGTAAAAGGTTTCGCCACTGTAACGCAGCGGGTTGTTCATCCAGACTTTGATTTCCCGATCGACATTGTTGGTCGGATCAACCAGTTTGATGTCAGAAGAATAGCTCATTACCGTGTTGGTGCCTGCGTAATCATCCTTGCGGACATCGTTGAGCGTGACGGAATAAGGTTTGTAATATCGTTTAAAACGCAGGTAGAGCTGATAGGGTGTGCCGTCTACGACCACGGGCTGCCCGATTTCCTGTAACGCCATTTCCAGGTCGACCAGGTAGATCCCCAGAGTCTCAGACGATTTTTTGTCGATCACTTTAATATAGGCAGCCGGCGTGTCGACGCCGCCCCCCATGTCAGTACCACTGGCACTCCGCATCGGTAACGCGATCCAGTCCAGGCCGATTCCGGCTGTCGCGGGATTCTTGGTCTCTTTCTGTTCTTCAGGAGTCAGAGAACTCACTTTACGCAGGGACGCATTCGGATAATATTTGACTAGCTCGTAGTCGAAGGGGAGTTTCGGGTCAGAGACAACCTGCTGCTGTTTTGCCAGCAGAATCGATTTGGGGATGACGGTGACCTTGTCTTCCTGGGGGTCTGTTTCATCAATGATGGCCAGTTCGATCTCACGGATATCATGTACGAAGTTGGTGGTCTGGCCTTCGGAGATGGTCATCTGGGTTTCGACGGCCATTGTGCCGACAATCAGTTCGCTGAGCATCATCAGGCCGACGCCGGCATGCAGTAATACAACGCCCGCCCGTTTCTTGAACAGGAAAATACAACCGGAGAGCAGGACACAGCCTGCAAAAGTGGCTTTGATCAACTGCCATAGAATCCGCATGGAGGCATCACTGAACCGTGCCGCCTGCCCCTGGGAAATAAACCAGGCTAATAGACAGCCCAGCAGGATCGTGATTCCCAGGATCAAGCCACGTTCTGCTCTGCGATGTTTGTCGATGTAAAAAAAGAGGACACACCCCGCCACTGTCGCAACCCCGACTCCCGCTTCCAGCAGCCACCACAGTGCCTGCCAGCTCAACAGCGAGTATCCCTGGAACCCATCTTTGTTGGCCCCACTGATGATCACCAGCCACGTCACCAGGGATCCTGCGGCGATAATCGTCCAGCCGATAGTTCGCTGTTTCCCTTTTGCCTGCACTTTAAAACGAATCAGGTGGGCAGCGAACAGGTTCAAGCCCATCAGGAAGCCGATCAGCCAGCCTCCCGGGAAGTAGATAAAGCCGGGAATATTCTGCTGGTCGAGATTCGGGAAAAAGGAAGGGGGGAAAAAGATTTTGAACTCAATTTTAGCAATACCGGTACGGAAGTATTCGTCGATGACGACCCAGATGTCTTTATTCACCTGGGCCAGGGTACCCGCCAGGATAATAAAGATGGCCATCGCAAACAGCACCACCGTCAGTCTCAACGAAGACAGAGGCGACAGGACCTTCAGGAATGTTTCATTGAAGTTGGTTTCCCCGGAATCGGATCCGCGTGTCGCCGTTTCGTCTGTCTGATCGGGAAGGGTATTGGTTGCCATGGTTGTATCCTGAATTGAAAACTCAAGTAAAAAGTTCGTTGAGTGAGGGAGTCGTCAGTTGTTATTCAAACCGGATCGATTTTACAAACTGTTTGAAGCGATCCTGTTCCTGTTCGGCCAGCTTGACCGGACCTGTGAATTTCACAAACCAGGCGAGGTGATCCCGGTAAATGATGGCTCCTAAAATTGCGATACGCGGTTTTGCATCTTCCGGTCCGATGAGCTTGACGTAAGTAGCTTCCAGATCACCGACCTTGAGTTGCTCTGACTGTTGGGGAAGTTCGGCTTCGGTGATGTCTTTCAGGCCGACCTGATCCCGCCAGCGATTAACGTTCAGCAGCAACGGATTACTCTCTCCATTCAGATCGATGACGGTGACTTCACCGGTTTCGTCGCCACTGGTGATGTTAAAGGCGGCTTTTCTCATGCCGCCACTGCGACCCGGTTGCCAGCCTTCGGGAGTTTCATATTTGATTGAGGCAGCAGCTGGAGGATTCGCCGGGCCTGCAGCAGGACCTCCCGGCCCCCCCATCATGCCCGAGGCAAACGGGGCACGGCTCATCGGGTTGCCGGCCATCATTCCGTTCAGGCTGACGACCGAAATGGTCTCATCCCCTGATTTGAGTGTGAACAGTTCGGTGTCGAGCGCGGGTGACTTGTCGGCAGCCGCCTTGATGTCCTCTGCTGAAATCGAGTCGAGACCCACCTGTCCGCGCCAGCGATTGATGTTGGAGAGTAAGTCCGCTGTCAGATCACTGCCCGCGGGAAGTGGAATCACAGACAGCTCCACTGCAGGGTCAGTCTCCTTGACTTTCAGAGTCGCAAATCGCATGGAACTGCCCGGTTCCTGAGTCCAGTTTTCAGGCAGCTTCCATTCCGGTTTGTCGCCGTTGAGTGTGACTGATTTCATGAATTGAATGAAGTTGTCGAATTCGGCTTTGACCTGATCCGGCTCTCCGGTCATTTTGAAAAACCAGTTCTGCGGACTGCCGGGCACGATGGCCGCCAGCATACGCGTTGGTTTCGCAGGAGCAGCCGTCATATCAGGTAGTGCAGAATTCTGAGAGGAAGCACCTTTGGAAACCGTGTAAGAGGTGATTTCTTCCTGTTTGCGGCAGCCGGCTGACAGGGACAGGACTGCGATCAGAGTTACGAGGCATATCTGTTTCATGTGTCTCAATCGAATTGGAGGTTTTGTCTATGGTATTCTGTTACAGCTCTCTGCTGCAGCGTTACCGGCTGAACCGGGGGGCTGATTTCGCTACAGGAAATCAATTCAGCAGGGCCAGACTGTTGGTGTTATGGATACTTTTAGAGTCACAGAAAGAGATTCTGTAAAAATGTTCAAGGTGGGTGATTTAAGAAAGAATATCTTTCTGCAGGGGTTTAAATCGTTTGGTATTGGAAACTTAAGGGTGATTTTGATCGCCCGTGTTAAGGATCGTGCCTCAGCGGCGGACCTCTACTCTATTATAGTTGTCCGGCAACAGAAAAGTACACAACCAGTTCCCGTCTGCTCCTGAAAACCTCTGCATTCACTCGCTTTCGTCACCCCCGTCGGTCTGCAGAAACGGGATCCCAAAAAACGCGAAAATTGCGGTAAAAATTACAATGCCTTGCAAAAAAGTTACAAAAAAGTTTTCGCTGAGAGGCGATTGTAAAAGCTTCCAGAGAAAATTCTATTTACAAGGAATTCTCTTTAATGTATTTACGCATTCCTGCGAATTTTTCGCAAAATAATTTAACTTTCTGGTACACCAGATGCGTGAACTTAAACTGACCCGTCACAAATGGGACTCTGCTCCCGTTTCTAAATGATATCAGTACACAGGTACGGAACCGACAATTCAAGCGATTCAGAGCAGTTGGTCAGGAAGACCGGGCTCGATTCCCATTAAATTACCCATATTACCAGCAGTTTGCTGGTGACAACCGTTTGGCATGGAAGCCGCATAGTGAAGCTAATTTCACCGACATCGCCTGTTGATGCGTTCAATCAGGCTTTGAAAGTTCAAACTGTCGAATCTCTTCAGATTTCAAGAGGGTTCCTGCAGTTTTCCGCTCACACTGCTTCTCTGCAACCGGCGACCATTCAGGTTGCCTGCTCTCAGCCGCAATCACGTTCTGATGCCTGGCTTGAGCTAAGAGAGAATACCCCTTTATCTGAATTTAAAACGCCTTGCGCGTTGAAACCAACCTTTTTGAGGAGTTGGTAGATGAGGTTTTTTACGACAGCCTTTCTTACAGTTGTAGTCCTTTCCGGATCAGTACAGGCAGCGGCACCCAAAGGTGTGCTGTTGGATTTTACTGCCACCTGGTGCGGTCCCTGTCAGAAAATGAGTCCCTTAATCTCACGTTTAAAGCGTGAAGGTTATCCGATTAAAAAAGTAGACGTTGATCAGGAACCGGATCTGGCGAAACGTTTTAATGTAACCAGCATACCGGCGTTTGTACTGGTGGTGGAAGGCAGAGAGGTCGCCCGTTCGGTGGGATCAACGACCGAGAGCAACCTGCGAAGAATGCTGGCCCGCATCCCCAGTTCAGAACCCGAACAGCCTGCCCGCGAGAACCCTGTGATTTTCGCTGCGAATGAAAGTCGAGCCAGCCAGCCTGCAGAGACTCCCATTCACCTGACGCAGAACGAAACAAAACCGGAAAAGAAATCTCGCGGCTTTAATATTCCCTTCTTTGGTAAATCAAAAGAAGAAGAGTCGGTCCCGGTCGAAGAACCAGTGATCCGTGCCCAGTTCGGAGACTCTGCCAGTGATCCGCTGGCAGATGCAGCTCCGCAGAAAGAAATTATCAACTTTCGGGCCAGCACGGTTCGTATTCGTGTCAAAGATAAAAAAGGCATGGACCTGGGATCAGGAACTGTAATCCACAGTGCCGTCGGTCGCACATTGATTATGACCTGCAGTCACATCTTCAGTGAACTGAAAAGTGATTCGGTCATTGAAGTCGATGTCTTCCAGGGAGAGAAGTTTGATACCTACGTGGGAACCCTGGTTCGCTACAATATGCAGGCCGACGTGGGGCTGATCTCCATTCCCACATCAGGCGTGGTGGCAGCCGCAAAAGTGGCCGGTATTGAACAGGAAGTCAAAACAGGCGATGTCGTCGCCAGCATCGGTTGTAACGGCGGTGCACTCCCCACACTGGAAAAGATCCAGGTGACGGAACTGAACCGCTTTCTGGGACCCGACAATATCGAATGCACGGGCATGCCTGTGCAGGGACGTTCCGGCGGCGGATTGTTTGACCGTTCCGGTCGACTGGTGGGCGTCTGTTTCGCGGTGGAAAAAGACGAAAAACGTGGTCTGTATGTCGGCCTGCCGATGATTCATAAACTGCTGGATGAAGCGCAGCTGACTGCCATCTATAAAGAACCGGCTGTCGCAGAAACCGTACCCGAAGTCAAACTGGCGATGAGCGAAACGCCACAGGAAATGACGCCTGCTCCCAATCAGGAAATCCTGGATGAATTTCTGGAGCGGGCCATGCCTTCCAGTCAACCCGTTGCTTCAGGCACAACCGGAAACCCCGATCTGTCTCAACTGCAGGCAGCCCTCGATCAGGCCGGCGAAGCAGAAGTCGTCTGCATCATTCGTCCTCTCAATAAGCCTCAATCTGCCAGCCGGGTTGTGATTATCAACAAAGCCAGCTCGAAATTTGTATCTTATCTGTCGGGTGAAGTGGGCAATCAGCCCACACCAACTTCGGCACGTTTTCAACCGGCAGAAACACTGAGCCGGACAGAGCAGCCAGCACAGACTCTGCAGCAGGAACGGATCAGTCGCAGCCTGCCACGCACCGCCCGCGTCAATCGGGTACAGAGTACAACTCAACCCGAAGTCACGGGGTTTCGTGCTCCTTCTTCCTTTACTCAGACTACCAATAAAACCACGGTCTCCCGTGAAGAACGTCAGGGCAAAATCCAGGAAGTAGAACAGCAACTGCGACGTTATCGCCGTTCTGCGGATTCCCGTCGATAAAACGACGTCTTCACAATTGATTACCAGCGAAAAACCAGCCGGAAAAGCAGACCTCTTTTTCAGCTGGTTTTTTTGTTTTCTGCTCTCAGACTTTTGTTCTGGTGCCGGGCTCCTTTAAAATAAACAGACTGTGATTGATTGCAGTCGAATTCATTCCACGGGTCTACCCCGTTGCCTGCCACCAGGAGACATCACGTGAAGACGTTCTACAAGCTGGCTGCCTGCCTGAGCCTGATTCTGATTTCTACAACTTCACTGTCCGCGAAAGATCTGGATCTGCAATTGCGTTATCAGCAGGAAACGGGCAAAGACACCGGTCGCTTTCATCGGCTGCAACGTTCCGAGAGCTGGAAACCATCTGAGACCGCCATCATTGTCTGTGATGTGTGGGATTATCATCACTGTCTCAATGCCGTCAAACGCCTCGAACAGTTCGCGCCGCGCCTGGATCAGCTGTTAAAGACAGCCCGCGCGGAAGGTGTTACGATCATCCATGCCCCCAGTGACTGCATGCCCACTTATCAGAAACATCCCGCGCGAAAACGAGCCATGCAGGTAACCTTTGACGGCCCTGTACCAGATGGCATTGAAAACTGGTGCTCGAAGATTCCGGCTGAAGAGCGTGCCGTTTATCCCCTGGATCAATCCGATGGGGGAGAAGATGATGATCCCGAGGAACACGCAGCCTGGGCCAAAAAACTCAAAGATCTGGGTCGCAATCCCGCGCTACCCTGGAAGAGCCAGTCCCCCCTGATCACGATCAACGGCGAGCAGGATTTCATCAGTGACAAAGGCGATGAAGTCTGGCGGATTCTGGAGAGCCGCGGAATCAAAAACGTGATGCTGGTAGGCGTGCATACGAATATGTGTGTCCTGGGGCGTCCGTTTGGATTACGACAGTTGAAGCAGAACGGCAAGAATGTCGTTCTCGTTCGCGATCTGACAGACACCATGTATAACCCCCAGCGCTGGCCTTACGTCAGTCATTTTACCGGCAATGACTTGATCATTTCACACATCGAAAAATATGTCTGTCCGACCATCACCAGCGATCAGTTGCTCGGCGATCAGGCATTCGTTTTTAAAGAAGATAAACGACCGCATCTGTTAATCGTGATGGCGGAAGCCGAATATGAAACGAATATCAGTCTGCCGAAGTTTGCCGCAGAAAACCTGGGCAAACACTTTCGGGTCAGCCTGATCTATGCCGATGAAAAAGATCGGAACCTGATTCCGGGAATCGAAAAAATCAACGATGCCGACGTGGTCCTGTTCAGCGTGCGTCGCCGTGTCTTACCTGCAAAAGAAATGCAGGCGATTCGGAAATATGTGCAAGCCGGTAAACCCGTTGTGGGAATCCGGACTGCCAGTCACGCGTTCTCACTCCGGGGAAAAGAACCTCCTGCAGGTTACGCTGACTGGACGGAATTCGATGCTTACGTGTTCGGCGGCAATTATCAAGGGCATCATGCCAACGATCTCAAATCGATGGTCACCATCAATCCCGCACAAAAACAAAATCCCATTCTGGATGGCATTTCCGACAAACCATTCCCGCAGGCCTATTCACTGTATGAAGTCTCTCCGCTGGCAAAAGGCACCACGGTGTTGATGACCGCAGAAATTCCGGGTAAACCAGTCGAGCCGGTTGCCTGGACCTTCCAGCGCAAAGACGGCGGAAAATCGTTTTACACTTCACTGGGACATCCAGGTGATTTCAAACAGCCTGAGTTTGTCAGACTGCTGACAAATAGTATCTACTGGGCCGCCGGCCTCGATCCGGCGAATGTCAAAGTCTCACAAAAAGTCTCGTTGAACGACGCACCTCACTGGTCCGTAGTTGAAGTTCCGGGTAACGGCTCGACAGCGAAAACCGACCAGGGCCGCTGGTATCGCTGTGTGGTGCGTATTCCCGAAGCATGGAAAACCGGCGAAACATTACTGTTAACAGCAGGCAACGCTGACAATACGCAAGTCCGTGCCTGGTTGAATGGCACACCTTTGAAGTCGACGGAGAAGGGTTTTCAACTGGATCGTCAAGCGGTTTACGGGAATGATGCCAACCTGATTGTGTTGCAGGTAACAGGCCCGGCCGGTGAGACCGATTTTGCTTCTGCACCGCGGCTGATATCCGGTCAAAGCGCACTGCCTCTGGCAGGTCGCTGGCAGTACCGGACTGGCGAAGATTCCGCATTTGCCAACATGCCTTTGCCGGCAAAATTCGGAACGGTGACGGACATCGTATTTCAGCCCTGAACGAAATCAGCAAGCCGGGTTTATTCTGTCTCGTCTTTGAATTTCGGACCGTTCTTGACGAAGAACTCCAGCCAGTTCCCCATCAACGCAGCGGCGATGGTTTTTTCCGACTTGTATTCAGACAGTGACTTTCCCCAGTAGAAACCAATCCAGCCGTCCGCGTACTTTCGTGACTTCAACAGAAATTCCTCGAATTCCTGCGGCGAACTTTTGAGCGGAAAGGTTTCTTCAATCACCAGCGGTTTACCGATGTCGAAGCCTTTGAGCGTCTCCATGGCCTCATCGACCTTGCCTGCTTCCGGATAGAGGTGCACGCAGATGAAATCGAGATGCTGGCTGACTTTGTCAGGTACGAAACCGGACCGCAGACCGGGGCGATCCAGGCTCCAGGGAACCATGCCAACGGTGATTAAGTGCCGCTGGTCGTGCTTGCGAATCGCCTTCACCAGAGTCTTGATCCAGGCGGCTGCGATGTCAGGTCGAGACCTTTTATCAGGGCTTAAAGTAATGCGCTGCACAAAATGTTTGTTGCCTAAGGCAGGTCCGAGCCAGTCGGTTCCCTGTTTTTTACCGGCGTGCACGACCGGTTCATTCATCAGATCGTAGCAGAAGATAGCCGGGCTTTTCGCACACTGTTTCGCAACCGCTTCCCAGAAAACCGCCTGCGCCTGCCAGCGTTCCTCGTCGGTCAGTTGATCATACCAGGCGGGGACATCCTGTTTATGATAACAGCCCAGCCCGGTCAGATCGATATAGATCCCCGTGCGTTCGGCGAGTTGCAGCAGTTCACCCAGTTTCTGCAACGCTTCTTCGCGCGGCTTGTCGACGGCAGACATGAACTTGCCGAACTGAATATGGATGCGAACCACATTCGCGCCCAGTTCTTTCATCTCGGCGAAGTCCTGTTCGACCTGCTTCCAGTCTGTCTGCCAGTAATCTTCCAGCAGTTGACCCTCCCCGTTGTGGTCGTAATTAAATCCCCAGGGAACAAACGGTTTCTGATTTTGTGAGGTGACAAAAGACTTTCCGTCCGCACTGATGCGAATAAAGTCGAGGTCGGCCGCCGGGAGAATCGGGCAGCAGCAGAAAGTCAGGACAGCGATCAGTGAGCACATTCGCATCGGACTATTCCTGATATAAGAGTTGCAAGGGGCATCGCGATCACAGGAACCGATTGCCTGTTTCGTTTGCCAGTTTTATTTTGGATAGCATTTCTGCAGAATGCAATACCGGTTGTCTTTCCGCTCATGGTTTGAATTGGAATGGAAGTCTTGAGAGTTCCCTTCAATCTGCGTATGGTAAAGGGATCTTTCTTTTACCACTTTTAGAGAGGCCCCTATGAAATCGCTCATTCCTGTTTGTCTCACGCTTGTACTGCTGATTGCGGGAACATCCCGTCTCTCTGCTGAAGATTCTGCGAAACCACTTGACTATGAAGTCGATTTGCGCGTGGTTACGGAAGGCTTCGATGGGAAAACCTGCTGGGTTCAGGCCCGCACCGGTGCTATTCCTCAGGCAGGTCCGTTTCCCGCGACCGTCGTACTCACAATGCAGAAGCTGCTGTTGACCGGCTCGGATGTGTTCTATGCTTTAAATGAGATGCGGACGACTGACGGAGAAAACTGGGTAGGGCCGATCAAACATGATACATTAGCGCGAAGGCGTTTATCAGACAAGCATGAGATCGCGGTCTGTGATTTCACGCCCGGCTGGCACGCGAAAACCAAAAAACTGCTGGGAACCGGTCACACCGTACGCTATGAAAATAATAAAGTCATGCACGTTCGCAAGCGAAGTGTGGCGTATTCGGTCTATAATGAAAAGGATCACACCTGGTCCGACTGGACCACCATGAGCATGCCGGACGAACCCCGTTTCGAAAGCTGCGGCGCCGGTTCCGCACAGCGATATGATCTGGAAGATGGCAGCATTCTTCTGCCCGTCTACTTCAAGAAAAAAGGAGCAAAGCAGTACAGCACTACGGTGGTGTTATGCGACTTTGATGGCGAGAAGCTGACTTACAAAAAGCATGGCAGCGAACATACGATTCCCGTCAAACGCGGGTTATATGAACCTTCCATCACGAAGTACCAGGATAAGTATTATCTGACAATGCGAAATGATGACAAAGGGTATGTCTCGGTCAGCGATGACGGGCTGAATTATTCCGAGCCGATAGTCTGGAAGTTCGATGACGGTCAGGAACTGGGTAATTACAATACCCAGCAGCACTGGGTGTCACACAGCGATGGCCTGTACCTGGTCTATACCCGACGCGGCGCGAATAACGACCATGTATTTCGGCATCGAGCACCGCTGTTTATGGCTCAAGTTGATCCTGAAACGCTGCAGGTGAAACGCAAAACGGAACGAATCATTGTACCGGAAAAAGGGGCGCGGATGGGAAACTTCGCCGTCGTGAATCTCAGCCCCAGCGAAACCTGGGTCACCGTCGCCGAGTGGATGCAGCCGATCGGCATCGAAAAGTACGGCAGTAACAACCGGATTTACACCGCCCGCATCAAATGGTCAAAGCCTTCACGCCAGGATGATTAAGTGGATGAAGCCAGAGCGCATCGCATTTAACCATAGCGTCTCCCGAGCTATTATACTCAGTCCAAATGGTTTTGGAGACGCTGCTGTAAAACGGGACACAGTCTAATCGTTAGTGCCCAGTAATTCTTTGAGCGTCCGCATCAGCGTTGCTTCTACTTCAGGAGCAGTGCGGGAAACGCGGCCGGTTTCGTAACCTCCCTGGGAATACGCGATCGTCGTACCGATGTAACCGGGGCCCTGGTCTCCGTAAGCAGCCATGCAGACGAAATCATCCGGTGCCAACTTTTGAGCAGCCAGTTGATATTCCACAAACAGTTCACCCGGCATATGAATGATCTGGGCAGAACCGAGCTGCAGCCGCGTAATGTCGATGGTTTTACCTGCTTTAGTTCGCTGCAGATAGTTCAGATCACGGGCGGCCCGGATGCGATCGGTGAGCTTGGCACGCGGATTTTGCAAGATGCCGGTGAGGGCGGCTTCATCCAGCGTGTCTCGCAACGGCAGGAGTACCGGTTTGACTTTCCAATCCACATCTTCTACTGAGAGTGGCGATTTTTTAGTCGACTCCCAGGCTTGTTTCATGCCGTCTGCCAGGCGTTGTGCCAGCAGGGGTCGGTTTTTGGGGGCGCCGTTATTGTATTTTCCTGCGCCGATGTTTCCCCCCGCGCCGTTGAAGTGAATGTGTAGTGTTTCCGGGGTCTGCTTTTCATGCATCGCACGTGCCAGGCCGACGGTGTCACAACTGACGCCCCCTTTACCATAATAGCTCTGAGGATGCGTGGCGTAATAACTGAGCGCCACCAGCGGCTTGTCTTCGTTCCACAGACTGAGTACGCGGACATCAGGATCAATGATTCCTTCCGGAGCCGCGATGGCAGCGGGATTGCGGGACGAACTGAAACGGACAATTTTGACTTTTCCATCCGTCCCCAGAATGCGGCGGTTCGAAGCAAACTGCGCAACTTTCGCTTTGCCTGTCCCCACATGTGTGACAGGTTGCGGATGCGACAGACTCTGTTTTGCTGCCGCGATCGTTCGCTGCATGACGTCTTCTACGTACGCAACATCATACATGACACCTTTTAAACCATTCTGTTCGAGCAGGACATTCGTGGAAATATCGACTCCCGGCGTATCGTGTTGATGCAGACAGTGAATGGCACAGCGATCCACGGTCGTTCCCAGCGCCTCTGCCAGGCGTTGCTTCCAGACATCCTGGGCACCATTATTGGCGCCCACCCAGTCGAGCGCCAGCAGGACAATCGGTTGATCGGAATTCAGGAAGATGATGCCCCGCGCACTGAGAGGGTCGACGATTTTCTTCGCAGGCGTGACATGTCCATAACAGAGGGGGCTGCCGAGGGGGGGCGTGATATCACACTGGAAAGTCGTGATCTGTAGCGGTTTAGTCTGTGATGCGTCTTCTGCCTGCAATGAAACATTCAGCACCAGGACGGAAAACAATAATACGAATTGAGGAAGAACAGAATGATTGCGGAATAAGTGCATCGGGCTGTCTTTCTTGCGAAATCATGTGTGAGGATAGTTCTGGCTGGCAGGAATCAGTATAACAGAAATTCGGTGTCAGGCTCCAATGAATAATGGTTCATTCAATTGAGAAACCTGCAGATCCACCGTGTTCTATTTGCTGAATGACTTTCAATGCGACGTGTCTTTCTGGGAAATTATGACTTTGAACATCAACTGGCCAGCGAAGTGTATGCAGCGTCGGGGGGAGGCACGCCCGCATTGAATCTGCAACTGGCCTGCTGCTGGCTGGGTATGGTGGCAGACGGTGACCAGATCTATTTGCCCGGTTCAATTACTTCTGAATTTATGATAGATTTGAAGACAGCGGGGCTGCCGGAGGTGGAGTGGATCTCAGCATGGCCTCATCACGAAGAAGCGGCTCGAAGCGAGTTCGTTCCCTGGGGCTGGTCGGAAGCGGTTGCAAAACTGGCAAACGCGCAGGGATTCACCGCGAATACTCCTGATCTGGCTGCCGTGAAAACGGTCAATTCCCGGTCGTTTTCATTTGCATGTGAAAGAGAATGGGGACTCTCGCTGCCTGGAAGTCGTCGGGTGGAAAATATGGAGGAGCTGGAAGCAGCGGTTGCAGAGCTGCCGTTGCAGCAGGCTCGAGAGCCAGCCTGGGTACTCAAGGCAAATTTCAGCATGTCAGCCCGTGAGCGGATGCTGGCACGGGGAACCGGCGTGAAAAATCCGGTCAGGGACTGGGCAAAAAAACGCTTTGCGTACCAGCAGCCGCTGTTTCTGGAACCGTGGGTGCAGCGCAGCGCGGAAGCCGGACTGCAGTTTGAGATACCGCTGCAGGGGGACCCCGAATTTCTGGGGATCGCAGTATTGTTATGTGATGACCGCGGCCAGTATCGCGGCAGTCGGATCTGTATTGATGCGCAGACGCGGGAAACCTGGCAGCCTGCAATAGAAGTGGGGCACCGCGTGGCATTACGTGTGCAGCAGGCGGGTTACTTCGGGCCGCTGGGAATCGATGCGATGCAGTATCGGGATGATCGGGGAGAGTTGCAGTGGCGTCCGGTTCAGGATGTCAACGCCCGCTATACCATGGGACGACTGGCGCTGGGATTTACACGCCTCTTAAATGCGGGACAGGTGGCAAGCTGGCTGCATTTCCCCTGGAAAGAGTCGTATGGTCAGCCGTTTTCAAAGTGGTTAAGATGTGTTGCCGAAGCACAGCAGTCGGGCACACGCTGGATTGCGACGTCCCCTGACCAGATTAACGGTCAAACGTTACATCTTGTGAATGGTTTACTGATTTCTGAAACAACGGAAGACCTGTATCGGGCGGAAGCGACCCTGATGCGGGCGGTTTCTGCATTGGCAGAGACCAGTTGTTGAGGTAGACGAAGCTTAGAAGAGAATTGAATACGGCGTATGACCGAACAGCGGGAACCTCAACCACAACGACGCAGTTGGCCGCGTCGTATGCTCAACCGAATGGAAGTCAATCGTGCGGTATTCTATGCGCTGTTGAGCCGGGGCTGGCAGTTTGTCTCCGGCCCTGTCACGATGCTGCTGATCATCGCGTTTTTCTCCAGTGAGTTGCAGGGATACTATTATACTTTCGGTGCGCTGATTGCTTTGCAGACCTTTGTCGAGATGGGCATGCAGGTCGTCACACTCTATCTGGCCAGTCATGAATGGTCGAAACTGAAAATTGACGAACAGGGGGCGTTAAGCGGTGATGCGGATGCGCTCTCACGGATACGCAGCCTGGCGTCACTGGTATTGAAGTGGTACAGCGTAGCCGGACTGCTGTTTGTCGGCGGTATTGGAATGGCCGGCTATTATTTCTTTTCGTCTCAGCCGGCAGGTAGTGTGGACTGGCAGCTCCCCTGGCTGTGTGTGGCCGGGCTGACGGCACTGAGCCTGATTGTGACGCCCTGTCTCACTCTGCTGGATGGTTGCGACCAGGTTGCGGTCACCAATCGTTATCGCGCTTTCCAGAGTATTACAGGGACACTGGTCGCCTGGCTGGTCATTTCCAGCGGAGGCGGGATCTGGACCTGTGTTGCGATTTGTGCTGTGCGGCTGTTCTGGGAACTGTGGCTGATTGTTATTCGCTATCGACGATTTTTTACGTCGTTGTTACCACCGCGTTCAGGGGCGCTGGTCAGCTGGTCGGAAGAAGTCTGGCCTTTGCAATGGAAGCTGGCAGTGCAGGCGATGGCGACGTACTTCACCAGCGCGTTTGTCATCCCGTTGATGTTTGAATATCAGGGCCCCGAAGTCGCCGGCCGCCTGGGACTGACCTGGTCGGCCTTGATGACATTGCAACTGGCCGCCTATTCCTGGCTGCTGGCGCGGGCACCGTTGTTTGGTTCGCTGGTATCACAGAATAATATTCCCGAACTGAACCGCGTCTTTCGCCGATTGTCACAGGTTTCCACCATGGTTCTACTGGCGGGAGGAACTTTGTTTTGCCTGATCGTCTGGGGGCTGCAACTGGTGCAAGGCATGGAGTTACCAGCAGGTTGGGACAGGCTGGAACCGGTCTGGTACCTGATTCAGAAGCTGCAGCAACGGATTCTGCCACTCTACCCGACCGTGCTGCTGACGTTGGCCATTGTTCCCATTCATATCTCCCAGTGTGTGATGGCGTATATTCGTCCGTTTAAACAGGAACCATTTCTGTTTTTGAATACGCTGACTCAGCTGATCACGGGGCTGCTGGTCTGGTACCTGGGAAAAACCTACGGGCCGGTGGGCGCAGGCTGGGGGTTTCTCGTGGCGGGTTATCTACTGACGATCCCCGGATTTCTACTCATCTTACGACGATTTGTTTCTCAGCGAACATAAGGAATCTTGCGCTCGCGCCTGACTGAAGAGTCTGTGTGCCGCAATTTCGTCAAGAAAAATGTTGACAGTCTGAAATCATGGTTTTACTATCAGTAGATATTCATCCATTCATTGCATACTCGTTTTTATTGTCTGATTTCATTTCTTTTCTCAATCAGGTTCAACGCCCGGACAAGTTTCTTTCGCGCTGCTGGTTTCCAGCAGATACGGGCCTCTTCAACGAGTAGTGAGTTTCCGGCACTGATGTAGTCTATCTCTGTTTTGCAGGATCGATGCCACCTTCGTGTATTGAAAAGGAGTTTTCATAATGCAATGGTTTTTGAAGCGAAATCACCTGTTCGTCCTGTTACTGTGCATCTCAACGGGCTGGGTATTGATGACGGTCAGCGCGGAAGTAGCACAGAACACCAGGGCCGGAAATTCCGATGCTTCGTCTGAGGCGGATCTCGATATCGTAGAGCAAGATGTCTTTGTCAGTTCGCAGAAACATCAATCAACGCCGCAGACTCAAAAGCAGACAGCGGATTCGGGAATCAAGAGTATTCAGCTCTTCTATCCGCCGTTGACAAAACACGCACAGACAATCCAGAGGGAGCTCAATGCTGAAACAAAAGCGGACTTTTCCGACACCCCTTTAACTGAAGTAACAGGTTTCTTTCAGAACCAGCATGGGATTAATATTTTTCTGGACGCTCTGGCATTAGAGCAAGTTGGTCTCACTGCAAAAGAGCCTGTGAATGTCTCGCTGAGTGGAATTAAACTCATGTCCGCACTCGACATCATTCTGAGACCAATGGGGCTGGATTATGTCATCGATCAGGAAGTGTTGAAGATTACGACGATTGAAAAAGCGAATCGTACTCTGACAGTACGGATTTATCCGATTGCCGATTTAGGCAGTTCACCAGAGGAATTCGCGGCACTTGAAAACGTGATTCGCAATATCTGTCTGCCACCTTCATCGATGCGCCAAAAAACTTATCCGGTCGATGATCTGGTCATTGGCGATTCCGGTTTGTCAACCGGAAAATTATCCGTGCCAGATTCAAGTCGCAGTATTTCCATCGTTCCCCAGTGCCAGGCACTGGTGGTGAATGATACAGAGCGAGTGCACTTCAAAATATCGGAGTTATTGAATCAGCTCAGGCAGGTCCGCAAAGCTCAGACCAGCCTGAATTCTGAAGCAAAGTGATTCTCAGTTGTCACATATTCAATACGGGGGACTGGTTATGAGCTGGCTTTTGAAAAAGAAGATTGTTGCTGCCCTATTATGTGTTCTGGCTGTCGGAAGCAGCATGCTGGTGGCGACTGCGGAAGTGAAGAAAAAAACGGTTGCTTCCGAAGCAGAGAAACCTGTCGCCCAGAATATGATCGCATTTAAAGAAGCGGCTCTATCGCAGCAGCAGAAGAAAAAAACGCAGCAGATCTTTTATCCGGCGTTAACAAAACGTGAGCTGAAAATTCAGGAAGCGCTAGCGGAAGAAACCGATTGTGATTTTCCCGATCTGCCTCTCTCTGAAATTATGGCGTTATTTTCAGAGAGACATGGTATCCCCATTCTCATCTCAGGTAATGATCTGGGTGAGGAAGGTTTAACGCCCGATGAGCCTGTAAACCTCCATGTGAAAAGCATCACGCTCAGTGATGCGTTGGATCTCATTCTGGAACCCATGGGTTTGACTTACCTTGTTGAACATGGAGTCCTGAAGATCACGACATCCATGAAAGCCAGTGATAAACTGACTTCACGTGTGTATCCTGTCGGCGATCTTTGCCGGACTGTCGAAGATTATCTCACGCTGGAATCGGCGCTCAGAAATGCAGACCTGGGTGACTGGCGGGCGCGGAAAACCGGTTGTGCGTCGGAAAAGACCACCGATCAGCCACAACAGTCCGGCGGACAGGCACCCGCGGGAGGAGGTTTTTTCAATATTCCCGATGGCAATTTCAAGGGAGGGGAAAGTGTCGACCCCCTGCTTTATGAAGACGGTCATGGCGGAACGATTACGATTGTGCAGCAAAGTCGTGCATTGGTCATCACGCAGACGTATCACGCGCACAATGCCATCGTCGATCTGTTAACACAAATCAGAGAAGCCCGTGCCAGTGAATAGACGACTCGACTCAAACCGGTTGCAAATATACTTTGACTCAGAATTCAATTAAATCAAAAGCTGACGACAGCAGGAGAAAGTGATGAAACGGAAAACCGATAGCGGTAGCTGGAGACAAACAATTACGTTTACCCTGTTGAGCTGCCTGGTGGGGGCAGGTTTTCTCATCACGGCAAACGCGGAAGAGAAGCCGAAATCAAAAGAGACATCAGCGAAAAAACCGACGGTAAACGCGATTTCGAAAACGATTGCGCCTGCAGAACAAACAAAAGCGAAGGCGTCAAAACCGGTCTTCTATCCGGCGCTCACCGCCCGCGAACAGACATTGGAAGTGGCGCTGAAGATGAATACCGACGCCGACTTCGTGGAATCAACGCTGCAGGATGTGATCACCTATTACAGCGACAGACATAAAGTGCCCATTGTGATTCAGACAAAAGACCTGGAAAATAATCTGGGAATCACTCCTGAAGAACCCATTGATGCCCATTTTTCTGAAATCAGCCTGAGCGATGCGTTGCTGCAGATTTTGGATCCACTGGATCTGACCTTTATCGTCGATCGAGGACTGATTCAGGTGCTTTCCAAAGAGTCGGCTGCCCGCACGTTCAAAACCAGGGTCTACCCCGTCGCCGATCTATGCATCATTGATGAAGATTACCTGGTCCTGGGCGCCTCCATTCAGAATGCGAACCTGGGAGACTGGAAACCCGTTCGCCACAATACCACATTGAGTAATCCAAAATCTGAACATGGTCAGAAGGGAAGTGGTGGTAGAGGATATTTTAACGTGCAGGGTGCATTAGGAGGTGGCCTGGGTGGAGGTTTTGGCGGTGGCGGTGGATCACTGGCTGATTACACGAATGAACCGGGGGGGACGATCTCGGTAGTGCAACAGTCACATGCGCTGGTGATCAGTCAGACCTGGCACGCGCACAATGCGATTGTTGAATTATTGACACAACTACGTCAGGCACAACAGGACAGTGAATAAACTGAACCGTCAAAGAATCAAACTGAAAAAGGTTTCAGTAGATTGAAGCAGAAATGAAGGAGTCTCGATGAGCAGAAACCCAAAATATGGTCGATCTGGTATCCTGGCAGTGGGATTGGGGACGCTGTTAATCGGGGTGTTGACACTGGCGGTTCAGGCAGAAGAAAAAGCAGTGGTGCCGGATAAGAAAACCAAACCACCCGCTAGGACCGTGCAGGCTCAGCCCGTCTTTTATCCCGCGTTAACAGAGCGGGAAAAACTGATCGACAGCATGTTGAAGAGGGATACTCATGCCAATTTCCCCAAAGTCCCGCTCTATGAAACAATGGAATATTTTTCCCAGTTGACTAACATTCCGATTCTCCTGCAGGACAAATATCTGGAAGAGGCCGGCGTCACCCGGGAGGAAATGATCGAGGTCAAATTCACAAATCAATCCCTGCAAAATGAGCTGGACTATATCCTGGACCCTCTTGATCTGACGTATGTGGTCGACAAGGAAATGGTTCTGATAACTACAAAGGAACGAGCGGCGCGAATATTAAAGACGCGGGTTTATCCCGTGGGCGATTTATGTCAATCCAGTCCCGATGGTTATGCCGCACTGGAAATGGTGATTCGCAACGCGCGCCTCGGAGAGTGGAAACCAGGCGGTATTGACCAGCTGGCCCCCATTTATGGTTCCTCAGGCCAGGATGCCCGGGTCTATAACTTCCAGTTTAAAGGGGGGACCATTTCGATACATGAACCGAGTCAATCATTGGTGATCAGCCAGACTTATCATGCTCACGAAGCGATTGTGAATCTGTTACAGGATCTGAGACAAGCCCAGGCATTGCAGCAGAAATCGGCGGACCGCAGCTTCTGAAAGCCGACGCATATAAAATGGAGCAGGCCGAGGGGAGCAGCCCGCCCCATTTTATGCTCGTCATTTACCGCCATTTGGTGTACGGCTCATAATATAGTTGAAGAGGTCCTTCACTTCCTGATCACTCATATTTTTCGTCAGGCCGTCGGGCATCAGTGACAGATCCAGTGCCTTGAGGATTTCGATCTCGTCTTTATTGATGAGCACGGTCTGTCCTTTGACATCCCGCAATGTGAGTGTCTTGGTGGTCTGCTCATCAATGAGACCTGTCACCGTCCGCCCGTCGTCAGTGACGACCAGGAAGTTAGTGAATTCTTCCCGAATCGCGGCACTCGGATCCACAACTGCCAGCAGCATGAAGTCCAGGTTGTCGCGTTCGTAACCTGTCAGTTTAGGGCCGGCTTTACCCCCTTCGCCGTACAGCGTATGACAGACGGCACACGTTTTATTGAACAGGACTTTTCCGGCTGAGAATTCCCCGCCACCCGCTTTGACCAGTTCCGCTACGCGTTTCATTTCCTGCTGTTTTTCTGCAGGAGTCGAACCGCGGACTTTGCCCCAGTGCTTTTTAATACTGGCTTTGATCTCCGGGTCATCATGCAGTGACATCTGCTGCACCACATCCAGGGGAATCGTATTGGCCTTGATTCGCCACGCGTCGACTTGCGCGAGGAACTGCTTGCTCCACGCTTTGCGACTGGCTAATACCCGCTGCGCCGTGCCGCGGACATCGTGTTCGTCGAGCAGTGTGCTGTGATAACGCCCCAGAATACTGTTGCCGATACTCGGGTTTTCATAATTCATCAAAGCCTGCAGCGCGACCCGTTTCAACGAATGTGTGTCGGCTCCCGATGACGAGAGAATCGCCGTCAAAGGGCCCACAGCGTCTTTCACTTTCAACTGACCCAGGATTTCGATGTAAGTCAGACGAGTCGGACGGTCTGCATTTTTATCAGCAACAATTTTCAAGGCGCGCTGGGTCGCTTCCTTGTCTCCCAGCCGTAAGGCTAATGCGAGGTCCGATTCTCCCAGGTTCTTCTGGTATTCGACCAGTTCTTTACTGAGTTCTTCAGGCAGGTTGTCGATCTTCTGGCCGCGGAACGCTTCCAGCATGCCCACCATCAGTTTTTCTTTATGCTGATCCGAGGGGGCCAGCTTCAACAGTTTGGCGCACATGGCGTAGTTTTCATCGCCGCCCGCCATTGCATAGCGTTGCATGATGCGTTCAAGAATGTAATCCTGAACCATTTTGACTTGCCAGAAGTCCGGTTTTGAAAACAGTTGGAGCACCAGTTCCCGGTCGGAAGTCGCTTTGCTCTCGATCGCCCACCATAACAGCAGGGGAATATGCAGGTCCTGCAGATCTTCTTCCCGCTGCAGAAGTTCGGCGGTAATCGCGAGACCGGATTCCGCGGGAAGTCGTTTGGCCGTCGATGCCAGCTGTGAACGTACTTCGGCGTAAGGTTCCGTTTTCGCCAGGCCAACCAGTGACGCGGTCAGCTTTTTCGAAGTCGTATGCGAATCGCCGAGCAGACGGATCGTCCAGCGACGTATGTGTTCATCCCGGTGTCCCAGCAGCTCCAGCGCCAGTTCTTTGTTGAACGCACCTAATTGATTCAACGCCCAGAGTGCTTCCAGGCAGCGATCATCGTTCTCGTCTTTGGCAATTGCCAGCAGTGCGGGAACCATCGAAGTGTCGCCACGTTCGCCAATCACCTGCACGGCTTTCTGACGGAACCATTTGTTTTTGTGGCCCATCGTTTCGATCAGTTCCGCATTGGTCTGTTTGGAAAGATCGAACGGTTTGAGGGGCTTATAATCGGTTGGTTTGAGACGATAGATACGTCCGCTGGTTTTGTGCCAGTTGTCGCGAGGGTCGACGTGTGTCAGACGACTGTCGTACCAGTCGGCGAGGTAGACGCTGCCATCAGGGCCCACCTTGATATCAACAGGGCGGAACCAGCGGTCCTGCGTCATCACGATGGGGGGCATATCTTCTGTTCGAAAAGTGGATGTATCTGGAATCAGGTTGCTGGCCATCACGCGGTTATGCAGTGAGTTCGCTGCGAAGACGGCACCGTTGTATTTGGGCGGGAAAGCCCCCCCTTCATAAATGGAGAAGGTCTGGCTGAAACGTTCCTGGTAACCTTTGTGCCGCATATGTTCGTAATATCCGAAGGCGTATGAATTCGTCAGCGGACCATGTTTGCCCCAGTTCTTATGAGCATATCCGCCCTGAGCATAATGCATGCCGCGGGTACTTCCGTTATTCGTACCGGAGAAGACGCGGCCTTTGGAATCGATTTCCACACTGAAGGTATTTCCGCCCCCTTCTGCGTAGATTTCGAAAATTTTGGTTTCAGGGTGATAACGCCAGATCATCTGGCCTTTGAAGTGCAGGTTCTTCGTGACAGCGGAACTGACGGTCCCGGTGGTCGTACTGCCGTTCGCGCCGTACAGCCAGCCATCGGGGCCCCACTTGATGCTGTTGGCAACGGAGTGGGTGTCTTCCAGGCCGAAGCCGGAGAGATGGACTTCAGGATCGCCGTCGGGAATGTCATCGCCGTCGGCATCGGGATAGAACAGCAGGTAAGGCGGATTCAAGACCCAGATTCCGCCTTTGCCGACCGTGACCGCGGAGACAATATTCAGACCGGTAATCACGTCTTTGATTTTATCGAACGTCCCATCGCCGTCGGTGTCTTCGAGTACCGATATCTTGTCGGCTCCTTTGAAGTGATTAGGCGGTGCGGGGGGCACCTTATCGAAGACCGCCCGCAGGTACTGGTCGTATTTGACGACTTTCAAGCCAGCGGGAAACGGGTACTGCAGGTACTGCACGACCCACATTCGCCCGCGATGGTCAAAGCTGAGATACAGGGGCTGCATGACTTCGGGTTCCGCAGCGATGCTTTCCATTTCGAAGTCTTTGTGAACCTGAAACAGTTTGACCGCCTGTTCGGGGGGAGTCGGATCGGATTCATCGCCGACTTCACCTTTGCCTTTGAAGGCTTTCATGACTTTGTCGACCTGCTCGTTGGCAGCGACATTCTTCTTGAAGCGATCACGGGTGATCTTTCCGGCGACATCCACCTGGGGTGGTTGTTTTTTGAGACACCAGTAGATGGCATTCACCAGCGTGTGTGTGAACGTGTTGATTTTGAAATCGCTCGGGTGTCCGAGTGAAGTATAGAATACCAGAGATTTTTGATAGCGGTTGGTCCACGCGACTGGCATGTGGACCGGCTGCCCTTCCACGTTGGACAGTCCGATTAATAATGTCTTCGTGGAACTTTTGAGGTTCGTGCTTTTATACATCGAACCTTCACTGCGAAAATATTTATTGCGGACCGTCGCCATGATCGGGTCCTGCTCGGCCCGCAGCTGGGTGGTCACATCGGTTGGTGTTTTGTTATTAAAGTCGCCCGCGTATTCGCCCCCCAGTACTTCCGTGTCGAAGTTTTTCCACTCGACATAACCTTTCTCCGGTTCCCCTTTACTGAGCGAGAAGCCGTGACTCGAAGTTCGAATGGCGACCAGCGGTTTGCCGGAATCAAGATAATCGCGAAGCAGTTTCATCTGGGCGGCCGGTAATGTTTTTCGACGTACACTCAGGAACAGCAGGTCTGCCTCTTTAAGAGCTTTCAGGCCAGGGAACGAATTCGGATCATCTTTGTCGGCGAACACAAATTCGGTACGAAATCCGAGTGGCTGCAGATGTTCTTTGGCAAAAGCAGGCAGGCTTTCTGCCGTTTTATAACCTTCCTCCCCGATCACAAACAGAATCAGAGGCTGGTCAGCGGGAGTCGCTGCTTTTGGGGAATCGGTCTGCTCTTCGCCGGGGAGCGGGAAAACGACCAGACTGCAGAAACCGAGGAAGACAGACAGTGAGAGCACGTGCTTCAAAATCATTCTATTGAGCATGGGGACCACTTCTTGGCGAGGTAAAACTAAAGGAAATTAAATAATGGTGGTTTTTCATCATAACAGGTCGATAAAGGCCCTGTCACCCGTCAAATGTGTGTTTTTTTGAGAAGAAGAAACCAGCCGGGTTCATGATAATGACCGGGAAAATATATTTATCATAAGTGTTTTTAATTTAAAGGTTTAATGGCGAATATGAGAATCATTCCCGGGGAGGGACGTCTTCCAGGCGGGGAGAGAATTCATCTGATCGAGGCTGCGTTGATTTGTCCGCTGAAGTATCGGTCTGCTTGTGGATCGGTTTTTCGGGATATTGATGTACGACCAGAGTACCGGAGCGAAAGGCGATCGGCAGATTCCAGGGGTAATTCGATTTCAAATCCTCAGGAAACGCGGGTGGATAACTGAAAGGCCCCTCGGGGCCTATTTCTTTTGCCTGACTGACGAGCAGACCCGGCGTCATCAGATTGGTCAGAATATATTTCTGGGGACTGTTTCGGAGTGCTTTGTATATCGCAGGTTGTTTCGAAGGAAAATAGGTTGCATGATGATGACTGTAGACATAGCGTGTCGACGGCTCCAGATCCAGATAAAGAAAGAGATGAACCAGATCATTGCTGTAACAGGTGATCTCGTTATCTTGCGCCTGCTGCCCTCTTAAATAGTCAGCAACCCGTTCCATGTCTTCCCAGTCCGGAAAAGGGATTCTTGCCAACTGGTTTCGAATTGAACCGGTACTCCCCTGTTGCAGGCAATCATCCCATAACTTCAAATACGCCGGTTTTGTGACGGGAGAGCAGATCAGTGCCAGAACAGCAAAACTGCCAGCAGCAGTTTTCAGCATTCGGGGAAAGCGACGGTGGCAGTGGATCCAGAATGTCAGCAGAACGATACCCAACAGGAGAGGCGGGAAGTACACATAGTCAAACGGATGTTGCAGGAGCAGCACCTGCAGACACCAGGCGAGATACAGAGTGGAAAGCAGTTGCAGGCGCAGTTTGTCTGATGTGTCTCGCTTCGGATCCTGTCTGATCAACAATGCCAGGGCGGTCGGGATTGCAGCCAGATGGATGAAACTGTAAGGAAAGAGTCGGACGACCATACTGAAGACAACATAGCCATAATTCTGCAGATTATTTGTTTTGTCTGTCAGGTATTCCCGGTTCCAGTCCAACTGCATTTCCAGGAACCAGGGCCAGGCACCATTGAAGTAGAGCCACCCTGTTCCCAGGACCCCCACCAGTATTCCCCCGGTGAGCAGTCCTGCCAGGTCTTTAAACACGTGTCGGCGCAATGCGGATTGTGTGAGCGAACAGAGCCAGACTGCCAGTGCCGGAAACACGATATGTGGTTTCAGCCAGACACCCGTGCCCCAGATCAGACCTTCCAGCAGCGCGAACAGAAAAATTATTTTAGCAGGGGGGTGCGCCTCGGTGCAGCGCCGGATTTGAGCCCAACGCAAATTGAGCGCCACGGCGGTCGGTAACAGGAGCCAGAGATCGCGTTGGACGTGACACCATTCTGAAACAGAATAATAAGCCAGGAATAAAAGAAAGCTGAGCTGAAAACGCACCGGGGAAACAAAGCGGGCCAGAAAAGTGACGGTGAGTCCAAAGAGGATCAGATCACAGATCCGCAAGACCTCGGTGCTCCAGCCAAACATTCCGCGAATCGTCAAATGTACCCAGACCACCCCGGGAAAATTAGGCTCGACAATATCTCTGTAGAGAACTCCTCCTCTCATGACCGTTCGAGTCTGCAGATCGTAATAGGAGACATCATTGGTCACGGGCATGCAGACCAGTTGAGGAGTCGCGGTCACCACCAGTAGAAGCAGCGATCCCAGCGCCAGATTGGAAGTATTCCATAACGAGGGGCGATCGGGAGTCTCAACAGACAGTGTTTCAGTAGTGGAAATAGACATCAGATGTGGATTCGATAAGAGACTATGGTCATTGCAAGTCAGGCGTCAAAGTGGATAATCGTCAATAGACATCCTAAACAGACCTACAGACCATTCACCAGATATTTTTGAGAGTCCAGGCTCAGAATGTCACGAATTTACCAGTTGTTATTTTGTATTTCCTGGCTGGCATTCTGCTGGCTGGCAATGATGGGTGTGCACGAACTGGGGCATGTACTGGGAGGCATAGTGACGGGAGGTTCCATTTCGCGGGTGGTCCTGCGTCCGTTCTCCATTTCGCGAACGGATCTCTCCGTCAATCCTCTGCCGGCGCTGGTTGTCTGGGCGGGGCCTGTTCTGGGCGTGCTGCTGCCTCTATTGCTCTGGCTGATCGGGCGACTGCTGCGAACACCGGTTGTTGCGTCATTGCAGTTCTTTGCCGGCTTCTGTCTGATCGCCAACGGTGCGTATATTACCGGCGGCTCACTGGAAGGCATTGGTGATTGCGGCGTGATGTTGCAAACCGGAACCCCTCTGTGGGTGATGTGGGGATTTGGAATACTTACTGTTCCCGCCGGTTTCTGGTTCTGGCATCGGCTCGGTTCGCTTCAGGAATGGTGGCGGCATCCGGAACGCGTTTCAGAACAGAGCGCCTGGTTTATGCTTTTGTCAGTGGCTACGCTGGTTGTGCTGCTGGTCTGTTTTTCTGCCCGATAATGGTTTCCGGTTTGCTTCGAACCGGTTGGATCTGATACCTTGATTGCAGTGCGAGCCTTAATTTTTCAGGGGAACAGCTCATGTCAGAAGTTTTCAATCGCCGTCAAATGCTGGGAATCTGTGCCGCTTCTGCTTCGGCACTGTGGTTACCGGAACTCACGTATGCAAAATCAGCGAAACCCAAAGTCAAAACTTTCACCTTTAAAACGGTAGGAGATCTGGAGATCAAAGCCGACGTCTACCGGGCCGACGATAATCAAACGCGTCCCGTCATGGTCTGGTTTCACGGCGGTGCATTGATCGTCGGGCATCGTGGCGGAGTGAGTGGTCGCGTATTGCAGGATATGTTGAATGCCGGCTACACGGTCGTTTCATTTGATTATCGGCTCGCACCGGAAACCAAGCTGCCGGAAATTATTGCTGACCTGGAAGACGGTTTTACCTGGTTGCATGCAAAGGGGCCGGAGCTGTTCAATGTCGATACCAGCAAGGTTGCCGTCTCGGGGGGATCTGCGGGAGGCTGCCTGACGATGGTCGCCGGCTATCGCGCCAAACCCAGACCAACGGTTCTGGTCCCGTTCTGGGGGTACGGCGATCTGATTGGCGACTGGATCGGTAAGCCCAGCCCGCATGCACGGCATCAGATCAAATTGACGAAAGCCGAGGCATATCAGCAGGTCGGCACCACGCCGATTGCCGATTCCCGGGAGAGTAAAAAAGAACGCGGCGCATTTTATCAATACTGTCGCCAGCACGGAATCTGGCCAGAAGCAGTGGCCGGCTGGGACCATCACAGGGAACCGGAAAAGTTTGATCCGTATATGACCCTGAAAAATGTCACGAAAGAGTATCCTCCCACGCTGATGGTGCATGGCACGAAAGACACCGATGTGCCTTACGAACAATCGACGTTGATGGCGGAGCAGTTCCAGCAGCATGGCGTGGAACATGAACTGGTGACCATTCCCAATGGCGAACACGGCCTGGCGGGCGGCGATCCGAAACTGATCGACGATGCCTACCAGCGGGCGTTCGTCTTTATGCACGATCGCATGCAGTGAATGTGATATGGGATCCCTGAAATGTAAAATCATACGAACGATAGTCAACAGACTCAAGTTTTGAGCCGAATAGGTCGAGAGATTCATCGTAGCCCCGGTCCCATTGCTCGCTGGCCAGGCTACGATCACGTATTTATTTTAGACTTCAAAAGGATGTGAGTCTGTGTTTGAGCTCTGGATGACTTTGATTCCGATTCTGATTGCGGATGTCGTCAACCCTGTCTTATTTGCTTTTCTGGTCTATGCTGCTGGCACCGATCGTCCTGTTGTCAACAGTTGCGCCGTGCTGCTGGGGCATACGCTGGCTTATTATCTCGCTGGAATTGTGATCGCGGTGGGCATCGAACAGATTTCCGATCACCTGTCGCATCCGCAACTCATCGATTACATCATCGGCTTTGTGCTTGGTGTGATTCTGCTCTGGGTAGGCTATCTCTCCTGGAAAACGAAAAGTAAAGAACAGGCTGAAGAAAACCGCACGTTGACACCCCTCAAGGCAATCGGTCTGGGGGCGGTGGTCAGTTTCATGGGCATGCCTTTCGCGCTTCCCTATTTTGCGGCATTAGATCAAATGCTCAAGGCCGACATGACACCGCTGACGGCGCTGGTCGTGTTGGCGGTTTACAACGTGCTGTATGCACTGCCGTTTGCTTTGGTTCCCGTGCTGATCGCCACTTCTGGTCAGAAAAGTCAGGACATTTTACGAAAGATCAATTCGTGGCTGGTGGGGATCAGTAATATTCTGATGCCCATTCTGCTGACGCTGGTCGGGCTGGCGCTGATCGCCGACTCGATGATTTATTTTGTGACCGGATACGAGATGTTTTAATAGATTCCCGGTTGTCTCATTGTGTATGATAGAATCCTCTGATTCCGCCAGTACTCAAATCGTTTTGAATTGAGCAGTGGTTTTGCCGATTCCGGGGATTGATAAGATGGATCAAAAGGATTCACCAGAACTCATACAACAATCGCGAAGCGATCAGACGCCTTTCGCTGAACAGATCTGCTATTCACCGATCTCCATGACGGCTGTGACATCAGCCGGGCTGGGTGTGTTCTGTATTCTGGGATTCATTTTCCCTACTCTGGCATGGCTGGCGATTCCCGGCGTTGTGCTGGGATGTGTCGCGCTCAAGTCCATTCGCCATTATGAACTCAGTGGGCGGAAACTTGCGCGACGTGGCATTCAGCTCTCCCTGGTGTGCGGAATGCTCGCACCTTTCTGGCATCTGGCCTGGTATGAAATCCGCTTCCACTCCGAAGCGCTCCCCGGCTACCAGCGAGTCAGTTTCGGAGAGATTGTGAATGACAGAAAAAATTTCGAAAGCCGAATGGAATCTCTGCTGGGACAAGACATCTGTTTCAAAGGATATGCCATCTATGCGGGGCAGGGTTTCCACAAGCAGCAGTTTGACTTGTATTTTACTCAGCCCGGAGGGGGCTTCGGGTTTCAGCCGGGTCAAAGAGAAGTCGTGTCAGTCCAACTGCCCCAGGGAAAAACCTGGGAATGGAATCATCAACCGATCGCTGTCTCCGGCAAACTGGTGCGTAATCCGGATGCGAAAAGCGATCCGGAAGCACCGCAATTCCTGTTGAAGCAGAGTGCCGTTTATCCCGCTCTGACTGCCGATCATTTTCAGGGCCCTTTTACAGCGGGGGGAGGCTGTTGAGAACCCCGATCTTTGAATTGAGCAGAATATGAACGCACGACTGTCGGAAGCCTTTACTGCTTTTGCCGTGCCGGAGTGCCGGGAAACGTCTCCCCTGTACTGCAGTCTGACAGAAGCCATCGCCACAGATGAAGAGCTGCTGCTGATTGCCGGTCAGGCTCCCGCCGGTCAACCGGTTCCCAATCTGTTGTTTGCGGCGGTGCATTATCTGCTGGTCGCCGATCCCACTCATCCACTGGCAGAATATTACGCGACGTGCACAACAGAACCGAAAGATCCCACGCAGGCTTTTCCGGCGTTTAAAGATTTCGTACTGAATCATCAGCGTGAGATCATCGAACTGCTGCAGACACGACTCGTGCAGACCAATGAAGTCCGCCGCTGTGCGTTTCTGTTCCCGGCATTCATGCATGCGCTGCGGCACTTTGATCCTCAACCACTGGCACTGTTGGAGATTGGCTGCAGTGCCGGCCTGAACCTGCTCTGGGACCGTTACCGTTATGAGTATGATGAAAGCGGAAAAGAATATGGAGATCGTGATTCTCCGACATTGATTACTTCTGAATTTCTCGGAAAGCGATCTGCAGGACTGGAGGATTCCCTGCCTCTGGTCACACAGCGTATCGGCGTTGACCTGCATCCCATTGATGTATCCGTTCCTGCAGAAGTGGACTGGCTGCGAGCCCTGATCTGGCCCGAACAGTTCTGGCGTCGAAATCTGCTGGAAGCCGCAATCCAGCAACAGCAGGAAGTCGAACTCGATCTGCGTACCGGCGACGGTTTTGCAGAGGTCAGTTCCATCGCAGCTGAGATCCCGGCGGATACTCTGCTTTGCATCTATCACACGCATGTCGCCAATCAGATCTCCCGAGAGAAGAGGCAAGCCTTTCTGGAAGCGGTTCGCGAACTGGGCCGGCACCGGGATCTGCTGCATCTGTTTAATAATCTGTACGATGCTCATTTACGATTACAGGTTTACCGCGGAGGCATACTCACCCGAGAGACACTGGCCAACACCGACGGCCACGGCCGCTGGCTGGAATGGCTGGCGTAAGTGGTCTGAAAAACGATAATTCTCAAATGCATATGCAACAAATTGAATAAACGACAAGCTGGTGATTCATAAGCAACGCAGGGCATAGACTGTATCCAGTTTTACTATAGCGTCTCCAGAGCCGTTTGAACCGAGTATCATTGATTGAGTGACGCTATGGTTAAATGTCACGCGATCTAGTATACTAATTTGTAGTACACCAGATTTCTTCAGACTGAATTTCGATGAAATGATTCAGAGGTAAAGCTATGCAGAAACCCATGCGAGGCGTGACGCTGTTGGGGATCACGGCGTTTGCGATATCGTTGCTCGCTGCTGACCAGGCTGAAAAGAGAACATTTCAGGAACCGGAAACGTACGAGGCGGCTAGAGAGCTCTCTCAGAAGACAGCCGGGTACAGGAATCTGCAGAAAATTGGCCTGGCTATGCATAACTACCACGACCTGTTTGGGCAGTTTCCGTCGGCGGTCGTGTATGCTCCGGATGGGAAAACACAGCACAGCTGGCGGGTAGAACTGCTGCCGTTACTTAGAGAGCTTGTCGATGGTGCAGCGCCTTTCAGGCTCAAGTATATGGATCGCGAATTGTATAATGCGGCGATCAAGGAGTGTGGGTACGATATCAATCAGCCCTGGGACAGTCCTGTGAATCTGACGGTTTTGAAAACAATGCCACCCGTCTATCATCATCCCAGCGACAAACCCGATTCCACCGAAAGTGCTTACTATGCTGTGGTGGGAAAGGGGACGGCTTTTGCTCCCGGCGAAGTCATCAGCTATACGGACATCAAAGAGTGGCCCGCTTCAACATTGATGTTGGCGGAATCTCGTAGTAAATCGCCTTGGACAAAACCAGTTGACATTGCTTACTCAGAAGACGCCACGGTTCCGCGGTTTGGTGGCTTCACTGCGCATGGGTATCTGGTTCTGAGTTGCGATGGCGGCGTGCATTTTATTTCTGACTCCGTCTCCCCCGAGAACCTGCGGTCCTTCATCAGCAGGGATCAGTCGGATACTTTTGAGATTCCCGGTGTGCCTTATCGGTATTAACCGCAGTAAATTTCTTCAAGACAAAGTTCCTCAGTATGCAAACGACAAATCGCATTGTGATCGCTGGAGGCAGCGGGTTTCTGGGATTAAACCTGGCGCAATATCTGACGGAACTGGATTATGAAGTCGTGCTGCTTTCGCGAAACGAACCCCGACGTCAAGGTACGTGGCGGTTTGTGCGTTGGGATGCCCGCAGCGTGGGTGAGTGGTGCAGGGAACTGGAGGGAGCAGCCGCGATCGTGAACCTGGCAGGGCGGACGGTCGACTGCATCAAGACTCCCGATCACTGTGATGAAATTCTGCGTTCGCGGGTGGAAGCAACGGAGGTGCTCGGTAAAGCGGTGCGGAACATTCAGACGCCGCCCCCGGTCTGGGTGCAGATGTCGACGGCCCATCGTTATGGAGATCCGCCGGAGTGTGTCTGTGATGAAGACTCCGCTTTCGGATATGGCCTGGCTCCTTTCGTGGCACGCGAATGGGAAGCCGCTTATGCGCGAGCGGTGCTGCCTGAGATGCGTCAGGTCATTCTGCGAACCAGTTTTGTCGTCGGCCGCGATGGCGGCGCTTTGTCGCGGCTGAGTAAACTGGTTCGCTGGGGACTGGGAGGCACGGTGGGCAGTGGTCAGCAGGGGATGAGCTGGATTCACGAACTGGATATGAACCGCCTCTTCTTTCGCGCGATCACCGCAGAGAGTATGCAGGGGGCTTATATTGCGACGGCTCCGCAACCGGTTTCGAATGCCGAGTTCATGCGCGCATTACGAAAATCGCTCAAGATGCCGATCGGCCTGCCCGCGGCGAGCTGGATGGTACGGATCGGCGCGCCGCTGTTGATGCGGACCGATCCCGAGCTGGCTTTGTATGGCCGCTACTGTGTCTCGCGTCGTCTGCGGGAAGAGGGCTTTGAGTTTTCTTTTCCCGATCTGGAATCTGCGCTGCAGAACATTTATAGTTGAGGTAAGTCAGATTTGAAACGGACCGAAGCCACAGGTGTTTTTTATGAGAACCCGATTGATGACATACCAAAAGCTGACACTGATGTTGTTACTGCTCACAATGGGGTGTGAGTCTGCAAACAGCATGGATGAGGGAGTGGCTGATTCAACTGAAGTCGAAAAATCAACCCAGCCTGAAGTCATCCAGTCACCGTCGGATTCATTCGATCCGATGTATCGACCGGTGATCGTGATTATGAAAAATCTGCCGGGAGGTGCGTCGTCTTCGGTCAAATTCAATCCTATGCATCGCTCCCCCAATAAAACGGTAAAATACGGTTTGTCTTCGGGCAGTGAGCTCCCACAGGGAGGGTCCAAAGTAACATGTCAGTATCTGCGAACGGATCAACAGGGAGATCATTATCGTTTCGAACGCACGTTTCTCCATGATCAATCGACACAGAAAATGGTGACGAAGGAAGTCGTCTACACAGGCAAAGAGCTGGTGATCTTTCAAGACGAGGCGCAGCGCATCAGTATGCAGCCTGCAGAGGATGAATCTGAATAGCTGCAGATTCTTTCGATCCAGCAGTTCAAAATAAGTCACGTTCTCATAACGTGCTGGCTGAGAAGGTCACGGCATTTCGGACGGGGTTGGGTTTCGATGCAAGGCCAGACTGCGACATTCTGCCGGCATTTTTATGAACGCCTGTTTTTTTAGCGACAAAGGACTTTGACTGTAGTATACTCGTACCTGGAACAGAAAAATTAGTTTTCTATAGAAAATGGTACTGAGCAGAATGACTCAGAAATGCTGTTCCAAAGAGTTGATTGATTGAACATTTTAGGGAGAGGACAAGTATGTCGATCATTACTGCGAGTCGGGTATTTCTGAAACGTGCGCTTGGTGATTCAGAGACTTCTACTGTGGCACGCATTCTCGAAGATCAGGAGGGTGAAGTTTCCAGTTCTCCCGAAGATCGCCATTGGAAGTTAAACAAAAATCAGCTGATCATTACCGTTGATATTCAGCCGACCGAAAACGTGCTGTTTGAATGTCACGAGGAACTGCAGGAACTGGGACTCCAGATCGAAGACGTTCCTGAAGTAATTATTGTCGAAGGTCTCGCGGAGTGCTCCGATGTGTGCCGTCTGATCGCTGATCGACTGGCAGCCGATTTGGGAGGCATCACGCGTGGTGCGGAACAATGCAGCTGAAACGTCTTTGAATCAACTTCATCAGCCGACGAATTCCGTCTTTTTCGCAGAACCGGTTTCGAGGCTGGTTTCTACGGAGCAGCTGGTACTGTAACGCATCAATCGGATGATTGCCGTTCACATTCGGGAACGGGATCGTAAAAAAATACGGCCAGTGGATGATTTCTCCACTGGCCGATTCTGTTTTCAGCAAGCTGGCGGGATCGTTTAATACTCGCCGATCACATTGCCGTCTGACTTGTCACCCAGGTCCTGCCAGGTGCCAAGATTGATGTTCTCAGAGATAAACTGAATTCGTCCGTCCGCGAAGAGCACATGCACGCCGCCTGTATGCTGGCTGTGGGCTCCCATCAGGGCCGGTCCACCGGTTCCGCTGGAACACTCAAGCAAATCTGTGTTAGGTCCAATCAGGGTTGTGTAGCTCCACATGTGCATCGCCTGTCCCCAGAACCAGGTGTAGCCTCTCAGTAACTGGTTCGCGGTTCCGGTGCAAACTGTTCCCGAAGTTGTATTGGCACTGGCGTAGGGCAGTCCTACTTTGCATTCCGAAGCGATCATCGTATTCGAAGTACCATCAGTAATGTCGCGAATGCGGGTGGCGCTGTTGAGAAACATGATGGACTTCCCGTTGTTGGCAAAGTCGGTTCCGCCGGCCGAGAATGTGCCGTATTGAGCAGAGCAGACCACGTAGTTGGTCGGCCCATAGCCAGACTGGCCGGTTGTTCCGCGATTACCAGGATCGCTGGGGCAGCGGTAGACAGGCAGTTCCTCTTTCATGGCGGTTGTGTTTGCGGTTCCGGTATTGCCGGGCTGAATGCTCCAGTCGATCATGTTGTACAGATTCGCCTGATCTACATAGGGTAGAATGCGGGCCTGCCAGCCAATCTGGCTTGAAAGCCAGCTGTTCGCGACGGTGCGCACATGGGCGGACGGAAACGTGAGCGCGGTATCATGGTAGTTATGCAGAGCCAGACCGATCTGTTTCAGATTATTCTTACAGGTGGAACGGCGGGCTGCTTCCCGTGCCTGTTGCACGGCCGGCAGCAATAGTGCGATCAGAATGGCGATGATGGCAATGACGACCAGCAGTTCGATCAAAGTAAATCCCTGGCGACGCTTCAGAAAGACAGTTTTCATAGTGTTGGTGTTTCCCTAATAAGATTTGAAATAATATGATCGGTCAGATCATCAGACTGCAGAGAAATCGCTAGACTGTGTCCAGTTTTACTGTAGCGTCTCCAGGGTCATTTGAATCCGGGAGACGCTATGGTTAATTGTGATGCGCTCTAGCGGGTCTGAAGTGAAAAATCAGCCGTGTTTTCGCCGGCTTTCACTTCGTACCTGAGCGTGGAATCAGCGTTGTATTTTGCAGGTATATACTGCTGCATGATCTCGGTTTTAACACCGTCAAAGTTTTGAAACTTACCCGTTTTCCGGGTGGCATTAACCATGATTTTATTCGCACCGACGACTGGCCCCTGGTCTGCTTCCAGTGAATAGACGCCGTTGGTGATAATCGCCTGGACGGCTTTCCCATGAATCCGCTGGCCCTTTGCATCCAAATCGGGGATAAACTGAATACTCCCCTCGGGCAGCGGCTGACCGTCAAAACTGACCGTCCCGGTAATAACAGCGCGCTCCAGGCCGTCTTGCGATCCACCAAAACAGCCACTGAGTGTCAATGCACACAAAGTCAGCGCAGAAAAAGTCGAACGGGAAACGTGAAGCATGGCGTGCCTGTACTCTCTAAGCGAAAGTGGAAACGTAAGGATTAATAAAATCGGGCTGCTGCTCTGGCTAAATAAGAAAGCGCGTCTTAGAGCGTCTTCAGGAGGATCGGGGTGATCAAGGCTTACGCCGGGCAGGTATTGTGTCGCAGCAATCTACATATCTAACCCCCATGATATGTTTTCTATTCGCAGAAATTTAAAAATAGGAAAAATTGATGCGGAGGCAGCGATCAGTCCGTGTTCGACTTCCAGTCGGGTGAGACCTGGTGGAGTTGAGAGCCTGGTGTGAACGGGGTTTAATATGCTTCTGGCAGGCAGTTCAATCAGACTGGTAAGGGGAGAAATGCGATGAAACAGCGGTTAAAACAGATTATCGAAGACTCAGACACAAAAGCAGGCAAAACATTTGATCTTACGATTCAAGCGATCATCGTTTTGTCGCTGATCTGCTTCTCCATCGAAACTCTGCCTGGCCTTTCGGATGAGAGTAGAACGCTGCTGCATGTCATCGAAGTAATCAGCGTTATTATCTTTACCGTAGAATATCTGGCGCGCGTCAGTGTTGCCTCAGACAAGACTGCATTTATCTTCTCATTTTTCGGTATCATCGACTTACTGGCGGTACTTCCGTTTTATCTCAGTACAGGACTGGATCTCAGATCACTCAGGTCATTTCGGTTACTGCGACTGGTTCGGATTCTAAAGCTGGCCCGGTACAGTGCTGCTGCAAAGCGATTCCATCGTGCCTTTCTGATAGCCAAAGAAGAGCTGGCTTTATTTCTATTTGCCAGCATGATTGTGCTTTATCTCGCAGCAGTGGGCATTTATCACTTTGAAAACCCCGCTCAACCAGAGGAATTCAGTTCTGTCTTTCACAGTCTGTGGTGGGCTGTTTCCACTCTGACAACTGTCGGGTACGGCGATATTTATCCTGTTACTGCAGGGGGCAAAATGTTTACGTTCTGTATTCTTGTTGTGGGCCTGGGGATTGTTTCTATTCCTGCGGGCCTGGTGGCATCGGCACTGTCCAAGGCCCGGGAAATGGAATTATGATCAGGTTATTCACAGGCGACCTTTGATGTGCTCTGTTATTCTTCTTGTTTTTCATTGTGGATGGGGGGCTTAGTCATTTATAATTCAGTTCAGATGGAAACAATCACGCCTCAGATACCTGCCTTATAGAATCAGATGGAACCCTCCCGATTCTGACCTGCCGGTCGATTTTGTCAGCTGAGATTTCAAACCGATTGCTTTTCTTAACCCGACAACTGAATTTCGAAATTGATTGAACAGACAGGCTCGCCATGTTCCCCGTTTCGCGAAAGAATTCCGTTGCGCTGTTTTTCTGCGCATTAACCCTGACAGGCTGTTTTGGTGGCTCTGCCGAGCATATCGAACGCGCTGCCGTCTCCGGATCTGTTACCTACGATGGCAAACCGCTGCCCGAGGGGAGTATCCAGTTTGTGCCCGATGTCGATGCAGCCGGTAAACCGGTGCGTGGCAAGCTGGCGCAGGCGTTGATCAAAGACGGGTCCTACTCCCTTGCTGCCGAAGAAGGCCCCGCTGTCGGCAATAATAAAGTTCTGATCAATGCGATTCGCAACACAGGCAAGTTTGAGGAATCGGACGGTCAGAAAACTGAGATCATGCAGCAGTACATTCCCGCCCGGTACAACACACAAACCACTTTGAAGTACGAAGTCAAAGCGGGCGAGAATACCGCCGACTTTACACTCGAAGCCAAATAGTCATTTTTCGTCCAGTATGTATTCCGCGTACTGATGTTTTTTCTTCTCATAAATCAATCAGAGGGATTAATCTAAACTATGAAAGCGTTATTTCTGAAGCGTCGCCAGGGATTTACTTTAATTGAATTGCTGGTCGTCATTGCCATTATCGCCATTCTGATCGCACTGCTGCTGCCGGCTGTGCAACAGGCTCGTGAAGCAGCCCGCCGTTCCAGTTGTAAAAACAACCTGAAGCAGATCGGTCTGGCTTTACACAATTATCACGATACCTTTCGCACCTTCCCGCCCGCGACCATCCGCCGCCAGGGAGCTACCAGCGAATGGGAAACCAGCATGATCGGCTGGCAGGCCCGCATTCTGCCTTACATGGATCAGGCACCCCTGTTTAATAAAATCAACTGGAGTGTTGAGCCGGGTAGTGGCGGCACTGCCAATACGGAAGCACGGAATTATGAAATTCCCGCTTATCGCTGCCCCAGTGATCCAGGTAACCGCGGAACGACCGGCCAGTCCAGCTTTGGTCCCACCAACTATGTCACCTGCACTGCGAACAGCGGAGGTTATGCGGCCGGCGGTTCGACCTATCAGAACAACGGTCGTTCGATCATGTTTCTGAACAGCAAGACTCAGATCAAGGACATTGAAGACGGGACTTCCAACACCATGTTGTCTTCCGAGTGCATTGTGGGCCATCCCTATTCTAACGTTAACGCGACATCCGGTACTGTCTGCACTGGAACTGCCAATCAGAAGCAGCGTGGCTTTTCCTGGTTTTATGCCCAGTCCATGTACGCCTGGAGTTATACGACGCTGATCGGTCCCAATTCAGATCTAATGGAATGTGCCCAGAGCACCGGCGGAACAGCACTGCTGGGCTCGCGCAGTAAGCACGTGGGTGGCGTTCACACCCTGTTTGCTGACGGGCGTATTCGCTTCGTCTCTGAGAACATTCACCTGGGTACCTGGCAGGACCTGGGAAATAAAGCGGATGGAAATGTGGTCGGCGAATTTTAAGCCGCCGAACCGTGAACGGTAAAACAGAAACGGCCAGAGAATCTATTTTCTCTGGCCGTTTTTTTATCAGCTGAAAACTCTACTTCTTCGCAGGAATTACCGGCAGTACGATGTGCGAGGGATGTTCTGCGTCGTGATAGATCGTATTATTGGCCGTCTGCGTACGGCGGTTATTGTTCAGCGGTTCGCCTGTATTGGGGTTGATATCGAAGCGGGGGAAGTTGCTGCTGGAGATATCAACGCGGATGCGATGCCCTTTCTTGAAGACATTCGAAGTCGGATAGAGTTTGATCGTCACAGGATAGATCGTGCCGGGCTCCATCAGTTTTTCGGTCTTGAGCGAATCGCGGAAGCGGGTGCGAATGATGCCATCGCCGATGTTAAGATCGAAGCCGCCCGGGAAATCAGAACTGGGAGGGTACACGTCGATGAGTTTAGCGGTGAAGTCGGTGTCTTTCGCATCGGATGAGATCCAGAGTTTGACGGTCAGTTCGCCGGTGACTTCGAGATCTTCTGCCAGTGGTTCGGTCTGAAACACGATCACATCTTTGCGGGCGGAAAGCGGAATCGGCTGTGTCCAGTTCCAGATGTGCTCGCTCCCTTTCTGATCCCAGCCTCCCTGTACGAGGATGTCGTTACCGCTGGAGATGTTGCCGCCAATCGTGGGAACCGGGTTGGCAGGGTCAAACAGATAGGTGGTCGCAGCCTGTTCGGCTTTCGGGGCCTGGGTAGAGAGTCCGCCTTCCGGCTGCAGATGGTATTTCGTGTAAACGGTACGTTTCAGCGGCCATTCACTTTCATTGCGCCAGTAACCGCTATGATTGAGTTTGCCGTCCTGGTTTCTGGAACCGTCGCCGGTGCCCATCACAAAAATGCGGACCGGCGTTTCAAAGGGAGCAGCGGTCCCCACACTGTTATCGATGCCTTTGAGCCAGTGGTCGTACCACTCCTTCCGCCAGCCCAGGGGATCAGCGATGGCGGCTTCTTTGCCGAAGTCGACCTGTCCATGGGAATGAGAACCTTGCCGTCCGTGAATCCAGGGCCCCATGATCATATACACGGGACCTTTAATGGTTTTTGAGAGTGCCTGGAAGTTGGCCGTGTTATTGCTGCTCCAGGAATCGTACCAGCCACTCACCAGGTATACGGGAATGTCTTTGTACTGTTCGGGATAATCGATGATATTGTTCTGCTTCCAGAAATCATCGTTGGCGCCATGCTGCATGCCGGCGACGAGCCAGTCTTCGTATTCGGATGCCAGCTTCATCGGGGTCGTCCCTTTGCGAAGCGGGAGCTGAAACAGGTACTGCACGCGGTTCTCTGCCATTTCCTTGAGGACGGCCGCAGTGCCGGGATCGTGCGACTGACGACTCCCTTTGCCGGCGTTGAGGTAGATCCAGTTCCAGAATCGCAGTTCAAACGCCCCTCCGTTTCGCATGCTGGCATAACCCAGGTTGGACATGGCATCGACGGGAATCACGGTTTTCAGTTCGGGAGCTTTTTCCATCGCGAGTGCATGCTGTGTCCCGCCGACGTAGGACGTGCCGATCATGCCGATCTCCGCGTTCGACCAGGGTTGTTTCCCAATCCAGGCCGCGGTATCCACGCCATCGACGCCGTCATCAGTCAGCATATGCCAGACGCCTTCCGAACCGTAGCGGCCGCGGGTGTCCTGCGCCACGAAGGCATAGCCATGTGAAGCATAATAGGTGCCCGACGATTTACAGCCGTTTTTGTTGTAAGGTCGACGTTCCAGAATCGTGGGAAGTTTCTGATCCAGCACGTCGCCATCTTCGACGGGCAGATAGACGTCAGTTGCCAGCTTCACGCCATCCCGCATGGGGACCATCACGTTCTTGCGCACTTCCACCGCATACGGACCACCGGCGGCAAACGCAGATGAAGTGATGAGCAGGCAGAAGAGAAAACCGGAAACCGTCAGCCGCAGCTGAGAACGAAAAACAAAGCGGGAAATCATGGTGCCTACTTTCTAAAATCGGTTGTTATTTCGGCGGTGGTTATTGCCGGAAAACGCAGGTGGGAAACAGGGCGGTTGCAGTAAACCCTGTCTCTGCAGGCTACTTGGAAGTGTCAGGGTTGTCAATCAAAGGCAGATGTGTTGAATCTGGAATAGATGTCAAATCAAGGGTGACCTCGAATGTAATTCGAGGTTGTCGCAGACAACAGGAGGTCGCAGGGAAACCGTTCAATCGGGATGATGTTCCCTGTCGAAACGGACCTTGCCTGTAATTCTGTTCTGGCATAAAATCCCGCCTCGTACCAGCAGGCACTGGGAATCTTAATCAGAGGAGAATCGGAGAGATGCGAAAAACTTCTTTCACTTTGCTGACAGGAATGTTACTGGCTCTGATCAGCCTGGTTCCAGACGAAGCGCAATCGGAGGAGACAGAGGCGCCTGTTTCTGCTGTGAAACCACATCAGCGAGTCTTTCTGACAAACATTCCTGCAATTAAAAGCTGGGAAACGGAAAATAGTCTGGTCGATTTACGGAAGCGTTATCCCCGCAAAACGGCAGAGAAACGGCTCCAGAAAACCCTGGGCATCGATGGGCCGCAGCTCAAGTTTCACTACGGCCCTGGTCCCCGGGTTTACTACATCAATGGTCTGCCCACCAGTCAGCTTGGTTATCGTCTTCAACAGTTGAACAGCCCGTAATGTTTTCTGATTGAAGCCGGAAGCCCTCGGCGGGCCAAATTCTTCACCGGCCAAATTCTTCACCGGGTAGGCCCGAATTCCATTCGGGGCCATCCCTTCTTTTGACTTTAAATCAGGAAATCACTTCACCGAACTCTTAACCAGATACCGTTTCAGCATCGCTTCATCGATCTCCACCCCTAACCCTGGTTTCGTCGGTACTGCGATCGTGCCTGCTTTGATTTCAAACGGTTCGGCGATGATATCGTTCTCCAGACTGTAATACGTGCAGTCATTCGCGAGGGGGAAATTAGGGGAAGAAGCCGCCATGTGCAGCATGGTGGCAGTGCGGAGTCCCAGGTCGTGGGCGCAGTGGAAGATGCAGGGGACGCCGGCAGAGGCCGCGACTTCGCCGACGAGTTTGACGGCCCAGATGCCGCCACACTGGTAAGTGTCGGGCAGCAGGTACTGGGCAGCGTCCAGTTCTAAGATCTTGCGGACGTTTTCCATGGTGGTCACCGATTCATTCAGCGCCAGCGGCGTGCTGGTCAGCTTGCGGATCTCGGCGGATTCCTGCAGCAGGTCTTTGTGCATCGGCTGTTCGAAGTATTGCAGGTCATAGGGTTCCAGATCGCGGGCCAGCTGCAGAGCGACTTCGGGTGTATAGCCCATATTGGGATCGATGCGGAGATTCAACCGGTCGCCGGTCGCTTCGCGAATCGCGCGGACCATTGCCAGGTCCTCTTCCGGCGAACGTCCCGCTTTGGTCTTGAGTGTGGAGAAGCCGAGATCGACATAATGCTTTGAAATGGTAGCCGCTTCTTCCGGGCCACGAATGCCCATACAGCAGGTGACTTCCACACGCTCCCGATACAGACCGCCCAGCAGACGATGCAGGGGGAGTCCCGCCTGTTTGCCCAGGATGTCCCAGCAGGCCATTTCGACCAGTGACTGACGGTATGGTTCGTCCCCCATCCCCCAGTCGGCATACAGGGCGGCGATGTCGGTCGGATCTTTGCCCAGCAGTATCGGTCGAAAGTAGTCGGCTTCCTCGCCGGTAAAACTCGTTGCATTCTGAAACGAGAGCCGTTGTGGAGTTTCGCCCCAGCCAATGATGCCGGCATCCGTTTCCATGCGGATCAGCAGGGCACCGGTGCTCGTAGAGCAGATGTAGCGGGACTGATAGGGAGAGACGGGAGTCTGCAGGGGGACATCTACCAGAAACGTATCGACGCCTGTGATTTTCATGGAAGGCTCCAGAGGCAAGGGAATCGGTTGTCGGCGAGAATGCAATGCTACCACTTCCCCGGTAAGCCGACAAGCAGATTGATGAATGCACAAACTGGTGTGAGTGCATCATGATCCTGGATCGGAACGTTGTCATTCAGATCGCGCCATTGCTCTGTCAGTTTCCTGTTGTCTTTGACAACCTCGAATTTCATTCGAGGCCACCCCGCAGTTGATTGTTGATCGAATCGAAACGGGTTGGCTTTCCTGTAATAATGCACATTGACTACGGTTGTTGTGTCGGCTCTCCTCCCGTAAAGTAATCTATAAGACTGCACCATCCTCATTCGATTCCAGCAAAGTTCCGTCATGATTCCCGACATCACCAACCTGCTCACCCCGCAAGTCACATCCCCGAACGAAGAACTCTTCGAACATCTCTTCCGTGGCCAGTCCTGCCGCGTGGAGCGGATTGTGTCTACCGGTCAGGCGACGCGTGAGGGACAATGGTACGATCAGGAGCATGCCGAATGGGTGATTTTACTCTCGGGATCCGCGGTACTGCGATTTGAGGGAGAAACCGAAGGACGGACACTGATTCCCGGGGATGCAGTGAACATTCCCCCGCATTGTCGTCATCGGGTCGACGCGACGGCCGCAGATCGGGAAAGCGTTTGGCTTGCAATCCACTATGAGCCTGTCGAGAATGGGTAGGGTGAACAGCAGTTTTCAATACACTTTTATTTCCAACCGATTTCAGAAAAGAAACACAGACTGATGAAAAAGAATCCGGTCAAGGCGGCGTTGCGTGAAGGAAAACCCCAGGTAGGAACTTGGCTTTCGTCGGGGGATATCATGATGACCCGGTTGATGGCCCGCGTAGGCTTTCCCTGGCTGACAGTTGATATGGAGCATTCTCCCATCGACTGGTCGCAAGCCGCGCATCTGTTCGGTGCGATTGCAGATGCGGGTTGTGTCCCTCTGTGTCGGGTTCCTCTGGGGAAATACGAATTGATCAAGCGGGCGCTCGACGCCGGGGCACATGGAATTGTCGCACCCATGATCAACACGGTCGAACAGGCTAAAGAGGTGATCGATGCGGTCAAGTACCCGCCATTAGGGAACCGCTCTGTGGGTGGCGTGCTGCATGCGATGAATTTTGATGCGACGGCCGGCGACTATTACAAACATGCCAATGATGAGATCCTGGTCATTCTGCAGACCGAATCTCCCGAAGGGGTCGAGAACGCGGAAGAGATTTACAGCCTGGAAGGTGTGGATGCGATCTTCGTGGGACCGAATGACCTGACCTTTCAGATGAGCAAAAAAACCGGCGTGCATCCTGCTCCCGATGAACTGGAAGCGATGCTGCAGAAGATTCTGGAAACCGGCAAGAAAACCGGGACTCCCGTCGGCCTGCATGTGCAGACCATCGAAGCAGTCGAGCAGCGAATTGAAGAAGGCTGGCGGTTCATCGCGTGTGGCAGCGAAGTGAAATTCATGCTCAACGATGCCCAGCGGATTGTGAGCGGTTTGAATCTCAAAGCCGAAGCAGCCGACCTGGCCCGTTATTAACGGAAACAGGGTTTGAAAACAACAAGCGGCTTTGCATTATTGCAGAGCCGCTTGTTTCTTTACTCGGCACCAATCTGAATGATCGTGCGTTCCTGGTGTTCTCCTTTGAGCATCGCGTTGACGGTTTCCTGAACGTGTTCCAGCGGGATGATTTCCGCGCGGGAGTCGAGGTCGGTCAGTTTCCAGTCGGTCGCCAGTTTCTGCCAGAGTGTCGTTCGTTTCTCGATCGGGTACCAGGCTGAGTCGATACCGTCCAGGGTGATGCCCCGCAGAATAAAGGGGAAGACGGTCAGGTCGAGTTCTGCACCGCCCGCATTCCCACAGGCGGCGACGCAGCCATTGGGTTGGATTGAGCGAATGACGTTGCTCAGGATCGAACCGCCTACCGTGTCGATGGCGGCGGACCAGCGGGCTTTGAGCAGCGGCTTTTTTGAATCGTCCTCGAGTTCATCGCGACCAATGACTTCGCGGGCCCCCAGCTCAACCAGGCGGAGGGCTGCGGAAGGTTTCCCCGTGACAGCCACCGGATGAAAGCCAGCGCGTTTCAGCAGCGACAAGGCGAATGAGCCGACTCCCCCGGAAGCACCGGTGACAAGCACATTTCCCGGATCGGTGGGGATCTCATGTTGAATCAGGCTGTTGACACACATGGCGGCGGTCAGGCCGGCGGTGCCGAGGATCATGGATTCTTTTAGCGTCAGTCCCGCAGGCAAGGGGACCACCCATTCTGGTTTGACGCGAATGAATTCAGACCAGCCCCCCCAGCGTTCGACGCCCAGTTCATAACTGGTGACGATAACCGCATCTCCGACTTGAAAGCGGTCGGACTTGGATTCGACTACATAGCCGGCAGCATCGATGCCGGGGATATGCGGGAAGTTTCTGACGACACCCGGATGCCCGGTCGCAGCCAGCGCGTCTTTATAGTTAATCGAAGAATAGACGACACGGATCGTCACATCGCCCGAGGGGAGATCATCAGAAGGGACTGACTGCAGGCATCCAGTGATTTCTTTCTGTTCGTTTTTGTTAACCAGAAAGCAGGAAAGGGAGTTTTGCATGGTGAAGTCTTTCTGTTTGAGAGTGTGCGGTTACCAGGGACCGTCCGGTGTTTCCATTTCCAGGATACGCCAGCAGTACCAGCTGGCAACCGTACGATAAGGCTGCCAGCGCCGGGCGATTTCGATACAGGTCTGTTTGTCGGGGCGGGTTTTCAGTTCGTAGATTTTCTGGATCCCGTTCTGAATGCCCAGGTCATCGTGGGGAAAGATGTCGGGACGACAGAGGCCGAACATCAGGAACATCTGCGCGGTCCAGACGCCGATGCCTTTGACCTGAATGAGTTCGCTGGTGACATCTTCGTCACTCAAGAGATGCATTTTATGCAGTCGGACTTTGTTCTGCATGACCATTTCGGCCAGGTGTCGCACGTAGGTCGCTTTCTGATTGGACAGACCGACTGACCGCAACTGTTCGTGTGAAAGCTGCATGACTTTTTCTGCCGTCGGCTGGCCTTTGCCGGTCAAGGCGTGCAGTCGAAGATAGATCGTGCGGGCAGCCGAAGTAGAGATCTGTTGTGAGACAATCGAGCGCAACAGGAGTGCGAAGCGGTAACGATACGGTTTGAGCGGGCATGGGCCGATGCTGTTGATCACAGGTTTCAGCAGCGGGTCTGCCTTGCTCAGGTGCTTTGACGCTTTCAGGAATGTCGCGGCCTGATCGTTCATTGCAGTTTACCCGCGGGTGTGTGATTCGCGAGGTCGGCAATCATGTCAATCGTGGCGACTTCGACCGCCTGTTCCCATTCCTGGGGAGCGAACTTTTCCGAATAGGGGGCTTTGCGGATCGCGAAGTTGATGCCGCGTGAGCTGTTGATGATCGCGCCCAGTCCCTGTTTGTCAAAGGCGCCAGCGACATCGCCGGCTCCCGCGCCCTGGCTGCCATACCCGGGAACGAGCAGGGGCGTGTGCGGCATGAGTGCGCGGAGCTGATTAAGTTCTTCGGGATAGGTGGCACCGACGACCGCACCGATGGAGCCGTAGTTACCTGCTCCTTTGGTTTTGACCGCCAGCTCTTCGACCGCGGCGGCCACACATTCATAGAGACTGGTGCCTGCCGTTTTACGATCCTGAAAGGTGCCTGCACCAGGGTTACTCGTTCGGACAAGAACATAAATGCCGGCGCCCCGTTCGATGGCGATATTCACGAATGGTTCCAGAGTGTCACTCCCCAGGTAGGGATTCACCGTCAGGCAGTCGGCGGCCCAGATGGCAGAATCGGGATTTTCTCCGGCGAGGTAGCCGCGGGCATACGCTTCTGCTGTCGAACCGATGTCGCCCCGCTTGGCATCACAGATTACGACCAGTCCCGCTTCGCGCGCTTTCAGGATGACCCGCTGCAGGGCAGCGCAACCGGCGGGCCCCCATTCTTCGAAAAAAGCAGCCTGTGGTTTGACGGCGGGAACCAGTGGCGCAACGACATCAATAATGCGGAGGCAGAACTCTTCAAAGGCAGCAGCGACGATCTCCGCCTGGGTGTGGTGATTCCTGTTTGCGTTGCTGACAATGTCGGCGGGAAGCCAGTCAAAGCGGGGATCGAGGCCGACCAGGGCGGGGGTTTTCTTCTTCTGGATGGCCGCATTGAGTCGATCGGAAAAATGGTGCATCTGGTAACTGCTTTCAGTGATTCAGGTTAGGTATATTGGCTCATTGTGGATGTGGCAGATTTCTTTCATGAATCATACTAAAATGAGCCGACAATGGAATAATACCGGTTTTGGAATTCAGGAGCTGGATGAGAGTTTTTACTGAACGAGGTATCAGAGGTGTGATCCTCTTCAGGATGGGTGCACGGTAACTCTCATTGACACAACTCAGGTTGCCTGCGATGCTTGTGTAGCAGCGTTAATCGCAAATCCCGGATTCAAGGAAGAATCATCGATATGCTGGAAATTCTCAGCCCTTATCACTTCAGTCAACAGCGCGCCGAGTATGATGCCGGGATCGCCCGGATGCGTCATTCTCATTACCTGGACTATCCCCGCCACGTGCATCTGGAGACGCTGGCACGGTGTAATGCGAGCTGTAATTTCTGCCCGTATCCGAATTTGAATCGCAAGCATACGAAGATGAGTGATGAGCTCATTGATAAAGTGCTGAATGAACTGACCGAGATTCCGCCGGAAATGAACTTTCAGATCTCGCCATTCAAAGTCAGCGAGCCTTTTCTGGATACGCGACTGTTTGACACGCTGGAAAAAATCAACCGGTTATTGCCACAGGCGAAGATCGCGCTGACTTCCAATGCGTCGGCAATCACGGAAGACAAGCTGGAAACGCTGCAGGATGTGAAGAACATCGGCTATCTCTGGATCTCGTTTAATGATCATCGCGAAGATGAGTACGAGCGTGTGATGGGGTTGAAGTATCAGCGAACCATTCAGCGTCTGGAAATGATTCACGATATATTTGCCGATGGCGATGTTTATTTTCCGGTGGTGCTCTCGCGCGTGGGTGACGGCACAGCGGCCGATCAGGAATTTGTGGAGTGGTGCAGTATCAACTATCCGCTGTTCAAATCGAGTGTGTTCCCCCGGATGGCCTGGACCGGACAGGTTGAAGGCTTAGTTGTCAATGAAGTCCCCAACATGGGTTGCGAGCGCTGGTTTGAACTGTCGATTACGGCAACGGGTGAAGTCGCCCACTGCTGTGCCGACGGGCAGGCGGAATATCCCATCGGCAACGTGAATGACCAGCATGTGCTGGAAATTTACAACTCTCCCGAATATCGAAAATTGAGAGAGTCTACCGTATCGCGCCTAAGCGTGTCTCCCTGCAATAAATGCACATTCATGTGAGACTGTTTCTGTTACAGAGAACGTTTCGCTTCTCAGTCTTTTCCGGGCGTGGGTTGTTTCAGGTAAGGTTTCAATTCGGGAACCGTCGCGGGAATTTCTTCTGCGACCAGCCTGGCAATTTCGAGTGCTCCTTTGCGTGAGAAGTGGGTGCGATCGGATTTACTGGCGCTGAAGTCATTGCTGCCTGCGTCTCCCAGTTGATTGAACAGTGCCACACTTTTTTTATGCAGATCGATTACGGGAACGTTCTGCTCTTTACCGACTTTGAGCATGGCGTCTGCATAAGGTCGCAGGATGGTCCAGATCTGTCCATTTTGAAAGCGCCTGCGCGTCATGGGGGTGACCAGGATCGGTTTGATATTTGCGGCCCGTGCTTCATTGATGTACTGATTCAGGTACTGCTGAAAGGTGGTAGCGGGATCGGTTTCGCGGTCTCCTTTGCCGGGGCAGTCGTTATGGCCAAACTGAATGAAGAGGTAGTCGGGTTTTTCCGCGAGCCCTTTTTTCCAGCGTCCTTCCCTGATGAAACTGCTGGAACTGCGCCCGGAGGCGGCGTGGTTCAGGATGGTGGCATCGTCGGTAAAGTACTCGCCAAAGATCTGGCCCCAGCCTGTCATGTCGGGCCGGTCTTTGGGAGGATTGTTATAGGTCGCCATGGTGGAATCGCCGATCATCAGGATCCGGACTGGCGGTGCTGCTTGGGCTTGTGCTGTCAATGACAGCAGGCTGACCAGAAGAGTTATGGTCAGTGTAAAGTGAATGCGGTGAAGAAGTTGAGGCATGATATCCGGTTCCTGGTGACCTGGGGAAACGCTTTGTTATTTGGGGGTGTGATTTGGAGTGAAGCGATGGGCTCCCGTAATTTACCGGTGTTAAGCCGCATCATTTCAGTTTAAAATGAGTTGACAGAGTTAAAGGGGGCATTAAAATGGATGTTGCTATCCGATAATGATCGTATTCCTGCCCGATTCAAGTCTGTGTAAGTTGTCTGGTTTCAGCAGCAAGCATGGACCTCCCACCTTTCAGTCAGATAGATTAGCATGCCAATGTGCCGTTGTGAAGAATTAAAACTGAGCTCTCGAACTCTGCAGCGGTCGATATTCACTGGCGGTCTGCTTTTGAGTATTTTCCTTCTTCCTGTGATTGTTTCAGCCCAGCTCAGTTTTGAAGAAGCGCCGATCAATTACAACAAGGCAGAGCCTGACAATCTGATTTCGCGCTTTCAGAAACGGCTGGATGCGGGGGAGATCAAGCTGACGTATCAGCGGAAGAACCGGTCCGGCTATCTGCCTGCAGTACTGGACGCATTGAAGATTCCGGTTTCCTCTCAGACGCTGGTATTCTCGAAGACGAGCCTGCAGGTGAAGCATATCGATCCGCAGTCGCCCCGCGCGTTGTATTTTAACGATGACCTGTATGTGGGCTTTGTCCAGGGGGGGCCGGTGCTGGAAGTCTCTGCCAGTGATCCGAAGCTGGGGACGGTATTTTATACCATGTCCCAATCGCAGACATCACATCCCACTTTTGTGCGCAAGACGTTTGAATGTACCCAGTGCCACGCATCCTCAATGACGCAGGGAGTGCCCGGGCATATCATGCGGTCGGTCTATCCCGGGCCAGACGGGATGCCTGCATTCCGAGAGGGGACGTACCGCAGCGACCATTCCAGCCCTTTTTCTGAGCGTTGGGGCGGCTGGTATGTCTCAGGCACGCATGGCGAAATGCGACACATGGGAAACCTGATTTTTCGTCAGGGTGACAGCTCTCGTAATTTGGATCGCGAACCGGGGGCGAATGCCGTTGATCTGGAAAGGTGGTTTGATACCAGCGCGTACCTGTCGCCTCACAGTGATATCGTATCGCTGATGGTACTGGAGCATCAGGTCAAAATGCATAATCTGATAACCCGGGCACAGATTGAAGGACGCATTACCGAGCGGGATGCGACGGTAATGAACCGCATGCTGGAACGCGAAGCGACGTTTCAGAGTGACAGTACAAAACGCCGGTATGAAAGTGCCGCCAATCGACTGGTGGATTACCTGCTGTTTGTCGGCGAACTGCAGCTGGAAGGGCAGATCCAGGGGACGTCCCGATTTGAATCGGAGTTTCCCCGCTCCGGTCCCCGGGACAAGCAGGGGCGGTCGCTGCGGGATTTTGATCTGAAACGCCGGTTGTTTAAATATCCCTGCAGTTACCTGATCTATTCGGAATCGTTCGATAAACTGCCGGGACCGGTGCTGGATGTGGTGTATCGTCGGCTCTGGGAAATTCTGTCAGGTAAGGATCAAAGCAGTGAATATGCCCATCTGAGTGCAGCCGATCGGCGGGCCATTCTGGAAATCCTGCTCGAGACGAAACGGGGGCTGCCCGAGTACTGGAAACGCGTTGAGCCTGACTCCCCGCAGGCTGGTGGCTGATCGCGGAAAGAGCTCAATACTTTTGAAAATCGGGCTGAATACCGCCACATCTGCTTTGATAATGGTTGTTTCAGTGAATTAGCCTGCATAGAATGACCTGCGTACCGAGATTCGACAGGGGCAGTCTTTTCAGAAACACTTCACGTTTGAGCATGCTTTCCCGCTCGATATCTCTCAACCAGTCATTTCCAGTCTGGATTCAAAAAACAGAAACCGCGCTTAGACCACGAGGAGCTTACGGGTATGCTGCCCCGCCGCGAAGTATTTCCACACGTTATTGAAATCAACTATCAGGCCAGACAGCGTTTGGGATGTTGTGTCTATCTCGTTTTCAACGACCAGAACGAATGGCTGCTGATTGACATCGGTTATGAAGATACAGTTGGTGAAATCATCGAAATGATCCGCCAGATGGATTTTCCGCTGGCCAACTGCAAATATCTGATTGCCACCCATGCCGACGTGGACCATATTCAGGGCTTGAGCCGCGCCAAAGAACTGCTCCCTTCTGCACAGGTGGTGGCACATCCCAGTGCTGCCCGGTTGCTGGAAGTTGGCGATCGCATCAGTACTTATGCGGAAATCAGTGCGCAGGGGATTTCGATTGATATGCCCGCCTGTAAAGTCGATCTGGAAGTGACAGAGGGAGATGTGATCGACCTGGGGGGCGATGTGAAGCTGGAAGTCTGGCACACTCCCGGGCATACCGATGGGCAACTGGCATTTCGATCTGGTGACTTACTGTTTTCCGGAGATAACATCTACCGGGACGGGTGTGTCGGCCACATTGATGCCCATCATGGGTCGGATATTCCTGATTTCATCAAGTCACTGGAACGGATTCGCGACTGCGATGCCAGGTGGCTGCTGCCCAGCCATGGCCCGATCTTTCAAAACAGGAAGGAACTGTTACAGTCGACCATTGATCGTCTGAATACGTATCTGCATATGGCCGACTTCGGAACCTGTGCTGTCGACTGGCCTCTCCAGGATGAGTGGGACGAAGAACTTTTAAAAGGATTCGACCCCAAGACCGCAGAATAACAGCCTGACATGTGTGTTTTTCTGTTCATGTTGGCGACGGTTCCCGTCTCTGGATCGTCGCCAAAAATGATGAACAGTTCATCTAAAGCGGCCTTTCAGCCGCTTTTTTTAGACATTTTGCGTCAGATCAGGGGAGAGACAGTGATATTCCTGCTGCTATAATCCGCAAAACTGCTATCATAAGCACGATCTTTATCACAATCACAAATGTTGTCTGTGATACGACAAGTTCAACCCGATACGGCGACGAAGAATACCAGGATGGAGCGATCGGAAAAAGCGATTATGCTTCAGCATCCGAAGCGGGCAATTCAATTTTTTTGTGCATTCGAGATTGATTCATTTAGCGAAACAGTGACAATTCAAGAGTTCTGATTTGGAAAAGAGCCGGTTCTCGCCGGAAATAAATTCAAGTCGGATGTAATTGTAATGCAGTTTTGGATCAAACATAATTCTATTTGAATTTTAATTCCCGCCTTTCTGGGCTGAAATTCATAGATTAGATAAAGCCTCTGTGGCTATTGGATTAATTAATGGCTTCGTTTTTTGAAAAGCGCGATCCATGGGGACATAGTCTGTCGTTGTGGGTAGTCGTTTTGATGATCTTCATCACTCCGCTCCTCTTTGGAGTACTGCGGGAGATCCGTCAGGAAAATAACGTCGAGAACTGGCTGCCTGAAGATGATCCTCAATCAAAAGTTCTGTCGTGGCATCGTCACAGCTTCGGTATTGAAGATCGCCTGCTGCTTTCCTGGGATAACAGCTCGCTGTCGGACTCGCGGGCAGACCGTTTGAAACTGGCTTTGATGGGAACTCCTGATGAACAAGGAGTTCGTCGTGGTGGCTCCCCGTATATACAGGCAGTGTATACGCCACAGGACGCCATTCAGAAAATGGTGGATTACCATATCGAGCCGGAAGCAGCGCAAGAGCGTCTGAAAGGGGTTCTGGTTGGTACGGGGATGCTGAAGGTGCAGTTAACCGAAGCAGGCCAGAAACGACAGGAACAGACCATTCAGGAACTGCTTACCAAAGCCAGGCAGGAACTGGGCGTGGAACTCACTGTTAAACCAGCGTTCAAAGAGTGGGTGGAAATTGTCGATGAAACGCAGGGCGCGGAATCCGTTGCGAATCCTGTAGCAGAAGACGACGACGAAGATCAGGTGGATTTTAAAGCCCTGGTGGCTGAGATCCCGACTCACAATTTCCAGCTGACCTGGCCGCGCATGCAGCCTGGCGCTGAACTGACCAGGCAGATCAAAGCGCTGGCACTTTCTCTGAAACGTCCCGGTATCATTCCAGGGGCTTCTACTGCCGGAAAACAGGAGGGGAACGATCCCCCCGAATCTCAGCCGGCATTGGTAAAAGACTGTTTCTTCGCGGTTGGAACTCCGATTGCGGTCGCGATTGAGTTATCCGATGCCGGTGATGCCGACCATGCTGCTGCAGTTACTGCCGTGAAGACAGCGGCTGCCGAAGTCGGGATTCCGGATGACAGTCTGCATCTGGGGGGACGCCCTGTCGCCGGGGCTGCGTTGAACCGGATGGTGAAAGAGTCCTCATGGAATACTGCTTATCCGATCTGGCAGTTTCATCGACGTTCTGTCACGCTGTTTTCCGGACTGATTGGTATCGCGCTGGCATTCCTGATGCTGAAAAGCGTGCGTCTGGCCTGCCTGGTATTACTGGTTTCCTACTACACCACATTCGTGGCTGTTTCGATTGTGCCTCTGACTGGTGGTACCATGAATATGGTACTGGTCGTCATGCCGACACTGTTAACGGTGCTGACGCTTTCTGGCTCGATTCACGTTGCGAATTACTGGAAGCACGCTGCGCACGTCGATATGAAAACCGCTGTCACCAAGGCGGTTGAAATGGCACGGGCCCCCTGTGTGATGGCCAGCCTGACAACGGCGATTGGCCTGGCCTCGCTGCTGACCAGTCCGCTGTCGCCGGTTCGCGATTTCGGCCTGTATTCGTCGATTGGCTGTGTGATTTCACTGCTGATGGTGCTGTACGGTCTGCCTTCTCTGTTACAGTTATGGCCCGCTAAGCCTCCCAAAGCGTCGGAGATTGATGTCAAGCACTGGCATCGGTTTGGCCGGATTCTGTCCCGTCATCAAATGCTGGTTTCCCTGACCTGTCTGGTCCTCTTTGTGTCCGCCTGTTATGGGTTTAAGTGGTTTCGAACGGAAACCAAAGTGATTCGCTACTTCCCGGATTCTTCTCGTGTGATTCAGGATTATCTGTTTCTGGAAGAAAATCTGTCGGGAATTACGCCCGTCGACACCGTAATCTGTTTCGACGAAACAGCCCAGAAAAATATGAACTTCGTCGAACGGGTGGAACTGGTCCGCCAGATCGAACACAAAATCGCCGAACATGCTGAGATCAGCGGTTCTATTTCCCTGGCCGATTTTCGGCCGGTCTACGAACCTTTAGCACCGGATGCCAGTACATTGAAGAAGCTTCGTAATGCGAAATTCATCAATGAAACCGAACGCCGTGTGAAGGAATCTTTGAAAGAAGAATCAGAACTCGGTGAAAAAGGCGCGGTAAGAGACGGAACGGTCAAATCGTTTATCCATGTTGCTGATAAGACCGTTGAGATGGAGCAGGAGACGGACTACGGGACTCGAACTGTAGTGGTAGAAAAAGGGGATGAGTTGTGGCGTATCACTGCCCAGGTGGCGATTATGAGCGATCTGGATTACGGTGATCTGACACATGATCTGAATCAGGTGACACAGTCTGTACTGCGTGATCACGCGGGAACAACACACCTGGTGACAGGCACCATTCCCCTGTTTTTAAGGACTCAACAGGCGGTTCTGGAGAGCCTGATCAAAAGCTTTGGCCTGGCGTTTATCGTGATTGCGATTGTGATGATGGTCCTGTTGCGCAGCATCCTGGGGGGGCTGATTACCATGTTGCCGAACCTGATGCCGATTGGCGTGATTTTCGGCCTGTTATCGTGGATGCGGATTTCAGTGGATATCGGCACGATGATTACCGCCTCGGTGGCGCTCGGCATTGCCGTGGATGGTACGTTGCACCTGTTGACCTGGTTCAAGATCGGGATTCAGGAAGGCAAGACGAAAAGCGAAGCAGTCGCCGCTGCGCTCGGCCATTGTGGTCCGGCGATGTGGCAGACCAGCGCTGCCGTCGGTATCAGCCTGGCGATGCTGTATCCAGCCGAACTGCTGCTGGTAAGTCGCTTCGGAATTCTGATGTGTGCATTGATCACCGCGGCGTTACTGGCAGACATCATTTTTCTCCCCGCTTTACTGGCAGGACCTCTCGGATCTTTGATTGTGGCTTCGTTGAAAAAAGAACGGGAACTGGCTGAGAGTGTGCCTTTGCTGCAGGATGGCAAAGAAACGAAACCGCATCTGTCGCATGCAATCAAGAGGTCACAGTCGGAAAAGTCTCTGGAGACCTGAGTGGCATCAGCGTTCGGTGGATGTTTGCCGTCTGGTTCAGCGTCACCAGATTGCATCACATTTAACCATAGCGTCTTTCGGTCTGTAGAACCTGGTCCAATTGTCATCAAGACGTTACAGTAAAACGGGACACAGTCTAAGCAGACTGATCTTCCGTCGGCTCGATGTCCCGTTTTTTCATGAAGTGAATATCCATGCTGGATTTCTGCAGCAGTTCGTAGCGTTCCCAGACGGGCGGGCATTGGAATTCTGCATCCCGGGGCGTTCTGAGAAGAAGATGACAGTCTGCAGAGGAGACATTCTCTTTCGACAGGCGTTCCATGGAGACATACAGGCGCGAGCCAGGCTTGAGATCATCAATCATTTTGTATGGCGGATCCAAAAAGATCAGGCTGAAAGGTACAAAGTCTGGAACATTTTTGGGTCGAAAGGAAGAGAGCAATGCATTGGTTTTCCAGCAGAGTGTGGTGTCTTCCGCTCCGATGTTTTCCACATTGCGTTTGAGCAGTTCGTGTGCTTTGTAGTCCTGTTCAATGAAGACCACGCTGGCGGCCCCTCTGCTGAGAGCTTCCAGCCCGAGGGAACCGGTACCCGAATAGATATCGGCCACGCGTTTGTCTTTTACGGTGTCGCCCAGCCATTCAAACAGAACTTCTTTGACAAAGTCGGTTATGGGTCTGGTGGTCTGCCCGGGATTCGAATGCAGTTTCCGTCGACGATATTTGCCTGCAATAATTCGCACTGTAATGCCATTTCAATAGAACGGGTGTGAACCTTTAACGGGTGCACACGAGTAATCAGTTTGCTTTTCTTCGGCGATTGTATAGAGGCTGTTAAGGAATGAGAAGGATCATTGCGATTCCTGCTGCTCGCGGGCGATCCGTTCCCAGTGCTGTTTGATAATCTCGGCGGCTTCTTCAGCGACGGAGTGGAATTCCTTTTTTACCCGGTAAGCGGTCGCTGCGGGTTTTGCGGTGGTTGTTTCGGAGGCAGGCAACTGCGAAGCGTGAATAATGGTTGTGTCACCTGAGGCCGCTTCTGCTTCGTCAGTTTCTTCCGAAAGCCAGGTTGAGATTTCATCATCAGACAGGGGCGCCGATTTGTCCGGATTGAGATTAGCCGGTTTGGCGATCGCCTTTCGTTTGCCCGCCAGTTCGAACAGCATCGGGCCGACGCGTAAGTGGTCCCCGGGATGAAGCGGGCTTTCTGTTTTTACCGGTTTGTCATTCACGAATGTTCCATTCTGGCTGTTCTGATCAACTACATAAAGTTGTCCGTCACGGATCTGCAGTTCGCAGTGTCTGCGGCTGACATCCGGATCTGAGACGCGGACATCGCAGTCCAGTTCCCGCCCGATGGTGATATTTCTGTCTGGCAGTTTCAGGGTTTTTCCCTTGTACTTTCCCGACTGGATAATGAACTTTGTCATTCGTAGTGGCCCTTAAATGATGATGTGAATTCCAGGGTGTCAACAGTGGATATTGTCAGGCGCTCGAACATGGCTGAATGGCAGGCAGGAGCTGATCTGGCGGTATCTGTTTTCATTGAGCGCATTACATAAAAAAACAGGAAAGGAAAACCGGTCGTCAGGATCAGAAGCAGGTTCTGCACCTGAAAAACAGTGCGAATCGATTAATCATGCAGGGGAACGATCAGTGCGTCTTTGCAGGCAGGGCAGGTCAGGGTGCGTCCACGGTGCTTCACTTTGACCTTGATCCTTTTCCCGCAGGGGCAGAAAAAGTGAATGTGTTTTTCTGGAGTATTCGAAGCGGTTTCGCTGTGAGCGTGTTCCCAGACATCGTCCGAAATCACCTTGATCAATTCGAGCAGCTCATCTGGGTCAAACGGCTTCACCAGATAACCGTCTGCGCCAACGCGATGCGCCAGTTGACGTGATTCCGGTGAGTCGATGGCGGTCAGGATCAGGATGGGAACATCACTTTCTTTCTGCTTCATACGTTCACAGATTTCAAACCCGCTTTCCTGAGGCATGATCAGGTCCAGAATCACAAAATCAGGTTTGTGCATGCTGAATGAGGAGTGTGCCTGTCCGCCATCTTTGGCGACAGTCACATGATAGGCATGCTCTTCCAGCAGTGTTTTGAGGAAAAAAGCAGTGTCCTGTTCGTCTTCGACAACGAGGATATGATTGACGATCGAGGATGTCAGTTCCGAGCGAATTTCATTGATAGCCATTGTGGAGACTCTCCATTTCAGTGTCCCCGATTCCATCGGGCGGGTTTGCGATATGGAATAATCTGCAGCGATTTTTTGTTTGCAGAGACTGCCCTGGTATCAATTGCTTGAGTTAAACTGTTGTTATTCGTCAATAGATGTCCGTTATGAAATTCAATGATCTTGTGATAAAAGCGTCAGGTTTATTATCCCATAGCGTTAATTAATTAACACGGCAAAAGTTTTTTTTCGAGGGAAATAGCAAAAAGTCCTGAAAAACAGGGCAAATACATTGACTTTTGGAATTAAGATTACTTTACTTACGCTTGGCTTGGAGAGAGTTTTGTCTTGAATCCAAGTCTGAAAACAAATTGGCAACTCATTATGACGAGGTGGAAATCCACTTCTTTCATTTTCAAATTCCAGTATCAGGAGTTCACGATGGCAGCAAAGGCTACGACGACTAAAGATAAGCCACTTACCAAAACAGAGATCCTCAATGCGCTGGCTGAAGGTTCTGGACTCACCAAGAAAGAAGTGACCGCAGTTCTGGATGAATTAAGCTCTCTGATTTCAAAAAATCTGGGCAAGCGTGGTCCTGGTGTATTCAACATGCCTGGTCTTCTGAAGATTCAGGTTCAGCGTAAACCTGCCACCAAAGCAACCACACGACCCAACCCATTCAAGCCTGGCGAAATGATGCAGGTTGCTGCCAAGCCAGCTCGCAACGTCGTCAAAGTACGACCTCTCAAAGCACTGAAAGAGATGGTTTAAGCGCCATCCCTTCTTACTGAGATATGACCCTCAAAGATGCAGCTCCTGATTCAGGATGCTGCATCTCGACAGGTTAATCTGCAGTTCGCGTTTCATTTACAGTGCATCACTCGCTTGTCTGAACCTGTTCGAAACTTACTTGACTTTTTCGCAAGTAGTATCGGATTTCAGGTCTTAAGGCCCTAAAACAGCAAATTTATTTGAAATTTAGGTGTTTTTTGTAAAGAGTGGTTTTGCGGCGACTGTAGATATACGGATTGTCGTAAGTCTTTCTTGAGTTATATCTTGCGATTGCAGTGTAATACCTCAGGTACTATTCATCCGATTCTCTTTCGGCCCGTTTGCGCTATCAGTGCGTTGGTGCGTTGCGCCAACCTCTTGACGCTCTAAATGTGGACATGTAAAATCTGTACGTTAATAGATCATCAGTATTTTCACTGATAGATTGCAGTGGTGGAAAGCCTACCAGTCAACACCACGTCAGGATTTACGTAGGATGCTTTATGTATCCTGAAAGAGAACATTGGCATGTTAGTTTTATCCCGAAAGAAGAATGAGAAAATCGTGATTGACGAAAACATCGTCATTACGATCGTCGAGATACGCGGTGATAAAGTCCGCCTGGGGATCGAGGCACCTCGAGAAGTGCCCATTCATCGTAGTGAAGTCTATGACGCAATTCAGAACGAGCAGAATTCCGTTCCCGAAGAACCGAAGTCAGTTCCCGATGCGAAGAATGATGCTTCGGAGTTACTGCAGTAAAAGGTCTGTCTGTTCATCTATGAATACTAACATGCCGCTTCACCGCGGCTTTTTTTAGCTTTACAATTCTGCGGAAATCAGTCCAGCCAGAGCAATTAGAAGTTTTTTTCAGAGATCCTGAATTCTATTAACGCCGTCCGCTTGACTTATCCGATGGAAAGCTTAGATTACTATTTCTTGACGGCCCCATCGTCTAGTTAGGCCCAGGACATCGGGTTTTCATCCCGAAAACAGGGGTTCAAATCCCCTTGGGGTCATTTACCCAGCAGCGACTATTATCCTGGATAGTCGCTGCTTTTTTTATGCGCCTTTTTCTATTGCCCGTTCTCCGCGATAACGCTGAGAGAAAGCATGCAAAACGTTTAAGCCTGTCCGCTGTCGGCAGAGTTGAGAATTTCCTCAGCAAATTCAGCGATGCGAAATACAGCTGCTGCAATGGTAGCCATGTTTGCTTCACTGGTCAGCAGGACCGGGTGATGCAGCACAATCAGATTGTGGTCACATTCGGTCGCGACGTTGAGTGCGCCTGTTTTTCGATATCGACGTTGGCTGTGTATGGCGTGTAGTGCCCTGAATCCCGGATAGACGGCGATTCCTTCTGCTTGCATTGACTGGCAGAACAGGTCACGTGAGAGCCCTGAGAACGCCGCAGGCTGATACAGGAAGCCCAGCTTGTAATAGCCAGGTGTGCTGACTGTCTGCGAAGAGAGTTGCTGATTTCTAAAAGCGATCAGTCCCGAGTCATTACCAAGCTGTGTGAGAAGAGTGTCCACGTGTTTCTGGCGAATCTGATTCCGGGTCTCGAGCATTTCCAGTTGAGGAAGCAGCAGACCAGCCTGCAGTTCGGTCAGCGGGTAGGCTTCGTTCCCACGATGTGAATAAAGACGGATTCGTTGTGCAATCTGCGGTGATCGTGTCAGGACCGCCCCGCCGCGACCCGCTGTGAGCAGTTTACTGCCACCAAAGCTGAGAATACCAATCTCACCCCAACTACCCGCGATCTGGTCTTCTATACGGGCCCCGGGCACCTGGCAGGCATCTTCTATCACAGGAATTTCGTATTGCTTCGCGATGCTGGTGAGCCGCTGCATGGAAACCAGACCGCCATGCAGATGGGAGACCAGAATTCCTTTTGTGGATTCGGTAATGGCCTGTTCCAGCAGATCCAGGTCGAGATTAAAATTATCTGCAGCAACGTCAACCAGGACGGGAGTGGCACCGACCGTTGCGATGTTTTTAAAATTCCCTTCAAAGTCATAGGCGGCGAGAATGACTTCATCACCGGGACCGATCCCCAGTCCCCGCAGAGCCAGTTCAACAGCAGCCGTTCCGCTTGAGCAGAGAATCGCCTGCTCTGCCTGATGCAGATCTGCGAGTTTATTTTGTAACTGTCCAGAACAGGGACCATGATACCTGCCCCAGTCACCTGTCTGCTGTGCCTGTTGTAGTACCTGATTGATGGCGAGATCGGGGAATGGCCATTCGGGGGGCCCTTCAGGGAAGGCAGGAACTCCGCCGAGAATCGCAGGTTTTTCAGAGAGCAGGCTGTTCATTGGTAATAGAACCGATTCAAATAGAAGGTAGGAAATCGGAATTCATAGATAACATAGTATTATTCTGAAGAACGTTTGATTAAACTGGGGGCAGCACGGCTTGTCGGCAGATTTCCAGCGATACCTGTGAAACTTCTTGTTTGTTCTACAACTTTAATATTCAAGTGAGTCATATTATGGCACATCAGATCAAATTTATCATGGTAGGTGGTTTTTTAGGAGCAGGAAAAACCACTACATTGGGACGGCTGGCAAAATATTATTCCGATCAGGGTTTGAATGTGGGTGTGGTTACCAACGATCAGGCAGCCGATCTGGTGGATACAAACGCGCTGCGGTCTCAGGGATTGCATGTCGGAGAAGTGGCCGGTGCCTGCTTCTGCTGCCATTTTAATGCGTTGATGGACACGATTGAAGAACTGGGTTCTGAGCAAAAACCGGATGTCATCCTGGCGGAGCCGGTGGGCAGTTGCACGGATCTGGTGGCGACGGTGATTCAGCCGATCAAACGGCTGTTTGACGCCGACTTTTCCATACTGCCGTATGCCGTACTGATGAAGCCCAGTCATGGTCTGAAGATTTTGAAAAATGACAAGGGCTCCGGTTTCTCACCCAAGGCGGCATACATTTTGAAGAAACAGCTGGAAGAGGCAGATCTGATTCTGATCAACCGGATTGATGAACTGTCTGCAGAAGAAGTGGATGAAATCACGGCGCTGGTGAATGAGCAGTTTCCAGGAACTCCCGTGTTACGCACGTCCGCTCTCACAGGAGAAGGCTTTGAACCGTTGTTGGAATTTCTGGAACAGGACGGCGACTTCGGCAGCAAAATCCTCGACATTGATTACGACATTTATGCGGAAGGGGAAGCAGAACTGGGCTGGTTGAACAGCAGTGTGCATATTTCCGCAGAGAATTCGTTTTCACTGGACCAGTTACTGCTGGATGTGATATCACAACTGCAGACTTCTTTCAAAGAAAAGTCGGTTGAAACAGCGCATCTGAAAACAATCGGTTTATGGGAAGGATTTTTTGGTGTTGCCAATCTCGTCAGTAATGACAGCGAACCCAGGTTGTCGTTATCATCTGATTGTACGGTAACGGAAGCGGATCTGATTGTGAATGCGCGGGTGGCCTGTGATCCCGAAGCTTTAACAGCGCAGGTGAAGCAGGTGCTGCAGAATTGTGCTCAGGCGTTGAATGCGAAGCTGGAGTTTCGCCAGACACAGAGTTTCCGTCCGGGGAGACCTGTGCCTACGCATCGGTATGCGACGCCACAATAGGCTTTGGTTTCTGTTAACGGTAATTGAGAGTGGCGTCTACGTTTAGTGGAATTTGATGTCTGAGCTCAGTGAGATATTTGATGCAGGTCGGCGGCAGAAGTTTCGCCGGCAGTTGCAGTCATGGTACGCATCACATCAACGAGATTTACCGTGGCGGCGACAACACGATCCTTATGCCGTCTGGATCAGTGAGATCATGCTGCAGCAGACAGTAGTGGCTGCCGTCATCCCTTACTTCAAGCGGTTCATGTCCCGCTTCCCTGATGTGGAGACGCTGGCGGCGGCTGACGAGAGTGAAGTGCTGCAGCACTGGGAGGGCCTCGGTTATTACAGCCGCGCGCGTAACATTCACAAGGCGGCGAAGCGGATTGCCGGCGAACTGGAGGGGCGTTTTCCCCGCGATGTCGAATCGCTGCAGAAACTGCCGGGAATTGGCCGTTATACGGCGGGCGCCATTTGTTCGTTTGCGTATGACACGCGGGCTCCGATTGTTGAAGCGAATACTTTGCGCTTGTATTCCCGCCTGATCGGACTGGAAGAGGACCCCCGTTCGAAGTCGGGGCAGAATCAACTGTGGGAGTTTGCAGAACTGATCCTGCCGCGCAAGTCGCCGGGAGAGTTTAATCAGGCCCTGATGGACCTGGGAAGCCTGGTCTGTACGCCGCAGAATCCAGGTTGCGAGGATTGTCCGGTGAATGCAGGCTGTGAAGCCTTTCTTCGTCAACGGCAGCATCTGATCCCTGTCCCCAAGGTGAGGCCGGAGATTACGCCGCTGACGGATGTGAGTATCGCAGTGTTTTCCGGCAGCCATGTGATGATACGTCAACGAATAGCGGGAGAACGCTGGGCCGGGCTCTGGGACTTTCCCAGGTTGACGCTTGAGGAAATGAACGGAAGTCCGCATCCGACGATCGTTCGCAAAAAAACAGGCCGACAGAAAGAATTGTTTTCTGCACAGCAAAGTGCAGGGGTCGAGATACCGGAGGGGCTTTCCCCTGCTGTAATTTCTCGACTCGAAAACTACTTGAAGGAAGAAGCAGGCATTGAAGCAAGTATGCAGCAGTTGATGACTGAAATCAGGCACAGTGTCACCCGGTATAAGATTCGTCTACTCTGCTTCGTGGCGCAACTGGACCCGCGAGCAGCGAAAAAAAAGACGACTCAACTCAACAGTCCGCCCGGCAATTCGGAATATCAGTGGGTGTCAGTGAATGAACTGGATTCATATCCCCTGTCAGTGACAGGAAGGAAATTCGCGAAACTGCTGGCAGAGCGGATGTAGCCTGTTGATGAAAGTGCCGCTGTTTTGTGAGTCATTCAAAAAGTGGCAGGCGCAAAAAAATCCCCATTCTCAAAATTGCCTGAGATTGAGAATGGGGAAAACGCATTTGACTCAAGAGAAGAAAGCGGCATCCGTGCCAAAAAGACCTTCCATGGAATATAAGCCTTTAGGGTTACCGGATGTGATGGGGATACTGAATGAGTCGCAACCCTCTCCTGTAGTCAAAGACGCTGTAGTACAATGTGTATTGTTACTGGATTGTGAGTTAACCGGATAAATCTTTGAAGAGCGTGCCAAATTCGGGCATGTCCTGTTCCAGCAGATTATGCCAGGCTTCCAGATTCCAGATTTCCACGCAGATTACTGCGCCGACAATCATCACATCCTGGTTCGGCTGAACTCCCAGAAACTCGCGAAAGCCTTCCGGAATTGTACAGCGAGAGCGATTGGCTAACTGAATGGTACGATTTCTGGTTGACAGTAATCGTCCCAGGCGTTGCACTTCATCCCAGCGGTTCTCAAGACGGTGTGACTGAATTTTCTGTTTAATCAGATCCACACCCTGCTGCTGTCTGTTTTGCCAGTCGGCAGCTTTCCAGAGGCTGAGACATCCTGCTCGTTCCTTGGTCAGCATCGTTTCCCCTGATTCGTCGGTGATTGCCTGAGCCATTTCTGCGGGAAGCGAAATGCGAAAGCGGTCGTCGACCGTTCGCTTTGTCTCTCCCGTAATAAATGTGTCACTGCTCATAACCAGCCTGTCCGAGGGGATGTGTAATCAACTCTCAGCGATACCGAAGGTAAGCGATATTGTACTGGGCGGATAACCCACAATCAACTAGTTATCAAAGATCGATTGGGCAGGAAACCCACTAAGGACCGAATTTACCGTTGGATTTCCAAAAAGGCAATCACTGATTGTTCAATTCTGTCGATTTTATCAATTTTTCTGATCAGCTCTGATTTCACGTGAACAATTTGATTCACAGAAATGCTGTTCGTTCTAATCGAATTTCTTCATGCCCACTGATGAAAATAGAACGCGATTTGAGGTCAGGCAGTGGCTGATCTTCAGCTGAGTAAGCCGGGTGATGCTGGATATAATTTGCCTGTGCGGAAGTCATCAGAGTTGAAAGGTAGGAGTGATGAATTGATCGACAGGTGGCACTTTGAAAGAGTCGCATTGTCTCTCGGATTCAGTAGGGGCTGTTGATGGAAGTGGAGAAATCCCTTTCTGGTTATTGTATGTTTCAACTGGTGTGACTTTGTCGCAGTGTGATACCAGGGTGGACGCAGGACTTGCGCGAATCAGGAAGAAAACGGTTCGAAAACGGTTCAACTTGACCAGAAAAACGAGTGATGATCGGTCACTGGTATCAGATGGTCAGCTGAAGATGAAACGAATCGAGCGGGAAAGACAGGATGCCGTTTTCACAGGTACTCATGCGCGTCAGGTTTCAAAAACTGTTGTACGCGCGCGACGCATACGCCGTAGTGTTGCGAAAGGCGTGTGAGTGTCAAGCTGAAAAAGTGACACCAGTGGAAACAGGAGTTCTGATCGTGCGATAGTAATGTGTTATTAAGTCACTAACGCCTGGCAGGAAGATGGCGAGAAAAATAAAAATGCCTGGCGGAGTTACTGAAAAGTGATCAGACTCCGCCAGGCAAGAGATGTTTATCGCCCCGTCTCAGAGACAGAACGGGTGAATCTTAATATTCACGGTTTTTGAGAATCCCGGGTAGTGGCACGGGGTAAGAACCATCCGCACGGGCAATCACAGGTGCCGGTGATTCCATTGTCAGTTTATCAACGTCCGGAGCAAACTCCTGTTTGCAGTTCAGCATTTCATCGTAGGTTACGATCTGGCCAGTGTGAGCAGCCATGCGACCCATTGATGTCACCAGGCTGGCTTCTGCACCACGTCGAACTTCATTGTAAGGTTGATCATTGCGGATCGCGTTGATCAGATCTTCCCATTCCACCTGGTAGGGGTTGGGTTCCGGCTGCGGATAAGCCCAGACCAGGTTTTCATCGGTCTCGTTGTAGCCTTTGTAAATCCGCGATTTCGCAGGGTGGTGGGCTGAGGTTGAGATAACGGCCAGCCCTTTTGTTCCGTGTGCGAAACTGGCAAATTTCTGGCGACAGCCGGGAATAGTTCGACCCCGCAGGAACATTTTGGTGCCATCAGCGAATGTGTATTCCACGCTGTAGCTGTCGAAGTTCTGGTCGACATTGTCGCCACGATAGTGACGTCCACCGGAACCATCGGCCTGAACAGGCCAGGCATCTTTCATCCAGCAGCTTTCGTCGATGTTATGAATGAGGAAATCGCTGAAGCCACCACCACTGGCCCAGAGGAAGCCGTGGAACCGGGAGATCTGATACAGCAGTTCGCTGCTCATGTTTTCCGGTTTGGGTCCTGTGGCTGCAGAACCAGTCGGGCCGGCCATGCGGTAGGCTCGAAGTTCCAGTATGTCGCCGATCTGACCATCTTTGATCCGATCGTGAAGTTCCTGACGCGCTTTGCAGTGACGGCACATCAGACCGACGCCGACCTTCAGGTTTTTCTCTTCCGATTTTTTAGCAAGCTCCAGCATCTTGCGGGTACTGGGGCCATCCACGGTGATGGGTTTTTCCATGAAGACATTGATGCCTTTTTCGATGGCGTATCCGAAGTGCACCCAGCGGAAAGCAGGAGGAGTCACAAGCAGTACGACATCTCCCGGTCCCAGGCAGCTGATGGCTTTTTCATATCCGTCAAAGCCAATAAATTTCTGATCATCGGGAACATCGACTTTGTCACCAAACTGTTTTTCAAGACTCTTGTAGCTGGTATTGAGGCGATGCTCGAAGACGTCGGCCATCGCGACCAGTTTGATTGGTCCGCTGGTAGTGGAGAGTGCGTTGGCAGCAGCCCCTGTTCCACGCCCGCCGCATCCAACCAGGGCAATTTTAATTGTACTGTCATCTGCAGCATAAACATGCGGAATCGACGTACCGGCTAAGACAGAAGCCCCGGCTGCGAGTTTACTGGAGTTCTTTAAAAAATCGCGGCGGGATGAGACATTCTGGGGCGCTTCACTCATTCTGGGCTCCTTGGCAGTTCAATGAAATAAGATCAAATTGTTGGCATTTTATCTGATACGTCGATTGAACGAGGAGTGCTGGTTGACAATCGATATTCTGTGAGGACAGAAGCAAAAGAACATCAGATAAACACATATGAGAATATCTGATTATATCAATGCGAAAGAGGCACTTGCAACTTGTTCTGATAATTCTCAGCGAGGAATTGGGGGGCAATTCCAATAAAAAAAGCCGAAGACAGAAAAGGCGTCTTCGGCTTTTGATTTATTAGTGATGTTTAATATTGAGTTTAGAAATTGTAACCAGGATTTTTAGGATCGAAGTCCGCATCCGTTAATCCGACGTTGGTGCGGATGTTGGTGTAGGTGTATTCTTCGACTAATTCCGGCTGGCTGTTTTTTCTGGTCGGCCAGTCATATTGTTCAACACGGACAGGCAGGTTGGTTGCCTTGTCAATGTAGAGTCTGGTCATCTGAAAGCGGATCCCCTGTTTCTGCTGCGGGTAGCTGGTCTGCAGAACTTTGCACTGCATGTTACCGAGCTTGGCATCCGGGAAGTATTTAACGGCAACGCCGGCATCGACGGCTCGTTCTTCTTTCCATTGTTTCAGGATCTGATACAGCATTTTACGAATGCCGATCGTTGTGATCGGGTAGCGGCTCTCATCCATTGCCTGTGGGCTGTTGGGTTGCAGAGAGACAGTTCCGACGAGTCCTTTGATGCCTGTTTCATGGGCGAGAATCTGATTTCCATTTCGTCCATGGAAATAGATGACTTCTCGACCGGCGTGTGGTTGCTGGAATCCCAGATAGACACTCAGTGGTTTTTCGCGAAACTTGATTGCCATTGTCTGGGTGGCCTGCATCTTGCGGCCTACTTTTTCACGCTTAATGAAGGTCCCCTGGAAGTCTTTCACTCCCGCAGTTGTTTCATAGCTCTTCATCGCCAGGCGAATCGCGGGATCAAGAGCATGTTCAGATTGAGCCTGTAGCGGTGTGGCCTGTGTCAGGCAGGCAGTTGCGGTCAGAGCCAGAACTCCTGCGATGGCAACGAACTTCTTCGTCTGGCGGACCAGTACAGTATTTTGTAAGTAAGAGTGCTGTTTAACCATTGAATTCCGTGACTCCCTTTGTCGAAATCCACTTGCTTTGGACAAATTTCCGTTTGAGCACTGTTGGCGGAAAAACTGTCTAAAACCAGTAAGAAATATAGACCACACAGATTTACGAAACCGCTGAGGGGTTTCCTGTATTGAAATGATAAGGTCTTTGTAAATGAATGCCGAATACAGATCCAAACTGTATCCTGGCTCGATGCTATTCTATAAGATCGAACCTCAAGACAAACCGTAATCAATTAGATCGCGTGTTCTCCCTGTTTTTTTATAAATTGTCAAGACAGATTCTTCAGATTGACTTGTCGTGTTATTGCGATGTGTACGGCTTATGTTTGCCAAGGCTTCCTGTTGTCCCATTTTAACAGCAGGGGGGCTGGAATTGAATAGACGATTTTGCGCTGATTTCCTGAAAAGAAGAGAATTCGCTAAAGTTCAATTGTTCCATTTACGGTCTTTCTGTATGATCCGCACCCCTGAACCTTTCAACTGATACTGTTATTACAACACTACGATTGTTTCAGGCAGCAATGACTCAAATGAGTTTCAGGTTGTAATCGAGCCTGAAGCAGGCCAGTGAGTGATTGTGATCTGTGGTTGGCCAAGATGGTTTCTGGTAACCAAAACATTGAGAACAAGGAGTGTTCCCATTGTTCAAATCGGATAGTTTCCGATAGCGTGATTGCGAACATGGAGGAGAAACGCAAATGCGCTCCAAATCAAATGACTTTTTATCAACACTGCTTGTACTGATACCTCTGGTGGCAGTGCCGATGCTGGCGATATTCGGTATTCCGGAAATCGCTCCCGTTAAAAAGTCGGCTCTCAATGAAAACGATCTCTTCGAAAACGAAGATGCTTCCCGTTCCCCCTTCGAAGAAATTTCGTTCGATGGTTCATCGCATGAAATTGATTTAGGTAACGAAACAGCTTTAGCGGATCGATCCGGCCAGGCTGGTTCGAATATGCGAAATTCCCTGGGTGAGGCTGCGGCTACACAGAAGGGGCAGCGACATGGTGAGGAATGGTTACCTCCCGCCGGCGCCCTGGAAGGCTGGGAACTGGAACCGGCTCCTGTCCAGAGGAAGCCCGATCAGAAAATGACAGAAATGGCATCGTCTGAACTGGAATTGCGTCAGCCTCAGGGCGGAAGTGCGATCCAGCAGGCATCATTTGATAATCAGACCGGTGCGGCAGGTTCACAGAATTCCTTTAACCAGGGACGAGTGCAACAGATCGACACGGAAATCAATCCATTTGCACAGAATGCGCAGATCCCTTCGCAGGAAGAAACTGTTCAACAGGAAGTCATTGATCAGCAGTTTCGGCAGCGTGCAGAAACAATGCTGCGTCGAGATCCTGTTACCTGGAGTGCCGCCGTCCAAAAACTGAACGAGTTGGGAATACGCGATTATCGACTGGAGCCTGGCGCACGACCTGACGAATTTTTATTCAGCTGTTCCTATTCTCCCCCTCACAATCCGCGTGTCTCCCGGCGGTTTGAAGCGGAAGCACTTGACCCGTTGAAGGCCGTCATTAAAGTGCTACAACAGGTCGATGAGTGGAACCAGAGTCGCTGAAAAATACACATGGAAAAAGCCCTCTCTGAATCGATTCAAAGAGGGCTTTTTTAGTTCAGGCTGCCCGCAGATCAGGCTTCGTTCTTCTTTTTCTTCGCTTTGTTCTTTTTCTTCTTTGCTTCCATTTTTTTGCGCAGTTCTTTTGATTTGGGGGGAGCCTGACGCTTCAGGTTGGAACGTTTATCAACAGTTCCTTCTGCTTCCTCGATCTGACCACACAGGTCTGCGAGTGAAACAGCTACATCCTGCTGACGATAAGAGGAAGAAGCGGTCCAGGCACGGCAGCTTTTGTGTCCTTCGATGTGGTAGCTTTGATCAAGGCTGCGAATAGCCTGGCTGAACTCTACCATTTCATCATTGATCGCGGTCGAAGCCGCACTTAAACCAACAGTAGCACCCAGGACTCCAACAGTACCGAGCATGACCAGTTCAGCGGACATTACTAAACCGGCTTCATCGCTCCAGAAATTTTTCAACAAATTCATAACAGACCTCTCAAGAAAGCGGTGACAGTTTAATTGAGAGTGAGGTGAGAGTGAGTTCCGCCTGTACCGATTGTGATGATTATTCGGATAAGTGGGATTGTAACGATTGTTTCGCACTTGTTAATATGAGATGTAAAGAAAAAATAGATAAAATTAGAAGAAGTCAGTTTGTATTGTCATAAGTCTATAAATAGAAATGAAATACGACTTGGTCAAGTTGTGTATGACTGTCTATTGAGGATCAAGCCAGCTCCGTGTCGGTAAGTTGCAGGAGGGATGTCGAAGATCAGCCGATTCCAGAACCGGCTGCAGAAGCAGGTGTATAGAAGTGTGACAGAGGCTGACTGAGTCCATTCAGGCGATCGTCTGCGATCTTTCAGGAGAAATTCGCGGGAGTGAATCCCTTTATACTTGCCTGATTAGTGTTTTCGGGACATGATCGTAGCGATCATTGATTCAGAGCTCACGGTAATACGCCACAGATCAGAAGAAGGGCCAGCCCAACATGTCATCACAGCAATCGCCAGTCGTTATTGGTATTCGACTTTCCATCATGATGTTTCTCGAGTTCTTCGTGTGGGGAGCCTGGTATGTCACCGTGGGCAACTACATGAAAGCGCATGGGATGGAAAGTATAACGCACTGGGCGTATACCGTAGGCCCCATTGCTGCGATTATCTCTCCTTTTGTGTTAGGAATGGTGGCGGATCGTTTCTTTTCTTCAGAACGCGTTCTGGCATTATTATTAGTGATTGGCGGGGTCGTATTGGCTTATGCTCCGAGTGTGATTGTATATGATCCCAACGCAGCCGAACCAGTCGTAGAAGGCAGTACCGCATTCATTCTGCTTTTGCTGGTTCATATGTTGTGTTACATGCCTACGCTGGGTCTGACGAATACAATTGCCTTCTCACATTTGAAGAATCAGCAGTTGTGGTTTCCGCTGATTCGGGTTTTTGGCACTATTGGCTGGATTATTGCTGGGATAATTGTCAGTAAGTTCATGCACGCCGATACGCTTCCACAACAGTTTTATGTTGCTGGGGGAGCGGCAGTTCTATTGGGGATTTACAGCCTGACGCTGCCTCATACTCCTCCTCCTTCAAAAGGGAAAGCGATTTCTGTCCGGGATATTCTGGGACTGGATTCTCTGGCGTTGCTCAAGGACCGGTCATTTCTCGTATTTATGGCAAGCTCACTGCTCATCTGCATTCCACTGGCATCCTATTATAATTTCGCACCGATGTTTGTGGGTGATGCCAATATCGCGGATCCCGCATTTGAGATGACATTCGGCCAGATGTCAGAAATTCTGTTTATGGTATTAATGCCTTTCTTCTTCAAATTCCTGGGTGTTAAACGCATGCTGTTGTTTGGTATGTTCGCCTGGGTGTTGCGTTATGCATTATTTGCAGCAGGAGCTTCGGAAGCCGTTTACTGGATGATTATTTCCGGAATTGTGTTGCATGGTATTTGTTATGACTTCTTCTTTGTCACCGGACAGATATATGTTGAACAGAAGGCAGGACCCTCTATTCGCGCCCAGGCCCAGGGATTCCTGGTTCTGGCGACACAGGGCTTCGGAATGCTGATCGGAGCTCAAATCATGGGTTTGCTGAAAAATGAGATTGTGACAGGTGAAGGGGCTGAAAGGTTACTCAACTGGAAAGAATTCTGGGTTATCCCTGCTGTAACCGCCTTCGTAATTATGGTGATCTTCCTGGTCCTGTTTAAGGATGATCCGAAAACAAGTGTCACTGAAGAAGACGTTGCCAAAGCAGCAGGGACGGAAGAACTGGTTTAAGTTTCAGCCTCATGATAATAAAACAGCCCTCTGTTCCTGGTGAGCAGAGGGCTGTTTCTGTTTTCAGCATGTGAGTTGTTGTGCGGTCAATTATTGACGTGGCACGGGAGCTGCCTGCAGTCGCACAGGCATCATGGATTCGACGAGAATGTATTCCCCGCGTAAATCATTGCGGAACCAGCGTTTTCCGGTCACGCCGACAGGCCGTCCAAGGGCAGCATCCAGATTGATTTGTGGTGAGACCGGCTGCAGATAAGCCAGAAACTGGCCGTTCGGGGCAGTCAGTGCATGTGTGGGCATTCCCGGTCGCACATTGTTTAGCCGACGCACGATACCTGCACCCGAGAACTGTGGCTGCGTCGGTGGCGCTGGTTGTTGAGACATGCCAGGTTGTGGTACAGAAGGCTGTGGTGCACTGGGCTGTGGCAGTGGTGTCAGTGGTTGAGTGGGGGCAGTCGGTTCGGAAGCTGGTTCAGGTGTCGGTGGCAGCAGGGATTCTGAACCGGGTGAGATGGTTGAATCAGGCGTTGGATACCGGCTGGTTTTGTTCTGTTCGGGGGCCATCGAGACGAGTTCTGCATCGCGTTTGCTGGTTTCTTCAGCCAGCTTCAGGAAATCCTGATACTCGGATTGCACTTTTCGATAACGATTCACGGCTTCGATCCGCAGATCAATTTTGCTGGCAATCGCAGGATGTTTGATTTCCCCTTGCAGGGTTTTGTAATCCTGTTCCAGTCCATCCAGGTCCCAGGCCGTTGGTTCTGCTTCGATCATGGCGCGGAACTGAGTGTCGATCGTTTTGATCGCATCTTTGGCGGCTGCCATCTGTTCTTCTTCCGGCACACTGCGGCGGGCTGAGCCATCCGTGGGAGTTTTGATCATTTCCTGCTTGGGGACAGTTGGATTGTTGAGTGAATTGCCCGGACTGAACGGATCAGTCTGATTGACTGCGATGGGTTGATCAACGGGAACTGGGGGAGTTTTGCCCGGTGAATACTGGTCGGTCGGGATAATCAGATGTCCTTCAATCCAGCGCCATTCCCCCGTGGGTGGTTTGATCTGATACATCAGCACATTCCCAAATTCGGTGGGAACGTTTTTGCTGCCGAGGATGGTTACTTCATCATTTTTGGAAAGGCGAATCTGCTCGACATCACGAGATTCACCAAAGGAGCTTCCCACGCGAACCACGACGCCGTTTTCAATGACTCGCCCCGACTGGTTTCCCGTTTTTTGCACGTGTTCCGCACGGATCCAGCTGAAACTGCCCTGGGGGGGAGAAATCATGAACCAGCCGCCCGGATCATGGCGATGCACGGTGACATGGCTGCCTTTTTTGAGTTTCAAGGTTGGATAATAACGGGTTCCATTCCCGCTACGTACCAGTGCTTCTTCCGCATTGACGACAGCGTCGTAGGGAAAAGTGCGTTTCGCCGCAAAACAATCGTCAGCAAGACTGAGAAAAAGCCCTGTGATTAATAAAGGTGTCAGAATCCAGCGGTCTAACGGACACATGGAATAAGCCTCCGTGCTGACTATAAACAGCCCATTTGAAAGGTATTTATTGAGTTGTCGAATGTGATTAATTCAACAGAAATGTTCAGGAATTTCGAATCGAAATGGATTCAACTAAGGGGAAAGGTCTCGGTAGAGAAGTTGAAAGAGAGGCGTTTAATAATCAAAAACAAATTTCAAGGCAAGGCCAAAAACGGAGCTGAGCGGAGAGGTCCGGGATTTACTGAGAAGATGAAGGTCAAAAAAACAGGGTTGGAGTGAGGGGAGGAGGGGATCGATCTGAAATTGAATGCAAATGCTCACTTTTTCGTATTGACGTAAAATCCAATCTATGCAAAATTATCGTTCTCTCAGTATGGTTAGCTGGCTCATATGACATGAATCCAGCTGTATCATGAAAGTAAAATCACATTTCCAAGAGACTTTGATCGCGAAACTGTCAATCAGAGCCTGGGTACAGTTTCGTTACCAAATCAAGAGAAATTCTAATTCGTTTGATCGCCACTACGGAGAGTGGTCCATTCTGCAAAGGAGTGCTTCGGTCGTGAAAAAATTTATTGCTTCAGTTACATGTGTTGCCATCGCGGGTTGTTTTGCCTGTTTCACTGAAACAGTGTCAGCACAGGGTGCCGCACCTGCCGCAGGGGGAACCCCTGTGGTACACAAAGTGGGCCTGATTGATATGGCTCATGTGTTCAAGAACTACGAGAAATTTACAGCGCTGCGTGAAGAGCTGAAAGAAGAAATTCAGCAGAGTGATTCCAAAGCCAAAGCCATGGCGGAACAGATTCAGGCTGTTCAGAAAGAGATGCAGGACTTCAAACAGGGGAGCCCTGAGTATCTGGCACGCGAAAAACAGCTGGCCCAGGCTGCTTCCGATTTCGAAGCATTCCGCAAAGTGGCGCAGCGCGACTTTCTGCGAAAGGAATCACGGATCTATCACACCATCTACATGGAAGTGACAGACACCGTCAAGAAGTATGCCAAGATCTACAACTACACTTTGATCATGCGTTTTAACCGGGAAAGCCTGGATACGGATGATCCCAAGAAGCTGATCCAGGGCATGAATCGCCAGGTGGTATTCCACCGTGCCGACGATGACATCACACTGTCTGTTCTGGATTACCTGAACCGCAGCTATAAGCCTAAAGGGACCGCTACTGGCCCTAAAACCAGCACTCAGCGCTAAGCTGAATGCGGTGTAAGCACTCTCTTGGATGCAGTGCAGGTACTTCTGCCTGCCTGCATCCTTTTTGTGATTTTTCCAGGCACCTGCCAGTAGACCGTCAGCGAAGGAGTAGGCAATGCGAACTCGTAACCAGAGAACGCTGGCCAGATCATTACAGTGTTCCGGGGTGGGAATTTTTACGAACAGCGATGTGAAAATTCGCTTCTGTCCTGCCCCTGAAAATCATGGGATTCAGTTTGTACGAACTGATCTGGCTGGTTCAAAGCCGATCCCCGCAAATATTGAAAATGCCGTCTTTAAGCAGAGACGAACTGCCATCGAGTTTAAGGGTGCCTCGGTCGAAATGATCGAGCATGTGATGGCGGCGTTAGCGGGTCTGCAGATAGATAACTGCCGTGTTGAAATCAATGCACCGGAGGCGCCCTGTTTTGATGGTTCCTCACGGGAGCTTTCAGAAGAACTGCTGGAAGCGGGCATTGTCGAGCAGCCTTTTCAACGAAAACTGATCCGGGTTGAACAGCCGGTGACAGTCGAGGATGAATCGGGAAGTTTTATTCAGGCCAAGCCATTAAACCGTTCTGTAATGGCAATTGGATATTATCTGAATTACGGAGACGATTCTCCCGTGTCTCCCCAGTGTCTGACACTGGAAATCAATCCTGAAACCTGGATGAGTCAACTCGCCTTTTCTCGAACATTTGTTCTGGAGCAGGAAGTGGAAGCCATGCAGGCGCTGGGGTTTGGTCAGAAACTGTCTGCCAGAGACCTGCTGGTACTGGGAGCAGAGGGCCCGATTGATAATGAATTACGAACCTTAGACGAATGCGTGCGTCACAAAATTCTGGACTGCCTGGGCGACTTTGCGTTAATTGGTTGTGATCTGCAGGGGTATTTCTGTGCTCATCAGTCCGGACACGCTTTAAACCGCGAGTTAATCAAACAAATAAAAGCAACACATGTATCTGCCCGGTCTGACAGTACCTGGAAGGTTGCCTGAAAATTCCCATTTCGGTTGCTCACGGGCAACTTCCAATTTACGTTCTGGTAAGTCGTTGACTGCAGACTTTTTAGGATGTCGAAAATGCCGACAAAAATTTCAAATCTATCCTATGTCGATCCCCAGGCTGAAATCGGGGAAGATGTTACTATCGGGCCTTTCTGTTATATCGGACCACATGTCACCATTGGAAATGGGACGGTACTGGACAGTCATGTTTCCATTACGGGTCATACCACAGTTGGTGAACGCAATCGATTTTTCCCGACAGCAGTAATCGGCAGCGAACCTCAGGACGCTGGATACACCGGAGCTCCTACTACTGTTGTGATTGGAGACGACAACCTGTTTCGTGAAGGTTGTACCATTCATCGTGGAGCCGAAAAAGAAGATCACTGTACCCGCATCGGAAATCGAAACACCTTTCTCTGCAACGCACATGTGGCACACAACTGCCGTATTTTTAATGATGTCACACTGGTCAATGGAGTTTTACTGGGCGGTCATGTCCACGTGCATGACCGGGCCATTGTGTCGGGTAATACAGTCGTGCATCAGTTCTGTACGATCGGGACCCTGGCTTTTATCAGTGGATCTGCCCGTACTACGACTGATGTGCCCCCTTATATGATCTGTACCGGATCCGATGATTTTCGCGTGAGAACCGTCAACCTGGTCGGCATGCTACGTGCAGGAATTTCAGAGAGTTCGGTTGCCGTCATTCGTCGGGCACACCGACTGTTTTATCGTAAGAATAAAAAACTGGAAGAAGTCCGCGAGATTTTCAGTCAGGAACTGGAAGGAGTGATTCCGATGGCTTTACAAACCCTGTTTGATCACTTTCAGGGAATTCAAGGCAGTAAAGCAGGGCGGGGTCGTGAAGCAGCCGCTCGAAGTGCAAAATTCAACCCGGAAACAAATAATCAGGAAACAACACGGAGAGCAGCATGAGTTCATTGAATGTAGCCGCTGTCGGAGTCGGTGCGCTGGGACGTCATCACGCACGAATTCTGGCAGGCCTGGAAGGCGTCAATCTGTGTGCGGTCGCTGATACCAATCCGGTGCAGGGACAGGCCATTGCAGAGCAGCATGGCAGTCGCTGGGTTGCTGATTACCGGGAACTCTATGAGGGGGTGGATGCCGTTTCTCTGGCAGTCCCCACACACGCGCATCTGGCGATTGCCAGTGAATTCCTGTCACGACAGATTCCGGTTCTGGTTGAAAAGCCGATTGCCTGTAATCTGAAAGAAGCAGAAGAACTGGTGCGAATTGCCGAAGCTCACAGAACATTACTGCAGGTCGGTCATGTGGAACGCTTTAATCCCGCGACACAGGCAGCCTTTGATCGCTGTCCGAATCCGCGATTCATTCGCAGTGAACGGGTCAGCCCATATACCTTCCGCTCAACAGACATCGGCGTGATTCACGATCTGCTGATTCACGATATCGACCTGGTACTCTCCGTTGTGAAATCGGCTGTTAAAAGTGTGGAAGCGTTTGGGGTCTCTGTCATGGGCGAACATGAAGACGCCGTGCAGGCACGTTTGCGATTTCAGAATGGCTGTATTGCGGATCTGACTGCAAGCCGGATCTCGCCTTCAGCGAAGCGGGCGATGCAACTCTGGGGCGCTGCCGGGTGTGTCAGCGTTGATTTTACCAGTCGTGAAGTCACCGCCTATCGTCCTTCCGAAACGTTATTATATGGAACACCTCCCCTCGAGCGGGCCCGGAAAGCAGGAGCCAACCTGGAAGCGTTAAAGCAGGATGTGTTCGGAACGTTTCTGAAAGTGGAGACCCCCGAAGTTTCAGCAGCCGATGCTTTGACGGCGGAACTGGCCAGTTTTGTCGAAGCGATTCAGACCGGCTCGGCACCGCTGGTGGGTGGCGTTCAGGCTCTGCAGGCAATGCAGGTTGCAGAGCAGGTGCTGGCAGCAGTGAATGAGCACGAATGGGATGGAAGTCAGCAGGGCGCTGTCGGGCCGTTCATCCAGTTCCCAACAGAAGAACGCCGACTGGCCGGTTAAGCAGCCAGTCAGCGTGTTGAGTCTCACCTGAAATATCAGAGTCGGTTTTATTTCAGGTCTTTGAGGGCGGCGGTGACTTCTTCGGCGTGTCCGTTGACTTTCACCTTAGGCCAGGCTGCTGCGATCTTGCCTTCCTTGTCGATCAGGAATGTAGATCGCTGAATGCCCATGTACTTCTTGCCATAATTCATCTTTTCCACCCACACTCCGTACTTCTCTGCAATCTCATGGTTTTCATCGGAGAGCAGGGTGAAGGGGAGTTCGAACTTGGTGGCAAACTTTTCGTGAGAAGCGACCGAGTCAGGGCTGATACCTAAAATGACGGTATCGTTGCGTTTGAATTTGGCGACGCGATCCCGAAAATCACAGGATTCGGTTGTGCAGCCCGGTGTGTTGTCTTTGGGATAAAAGTAGAGGAGAACATTTTTTTCTCCTTTGAACTGACTCAGACGCACTTTCCCTTCCGGGTATGCGGGGAGATTAAAAGCAGGAGCACGCTTACCAGCTTCTGGTACTTTGCCTTCAGTAGCCATTGAAAAATCCTTGAGATTGGGGCCTTGAGATTGAGGGGAGTAGACGGCGTTGTAACCTGTCGAATTCAAGCGTGAACATGAAAGCCTGCTCTCAGCACAGTCAGGGGGCAGTCAGTTTCTCACGCATTATTATTCTAGCAGGCTGCCACCTGCTTTTCGACTGAGTCTGACTCAGGAATCTGAAGCTGTGATTTCTGCTTACGAACGCCAGTACTGTTTGTGGTATTTCGTAATCGTATCCAAAGCAGGTTTGGGCTGTCCCTGGGGATTAATCAGGCCGGAATGCGGAAAGCGTCTCGCATCCTGATCTCGAAAACGTGACCAGTACACACCGGTGACAGAGGGTTTGGCCAGCAGCAGTGGGAGGTAGAGATCGACCCATTCGGCCTGGGCTGCTTCGCTCCAGTCGGTCTTCCACTGGTGGGTCTGGACCTTGGACATGGAGGGGTTTTTCTCGTCCACGGCAACATCATCACTGGGGAAAGCGAGTGTGATGTGTAACGGCAGGTTTAACACGCTCCACTTATCGATCAACTTGGAGATATCCAGCAGGTCATGATGATGGGAACCGTTGGGGTAGTAGCCGATCCGCAGTTCCAGATCAATGCCGGAGAGTCCTACTCCCAGGCGGTCTATCGCGTCTACAAACTGCATCGGCGATAACTGGTGTTGCCCCTTCGATAGATAATCTCCCCAGGGTTGTTCAACGCGAATGTAGCATTGGATGGAGTCATCGGTCTGTTTGGCGATTTCAATGGCACGGGCAGTCAGTGTCAGACGAGTCTCTTCATTCAGCCCAAATACGCCGCCCGTATTCATTGCGGATACCAGAGTCCAGGTACGAATGCTGCCGGTGTAGCGGGTGATCGCGGTTTCGATGAAATGTGAGATGATGCTCTGGAAGTTGACCATGTCCAGTTTCCAGGATTCCAGCCAGTCGGGCAAGCCGTGCGGTGCAAAGTCCAGCAGGCAGCCTCCCCGGATCAGCAGATGTTTTTTTTCACACCACTCTACCTGCTGATCGCACAGATCCCAGTTCTGGTCTCCCTCGTATTTTTCGATCAGTTTCCAGTTGACCAGATCAATATTAGCGGCATCAAAAGCCTGGCAGATCTGCTTGCCTTCACTGGCATTGGGGATGAACTCTCCCAGGTTGCAGCCCAGCGAGACCGGGAGCTTCATGGTCTGCGAGCGCTGGTGCAGAATTGTCAGCCGCTGACGGGCATAAATCTGAACCAGCATTTCAGCCGCTGCATGTGCTTTCTGCAATGCAACTCCTGCCAGTTCCGAGCATTCCTCAAGCTTATCCTGAATCACTGCTGCCTGTGCAAAAGCAGCGAAGGCTTCGTCGTGTAACCTGATTAACTCTGCCGGTATATTGAGGCCGGCAATCTGCCAGACACTGAGCTGGTCTTTGAGCGTCGAGATTTTTCCCCGCGCCAGTTCAAGCATCAGGACATAAGGTTCTTCGCGTTCAGGAAGCGATGCGGTTCTGACGACAGGACGACCAAAGTCCGTAATATTCCAGACAATGTTGAGTTTACAACTTTGGGAAGTCTGCCTCCGGAAAGTAAGGATATTCCCGTCTACTTCAACTCGCGTAGGAAACACACGACCATCGACAGCATTCAGATAAGCGCGATGAAGATCAGACCAGTCATCAGGTACTTGAGAAGGTGCAATTAAAAAACGCAGGTTGCCCATGTAACGGGTCGCAATCGTTATCTGAATTTAGAAAGAAGGAGTTAAGACTGTCATCGGGTTTATTGTAACGTCTCCTGAGCGATTTTGGGATTGAAACGCACAGGATGAATGATGTTATGGGTTTAAGGGACGGACGCGCAAGAGATCGGGCCTTAAACTCTATTATTGCGTTTGAGGGACGTGAGGCAAGTGTAGAGTCGTATGTATGTACATGATGAGGGAGATGCTGAATCTGGTGTGACACTGACAATCTCTCATTTTGTAAGGGATTTACGGGTTATAATCTGCCTTGAATTGTTTAGCAGCTTCGATCCCGCTACACTTCCAATGTTCAAATTCATTAGATTTTAATCAGGGTGGTCACTGAATATGGCGTCAGCAGCTTTTACTGAAAGCACGCTTTCCGGCATTCCCGTAAAACGGGGAAAAGTCCGTGATGTATATGATTTTGGGGATCGATTGCTGTTCGTAGCGACAGACCGTATCAGTGCATTTGATTGGATTCTGACTCCCGGAATTCCAGATAAAGGTCGAGTCCTGACGCAGATCAGCCGCTTCTGGTTTGAACGGTTTACGGGAATCTCCAATCATCTGCTGAGTATGAATCCCTCCGACTTGCCTCTCCCCGCTGATGCCGATCTGGAGGCGTTGCGCGGACGCTGTATGGTGGTTAGAAAAACGGAAGTCGTTCCCTTTGAATGCGTCGTCCGCGGTTATCTTTCCGGTTCCGGCTGGAAAGATTATCTGGCAAATGGCGCCGTCTGTGGTATCGAACTGCCGGCAGGAATGCAGCAGAGTGATCAGTTGCCCGAGCCTCTCTTTACACCAGCCACAAAAGCTGAGACCGGCCATGATGAGAATGTCTCTTTTCAGACCATGCGGGATGCGATTGGCGGTGAACTGGCAGACCGCCTGCGCGAGTTGAGTATTCAGATTTATCAACAGGGTTCAGAATATGCGCGCCAGAAAGGGATCATTCTGGCGGATACCAAGTTCGAATTTGGGCTGCTGGACGGTGAACCGATTCTGATCGATGAAGTCTTGACCCCCGACAGTTCCCGCTTCTGGCCTGCAGACCTGTATCAACCGGGGGGCGCTCAACCTTCGCTGGACAAACAGTTTGTACGTGACTGGCTGGAAACCACGACCTGGGATAAAAACAGCACCCCTCCCGTACTGCCCGATGAAATCGTGATGAAAACCCGCGAAAAGTACTTCGAAGCATTTCAAATGCTGACCGGCCAGGCATGCACTTGGTAATAAGGATCTGAATACGACTGGTATTCAGGAAAATCTGGCGATGGGCTTTGTAGCAGATTATACTGGATGCTGTTGATATTTATGTCGGGCTGAAACGGAATATCGTTTCAGTCGGAACAGATTGCCTTAATTATCTGTTTATGCCGGTATTTTGGCATTGGATCGCTAAAATCAGGGATTTATCCCGAACGATTGCCAGTGAACGGATTCGGGAAGCGTAGGTAATCAGCAGGGGTATTTAATTTCTCAAATTCCGACAGGCAGTCTGTCGATGAAATCAATATGACTGTACGACTATTTCCTGAATTCGATTCTGTTTCCCGACACAGTACTGGTCGATTGTTTCAATCCCGAATTGTGTTTGCGCTGATACTCTGTTTCCTCGGTCTGGATTTTTTCCCGTTCCCTGCTGCTCAAGCGGGAGAAGTGGAGCTGGAGCATGGCACAATTATCAGAGGCTCGCTCGTTCCCATTTTAGGCCTGACTGATGCGCTGGCTTCTAAACTTGAGGGCGACGTCCCCATTCAGGAATCGGCACGCACATTCGATGGAGCGCCGATCTATCTGGTCGATGACGGGATGGTGCGATACTTTGTACCCCGCAGACAAGTGGTACGAAAGAATCAGGATCAGGAGTTGTCTCGACTGGAAACCTTCAAGCTGCCACAGAAGGTGACAGGCCGGAACCAGATGCTGAAAACAGTCGGTTCTTATATTGATGTGACCGACTTCGATAAATTTGGTCGACGGACCGTGACCCTGAATACAAGTAAAGGCAATCTGGCTTTACTGCAGGGAGTTACCGAGATCACTCCGCATCACCTCAAGCTGACAGGGCTCAAGCAGCAATGGGATCTGGGGCTGCGTACGACTTCGATCAAGGAAGACGTTCTGGATGCCATGTTGAACGAGGCCATCGATCATCTGAACCCGAATGAGCGCATCGCCGTGGCCCGGTTTTATATTCAGGCCGGCCTCTATCTGCCCGCCGGTGAAGCATTCGATGCGATCGAACGTGATTTTCCCGAGTACAAAGAAAAAATTGCGACGTATGTTTCTGAGCTGCGCACACTGCACAGTCAACAGTTGCTGAATGAACTGAACCAGCGTCGCAGGGCAGGTCAGCATCGCCTGGCGCAAAACGCCATCATGAAGTTCCCAACCAATAATGTGGCGCAATCCATTCTCCGTCAGATCCGAGAAGTGCAGGATGATTACAACAAACAGCAGGAACAGATCGACAAAGCCCGCATTCGACTGGGTGAGCTCGAAGCAGAGATTAAAGATCACGCAACGCGAAATCTGCTGCAGGCTTACCGTCGTGAAGTGATGACGCAACTCAATTTCGAAACAATCAACCGTCTGGGGGCATTCCTCAATCTCGAAAATGACGATTCACTGACCGCACAGGAAAAACTGGCTTTGGCTTATTCAGGCTGGATCGTCGGTGCAGCAAATGTAGTGACTGATTTGAATACCGCCTTAAACCTGTGGACGGCACGGGCACAGGTGCTGGAATACCTGAGGACCGAGAATGAACAGTTGAGCGATCAGATGCTCGAAACGCTGAGTAAGCTGGAAGGTGTCTCTGCAGCGGTGGTCAAACAGATGATTCCACTCCTGCCACCCATTCTGGATGCGCCGGTGCGGGATATTACAAATTCTTTCCCTGTCCACGTGACAGATCCGAAAGCTGAAGTGCCCGTATCCTATTCCGTTTTGTTACCCATCGAATATGATCCGCATCATACATACCCGATGATAGTCGCATTGCGGCCTTCTACTCTGGATGCAAACTCTGTATTGGACTGGTGGGGGAAGTATAAGAATGGTCCCGGTCAGTCACAACGCCGCGGTTACATCGTCATTGCCCCGGAATATCTGTCGAAAGATCAGGTAAATTATGAGGACAATGTCACCGCACACTATGCAGTGATTGAATCGATTCGTGATGCACGCAAGCGATTCAATGTGGATTCCGATCGTGTGTTTCTCTCGGGACACGGAACCGGCGCCGATGCCGCCTTTGATATCGGAATGTCACATCCGGACCTGTTTGCGGGTGTGATGCCGATCGCCGGCAAAACGAGTGCCTTCAACCTGCACTACTGGCAAAATGCCAAAGATTTGCCTTTCTATATTGTGGGAGGCGAACTGGACCGGGATACGCTGGAGCATAACTCGCTGGTAATCAATCGCATGATGCGTTATGGCTATGACATCATTTATGCCGAGTACAAAGGCCGCGGCTATGAAAGTTACTACGAAGAAATTCATAATCTGTTTAACTGGATGGAACTGCACCAGCGGCTGAAATACCCTAAGGATATCGAAGAAAAAATCCTGCGTCCCATTGATAACCGGTTTTACTGGGTTCGCACTGAAGACCTGCCCGCGAAAAGTATGCAGCCTGTTACCTTTAACAGCAATCAGCGTATCCGTGCCCGTCCGGTGGAACTGAAGGTCAATATTAAGATTGGCAATGTGATTTATGTCAGGTCCGGCGGGAAGATCAATACGCTCTGGCTCAATCCGGAACTGGTCGATTTTGATAAACGCCTGGAAGTGCGGATCGACGGGCAGCGGAAGTTCAATGACTTCCTGCGACCCGATATGAAAGCCATGCTGGATGATTTCAAAAATCGAGGGGACCGCCAGAAACTGTTTGACGCCCGACTCGATTTCTTTTAAACAGCCCTTTTGATGACAGGTGCATCGCGTTAATTGCCGACGAATGACATGATCCGCGCCGCGTGCCCCTTGCTGGAAGTTTTTTCACTGACGCGAATCTTTGCCTGGTGTTTACCCGGCTTCAGCTCACTGTTAAAAACAACAGAACGCGGATAATGCAGGCCTTTGCTGTAATGATGATACAGGTCATAAGGTTGAAACGGCCCGCCATCAATGCTGACTTCGAGGATACCGGCGTCAGGGCCTGCGACGATATAAACACCCAGCGCCGTCCCTTCAAAATCAAGTTCCAGTTCCGCGCCCGCTGCGTCTGCGGTCAGCATGGGGATGCTGGTGAAGCGACTGCGCTTACTGCCGGGGATGTTATCCCATTTTGGTACAGCGATCGTCCAGCCTGAATCGAGCTTCGCATGTTTGACATCGATTAAGTGTCCCCTGGAAAAACTGTGAGGATCCAGTGATTTCGCGGGAACAGGGTGTTTGACCGGTTCTCCTGATTCCCGCCAGGCGTTTGTCAGCAGTTTTTCAATCATCGCTGCGCAGATGGCATTTCCAAAGGGAGCTGGATGGGTGCCGCCGAACTGTTCCCAGGTCAGCTGTTTCGCCTCTATCAGTCGCGCGACTTCACTGGCCAGATCGATGGTGGAAACCTGGTAGTGGCGGGCAACCTGTTCGTGGCTGGAACTGGAGAGAGGTTTCTTCTGATGTTGAATGGTCTCCAGCATGGAGGGATTCACAAAGTGCACCATCACGATATCCGCATTTGGGTTATGGCGGCGGATCTGGGCAATGACGCCTTCCATGCCACGAATGGCAGCCGTCTCAGTGTGGCCGGCATCCTGGTCATCGTTGACGGCGAATTCCACGAAGAACAGATCTACGGGCCCCTGGCTCAATACATCACGACTGGTGCGAAAGGCCCCCGTATTGGAACACGTAGAAGAGATGCCGGCATTCGTAAACTGAAATCTGGTTTCCGGAAAAGTCTTTTCGAGAAACTCCATGACCATCGGACGATAACCATTCATTTCCGTAATGGAGCCGCCCAGAAAAGCAACATGTCCGGCTTTGGTCGATTCGAATTGATGCTTACTGTTCAGATAGCTGCCGCGCTGATGGATATGCTTGTCTGATACCGCAGGAAGATTCTGCGGAGCCGCAGCGGTTAAGCTTGCATTGAAAACAAAGATCGTCAGCAGAACAATAAGAGCGGTTAGTCGAGCGCTGTGTGCAAAGGTTTTCATATAAATTGAGACTCAAAAAAGGATGTAGTTCCTGTTGTGAACGGGAAAAAGAACGACCAGTACAATATTCCAGCATGCAGAATCTGAGGGCCAAGGTCAAGAGTTCTCCTGTTCAACAATTGATTTCGGGTAACCGGGTTCGCTACGATGGAAGCTGAAACGAAGCTGGTTGTTCTGCTTCGCACACCGCAAGCCCTCAGCGTTGGCAGGAGTATTCATGAAATCGTGGTCTTTTCTCTGGATTGGTTTTTTCTCGCTATTACCGGGATCGTTAATTACTGTGGAAACGCAGGCTGCTGAAAAACCACATATTGTGTTTGTAACCGGGGACGATGAATATCGGTCTGAAGAATCCATGCCCATGCTGGCTCAAATCCTGAAACGCGATTACGGATTTGATGTGACGGTCTGCTATTCCCTGGATGAGGACGGTAATATCGCGCCGGGAAATCAGAAGTCGATCAGCGGTCTGGAAGCACTTGATGATGCTGATCTGATGGTCCTGTTTACCCGCTTTCGAGATCTGCCTCCCGATCAGTTCCAGCATTTTCTGAAGTACGTCCAATCGGGAAAACCGGTTGTCGGCTTTCGTACCGCTACCCATGCTTTCCTCTTCCGGGATCCCAAAAGTCCTTATAAAGAATGGAATGATAAAAAAATCGCAGAACTGGTCGGACAGAAATGGATCACGCATCACGGCCACTTTGGCGACGGGCATGAGTACCTCACTCAAGTGACGATTAACACCGAAGCCAAAGATCACCCGATTTTGCGAGGTGTGGAACCCTACAAAGCTTATTCCTGGTTGTACCATGTGGATGGAGGAAGCGAAGGCCATCAGCTGGCCGGCGATAGTCAGCCTTTACTCACGGGGCACTCACTCAAGTCTGGTCACGAGATGAAAGGGAATCTGGAAAAATACCCGCTGGATAATCCGGTCGCCTGGACTAAAACTTATACTGGCGAAGGGGGAACCAAAGGACGCGTCTTCTTCACAACGACTGCACACCCGTTTGATTTTAAAGATCCTAACGTCAGGAAGCTGGCACTGAATGGAATCTTATGGTCACTGGGAATGGAAGATAAAATTCCCACTGACGGTGCAAAAGCAGACCTGGCTGGAGAGTACGATCCTAATAATTCCGGTACAGGACCAGAGAAATACAAAACCGGGCAGAAGCCGAAAAAACTGTAATCGTCAACAGGGCGAACCATATAGAAAGAGCATGGTCTTAAATGAGGCTGTGCTCTTTTTTTCAGTAGCTTTTCGTCAGTAGTTTTTCCAGAAACTGGGGACAAACAACACGAGGATGGCAAACAGTTCCAGTCGACCCAGCAGCATTAATACGGTCAATAATACTTTGCCGGAGAGGGTGAAGTCGGCGTAGTTCTCGGTGGGCCCCAGTTCTCCGACACCTGGACCAATGTTATTGAGGGTGGCAACGACAGCGCTGGTACAGTCGATCAGTTTTTCGGGTTTGTTCAAACGCCACTCGGTGTTTGGTTCCATCGCCGTCAGTAACAGACTGCTGAAAATGAAAATAATCAAAACCAGGCTGAAGTAGACGGTGACATCATTGCGGATTCCCTGTTCGATATTCGCAGAGCCAATCCGGACGGGACGGACCACATTCGGACGAAACGATTTTTCAATTTCCAGCCAGATGATTTTGGCAAACAGAACGAATCGAATGACTTTGATACCCCCCGCAGTGGAACCGGCACATCCGCCGACAAACATCAGTAACAGCAACAGCATTTTGGACGATTCATTCCAGGTATCAAAATCACCTGTCCCATATCCGGTGGTCGTCATGATGGAGACTGCCTGAAAACCGGCGTAGCGCAAAGCCTCTGGAAGGTTGTCGTAGATCTGATTGCTCAACAGGTTGTAAGTCAGAAAAATCGTAGCCGAAGCCAGGATGATCAGATACGTACGGTATTCGATATCATTCCGCAGAGGGGCAAAGAAATGTTTCCAGGAATGATCTTTTGATGAGCGCAGGTTTTTCAGGGAGAGGAAGTAGAGTGAAAAGTTCGTACCTGCAATTACCATGAACACAGCAATTGTAAATTCAATCAGCCAGCTGTTGAAATAGCCGACACTGGCATTGTGCGTACTGAATCCCCCGGTTGCCATCGAACCGAAGCTGTGACAGAACGCATCAAATACACTCATGCCCTCCAGCCACAAGATCAGCGACAGTATCAGGGTGAATGCAACATAGATGACCCACATCACAATCGCCGATTCCCGCACGCGCGGCCTGACTGCTTCACTGGTGGGGCCAGGAACTTCCCGCTTCATGAGTACCTTACCACCCGCACCAAGGTGTCTCAGAATGGCGACGAATAACACAATGATTCCCATACCACCCAGGCAGTGAGTGAAACTGCGCCAGAACAGGACCGAACGTGGTACCAGCGCCGGGTCTTCCAGTTCGCGGAGTACGGAAGCCCCAGTGGTTGTAAATCCCGAGATGGATTCAAAGAGCGCGTCGGGAATGGTCATGGGAACATTCGGCGCCACCATCGATCCTGAAAACAGAAAAGGGAGGCAGCCCAGAATTCCTGAATAGATCCAGCTCAAGCCAACGATGGCCAGGGCTTCTTTCCGCAATATGGTGCCATGCTCTTTTCGGCCGATCAGATAAAGCAGGGAACCGGAACCCAGGCTGCAGGCGATCGCGCCGCAGATTCCCCAGAACCCTGCTGCTTCGAATTCCGTTGCTTCACCAAAAACAGGAAATGCCCAGGGGAGGCTGAAGACCATGGAGGCTCCCACCAGCATGCCCACAAGCCCCAGCAGGCGAGATAACAATAACCAGTTCATTATATTTCAACTTATTGATTTTGTTCAGAAATGAACGACTGGATTCTTCCAGTAGATTCGAGTTAAATAGAGGTACACCAAAAGTCGTGGGATTATAGCACGTCAGTTCTAATTGAACGATACTACTCATTCCGAATTAGGAAATTCCATTATGGTCGCTCAGTCTCGTATCCGTTTCTTTTTCGCTTTGTTTTCTGTATTTTTGTTTTTTTCTACAGCAAAAGCAGAAGAGTTGGAACAGTTAACCTATCACAATCCAGAACTCGAAGTGGACCTGGGAGTTGGTTTATGGGCCTGGCCGCTCCCGATGGATTTTGATGGCGATGGCGATATGGACCTGCTGGTTTCCTGTCCGGATAAGCCCTCCAATGGTACTTACTTCTTCGAAAACCGTTCAGACGGTAAAGATAAAATGCCGGTCTTTGAACCGGGAGTTCGTCTGGGGAAAGGTTATCATAATACCTGTCTTTCCTACGTAAATGGCGTCCCCCGTGTACTGGTTTCAGGGCAGGAAGTGGTCGATTTCAAAAAGCACGGATTTGACAAGCTGAGCAAATTACCCGTTGACCGCAATGTGCATGGAAAAAAGGTGCGTGCGAATCAATGGTACTATGTTGACTACGATGGCGACGGCGATCAGGATCTGGTTGTCGCTGTCGGCGACTGGGGCGATTATGGCTGGGATGATGCCTACAATTCCGAAGGGCAATGGACGAATGGTCCGCTGCGTGGATTTGTGTATGTCTTGAACAACGCAGGGACGGATCAAAAACCCGAATATGAGAATCCAGCGAAAATCAAAGTAGGCGATCAACCTCTGGAAGTGTTTGGCTGGCCTTCTCCCAACTTTGCAGACTTCGATCACGATGGCGATCTGGATCTGATCTGTGGTGAGTTTCTGGATCAACTGACGTATTTTGAAAATACCGGCTCTCGCACGCAGCCTCAGTATGTTGCCGGGCGTCGATTGCACAATAACGGTCAGCCATTACAGATGGATCTGCAGATGATTGTTCCCACAGCGATTGACTGGGATCAGGACGGTGATCTCGACCTGGTGATTGGTGATGAAGACGGTCGGGTAGCCTTTATGGAGAATACGGGCGAACTTCTCGGGGGCCTGCCACAGTTTCTGCCTCCCCGGTATTTCCGCCAGAAAGCAGCCGGAGTCAAGTTTGGAGCGCTCGCCACTCCCTATGCATACGACTGGGACGGCGATGGAGATGAGGATCTGATTGTTGGAAATACCGCCGGTTATATTGGGCTGATTGAAAATCTGGATGGGGATCCGCATTCACCCAAACTGGCGGCCCCCGTTTATCTGCAGGCGGGAGGACGACCGATTCGGATTCAGGCGGGCCCCAATGGTTCGATTCAGGGACCTTGTGAAGCGAAGTGGGGATATACCACCCAGACCGTTGCTGACTGGAATCAGGATGGTTTGCCCGATTTGCTCGTGAATTCGATCTGGGGTGAAATACTCTGGTACCAGAATGTCGGCACAAAAACCAAACCGGAACTGGCACCAGCACAGACAATCCAGGTGGAATGGAATGGTGAAGTACCAAAACCGGAGTGGAACTGGTGGAACCCTCGGGGCAATCAGCTGGTAACGCAGTGGCGTACAACGCCTGTTGCCGTCGATTATAATCAGGATGGTCTCATGGATCTGGTGATGCTGGATCACGAAGGTTATCTGTCATTTTTCGAACGGGTTAGATCAGGTCAGGATTTGAAGTTACTGCCGGGAAAGCGGATCTTCGTGGATGAATCACTCAAGCCGATTCAACTCAATCCCAAACGTGCAGGCGGGAGTGGACGCTATAAACTGCATGTGGTCGACTGGGATGGTGATGGGCGTCTCGACTTACTGGTCAACAGTATGAACGCCGACTTATACCGCAACGAGAAAACGGTCGATGGAAAAACGGTACTCAAAAACAAAGGGCCACTCAGTTCACGAAAACTGGCCGGGCATACCAGCAGCCCCTGTACGGTCGACTGGGATCAGGACGGTGTGCGTGACCTGATTGTCGGGGCCGAAGATGGTTATCTGTACTGGATGCAGAATCCGCGCTCAAAGAAGTAATCCTGTTTTCAAACCGTGATCGGGCAGAGGAATGCAGTCACAGAATCGAATCGCTTTTAAAGAATGGGGAGCTGTCTGCGCTGCGCTGGAGCAGGGGACTCAATCGGTGATTGTTCGGAAAGGGGGCATTCACGAAGGAGAAGCCGGCTTCCGTGTGGAACACGATGAGTTCTGGATGTTTCCCACACGCTTTCACCAGGGGGCAGAACAACTGCAGCCTGGAAAAAGCAGTCTGTTAAATCACCCTTTGGCGCAGGAGCCTGCTTCCGGGAAGTTGAATCTGGCCCTCTATTCTGTCGTCGAAGCGGTTCTGGAACTCAAAGATCCGTCGCAGCTCACATTTCTGCAGAAGTTGCAGGTATTGAACGAAGAGACAATCCAGCAGCGGTTTGAATACAAAAATCCGGGGCTGTTTGTTTTACTGGTTCGCATCTTTCGTCTGGAGCATCCTTTCGAAGTGGATCAGGAATCCCGTTATGCGGGCTGTCATTCCTGGGTGGAGCTCTCACAGGACTTTGACACAGTTAATCTGAAGCCGGTCCTTAATCCAGAACAGTTTCTGGAAGCACAACAGGCGTTTCAGGAAATCGTAGCAAGATCGCAATAAACTCAGTTTGTAAATGAACACAGCCCGGATCCAGAGAGCCGGGCTGTGTACTGTATGAAGCAGCGTAATTAAGCTTTAAAGATTTTCTCCCGACCGGAAGTTACATTTTTGGTCGCATTGCGGGTATCAAGAATCATCTTGCTGTGCTTGACGATAAAGTCGTAATCGTAAGCCGAATGATCGGTGGCTATCAGCACGCAATCCTGTGCCGCCAGATACTCGGGTGTTAATTCCTGGCTTTCCATTGCGGGGACATTGTGATGTCGCATCTTGGGAAGTTTTGGAATATGAGGGTCGTTGTAAGTGAAATCGACACCCCGTTCCAGTAGCAGATCGAGCAAGTGGAAAGAAGGACTTTCACGCGGGTCATCGACATCTTTTTTATAGGCCACACCCAGCATGCAGATTTTGCTGCCTTTGAGTGGTTTGGCATGCTGATTGAGAAATTCGGAGAGCCTGTCAATCACGTATCGTGGCATGCGGGTGTTGACTTCCCCGGCCAGTTCGATGAAGCGGGTCGTCTGCCCTTCCTTACGTGCCAGCCAGCTCAGGTAAAACGGGTCAATGGGAATACAGTGACCGCCCAGACCAGGGCCCGGGTAAAAGGCCTGAAAACCAAAGGGCTTTGTTTTCGCGGCATCGATGACTTCCCAGACATCAATATTCATGCGGTCAAATAGTGTTTTGAGTTCATTGACCATCGCAATATTCACGGCGCGATAGGTGTTTTCCAGAATCTTACAAGCTTCGGCAATTTCCACGGAGGAAACCTGGATGACATTGACGACAGCATGTTCATATAACGCGGCGGCAATTCGCAGGCTGTTCTCATCGATCCCGCCCACTACTTTGGGAATTCCGGCGGCAGAGAAATCCGGATTACCGGGGTCTTCCCGTTCCGGGCTGTAAGCGAGAAAGTAGTCTTCACCCACTTTGAGCCCCGTCGCTTCCAAAATGGGAAGCAGGACATCGCGGGTTGTTGTGGGGTAGGTGGTACTTTCGAGGACGACCAGTTGCCCGGGACGCAGACTGGCGGCGATCGCCTCTGTGGTTTTTTCAACATAACTCAGGTCAGGGTCACGGCTCGTTGTGAGAGGGGTAGGGACACAGATCAGCAGGGCATCTGCTTCTTTCATCCGTGAAGCTTCAGCGGTTGCCTCGAACTGCTTTTTCTCAAGCCAGTTTGTGACTGTTTTTGAGGGAATGTGCTGAATATAACTTTTACCAGCCTGCAGCTGTTCTACTTTGTTTTGATCAACATCAAAACCCATGGTTTTGAAGCCGCTGTTTACAAAAGCGTCAATCAAAGGGAGCCCGACATAGCCTAAACCAATAATCCCAATGGTTGCCGTTTTGTCTTTAATCGCCTGCTCAAGCTGATTTGCCATCTAAATACCGTCCTTGTTTAGTCCTAAATGCAGGGAAATGATACAGCTGAAGTCGCCGGATCATATCACTCGAACTTATTTCCTGCAAGCATTTTAGCGGTAAGACTCCAATCACGGCGGAGACCGGTTTTTCTACTAGACAAGTGTTCGAAACCGGCTCAGCCAGTGCTGGGATACCCTCTGTATTACAACAGTCCTGTATGCCGCAGGAGTGGTTCAGGACTGGGTTCCCGACCACGGAACTCTTTAAACAGATCCATGGGGTGGCGACTGCCTCCCATAGCGAGGATTGTGTCGCGGAATCGTCGGCCGGTCGCTTCGACAGCCTGCTCATCGTCGAGCCCCGCCTCTTCAAACGCGCTGAACGCGTCCGCACTGAGAACTTCGGCCCATTTATAACTGAAGTAACCGGCGGCATATCCCCCTGCAAAGATATGCTGAAACGAGCATAAAAACCGATCCTCGGGCAGCATCGGCAGAACCGAAGTGCTTTGACTGATTTCGCGCTGGACGTCGAAGACGGATTCACTGCCATCGGGGTCAAATTCACTGTGCAGTTTTAAATCGACGACACCAAACTGAATCTGACGCAGCATTTGAGTGCCTGCCTGGAAGTTGCGTGCGGCTTTGATTTTTTCAAACAGTTCATCGGGGAGTGTTTCACCCGTTTCGAAATGTTTAGCCATCCCCAGTAGTGTGGGTTTGTGGTAGCACCAGTTTTCCATAAACTGGCTGGCCAGTTCGACGGCATCCCATTCCACGCCATTGATGCCGGCAGCATCTGCTTCATTAATCGTCGTCAGCATGTGCTGCAGACCATGACCAAATTCATGAAACAGTGTTTCCACTTCTCGAAATGTCATCAGTGAGGGTTTTGAACCTACCGGCGGCGTAGAATTGCACACCAGGTGCGCGACTGGAAGCTGTACTGTTCCGTTCACAATTTTGCGACCCAGGCAGTCATCCATCCAGGCACCTCCCCGTTTGTTAGCAGGGCGGGCGTAGGGATCCAGGTAAAAACCGGCAATCGTTTCGCCGGACTCATTCGCGATGTTGAAATAACGGACATCCTTATTCCAGACAGGGATATCATCCGTGACCTGGGTGACTGTGATTCCAAAGATACGATTGACCAGTTGAAACAGACCATCCAGTACTTTTTCCAGTGAGAAATAAGGTCGTAACTCTTCATCGGTATAACTGAAACGCTGTTCCCGCAGACGTTCTGACCAGAAGGCGAAGTCCCATTGGATAATGGGGTTTGTTTCACCTTGTGCAGCCGCGAATTCCTGCAGATCTTTCAAATCCTGCTGACCGTTGGCAAAGGAGGCTGTTCGCAGTCGTTCTTCCATCTCGAGAACGGCGTCGATGCTGGGCGCCATTTTTTCTGCCAGACTGACTTCGGCGTAGTTGGCATATCCCAGCAGATGCGCTTTCTCTTTGCGTAACTTGAGAATCTCCGGAATCAATGGTTCATTATTGATTTCACCCTCTGATGCACGCGTAATAAACGCACGATATACTTTTTCCCTTAATTCGCGATTGCGGCAGTGCTGCATAAAAGGACCGAAGCAGGGAAAGTCCAGACTGATGCGCCAGGGGCCTTCTTCCGGAGTTGCTTCGACTTCAGGTTTTTTCTCATCCCAGCTGTTGTAGGATTGCGCGGCCAGCTGTTTAAGGCTGTCCGGGAAGCCAGCAACATCATCCGCGCTGGTAATGATCAGTGTGAAGGCTTTTGTTGCATCCAGTACGTTGTTGGCAAATTTCGTGGACAGGCTCGAAAGTTCTCTGGCAATTTCATTGAACCGGGTCAGTTGTTCGCCGGAGAGACCGATCCCTGCCAGTTCCGCTGACAGGATTCGTTTCTCGATTATCCGCCTTTGTGCATCATTGAGCGAATTCCAGTTTTCACTGTCTCGCAAAGCGACTAATGCTTCGTAAATGGGCTTACTCTGCCTGGCACTTAATGAAAATGCAACAATGTCCGGTAAAACACTTTCGTAGGCTTCCCGGATTTCAGGAGTATTTTTCACGCCCAGCAGATGGCCCACAGAACCCCATGATCGTTCCCAGGGATAGTCCAGTTCTTCCAGAGGCTGCATTAAACCTTCCCAGGAGGGCTGCGCTGCCGCTTCGATTTTTTTCAGACCCGCTTCTGACTGCTCCAGAAGTGCTTTGACAGCTGGCTGAATATGTTGCGGTTCGATACGATCGAAACGTGGAAGTCCCTCTAATACCAGGAGGGGATTATCTGATAAACTCGATTGCTGATCCATTTGTGAAACTGTCCTTCCCGGGGGAATTGATAATATGCATAATTGAGAGGTTATTGATACAAAAACCGGCTCTGCAGCTGATGAGGCAGGTCATCATAAAATAAACAGGCTCTGATTTAAAAGGCATTCTTATGGATTCGGGAAATCGATACAATGCCTGAAATCAGTTTAACTCTTTTACAGGAAAGTTAGTACCGGAGAGCAGGTAATATGAAGCAGCTTTTCCCGGTCTGGACTGGACTGGCAGTGTTCGTTTTTCTCTCGTCTTTCTGTCGGTCTGAAGAGGCTGGTCCGTCATCAGATCAGAATCAAAACGAAAAATACACAGCGAAGGATTTAGTTATGAAGACCATGGGCGGACGGCAGTTCTGGGGGGATGTACAGTTTTTTCATGGCTGGAAGATTCAGCAGCATGTCATCAGTCAGCATTATCGTCTGCTGGATCCGAAAGACCAGAGACATGCCAGTGGCTCATTGGCAGTCTGTCAGCAGCGCCTCGCAGAGATTAAAGCAGCTGAACAGCTTCCGCCTATGCAGGGCAAAGCCGTAATTCTGATACATGGTATCATTCGCTCTTCCAAGTCATTTGTAAAAATGAAAGAGACCTGTCAGCAGAAAGGCTGGCTCGTGGTCCCCTTTGATTACCCGAGTACGCAGCGGACGATCCCCGAAAATGCGAGCTATCTGGGTCAGGTCATTCAATCACTAGAAGGTATCGAAGAGATTGATCTGGTGGTACACAGTATGGGGGGGCTGGTCGTGCGTTCGTGGCTGTCCCAACAGGAGGTTGTCGACCCGCGCGTGAAACGCATGGTCATGCTGGGAGTCCCCAATCGGGGAGCCGATATGGCTGATCGCTTCCGCTCGAATTTACTGTTCAAAGCCATTTTTGGTCCCGCGGGTCAGCAACTGGTTACCGAAGTCAACAGCGATTTTATCAGCAACCTGCCGACCCCTCCGTTTTCTTTTGGAGTGATCGCCGGGGGGCGAAATACTCTGAAAGGTTACAATCCGCTGATTCGTGGTGATAACGACGGCACCGTCGCCGTCAGCAGTACCCGTCTTCCGGGAGCCGATGATTTTATCATGTTACCGGTTCTGCATTCATTTATGATGAATGACCCGGAAACAATCGCCCATACGCTGCGGTTTCTGGAGACGGGGGTCTTTCGTGAATCAGGAAAACCGCAACCGATTCCTGTACCTCAGACAGTAACAGTGCCATAATTGTCAGCTGGAATTGAGAGATCAGTTTTATCGTTTCAAATCATAATTGTACCTGTCTGAATGAAATGAGCGTTTAGTATGGACCGTGATCAGCGACATCTGCAGTTGCTTTCAAAGCTACAGATCATTTATGGAATACTGAATATTTTTGTGACACTGATTTTTTATTGGGTTGTGAAGGACCTGTCAGACGCAACCCGCGATTACCTGGGGCAGACTCGACCTGAGTTAGAAGTTTCCCTGATGATCGGCTTCGGGGTCATCTTTTACCTGATTGGTTTCGCGATCCTGTTTTGTATCATTCTGGCTGGTCAGTCGCTGGCACGTTATGAAAACTATCGGTTCTGTCTGATCGTTGCCATTTGTGAATGTCCGATCTTTCCGTTTGGTACCTTGTTGGGTATCGCCACGATTGTGGTTCTGCTGCGAGATTCGGTGAAACAGTTATTTCTGAAAAACAGCCAGAAAAGTCAGCCCGTCAATTAACCGGTTCTGCGAATACACTTCTCACTCAAAGTTTCCGTTTTCATGTCTGATCCATCAGCTGACTCTAAAAAAATATCTGGTTCTGCGCTGATCTGGAAACTGACGAAATGGGGATTACTGGCGCTGGTACTCTACTTTGTCTGGAAGCAGGGGGCACAGCTTTACGAGCAGCAGCAGGAAGCAATCACAGAAATTCAAATCAGTCCCGTCTGGCTGATTTTGTCAGGAATCTGCTATTTCATAGCCTGGTTACCTTCCGTCTGGTTCTGGCAGCAACTGATGCTTGCCTCCGGGGAAAAAGTCGATTTCTGGCCGACAGCGCGTGCCTATTATTGTGGTCATCTGGGAAAGTACATTCCCGGCAAAGTGACCGTCCTTTTAATTCGTGCTACGCTGCTTAAGGAATATGGCGTGCGTGTTTCGGTAGCCGCTGTGACAGCCGCGTATGAAACGCTGGCAGTCATGGGAGTCGGACTGGTCCTGTTTCTGGCTTTGATCCCGTTTGTGATCGACGTCGATCAACTGGATGACTGGCCGGCGTGGGTTCAGTATCTTCAAGCACACCCTTTCCTTGTCCCGACTTTGATTCTGGTTGTTCTCTTTATCTCCCTGCCTCTGGTGGCACGACTGTTAAATTTATTTTCGAAAAAGTTCTCCCGATCCAATGTGGAAGCAACAGCCGAAGAACCACAGCCGGAGTTTTCCCTGCGACTGTTATATGCAGGCGTGTTGATGTTCCTGCTCAGCTGGAGCCTGCATGGTTTGAGCCTGGGACTGACACTGGCCTCAATCAGCGATCAAGGCCTGGTCTGGCAGGAATGGCCGCGCTGGATCGCTGCGGTATCGGCTGCGTATGCGCTGGGCTTTCTGGCCTTGTTTGCTCCTGCAGGTCTGGGGGTAAGGGAAGGGTTAATCTCGGCAATCCTTGCCGGTTCTCCGTTAATTGGAGATATAAATGCGTTTGTTGCCGCGATATTAGTACGAATCGTTTCTTTTGCTAGTGAATTACTGTCTGCCTTTGTTTTATACTATAGTATTGGAAGTCAAGCTTCGTCCGACACTGGATCGGTGCAGAACCAGCCAGCTTCCGATACAAATGAAATTGTGTAGAAAATAAAACGAGCGAAAGGTATTTGTTGTGCTCTCGATTATGATTCCTGTCTTAAATGAATCCGAAAGTCTGCCACAGTTGTATCAGGAGATCTGTGACACGAGTCAGCAGCATAATATTGATCTCGAAGTCATTTTTATCGACGATGGTTCCTCTGACCGTTCCTGGGAAATTATCTCCGGGCTGGCTGCGAAGGATGGCCGGGTATCCGGGATCCGCTTTCGTCGCAACTTTGCCAAAGCAGCCGCTCTGACGGCTGGTATGCGGGCTGCCCGTGGGTCTGTTATTATGATGATGGACGCCGACCTGCAGGATAACCCGAAAGAGATTCCCCGCTTTCTGGAGAAACTCAACGAAGGTTACGATGTCGTTAATGGCTGGAAAGAACGCCGCCTCGACCCCTGGCATAAAGTCTACCCGAGCAAAGTCTTTAACTGGATGATCGCTAAACTGACCGGGCTCCAGCTGCACGATCACAACTGCGGCTTTAAATTATTCCGGAAAGAAGTCGCCGCGGAAATTCGCATCTATGGAGAATTGCATCGCTTTATTCCGGTGCTTGCAGACGCCCGCGGTTTTAAAGTGACCGAGATTCCGGTACATCACCGCGAGCGGCAGCACGGTCATTCCAAGTACGGAGTCCGCCGGTTCCTGAGAGGCTTTCTCGATCTGTTGACGGTCCGGTTTTTAACAGGTTACGGCCAACGGCCACAACACATGCTGGGAGCCATTGGTCTGGGATTTCTTTCGATTGGATTTCTCGGACTGGGATACCTGGGTTTCATCTGGATTTTGACAAACGTGTTTGGAATGGGATTCGGGCCGATCGGAAGCCGCCCTCTGTTAGCCTATTCGATTGCAGCAACTTTTCTAGGCGGTCAGGCAATCAGCCTGGGGCTGCTGGCAGAATTGATTGTCGCTTACACGGGCCGTCATCAGGATTCTTACAGTATTTCTGAACGCACTGATACAGCAACTCAGAATGAACAGGAAATTATCATCTGAAGATGTTTGGTGTTCAGGAAGTATTAAGGTCGATCCTGTTTCTTGATCTGGAAATGAAGCCATAGATGAAAATTACGTTTCTGGGAGCTGCTGGAGAAGTCACGGGCAGCCAGCATTTAATCGAAACTGACTCCCGCCGCATTTTGCTGGACTGTGGACTGTTCCAGGGGCACAGGCAGGAATCGTACCTGAAAAACAGTCGCTTCGCTTATCCCCCCGAATCACTGGACGCGGTGTTTCTTTCGCATGGTCATATGGATCACTGCGGGAATCTGCCACGGTTGTTCAATAAAGGATTTCGAGGACCAGTCTTCTGCACTTCGGCCACAGCGGATATTGCCGAGATAATGCTGAAGGACAGCGCGCGGATTCAGGAAGAAGATGCGCGTTATCTTGCCCGAAAACTGACAGACAAACATCCGCCCATCGAACCACTTTATTCTGAAGATGATGTCACAGCAGTCGCGAAACAGTTCGAACGTCTGGAGTACCAGGAATGGCATGAACTGGGCGATGACCTCAAGGTACGTTTCCTGGATGCCGGTCATATTCTGGGCTCTGCCATCATTGAACTGAAAATCAAAGATCAACGCGAGTGGCGGCACCTGGTTTTTACTGGTGACCTGGGGCGACGTGATTTACCTTTACTGCGGGACCCGGAATTGATTGAGGGGTGTGAAGTCCTGATTTCCGAGAGTACGTACGGGAATCGGGTTCATGAAAAAGCCTCGGATGTCAAAGAAGAGCTGTTCCAGATACTGGATGAAGCGTATCGTCTGGAAGGACGTGTGATCATTCCTGCGTTCAGTCTCGGGCGGACGCAGCAGATCATTTATTACCTGAATGATCTTTATAATGAAAAACGTCTGCCTCATATTCCCATTTTTGTAGACAGTCCCCTGTCGACGCGGCTGGTTTCTGTGTTCCGTGCTCATCTCCAGGATATGGATGATAATGTACGGGAAGTGATCTCAACAGACCGGGACCCATTCGGTTTTTCTCTGCTGGATTATGTTTCCTCGCGTGAAGAAAGTATTGCGCTCAATAAACGTAAAGGAGCATTCGTCGTCATTGCCGGGAGCGGGATGTGTGAAAATGGCCGCGTACGACATCATCTGAAAAACGGTATCTCTAATGTGGAAAACACCGTGGTGCTCATGGGCTATCAGGCTGCGCATACCTTAGGTCGGCGTCTTCAGAATAAAGATCCGAAGGTCAAAATCTTCGACCGTTATTACGAAGTCAAAGCCAAAGTGGTTCAGTTGAGTGGTCTGTCCGGGCATGCGGATGTCGAGGATTTTAAGTGGTGGTATGAAGAATCGGCAAAGCGAGGCAATATTGGACAGGTCTTTCTGGTGCACGGCGAACCGGAATCGGCGACTGCCCTGGCTGCATTAATCAGAGATCAGTGTGATGAGGACCCCATCATACCCCAGTATCATGAATCTTTTGAAGTGTAGTACTATAGATGACGAAATCGATTACACATCCCGATCACAGTCTGCCGGCATTGGGTATCAGGCAGCCCTGGGCAGAGTTGATTCTGCGTGGCGAAAAGACGATTGAAATTCGCTCCAGCCAGACGAAAATTCGAGGAACGATTTATGTCTATGCGTCTAAGAAACTGGCGACCACACCACATGCTGTGAAAGCAGCATCGAAGGCGGGCATCGACGTAAACACGCTTCCGACAGGAACTCTGGTTGGTACGGTAGAAATCGTCGATTCGTTTCCCGCCACGGAAAAGCATGCTGCCGCAGCCGGGGTACCCGCTGAACTGCTCGCGGGGAAATATGGCTGGAAGCTCGCGAATCCCAGGCGACTTAAGAAACGGATCGTTCCTGAATACCTGCCTTACGGCGTCTGGTTTTACCCGTTTGTCCGCAAGAATCCCGGCACGAGAAAGAAACCATAAAGATCAGCCTCGGGTTGCTGCGGCCATCTGTCCCGCATACTCGCCTATACCGGCGATAATGTCTTCGCGCTTCTGGCTTTCATCCGAAAATGCAGCGAACTGTTTCACGATGGCCGAACCGATAATAAATCCATCGGCTTTTCCGCGGAGCGTATTAACGTGTTCCGGATTACTGATACCAAAGCCCACTGCTAGAGGCAGGTCTGTCAGCTCTCGTAATGCTTCGAGATGAGCGGTCAGTTCTGGCGGCAGTTCATCACGCACGCCGGTAGTACCAGCCACTGAAATACAATAAATAAAACCACTGGCGGACTGCACGATGCGTCTGGTTCGTCCCTCCGGAGTCAGAGGAGAAACAAGTTGCACCAGATCCAGTTCAGAAGCTTTAACCTGCTGAGCAAAATCCGACGCTTCATCACCGGGTAGATCGGGAACAATCAGTCCGGAAAAGCCGGCCTCTGCCGCTTCTTTCAAAAACTTTTCTGCACCATAGCGAAAGATGATCGCATACGAAACCATGGCAACCAGAGGTGGCAGGTTGACGTTTTTGTCTGCAGACAGCGTTTTCAGACTTTCAAACAGATCGTGAACGTGAAACTTATTGTTGAGTGCGCGAGTATATGACTCCTGAATGACCGGGCCATCGGCAATCGGGTCGCTGTAAGGAAAACCGACTTCAACCAGGTCGACGCCTTGTGCCGCCAGTTCCTTGAGGACATCAACGGTTGTTTCCAGATCTGGATCACCTGCAGTGATAAAAGGCATGAATGCCATACGGTTTTCAGATTTGACCTGGGCAAATTTTTCTGAGATGGATGTTGTCACGATTCGCGGTACTACTTTATGAAAATGATCAGGATATTGGTGCAGAGGGCAGGGGGAACGGCGCGACTAGATTTCCCGTCCTAGCAGGCGGGCCACTTCGTTCACATCTTTATCGCCTCTCCCGGATAAACAGACGACAATCGTTTCGTCGGGGCCGGATTCCCGGGCCGCTTTTATCGCGTAGGCGATGGCATGCGATGATTCAATCGCGGGAATAATCCCCTCCAGTTTTGCCATGGTCTGGAAGCCCTCCAGGGCTTCATCGTCAGTGATGGCAGTATAGTTGACGCGACCCGAGTCTTTCCAATAGCTGTGTTCAGGGCCGACACCAGGATAGTCCAGTCCTGCAGAGATCGAATGGACGTCCATTGTCTGGCCATCATCGTCCTGAAGTACATAGCCAAAACTTCCATGCAGCACGCCCTTGGCGCCATAGCTGAGTGTGCTGGCATGCTCGCCTGGTTCAGGACCTCTCCCGCCGGCTTCCACGCCGGTCAGCTTGACCGATTCATCGTCGATAAATGGATAGAACATTCCTGCGGAATTCGAACCTCCGCCGACACAGGCAATGACCTGATCAGGCAGTCGCCCCGTCTGTTCCAGGCATTGTGCCCGGGATTCTTTTCCGATGACAGACTGAAAATCCCGGACCATCATCGGGAAGGGATGAGGGCCAATGACAGAGCCGATGATATAATGAGTGGTTTCTACGCTCGACATCCAGTCGCGCATCGCTTCATTGACGGCGTCTCGAAGTGTGCGTGACCCACTGGTGACTGCACGAACTTCTGCCCCCATCATTTTCATGTTGAAGACATTCAACTTTTGACGACGGATGTCTTCTTCACCCATGTAGACAATACATTCCAGTCCGAAGCGGGCACAGGCGACAGCAGAAGCGACTCCGTGCTGGCCGGCTCCGGTTTCGGCAATCACCCGTTTTTTTCCCATCCGCATTGTCAGCAAAGCCTGGCCGATGGTGTTGTTGATTTTATGGGCGCCGGTGTGATTCAGGTCTTCCCGTTTAAAGAAGATTTTGCCGCCACCACAATACTCTGTCAGTCGTTCAGCAAAATACAGTGGATTGGGGCGTCCGACGTAGTTTTTCAGCAGATCATCCAGTTCTGCCTGAAACGAGGGATCCTGTCTGGCCTTCTCGTATTCCTGGGTCAACTCTTCGAGAGCATGCATCAGGGTTTCAGGGACAAAGCGTCGACCAAATTCTCCAAAACGACCTGATGCGTCAGGTACATTTGATAAACTCGTAGTCATAATTGGCTCAGATATACTAATGGTGGTTCAAAAAAACGTGGTAGTGACCCATTATTGAATTCCCGACGTCGATGGTCAATGCCCGCAAGTTGGACGCTTCGGAATCGATGAAGGTTCGGTCCGGAAATGCAGGAAATGTGGGTGACAACCTTGATATATGTACTTTGATATCATGAAGTTGTGTCGTTATAGTTGTGGAAGTGGAAGTGTCCAGTCAGAATTTTCTAGGTTTTTGCTCGTTTGTCAGATAGAATACGTGATGCGATTTGTGAGGCAGTCAGCTTCACATTCTGTATCAGAGGGGGGATTAGATATGAATATGACAGATGAAAAACTGGCGGAAGCCATCAATTGTGATTCGATTCACATCGATGAATTAGAACGGTTTTGTCTCCTGGAGAGCAAACCACGGGGTTATCAGAACCTGGATGACAGCGATATCATTATTCCCGATTTTCCCCGGGATCTTCGCGCTGCCCGTCGCGAAATCAACGACTTTGTGCCACCCGTCGGCTGAGTGTCTCGTTAGAGAACTTCATTCTGAAGCGGCGACCGGAAAGATTTGAGCTGTGATGAAATACAGCTCACCTTCACGCTCCACGATCAGCTCTGGTGCCCACTGTTCAATTTCTGTTCGCTTGTTTTCAGCCATCGACTCGAACTTCAGGTAACTGTATTTATTAGGCAGGGGCGGTTGCAGCACTCCTTCTTTCACCAGTTGTTGAAAACGCTGGGGAGTCACGTAGTCGGTGTAACCGTATGAGCCAGGGATACGATAACGCAGTATCTCCGCCCAGTTCACATATACATATGCGATATGCTCTGCTTTCAGTTTTGCTTCGATCTCGCGGGCGGGTTTCATCGACAGCTCTTTGTCGGGAAGTTCTGGATCGGGTTGTGCCGTCCATTGCTGGAAAATATCTTCATCGAAGACGGTATTGTAAATCACGGGAAAGTTGGCGTTGAAAACCTTTGCTTCACCCACAAACAGCACAACCTGATTGGGGTCGAGCTGCATCTTGTTCAACACTTCAATTTCCGGGGCCGTCAGATTGCCAGTAAAATTGCGGGCGTACGTGAAATCATCCAGGTAAGCATTATTGCCCCCCAGACCGCTGGTGATAATACACAGATTAAACAGTACGGCAAAAAACACCACAGCTGTTACACCCGTCCGCCAGAGCAGTTTCGAACTCCAGGTCGCACCAATGCCCGCCAGTACTGCGACCACTGGCAACATAGGTACCCAGAACCGGTCAATCCGGTGCGTCAGTAACCACCAGGAAAAGAAGAGAAAACCGATATAGATCCAGAGCCAGTGTATGAGACGCCGCTGTCGTTGGTTCAGAAATGCCAGCGGCGCCAGGCAGAACAGCAGGGGGCTGAGCCAGTCGCTGGTCATCGTGACATCCAGCAGGCTGTCTTTGAATTCTTTCAGGCCAATCGTTCTCATACCATGCCCGTTTTTCCACTTGGCGTTCAGTGCCTCGGTCAGGTCATATCCCCCGAAGACTGAATACAGCAGCGGATAAACCGGGTTGCCTGTTTCCACCAGGTTTTTGAGCAACCACGGACCAACCGTGATCAGGGTCCCTGCTGCGAACAGCATGCCCAGCTTGAAAGTCGCTGACCAGCGCAGGGACCTGTCTTCCTTGAGCAAAACCCAACTGAAGCCGAGCAGCGTCAGTCCGAGTGGAATCACAACTGAGAGGACGCCCGGATACTTGGTTGACATCGCAGAGCCCGCCAGCAGACCGGTGAGGAGCGTCCAACTCCATAGCTCGCCCGGCAACCGGGATGTCCTGGCTGCGGAATCGTCTGCTGCGTCGTTTGAGTTCGCTTTCCATTTCTGCAAAACGGCAATCGTCAGGATCAGACTCAGCAGGCTGGCCAGCAGATAAAAGGAGAGCGCTCCTTCGGTGTAGGCAATGATTGACATCCGGTAAGTCCAGGGATTGGTCAGGAACACCGTGGCGGCAATCCAGCCGGCGGCCGAACCAAACCAGTGCCGCGCCATTGTGAAGATTCCCAGTGCGGTAAATATTGCGAAACTCATCAGTACGAGTTTGCCCGCCTGGGCTCCCGAAAACCAGTCCCCTTTGAGTGTCATCGACAGCAGGGTGAGCATCTCCGTCAGAAACGGAAAGCTGGTATACACGTTATGTGGCAGGAAGCCGATGTAGCCCTGCTGGTAATATTCTTTCGGCCCTCCGAAATGATATTCAAGCACATCATAATCAGTGGAAGGCAGCATGGATCCCAGAAACATGCTCATTACAAACGGGCTCATCAGCAGGCAGCAGCCCACACGGAACAGCATATCGAACGTGATGGATTTCGGCAGCGACAGCTTCAAAGAAACCAGCGATCCTGTTTTCTGTTTCGTTTCCTGAAGTGCCGACGCGATGCCGGCTGTCGCCATTGTAATCAGCACGGCATAACAGAGTCCTTGCGTGAGAATGCCCAGCAGCCCACCTTCCAGGGTCAGTAGAGAGACTAACGAGATTCCCAGCCCAGAGGCGAAGACAGTTCGTTCGGCAGTGAAGGGATGCAACGGGATGCGGATCAACCGCGTCACAAGCTGCCCCAGTCCCCAGGCCCCCAGTAGTACAATTGCAGCAATGCCGATCAATGGTATCCGCTGTGGAAAATATGCCCATCCTGCCGGATGCGGGTTTTCTTCCGGGAGCGGGTCAATCAGGTCCAGTAACAGGAACGGGATCTCAGGGACAATATACCAGCGATCAATTTCCTGATTGTTGGTCAACGGAATCGTCAGGAATGCAATAAAAAACAGCAACACCCAAGCCAGTGCCCCGCTCAAAAACAGAGGGGAATCTTTCTCGAGGGATTCCATAGGACTGTCTGCCGCTGTTTTATTCATAGGAAGAAATCAAAGCTTTAAGATGAGTGAAGGAGTCCGTTTGACGTGAAATTACGTACGCCGTTTCCAGTCAAATCCTAAGTCCAGTGATATCACAGAATGTGTGAGTGCACCCACGCTGATGCGTTCCACCCCGGTTTCTGCCACACTGCGGAGACTCTCAAGGGTGATCCCTCCGGATGCTTCCAGCAGTGTTGTCGGCGAACTGGAATTCCGCAACTCAATCGCCTGTTTCATGATCTCTGGTGACATGTTGTCGAGCAGTACGATCTCGGGTTTGGCCTGCAACGCATCCGCCAGTTGATCCAGTGTGTCCACTTCAACCTCGATAGGTTTCTGACCATCGACAGATTCGCGTGCCTGTTGAATCGCGGCGGCAATTGTCGGATGAGAAGTTCGTGAAGCCCAGCCAGCCAGATGATTGTCTTTGATCAGAACCCCATCATACAGACCCATTCGATGATTTGTACCGCCGCCGGCTGCGACAGCATATTTTTCCAGTACACGCCACCCGGGGAGCGTTTTGCGTGTATCCAGGATGGTTGCGTTCGTCCCGGCGATAGCTTTCACATAGCGGGCGGTCAGCGAGGCGACTCCACACAGGTGTGTCAGAAAATTTAAAACGGTCCGTTCGCCAATCAGAATTGAAGCGAGAGGACCGGCGCAAGTCGTAACGATTGAACCTGGTTCCAGTGTATCACCGTCTGACAGATGGTGTGTGCAGGCGACTGCAGGATCCAGTTCGCTGAAGATGAGTGATGTGATCGGAGAGCCGGCCAGGATACCCTGTTGCCGTGCGACGATCTGGATTTCTGCCTGATCTGACGGATCAATCAGTGCCTGGCAGGTCAGGTCACCTGTCTGCTGCAGATCTTCTTCCAGAGCGAGTTTGATCAGAGTCGTGGCTGCATTTTGCTGGAGCTCATCAAAGGGGACTGTCACTGTAATAATCGAGCTTTTCTGTTAAGAGTCACTGTCTGGTGAGTCTATTGCCACGTTTAAGGCTCAAGACTCACATAAAATTCAGACGAATAATATGAAATCAAGGCGTATAATGTCTATGGTCGTATCATACCAGTCTGCAGTCTGAGATGTAATCGGGAGAAGAGCATGATTATTGGAGTCCCTCGTGAAATTAAACAGGATGAGTATCGCGTCGCGCTGATTCCGGTGGGAGCCGAAGAATTGACTGCTGCCGGGCATACTGTGCTGATCGAACGAGGGGCGGGTCTGGGAAGCGGGATTCTAGATGAGCTCTACGAAGAGAACGGCGCCGAGATAGTAGAAACCGCTGAGGAACTGTTTGCCCGCGCGGATCTGGTGATCAAGGTCAAAGAGCCTCAGCCGGCGGAATGGGCTTTATTAAAACCAGGCCAGATTCTGTTTACCTATTTTCATTTTGCCGCAGATGAGAAATTGACACGTGGTTTTCTGGAGACAGGAGCCACTGCGGTTGCCTATGAGACGCTGGAAGGCCCGCATGGTCAACTCCCACTGCTGACACCGATGAGTGAAGTTGCGGGCCGAATGAGCATCCAGGAAGGGGCCAAATATCTGGAGCGCCCGCAGTTAGGTCGGGGAATTCTATTGGGAGGAGTTCCCGGCGTTCCCCCAGCGCACATTGTCATTCTGGGAGGGGGAGTGGTCGGGAAAAACGCCGCTCAAATTGCCGCAGGATTTCAGGCAGATGTGGTGATTCTGGATATCAATGTCGACCGGCTTCGCTATCTTGAAGACATCATGCCCGCCAACGTGAATACACTCTACAGTGATCGACATAATATCCGGGCAGAACTCGAACTGGCAGACCTGGTGATTGGCGCGGTTTTGATTCCCGGTGCCCGCGCGCCGGTACTGGTTCCCCGGTCGGCATTGAGTTCGATGAAACCCGGGGCTGTATTGATTGATGTGGCTGTCGACCAGGGAGGCTGTATCGAAACCACAAGACCCACAACGCACTCCGATCCAACGTTTGTCGTCGATGGTGTTGTGCATTATTGTGTCGCCAACATGCCTGGTGCGGTTGGTCGCACGAGCACCTATGCTTTATGCAATGTGACATTGCCGTATGCTCTCAAACTGGCCAATCAGGGATTGAATGCAGCCTGTGCACAGAACCATGGTCTGTTGACAGCGGTGAATGTCCATCAGGGGCAGGTGACCAATCGAGCTGTCGCTGAAACTTTCGGCATCGAATGGAAAGAGTTTCGTCCGTAAAAAAAGAGGTGAGAAACCGGTTCTCACCTCTTTGTATTAAATGGATCTTAAATCCGCTGGGGTCATTATACCAGCGGGCCAGCCCAGTCAGCAAACAGGCTGTCCAATTCTTCATCGGCTACTTCGGAGTCCCGCACATCATCCAGATCAAATTCAGGATTGAAGCTCAACTCCAAATTCGTTTCTTCCGGTTCCAGATCGTCTGAAAGATCTGTTTCATAGGAAACTTCGAATAGGGATCCGATCTGCAGATCCTGATCTACTGACTGCTCCACAATCAGACTCGAACTTGAAAGCGGCAGCTCAGGAGCCAGATACCAGGCAGGTGCTGTTCCTGTCTGGAGTCCGGATGATTGTGATGATGCTTTATTCGCGATCTGTTGTTGCTCTGGTGCAACGACAGGTTGCGTTCGGGGAGCAACAGGATTCGTTACGGGAGTGGATTCTGTCGTTGTGAGGCTCACTAAACTGGATGCCATCAACGGTGCACTGAGTGGAGTGATCACAGCGCCGTCTGCATTATTGTAAGCGGCCTGTAGAACTTGAATGTCCAGTGTGGAGATCATCTTCCTGGTCGAGGGGTCCAGCGTTGCCCCCATGATGTCGTCCGGATAGAACGTCTCATCGATATGCAGCCCGTCATCTGTCAGCGGAGCAATAAAGTCCCAGCTGACAAACTGAACCTGTCCGGAATCACTGGTTTGCAGCTGGTTTGTATAAGGAGAATAGCTTGTAGTGAAACCGGCAGCATGACCAATTTCATGCAGTAGCACTGTATACAGATCATAGTGGCCTTCAGCTGCAGAACCGGCAATCGCCTGTCCGTTGCTGTCAAATGCAAGACCATCAACCGATGAGTACCAGCCCAGACCGCCTGCATCGTCATCAATGTAAACACGCCCTTTGACAGGAATGCCGTTTTCATCGAGTTCCAGAATATGCCCTTCGCCCAGTTGTTGACCACCAAGGTCAGTCACGACGACTTGAACTGCCAGGTCAGGATTTCCAGTTGCGGTTTTCCATTCATCGGTGGCGGCATCGATCAGCGTACTCAGGCTGTCGCTGCCCTCAGTGGTAATGGCAGAACCGTACCATTCCTGAGGGAAGTTAGTCGGGAAGGAAATCTGTTGCCCTGTGCCTCTGGATCGGTTGTAGTTTGTTGCCAGGAAAATCAGGTCTCGATAGTTGATTTTCCCGCTCTTGTCAAAGTCAAGAGACCAGGCCAGTCCTGATTCCGCTCCTACAACGGAAGTATCATAATAGGAAGTGAATGTAATCAGATCCCGGTAGTTGATCGTACCATCATCGTTCAGGTCGAACGGCACTGCCCAGAGTTCTGTATCCAGTGTTTCGCCTGTGGAAGCAGTGACATCACCAAAGTCTGTGACATCCAGAGATGCATTGACGACTCGGATGCCCAGGTTATGGGGGCCGAGGAAACCAGTTACTTGATCGATGGTAACGTTATCCTCGCCAATCGATTCAAATTTGACGCGCGCCAGCAGAACCTGACCGCTGCCACCAAGATTACCCTGACCGTTCTGACCACTGATTCCAGAGACAATACCCGCCTGATCATCAATGCTGGCTGCACTGGAACCACCAAAGGCAGAACCAAACTCGACCGCGGTTGCAGTAAAGTAGTCTGTATTGTATTCCAGATCGAAGTTACCGCCGCTGATGCCGGAACCATCGCTGGTATTACCCCAGACTTCAACCCAGAAACTGTCCCATTCATCGATCCAGTCCACACTGTCAGGTACTGTCTCGGTTTCGCCATTCGCATTGGTTGCTGTCGGCGCTGTCACCAGTGAGGTACTGATCGTAGTATTGGGAGAAGCGGTTCCCGTCAACGGTGGACCAGCGGGATCGATAATCGTTCCGGTGGCTGTTGTGGAAGGGAAGAACTCCAGTATTTGCAGGCCACTGAAAGTATCTGCGACAAACGCCAGGGTACCAGAGACGAACAGACTGCGGGCACTGCCCGGTGTGTCGAATGTATTGGCTATATCGCCTGTCGTTAAATCGATGACCTGCAGACCTGCCATTCCATCAGTCACGTAAGCAAAGTTACCAACGACCTTCACGCCAGTGGCGATACCGGGAGTGTGCAGTGTACGAACATAAAAAGCGGTAAAGGGGTCTGAGATATCGATAACCTGCACACCACCTTCACGATTTGCGACATAAGCCAGATTGCCAACTACGTCGAGACCAATCGCAGCACCACCGGGGGTGGCGACTGATTTGATCAATGTGGGATTTGCAGAATTAGAAACGTCAACAATTTGCAGACCATTATTACCATCAGTGAGATAAGCGATATTGCCAATGACTTCAACTCCGCCGGCCAGACCACCAGGTGTCGAGACACCAAAGCTACCTGAAATGGAAGGGGAAGCAGGGTTCGAGACATCGATGATCTGTAATCCACCACCGTTTCCACTGTCGTCCGCGACATATGCCAGGTTACCAACCACTTGCACACCTCGGGCACGGGCGGGAGTGGCTATGCTGCCTGCTAAAGTGGGGTTCGCGGGGTTCGAGATGTCAATAATCTGTAATCCTGCTTCGCCGACTGCCAGATAAGCCAGATTGCCGACGACATCAATCGCCTGGGCAATTCCCTGCTGGTTAAAGTCGTAAGCACCGACATGCACCGGGTTGGAGGGATTACTGATATCAAAGATCTGTAATCCGCCATCCCGGTCAGCAATGTAGGCATAGTTGCCTGCTACATCGACGGCAACAGCGGCGTCTGTCGTTGCAGAACTGCTGCGAGCGTGAATGCTGGTCAGAAAGACCGAACGTCCGCTGGAGATCAGATTCGACAGGGTCAAGTCAAAGGTTTCCGGACTTTCCACAGTCGAATCCGGCCTCACGTTGACATCGACTGTCTGCTGAGTTTCACCTGCGATAAACGTCAAAGTATCAGCGAATGGGAAGTAGTCGTCTGGTGCGACGGCGGTTCCATTAAAGGTGGCAGCATCAACAGTAATATCAACATCAACCGGGTTGGAAAGTGTCACCGTGAACTGGAAGGGACTGTCGTTTTCGGTGCCAATCACAGGAGTGATTGACAGGGACGCCGAGTCGTCGTTGAGGATCGTTCCCGTTGCGGCAATGTTGGGTCCCGAGATGGGGGAAGTCGATACATTACGCCCCATATTCAACAGAGTACCGAACAGGACGGAGAAGTCTTCATCAGCTTCCACGACATTTTCATTGTTGATATGAATGGTAAAGTTCTTGGTTAATGGATCAGTCGCATTAAAGCTCAGGATCAGTGGTTGATCAACGGCGATTGCCGTGTAGTCGTTATCATCTAAGAGCGAAGAGACCGCTTCCGTATAAATCTCAACTGAAATATCCGTGTCGACCGGGTTAGACAGTGTTGCGGTAAATGTCATATCACCGTCTGATTCGAGCTGGGTCACATTGTTGATGGTAATCGTCGCTTGATCATCATTGATGATGGTACCTGTCGCGTCGGTGGGTGACAGAGAAATATTCAGCCCGGCATCGTTCAACTGGCTCAAAAGTACTTTAAATACTTCGTCTCGCTCTACCTTGTGATCCTCGGCAATCAAAACTGTAAAGGTTTGAGGCGTTGGCGGAGACAGTGATGACTCATTTCCAGCAAAAATAAATTCCTGGGGAACGAAAGGTGAATAATCGCCATCGGCAACAGTTGCATTTCCAAGAGCTGAACCAGGCAAATTCGTCCCGTCTGCTGTAGAAACGGTAAAACTGACATCCTTAGAGATTGCCGCGGATAGATTGATATTGAATGTAAGGCTGGTATATCCGGGCGGCGTGTTCGGTGCGGGAGTTCCTTCATTGACTGATGCAGAAGTGATGCTGATGACACCTGTATCAAGACCGTTCTGGATGATTCCAATGCCTTCGGCTCCCGATGTGACATTCCTGCTGTTCGTTATCAGGTTATCCATTGAAACTTTGAAGACTTCGTTCAGTTCTACAATGCTGTCATTGACAACATCCACATCAAACTCGAATGACTGCTCTTCTTTGTTAAACGTAATCGCATAGGGGGAACCGGCTGTTAGAAAATCGATATCAGCAAGTGCGGCATCCAGCCCTGGGAATGATGCGAGTTCCAACGCACTCAGACTTTCGGCGTCCGCAGTTAAAGTGATCGTCGTATCTACCGGGGCCGTCAGGCTTGCTGTAAATCGAAATACACTACCGTTGGCTTCTTCAGTTTGAGATACTCGGGAGATGTTGACTTGAGCGGTGTCGGTATTCAGGATCGTTCCAGTTGCTGATCCTGTGCCAATGACATTACGCCCAAAGGCAAACAAACTTGTATTATCAAGTGAAACTGTAAATTCTTCGTCTAATTCGACGACATTGTCATTATTGATGAACACAGTAAATGTCTTGAATCTTTCACCTTTACCGAAGATCAACGGAAGATCCGAGACCGGGGTATAATCATTGTCAGAAACAAATCCTGAGAACGCATTAGAGAGGGCAGTGCCATCCGCTGTGTTGACATTGATCGAAACTACTTCGTCAACTTCGCGAGTCATTTCAACCGTGAATGTGATCAAACCTGCTTCTTCATTCCGACTTACATCCTGAATATTGAACAATGCCTGATCATCGTTGAGTATTGTTCCCGTCGCTGATGTTGTTAAACCTCCACCAGCAAGTACGACGTCGAAGTTCTGGAGGTTCACAAGATTGCTGAGCAGTACTGTTAACTGCTCATCAAGCTCGACAGTATCGTCACCAATGATCGTGACGGTAAATGTTTCCGAGGTAGAACCCGCTGCGAAATTAATAGTATCGCTGAATGGATTGTAATCATTATCAACGACGGTTGCATCCAGATCCTGCGTTGCAGCCGTGATTCCAATCTCGCCCGCAACCTGGTGATCCAGCGCGAGAGTAAAGGTCATTGTGGTCGTGGAACCATTGTCGGTTTCAACGACATCTTGACCTAAAATGGATAAAATCGCCTGATCATCGTTGATGATATTCCCACGACCGTTGGTTCCAAGAATCACATTTAAGCCACTCGCACTGAGTGAGCTCATGATAACATCGAAATACTCATCCAGTTCGACGATCGTGTCAGTCGTCACATTAACGAGGAAATCAATCGAACTCGTCAACTGGTTAATGGTAATCGTGTTGTCGAACAGGGTGTAGTCATCGTTCCCGACTCCCGTACCGGCACCGCCGATAACATACGCTGATCCATCCTGTGTAGTAGCATCCACAGATACATCGGCGTCTACCAGGTTGGAGAGGGAAGCTGTAAAGCGGTAAACTCCGGCCCCATCACCCGTGTCTTCATTTTCCTGTTGGGTCACCGTGTTGATATTCAGGATCGCCTGATCATTATCGTTGATTGTGACTTCTGCACTGTTTTGAGCCGACGGATCAATGATTGCATTGAAGAACACACCGGTAATTGCCAGATCAATCGTTTCATTAAACTCGACAACATCATCACCTATGATGGTGATGGTGAATGTTGCAGTTGTCTGATTTGCAGTGAAGGTAACGGGTGTATTCGCGATAATCGCGTTGTAATCGACACCCGAAGTCGCCGTTCCCGAATTGGTATCTGAGATCAGTACGGTCGATTCTGCTCCAATTTTATCTCGAGTTAGAATGACATTGAACGTTGTGACAGTCCCCTGATCTGTTTCAGTGACAGTTAAAGGTGGACTCACCTGAAACTGAACCGTTGGCGGGTTTTCGACTGTGATGTCAATGACATCTGTATCGAATTCTGCCGGTCCGTCAAAGTTGGTCAGGTCACTGGTCGTCATTGTCAGAGTCGCCGGAGTGCCGATAGATGAATAATATCCGGTATCGGGAGTCCAGATGGTACCTTCCAGGGCCGCATTCACATTGGCGATCAATCCCTGGAACGTGAAAGTAGTTTCGTTTCCGAGTCCGTTGCCAGTCGTCATCAGCACATTGGCTGTAGTACCCAGTGTCAGTGTGCCGTTGACGGCGGTCAGCGTGACTGACACGAGACCATCCCCCAGAAACGCATCCGGGTCTGTCACTGTCAAAGCATTTCCATTGGCAGTGGAGAAGATCAGAGGCGTTTCCGATTCCGTACTGACGGCAGTGTTCGGGCTGTCTGGGATGGGAGTTGCATTAAAATTGTTAACTGGTGGATCATTGGCACCATCAGTGACAACAATAGAAAACGAAGTACTAGAGTCAATCTGATTCGGCTGCAGCAGGTTACCAGCACGATCAGTGATTCCTGTAGCGGCAGAGTTATCAACGGTGATCGTGTAACGCGTATCCAGTTCAAAAACACCAGCGACAGCCGAGAAAATCGCTTCATTGGTGTTTGAGTTGTAACTGAAGAGATAGTGAGTCCCTTCCTCCAGCAATGTTGTTCCAGTACTGGTTTGTGCGGTCAGCATAAACTGCGATGAGCTGATCTGAGCATCGTCAATACCAATGCCAGTGTCCCGCAACTCGACAATCATGCTCGTAAACAGCGCTGGGTTCGCAATGTAAACTTGCGTGGCGACGGGATCCAGATCGATATCGTTGACGTCGTTATCAGCAGGTAATGTGATGACGGCTGTGGGGCCGACAAAGTCAGCTCGTTCAATTGCACCACGATCCTTGAACACGTTCGATCCAAGGCCCGCAGGGGGTGACTGGGTCGGATCATCAACACGCAACTGACCGAAGACATCATAACTGGGAGCAAAGACGTCTGAAGCGGGAATTCCCAGGGGGGTTTTCACAGCTGTATAGAGCGGACGATCTGCCAGTCGGTTTAGCGAACTGTCGATGGCTTTCGAATTGTCAGCCAGATAGAAGTTTCCAGCAGCTGCATCGACAAACAATGCTTCGGTATCCAGCAGGTCAATCCAGTTGGTGCCCATCGTTCCGTTCACGAGATTACCCTGGAACAGGTTGGCGTCAACTACTGCTGAGCCACCACCGGTTGTCAGAACGGAGATACCACTAACCGTATTGGCTATGATGTTATTCACAATGGTTGGGCTGACTCGTGTGAATACATTGATTCCCTGTAGACCACCGTAGATGGTATTATTCACCACCTTCACTATCGGGATGACACTTTCCGGAGAAATGATATCCCCGGTAATGTCAATTCCAGAGAACGTGGAATTGACAATCAAGTTGTTCTGCAATACAGCCCCGGGAGCCAGTTGCTGTGTATTCAGATTTGGCAGTGCCCGGGTTCCACCCTGGTGAGGGAACCAGCCTTCAAAGACATCGCCACGTACGGTTTCGACGACGATACCATTTCGAGAACTCAGGATCTGGTTGCCTTCAATCAGCACCATACCCTGTTCACGGCGGAAGTTGTCATCACCCAGCAGACCGTCTTCTTCCACCAGTCGATCGTTTGTATCAAACAGTGTCGCAATCGCGATAAACGGATCAGTCGGGCTGACGAGAACTGCATATTCCGTAGCTCGTCTGATTTCCAGGTTATAGCTGCCCGTCAGAATCTGATCGGCGGCATCACCTGGTTCATTGTTACCGGCTCCATAGACATCGAAGAATGAGGAAACCAGAGTGCCGGCGTTGGTCACCATTTCACCACGTTCGGCAAAACCAACGATAATATCATCGATATAGAAGCCTTCACCCGTATTGTTCTGACCGCGTCTCTTACTGTTAAATGCAGAGTCAACGTCACCGTGTATGTCCGAGTCAAAATCTCCATGTTCACCAATAGACCCAGCAGTACTGTAATCAAAGCGGAGTTTTAAAAAGGACTGACCGGCAAATGCTGATAGATCGATACGCGCCTGACGCCAGACTCCTGTGCTGTCAAATAGTTCCTGCACATAATCACGTCCGGTATCAGCAGCATTGGTGTTTTCTGATGCTGTATGTGTGATATACGTGGGCAGTTCCCAGTCGTTGGATGAAGTTGACTTTGTGGAATTGTTGGTTGCAATTAAGTGCCAGACTCCACTGTCATCTTGTAAATAAACACGGGCACTATCTCGCATTTTGTTACTTGTAGACGAGTTTGTGCTCTCAGTGTCCAGGAAATAATTGAAATAAATTGTAGGGGCATCTTTAGCGGCGTAACCAGCCAGACTGAAAGTATTGGTTGTCAGGCTTCCTACTGCTCCCCCCGGTAGATTGACGTTGTTTCCGATGTTCGTGGTTGAATTGCTGGTCAAATCCCTCAGAAAATCTGCATCGAGTATTCCCAGTTGTGCACTCGCGGTCTCGTAAGACAGATAAGTGTTGTCCCCGGTTGTGAATTGTTCCAAGCCAAAGTAAAAACTGAGTGCACCGTTGCTTTGATTAAAACTATGCTGATCGTCAGCCAATTTGGCCAACTGTAAGTCGATTTCTGAAGGAACACGACTGTTATCGGGGGCCGCGTTGATTCCGTGACCAGCTTCTGTTCCCTGCGTACGTGTGGTGTGCCACAGATTGAAGTCCAGAGGTGAAAAGGCCAGTCCCTGAATAGTACCTTCTACCTGAGTAGGACTTTCATCATTATCAATGTTAGATGTTGTTGAAGCGACAGTGGTGTCTAAAGACACATCAAGTTGAGCGGTATTTGCACCTGAGTTGGCTGTCGTGACTTCGTCACCAAACACATTCATCAATGCGCCTGTTGAATCCAACGCCACTAAAGTCCCATTGTTTGTTGTTGCAAAGACATAATCACTATAGGCACCATCAAACAGGTTTTGAGGACCGAGAGCCGCGCCGGTGAAATTCATGGCTCCGTGATCTGCCAGCTCGCTGGTGATCAAACCCTGCCCTACAGTAGTGACATTTTGAAGTGTAATCTCAAGGACTTTGCCATTTTGGGTGACGCCGATTAAGGATGTTCCACCATTCGTATTGACATGGAAGTTATTAAAGGCCATCCCCTGGACGACAGGTAAATCAGAACCAAAATCGGGTGTCCCAACACCGCCTGCTGTTGTCAGTGTCTGGAGGCCCAAAGCCTCAAAAGCATTTGTATTAGAGTCTCCAATGGCTCCCGCTTTGACCATGTCCTGAGCATCAACATGATTATTGATGGCCGAAGTAATTTCTGAAATACTCCAGGCATTTGCTCCACTGCTTCGCTGGTCGAGCCTGATGGTGATCACTCCAGTAGATCGGCTAACGATAATATCATCTGCAGCATCGTGCCCGATAATACGCACTTCGATGTCATTTCCTTCTTCGCCGGGCACTACCGATTGAATATAAAGTGTTCCTTCATTACCATCGTCATCGGTCCCAGAGTCAGATATGCTGGCAACTGTGACATTATCTTCCAGCAGATAGCCACGGAATCCATTCCTCAGTCTTCCGTCATTTCCTACTTCATTGTCTGCAATTACTGCGCCAGTATTGGGGTCAGCTTGATATAACTTCTGGAAGGTTCTAGCATTACCTGAACTGTCATAGCCGGTTTCTGTCACAGCGTAATAGAGTTCATAAACCGGAGCACCGCCTTGAGTATCGACGCGGGCGAAAGTCATGGCTTGAATACTGACGTCACTGGAACCGGTCCCTCTATTGTTGAACAGGCTTAACTGTCGACTGAGATTTGCAATGGCTTGGCTTCCGGTTTGGGTGTATTGGCCTGGAAGAACTTCGCTACCTGAAATGGAAGGAATATTTATTGTGCCTGCTAGCGTTTGTGTGGTTACAGGCGTGCTTCCGCTATAACTACCCGCGGTATCAATGCGAATGAAGCGGTTGTTTTGTATGCCGTAAAGAATACCATCAGATCTCATGACCAGGTCGGTAATCTGCAAAGAGCTGTTGGTTGTACTGATTCCACCTATATCACCGATATTCGTTTCATAGACACCCTGTTGAGGGTCGACTGTTGCCAGATTATGTCCGTTTGTTGTGAAGAGCACAACATCCGATAACTCGAAGCCGGTGACATGCGTGTCAATCCCACCATCGGTGATGTCGAACAGTGGGGTGTCTGGTTCAATATCGACCCCATTGGAGGAATAACCCTGGGAACCGATATGGTCTTCCACGATTCGCTGTAGCGAGTTGATGGGCTCGAGTCGGACCAGGGCATTCGAGTTGCTACCGTTGTAAGTCGCCTCTAATGCCGTGGCGAGGCGCGTGTTGGAAGAGACGGCAACGTAGTAGGTGCCCGCTTCCGGAAGATGGACACTGCCGATATACGGGTCCTGTGTTCCAAATGAACCCCGGGTAATGTCATCTGCGTCCGCGCCCTGGCCAATACCGGGTTGATCATCTTCGACGTTCGATTCGCGGCTCACGAAAATGAGTCGTCCTGAGGAATCGAAGACAGACAGTGTGGTATCGGCTCGTCCGAGGCCGTCTGCATAATCGATATCGAATACGGTTGCCCAGGTCTTACCACCTGCGTTTACACCAGCGATCGACTGAATGTCTTCGATCGTAATGTCAAACTGATAGAAATCGATGTCGCCCTCAGAGGAAAGGGTACCACTGACGCCAATTGTATTGCGGTCGCTGGTCAGCAGATTTCCCAGGTTCTGTGTGGCGAGGCCCGGATTGGCATCACCACTTTCAACGGTCTCATTAATCAGTGGGGAATGAGCGGGAAGACCTGCCAGATAAATGGCATCAGTCGCATAGCGGATGTCGGAGTACCGAACGGTAGAACCGGGCTCTTCATCCACCTGTCGGAGTCGTATCTGCAGCTGATATTCGCCGTTCGATTCACCACCATTTAAAACAGAAAGGTTGGTTGAATTACTTCGAACTCGCACGAAATAGGTTGTCAGAATTCCATCCATGCCGGGGAGTACGATCCGCATGCCGGCGTCGTTAGGATTACTGGAATAGAAGTCACCACCAAAATTAGGATTTTCAATCAATGGATTTGGTGTGATCGTCGCCGCAGAGGGAGCCGTGCCCCGAGCGGCATCGGTGTTATTGTTGGCGACTGCAATGACACGTCCGAGTGGGTCCAGCAGTTCTATCACGGTATCAAGAGCCAGTCCCGTGCGGTCGATGTCAATCCAGATTTGAGTACCAGCTTCGGCGTTGAAACTGTAGATATCTGCATCACCAGAGTTATTGCTGGCAATAGAGCCATGGACTTCGAAACCAAGTCGTCGGTTTTCATCACCGCTTTTTTCATCTGGCGCCAGCTCTCCGAGGAACTGAGCTTTGCGGATGATGCCATTGACGTCCCCATTGCCGTCAAGAACCGCCAGTTCATTTTCGTTGTAAATCGCGACATTGCGATCATGGCTCATTTGGAGGAATTGCAGCCCGGTCCAGTCTCCGGCCGCAGGAGCCGTGGAAACACCGGTGACAGTTTCTGTCACACTATAGCCATCCAGGCCAATTCCGGAACCAATGGTATCATCATAAATGGATGTCAAAACGACCGGGTTTTGCGGGTCACCCAGGATCTGCACGATGCCGCCAATTCGATCATTGATATCCAGTCCGTGTCCAGTTGCGGTAAATCCGGCACCAGAGCCTAATTTCACAACCAGGCTGGCGTCTGTGGAACTCTGTAAACGTAAGCCACCATATGTATGGAAATTGTCAACCGTAATGGTGTCATACAGAACATGGTCAATGTCAGTGTCGTCCCAGACTGATTCAACCGTTAACAGTTCTCCACGAACAACCATTCCATTGGTACCATTATTTTCAAACCGATTCAGGCGAACTAATGGTCCCGCATTACCATCAAGATAGTCAAAGGCATTGTTAAGGCCTGTTGAACGACCATAGTCATCCAGAATATCTGACTTAAGTGAGTTGGCATTGATATCGACTACACTGCCACCATTGTTGACAAACCGGTTATTCACAATGATGGGCTGGGCACCACGCACGAAAATCGTGGTTGCTTCATTTCTGCCGAGACTATTGCGGTCTGTAGAGGAAGCGATTCCGGCATTGCTTTCGAATAATGTGTTAGTTAAACGCAGGTCCGCTTGATGGACTTCGATGGCATTGAAATAATCTGAAAACCCTTCCAGAGGGACCGTACCACCGCCAAAGGCAATAATTGCATGATCAATCGATCCGTAAGAGGTCTGGTTAAAAATGATTCCCCCCCAGTCCTCTGCCTGTGCTGCAGTTTCATTGGCTCCCTGACTGTCGTCGTTGGTTGTATCGAATGTTCCACCGGCACCGTAACGATCATCATACAATGATGTGAAGATAATAGGAGACTCTTCGGTACCCTCTGCGATAATGCCGGCATTCCCTCTCCCCGTCTGAATTCGGGAACCACCGAGCTTCACGACCATGCCAGCATCAAAGATAACACTGCCGCTATAACGTGCCTGCAGGCCTGTTCCTGTAGCGATAGGGCCACCTGTTCCGGCTTCGATCAACAGGTTTTCTGTGATGATATGCACGATGTCGGTATCGTCAAAGCGTGCTGTGACGTTGACCTTGTCGATATCCTGGCCGAACAGAGTTTCAGTACGAATGAACAAACCATTGAGTGAGTTGTCAATGATTGTATTGCCGTAGATGTCAGGACCGATTCGCTTCAGTGTCTGATCATGATTGAAATCGCCGCCCTTCATCAGAGTGACATCGAAGCTGTTAGGGTCTGCGGAGATGGCTGCATTAGCGCTGTAAGTGATTGTATTATATGCCAGTGTAGGACGGGCTTCGTCGATATGTATCGGGGCGACAGTCTGAAGGACAGAGCCGAGGTAAACCTGACCACCACCATAGCTGATATCGGCATGGGCGATATAGTTCAAGAAGACGGAATCGTCTTCATAGTCTGAGTCGGCACGGAAGATAATCCCGCCCCAGTCACCGGGATTGGCACCATCGGAGGGGCCATCATCGTCTCCACCGACAGCATCATTTCCGTACGCGGTCAGGACCACCTGCGCATCGGGAGTTCCCAGAATCTGCAGAGCGGCGTTGCTGCGATCTTCGAGAGTCGAAGAACTGCCGACATCAATCACGGTATTCTGCAGCTTAATGACAGCACCCTGATCAATGACCACGGTTACACCTTGAGGAACGATAATGGATTCCCCGTCAGCCAGGACGTTGAAGTCATCATCATAACCAATCAGGTAGTTGTTACTGTCATCGGTTGTTCTGAGATCTCCATCGGTACCGCCATTACCCAGAATGCGGATGACTTCTGTTGAAGCAGTAACGTTTTCTAAAGCTTCTGAAATGGTGGTATAAACCGGTCCCGTAAGCCCAGCACCGTTGAGCTTATCAACATAGATGGTATTCGTAGAATCACTCGCAACAAAAAAGAAATCATAGGCACCACCGGGAATTCCATCGGAATCTCCATCAAAGGCCGTTCCAGTGCCATCGGTGTCCAGCAGGATTTCGGAGTTGGATGGCGTGTTAAGGTCAATCACCGGATCAGCAGCGAAGTTGAGTCTCAACTCATAGAGACCGTCTGTGGAACCATTGTCGCCTGAGTTTTCAATTTCCGGATTGTAATTATCATTGCCGGTGCTGGTCACGCCAATGAAGTAGGTCCCCGCAGCTAAATTCAGTTCCAGGAACGAATCATTACTGAAGTAATCATCGTTGCGGGCAATGACGTTATGATCTTCATCAAATAATGTGAGTACGCTGTTGAGGAGGCTGGAATTCTGAAGTCTTTCGGCAAAGACCTCTGCTCGAAATGTACCGGATTCGGCGAGATTGAATTCATACAAATCGATATCGTTGGCGTCAGTCCGATAAAGTCTGAGCAGATGAGTGATGTCATAATCACCTGGGTAGACGGTTTGTCCACCAGCTTGAGGTAAGGAGTCTCCCATTACAGAGGGAATGTCCAAGGCATGGCCTAATCCAAGTGAGTGGCCGATTTCATGGAAGGCAGTACCCATCCAGGAACCGCCATAAACATCATCTGAAGGATTGGTATAGTCGGAATAATCCATGATGACCATCGGACCGGTCGAGACGCCTCCTACTCCACCGGGTCCGACAGGCAGGCCAGGGTCTGCGACGCGCAGGTCTCCTGTGACCACTGTAATGCCCTGATTTGCAGATTCGACAAATTCAATACCCAGGTAATAGGCATAGATTTCAAAGATCTCGCGCGTACGCTGTTTTTGTTCTTCAGTGATGGCATTATGCAACTGATTGCCTTGGACATCGGTGCCATATGCGTCACGGAAGTTATAGTAAACGACTGAAACAGAGCCTGCTGTAACAGGGTTTGTTCCAACGCTTCCGATATGCGCATCCAGTGTTGCCGGTAATTGTCGATGGCCAGGCTCGTCGTTTCCACCTGGCAGGGGAGGCAGACCGATTCCCTGTGGTTGAATTTGTGAAGTGATGACAAATTCTTCTGCCCCGGGATTCCATGCTATGGGAACATCTTCAGTGGCATCATTTGCTGTAGGATTAAGCGTGGTTGCTGTATCGAATGAGGAGTTTTTATCGGGAATATTTTCTACACTCAGTAACTGATCATTAGTGGTGTCGAAGAAGTAGGGGGTGTTTCCCGAACCAATCGCTACTGATGCCAGTGCGCCAAGCTGCGCATCTGTTGCTACGACTCCAGAAGTACTGACTGAAGTAGCTCCACCACCGGCAATGACATCCACAAGACGGTCGGCAGGATCGGCATACGGATTTAATCTGACGATGTGGCCTGCTGAGTCGGCATAAATCAGAAAGCCATTGGCATCAAAGGTGAAGTCTGTGGCTGTGGACAGGTTGAGGTCGGTTGCCAAAACTCCGTTGGCAAGAGGAGTACTCCCTCCCCCGGCAACTGGATTTAACAAATCAGTCGGATCAGCCGGGTCAAAGGTCAGGTCAGGAGTGGAACCACCGTAAAAGACTGACTGTCCTGACTGTAGATCGATGTAGTAAATTCCTTCATCTAAACCCGGGAAAGATAAAATTGGAGGAAAACCAGGAGTGAGAATGAAGAGATTTCCTACAGGATCTACTTCCAGATCAGTTATATCTAAACTGAAACTAAAAGGAGAAGTGCCGAATTGAGTGGGTGCAGCTGCAAGGACAAGTCCAGAATTTCCATCAATAAAAATCAGCTGACCTGCACCCGAGTCATGAAAATAAATATTTCCATCACTATCAATGGCTAACTGATCTGGACTGATTAGATCCAGGTCTGTGGGGACATCCCCCGTGTCGGGTATATCATCTGTACCACCCCCGGCGATTACCGTCACCAGCTGCGAAACCGCATCAATTTTCAGAACGAAAGCACCGTCAGTGAAGTATAAGTTCCCACTTGCGTCCAGAGTGAGATCTCGGGGACCGGTCAGATCGAGCGCGCTTGCAGGTGTATACGGCGAGTTGACAGGGTCAAGTGGAGTGCCGTCTCCAACGACTGTTGCTCCATCGCCGGCAATGATGGTGATTAAACCGGTCTGGTGGTTTACTCTAAGAATACGAACATTCGATCCATCATCGTGTACGAAATAGTAATCCCCGGAACCATCGACTGCGAGAGTGGACGGACCGTTCAGGATCAGATCAGCGATGGATGTCGTTCCATCGACGGCGGGAGTCGCTACCGAATTGATTTCTCCGGAGAGGATTGAAATCGTTTCGCTGTCGGAACCGATGGTCGAATAATCATTCGTTGTGTTATCAGGGGTATCAGAGACGCCCACACGCAATCGATACTGAGTTCCGGCATTCAGGGACGTTGAAGTCAGTTTCAAAACCGTCACGTCCGATAAAGCATCGTAAGTGGCAGTATAATCGGTTGTAAGCAGTGGTGTGTCAGTGGTGGTATCAATGATCTGATAGAAACGCGAATCATTTGCCAGGTCCGGATTCAAGTCATCGTCATTAAAATAAACCAGAATCTGGTCGTCGCGGGCTACAAGGTCACCATCTGCTCGGGAGAGACCGGGAGTATCGGGGTTAACGAAACCAAACGAAATAGCAGGTGTAAATGAATCACCCGTGATCGTCAGGTCTGCATCACTTTGTTCCATTGTTGCATAGCCACCGTTTGCCATTGCCAGCAGGGAATCATTAAAGACTCCCAGGATGGTTGTTGCGATATCGGAAGCCGAATCAGCGGCTGAATAAGCTACCTGGAGATTATTTGTGTCGTTTAAGCCACTGCCATCCAGATCCATCTCAAAGGTAACAACAGCACCACCCACGGAAATGGTGAAGGTGTCTCCGTCCTGCAGGTCGGTTACGTCACCTACAGACAAAATCTGTTCGCGTAAAACAGGCTGCGAGACGACAGCAACGACTTTCGCTCCCAGATCGAGTTCGAAGTTGATGATCTGATCTTCGCCGTTCTGGGTTCCATCCTCAGTAAAGTCTCGGAATGCATCTCCAGTCAGGTTGAGTAAAGGGTCAGCGCCGGTTCCGAAGATCGTGATCTGATAATGATCATCGGGTAGTGCTGAAGCAAAGCGGACGATGACTTCGTTTGGATTGTCGCCAATTCCTACATATCCGGGCTCAATAGTCACCTCATTGCCGTCTGCAAATGTGCCATCCAAACCACTGCGGACAATCTGAATACCTCCCAGCGAAGTGGGATCTATCTCCTGGCCAGGCGAAAATACGAAGGTCAGTTCCTGCGGCGCTTCGTTGTAAACCTCACCATCTGTGAGAGAGAGGTCGATATTTGGTTCGATATTAACCAGCGAAGCTCCCGCTAACAGGGTGCGGTCTTCCAACTTTTCAGCAGTGGAATAGCAGCTGGCATAGTTTTTGATTTTATCTCGGCTTTGGCGTTTTCTCTGGCCTCTGCGAAGGCAGTTTAATAAGGATATAGATCTGCGAAATGACGACACGAAGGATGGACGGCCCACAACCATGGTTTCAGTCTCTCTAGCAAATTGAAATAAGAATCAAGAGAATTTGATTCTAGATGTTATTGATTGGCCAAAAATATTATCCGATTTAAGTTTAATAATGACAAATTCAGATGAAGTAGTTTTTTTCTAAGAATGGATTATTCCGAATTATCTGATTATTGTTAAATAAGCTAAAATAGACAAAGTGAGTAGTCAATATAAATCTACTCAGATAAACGCTTATATCTTTAAAAACAATCATATCGATCAGTTGAGCTTCTCAACCATAATCTGAAGCTCTATTTGATCATAGATTGTAAATCGATTGTGGATAACCTGTTTGGTTAGGAACTCCAGGCGTAGATTCAAGTGTATTGTTATGCATGAGGTTCTGAAAAAGACCAATTTACAGCTGTGTTGTATCCATGCGTTTAGTGTTGTGCCAAGGCCTGTCTGATGGAAACTCGAACGATTGAGTTTGCAATTTCTAACTGTCTATACCAAATTTATTCTTCAATATTCAAAAAATCTAAAGCCGGTGTCCCCCCCTGCATCCACTTCCTTTTTGACTCCAGTCGCAATAAACTATGGATCTTTGATGGTCATAAGTGATTCATAGTAAATGCCTTCAGTAAATAAAGAAATTCATGACTAAACCGCTGATAGTGATCAATGTGGTTGGGCTCACCTGGGAGATGCTGGGAGATCGCACCCCTCATTTAACGAAGCTGGCAAATCAGGGGTTTTCCAGGTCCATGGGAACAGTACTGCCGGCCGTCACCTGTTCTGCCCAGTCCACTTTGTTGACAGGTTTACTGCCACGAGATCATGGGATTGTGGCGAATGGCTGGTATGCCCGCGATCTTGCCGAGGTCATGTTCTGGAAACAGTCCAATAGACTTGTCCAGGGCGAAAAAATCTTTGAAACAGCAAAACGTCGCGACCCTGCTTATACCACAGCGAAAATGTTCTGGTGGTATAACATGTATGCGCCGGTGGAATGGTCTGTGACTCCCAGGCCCAGTTATCCCGCGGATGGTCGAAAAGTCTTTGATTCTTACAGCCAGCCTGAAGGGCTGAAAGACGAATTGCAGTCAGAACTGGGAGTTTTCCCACTGCTGCGTTTCTGGGGAGCCGGAGCAGACATCACCAGTTCCCGCTGGATTGTTGATGCTTCGATTAAGGTATTTCAGGAGAAGAAACCAAACCTCACTTTAGTTTATCTGCCACATCTCGACTATAACCTGCAGCGTCTGGGAGCCAGTGATCCCGCCATCGACCAGGATATTCGTGAAATCGATCAGGAAGCAGGTCGACTGATTGAAGCTGGACAAAATGCAGGCGCCGAGATCGTTGTCCTCTCCGAATATGCTATTACCGATGTTTCCAGACCGGTTCATCTCAATCGAATTTTGAGAGAGCAGGGATGGCTGAAAGTCAGAAAAGAAGCGTTAGGCTGGGAAACCATGGATTGTGGAGCTTCCGAGGCGTTCGCCGTTGCCGATCACCAGATTGCGCATGTTTACGTGCAACGGCCTGAGAGGATTTCTGCTGTCAAAGCACTGCTCGAAAAAACTGAAGGTGTAGAGCTGGTTCTTGATCGCAGTCAGCAGGCTGAGTTCGGCATTGACCATGAGCGGTCAGGAGAACTGGTTGTGATTGCAGCTCCGGGAGCCTGGTTTACTTATTACTTCTGGCTGGATGATTCGCTGGCACCCGATTATGCGCGTACGGTCGATATTCACCGTAAGCCTGGCTATGACCCGGTCGAACTGTTTATTGATCCAGCCATTAAGTTCCCCAAAATGCGAATCGCAAGTCGACTGGCCAGAAAAATCCTGGGCTTTCGTTACTATATGGATCTGACCAGTCTCGATGCATCTCTCGTCAAAGGCAGTCACGGTCGCTTACCACTTCCCGGGAAAGAAGACACTGAAGCTCCCGTTTTTATCTGCTCGTCCAAAGCGATTGAGCGAGATGAGATTCCAATGACTGCTGTCAAAGATATGTTGCTGGAACTGCAGTTTGGTAAATAGTATCAGACTCCGGTAAGACAAATTGGGGCCGAAATTACGCTGATCAATCATCGGCTTCCTGCCGTTCAAAATTCTTTGGCCCCAGTGTTGACAAATGCCCCAGCTTCTCAAAATCGGCATTGACTCAAAACAGCGTTCTGATGATGATTCCGCAGCCTGTGGCAGCAGCAAATTGCATTTACAGATCTGGACTTAAATCAACATCTGAAACACCCGCATCTATGTCATATCATTTAATCAACACCATTCAAAAATTAGGCCATCCTAAAATCATGGTGCTCGGCGATCTGATTCTGGATCGTTATACCTGGGGAAATGCAGAACGCATCAGTCAGGAAGCACCTGTCATCCTGTTGCGTGAAGATACACAGGAAGTTCGACTGGGAGGCGCAGCGAACGTCGCCAACATGCTGATCGGACTGGAAGCAGAAGTAACCATGGCCGGCGTCACAGGAATTGACCTGGATGGGGGCGTGGTTAAAGAGGCGCTCGAAGAATGTGGCGTGAACTGCTCGGCAGTCATTACTGACCCGAGTCGGCCGACTACCGTAAAACAACGTTTCATGGGGCGAGCGCAGCAGCGGCATCCCCATCAGATTCTGCGAGTTGATCGTGAAGTGAATACACCACTCGATCAGGCAACTTCAGAAACGCTACTCAATACCATCCTGCCTCTGATTCCGGAACAGCACGCGATTCTGGTCAGTGATTATGCTAAAGGGGTCTGCACTCCCGATGTATTAGCGACGATCATCAAAGCGGCCCGCATAGCGAATGTGCCTGTGATTGTCGATCCGTGTCCGGGACAGGATTACCTGATGTATTCTGGTGCGACCGCCATTACACCCAATCGGCTCGAAACGTCTCGTGCTGTGGGTTTCGATGTGAAAAACAAGGAAGATGCATTTCGTGCAGGCAGGCAGTTGTGTCTTGATTTATGTCTTGATTTTGTATTTGTCACTCTGGACAGCGATGGTATCGCGTTAACACTGGCGGATGGTGCAAGCGAATTGTTGCCGACACGCAAACGCGAAGTCTACGACATCACCGGTGCCGGAGATATGGTGCTGGCTACGATCGGTGTGGGCTGTGCCGCCGGTATTGCCCCTGACGATCTGGCACGACTGGCAAATGTGGCCGGTGGCCTGGAAGTTGAGCAGATTGGCGTTGTCACGATCAGCCGTGAGGAAATGCTGGCAGATCTTCTGATGGGATCTCGGGTGACCAGTGAAAAAGTATTGCCGCTGGAAGAATTGCAACGGCACGTCGTGGCCCGTCAGAAGCTGGGACAAAAAGTAGTTCTGACGAATGGTTGCTTCGATGTGATGCATATAGGCCATGTCTCTTATCTCGAACAGGCTGCCGCAGAAGGAGATTGTCTGATCGTCGCCGTCAACAGTGATGACAGCGTCCGTTCTCTGAACAAAGGCCCGGATCGTCCTATTTTCGGTCAGGATCATCGAGCTTCCATGCTGGCTGCCCTGGAGGGCATTGACTATGTGGTCGTCTTTGATGAATCGACTCCATGTGAACTCATCAGCGTTCTGAAGCCAGATCTGCTGGTGAAGGGCGGTACTTACCAGAAGGAAGAGATCGTCGGGTGGGAAATTGTCGAATCTTATGGCGGGGAAGTGAAGGCGCTGGGGATTACCCCCGGTATCTCAACCACACAAGTGCTCGGAATGATTCGCAGCAGCCAGGTAAGTGAAAATCTTTCGACAACCAAAAAATTTCCCATTGAACCTCCGAAACGAAAAGCCGGATGAAAATAGCAGTTTTTTTACCGAACTGGATCGGAGACGCCGTGATGGCGACTCCTGCGCTGCGGGCAATTCGGCAGGAATTTACTGACGCAGAAATCGTCTCCATACAAAGACCCTATGTGGCAGATGTGCTGGACGGGCTGACGCTGGTCGATCGATCTGTGTCATGGAAAAGCGGCGAAAAGCTGTCTTCCCAGTTTCGCTTTCTGCGGCAGCTGAGAGGCGAGCATTTTGATCTTGCGGTTCTGTTTCCCAATTCGTTTCGCAGCGCCAGTCTGGCATTTCTGGCTGGTATTCCCAGAAGAGTGGGTATCAAGCGTGATTATCGTCGCTGGTTACTAACCGATGTGCTACCCGCAGGTGACCGACAAACCCCGCATCCTGCCATCGACGAGTATCTGAAAATCGCCGCCCATGTTCTGGGGCGAGATCATTCTGAGCATCCGGCAGAATCAGGAATGTCGCGGTCAATGGAACTCGCAGTGACAGACCAGGATCGTCGACGCTGGAACGCGTTCTGGAGTAAACAGTCGGCTGAATTCAAAAGTAGACCGCTGGTCTGTCTGAATCCGGGCGGTGCCTTTGGTGCTGCCAAGCATTGGCCGACGGCGCATTTTGCATTGCTTGCTCAGCAGATTGCCAGCGAGTTGAAACGCTCGGTGTTAGTCGTTTGCGGTCCTGCCGAAAAGCAGGAAGCGATACAGATTGTAGCACAGGCCGACAATCCTTTTGTAACATCACTGGCAGCAGAACCTCTACATCTGGGACTCACTAAGGCCGCGATTCAACAGGCCGAATTACTGGTGACGACCGATTCGGGACCCAGGCACTTTGCCGCTCCATTTCAGGTGCCTGCTGTGACTCTATTTGGTCCGACGCATCAAATGTGGAGTGAAACATTTTATGATCGCAGCCTGCCTGTGCAGCTGGACCTGGATTGTGGCCCCTGTCAGCAGCGGGTCTGCCCTTTGGGGCACCACCGTTGTATGAAAGAACTTGGAGCCGATCAGGTCTTTCAGGCAGTGCTCTCGCTGCTGGATCAACAACAGCGAAATGCGGCCTGAACCTGATTTACGCAGCCTGTGGTGTTTTGGGGCTGGCCAGGGAATTGTCTTGCTGGCATAACTCCTGCTCACTTACGCTGGCGTGACTCTCAACATAGACGACCTGCCAGACCATTAAAGGAATGATACCCAACGGCAGTATCGCGGGTGACCACGTAAAAGCTGGCAGCAACAAACGTTCGACGCCGCCGGTCCCCAGGGGAATCAACATTAACCAGGCGACCACTGCCAGAACCCGGTGACATTCTTCTTTAAAACTGACAATCAGAGCCCAGCTGGCGATGGGAGCAGCCAGAAGGAATGTCAGTCGCTCGGTTCCCGGGCCGACCAGTAACTGCCAGCAGACCCAGGTTGTGAGCACACCGGTAAAATAGGTTTGCCTGAAATTGGAAATTTTCGCCAGCCTGATACACCAGAGAAGAGCCAGGCCAGCCATTCCCAGTTGCAGAAGCGTATAAACGCGATCATCTACATGGGTTCCGAACTGTTCGGCGATTGTATAGGCATCGCGCAGCCCCCCTTGTCTCAAGGTACGGTAAGGCCCCGTCAGCAATCCATACCAGTTCTGGTATTGCTGCAGAACGACGGGCAAGGGGCGTGTTAAAAAGGGAGGGATCACCAGCAGGGCAGATGCAGCTGCAAAACGTGCCGAAAGTTGCCAGGGAAAACGTGCCATCAACAGCAACGCCAGGGCCGCAGGCCAGAGTTTAATGTGAACCGCAGCTGCGAGCAGGAATGCGGCGACCCACCAGCGTTCTTTTTTCAGTGAAACCACAGCGAACACGGCCAGGGCAAATACGAGGGAATTGCTTTGTGCAGACCAGATGGCGCGCGTACAACCTGCCAGGCTCAGAATCAGAAAACAGGCTTCCTGAAACCGGGACCAGTTACCGGGAAAGATCTCTTTCACGAGTAGTCTTAGCGCGAGCACCAGCAACGAAATATTTAACGCTGTCCAGAGAATTCCTCCCAGTGAGGCGGGCAAGACAGCAAAGGTGGAAAACGCCAGCGCAAAGGTGGGGCTGTAACGAAATCCTGTTTTATAAACTTCATTATCGTACAAATTCCGATCAGCCCACCAGTTGATGGACGAGTCGGCAAAGCAGGGATATACCGATTTATTCTCAGGTTGCAGGATGAATTTGACACTGACGGCGATCCACAGCACGGCCCATAAAATTAAGGCGCGCTTCAGCCAGATGGCACCACATGATTCTTCGACCAGAGGGGATTTGAAAAACAGTGGGTTTTGTGGGAGTTGATTCATGTCAGACCTGAGAAATAGGTGTCTTACATGCAAAGACAGCAGGATGGAGTTGGAAGCAACACGACCCATGCTTTTAAGATTTTTCGTCAATCAGGGCAAGGTCAATCAGTTGGCCTGACGATTAGACTGTGTCCAGTTTTACCGTAGCGTCCCCAGGTCCATTTGAATCGAGTATAATAGATCGAGAGACGCTATGGTTAAATTTGATGCGCTCTAAATCTCGAGTCGAGAAGGCTTTTTCTTAACAACTGAAAAAAATGTCGTCGCTGAATTCCACTGAGTTGCCCCAAAGCAGATTGTATACAAATGATCTGAAGCGAAAGAGGGACTGCAAGTCCGTCATTTAACGGTTGAATTGCCAGTCGATCCAGCATGCAGACAAGTGAGTCAGTTAGCGAGTAACTGCTGCGGATTCCCACGGGATCAATCAGCCAGAGTGAGAGCGGGGTTGCCTCCTGACTGGAGGCTTTCACCACCACATTTTCCAGTTTGAGATCTCGATGGCGTAAACCTGCGCGTGCGATGCGCCCGACGATCTTTCCCAGTCCCCTGGCTAGTTCATACAGCAGATCTTGTGATACCGGGAGTTCCGACTTCAGCAGGTCGTATGCTGTCGCGCCCTCAATAAATGGCATTTCCAGTTGATAAAAGCGACCTGCCCGATAAACGGGTGTTGCTGGCTGCGGTGTATTAATGCCTGCCTTGAGCAACTTCCAGGCTCCTGTCAGTTGTCGGTCAGGTTGCGACTGTCTGAAGAATGATTTCCAGCGGAGTTGCCAGTTCGCCGGCCAGCGTTTGAGTGTCGTCAAGCCACGTCCCGGTATTTCCAGCAGCCATACGGAACGTAAGTCTTCTTCTTTAAGACAACGAATTATCGTATAAGGGGTACTCTGATCGAACAGTTGGAAACACGGACTCGCTTGAGGATGGGAATCAGACAATTTCAACGTGGCTTTTCATGATTTTGACGATTGCTCTTTTCGAGACAGTTAATTCCTGCCAAACTCTCGGCAATCTTTCAGTAAACAAGTCAATAGATCATAATAACCTGAGTCAGTCAGGTACCTTCTTTTAACAGGAACGCGCGCGGTTGACAATCTTGAAAATTGTTCGATTCACCTGTGAATCGCGACTCGTTCTTAAGTAGTATCAAAGTCAGCTTTATGTCGTTATCGATTATCGTCATTGTCAAGAACGAAGAATCATCCATTCGCGAGTGTCTTGCGTCGGTTGCCTGGGCAGATGAAATCATCGTCCTGGATTCCGGCAGCAGCGATCAGACGGTTGCCATCTGCCGCGAGTACACCGACAAGGTCTATGAAACAGACTGGCCCGGATTTGGGCCACAAAAAAATCGTGCCCTGGAGTATGCCACTAAAGACTGGGTGCTCTCGATCGATGCAGATGAACGAATCTCGTATGATCTGCAGACTGAGATCAAACGCGTCATTCAAATGCCTGCCCGCTTTGATGCCTATACCATGCCCCGTCGGTCTAATTATTGTGGCCGCTATATGAAACATAGTGGCTGGTGGCCTGATCGTGTTGTACGACTCTTTCGGCGGGGAAAAGCCAGCTTCAGTGATGATCTGGTACATGAGCGTATCGTTGTCGCAGGCAAAACCGGAAAACTGAGAGAACCGATTATCCATGAATCGTTACTCACACTGGAGCAAATCCTCAATACGATGAATTCGTATTCGACTGCCAGCGCGAAAATGCTGGCAGAAGAAAAACAACAGGCAGGACTCTGTAAAGCAGTCATGCATGGGATGTGGACGTTCATTCGGACCTACTTCCTTCGTGCCGGTTTCCTGGACGGAAAAGAAGGTTTCATGCTTGCCATCTCCAATGCAGAAGGAACCTATTACCGCTATCTGAAATTGATGGTCATCAATAAAGCGAATCAGAAGGAAGTCTGATCAGTTCATGCCGCGAATTGCAATCATCATAACGACGTATAACTGGCCCGCTGCTCTGGAGGCAGTGCTTACCGGTTATTTATCGCAGAGCCGTCCCCCCGATGAGCTGATCATTGCCGACGATGGATCGACAGACGAGACGCGTGAAGTATTAGACCATTTTCGTAGTCAGGCACCGTTTCCAGTCAAACACGTCTGGCATGCGGACGAGGGGTTTCGAGCCGGAGCAATTCGGAACCGGGCGATTCAGGATTCAGAGGCAGACTATCTTGTCTTTACAGATGGCGACTGTATTCCCGCTCCCTGGTTTATAGCCGCTCATGAGCGGCTGGCAGAGACAGGCTGGTTCCTGTCCGGAAATCGGGTTCTGCTGTCCGAAAAATTTTCACGGGAAGTGCTTGAGCAAAAAATTCCTGTGTCAAACTGGACCTGGAGCGACTGGCTTCAAGCGCGACGTCGCAAGCAGATAAACCGTCTTTTGCCGTTATTCCAAATTCCTCTGGGGACCCGGTATCGGCGTCGACTGGCACGACAGTGGGAAGGCGCCAAAACCTGTAACCTGTCTGCGTGGAAACAGGATTTGCTGGCGGTCAATGGCTTTGATGAAGATTACACGGGCTGGGGAATGGAAGACTCCGACCTGGTATTACGGTTGATCAGAAATGGAATCTATCATAAAGATGCCCGTTTCGCAGCGGCAGTATATCATATCTGGCATCGGGAGAACTCCCGTGATCAGCTGGAAGAGAATCAGCGTCGTTTGCAACAGTTGATAGAGACGGATCGCATTCAGGCTCGTATCGGGATTGAGCAGGCACAGTCAGCTTGAGCGGATCATCCGGTTAAAGAATTCAACGTCTTATTTCTTTTCTTTGCGGAAGATTTCTACAAAGAACGCGCCGCGCGTCACTCCATTTCCTTCGTCCAGCCAGGTCTGCAGTTTTTTCTGACCACGGGTCAGGTCGACTTCAAATGTAGTCGATAAATCACCTTCTGACACGGCTTGTTCCCGTTTCACGTCACCAATCTGAATCCGGGCGTTTCCTTTTTTTAGAGGGTGATGAGCTGATTCCGGGCGACAGCGTAAGGTGATTTCGTACGTGCCTGGCTCTGTGACATCCACAATCCAGAACCCGTTTGCAACGGGGTTTTTAGCAATCAGCTGATGATTCCAGGGAACCTGTTCTATGGGAGCGTGCCAGTCGTGGCAGGTCAGATGAGACGGGTTTTCGAAACGGGAACCGATGCCGATGGCGACGTACCGACTGAAAACGGGGGTCAAACTGCTCCACCATTTTTCGTATTCTGCAGACAGATATTTGACAACTCCCGCATATTCCGCTGCGACATTTTTTGTCTGTCCGGGATCGTTCTGAATATCATACAGCTCCTTCTCATTGACCAGTCGCCAGCGTTCGGCCATGACCGATGATTTACGCCATTTCTCAGGTGATTCAATCCGCTGTGAATGAACAATCAGAGTTCTGTTTCGTAGTGCGTCTTTATTGCCAGTCAATATCGGGACAAGGCTCGTGCCATCCAGCTTGAGTTCGCTGGAAATCGTCAAATCACACAGGTCAGCCAGCGTGGGCAGAATGTCAATATGTGCGGTCAACTGGTTGATATTCTTTCCACCCGTCAAACCTCCTTGGGGCCAGTGAATATAACAGGGGACGCGGTGACCACCATCGTACTCTGAACCTTTTGTTCCCCGCATGCGGGCATTAAAGCCCGGCCAGGTTTCCAGTGTGATTGGTTTCCCTTTGGAAAGTCGTCGTTGCTGTTTTTTACTCAGGTCTTCAGGACTCGGGCGTTGCAAACCTGCAGCAGTGCCATTATCGGTCATGAAAATCAGAATGGTATTTTTTTCCAGCCCCGACTCTTTCAGGTAGCGGAGCAGTCGTCCCATATTTTCATCGATATTCGTGATCATGCCATAAAAGGCTGCCATTTTTTTCGGAACCCCTTTATCTTCGTACGGATCGCTGTATTCAGGATCGACCAGATAAGGGCTATGCGGCGCATTGGTGGAAAGGTATGCGAAAAATGGTTTTGTTCTGTCTGCTTCGATAAATTTCAACGCTTCATCAAACCAGATATCAGTACAATATCCCTGAAATTTCTCCGGCTTTCCGTTTCGCAGATAGGTATCGCTGAAATAATCATTCTGCCAGTCATCCGGGGTTTGACCGACACCTCCGCCGCCATGCTGGACGACCGTTCCAAATCCCTGGTCCTGGGGTCTCAATGGATAATTATCTCCCAGATGCCATTTCCCGAAGAGCCCGGTTCGGTAGCCATTGCTTTTGAAAACTTCCGCCAGCGTGACTTCATTTGTATCCATCAGGGAACGGCCCATAATGGTATGCCAGACACCAGTTCGCGTCGAATAACGACCCGTCATCAGGGCAGAACGCGTTGGAGCGCAGGTGGGATCGACGTGAAAATTAGTTAACCGTAGACTTTTCTGATATAATTGATCGAGATTCGGGGTTTTGATCATCTGGTTACCGTGGGCCGCAATATCGCCGTATCCCTGATCATCAGTGATGACCAGAATAATATTTGGTTTTCCAGAATCAGGAGTGTCTGCCGGGCAATCCTTCAGGCTGACCAGTAGGATCAGGATGAAGGTCAAAAGGTGCAGAATGGGTCGCATAGCCTACTCGTCAAAGTGTTGATGACTCAGAAATCATTACAGATATAAATCGATTTTTGTACTTTTATCCATAGTCCAGTTTAACTACCCCTCGTAGGGAAAGGTAGTTAAATTTTAACTTGTCTTAGATTTATACTGCCGCAACAGGGACACTGTTGGTTGTAGCCGGGCTGATTTCAACAGAAACTGATATGACACGGGGTCAGATCATACGGACCGATCAATTCCTTTTGATTCGGGTCTACGCTATGATGTGTCACAATCCGGGGAATCTCTTGAATTTATGGTGCGGATCTCCTGCCGGATAATATTATTTCAACTTCATTTAATTACTGAAAAGAACCATGGAAGCCGGAATTGTTGGTCTGCCGAATGTAGGTAAATCTACGTTATTTAATGCGTTAACTGCTGCGGGAATTGCAAGTGAAAACTATCCCTTCTGTACAATTGAGCCCAATGTGGGGATTGTCAATGTACCAGATCCGCGGCTGGAAATGATTCATAAGTATATCCCTACCGACAAGGTGATCCCTGCCATTTTAAGGCTGGTCGATATTGCGGGGATTGTAAAGGGGGCTTCTGAAGGAGAAGGACTCGGCAACAAATTCCTGTCTCATATTCGCAATGTGGATGCGATTCTGCATGTCGTGCGCTGTTTTGAAAACGGCGACGTAATCCATGTCGAAGGAAAAGTGGACCCCATCAGCGATATCGAAACGATCGATATCGAATTAATGCTGGCGGATATGCAGACTGTCGAATTGGCCAAACAGAAAGCAGCCAAAACGGCCCGTTCGGGAAATGCGGAAGCCAAGTCGCGTCTGGCCGTACTTGAAGTCTGTGCCACTCGTCTGGCAGAAGAAAAACCGTTACGCGGTCTCACATTCGATAATCCGGACCAGCAGAAAATATTCAAAGGCTACCAGTTCCTGACTGCCAAACCTGTGCTCTATCTGGCAAACGTCGATGAAGATGACATTCAAGGCGAAGGTGAACTGGTCCAGCGTGTGCGTCAACGCGCTGCTGAAGAAGGGGGCGAAGTGGTTGTCGTCTGTGGTCGACTGGAAGCAGAAATTGCGGAACTGGATGAAGCAGATCAGAAAGAAATGCTGGAAAGTGTGGGGCTGGAAGAACCGGCGCTGGCTGTCGTTGCCCGGGCTGCCTACCATACACTCGGTCTGCAGAGCTATTTTACCGCAGGAAAGATTGAAATCCGTGCCTGGACCATACCCATTGGTGCTACCGGACCACAGGCTGCGGGAGTCATTCACACTGATTTTGAGCGGGGCTTTATCCGTGCGGAAATCTTTTCCGTCTCTGACCTGGAACAGTACCATACGGAAAAAGCGATCCGGGAAGCGGGTAAGCTTCGCGTGGAAGGCAAAGAGTATGTGATGAAAGACGGCGATATCTGCCACTTCCTGTTTAATGTGTAAACAGGAATAAAGATAAACCGACTTTCTGAGACTTCTTTTATTTTTATGAGAACTCCTGTCTGAGCGATGTTGTCTGTATTCAGGTCCGATCCTGAATATCTCCGTACGTTCTGATCGATTCACCTCCTAAACAAATGAATTGAGATTTACATTATTATGAGTCTGTTTCGTCCCCAGGTTCAGCAGATGACCGGCTATACGCCCGGTGAGCAGCCTCAGGAGTCCGGCTGGGTCAAACTGAATACGAATGAAAATCCCTACCCGCCTTCACCACTCGTCAAAGAAGCGGTGGAACAGGCGCTGTCAGGTCGGTTGAACATCTATCCCGATCCGCTGGCGACCGAGTTTCGCAAAGTTGCAGCCGACCTGTTTCAGGTGGAACCCGACTGGATTCTACCCGGCAATGGCAGTGATGAAGTTTTAACGATTCTGATGAGAACGTTTGCCGATGCCGGCGATCTGGTTTCAGCGCCTTATCCCAGCTATACGCTCTATGAAACTCTGGCGGAAATTCAGGGCGCCCGTTTTGAGAAAATTCAACTCAATCCGGACTGGAGCTGGCCTGTCTCGCAGGCACAGGCAATTTCAGGCAAGAGTAAAATATTGTTTGTGCCGAACCCCAATGCGCCCTCCGGAAACCGCTGGACTGATGACGAGATTATTTCACTGGTTCCGCCCCAGGGCGTGCTGGTACTCGATGAAGCTTACGGCGATTTTTGTGATCAGCCCCACAAAGGCGAGCTGCTTAAATCGAAAGCAGGCGAGCGAATCATTGTGACGCGCACCTTCAGTAAGTCATACAGCCTGGCAGGCATTCGGTTCGGTTTTGCGATCGCGCATCCGGAACTGATTCAGGGAATGCAGAAAGTCAAGGACAGCTACAATTGCAATACCCTGTCCCTGGCAGCAGCGCTGGCTGCAATGAAAGACCAGGAGTGGATGCAGGCCAATACAAAAAAAATTCAGGAAACCCGGGCTCGGTTGGTTACAGAACTGAATCAACTCGGATTTGATACGGTGGACAGTCAGACCAATTTTGTCTGGTGCACTCATCCTGATCAACAACATGAACGCCGCTATCAGGAATTAAAACGCCGTAAGATACTCGTACGCTACATGAAGTTTGGCCTTACCGATGGTGTGCTGGATGGCTTGAGAATCACTGTCGGGACTGATGACGAAGTTCAGGCGGTTCTCAAGGCACTGCAGGAGATCGGTTGAATCACTGTTACAGCGTGCACAGTTTGACTTTCTCCCCGGCGCGATTGCAACGGTTATGCAATTCAGGCCGACAGTCTCTCTCTGAATTGACACCAAGTCGATCTGTCGCGGCGAAGCATTTTTGAGAAAACCGTTCCGGGCTGTAAGATTAAAGAAATCAACCAGTTGACCTTTATTATATGAGTTCTCTCAAATGAGTCGCAAAGCATCGATTAAACGTGATACCGCAGAAACACAGATTGAATTGTCGCTGGAACTGGATGGCAGTGGCCAGTCGGATATTCAGACCGGCGTCGGTTTCTTTGACCACATGCTGACCCTTCTGGCCCGTCATGCCTTGTTTGATTTATCAGTCAAGGCCAACGGAGATCTGGAGGTTGACTATCACCACACGGTCGAAGACGTAGGTATCTGTCTCGGAAAAACGCTTTGTGAAGCGGTGGGTGATAAAAAAGGAATCACACGCTATGGCTCTATCACACTGCCCATGGAAGAGACCCTGGTCACGACGGCACTTGATTTAAGCGGTCGCTCCTGGTTTGTGTTTGACGTTCAGTTTCCTACCGAAAAAATTGGTCAGTTCGATACCGAACTCGTGCGGGAATTCTGGCAGGCGTTTGCCTCGAATGGTCTGTTAAACCTGCATCAGGTTCTGCATCATGGTGGTAACAGTCATCACATTTCGGAAGGACTGTTTAAAGGGACGGCACGAGCTCTCAGGCAGGCAGTCGCCATTGATCCGCGTCAGCAGGGAGTTCCTTCGTCCAAGGGAGTGCTGTAAAATTCAATGCTGGACGACTCCGTTTTTTTGATGGAATGACAGATTAAAAACTTCCTGTTTTTCAGACTGCTTTTTCAGCGCGAATGTCAATGTTCGGTAAGTTATCACCGCTGAAAAAAACGAATTTATTTTTCGTGCGCTTTTTCTTCGCATCTATGTTGACTCTCTGAGTAGAAAAGTTAACCTGAGAAATAGCTCTGGTTTATTGAAGTGATCAAACTGGAATTCATGTGATTCAGGATTCATGGCTTCAACATTTCAGTGCATTTTTAAGTTTAGCTTTTGCCACTCCGACTTGGACTGTTTCCAGTCACAACCTGAATAAACATCATGGTTAGATCTGTCTCTTTTTCGAGAACTGCATCAATACCATCAAGGATGTTGAAACCACTCTTCGCAATTAGATTGTTCTTTCTGTTGGTATTTGATCGTCGGTCAAAAATATCCAGGGGCAGCTTCTACCTTCGTTGCGATGGTCTGGCAGGTGTGAGATGAAGCAGACCGGGTTTCGGAACGCTGTAAAAATTAGCTGTAAAAATCAAATGAGGAAACTCCCGAAATCACCACTTGTGCCAATACGGAAGGCGACTTGGGTTGTTTTGACTGCCGAAAAAAATGGCCAGTAAGTGTCAGCGGCAGCCTAGGACTTGATGGCTCTGTACGGATTCTGAGTAAGTTGGTTGGTAGTCAAATTTATTGTGATTGAAGCTCACAATTTTCTATTTCGGGAGTTTCCCTTTTTCTCAGGCCGCTGCCTGATTCCCCTCGGCAATTTCATACAGCAACGCGTTCTTTTCTTTTCCCACCAGTTTGATTGCGCCGGTATTACGCAGACAGTATGCCATCTTCTGTGCCAGCCAGCGGGGGATACCAGCGGCTTTGGCAAGATCTTTGGTCTGAAAGGGGGCAGGGAGCTTTCCCGGGATTAACTTGAGCAGGTCAGCTGCCGTATTGAACGCGATCTGGTCTTCCACTGATCGCAGTACTCGATCGGTCACCCGGTAATCTTTACCCTTCCAGCGGCGGGGCTTTCGTGCGATCCGGTGTTCCTCCTGTATGGTGAGCGCCACTTCCAGCGTCAGGCGTGGATGCGGGAAAACATTCGCGAAATGAACCATGTCTTCAAACAGATCAAACACAGAGCCACGACGGGGGCTGAAACGAGCGGAGATCGGCTCACCATTTTTCTTCTGACGCTTAATCAGATATTTTCGGATCGCAATCGGTTTAACGACATGCACGTCATGGTCTTCCAGCAGGCAGCGGACCTTGTCGCGAATTGCTCCCAGAGATCCATGCTGAATTTCAATCAGTCGGTCGCCATCAATGGCATCAATTCTGTAGGAACCCAGCGTGATTTCTTCACACTCGCTATTCGGTGCATAGTACGATTTCAATTGACGATGCAGTGAGGTTTCCATACCAGGTGCACGTTCAGGAGAGGGAAAGTTCAGTAAGCCAGACGGGGATTGCCGGGCATGGTAGGCCAGATAGAAGACTGTGTCTATATGAATCTTAAAAGCATTCAGGCTGCTCACCTCATGTGGTCAGCAGCCTGAATGATGTTGCAATTGATGATATCCAGCCTGGATCAGGAATCAATGACAGTCAGGCGGCCTGTACTGTCACCAAATGACGTTACCGGAGCTCCTGCCCGGTCCAGCATGGAGACGAACAGGTTGCTTAACGGTGTTTCCGTTTTGACCTGATGGTGGAAACCGGTTTTGATAGTACCACCACCTTTACCGGCCAGAATAATCGGCAGATCATGGTGGCTGTGGCGGTTACCATCGCCGATGGCGCTCCCATAACAGATCATCGAGTTATCCAGCAGGTTACTGTTTCCTTCTGGCGTCGCTTTGAGACGGTTCAGGAAATAAGCAAACTGGGAAGTCAGGTACTCATCAATTTTTTGAATGTCGGCTATCTTCTTTTCATCATTGCGATGGTGTGACAGTTCGTGGTGTCCTGAATTCACTCCGACCATCGGGAAGGTCTGGTTACTGCCGGCATTGCCTACCATAAATGTGGCGACACGTGTGGTATCGGTCTGGAAGGCAAGAATCAGCAGGTCGTACATCAGGCGGATGTGTTCCTGAAACTCACTGGGAATACCCTCTGGCAGCTGCATTTCCGGCGGTTTGATTTTTTCGTGATGGGTACTGCGCTCAATTCGCTGTTCGATTTCCCGCACACTGGTAAAATATTCATCGATCTTGCGTTGGTCATTGCGACCCAGTTGTTTCTTCAACTTGTCTGCATCGTGTTTGACCAGGTCCAGAATACTCTGACGGTCTTTCAGGTGGCGGGCACGCTGTTTTTCCCGTTCGGCGCCACCGCCAAACAGGCGTTCGAATGCGAGCTTGGGAACAATCTCTTTTGCCGTTGGCGTAGAAGGTGTCCGCCAGGATATATTGGACGAGTAAGCACAACTGTAACCAGAGTCGCATTGCCCGGCGTTTCGGCCGCGGGTCATACCCAGTTCCAGCGAAGGCAGGCGCGTCAGATGACCTACCTGCTGAGCGGCAACCTGGTCCACAGAAACACCGGCTTTAATGTCGGCACCGCTGGTTTTTGTCGGGTGCGCACTGGTGAGATACACGGAAGCACAGCGGGCATGGTCACCAGCCCCATCTCCCAGAGCGCGGGCATTGATCTGGGCCAGTCCGGAAATCACATTGATATCCGACTTCAGACTTTCCAGAGGTTTCAGTGATTTCGGCATCTCATAGTTCAGACCCGTAGAAGTGGGATACCATGAAGGACCAATCACTCCGTTCGGGAAGAAAATGAAAGCGGTTCTGACGGGCGCTTTCGCCGCAGCAGGAGCAGCGGCGGCCAGATTCAACTGGGGCTGCATGATGTCCAGCAATGGCAGTGCCATCGTTGTTCCAAGCCCTTGCAGGAATGTACGGCGTTTCAGGAGATTAGTCATTGTGAGAACCTCGTTGACGTTTCAGGAATGGATCGCTGGTGACAATTTCGGTGACGAGTGCCGAAAAGCGATAACCTCTGGTAGTAAAGTTGTTGGTGATTTCATCCAGCGCACACTTGTCATAGTATTCGACACCACGACCAATGGCGTAAGTCAGCATCTTCTCTGCTAAGGATCGGCAAAACCCCTGTTTCTGCTCTTCCAGAATCCCGATTAATTCTACGGGACTCTGAAAAGCCTGACCACTGGGTAATTGACCAGAAGAATCGATTTTATGCTTTCCTTCCTTCTCTCTCCAGCGACCAATGGCATCGAAGTTTTCGAAACCCAGTCCTAAAGGATCCATCTGATCGTGACAGGCCGCACAACCGGCGATCTTACGATGCAATGCCAACTGCTCGCGTAACGTGGCATTGGGCTTCGCACCTGCTGCCTCTTCCAACTCAGGCACATTAGGCGGCGGTGCAGGGGGTGGGGTGCCTAGAATGTTTTCCATGATCCATTTTCCCCGTTTCACAGGAGAGGTCCGACCCGGGTTGGAAGTTAATGTCAGGATACTTGCCTGGGTGATCAGACCGGCCCGTTTCGATTTATCAAGGCTGACCTTCTGGAATTGATCTCCTTTGATTTTGTCATTCCCGTAAAATTTCGCCAGATTCTCATTCATGAAGGTGTAATCGGCGTTGATGAATTCGATCACACTCCGATCTTCTTTCATGATGTAGCTGAAAAACTCTTCCGTTTCACGACGCATGTCAGCTTTCAACTGGGAATTGAACACACGGAATTTTCGTGGATCGGGGGTCAGGTCATCCAGGTTTCGCAGATTCAGCCACTGGCCAGCAAAGTTTTTGACGAATGCTTCTGACCTGGGATCTTCCAGCATGCGTTTGACCTGTACCTGCAGGGTACGCCGGTCATGCAGTCGTCCCTGGGCTGCCAGGTCAAACAAAGTCTGATCCGGCATGCTGCTCCACAGGAAGTAGGAGAGCCGGGAAGCAATTTCGTATTGAGCAATGGTCCGACTGTCACTTTTGCTGCCTGGATCCTGCAGACCTTCAATCCGAAACAGAAAGTGAGGGGAAACCAGAATCGCCTGGAGACCCACCTGAATTCCCTGTTCGAAGGTACGACCCGATTTGACACGCGCCTCGACCAGTTCCACGACCGGGGCGACTTCTTCCCGGCTGACCGGACGCCGGAATGCCTGGGTGGCAAATTCGCGGATAATCTTCTCGGCACAATAGTGGATTGAGCGACCACTGCCTGGAGTGCAGGTGATGACTTTATGATGTGAGGCAGGTAGATCCGACGGCAGTTGACCCAGTGGTCCTTTGAATGCGACCTCATTCACATACAGGTTCCGATCCCGTTTATTGGGGGGACCTTTGGGATCATAGAAGTCGTTCAGGAACGAAATGGTCAGGACATGTTTCCCCTCAGGCAGTCGGACTGCCTCGGGCATGGTGAATGTACCGGGAGAGTTCCTGTCCTCTTTGACATCAAATGTTTTCAACAGCTTGCCATCCAGCTTGACTTCCATTTTTGCCGGTTCGGTTCCGGCAGCAGTTGAACCGGCAATAATCTGGAAGTCATATTTTCCGGCTTGCTTGAGTTCAATCTTCCCAGCCAGGGTGCCGCGGGAATGAAAGCCTGCACCACTCTTTCTGATTGTAACAGCGCCTTCTTTCTGGAAGTTCTTCTCCTTGATTTTCTGCCAGGGATAACTGTCAGGCGTATTTGCAAAAATGGCTTTTTCGGAGATCTCTTCTGCTGCATCCAGATATTTTTCCATTAACAGCGGAGGCAGAGTCAACACGTCACCAATGTTATCAAATCCATAACCCACATCATCGGAGGGAAAGTTTTCTGCTGGTTCAAAATCGACGCCAAGCAGATCACGAATGGTGTTGTTATATTCGCTGCGGTTCAGTCGGCGAACGGTGACGCGACCCGGGTCGATCTCACCTGAGCAGTCAACTCCGTACAGGGCATCATCAAACCAGGCCAGAACATCTTCCCGTTCCTTGTCGGTCGGCAGAGTTCCCGCATCCTTGGGTGGCATTGATTGAATCTGGATACGTTTCACGATTTTTTCCCACGCTTCACGCTGTTCCACAATGTTGTCGCGGGACTGATATTTTTCCAGACCAAGCCCGGCTTCGGCTTCGGCTCCCGTGTGGCAGTCAAGACAGTACTTCGTAATGAACGGTTTCACCTGGGACTGAAATTGCTTTTCCGATTTCTCCAGGCTCAACGGCGCTGCGTTTGCATCGGAGAGACAGATCACCAGGCTCAGACTGCAGGCTGTCATGCAGACACTTTTCAAGGTCTTCAATTTACAGAGCCGGGATGTGATTTCCATCATTCGCATTTATACAAAACCTTCGGGCGGGGGACTCAGATTGATTTCTTTCGAGTGGTTTAAGATCGAAAGCAGTGAGCGCGTCGATTGCACACTTTCAGACTGAGGCAGGTATTTAGTGGCAGGAATTTCTATACTACAGCGTAACGTCACGGGAGACCGTTTTGCAAGATCAGTCTGCTGCAGATCTCCTGTAACCGAGCCATATTATAACACGATTGACTGCCTGACTGTATTCTACTCAGCAGGCGGGCACAGAGTTTCAATATTTTTAGTTGTTAAGTATTTAATGCGAACTTAACGAAACCCGACACTGCCGGTTTGCTGGTTATTGACAGGCTCTATTCGGCTCTGCATCCTAGGGAATGCGATCTGCTGTTCAGGCAGGTTTCTTCATTCAAACAATTTGACTTCCTGTCCTTATCTGGTACTGAACTGATGAATCAGCGCGCGATGATTACTGTTAGTGTCCGGTGGAAACTTCTTTTTCTCTGCCTGTTCCTGTTGAACGGCTGTTCTTCGAGTACAGTCGATAATTATCCGGATCGACCGATTACGATTATATGTCCCTGGTCAGTCGGTGGCGCGACAGATCGCACGTCGCGACAGTTAGGCGTGTATCTGGAGCAGGAATTAGGTGTCCCCGTTAACGTCATCAATGCCACAGGCGGTCGTGGTGTGACCGGGCACAGTCGAGGCCTCAATGCCCGGCCCGACGGTTATACGCTGGCCATCATTACCGGCGAACTCAACATGCTGCACTGGCAGAACCTGACAAAACTCACGCATCGGGATGCCGTCCCGATTGTCTCGCTCGTGGATGGGGCCGCCGCAGTCTTTGTTAAAACAGATTCTCCCTTTCAGAACATGCAGGAACTGCAGGACTATGTGAAAACCCACCCCGGCAAACTGACGGCCACCGGTACGGCGAGCGGCGGCATCTGGCATCTGGCGCTGGCAGGCTGGCTCGACTTCAGTGGCTTCAACGCGGAAGACATCAAGTGGATTCCCATGAATGGTGCGGGCCCCTCTTTGCAGGAACTTGCCAGTGGCGGCGTTGATCTGGTCTGCTGCAGCCTGCCTGAAGCCAAGACGCTCTACGAATCGGGACAGGTCCGCTGCCTGGGTGTGATGGCAGAGGAGCCGCTGGCAGAGTTTCCCGAAGTGCCTACTTTCATTTCGCAGGATATGAACTGGAGCATCTCAGGCTGGAATGGTCTTGCGCTACCTGCAGGAACGCCGGAACCGATCGTGGAGAAAGTCTCGGCAGTTGTCAAAAAAATCACGGATGGCGACGTCAGACTCAATGGGCAATCATTTCCCGAAGCCATGCGGGAGGCTGGTCTGAGCACCCGTTATCGGGCCGGTGATGAGTTCTCTGCTTTCCTGAAATCGAATGACGAGACGCTGGGGAAACTCTTAACCAGTGATGCCTTCGCCCGGATGTCGACGCGGGATACCGGACCGCTGGTCTTTCCCGGAATGATTGCTATTGCCATGTGTGTGATTCTCGGCTGTCTGGCAGTTCAGAAAAAAGTTCACGCCCTCGCTCCCGAAGTGACCGGCGATGCGGTTACCCGGCAGGGCATCATTAATACGGTTCTCGTTCTGACGGGGATCGTGTTTTACTTACTGTTTGCCGAAGAACTCGGTTTTATACTGACAGCGGGAGTCGTTCTGTTTCTGTTGCTCTGGAAGTTTGGTACGCGCTTATGGGTCTGTGCTTTGATCACCGTACTTTTCGTTCCGGGAATCTACACATTATTCGCTCTACTCCTGCGGGTTCCCCTGCCACGGGGTGTACTTGGCTGGTAGCTTTCGACTCGACATTGTACTGACTCTGACATTCGCCTCGCAACTTGAAGAATCAACATGGAATCGACATTCATCACCGCGCTTCAGAATATCGTCTCGCCTGAAGTACTGCTGGTAATATTTCTCTCGGCCGTCTATGGACTGTTTGTTGGTTCCATCCCCGGATTAACCGCCACGATGGCGGTTGCGTTGTTGATACCACTTACCTTTTATCTGGATAACCTGTCTGCGATTGCCGCGATTGTGACACTGGAAGCCTGCAGTATTTTTGCCGGCGATATTCCGACGACACTGGTTCGCATACCCGGGACTCCCTCTTCAGCCGCTTATACCGACGATGCATACTCGCTGACCCGCCGCGGTCTGCATGAGACGTCTCTGGGGGTTTCACTGGTCTTCAGCGTCGCCGGTGGTCTGTTCGGGGCACTCGTGCTGATTCTTGCCGCTCCGCAACTGGCAAAGATCGCTTTTGAATTTACGACCTACGAATACTTCTGGCTCTATGTGCTCGGCTTGAGCTGTGCCGCCATTGTTTCTACTGGCTCCCGACTTAAAGGGGCTCTCGCTCTGATGATTGGCCTGATGTTTGCCACTGTCGGGTTGAGCGAGGTACACAGCGTGCCCCGTTTCACATTTGGCTTTGACGAACTGTTTACCGGTATCAATTTTGTCCCGGCCATGATCGGCCTGTTTGGACTCTCCGAAGTATTTCGCAATACGCTGACGTCAAAAACAGATGAGGAAACCGAAAAACTCAAGTCGGCGCTCCCGGACGAAGTAGACAAATCCTGGTTCAAACATCTCAAACCTGTTTTCGGTGGCGTACTGCCTCAACTCTGGAAACGAAAATTCAGCTGGTTTCGCTCCAGCTGTATTGGTTCGACGATCGGCATGATCCCCGGTGCCGGAGCCGACATCGCTGCCTGGATCTCCTACGCCGTTTCCAAAAAATGTTCCAAAACGCCTGAAGAGTACGGCAAAGGATCTCTGGATGCGGTCGGCGATGCCACCAGTGCCAATAACTCGGCGCTCGCCGGCGCCTGGATTCCCGCACTCGTACTCGGCATTCCCGGCGACTCAGTGACGGCGATCGTGATCGGCGTGCTGTTGATGAAAAATATTACCCCCGGTCCCGGAATCTTCGAAAATTCAGACCAGCTGGTCCTCGTGCATGGCATTTATCTGACATTTATCATCGCCAATCTACTGTTGATACCGCTGGGTTTTCTGGCGATTCGCAGTGGCGCGCAGCTCGTGCGTATTCCCCGCCGTATCCTGATGCCTTTGATTCTGATGTTCTGTGTGGTCGGGTCATACTCCATCAATGGCAGTTATTTCGATGTCTGGGTCATGCTCGGCATGGGCATCCTGGGATTTATTCTCGAAGTCTTCGCCATTCCACTGGGACCTGTTGTACTTGGCATCATTCTCGGCGGTCAACTGGAACAGTCCTTCGTACAGAACCTGTCCAAAGATGACAGCATCCTTTCGTTCTTTAACCGCCCCATCTCAGCCGCCCTGGGAATCTTCTGCATCGCCCTCTGGCTCGTGCCACTCATCATGCCTCTGCTCAGAAAAAAATGGTCGACTCCGGCTTGATCTTCAACATGCTACAGCGTCAGATTGATTACTGTGTATAAAGTTCTTGGGATCTGCTGTGTTGTGAAGTATTATGCTTTTCTGAACACATATACCTACCTGTTTTGATGAATGCCAATATCAATCATTGGTTAGAGTCTAAATTATAAGAGGGTTCCATGACAATTACCGCTTCACCAATTCGTATGCTGGCTATATTTATTTTTATCACAGCGATTTCATTTCACATTTCTGGAACTGCAAAGGCAGAACAGCTACAGGAGATGCCCGATGATGAAGCGATTGTTCTCTTAACTCGTCTGGCTGATTCCTGGGAGCGTTGCCTGAAACAGGCTCCTTATGTTTCTGGTCGCGCGAAAGTGAATCAGGAACTGTATACGAAAACTGCGACATTTAACCGGATTGCACTGAAGAATAAAACTCAAGGACCACAGTTTGAAAAGCTAGTTAGAGCGATGGTATCTTTCAAATCTGATTTTCAAAAAAAGTCTCATCGTTCTCACTGGCTGGAACTGCAGCCCTCATCCTGGAGAGATCAAGCAAATGGAAAACTGATTAAGAACGCTCTTCAACCTGTAGAATCGGTTTCTGTCCTGACAGAAGAGGACTATTATTATTGTTGGCTGGGGGTCCAGAGTATGGGACACACTCCAGGTCCGTCTACTGCTGAACTCAGTCACATTGATGTGCAACAGAATCGGGAGTGTATCGGATGTGTCAGGATGATCGGATATCGGGATTCTCCCCGGGTAGGACATCAGCTTACTGAGCGTTTGCAGATGTTTGACTCCTCTCGCTTGTTAAAAATTGGCGGTCAATATCCGGACCAGTTTCTCAGGAATGTGGTCAGGCATTTAGAGACAGGTGACGGAGTGCGCATCAGTCTGATCAAAAAGCAGCCGGAAGTCTTATTGATTCTGGTCCCCTATCGTGGCTCAACAGCAGGTGACCCCGTGTTATTTTTAGAGTCTACATGGCTGGCTTCGCAGGAACCCGCCGGGCCAAAGATGCTACTCGAATCAGTTCGAATGACGTTAGAAGATCGATTTCAAGCGAAAGCCCAAAATGGAGAAAAAACGAAGTCCATTTACCAAACCGTCTGGAAATGGAACTCTGAACGACTCAAACAGGGACTTGTGGTTCCAGCATCCTGGGATTATGTAGTTTCAGGAAATGCTTCCACCACTTCCGGGTTTCACCGATACGTAGAAATTGAAAAGTGGGATCTTGTGGAATCCTTTTCGGAACAAACCTTCTCTCCAGCTGCCTTAAATCTGCAGATCGGAGATCTATTATTTGATAAAGAACATCGCGTTCTCAGTTATCAGGCTGCAAACAATCGCTTTATTAAACTCAGTGACTAAGGTTCATTCAGGCAGATCGACGCGACAGCAATTGACCGGTGCGCACCAGGCCCAGGCTTACAAATGCCAGGCTTGGCAACAGCAGGGGGATCAGAAACCGTTCGCCCGCCGCGATCGGCAGATACCAGGCAAATGCCAGCCAGAATAACAGCATGCAGATCAGATACAGACGGCGGGACGGTCCGCTTTCCGACATCAATCCCACGATCAGAAATGGTAGTGCCAGCAGTCCGAAGAACAGCCTCCCCTCGCCAAAAGGCAAGGGACCCAGGCTGCGCAGGAAGATGAATGTCTGCCACAGCAAACCTTTGACTTCCCGTTTGATCATTTCGGAAATCGTGTGTGACTGCCAGTAGTTCTGCGCAGCATTGCGCAGCGAACCGCGTTCTTTAATCAACGCGTGTGGTTCGCTGAATTCATCTTCAAACAATAGATACGAATTGGCATTAAAGGTCGGACTGCCATAGACGCGTACATTGCGAATCAACAGTGGTGCCGCGATCACTGTAAAACTACCGATGACCAGTGCAACACTGATTACAAACCGTTTCAAAGGGACTGTTGTTTGTTTTGTCTGATTCTCACCGGTCATTGAATCATCAGTCGGTCGCTGTTGAAGCATCGCGGGAATCCAGCGGTTCCAGTTAACTGTATAGGAACACAACCAGAGTATCAGTCCCAGCATCAGCAAGAGTGCAGTTCCCTTTGTCAGCCATGCCAGTCCCAGCGTCAGGCCAATCCCGATCAGCAGTAGAGAGGGAAGCCGTGATGGCTTTCGGAAGTCGGGTATTCGTAATACCATCAGCCACAATGCAGCGACAAAAATCAGTAACAGCCCTTCACAGACGACCCGTGCTGTTAACTGACAATACGCGGCGTTGATGCTGAGTAGAATTCCTGTGAGGCCTCCCACCAGATTTCCATAATAACGGGCAATCCCCATCGTAAAAATCAGCAGCGCGCATAACCCACACATAGCCGACAGTCGTTTCCCCGTTTCATAGTTGGGGAAATACGAAAGCAGAGCCACATAGAGCGGATGTTGGTTTGCTTCGGAATATTCACCGGCCATCAGTTGCTGTGCCAGCGTCACAGGTCCACCTGCTTCCTGGACGGCTTTTGCCTGCATCAGAAATGAAGCTTGATCGTTATTATCAGGAGGTGGTTGCTGTGGGAGTATGTTCATGAGCACAATAAAATAGACGACAAGTGAACCGGACAGCAGCAGGCTGCCAGCCCAGTGATTCACCATGGGCCGTGGCAATGCCAAAGCGGAATAAAACTGTTGGCCATTCGAGAGTAGTATTTTCCAATAGCGTCGCGGCATCAGACAGCCGACGATTCCCACCAGCGTCCCCATCACACCGCAGGCCGCCAGTATCGTTGCCAGGGAAGGCTGCTGAACGAGGGTTGCCCCTTTCAGACGTAACATTTCGAGTACCGCCAGTCCAGTAATGCCAGCGAATACCCCTGAAATCAGTCGAGGCACAACAGTGTTCATCGGGAAATCAAGCTTTCAACGGAGAACCAGGGAAAAAAAGAATGTTCAGGCTCAAACAAGGCTGGAAACAGCAATTCGGACTAGGCTTAACTCAGAGAATGGTCTATCTTTCGGTCTGGTTATCATAGCATATTGAAGTCATTCTGAAATCTCAGAAAAGAACAACAGATCTGCATTTCAGAATCCAGGAGTAATAAGTCAAGTGAATCCACTGATTGGCTATCTGCATTGGGACATCAATCGCATTCTGTTCGAAATCGGTCCGGTTAAGATACGCTATTACGGCCTGTTCTTTACCGCTGGATTTATCTGTGGTTACCTGCTGCTGCGCTGGATGTTTCGTACCGAAAAACGGAACGTGGACGATGTCGAATCACTGTTGATTTATATGGTGCTGGGCACCATCATCGGCGCGCGCCTGGGACATTGTCTGTTTTATCATCCGATGGATTATCTCAGCGATCCTATCAGACTCCTGCAGATCTGGAATGGTGGCCTGGCCAGCCATGGTGCTGCGATCGGGATTACCCTTTCCGCCTGGCTCTATTCACGTAATCATCCTGATCAGCCCCTGTTATGGCTGCTGGATCGCCTGACCATTCCCGTTGCTCTGGCTGGCTTTTTTATTCGCATCGGTAACTTTTTCAACTCCGAAATTCTGGGGCGCGTGACCGACGTGCCCTGGGCCATCGTATTTGAGGATGGTCTGGGCCTCGAAAGTCCCGAAGAACGGTTGCTGCCCCGACATCCTGTCATGTTGTATGAGTCGTTCTGCTATGGCTGCTTTTTTATCATTCTCTTGTTGGTCTATCGAAAATATCGCAGTGAAACGCCCCGCGGATTACTCATCGGCCTGTTCTTCATCATGGTCTTTACCGCACGTTTCATTTTGGAATTCTATAAAATGCGACAGGCAGAGTTTGCAGAGAATCTACCTTTGAGTGTCGGGCAGATGCTGAGTATTCCTCTCGTGATTGCAGGCGTTGTCCTGTTGATCAGACGCAGGCCGGCACCTCCTCTCGAAATGGAATTGCAGGCTAAAAAAACAACATAAAGCATGTGATGTGGGATTATGTATAGATTTTCCGGTTAGAAATCGTTGCTCCAAACGTCTGTTAAAACGTGCCGATCAAAGGTGAAAATGTGTGGTTTTGTATATTTTTCAGGATCGTATTGCCTTAAATCCCAGTTACCAGTAAAGTTCGCGGGCAAAATACCCAGATTTTACTACTAATGATCAGGTTAAAACGATCATTTGGATTTCGGGCATTTTTTTGCAACACGGAGGATGGACTTCGGTGTATAATGAGATGCAGGCTTAACTCGCTTGCTGCCAGACGGCGGCGACTTATATGAATTGAGGCGATTTGTGGCTCTCACGGACATAGACAGAAATTTGCTCAGGCGTTGTCTCGCTGAAGAGCCGGGAGCATGGAAGGATTTTGTAGACCGGTTCATTGGCCTGTTCACACACGTCATCCATCACACGGCGCACGCACGGAGCGTTCGCGTAACTGACAATGATGTCGATGATCTTCTGTCAGAAGTTTTTCTGGTCCTCCTCGCTAATGATTACAGGGTTCTGCGAAATTTTCGTGGCAACAGTTCGCTGGCCACTTATTTAACCGTGGTTTCACGGCGTGTCGTTGTAAAAAAAATGGTTGAGCGTCGTATGGCGGAAGCCCTGGGACATGTTTCCACCAAGTCCAAGATGGAATACGCGTCTGAAGAACATGCACGTCACCAGCAGCTTGTCGATGATCAGGAAGAAATTCAGAATATGATCAGGCAACTGTCTCCCACTGATGCGCAGATTGTTGAACAGTACCACCTGCAGGGTAAGTCTTACCAGCAAATCAGCAGTGATCTGGACATCCCGGAAAATTCGATTGGGCCTACATTGTCACGGGCTCGCAACCGAATGCGGGAAAATCAGTCTAACACGCGCACGCTCTAATCGTCTGTCAAACCTCCTCTCTGTGAGTTGAGTTTCTTCGATTACTTGCCTCTTGTCTGTTTTTTCCTAGCGTCCGCGGTTCGTATTCTGAGACCTGCCAAATGCCGGTGGCCCGCCAAACGGGGGAGGTCCGAATCCGCCGCGTCCCGGTCCGCCATGCTGTCCTGGCCCTGGTCCCCGTTTCTGAAAACTGGGGTCTGGAGTTCCTCGAAAATTTCGCGGAATGAACGGAAATACTTCTGTCAGGTAATAGTGATAAATGCCTTCGGGGTATTCGGGGGTAACGCCAAAGCGACCATTGCACTCATCCAGATCACCAGAATCCTTAACGTATTCATAGTCGGCTACAAAAGTGCCATCATATCTGCCACCCGGACCTCCCGGTCGACTCCCTTTTTTAATCTGAAAACTCGATTTCATTTTGCGGAGTTTACTTGTTGCATCATCCGCATCTGTGTAACCATACTGTGAATAAATCGGAAACCCGTCCGCGGCGACTCCAATCAGGGTCATTTCATTTGTCTTTCCCTGTTTGGAAATCAGACCATGGGGCAGACCGTGATAATGGTAGGCTCCGGTAGGCTGTACGTGAGCATTGCTCTGATCGAGTCCCAGATTGATCTTGCCGGAAAGTGCCTCATAATTCCAGCCGGACCGGAAGTCACGATTCCAGTATTCTGCGGTTCCGGGATCGAAGACCACGCCGTTGACGGCAATCCCAAAGATGGAATGCTGACAGGGAGTGCTGTTACGCGAGACCTTGGGTTCCACAGGCACTCGATATTCGTAATGCTGTGGCCGAATTGAGTTTGGGTTGTTTCTGTTGGGAAACTGCCCTGCCTGATGATCGGGGATCCCATTGGAATAGATGTACCGGTAATTGCCTTTGACGATCAATTTGACCTGATTAGTCGCGGCGGTACCTGTTGGCCCAAATCCCGGTGGTGGATACCCCAATACAGGTGCCGTACTGCAGATCACGCCTATGATACAGAAAGTGAGTCGTCGATAATTCAAAGCGCGCCCCTTTTTTGAGTTCGATCTCGACCGGACATTAAATTCATCAATTCTTCTTACCAGTTTTGATAACGGGCAATAAGACGGCGAATCCACAGGGTTTTATGCATTTTCTTTAAAACATGCCAAATGTCGTCTTGCCATATATCTACATGGATCGGGGCGGGAAACGGGCGTTCTGTTGACAGCCAGCCGCGCGCTCATAAAAATCGAGTATGAAGCAGGCAGTCGTCGTCATGACCGATCGACGCTGAATTCTCTCACTCACGGATTGAACGACCACCACTCTGATTCTGCGGAATCTGGAAACGGATTGAGCCCATGCAAACTCTTCGAACACGATTTTCGTTTGCGTTTCGATCAACTCTCGTACTGCTGACCCTGGTACTGCTACAGACACCGGCCGAGTTGCAGGCACAGAAGAATACAACGGAAACGGGATTTGTAAATAAGGTGTTTAAGGACGATCAGGGCGAACATCGCTATGTAGTCTTTGTACCCAAAAGCTATAACCCTGAGAAAAAATATCCAGTCATTCTGTTTCTGCACGGTGCGGGGGAACGGGGGGACGATGGATTGAAGCCGATTCAGGTTGGCCTTGGACCTGTGATCAAGCAGCAGGCAGATACCTTTCCGTTTATTGTTGTCTTTCCTCAGGCTGAGATCAGGCAGGCAAGTCTGCTGGCGGGCTGGCTCGCTGATTCCCCTGATGGAAAACGGGCTCTGCAGATCCTCGATAACGTCATGAAAGATTATTCGACCAGCGCTGATCAGCAGATTCTGACAGGCTGGTCTATGGGAGGTTACGGCGCCTGGAGCCTGGCTGCCGCTGATCCCAAACGCTGGTCAGCCGTCGTACCACTCGCCGGTGGTGGGAAAGCAGACTGGGCCTCCCGACTCAAAGCGACTCCCATCTGGGCCTTTCACGGGGCCAACGATCGGGTGGTATTACCCGGTGAAACAAAACAGATGGTCGATGCGGTCCAGAAGGCCGGCGGAAATCCGCGCTTTACCGAAGTTCCCGATGAGGGGCACGATGTCTGGAAAGTCGCTTATACAAAACCACTGTTCGACTGGATGCTGAATCCGTCAACCGACGTCGCTAACACCGCACCTCTACTGGTAAAGCCCGATCAGAAACGTCCTGCCGAAGTCGAGGCAGATACGCCATTCGTACCCGCTCTGGTAATTGATAACGCCGTCTCGGTTCGACTGGGGAATCGATTCCTCAAAACACTGGCAGATGCCGTTCCCAGCATGGTTCCTCCCGACATGCTCGAGGGAGGAATCAATGACATCTATGATTCCACGGTCGCCCAGGGGCGCAGTTTCAGCGTGCAGTTTTCCGGAATCTCCTACAAAGGGGAACTGGCCCGTGCTGCCGTCGAAGCTTATGCCGCAGATACTTTAAATATTCAACTTGGCATTCAGAACGTGGACCTCTATATCAGAAGTACTTATGTGAACGGCAATCGTCATGCTGCCGTCGCAGGGCCGATCTCCGTCAGCATCGGGTACCAGGAACCGGTCTGGTTGAGTTTTGATGTGAGACCTTACATTAAAGACAACCGTATCAAGCTGCAGTTGCTGCGTTCCCGTTTCAATATTCCCCAGAACAACTGGTACGTCTCCGGACCTGCAGGAGTTTCTACACGCGGGATTGGTATGACTTCGGAAAAAGTTTCCAGTGGACTGGTAAGTGGTATCTACGGCAGCAAAGGACGTATTGAAGACGAAGTCAAAGCCATTGTTCCCGGTCTGGTGGAAGAGCTGGAAAAGCAGATGAATTTCGACGAAGCCAGTCAGATTGTTGATGCCATCTGGCCGTTGCCTGTCTACCGGCCCCGGATGCAACTCGCGCCGCGGCAAGTCCTGACAGATAAGCAGGGTATTTCCCTCAGCTTTGGTCTGACAGTCGCTGCCGTCGATTCCGCTGCGCCGCCTGCACAGATCCAACGATTGAATTCTTTCGGGCGATCCGTCAGCGAGATCCCCAAGGTGTCTGACTTACAGATTGGTGTCGCCCCCGGCATACTGAAACCATTAACAGAAATGCTGGTTCAGGCCGACGTCGCGCGAATTCCCGTACAGGATATTCCCGGACATTCCTTCGAAACACTGGTCGACCCCAAAACAATGCAACAGGTCTTCCCTGATCTGAAGCAGTACGGCGATGATTTGAAAATCTGGGCCGAACTGGTACTCACCAGACCCATTCAGGTTGAAGATGGTGGGAAGTCCAAAAAAACAGATAACAATCCCTTCCGGTTTGAAGTTCCTCAGGCCGCGATCTCGATGGCGATTAAAAAATCAGCCTCAGATAAAAAGTGGATCCCGTACGCCGAATTTACCCTCACACTAGGCCAGGATGTGGAAGCAGAGATTGTGGATCGCAGTTATTCCAAACGTGCTTTGAAACTGGATTGGGAAGGGGGGGCAAAAATTGGAGGTACCGCCCGGTTTGCTCCCGATTATGAACCGCAGGATACCAGCATCGATCAACAGAAACTGAGGGATCTGGTGCAGTCTGCGTGGGGCGGCTGGACAAAGCAGGGACCTGCTTCCGTCGCAGAGATTCCCGATATCGAACTGGGTTTCGGTCGCTATCGTATCAATAAAGTCGACTGGTCTAATCCTCAACTGCTGGCGACTTTCACCGTACCCGAACTCAAACTGACCAATGACACCAAAGTCGAAATGGAATACGAACTCAAAAGTCCCTACAGCGACTGGGGCGGGCCTTACAAATTAAAACCCGGTGAGTCGCACACATTCGATGCTGCTACGCCATTGTTATACCGACGTAAAGTCAATAATCAGATGCAGGTCTTCACGCTGGCGGCGGGCTCTCATTTTGAATTCCTGCCCGAAAATGGCAATGCAAGTGGCATGCTTTTCGAAGCCTCAGATAATTGATCAGTTTTCCATGTCTTCTGTTTCACTACCAGTGATGCTGGCAGGAAACAACGGCAACAGGGTTTCTTCAGTCAGCGAAGCCGGGCAGATGCCTGTTGCCAGGATGAGCAGTATCGCGGGGCCGAAGGCCAGCCAGGCGAAGAGACGGTGTACCGGTTCGTACAGCGAATTGTCTTCCGGCTGCGGTTTGGTATCTGCAGCAGCGTTCATCAATTGCCAGAATCCGCGGATCAAAGCCAACTGAAACAGCAGGTAACCTGCCAGGTAAAATAACCCCAGTAGCAGACTGTCCTGTAACAGGCTCCATAAAAAGGCAAACTGTGCAGTAAAACCTCCCAGCCCCGGTAGTCCGGCGAGTGTCAAAATCATAAAGCCGGCAAGCCACTGCTGCAGTCGGTTGGCTTTCCCGGTGACAGGTACTGACAGAACCGGGATCAACAGCAGCAACAGGCAGCATGCCAGTCCCTGGATGACATGGAACAGGATCAGATTCGGAATGGCGACAGGTTCTGCAGAAAACAGTAGAGTGAGTGTTAATACGCTCTGCCCCAGCACGAAACAGAGGATGCTTTGCACCAGGCCTCCTCGGCAGGCCAGCAGAGAAAAATAGAGAAAGCCACACATTCCCCAGAAGCTGATTACCGTTGAGATGCCCTGCACAGCCGCATGATTCAAAGGGGCCATAAATCGCAGCATTCCATATACACTGATTTTGGTGAATAATGCCAAAAGGATCAGGCACCAGATAGATTGATCCTTCGTATTGAACATGGAGCCCGCGTCCTGTTTCATCCACTGTGTCAAACCATAATGAACCGGGAAGATTGCCCCTTTGATGGTGAAACCCGTTATCAGGATCAGGAATATCCAGGGAGAGATCGTACTCCAGTAAGTTTCTGCCAGCGGGTAAAGCGCAACATCGTTTACCGTGCCCTGTAAAATATCATTAAACTGAAATGTGACTGGTTGCGGTGATTCCAGCAGCAGACCCTGCATCCAGGTGTAACCAGTTGATGCCAGCATCAGCCCAGCCACGATCAATACATCTCCCAGAAACTGCAGATACATTGTACTTTCCAGCAGGCGAATCGAGCGTGAACCACTCCAGATGCGGATCAGGCAGAGCATGCAGAATGTGGAAGTCAGCAGAAAGGTAACAAAACTGATCAGATCATAAGCTACCAACAGTCCTGCCAGAAACGACTGCAGCAGCATGAGCAGGAAATAATGTCCTCGTGATTCCACCCCCCTCCGCCGGGAGAGCAGTATCAGTGCCGGCCACACACAAGTGGGCAGCAGCAGAAACCAGAGTGATAAACGGTCTATTGTCCATTGAAAGTGACGTGGCATTTCTCGATTTGCATGACCGGTTTCGGCAGCAGGCAGCTTCAGAGAAATGGAAATCGCGCGGGTAGGGCTCTCGTTTTTCAATGCGGGAGCTGTCAGCAATGCGGACAGAATCACACAGGAGATGAGCGAATTGGAAAATGCGGTCCAGCGATTGAATTCCAGGCCCAACTGGGAAATTCCCCAGCCAAAGCAGGCACCTGCGATCGGCATGACGACCAGTAACACAGGCGACAATGAGATGATGGAATTCAGAAACGAGTTCATACTGGACTCAATAGACAGTTTAATATTTAGAAATGAGATAGCGGAATAAAACGAATTTTAAATCTGCAATACCATCAGTACAAAAATGAGAATCGACATCGTAAAAATCAGAACCAGGGTCGGGAAGGCAGTCTGTCCGTTCTGCATCTGGCTCAATAATTTCCCCCAGAATCCGGGCAACTTTTCCAGCATGCTGCGGCTCAGTATCGTGGTCACCCAGTCATCGAGAAAGGTCACGCACTTCACCAGAAAATTCAGTGGCTGTATGCATGCCTTGTTGAGAATGCTGGAAGCATGGTAATGCGTTTCACCCAGTTGCAGCAGGCTGGATGATGTTCGTTCGCCTGGTTTTCCTGTTGTTTTAGGAGCCGTCATCCAGGCCAGAATGATAGCGACCAGTACGGATAGAAAATAAAACGAGAAGAACAACCAGTCCCGCTCAAAAAGATTCGATGCGGAATCCATCAGTGGCGTCTGCCAGAAACGGGGGACCAGTGGCAACGGGAACAGCATTGCAATCGTGAGCAGGCAGATCAGACCAGTGATTCCCCACAGCAGAATTGTGGGAAACTGCTCACTCGACTTTATCGTTGTCTGCCGAGACAGGGCAAAATAAAACCGGCCCAGTCCAAAAATATAAACACCGACGAGTGGCAACATCATCCAGATGAGAACTTCGTTTCGTACTTCGGTGACCACCGCACTTGCTGTGATAAGAGGATTGAGGATTATTCCCAGGTCCGTCAGGGCTGTAACCAGCAGCAGTAGCAGGCAGACTCGTATCGTGGGCAGGTTTTCTTCAGATATCGATTGCTGATTTTGCCGGCAAACCAGGGAGATGAGAACAGAAATGACACAGAATTGTACCACGATCAATGGCAATAAATTTGTGAGGAATTCTAAGTCACTGAATCCGAGTGTGGCAACGATGATGCCTGTGAGTGTGGCAGCCAGCCAACTGAGACATCGGGCCCAGTCTGACCTGCGCATGAGACTGAATGCGGAAAAACCGGTAAGCACTGTTGAAATTATTGCCAGCTGTAAGATCAATGTCCGGGTTGCTTCAATTGCCAGTAGCAGCGGTGCACAGCGTATTAATAAAAACAAGCCCACAGGCATCGCCAGCAGATTCAGTGCGGCCAGCGAACGCCCGGGCCACGGTCGGGAATTACAGATCACCAGTGCAGACGCAGGAAACAATCCCAGGCGTGGCACTGCCGCCAGAAAAAGTGTGACTCCGATTCCGGGCAATGCCACTCGGTTTTGCGCGAGCACAGTCTGAATCGCAGCGGGCTGCAATGTTTTCACGAAATCCAGAGACGAAAAATTGGTATGAATCAGAAATACAGCCAGCAGGAGCATCGCGTCGGAAAACGCATTCCACCCCCACCAGTGCCGACTGACTGGTTCTGCTGCTGACTCACTCTGAAAATTTACTTCATGCAACAGATTCAGGCTGATCGAGAGAATCATCCAAAAGAAAAGCAGTTCCAGAAAACCGGTCGACAGCACAATTCCAATTGCCGCACTAAAGCCAGACAAATAGAGTGGCCATGAATAACGATACTCCGAATCAGGCCTGTTTTCTGATTTCGGGCTCAGTAACAGGAAAAACAACGATGCGAGCGAAATCAGGCCATAAAATGCCAGGCTCACCGGATCGAACAATACTCCAATCTGTAATTGAGGAGACGATTCTCCAGCGAGCGTCAGCCAGTTCACCAGCGTCAGCGAATAAGTCTGCTGCTCAAGCCGTGAGCTGAAAAAACAGAGACAGCTTACAGCGACGAGGGAAGTCAGCGCGATACCAGCGACAGTCGGCCAACGCGGTTTGCCTCGCAGCACGCCACAAGTCACCAGCGCAGCAATCAACAACATCACAAATGGTGTGATCAGGCTTAATTGCAGTAGCACTGTGATCGTTTTATCCACCAGGGCCTGTTCCTTGATCAGGGAAGATACGATAGGGAGACTCAGCCACGGATTCCGTTTCCTGTTCCGGCAGAGCTGTCTGTCGGGTCCTGTGCCTCTGAATTATCAGGAATGTCAGCATGCTCAACAGCGGTAAGAGAAACAGGACGATGAGCAGAAAAGAAAGATTTCCTTCTCGCGAACCACGCGACTGGCCATAGGCGGCACAGATCAGTCCCGCGCCCTGCAGCCAGAGCAACAGAGAGAACACCATCGAAAGCGCATTCCGCTGCAGTAGCATACCCAGAAAACCCAAAGCAATCAGGAGGATCGCAACCAATAGATTATTGTGTAATAACGCGACAGATGTCAGCAGAATCATGGTTGCTCTCCCTGTTCATCAGAAATGAAACGCGTGATTCCCACAAAGCTGACCAGAACAAACAGGAGCAGCACGATCAACGCGGGCCAGTGGTCAGTCAGCAGTTGCCTTACCAGCAGCAGGTCTTCCACTTCGACAGTAGCAGGCTCAGATGTCTGTCTGGTCGTAGGCCCCCATTCACGATGGATTACCCACAGAAATCCACACAACAGCAGGCTGCAGGCCAGACAGGATAGAAACGGTTCACGAAACGCTCCTTCCGGGTCAGCATCGTCTGCCTGGGAATGTGGGTCTGATATTCCACGAAAGGCTAACAGCAGCAGCAAACCCCCAGCAGTCAGCCAGCAGATCAGGACCAGAGGCAGAATCCCGGCTTGCAGTAACAGCATTCCACCGCAGAGGAATGAGGCAGCAGCGGCTGTCAAAGACCATTTTAAATTCGAAGAAAAAACCGCGGCTCCGCCGAATCCGACTACAAACAGACCAACAACAAACGGACTGAGTTGCATGATCCATGCCCGGATGCCAGCGTGACCTGCTGTAAAGAGTGGCTGTCCGAACCAGTAAAATAAAATGCAGACTGCGAACAGGGATAACACAGGCCAGCCCCACCTCAGCCTGGTCGCTTCACTATTCTGCTTTGTCTGCAGACTCAAATAACCGTAGATGCCGGTAATCATCAACAGCACCAGCACCGCTAACGTCAGAAACAGCAGGTTGTCTCCCGTACCAGGCAGATAAAATTTCAGGTCGTCCATGTTACATCTGATCTTCGATGAGGTGTGTCGAATTATTTTTCACAGTCGTCGTTAATTTGAGGTTGGCTTTCGGCAGCAGGAACCCGGCCCAGATCGCCAGCAGACTGAAATTCAGCAGCACATGCATGAGCGGGTCAGACATTCCCAGCAGATGGAAAGCAAGAAACGAAGCCGTTAACGCGATCAATGCCAGCCATAGCGTCAACTTCCACAAGCGTTCCGGGTCGAAACCTCTGCGCCTCTGGAGAAAGACTTTCAGCCGGATCACAATGACCAGTAGCACCAGCATGATCACTCCCTGTATTGCCACTCTCCCGATTTCCAGCCCGGTGCTCTTCTCATCAAACGGGGAAAAACAGGTGCGACTGATGACTAGTGGCGCGAGCACCTGCAGACCAGTCAGCATTCGCAATTCGCGGATCCAGTTTTGAACCGGGCTCACCCGGCGATCAGGATCGGCATTGATGAGTAAATAAGGGCCAATCCAGGCAAGGAAAAAAACGAGAGTTCCAGCAGGTTGGATGACGATCAGCCATAGCGAAGTCTGGCCACCCTGTACAGTAGAACTCGAGTGGATCGGCAAATAGGCGCCCACCGCAGCCCAGGCCAGCAGCAGAGGCAGCCAGAATGAAGCATTCAGAATCAGGGACATCGAAGGAACACGTCGTCGCTCGGTGACTGCCAGGCTGACTTCACCGGCTATCTGCAGCAGAGTTAACAGACCCAGTAAAACCAGGGGTGCAAAGCGACACGTCACCAACGTCAGTTCTTCGGTCGGGGCACCATAACGCATCAGTAGTTGTTTGGAAAATAAATAAAGGAAACTGAAGGACAACAGGCAGCACAATAGAGAAAAAATCAGCAGGTATTGTTCCGAGCGGTTTCGAATCTGCTTCTGTGCATGGGCTATCCTCCTCACGGCACAGATCAGTCTTGCTTTAAAGTCGGTTTCAGATAAGGGATAAGCCCGCTCAGAGAGCGTAAATGAGAGGACCAGTAACAATCCCAGAATGAGCAACATTATCAGCAGAAGCAGCAACGTTTCAGTCATCAGACATCCCCTCGGATTCTGATGGCCAGGTGCGGGATGGCTCGTCGGCATTTTGACTCTTCTGGTTCGCAGAGAAATTGGCGAACTCTGGTTCCTGTACCGGTTCAGGGAAAGCCAGCATGCCTGTCCAGAAAGTCATTCCCCAGATCAGCAGCAGTGCACCTGCGAGCGTCAAGGTCACCGGATGATTCCAGGCTGCCGTCTGCATGGTAATTCCTAATACGAGCAGCAGCGTTGGCACAACGATTAAGACTGCGGTAAAATTCCAGTACAGACACCGCAGTGGATCTTTTTGAGAATCATCGCCGGGCAGCACTTCGGATTCCGGTGCACCCTCCTCAATCTCTGTGGAACTGCGAAATCCGATTTTGATCGTAAACCACACGGCCAGCGTGCTGCAGACGGCAATTAAAAAATATTTCAGAAAGAGAAACCAATCCATGGCGGACTTTCAGCGATATGATGAGATACAATCGGGGTGATTCTGCTCTTGTTGACAACCAGCATCTCCTGCGGATTTTACGTGAAACAACCGCCGATGCGAAACATCATCGCTCCTGTAAATCGTGCAAATGGAAAAAGTAATTTTACTCTGTATCAGCATAACTGTTGCCCGGATTCGAAGTAAGTCCAGAGATTCTTTCCCGACTCAATTTCCTTTCAGCTGAATTGAAATATCATGACCGCCGATTCAAATAGATTGATTTTTGTCTATGGGACCTTGAAACGTGGTTTCTGCCGCGGGCACCATTTGAAAGACCAGACATTTCTCTCTACCGCGTTGAGTGCAGCCGATTATACCATGTATAATTGTGGCTCCTATCCCGGCCTTGTCATAGATAAATTACAGGGAGTCAGTATTCATGGTGAACTGTGGCGCATTGATTCCCAATGTCTGAAACTGCTGGACGAAGTCGAAGGCGTTGCCGAGAATCTTTATCAGCGTGGATCGATTCGGTTGATCCAGCCAGAAATTGCTGAAACAGTAGAAGCTTACTTTTTTCAGGGATCTGTAGATCAACTGCCCGTGGTGGGAAATAACTGGAAGTAGTGCTTCCAATGCATGGGCGAACCCTTGTAATAAAACGTCTGTTTCTCGAAAATAAATTACATTGACTCTCTATTGCTGTCAGGAACAGATTCATGTCTTCCCAGGTCGCCCATCGTAGAAATTGCTCTTATGCTACTTTACAGGAAATCATTGATGATGCCACTCGGTTAGCCGCGGCAGACGCACCTGTCACGGGCAACTGGTCGAAAGGGCAGATCTTTGATCACCTGGCGCGTCTCATGGACTATTCTCTGGACGGCTTTTCGTTCCAACTGCCCTGGTTTTTTCGGGTTCTCGGAAAGCATTATTTCAAAGCACGTATTCTGAAGAACGGCATGCTGCCAGGTATCAAGTTAAAAGGGGACGCAAAAAATGCACTCTCCCCGGAGTCTGTTGATGATCAGACCGGTCTGGAACATCTGCGGCTCACCATCCAGAGACTCATCTCGGAGCCGCAACGTTTTCCCAGTCCCTTTTTTGGTGAGCTGAGTCGGGAAGAATGGGACTTGCTCCATTGTCGACATGCAGAACTGCATATGAGTTTCATCGCAGAGCCGTAGACATGATTCCCGCAGTTGAGAATCAGGTCGAATGGGAATGGAGGTTGGTAGTGATGCCCTCTCGCCCTGTTTATAATCCCGAAATAAGAATGCTTTGAGTTAAACAGAGTGGACGGGAAAGGTAATTCATGTCAGGGACAGAATCAGTGAAAATCGTCATTGTCGGAGGAGTCGCCGGCGGCGCCAGTGCCGCCACACGCGCCAGAAGATGTAATGAAAACGCGGAAATTGTCCTGTTTGAGAAAGACGAATATGTCTCCTTCGCCAATTGTGGACTGCCTTATTACATTGGCGGGGAAATTACCGAACGCAGTAAACTGCTCGTAGCCACTCCGGAACTATTCAAAAACCGTTTCAATATAGACGTCCGCGCGAAACATCTGGTGCAGTCGATTGATGTGGAAAAAAAAACCGTATCCGTATTGAATCAGGAGACGGGCGAAGCGTTTACGGAAACCTGGGATCGACTGATTCTCTCTCCGGGTGCTGCTCCCATCGTCCCCCCACTACCGGGTGTTGACGCACAGAATGTCTTCACACTTCGAAATCTAAACGATACGGATGCGATCAAAGAATATATCGAACAGCATCATTGTCAACGAGCCGTTGTGGTGGGCGCCGGATTTATTGGCCTGGAAATGGTCGAGCAGCTGCATCACCTCAAAATGCAAACGGATCTGGTCGAACTGCAAGCCCAGGTACTTCCGCCCCTCGATCCCGAGATGGCACAGCTGATTCAGAACGAACTCACAGCGCATGACGTCAATATGCATCTGGGGACGGCGCTGGAAAAAGTGAACGTCGAAAATGAAACCGCTGTTGGCGTCGAATTGGGGAATGGGATGACGATTGAGACCGATCTGATTATCCTTGGAATCGGTGTGGCCCCGGCAACGGGTCTGGCAAAAGAGGCCGGACTCGAAATCGGTAAGTTCGGCGGCATTTCCGTCAATGAATTTATGCAAACCTCTCAACCTGAGGTCTATGCTGTCGGTGACGCAGTTGAGTACATGCATGGGGTACTGATGCAACCTCTCCGCATTCCCCTGGCCGGACCTGCGAACCGCGCCGGTCGGATCGCAGGTCAGCACGCAGCGACCGGCTCTGCCGACCCCATGATGTCTCCTGTTGGCACCGCGATTGTCCGCGTATTCGGATTAACTGCCGCCATGACCGGATTGAACAAGAAGTTCGCAGAAAAAGCTGCTCGCGCGAATCGTTCAGTGATCGTTGTTCCCAAACATCACGCGGGCTATTATCCCGGCGCAGAATCACTGTTCCTCAAACTGACTTATGATCCGGAAACCGAACGGGTTCTGGGCGCCCAGGCCGTCGGAAAAGCAGGCGTCGATAAACGCATCGATGTCATCGCGACCGCTTTGAAATTTCGGGCGTCGATCCGCGATCTGGCGGGACTGGATCTCGCGTATGCACCTCCGTTCGGTTCTGCCAAAGATGCCGTACACATCGCCGTCTTCGTAGCCGGCAACGATCTGGACGGGCTTGCCTCCATCGTGGAAGTCGACGCAGTGCTCGATGAGTATCAGATTCTCGATGTCAGAACGGATAAGGAAGTGGAAACCTTCTCGTTCCCCAATATCATTCATATCCCCGTCGATGAACTTCGCCAGCGACTCTCAGAACTCGATCCCCAAAAACCGATCGTCACCGTTTGCCACACCGCCCTCCGGGCATACATTGCGACCCGCATCCTCAAACAGTCGGGTTTCAAAGATGTCCGCAACCTCACCGGCGGCATGCTCATGCAACGCTACGCCCGACCGGAACTGTTTGAATAACCAGGCCAGTTACTCATCCAGCGCTTTCAAAACTTCTTTTGCATCGGCCCGGCCTCTATGCGTCATGCTGATCTTGGCATACTTGATTTTGTCATCCGTGCCAATCACGAAAGTCGAGGGGTACGCGGTTTCCCGTTTGGCATCCCAGCGCAGATGATAGGCATTCGTAAATTTGTAATCCGGATCGACCAGGAAATAAAAGTTTTCAGGCAGACTTTGATCGCGAATGAATTCATCAGCCCGTTTTTCCAGATCTTTCGCGGCACCAGGGTACACCATCACCACACTGGCTTTCGCTTTCTTAAATTTAGCAGCGTTTGCAATAAACTGACCTACCTGACGTGTGCAGACTGGACACTGGTATTCCGGGTAACCCCGCAGCACCAGTAGCACAACCGGCCCTTTTTTCAGTTGTTCGGACAAAGAAACGTTCTCTCCTTTGGGAGTCGCCAGCTGAAAATCCTTCGCCGTATCCCCGACTGCAGGCAGATCAGTTTCCTTTGTCGCAGGATCAGCGGCACACAGATTGCCACCCTGGACCAAAAACAGCGTCAAGATGCTAACGGTAAGCGAGCGGGCAAGTTCAAGTGAGTACATACTGATCGGCTCCTGAAGAAAAAGGGACAGAGAGACATTTTATGACAGGGTGATCTGCAGCCATGGTGAGAGGCTCTGCTATTATCATAGCCATTTCCCCCGATCAGACATGTGAAATTCTCATGTAAAATCTGAAACTGCGAATTCAGTTCTGTCCCGGCTCTGTGTTACGGGTTGGACTGTAATACGCTAACCAAACGCTCGACTTCCCGGTCAAATACGGCAGGATCACTGTCGTTTCCCTGAAAATCACCGGCGACTCGATTACACAGCGTCTCTTTCTGCTGATGTTCCCAGCCTTCAAACAGATGCTGATCCAGATTCAAAGGCAGTAGCGAATGAATCACGTTGGTATCCCGTTTAAATTCGCGGTCTTCATTATCAAACGCGCGTTCAATTTCCAGGTTCACCCAGTCGCTCTGCAGGGAATACCGGGAAGTACACAGCAGGACTTTATCCAGGATCTTCATTCCCCGTTGGATGGATGTTCCCGTAGCGTGCAGAGTCTGTTTTTCATCCAGCCAGCAGCGTATGCCCCGCGCTTGCAGTGCAGAGTAGAGCCGTTCCGCGAAGGCAGCATCTTCCGGGCTGTAACAGATAAAACACGAAAAGAAATCCAGAGCCGTCTGTTCGAAGTGTCCGGCGATATATTCAATCAACTCGTTCGAGAGTCCGCAGCCTTGCAGGAACTCTGCCGGTATATGTCCTTTGGAACTCATCAGCGTATCCATACCCAGTGTACTCGGTCCTGAGTGGATAACCATTTCCAGGTTCACCGCGCGGGAGAGATCAACGTTGACCCACAGGGTATTTTGAGAGCGTGCCCCGTTAAAATCGACTTCGCGTAGATTGGAACCATGAAAATTAACCCAGCTCAAATCCGCATTACACAAATCCGCAAAGCACAGGTCGGCTTTTTCCAGGTTGGCTCCAGCCAGGTTCGCTCCTACCAGGTCCGCACCACTCAGATCCGCTCCGATCAGAATCGCACCGCTGAGATCGGCACCCACCAGATTTGTTTCCGTCAGGTCAGCACCGCTGAGGTCGGCACCACTCAAATCGGGTCTGATGTCCGGATTCTCAGTCCGCCAGCGGTCAATGGAAACGGCGCCGGTTCGAAACACATCTACATATTCAGAATTCGCCACAACCACTCCTCAGGACCAAATGCAATAAAACCGGGTCCCATTCTGACAACGACACCAGCGAACTGCAATTCACTACACAACGGTTCTGTAAAAGCAGCCAACTCTTAACAGAAATCAGCGAGAGCAAAGTGATTCATCAACAACCTCGAATATGAGGCGGAATGTTTCAGTGATAACCGGAATTCGATAGAGAAATCAGTTGATTCCCCTTTATCGTGCTAAATCAGTCCCAACCTTCCAGTACAATTTTGCCGATGGTACGCCCTGCTTCCAGAGTCTTATGGGCTTCGCGAAGATTCGCTGCGTTGATGGGGGAGAGAACCTGGTTGGCGGTACAGGAAATTTTACCAGCGTCAATCCATTCCGCGACCCGGTTCAACAGGTGATGCTGCTCAATCATGTCGGGTGTTTCAAACATGGATCGCGTATACATGAATTCCCAGACAAATGTCGCTGATTTGGTCTTCATCATCGACTGCGCCAGCGGTTCTTTATTTTCCACGATCGAGACAATCCTGCCTTGAGGTCGAATCAGATCAACCACCCCCTCCCAGTGCTGATCCGTATTATTGAACAGCGCAATCGAATCGATGTATTTCAGACCCAGGGCTTCGATCTGCGGTCGTAGAGGTTCATAGTGATTGATGACATGATCGGCCCCCAACTGCTGTACCCACTCTGTTGATTCCGGCCGCGATGCGGTCGCGATGACTGTCAGCCCGGCCAGCTTCGCCAGTTGAATTCCAATCGAACCCACTCCCCCGGCCCCTCCGATAATCAACAGCGTCTCACCGGAATTGGCACCGTCCACATCCAGTTCCAGTCGCTCAAAAAACGCTTCATACGCCGTGATGGAAGTTAACGGAATTGCTGCTGCCTTCGCGAAATCAAGCGACCTGGGTTTCGCGCCGACAATCCGTTCGTCGATCAGTTGAAACTCGGAATTACAACCGGGCCGCGTGATATCGCCGGCATAAAAGACATCATCTCCCGGCTGGAACAGTTCCACTTCGGGACCCACAGCTTCCACAATGCCCGCGGCATCCCAGCCCAGCACTTTGGGTTCGGTCTCAACCTGATCTTTCGGAGCTCGGACTTTGGTATCCACCGGATTGACGGCGATCGCTTTCACAGCCACCAGCAGGTCCCGTCCGCTCGGCTGCGGTTTTTCCAGTTCCACATCCATTAACGATTCAGGGTCATCAATGGGCAGATAACGGGTCAGGCCAACGGCTTTCATATCAGTATTCCTTCTGCATGGTTGAATTTCTAAGTGTTTGCAGACTGTTCATGTTCTTAGGAATGTCGGGGGAAATCAAGTAAGTCCCCGGCGCGAAGCATTTTCAACGTACAGGAAAAGCTTAGCCCAGATCGTCCACCAGTCCTCCTTCCACTCGCAATGCGGCCCCCGTCGTTGCTGATGAAACAGGCGAGACAGCATAAGCCACCATCGCAGCGATCTCAGTCGGTTCAATAAACCGCTCGATCAGGGAATCAGGACGGAAGCGGCGAATGAACTGCTTCCGCATCTCTTCTGCTGACATCCCTTCATCCTCTGCGAGCTGCGCCACCAATTCGGCAACTCCCACCGTCCACGTCGGCCCCGGGAGTACCGCATTGACATTCACGCCGGTCCCTCGCAGTGTCTTCGCCAGTCCCCGCATCACAGACAGTTGCGCGGTTTTTGTCATTCCGTAGTGCACCATTTCATCGGGGATGCTGATCCCTGACTCACTGCTGATGAAAATGATCCGTCCCCAGCCACGCTCTTGCATCCCCGGTGCCAGCGCACGGCTCAGGCGGATGCCACTCATTACATTGATTTCGAAAAAACGCGACCACTCTGCATCGGGAATTTCGAAGAAGGGCGTCGGCTGAAAGATCCCCGCATTATTCACGAGAATATCCACATCACCCACGTCTTTCAGTCGCTCCAGAAATTCCGCCACTCCTGCTGCAGAACCCACATCGCCGTGTACGGGAACCGCTTTCCCTGGTCCCTGAATCGAATTCGCCGCCTCTTTCGTCCGATCGGCGTCGCGACCGTTGACGACGACCGTCGCCCCTTCATTCACCAGCGCCTGGGCAATCGCCTGACCGATGCCCGAAGTCGAGCCCGTCACCACCGCTGTTTTTCCCATCAGTTGTAAATCCATATCAAGTCTCCTGTTGCTTGTGAAACACGTGAGAAATTCCAGTGGAATTCGAATGTCGATTCAGAAAACACGCGAATTCCATGGGGTAGCTGGTATAATCAGGGAGCACGCGGGAATCATAGGCACGGAATCCACAGTGGTCAAATTCGGATGAGAATCGAACGATCTTTCATATTGTAAGTAGTCTGTAAACACTGAATTCACAGGGGGAGCAGTATGGGAAACTGGCTCAGAAAGCGAATCTCACTGATCGCGACACTTTCCATTCTGGCGTTCTTCTGGATCATGACCGCAGTCTATGGCACTGTTGAAGTGCAACAGTCTTATGTGAAGCTCAGCCGGGCCGGCATTCCGGCTCGAACTCCCATTTATACCGATCACCGTCCCGCTGATCCCAACAGTGTCTGGGATTTGATTGCTTATCCCAACGCTCCCTTACCGTTTATTGTCAGTCTGGAAATCGACTCAGGAGTATCCGGCTTGTGGGGAGGCCCCATTCGACAATACTTCTTCTGGTGCCCCGGCTATCATACCAGTTTTCCCATCTGGGGCAGAGAGGTCGCAGGTACTTATGAAGAAACAGAATAAACCAACCAGCAAACTCGTTCGTGTGCGTTCGTGTTTTTCGTGGTAGCAAAATAGTTCGTGGTGAAAAATGGAACCCGCAATCAAAATTGAACTGTTTCCCTGGATTGTCCGTGAATTCGGACGGGGGCTCTGCTTCCTTTTCGCATTTAGTCTCCTTTATCTGCTTCCGTATATGCTGCAGGGCTGGCAATCAGTGTTACTGTGAAAATCGTGATGCTCACGATGATTTATATTCTGATTACTTTCTATCTGGCGCTGATGTGTCAAAACAGATTGTTACCCTATCTGATCCTGCTGCTCTTCTGGTCAATTGTGGTAATCATTCCTCTGCCTAACTCAATGGAAAGACTTCTGGATGCGTTCCAGTTTATCTGTATCGAATTCGTTATCACCGCGAGTTTCATCTTCGTTCTGCAGTTTCGTTTCATTGCAGTTCAAAAATCGCGTTTGCGCGAAGAGTTCGCAGGGGAGACTGCCGCGATTCAAAGACTGTTCCCCTGCAGCGTGAAAGAGATCGTCCGGGGTGTTGTTTTCTTCATAATTCTCTGCATGCTTTACAGTTTCCAAGTATTTTACTTGAGAAATCTGGGCCTGCTGCGCGGACTTGCTCTGAGTATCTATTTGTTTCAGCTAATCGTATTAACGAATTGTTTTATGGCGATCTTATGCCAGAACAGATTGATTCCCCATCTGGTGGTTGCTTCATTTTGGACCTTCTTTGCGCAGCTCGATTATCTGTCACCGGATGCCCGGCTCTACCAGACAACAGGCATCGTATTTCTGATCAACGTCAGTTGTATTTTCATTTTGCAACTCGTTTACGGGGTAGCCGAAAGAAGACTGCGCGATCGGAAACATCCTGCCATTCCACAGTTGAATGAGAGCTGATACTCTTTCTCTGTTTCGTGTGCTTTCCTGCTGTTCGTGGTAGAATATCAGACAGCGATCTACTGACTCTTTGAACTCAGAGAACATATCTATGACTACGGAATTAAAAATCGATCCCCTGGAAGCTTGGGACCCCGAAATCGGTCGCTGGCTCTGGGCACTCGCCGAGGTCCGTCAGCGTACACTCCGGCTGGTCCAGGACTGTGATCTGCGGCTGCTGGACTGGCGCGGTCCGGATGGCAAAGAGAATTCCATCGGCTCATTGCTCTATCACATCGCCATCGTCGAAATGTCCTGGCTCTATCTCGATCTGCTGCAGCAGGAGTTCCCGACTTCAGTCAGGGAGCTGCTTCCGACTCCCATGGCTGACGAAGAAGGCAACGTCAGTCAGGTATCCGACATGTCTCTGACAGAACATCTCAATCGACTCCATGCGACCCGTGAAATCGCGTTCTCAATCTTCCAGAAAATGGATCTTGCAGAATGGCGTCGGCTCAGACCGCCTGTCAATGATCAACCTTATGAGACTACACCCGAATGGGCCGTTTTTCATCTCATCGAACACGAGGCAGGACACGCCTTTCAGATCTCCTCACTGCTAAGACGCTGGAAACGACTGCAAGTGTGACTGCTGCCGATTGTTATTATGTTCGTTTTCCTGCTGAGTCTTTTGTTGCGTGAGCGCGCACAAAAGATCTGTTAAAATAGAAGGCCGCTGATTGTGATCGATTTATCACGTCCTCTTTTCTGCTGGTAATCAACTCATGGGCAGATTATTGCGATTCAAGCCTGAGAAAATCACAGCCTGGCATTATGTCAGATGGGGTTGTGTACTCCTGTTGCTTCTGATCCTGTTCTTCAGAATGAAAAACTCATACCAGAAGGAAGTCACATTTTACACCACCGCACGTTTAGAGTATCAGGGTCAGGCAAATCTGACTTATGATCGAAGTCCATTGATTCCCCTCCCGGATAATCTGCCCTTCAAGGTTCCCGACTGGTTTTATTCTGAAGAAGTCAAAGTCGTCGACATCGAGTTTAAATTTAAAGAGACTCCAGTAGATACGTTGCAGGGAATTGAGTCTTTATCGGGTCTGTCACATCTGGATCTCTCTTCGAGTCGCTTTTCCGGTGATCCACTGATCTATCTCTCTGAGCTTACTCAACTGGATCAGTTATCATTTTATGATACGAACGTGGAAGACGCTGAGCTGAGGTACCTCAATAATATGAAGAATCTGAGGATGTTGAATTTGACTGATAATTTCATAACGGATCAGGGGTTGGTTCACTTAAAATCACTGAAGAATCTGGAGTATCTGTCGCTCAATAAAACTGATATTACCGATGCTGGTCTCGTTCATCTGTCAGAATTGAAGAAGCTGCGTAATCTTTACCTGAGTAATACTTCCATAACCGATAACGGCCTGGTGCATTTAAAAGGTTTGAAAAACTTAGCCATACTGAGTCTGATCAATACAAAAGTTACAGACGCCGGTCTTTCCCATCTCCAACAACTGGACCAGCTGCAAAAACTATACCTGGATCAAACTCAAGTCAGCGAAAACGAACAGCATCGCTGGCAGATCGCATTAGAACAGAGGGCAAAGAAATATACAGGAAAAGATATCCTGGTCCACTCTCGCTTTCCCTCAAGACTGGATGGGCTTTCCCACACGGGTGTCATTTCAATGCCACTGCCACCCTAAGCTTACTCATCGGCTTCGAAATAACAAGCCCTCTTTTTTCGCGTAGTTTCGTACTTTTCATAGTAGCAAAAAATCACAAACACCAGTCGGCTCCGAAGCACTCGCGTTGAATCTCCGACAACTGCTGGATTCCCAGTGTCGCCAGTTCCAGTTGTGCGTCCAGCATGCCCCGGTTGAAGGTCTGGCCTTCCGCGGTGCCCTGGACTTCGATGAAGTCGCCGCCCCCGGTCATCACCACGTTCATGTCTACGCCGGCGGTACTGTCTTCGACATAATCCAGATCGAGCACCGGCTCACCATTCACCACGCCGACGCTCACCGCAGCAACGCTGTCCGAGAAGATCTTCTTCGGATCAAAGACTTCCCCGGGAGCCAGTTCGCAGGTCTCGGGAATCGCCAGCACGGTATCCAATAGTGCCAGGAACCCGCCCGTGATACTCAGCGTCCGTGTGCCCCCATCAGCCTGCAGCACATCGCAGTCCACGGTAATCGTACGTGGTCCGAGTGCACCGAAATCAATCACCGCCCGTAAGCTGCGACCAATCAGCCGCTGAATCTCGCTCGAGCGTCCGTCGGCCCGACGCTGTTTTCGAGGCGACGTACTCCCGGGCAGCATGTTGTATTCCGCAGTCACCCAGCCGCTCGGGTTTTCTTCGTTCTTCTTCCAGGGGGGCACGCTGTTATCCAGACTCGCCGTGCAAAGCACGACCGTGTCACCTGCAGAAATCAGGATGCTTCCCGGCGTTGCTTTGGTGTATCCGCGTTCGACTTTGATGGGACGCAGTTGTTCGGGCTGGCGGGAATCGTGGCGCATGGGAGTGTCCTGTTCTACTGGAGAAAGCAATCGAAATCTGTGTTCAGTTGATTTTTCGCTAAAGTTACCATGCTTTCACCGTGCATTTCAATGCAAGAACTGTCGCTTTCTATTAAGATAGACTCATTGACTGCTCCCTTTATTTCAGGATATTGAATTCGTGTTGATCTCGGAAATCTTTCACTCGCCTCAAGGCGAAGGCAAATGGATCGGGGTTCCCTCGATTTTCATTCGCACCAGTGGCTGCAATCTGCGCTGCTGGTTCTGCGATACGCCATACACCTCCTGGAATCCGGAAGGTGAGAAAATGTCCGTCGATCAGATTCTGGAACACATCACTCAATACGACTGTGAACACGTCGTCGTCACCGGCGGCGAACCCATGCTCAGCCACGAGATCGAATCCCTCACGCAGCGCCTGCACGCCGACGGGAAGACCATTACCATCGAGACCGCAGGCACCATTCTCAGCGACGTCCATGCCGACCTGATGTCCATCAGTCCCAAACTTTCGAACTCCATCCCTGTCAAAGATCCCGAGTGGGCTCACCGTCACGATGCCCGCCGCGATCAGCCGACGGTCATCCATGAGCTGATTAAACGACATCCTTACCAGATCAAGTTCGTCGTCGACCGTCGCGAAGACATCGCCGAAATCGAAGACTACCTGATCCGTTATCCAGAAATCGATCGCGCGAACGTCTATCTCATGCCGCAAGGCATCACGGCAGAGATGCTGGCCGAACGTTTGCCCTGGATTGAAGAAGTCGCCGCGCGGCTTGGCTGTCAGGTCACCCGGCGGATGCACATCGAACTCTGGGGCAACGTCCGCGGAAAATAATGCTAACCGTGGAAGATCGCGGCCCGTGCCTCTTTCACCCGTTGCACTGCTGCTTCCGAAGTCTCCGCCAGCGCCGTCAAATGCCCCATCTTGCGACCAATTCGCGACTCCTGTTTACCATACAGGTGCACTTTCACGTCAGGAAACTGCTGCAGCGCCGTCCAGTCAGGCGGACCCGGTTCCCAATGATCCCCCAGCAGATTCGCCATCGCGGTTGGACCCAGAGATTTCGTTGAACCCAGAGGCAGCCCGCAGATCGCCCGCACCTGTTGTTCGAACTGACACGTTACATGCCCGTCAATGGTCAGGTGTCCCGAATTGTGAGGCCGCGGCGCGATTTCGTTAATCATCAGTCGCTGATCGCCCGTCAAAAAGAACTCAACACACAACACGCCGACCACATTCAGATGCTCAAAGACCGCCCGCGTCACTTCGACGGCGTTCCGGTTCACTTCGTCACCCATGCCCGAGGGAAACACCGAAATATCCAGAATATGATTCGCATGGTCATTCTTCATCGGCCCGTAATATGCAAACTCCCCATCCAGCCCCCGCACACCCACGACCGACAATTCGCAGATGTAATCGATAAACGCTTCCAGCACGGTTTCTTCTGCCCCGACTTCCTTCCAGGCCGCTTCTGCTTCTTCGGGCGAATTAATCTTAACCTGCCCCTTGCCGTCATAACCCGAAGTTGCCGACTTTAACACCGCCGGACATCCCAGTTCCGACAATGCCGTTTTCAGTTCCTCCACCGACCTGACCACCGCGAACGGCGTCACCGGAATTCCCGCGTCCCGCAGTTCTGATTTCTCACGAATCCGGTTCTGCGCGACGTGCAGCACATTGGCTCCCGGACGAACCGGCGCGAATTGAGAGGCGGCATCGGTTGTCACCGACAGCACATTCTCAAACTCGAACGAGATCACATCCACCTTTTTCGCGAAATTCGCGACCGCGTCAAGATCATCATACTCGCCCACAATTTCCAGGTCCGCCACCTGTCCGGTCGGCGTCTGGCTTTCGGGCGAGAAGACATGTACGTGGTAGCCCAGTCGGCGGGCTTCAATGGCAAACATGCGTCCCAACTGGCCACTACCCAGCATACCCAACGTCGAGCCAGGGGCGATCAACTCACTCATAATTCCGAATTTTCCAGTACGGTGTCAGTTTGCTTCTTGCAGAATTCGTGCATCTTCGTTCGCAGTTCAGGACGGGAATTCCCCAGGATACGAATCGCCAGCAGTGCCGCGTTCTTCGCTCCCGATTCCCCAATCGCCAGTGTGCCAACAGGTACGCCGCCCGGCATCTGTACGATCGACAGCAGCGAATCCAGCCCCTGCAGCGCCCGGCTCTTCACAGGAACACCCAATACCGGCAGTACCGTCTGGGCAGCCACCATGCCCGGCAGATGCGCCGCGCCCCCCGCGCCCGCGATAATTACTTCCAGACCCCGTTGTTCGGCATCCTTTGCGTATTCGTTCATCCAGTCCGGTGTCCGATGCGCCGAGACCACCCGGCACTCATGCTCGACCCCGAACTCCTTCAGGATCGTCGACGCTTCTTTCATCGTTTCCCAGTCCGATTGACTGCCCATGATGACCCCCACCAGCGGGGAACTGTTTTCTGACATGATCGACTTTCCTGTTGAGACAACGCTCGGCCCGCAAACGGGTTAATTTTTAAGCAAGATTGTGTTATTTCGAATGGCTGTGGCACTGATAATACTCAATTTCCTTACCTGATAGGAGTCTGCCATCCCCTTTTTTTGCAGGCTCCTGCCGACAAGTGCACGTTCGTTTGACATTCTGAGCCCGCTGGTCTAGTGTTAGAGACGATTTCTTCATTCCCAGATGTGACAATTTGAAAGGATCTTCTTATGGCACGCCCTGTAACATTATTCACCGGACAATGGGCCGACCTCCCCCTGGAAGAGATGTGCAAAAAAGCACAGGATTTCGGCTATGACGGCCTGGAACTTGCCTGCTGGGGAGACCATTTCGAAGTCGACAAAGCACTGTCCGACGACACCTACTGCAACCGCAAACGGGAACTCCTGGAAAAATACGACCTGCAGCTCTTCGCGATCTCCAATCACCTCGTCGGCCAGGCCGTCCTCGATAACATCGATGCCCGCCACAAAGCCATCCTCCCCGAATACGTCTGGGGTGACGGCGATCCCGCCGGCGTCAACGAACGGGCCATCGAAGAAATGAAGAACACCGCCCGCGCCGCTCAGAAGCTCGGCGTCAGCGTGGTCAACGGCTTCACCGGTTCCAGCATCTGGCATCTGCTCTACGACTTCCCACCCACACCACGGGAAATGTACGACGCCGGTTACCAGCTGCTCGCCGACCGCTGGAATCCGATTCTCGACGTCTTCCAGGAATGCGGCATCAAGTTCGCCCTCGAAGTCCATCCCACTGAAATCGCATTCGATATCTACTCCGCGGAAATGTCGCTCAAGGCCCTCGACAACCGCGAAGAGTTCGGCTTCAACTTTGACCCCAGCCACCTCATCTGGCAGGGCGTTGATCCCGTCGAGTTCATTCGGTACTTCCCCGATCGTATTTATCACGCGCACATGAAAGACGCCTCCGTCACCCTCAACGGTCGCACCGGAATTCTCACCAGTCATTTGCCCTTCGGCGATCAGCGTCGTGGCTGGGACTTCCGCAGCGTCGGTCGTGGCGGCGTCCGGTTCGAAGAAATCATCCGCGCCCTGAACGACATCGGTTACGGCGGCCCCCTTTCCATCGAATGGGAAGACATGGGCATGAACCGCGACCAGGGTGCCCGCGAAGCCTGCCAGTTCACCAAGAACGTCGACTTCGCCCCCTCCGACATCGCCTTCGACGGCGCTTTCGGAGACTGAATTCAGAGCTTCGGTTAGATCGATCTGAAGAAACAGGGAGAGCGCCTTTCGTTCTCCCTGTTTTCCTGCGCATTGACTGGATTGTGATACTATGATTTCTCTTCTCCCGAGTAAAAATGTGTAAATCAAACAGGAAATCATCATGGATGCCAACGCTGTCGCACAATCGATCAACACTGCCTTTTCAGACTGGAAGATGAGCCAGGAACTGTTACAGGAAATCCATACAGAAGCCATCGATCCGGAGGAGCAGGAATTAAGGGACTATCTCTGCACCATCAGTTCATGGCAGGAAGTCGATGACGACTGGTTCCTGTACTATCCCATTCCCATCATGTCCAGGGCTTCGTTTCAGTATCTGCTCCCTTACTTATTACGTCGCAACCTCCTGGACGACGATTTCGATATCAAACCTGTGATCGAAAAGATCGCTCAATATCCCAAGCGAAATATGCTACCAGTGCTTCGGATAGATCTCAGCATGTATTCAGCAGCACAGATTCAAGCCATTCAATCCGCCCTGCAATGTCTGTATGAGCAAACCGACGAGGAGATCGGCAGAATGCATCGCCACCTGAGAGAACTGATCCCCCTGTTTGATACCGATTCCACAAATTGAATCCCTGCAGCACACCTCGCCGGGTGCCACAGTTGGCTTGCCCAACTGTGCCGCTCAGTTCCGACTCTCCTGCGTCGCAGGGTAACCCCGAATGCAATTCGGGGTGAGCGCAGCGAACAGGAAA